>Ga0307378_10000031_pt1 | contig 259935 bp, 243 predicted proteins | sample UN1MG_FD_202238 | JGI IMG/M metagenome (GOLD analysis project Ga0307378, IMG submission 202238) | Soil microbial communities from Risofladan, Vaasa, Finland - UN-1 | ecosystem: Environmental > Terrestrial > Soil > Coastal area > Acid sulfate soil | place: Finland: Risofladan, Vaasa... | reverse complement strand
CCACCAATGTTGTCGAAATCTTCCCCGACATCTGCATTGAGAAGCTGGTTGACTGCAACGATGACCAGGAGTACCTGCATGAGGACACCGGCAGCTACGGTGACACTCCGAGCTGGTATATCAGGGTTTGGAACTGCGGTGACAGCCCGCTACTTGATGTCATGGTTTCCGATACCAACGGCATGATCTGGGGCCCGTTTGGTCTCGACATTGGTGAGGAATGGGAAGTAACCTACGATGGCGACCCAATCTTCGCGACCACCACCAACGAAGCCACGGCTAGTGCTACTGACGTATTCGGCGGCGCGGTCGGCCCGGTCTATGACTCGGCCACCAATGTTGTCGAAATCTTCCCCGACATCTGCATTGAGAAGCTGGTTGACTGCAACGATGACCAGGAGTACCTGCATGAGGACACCGGCAGCTACGGTGACACTCCGAGCTGGTATATCAGGGTCTGGAACTGCGGTGACAGCCCGCTACTTAACGTCATGGTCTCGGATACCAACGGCATGATGTGGGGTCCGTTCGACCTGGTGAACCCCGGTGATGACTGGGAGGTCTACTACGATGGTGACCCGATCTATGAGACGACCACCAACGAAGCCGAGGCATATGGTACTGACGTATTTGGCGGCGCAGTTGGCCCGGTCTATGACTCGGCCACCAACGTGGTCACCGGCAACGAGGGGTGCACCCCCGGTTTCTGGAAGAACAATGCCAAGAACTGGGATCATTCAGCCTGGGTGGGCTATCTCCCCGGTGATTCTTTTGAGACTGTCTTCGGCGTTGACGTAACGTTGAAAGCGAATGGCAAGGCCACCTACCCAGCACCCACCCTGCTTGAGGCCCTGGATGCCAACGGCGGTGGCATTAACGCCCTGGCGCGGCACGCGGTGGCTGCGCTGCTGAACATCGCCAATCCTGACATTGGCTACGGGATTGGCAGTACGGGAGCCCTTATCACCATGGTGCACGACGCCATAGTCTCGGGTGATGAAGCCCAAATCGAGGCTCTTCATGTATTGCTGGCTGACTACAACGAAGCCGGCTGCCCCATTAACCAGCGTGGGGAGCCCATAATCTCGAACGGCATAGTCATCTAAACGCCTAGAAACCAGAAACACACCAAGGGGGGCTGGGAAACCAGCCCCCTTCCCATTTTTGCGGTTTTCAACTACAATGACGCAAGCGACAAGATGCTGATGGCAATGTCTCTTAATTTCAGAGCTAGAATTGCGAAAGTGTGTTCCGTGGCTCCGGCGCTGGCCTTCCTGAGACCCACTCTGGCGTGCCCGTTCCCATTTCAGACAGAGGCAGGTGACAAAGGATGAGGAAGGTCTTGCTCAGAGTTGTATTGCCGGTCGTGGCGCTGGCGGTGATATTGACTGTGCTAGTGCTGACAGGCCATATCGGGCCAACATCCCCCTCAGCGGCCTCCATTGACGTTGAGAAGTTCGTTTACAACGGCACCACCTATGAGGATGCCGATACGGTTACCGGTCCCTACCTGACATCCGCTCAGAATCCCGTGATCTTTAAGTTCACCATCCACAATGACGGCAATGTCGCCCTGACCAATCTCAATCTGACCGATACCCACTTAACTACCTTCTACACCAATGAGGCTTGTACCATTCTCGCCAGCTTCCCGACCACTCTGGCGGTGGATGAAACCAAGACCTTCTACGCCAAACTGGACTGGGCGGCAGGACAGCACACTGACACGGGCACGGCTGAGGCAACACCCCCGGCCGGCGACGATGTCTCCAACAGTGACGACGCTAACTACTTCGGCCAGGATGAATCCCCGCTCAAAATTGTCATTTATACGGATTTCCTGTGCGGTGCTTGCGAAAGGGTGCACTCGGAAGTGGAACCGGAACTGAGGCAGCTTTATGTAGCAACCGGCAAGGCAGAAATTGAGATACGGCTGCTGGGGGCAATGGATCCTGTCGATTCCATGCGTGCGGCCGAGGCGGCGCTTTGTGCCGGCGACCAGGGCAAGTTCCTGAAATACACCGATGCCCTGTTTAGCGCCTATGGTGAACAGGAAGACATCACCGTTTTCTCAGTGGAAGCCCTGACAGAGCTTGCGGTAGAGCTGGGCCTTGACGAGGCAGCCTTTGCCAGCTGCCTGAACAGTGGAGCCAAGGAGGCCCAGGTGGAAGGGAACATGGATATGGCACAGGCAGACGGCATAAGCACTCTGCCTGCTCTTCTGGTCGGGAATGTCACGATTCAAGGCCGCAAACCACTGGACACCTACATCCAGGCCATTGAAGAAGCACTGGCCGCCGAGCTGCCGTAACAATGAACGGTAATTGGACCCACGGGAGGATTCATACCGCGCAGCACGCATTGCCTCCGTTATGAATGACAACACACTTGGAAGCGCAGGCTTTAAATCCTGGCGCTCTAATCGCGCCTATAGTTCTCCACATAACCTCGCATAGAACCCTCTTTCTCAGAGGGCGAGCAAAATCTCATTTTGCCATTCCTTCCTTCTAGTACCATTTTCTGCCCAAAATAGTACTAAAACAGTACCATCTGGTGATTGTATCCACGTTTACCCAAATATAGACTGTTGACTGACGAGGGATGCTCTTACCGTCGTCCCCGTCGCAAATGGAGGTGTAAACAGATATGAGGAAGGCAATATTAGCGTCAATAATAGCCGTCTTGTTAATCTCTTCGTTCTCAACAATCGTTTTTGCCGCCCCACCCGATAATCAGCCCCCTGTCTCAGACTTCTCATCACAGCAGATTCTGGTCAAGTTCAAGCCCGGTACCAGCCTGCCCGACGTAGCTGAGATCCATCGCCAGTTGGGCGGGCAGGCCAAGGGGACCATCCCCGGCATCGGGGTTCAGGTGGTAACGGTGCCCAAAGGGCAGGCAAAGGAAAAGGTGAAAGCCTACTCTTCTCAACCCTCAGTGGCTTACGCCGAGCCCGACTATATAGCCGAAGTCGTCGGTGAGCCCGACGATACTTATTTCGACGAACAATGGGGCATGCAGAAAGTCCAGGCCCCTGAGGCATGGACTATTACTACTGGTAGCGCCAGCGTAAGCATCGCCATCCTCGATACCGGGGTTGACCTGGACCACCCCGACCTGACCGATAAGATAGTAAGCAACATTAACTTCAGCGACAGTCCCACCGTGGACGATGTTTACGGTCACGGGACTCACGTAGCCGGCATCGCTGCCGCCAGTACAAACAATGGAATCGGTGTCGCGGGACTCGGCTACGATACGACAATAATGAATGTAAAAGTCCTGGGCGATACCGGCAGAGGAGATTATGGCTCGATAGCTGACGGCATTATTTGGGCAGTCGATAACGGCGCCGAAGTCATCAATATGAGCCTGGGTGGTTGGGGCAGTTCCCAGACTCTAGAAGACGCCGTGAATTATGCCTGGAGCAAGGGTGTGGTTGTCGTGGCCGCCGCAGGCAATATCGGCAGCACTGCACCTATCTACCCTGCCTACTATGCTAACTGCATAGCAACGGCGGCTACCGATGCTAATGACGCCAAGGCATCCTATTCTAACTACGGAGACTGGGTCGACGTAGCTGCACCGGGCACCGGCATTTACTCCACGCTTAAAGACGATAGTTACGGCTACAAGGCCGGCACTTCCATGGCTTCGCCCCATGTGGCTGGCCTGGCGGCACTGGTCTTTACCACCGTCACTGATGTCAACGGCAATGGGTACCTTAACGACGAGGTGCGCTCCAGGATTGAGTCTACTTGCGATGATATCGGAATATCGGGCATCGGTTCTGGCAGGATCAATGCCGCGCGAGCTGTGGGCGATGTCGCGCCTGTGCTCCCGGGGAGAATATCCGGCCAGGTAACTGATGCTGAAGATGGTTCGGCTATATCCGGAGCCCGGGTTAGCGATGGCACCAGGACAGTGCTGACCGATGTCACCGGGCAATATGCTATTAACGATGTCCCATCGGGGAGTTACGAGGTAGTGGCTGGCAAGGAAGGGTATGAAAGCTCGTCCTTGACAGTAAATGTTTTCTCGGAAACCACTGCCGTAGCTGATTTCCTTTTGAGTGAAATTGTTGTTCCCGGCACCATCACCGGCTCAGTAACCGATGCTGAAGATGGGTCACCTGTAGCCGGTGCGGTGGTGACCGACGGGACCAGGACGGTGCTAACTGACGCCGCCGGGCAATACACTATTAGTGATGTCCCGCCGGGGACCTACCAAGTAGTGGCAGGCAAGGAGGGCTATGAAAGCTTGTCCCTGACAGTGACTGTCCTGGAGGAAACCACCGCCGTGGTTGATTTCTCATTGAGCCAGATCATCGTCCTTGGCTCCATCACCGGCACAGTAACTGACACGGAGGACGGCTCACCCGTAGCCGGTGCAACAGTAAGCGACGGCACCAGGACGACCACTACGGATGCAACAGGCGAATATAATATCGCTAATATGCCACCGGGCACTTATCAGGTGACCGCGAGCAAATCGGGCTATGAAAGCTCGTCATTGACGGTGACTGTCCTAGAAGGAAACACGGCTGTATCCGATTTGTCGCTGGTTCGGATTATCGTTCCCGGCACCATCACCGGCTCAGTAACCGACGCTGAAGATGGTTCACCTGTAGCCGGTGCGGTGGTGACCGACGGGACCAGAATGACTACCACGGATGCAACAGGCGAATATACTATCGCCAATGTGCCGCCGGGCACTTATCAGGTGACCGCGAGCAAAGCAGGCTATCACAGCTCGTCCCTGACAGTGACTGTCCTCTCAGGAGGTACTGCCATAGCCAATTTCTCCCTGAACGAAGTTATCGTTCCCGGCAGCATCACCGGGTCAGTGACCGATGTTAAAGACGGGTCGCCCATAGTTGGGGCGACAGTGAGCGACGGCACCAGGACGACCATTACGGATGCGTCAGGCATATATACTGTTGCCAATGTGCCGCCGGGCACTTATCAGGTGACCACCAGCAAAGAAGGCTACGTAAGTGTCACGTTAACTGCAACGTTAGTATCGGGTGGAACTTCGGTGATGAATTTCTACCTGAACCCGAAACCAGCTCCGAACAATACTATGTGGGTAGATAGTATTCGCTTTATCACGTGTGGCAAAAACCTGTTCATAGAGATCGAGGTAGCGACTGCCAGTGGTGTTCTCTCCGCAGTGAAGGTTGAGATGAGTCTGGAGTGTAGCAATGGAGAGGTATGGAACTTCAGCGGCACCACCAACACTCCTGGCCTGGTCAAATTTAAGCTGGGCAAGGCGCCTATTGGCAACTATCTGACAACCGTAAATAGCCTGACATGCAGTGGATTTGTCTGGGATATGAGCAAGGGGTTTACTTCAACCAGTTATGCACTAGGTCTTTGAAACGGACAGATGAAAACATCAAAGGCGAGGAGGTTTCCCTCCTCGCCTTTTCTATACTTTGCCTGCTCAGACTATTCTGAGCAGTGTCCCGGCCCGATATAGCCGTTGTTCAAACTGCACTTATATGCCCGACTTGAAAAAAATTCATATATACTAGTACCTTTTATTGGTCAGATTAGTACATTACCCGGTTTAAGCCGGCCAGGGAAAGTGCCAGCGGGCAACGGAAAAAGCCTGAAAGCTATCTATATTTCTGAGTTCAGCAAGTTGCTGAGAACATGCGATTTAGTTACACTGGCTAGAGAAGCTAAGCTCCAGGCGGAGTAGTGGGACTTATCTCTACTCAAAGGTAGAAGCCTTCGTTGTCAAGCCGACAATCGGGTATGTTTGCAACATCCCTTTATTACTCAAGTGTCTGATTGTATGGGCACGAATATTGAGAAGCTTGGTTGCTTCACTAGTGGTCAGCAGGGCATTGGGGTTATCACGGGCTGAGTTTTTCCTTGCTTTACTCTGAGCCGCCACTATATGCCTTATCCTCTCCCGGCTTAAACCCATCTTGCGACTGATTTCAGCATAGATGAAGCCCGCCTTTCGCAAGCTGGTCACCTCTGCATCTCTAGAATTATTCAGCCTTTTCGGCTCTGGTTCTCCGCCGCTTCCACTCACCATGACTAGCACTATTTTCAGGTCTCAATGACGTATAGGTATCTTACGCCGCTATCAATAATGCAATAAGTATGCTTCCCCGTCTCCGCTTGATGGAGTACGGGCTTAACCAGGTCATCGGCAATTCTCACCAAATCGTCCAGTGTATTCAGCGGTATAACTGTCTCAGTTGGTTTTACCCCGGGCAACTCTTCAACATCCACCATCATCTGCCTATATTTCTTTCTAGCCCGGGCAGCCTCGGCTTCACCAGCACTAACCGGCACCAATCTAAGGCGGGTTTGGCTCCAGCCAAAATAGCCCAGGACCAGCAAGGCTACCACCAGACAAATAATCCAGGGTGCCCTCGAGCGACCTTCCTCGGAAGCTCCGGGCGTCGCAGCCCCGTCAATGGTACCGGATTGGGACCCGGATAGCTCTTCGTCAAAGGTGAGTGTATTTTCCTCCAGCGTAGCTCCTAAGGTCTGGGTAAAGGCCTCGTTTATCGTGACCACATCGGTCTGGGCAACCGTGTGGACACTGGCTTTAAGCGTTATACTGTAGGAAGTGCCTGGAACACCTGTCTCCTGTCCAATGGCATCAATCACTCCGGTCAAATATTCTATGTCCATGGAAAAGGGTATGGTAAAACTGCCCTGCCTAGTTGTTTTGGGCATCAGGACAAGGCTCTTGCTCCACTTTCCCGGGTTCTCTATTGTGGCACTGACGTCCACCTCCTGTGATTGCTTACTTACCGGTCTATTGCAGAGAAACTCATAAGAAAAACTTGCCTCGATATTGTCAATTATGTCGGGAAAGTACACCAGCCCCGGGCCCAGAGTCTGCGCAGGTGTCGGAGGTTCTGGTACAGGAAGCGCCTCCGACCTGAGCACATCTGTTTCATAAAGCTTATTTGGCTTGAGAGATACCTCATAATCAAAGCGCCCTGTCGCCTCATACCTTGTTCCCTCTCTGTAACCCTCTTTGCTACCCTCAAGGTCGCCTTTCAATTCTAATTTCTTGGCCGTGAGTACGGCTGGAAGCTCATAGCTGAATGTGTCCTCGATAACCTGGCCCAGAGTAGTCTCGGCCGTGGTAGTGACCACAGTTCTGATGATGAATTGTCTCTCGCGGCCGACAATTCCTATATCCTCCTCAATATTATCGACTGTCCTTTCAAGGTGACTGAGATCCAAGGGAAAGTCCACGCTGAACTCTGTTCCTGCATGGAGCTCTTCCAACTGCGTCATTTCCTTCTGCCACACGTCAGGGTTCTGGGCAATTATCGACACCACCACCTTATTGGTAACACTGGACAGCGACTGGCTGCAATCAAAATTGTAACTGAAGGCCAAGCTAACCTCTGTCATGATGTCCCGGAAGAAAACCATCGGCACCTCTTCCTCCTCTTCTTCGTCGGTCAGTATGACATCACCGTAAAGGATACTGGGCTTGAGGTAAACCGTGTAGTCGAAATGTCCCCTATGGTCATATTTCGCCGTTGGCACTTCCCCGGTCGGCGCCGCCACTGAATAGCCGAGCCCAACCCCTGAAGCCACCAGCAGAGCACCAGCCAGGGCGAAGCAAGTTATTCTTACCCTTCTTGACCTGGCAAACGCCTTCCAGATTTTCATCAGCTTTAAGCCTCCATTTTAGAGAGTATAAACCAAGGTGTCAATCCAGATTCTTGAGACCGTTTGGCAATCCTCTTCTCATAGTATTTATCTTCTGCTCTTTCATGCCTGTCCCGTAAAGAATTCCTTGACCGCTATGGCTGCCCAGCCTACCTTGGGGATGTTAAAAATCACTTTGCCTACCACGTTCGCGGCGAGAACAGGGTCGGGATCCGGTGCCCTGTTGGCGTCCCCCTGTGTTATAAAAACCATATTGCCTTCTATTTCCTGAAACTCGACCACCCGGTGCACTGTGGTGATCCCTTCCGCTTCCCGGAACTGGATGATGTCACCGGGCTCGATAGTATCCGCCGGCACCTTGGCTACGATGATGACATCGCCAACGTCCAGCGTCGGCCTCATGCTGCCGCTGATCACCGTGGTCGGGTGCACCGGGAATAACCCGACGGCGAACCAGATTATGGCTACGGCGACAATCGTGGTAACAACCCAGCCGGCCAGAGAGCCCTCACCCGCCCGTCTCGCCTGCCTGTGCCCGGGCCGGGAAGTGCGAAGGGTGTTCGCCACCAGCAGCCCGACGATGGGCACCACCACGCCGATAAGCCCTTTGAATGCCCAGGGCAGGTCGGGGAGGATGGGGCAGAACCACCAGAACGCCTGGAGTATCCCACGGTAGGCGATGGCAGCTAACGGCCCGCCCAGCAGAGCCAGGAACGACGCCAGCATGCTCTCAGCCAGTGTCGGCAGGACGGTCGAGTTCACATAAGTGATGGATGCAAGCTCCGGCCTGAGACCGGTGATGCGGGCTAACGGGAGAGATAGCAGGGTATAGAGCACGGCCACGAAGGCAACTGCCAGCAAGGTGTGTTTCTTGCCCAGGCGGTTGATGAGCCAGGCCCGGCTGAGCTCCATGCCCACCAGCATTGAGCCGATAAATACCAGGTTGGTTAGGATGCCCGTCGGGGCGAAGGAATAGGGACTTTTGCCGAAGCTGGAGAAGAGTCCGCCAATGACATAGAGCAGCACCTGGAAAAAGCCAATCATCAGCGCCAGCCGGATGATGGTACTCTTGAGCCTCAATCCGCCGGCAGACCTGTACCTGGGCAGGACCAGTATTGCCCAGGCTAAAAGACCCCAGAGTATCGGCTGAATGACGTAGGTCCTGACGAATGAGTCGATGGGGAGACGGGGCAGCACCAGGTTTATCAGGCAATAGATGGCGGCAAGCAGACCAAAAACAAGCCACCGGTTGTATCTCGGGTCATCTCTAAGGCTTATATCCATGCTAAAACCAATTTAAGGAAAAACCAAAGGCCTGTCAAGTCGCTTTAATTCCGCCTCTGTTATTGCCAACTACCTTTCTCCGTCATTGCCAGGCCTCTCCTCTCTGTCATTGCAAGGCACTTTCTTTATTTGTCATTGCGAGAAGCGAAGCGACGAAGCAATCTCGGTGGGGCTGTTGGGGCTGGGGATTGCCACGCCCTGAGCATGTCGAAGGGTGCCGAAGCAATACCGGGTGTGAGGCAATGGGATTGCGTGGATTCCGCCGCTGAATGCCGGCGAAGTCATTCGGACCAGCAGACGACGGCGTGGGCAACTACATAGATGTTCCCGGACAACCCGGTCACCGTGTAACTGTCCGCTGTTACATTATTCAGGGGGTCGTGTGCATACGGGTACTGGCCGGGTGAAACCGTCTCGTTACCTTTCTTGTCTCTGGGCAGGCGGTTGTTGCCCACATACAGGTGCGTCGCTGTCATCCAATTGCCTTCGTACATCTGGTAGGTAACTACCGCGGTTGAGCCGTCGTAGTCCACACTTAGCCAGCCGACCAGCGTTCCATTTGAGGCATCGCAGTGGGCGGCACCCGCCCAGAGTTGGAATTCGTAAAAACCTGGTCCCAGCGGGCCGTTGGTCCAGCCCCACTTGTTGAAGCCCAGGTCAAGGAAGCACGTGGCATAATCAGCATGGTAAGCATAGGCGGTGCCGCATGTCACCGCAGCAGGCTGGCATTCGGTGGCGATTGAGACCTTGAACGTGTAGACTGCGTTCTGCGCCGCTGCCTGCTTGACATGGACATGCACCGTCCCCGTCACCTCCTCACCCTGGGGTATCGGCTGCCCTGGATATATTCCGCTGGTGCTAACGGTGAGTGCGTCTGGATAAGGGTTATCAATAACAATGTCTGTGATGGTTCCCAGAGCCGAATCGGGACATGCCAGCGCAAAGAACACGGTCGGGTAGTAGGATGGATACCCGTTTTCCACCAGCACGGTGATTTCCCGCTCGTCTTCTGACATCCAGGCGGTGGTCCGTGCCACGTCCTTATCGTACCTGTCGCACTCAGTGCCCATAGTCTGCGGTTCCGAGGGGTCATCGCTGCTCTGGACACCCCATCTATCATAGCCGGTACCACCGCCGTCATCGCCGGGGTCGATAATCCCGTAGGGATTTATACTATCCTCGGCGCCATCGTCGTTGGAGACGACCCAGGTAAAGGGGTCGCAGCAGCAAGTCACTACGCCTTTCTTCTGCGGGCCACCCTGCATTTTGGCGTAGGTGATGCCCACGCTGCCTAAAGCCACCACCACCACCAGGGTTATGATTAGCCACCTGCCCGGCCTGACCTGCCTCTTCAACCTGGCTAATCTTGTCACAATCTTACCTCTTTACCAGCCTCTTTTTTACTCAATATACATATTCCACTGGACAAATGAAAAGGCAACTTCAAAGGAGCACGACACGATGTAGCTCTCGAGCACGATAACCTGCACCATTCCATCAATGCTGTCGGGGTAGACGCCCGCCTGCTCTATCTGCATGCCTTTCACCACTCCTAGTACTGACACCTCCACTCCGTTCGAGAAGCCCGATGTCACAATGCTCTGTATCTTTACCGGTATTGTTCCTGTATTCGTTATGGTGAAACCGCAGGTATGGGTGCCTGCCTGTGCATTGGTAAGGGTAACGACCAGGGTATGAGGGGCACTAACAGAGCAAGTAATCTGAGGGTCTGAGCACGCACCTGAGCTCAGCACCACCTCAACATAGCCCAAGTTCGCCGTTCCTTCGATGCTGACCTCGTCCATCCAGGCGGCATAGCCGACACCTGTGACGCATAGGGCGAGGAGCAGTGCTATGGACAGCACTCCCAGCCGGGAAAATCTATTTCTTTTACTTCTCATTTTAATCGCAGTCTCACCTCTTATCTATAAAGAAAAAGCATTCCTACTGCTTGTTTCTCCTTCCCAGGGGATGGGGCAAAGACTATTGTAGACCTTTGCCTCTTCCCCTGCCAAGGAGAGGGGGTGGGGATTGTCCACCCCCTTCTCGTTTTACTACCATCACCCGCCCTGTTATGGCGCTGGTATCGGGTGTATGGACTCGTTGTACTGTACAGCCTCCAGAATAATCTGGAAGGTCAGTACCGCACCCTGCGGAGCGGGCTGCATGACATGAATCCAGAAGCTTATCTCGCCACTGTCATCCCCCGGGTGGAGCTGATCGCCGATGTGGTTGCCCCACGAGAACTCGATGTCCGGGGCACCATCCCCATCCAGGTCAAGCTCCATGGCGGGGTATCTGTCTGCCTGAATCCAGTCTATGATGTGCTCACCGTAGTCACTCCGTATAATGACCCGCTCGAAGTGCAGTGGTATCGTCCCGCAGTTGCGAGCATAGACGCTTACCGCTACGAAGTAGCAGGGATAAACGTTAACCATTGTAAGCTCTATCGTGTGAGAGTCGATTACCACAGCATCCGTGTAGCCTACGTCTTTGCCTGTCGGCCAGAAGTAAAGGGGCGGACCTTCAAACCCGGGACGGCAGGTCCAGTCAATGACGCTATTTGGCGGTCCGGGGTCATTCGTGTAAGTGCCAGTCCACTCCCAGCAAAGAGACCCGGTTTCAATCGAGCCGTCCACGTATAGTGAATCCGACCACAGGGAGTAGCCGACGCCCATCGCGCCCAACGCCAGGACCAGGGCTAAACAAAGTAAACCAATCTTCTTCATTTCATCTTTCCCCCTTATCGTCTCCTTTCACTAGAGTAACCGGGGGATGTGCGGGGGCTAAAGCCTCCGCACAGTCCTGGCTATTACGGCATTTCGTTGTACTGGAAGTACTCAATCGCGATTTCGAACCAGTAGCTGGCGTTCTGTTCGGCATCATTGGCCAGGTGCACGGTGAGCATCCCGAGTATCATGTCACCTGGATGGAGCTGTACCTGTTCAATGGGGACGCCACCCGCTTCGAATATGAATTCGGTCCCTGGTGGCAGATTTGTACTGATCGGATCCATCAAGAAGTGAATGGGCACGGTCCCCGTACATTCAATGTCCCACTCGACAGTGTAGGTAACGCACGGATAGGCATTTAAGATATCCACATGGAGTGTGTCACCTGCTATGTAAGCCTCCACAGAGCTAACCTCGGGCTTCATCTCGTCATCATAAAACGACCCAAGGCTCCATTGCGCACCGACGCTACCGGTCTCTACCGTACCATCGATGTACAACCAGCCAAACCACAGGGCAGCGCCCACGCCTAGGGCGCCCAGTGCCAGGACAAGTGCTAAACACAAAAGTCCTATTTTTTTCATTCTTTACGTTCCTCCTCTTTCAAAGTTTCTCATCAATCATCTCACCTTATCTTTAATTTAAGGTGTGCCTTACCGCACCCACCCTCACCCTGTCCATCTCCATCAAGCGCAGAGAGAACTCCCGCCGAGGGAGAGGAGACTTGGTAAGGAAGCCCGGTCGCCCTGATCGACCCACCTGGGAACGGGTCCAGGACATCGGCAGTCGCTATTATCAAAAAAGTTCTTGAACACAGACTATTTTGCATTTTCAAACTTAACTATCCTCTTTCATGTTCCGCGAGGGGCCGGGTGCGGCGCAGCAAGGAGCGAACCCTGGCCAGCAGTTCCCTTAAGCTTAAGGGAGAGGTTAAATAGGCATCAGCGCCCATTTCCAGAAACTCGATTCCCGCCGCCTCTTCCTGCTCCTGCCCGAGAACGATGATGGGAACATCAGATAGCTCCCGAATGCGGATACAAAGCTCGTCTCCATTCAGTCTGCAGCTGTTCTCACGCAAAACTATGAGGTCAGGAGAGCTTCTACCCATCTCCGCCAAAGCTTGCTTGCTCTCGGCAGCGTTTACAATTTGAAAACCGGAATGCTGTAATACAAAGGTTAAGTTATCTATCATCGCTAAGTCTGGACACACAAGCAAAATCTTCTCCACGGTCAACCCGGCCTTAAATGCCAACACTTATCTACCAGTGCTTAAGTCCAGTGTAATGGGGAACGTCAGAGAAGTCAGTAGCTACTCGGTTACCAGGGGTTTCTTCTTGGTTACAAAAGGTTTCTTTTTGGTTGCATGACACTCCATACGTCATTGCGAACGAAGTGAAGCAATCTCGGACACCAAATCCTGAATGCTAAGCAATGACAAATGACAAGGCACAAATATCAAAGCAAGCTCAAAATCTAAATGACAAAACGAAGTAGTTTTGGCATTTCAGTATTTAGATTTCGGTTGTCATTGGGATTTTGACATTTGGATTTGTTTAGGACTCAGGGGGAGGAGCTTCACAATGACAAGGGGGAGTGTCTCTACCCACTCGAACCGGAGGCTCTAATAACGTAGCCTATGCCTCTTTCATTGAAAATGATTTCTGGGGCCGAGGGGTTTTCCTCGATTTTAGACCTCAAACGATAAACACTCAGCTTCAGGAGTTCTCTCTCATCACTATAGTTTGGCCCCCAGACATGCTGGAGTAGCTCGGCGTTGCTGCATACCCTTCCCTGGTTCTTGATTAAATGACAAAAGAGTTTATATTGAATAGGGGTTAGCTTCACTGGCTTTCCCGAGATGCGTACCTGGCGAGTGTCGTAATTTATAGACAGCTTGCCATTCAGGAACAAGGAAACAACGTGGTTATTGGGAGAGCGGCGGCGGAGAATAGCACTAACCTTAGCAATAAATTCCATGGGGATGAAAGATGGGGACACCCAGTCATCAGCACCCATCTCCAGAGCTTTTACCTTGTCCATGACATCATCGCTCTGGCTAATAACAATGAGGGGCACACCGGAGAAGCTGCGAATCCGGCTTATGAGGTCAAAGCAGTCCAGGGGTGGTGCTCCTTCGCTTCGCTCAGGAATGTGAAACATAACGATGTCTGGTTGTTCTCTATGTATCAGCTCCAGGCTTTCCCTGGCTTCATTGGCGTGGACCAAACTTAAGTCCGGCCATCTTACTTTCAGGATAGGGGAAATAGCTTGCGATAAGTCTTGGGAGTAGCTAACAACCAGAACTTTCATCTCTTGCCCTAAACACAAAAGCGAAACTAGCCTTTAAGGTCGGTTTCGCTATTGACTCTGCTGAACCCAAGCGACCACTTACAGGTTCAACTTCACCGCCTCCTTACACATCCATTTGCCCACCATCAGCTTCCTCCGACCACCCAATTCACACTCCCGGGAACTTACACAACCGCTCTCTTAATGTTCCTCTGCGTAAATTATTTGTAATAATAATCTTTATGATAGTAATAAATATAAGAGCTCTTCAAATAAGAGTAACATCTCTTCAAAACGAAGTCAATATACCTAACTTAACCTTTCTTACCAACCGAGGACTTTTTTCCTATTACTATTTTCTAATCAAATTGATACTTTTGGGTGATTGTGCGGTTAGCTGAAGTGAGTTACCTTTAAGATAGGTTAATTAAAAAGGAGATAGGAAAAGATATGGCAAATGATGCACAAATGGATGACATGCTGACGGTGAGAGAGGTAGCCCGGCTCCTCCATGTCCATCCTAATACACTGAGGCGTTGGAGTAACAACGGAAGAATAAAGGCATACTGCATTACCCCGCGGGGTGACCGCAGATTTAAGCGCGGGGACATCGCTCGCTTCCTTGCCCAGTTTAACCCGGCCAGGGACAGCACCCGCAGAGTTCACTGAATTGGGGAAAACCGCAGGTCGATTGTTACCCTCCCCCCTTGAGAAAAGCTTGGGAAGGGACAAGCCTCTCCCCTACAAGAGCTCACTGCACCTATTTAAAAGGGAAGTTAAGGCTCCAGGCGGAATAGTGGGACTTATTAATGTAGCCGGACGCACCACCTTCAATTTCAAGGCTACCTCGTCCGATATCTCGATTAGATTTTAGATGATTTAAATCGCAGGCTTGCCAATGTGTGCTGTCAGGTGTAAAATCAGTCAATTACGTGGTGTAAGGTAGCTTCGATTTGGTGTAACTTGTAAAGCGAGGATTTTGAATGACGAAAGCAGGCATCTCTTCCATCCTGGCAGACGGGACCGTCTACAGTAAGAGAAAGAACTTTTGTCCTTTCTCTACGTCTCCTCCGGAGGATTATGTCCCTATTATAGGGGAAGAGAGAGTGGAGAGGCTGCAAAAGATAGCTCAGCGGGTTAAAGGCTTAAAAATGATAACCCTGAATGCTACCGCCCAGGGTGGTGGTGTAGCTGAGATGCTTTACAATGCTATCCCGTTCCTGAATATGCTGGGCATAGAAAGTGAATGGAAGATAATCCGTGGTTCCAAGGAGTACTTCGGGTGCACGAAGGAGCTACACAACTTACTACAGGGCAAGATAGGCTCCTTCAGTCCAGCGTGCCGGCAGCATTATTTTGATACCCTCGAGGAGTGTGCTAGTCAGAATCTTATTGACTACGAACCTGATGTGATAGACGTGCATGACCCACAGCCACTAGGCTTGAGTCACTATCTTAGAAAGCCCGGGGAAACCTGGCTGTGGAGATGCCACATAGATATTGATAAAGAGACTATAGAGGGCAACTCTGGTTTGTGGGATTTCTTGAGTGAGTGGGCTGAGCACTATGATGCCGTCATATTTTCGGCGGCTCAATACATTATCCCCTGGTGGCCGATGCCTAAGTTCATAATCCCTCCCTTTATTGACCCTCTTTCTGTGAAGAATAAGGAATTGAGCCAGGGAGAGATAGACAGGGTTCTCAATAAATACCACATAGACCCCAAAGTCCCAATCATTGCTCAGATTAGCAGGTTTGACCCCTGGAAGGGAATAGACAGGACTATTGCCACCTACCGCCGGGTGAGGAAGGAAAAGGAATGCCAGCTTATACTGGCTGGTGGCTTGGCTGCCGATGACCCGGAAGGAGAGAGAATTCTGTCCCGAGTTTATGAAGACACAAAGGACGATGAGGGCATCCACGTGCTAAATCTTTCACTAGATAACCGTCTGGAGAACCATAAGGAGGTGAATGCGCTCCAGCGGGCCGCCAGAGTGATAATGCAGCCATCTACCAAAGAAGGCTTCGGATTGGTGATTACCGAGGCATTGTGGAAGGGGAAACCGGTGATAGGCGCTGACGTTGGAGCCATACCACTTCAGATTCGGGACGGCGATACCGGATACTTTTACCAGACACCACGCAAGACGGCAAAAAAGATAATCTATTTACTGGAGAAACCCAAGGCTGCTGAGGCGATGGGAAAAAGGGGCAGAGAGTCTGTGAAGCAGCGCTTTCTCCTTCCTGACCGGATTGCCGATTATCTCATGGCTATAAATATGGTTGTAAGTGGGGCTGTCAACAAGGAAGTCAGTGCTGAAAGCATAATCAGCTTTTCTCCCTGGTTCAACTTGAGCAAGCGAAAGAGAGTCCAATTCTATTCTTAGCTTTCATCGCCTTCGTACCATTTTTCCTAACAGAGCAGTCGCTTTGCTTGGGGAACTAAGGCTGAATCTAGCTGCCGAAGCACCAAACCCCACCTTTATAGACCACGCTGTGGAAGGGAGAGCCTTGAAAGTATCCTCATCGGTCCAATCATCGCCCAGTGCCAATATAAAGTCCCATTTCTTTCTCGAAATCCATATTAAAGCCGTGCGCCCCTTGTTTATGCCGGTGTTTATCACTTCCACTACCTTGCTTCCTTCCAACACCTGAAGGTTTAAATTGGCAGTTATATTTGAGAGATTGTTTATCAACTCCCGGGCTCGAAGCTCACCTAACACGGGGTCAGCTTTTCTGTAATGCCAGACAAGGGAGAACTCTTTTTCTTCAATGAAGGAGCCCGGGGTTCTATCCACCCATGACTCAAGTATCGGATACACCTCTTCCTTCCACTCACTTGTCAGGGTTTCTATCGTCTCCCATCCTCCACCCTTTTCTTTAATCCACACGCCATGTTCAGCCACCAATCCCACATTGAGACTGCCAAACCACCCCTCCAGGGTATTTTTATCGCGTCCACTTATGAGCACTACTTCGTTTCTAGGATTCTTGGTAAGCCTTTCAAGCAATCTTAAGAGGTTGGCTCCGGGCATTGCTTCCACTGGTTTGGGTGAAAAAGGGACAAGTGTGCCATCATAATCCAATAAGAGTAATGCTTTATCGCTCTCCTGGAAATCGCTGGCTAATTTCCTCTGCATCTCATAGGTCAATGCCTTTTCTTCCATCTCCCGTTGAAGTTTCTTGGTGGAAAGCAGTTTATCCATAAATTCATTTGCCCATTGCACCACGTCGTAACGGCGCAGGCGTTTCTGCATTGTGCGGTTGCGCTCTATTTGCTCTTGTTCTGGCATTTCCAGGGCTTTTGCCAATGCCTGGGTAATCTCTTCCTGGCTATTGGCATTTATTATAATCGCCTCTCCCAGCTCTTGAGCAGCTCCGGCAGTCTCACTAAGTATTAAAACCCCTTTCCCGTCCGTCTTGGTTGTCGTGTATTCTTTGGCTACAAGATTCATCCCGTCTCTGAGAGGGGTAACAAGGGCAACATCAGCCAGGCTGTAAAGGGCGGCGAGGGAGTGGAAGGGTAAAAAGCGGTATAGGTACCAGACTGGCATCCAGCCTATAGTCCCGTGTTTTCCGTTGATTTCGCCTACAAGTCCATCTAGCTGTTTCTTCAACTGTATATAGTGTTCCACTCTTGTGCGTGAAGGGACTACCAGCAAAACAAGAATTACTTTCCTCTTGAACTTCGGGTTCCTGTCCAGAAACACACTGAAAGCTTCCAACCGCTCAGGGATGCCCTTGGTGTAATCCAGACGGTCCACTGAAAGAATTACCTGGCAATCTCCTAGTTTTTTGCGAAACCTTTTTCTCTCTGCTTGCGCTTTTGGGTCCTGGGCAACGCTGGAGAATTGTTCATAGTTTATTCCCATGGGAAATGCATCCGCCCTCACTACCCGATCGGCTACAGTGGTCTGCCCCATAGCCACTTCATAACCCAATAGACGATGCACGCTGTCCAGGAAGTGCCCGGTGTAGTCATAGGTGTGAAAACCTGCGAGGTCTGCGCCTAAAAGTCCTTCCAGAATTTGTTTACGCCATGGTAACAAGCGAAATATTTCAAAAGATGGGAAGGGGATGTGGAGGAAGAAACCCATTGTTGCCTTTGGCAACCTTTCTCTTAAGAGCTTGGGGAGGAGCATTAAGTGATAATCGTGTATCCAGATAATATCATTAGGCTTGGCAATTCCAGCAACTACGTTGGCGAAAGCTGTGTTGACTCGTTCATAAGCCTGCCAGAAATCTTCGCTATATTCCGCGTAGAGGGGAAAGTAGTGAAAAAGGGGCCAGATAGTTCTGTTACAGAATCCATGGTAGTAGGCTTCGACATCGTGCTGTGAGAGAGAAACCGGGTGGCAGTTTTCAGATAGCAATCTCGCCATGATGTCTTTTTCCCTTTTTATTTGTTTCCGGCCTATCCCCGCCCATCCTATCCAGATGCTGTTGGAGGATTTGTACCACGAGCTTAGACCTGTAGCCAGGCCACCAACGCTGGTCTCAACGTGCAAATCGCCTTTCCTCTCCTGAATAGTGAGAGGTAGCCTATTTGAAACAATTAACAATCTCTGCATGATTTTCTACTCCAATTCCACTTTGCAATCATCACCTATGAACAGCCTTATCTTCTTAGGGCTTTTCCCCTGTCCAGCTAATATCGTATTTCTACCGACGACACTATCAGCCAGGTGCTTGATTTTCAAAATTTGGCAATTCTCCAGTATTACCGAATGTTCCAGGGATGAATCCTCGACCACCGTCCCAGCCCTGATGTTGGTGAAAGGTTTGATAAGGGAATTTTTTATCCGACAGTTTGCCGCGATAAATACCGGACCTCGAACAAGGCTGTTTTCTAATTTTGTTCCCTCTCCGATTTGGACTCTGCCGACGATGCGGCTTTGTGAATCCACTTCCCCTTTAATGTCCCGCTTCAAGAAGGCATCAAGAACAACACGATTAGCCTCAATGAGCCCATCATTGCTGCCGATGTCAAGCCACCAACCCCGGAGAAGGTGGCTTCTAATCTCCTTTCCCATCTCCAGGAGCTTCTGAATGGCGTCGGTTATCTCCAGCTCCCCCCGCCAGGAAGGCTTTGTCTGAGCTATAGCTTTGTGAATCTCAGCGGTGAAAAGGTAAACTCCGATTATGGCCAGGTTGCTCTTGGGTTTCTTGGGCTTTTCTACCAGATGTACCACTCTTCCCGAAGAGTCGAGCTCAGCTACACCAAAAGCCTTGGGGTCGGGCACTTCCTTGAGGAGAATGCTGGCATCGGAGTTGGAAGCGTGGAACTCGTCCAGGAAATCTTTGACGCCTTCCTGGACGAGGTTGTCGCCCAGGAGCATGAGAAAAGGTGAATCGCCAAGGAAGCCCTGGGCTACCTTGACAGCATGCGCCAGCCCCAGGGGTTCAGGCTGGACGATGAAAGTAATCTTCCCTCCCCACTCTGAGCCAGTACCGATGGCTTCCTCTATGTAAGGGCCGGAGTCTGGAGATACAACGATGCCGATATCTTTGATGCCAGTTTCTTTTATATAGTCCAGGACATGAAATAAAATCGGCTTAGTGCCCACTGGCAGGAGGTGCTTCGGGACAGTGTTAGTTAGTGGCTTAAGTCTTGTGCCTTTGCCCGCAGCCAGAACTAAAGCTTTCACCCAGCCACCCCACTACCGTACTCGTTGACTTGTCCACACATCTTCCCGACCAATTATGCCCTTTCAATTCTACCTTAATCACTCGAAATAGCGGACCGGGCGAGGTATTGCTTAACAAAGTTTATCGCATCTATAGATGTTGGGTCAACCTCGTTTAGCATTGCCAGGTAGAAACTGGAATAATCGCCCAGGAGAACCAGACTCATCACCTGAGCTAAGGCGCTTTCCCCTCTGGCTTCTGCAAATTCATAAGCGATTCCCGCCTTGGCCAGCAATTTAGCGGTAGCCTCGTAGCGAAGCAGGCTCCGGGAACGGAACGAAGATGAGCGCAGCATAAGCACGAATATACTTTCCTTCGCCTCGAGGGGGAATTCGTAGCCATCCACAGCATTGTGATTGAGTTCAGGGAAGTTTTCAAAGAAAGCCCAGGCCTTGCTATTCTCGTTAAATTCCGTCTTCCAGCGCCGGGCTACTTCTGAAAGTATCTCGGCTCCATAAATGACTGCTACATGCCCCCGCAGCTTGGCTGCCAGTTGCTTTGCGGGATTAGAAGCAAGGGGCCTGGTTTCAATGAAGTCTCTTGACAGTTTGTTCAGAATGCCCACCGTCTCCTGCAAATCTGCCGACTTATCTCCAAGCAGACCGAGCTTCTGAAAAATGCCCACCAGCGGAACAAAATTGTGGGGGAAGGCAGCCCTGGGAGGTGCCTGGTAGTCCACTACGAAAGCTGGGATGCCTTCATTCTCGGCTAAATTTTTAAGTTTGCCGCCTGAGGTGATGACCAGCTTTTTGGCCGAGGTTTTTAGCGATTCAGTGAACGCGGAGAGCGTTTCTTCGGTGTTCCCTGAGTAGCTTGAGGCGATGACCAGGGTACTCGCGTCAACAAATGCCGGCAGTCCATAGTCCCGGTGTACCTGAACAGGCAATTTGCTTTCAGCCAGGGCAAGCCGGCGCGCAATATCGCCGCCGATAGCCGAGCCACCCATCCCCAGGATAACGACATTAGATATTTTGGTATATTCGCGGGGGAGCTCAAACTTCAGCACCTTTTCCCAGGCCTTCTGGCATTGCTCAGGAAACCCGTGCAGGTGATTCAGCATTCCTGACTTATCAAATTGCCGGTAAACGGAGGCGTTATCTAAATCAATCATGGCTAACCCTCGATATCTTGCTACCTGTGCCCTAATCGGCTGAGCTATGGTTCTCGTTTAGAAGAATACTCCAATTCAGTGATTCAGGCAAGCCGCTAAGCTGTGCTACGGTTGCTTCGGTGAGTTCCCGCGCTTGCGCTCGGGACGCCTCGCAATGACACGCGGTAACCAGTAAACAGTCTCCTGATATTATCATTGACATCTGGATAAACTAGCGTTAACCTTATTAAAACGAGCAAAACTTCCTTTAGTGTGAGATGGCCGTGAGCGGAGACAAGAAAAGAGTGCTTATCCTGGGCGCGGGCGCGGCGGGGATTGGCGCTGCGCTGGAGTTGAAGAAAGCCTCCACTGGTGCACCGGGGCTGGAGGTAACACTGGTGGATCAGCTGGATTATCATCATCCCCTGCCCTTTATATGGCATGTAGTTAGCGGGAGTGTTGAGCCCAGTCATATCTCTTTCCCCTTGCATGCCCTGCTGAGAAGAAGGGGTGCTGCAGGACCGGTTAAGTTCAGGCAGAGCCGGGTACAGGGCATAGATGTGGAGAAGAAGGTAGTCAGCACCGATGATGGAGAGATGGAGTGGGACTATTTGGTGGTGGCTTTGGGCAGCACTACCAATTTTTTTGGGATGGCTGATGCCGAGGAAAATTCGCTAATCTTGAAATCTCTGAGAGATGCTGTCAGCATCCACAATCACATTTTGGACAACTACGAGGCGGCATTGCTGGAAGTAGATGAACAACGCCAGCGTGAACTACTCACCTTTGTGGTGGTGGGAGGCGGACCCTCCGGGATAGAACTGGTGGCGGCTATTCAGGACTTCCTGCGCAAGGCGCTGATACGGGACTACCCTTCCCTGACGCCTCATGTTCGAGTGCTCCTGGTTGAGGCACAAGATGCTCTCTTATCTGGCATGAAGGCTAAAATGTCGGAACTGGCTATCAGCCGGCTAAGCTCTCGAGGAATTGAGGTTTTATTGAAAACTCGTATTACCAAGGTCTGGTCAGGTGGTATTCAGACTGCTGATGGACAGACTATACCGACTCGCACTGTTATTTGGGTAGCGGGGGTGAAGCCGGTGGCTGTTGTGGAATCGCTGCCTTTCGAGAAGGCGAAGGGTGGGCGTATCATGGTGAATCAGTATATGGAAGTCCCGGAGTCACCCGGGGTCTACGTACTCGGGGATTGCGCTTATTTATTACAAGAGAATGGCTCGGTACCCTATCCCCCAACTCAGCAGGTAGCTGGGCGACAGGGCCCGGCCTGTGCCAGGAATATCGTTCGTGCCATGCAAGGTAAGGACCAGCTTCCCTTCCGTTACAAGTTTAAGGGGCAGGTAATATATATGGGCAGGAATGTGGTGGTGGCTCAGTTAGGGAATCGTGTTTTCGATGGCTTCGCCGCCGGGCTGCTGCGGCGAGTCTATTATCTATGGGTATTTATCTCATATCTTGGGCTGCCAACGGGATTCAGGAGAAAGCTAGGTGCCGTTTGTGGTTGGATCCCTGCCTACTTCTACCATCGCAATACGGCTCACCTGGAGTGAGCGGCGGACGCGGTCAAGGTGGGTTACAACTCTTCACTCCCGGTAAATCTTAGCCACAGCCTCTCCCCATCGGCAATGAACTCGATGGTGCCATTCCCATCTGCGCGATGTGCATTGACTAGAGCAAGGACGTTGGCTGTTTGACTCCTCTGGACTGCACTTGCTAGACTGCTTATACATTCTACGATTACCAAATCAGAGGAGGTGAAATGCCAGATCCAAGAGTCGAAACTGTAGCTAAGATTCTGGTCGATTATTCTGTAGAGGTGCGACCAAACCAGCTGGTCCGTATCAGCGGTGGCTCTGAGGGTGCACCGTTGATTCTGGCTGTCTATCAAAAGGTCCTGGAGCGCGGTGCTCACCCCTTTCTCCGGGTTGAACCGGAAGAGGCAGAAGAGCTTCTGTACACCTATGCCAGCGATACCCAGCTTGATTACGTCCCGCCGTTTATGAAGGACATGATTGAGCAAATCGACGCAAGCATCGGGATCTGGACGGATGTGAACACCAAGCAACTCACCAGTGCCGACCCTGCCAAGCAGTCTCGCCGGTCAGTGGCGATGCGTCCCCTCTCCGACCGATTGCTCGAGCGGGCGGCTAAGAAGGAGCTGCGCTGGAGCGGGACCCTCTACCCGACCCAGGCTTTCGCTCAGGATGCGGAGATGTCGCTCCGCGAGTTCGAGGATTTCGTCTATAAAGCTTGCCTGGTCCATGAGCCTGATCCGATCAAGGCCTGGAGGACAATCGCTAAAGAGCAGCAGCGCCTCGTTGATTGGTTGAACAAGGCCAGGCAAATCCATGTCGTTGGCCCGGATACCGACCTCAAGCTTGAAGTTACAGACCGGAAGTGGATAAACTGCGACGGGCACGAGAACTTCCCCGATGGGGAGATATTCACCGGGCCCATCGAGGAGAGCGTGAACGGGCATATCAGATATACATATCCCGCCTGTGCTTATGGCCGGGAGGTGGAGGATGTCCGACTCAAGTTCAAGGACGGGAAAGTCATCAAAGCTACGGCGGCTAAGAATGAGGAGTTTCTGTTGAAGATGCTGGAGAGCGACAAAGGGGCACGCTATGTGGGAGAGTTCGCCTTCGGCACCAATTCCGGGATCCAGCGGTTCACCAAGAATATCCTATTCGATGAGAAGATTGGTGGGACGATCCACCTGGCCCTGGGGAAGGGTTATCCTGAGTCAGGGAGCAAGAACAAGTCCGCCATCCATTGGGATATGGTCTGCGACCTCCGCAAAGGTGGAGAAGTGCATGTAGATGGGACCCTCTTCCTCAAGGACGGGAAGATCCTGATCTAAGGCAGGGCTTCGTCACAGTCCCTGTGATGGGCTATCCCGGCGGTTTAATTGTCGCTTCACGGGGCAAAGCAGAAAGGTGCACCTCGGTAGGAGGAGGGCCAGGAACAACCCTGCATGGTGTCCTGCTACGGCAGGAAGTCTACGATCATAAGCGCCTAGCTACCGAATAAATTTCCTGGCTGTTTGCTCTCACCCACAACCTCTCTCCATCGGTGATGAACTCAACGGTGCCGTCCACATCTGTGCGATAAATATTGTCCTCGCCCAGCCTGTCAATCAGTCTCTCCAGCACCTCAGGGCTGGGATGGCCGAAGGGGTTATCCGCCCCTACCGAAATCACCGCCACTTCAGGGGCAACCGCAGCTAGAAACTGCGGAGAAGTGGAGGTCTTGCTGCCATGATGGGCTACCTTAAGCACGGTGCTTTTCAAATTAGCTCGCTGCCCGATAAACTCGAATTCAGCTTCTTCTCTGATGTCGGCAGTAAATAAGAAACTAACTTTGCCCCAGGTCAGCCTCAGCACCACTCCGTTGTTATCCACATCGTGGCTGGTCCCTTCAAATAGGCCTTCTGGCGGATTTAGCACCTCCATCTCGATTCCGCTGCCCAAATCAATCTGCTGTCCAGCCCGGCCTATGTTATATTCGATTCCTTTATCTTCAATAAGCCTGAGCCATTCCTGATAGATAGAGGAGTTATAAGATACTCCAGGCTCAAGCACCTGCTTCACTTTGTACCTCTGAAGAATATCTACCAGGCCTGTGACATGGTCGGCTTGAGGTTGAGTGCAGACCACGAGGTCTATCGTCCTATCCCAGAAGGGGAGCTTCTTGCTCAGCTCCAAATTGATTTTTTTGGGGTCAGGACCGCCATCAATGAGTATGTTCTGGCCATTGGGCGTCTGAATCAGGATGGCATCTCCTTGTCCCACATCAAGAAAACTTACATGAAGCTTATCATCAGGCGTGGTCAGAGCCACAGACCACACCAGGATAGCTACTACCAAAAGGGGAAGGACAAGCCATTTCATAGAAAAGCCGAGGCGAGGTTTAGAAATGCCTTCAGCGACTTTCTTTATTCCTGAAGTCAACCTGGAGGAAAAATCAGCCAACTGTTTTCGGTAGTTGAGGAATGCTATAACTCCAGCCAATATAGCATAGTATCCCAAGATATGCCAGGTGGAAACAGTGCTCACCTCTAATGAAGAGTAGGGCAAGGCATCAAAGCCTTGAACTAGAAAAATGAGATAGCTGAGAAAAAGCCAGGCCAGCCAGCCGAGTATTTGAGCCGCAAACGAAGCAAGTAGTCCCGTGAAGGCGACTAATGCTGCCGTGACCATGATAAAGGGCAAAGCAGGCAGGGAGAAGAAGGTTGCCGGCAAGGCAACCAGGGAGACTACGCCAAAGTTATAAGCTATAAGCGGCCCAACTGCCACGATAGCTGCCAGGGTTACGGCAAAGCCGTCGGTTATCATACCGCCTGCGGCCGCAATCTTTTCTCTAGCTCCAAATAAGGAAGCAACACCCTTCCTCCCCCACGCCTGGAAGTAAGGATAGAGGAAAACAAGCCCGGCCATGGCCAAAAAGCTGAGTTGAAAAGAGACGCTCCACAAGACATGCGGTTGGATTCCCACCATCACCGCGGCAGCGAAAGCCAGGGCAATAATGGCGCTTCGCTGCCTCCCCAGATATTCAGCTATCAAAAACAGGCTTCCCATGATTGCCGCTCGAATTATCGGCGGATGCATCCCAGCGAGCAGGGCATAAAGCCATATAAGCGCGAGAGTCAGCCAGATATATATGGAACGCCGCCGGCCAAAGACCAGGATGCCAAAGCTGAGGAGCATGGCAATAATGATGCTGATATGTAAGCCGGAAATAGCTAACAGGTGTGCTGTCCCTGTCCTGGAAAAGGCTTCGTAAAGGGAATCAGGTATGTTGCCTCTCAAGCCCAGCAAAATACCCTGAGCCAATGAACCTTGTGGCTCAGGCAAGGCTCTGGCTAAGGAAGCAGAGAGCTGTTCCCTCAAAGAGTAAATCCACTGCAAAGGTTTCAAGCCCTGACCACGGTCTAGAAGTTCCACCCCGGGATAATAGATAACGGAGTAAATTCCCTGGCGAGCCAAGTAGCTTTTATAGTCGAAGTCATCAAATGGAGCTGGCGTCTCCAGCTTTCCTGTTATTTTAAGGACATCTCCATAATGGTAGGCGGGGTATCGGGGCACTCGAATCAAGGCGGTTCCCGATACTTCTTCTTTTTCGCCATTTACGATTATTTCGCTAGCGGAAAATGTCTGCAGGCAAAATTTATCCCGAATGTCAGGCTCCTCTGCCACCATGCCTTGAATCTCTACGGTTCCTTTATCGTTGTAGAAGCAGAGAGAATGCTCGTCTACTGGAGGCAAGCTTGACGGGAAGCGAAGCCCGCCGCCGAAGAGGGCAAGGAGGCATAACCCGGCTACTATTAAGGTCTTCCTGCTGCCGGGGAGGAAAGGTATAAGCACGAAGGGGATAAGTCCCAAGAATAAGGCAAGCAAAGGCGGGCTAATCTTTGAACCCAGGAATATCCCGGCCACCCAGGCACAGCTAACATAGAGAAGCCACATTGAAAAGCCCCGAATCCCGTACGACTATGTTGTGACCTAGTTTACCAGTTTGCCTTGCATCAAGGATAGATGTGAATAGCTTGTCTCTGTGGTAAAATAGAGTTATAGTTAAGATTCAGCAAGTACTGTAATTATGATGTTTGCTTTTGCTGATGAGTAGCCCAGCCTGTGGATTTGGGGGGATAGACATTGTGAATGTCTAGGAGGTGAAGCTATGCCATCTTGTCCTATTTGTGGAACTAAAGTGAGCGAAGGCACTGGGTTTTGTCCTAAGTGTTTGCGTCGACTGATGACAGGGCAAGCCGGTAAAGGAAAGAGTAAGAAAAAGCTGGTAGGAATCATAATAGCTTGTGTTATAGCTATCAGTGTAGTGATTGTCGTAACTGCACCCTTACCAAAGGTGCCATCAGGAAGCGTAGCGGAGCTTGAGTACGTTGCGGCCTCTGCCCATGATTTTGCTGAAGAACTTTTCGCCCCTGAATTGACAAGTTTACAGAGAGATGATCTCTGGAAAGACTATGAAGGAAAGCAAGTTGAATGGACAAATGAACTTAAATATGTGTCATCAGAAAGAGGACAGCTGGTAGCTTATTTTCTTAATCCATTGGACTGGACCCGAACAGAGGTCGAGGCTGTCTTTGATGAAAGTCAGATGTTGAGCTTACTACAACTTCAAGAGGGCGACCTGGTCACTTACACGGGCGTCCTGGCTAGCTTCAGAGAAGCTGAAATTAGCTTGACAGATTGTACTGTCGTATCCCTGCCTCTTGTACCCTTATGGTGGAATGACGACATTGATACTCACAGCAAACGAATTCTGGTTGCGGATGAAGTGCTCTATCTCGGTCCAAGTACATATGACGATGCTACTGAATATCTCCCCCGTATCCCTCCCCAAATCACAGCTATCAACAGAGAAACGGGGGAGTTGCTGTGGGAAGGTGAGGAAACAGAATCCATTTTGGTGGGAATTGACTCCCACTATGTATACGCTTGGCATTTGGCAAACATTGTTCCGATGCGTGAGCCCGATTACCCCTGGTATTGGTTTGCATCTAATATAACCGCTTTAGACAAAGTATCTGGTCAGATTAGCTGGTCTTCTTTCCTCTCTGAGGGCGTTGATTGTCTGTCGCAGTATGACTGCCTCCCCGACGGATGGTCCCAGTCTGATTTTGTGAACTGCTGCATATTGAAAGGACGTGTGAAGGAAGAGATAACTAACGAGGGTGAGCCCGGTCTGACTTTTCTGATAGATAAACCACCTCTCTCCGAACTAACTTATGAATATCAAGGGGTCATTTATAAGAGCGCTTGTGCTTTCTATGGGGGCGTAGGAGCAGAGTGTGGTGCACTTCAGGCTCTTGACCAGCAAACGGGTGACTTCTTCTGGATGATGACTTTTCAGCAAACAGGTGTGAACGATTTTTCAATAGTTGATGGAATTCTCTATGTATCAACCGATGAAGGAGTTGGTGCTTTTAAACTCTAATTAATTAGTCTTAGCCCAAAGGCCTTTCGCCTTTGAGGTGCTCACTGGAATTTGGACAGCTTGTCAAAACTGAATCTAACAGACCTCCAAAATCCAAATAGGTCAGAGGCAAGTATCTGAATATCAAGAATGGGGTATGCCCTTTGGATTGGGCGATGGGCTAGCTCTAACCGTTGCTTATGTTACAGTAGAGCCTCAGGCTATCCTCAAACCTTGTGTTTCTTGTGTGTTGTCTACCAGGCTGCTATAATGTCGCAAAGGGAATTGCGTTTATTAGGAGACGAATGGCTCAGAAGAAAGCAGCCAAAAAGACAGGAAAGAAAGCGCGGAAGAACGCCGCGGAATATCTTCGGAAGGGCCCGAAGAAGCGATGAGATAAGAGTCGATTTATTTGCAATCTTGAGCGGATTCTGTTTCATTCTTGCCCTACAGATAGCAAGGGAATAAAAAGAAGTAACCCAGCCAGCGGATTTGGCTGGGCAGTAGAACAAGAAAGGAGGGCAGCTATGTTATTCATGAGTCTGCTATCACCGGGAGGAATAGGTAAAGAGGCTGTCGACTATTTGAAAAAGCTCAAAGCTCCGAAGGGAATCACGCTCCATGATGTTTATGTTACCTTTGGGCGATATGATGGCGTAGTTGTTTTTGAAGCACCCAACCCCAAGACGGCTATGCGCTTTGTACTGGACATAGCATTTGAGACAGACTACATTGTCGAAACCTTAAGCGCCGTTCCCGCCAAAGAAGCATGAACAATTTCATGCTTCAGTAACGATTGGCGAAGCCCAGCCAGCAGATTTGGAGAGGCATTCTATGCAAAATGGCACAATAAAACGGCTAGTTGCAGACCGTGGTTTTGGGTTCATCAAGACAGAGCGGGAAGAAGAGCTCTTCTTTGGCCGCAACCAGCTTCAAGGGGTGGACTATGGTTCCCTTAGAGTAGGGCAAAAAGTGGAATTTGGGGTTACACGCGACCCCAACGGTCACCTCCACGCAATCAGGGTGAGGCTTGCTCAGCCTAAAGGCGAATAGCAGCAAGCCCAGCCAGCGGATTTGGAGAGGACTTAAATACATTGAGTCATAGCGGTTGGCGGCGGGCTGAAGGCGGATTGTTAAGCCCCGGTAGCTTATTGCATGGCAACCGGGTAATTCTTATATGTATCGAAGAAGACGAGCGTAACGTAGACGCGGCGTTTACATCGTCCCGGAATTTACCAGCGGCGATCACTGATTCATCATTCATATCAACAGGACAGGGGAATTATAGTGATGACTAAACAGAGGTGGCCATTAGTCTTGCTACTAGGAGCATTGGCTATAGTAATTGCATACGTTCTTATAGGGCGGATTGTCGAAATAGCACCTTTAGAAGTTAGGCTGGCAAAGCCTTATATAGATAAAATTGTTGTTGATGACGGCGAATTAAGGGAATTAGCAAGCGCTATTGTCGAAGATTATGGTGAAAAAGAAGGTAAAGTAAATGCCATATACCGCTACATTGTGGAGAACTTTATTTATGAAGCAGACCCTGAGTATACGGAGTCTATCCAATCACCATTTGAAACATTGGACCTTGAGGGTGGCGACTGCGAAGACCTGGCAATTTTGGCCTGTTCTTTGCTGGAGAATATAGGAATAAAGACCTATTTGGTTTTGACAGAAAACCATGCTTACGCGCTGGTGTCCGGAATTAATTCCGACAACCTGTGGAAGTATATTAACAAATCTTTAGAAGAACAATTTATTGAAGACCATAATATGGTCTCATCCGTAGATGAAGCATTGCAATTAAGAGCGGGATATGTTTACTACTATGGCGGTGATGGTAGAGTTTTTCCCATTGAAGCTGCCACATTCGGTGATTCAGTGGTCAAGATTGAAAGCTTAGAAATTCGCTATTCCGTTTCGTCGTCTGAGCCGGTAAACATCTATATATTACCCTCCAAAGATGAATTCGACAATATGGTTCAAAGAAGAAGCTTCCAGTATTATCCAGACTGTGCGGAACAGGGGGTCTATCAAGCCCAAGCAACGTGTGAAATCCCAAGGTATGGAGGCACAGCGATACAAAATCCGACTTCAAGAGACGCAACAGTGGATGTAGAAGTCACTTTCAGCTATAAAGTTTATTTCGAAGGGTTGAAAGTAACTTCCTATACTTTAGAGGGTGAAAACGCTATAGTCTTGGAGCCTACTGCTGGCGAATATGGTTATCCAGGTTATAGCCCCATAGTCGAAGCAGAAAGGAGAATTGCTATTGACCCTATTACCAAAGAGTACTTCTACCTCGAGTGAGGGTAAGTTTAGTTAACCCTGAGAGCCAGATGCTCCTCAAAAGTTCTTACCTACTATCCATTCACTTTGGACATGAATACCTTTGACCATAAGCTCTTTAGTCTGACACGGTTATGTAATCCTTTATCTGTTCAAATGTCGCGGAGCCGATGCCGCTGACCTTAAGCAAGTCCTCGATGCGCTTGAAAGGGCCGTTTTCGCTGCGGTAATCTATAATTCTTTGAGCTAGTACCTCACCTATGTTGGGCAGGGCTTCGAGAAGCCAGGCTTCGGCCCGGTTGATGTCTATCTTCTGGGGAGATTGTTCTTCGCCTTCCCGTGGAATATAAAGCTCGATATGGCTGAGGTTGGCATCGGCTTCAATGCCGGCATCGGAAAGGAGCGCCTGCAAGGTATCACCTTCCTTTAAAGAATATATGCCCGGGTTAGCCACAGCGCCGCCGATGTAAAGCTCCCCACTTTGCTCTGGAGGCACGGTTTGAGATAGAACGATTTCCACAGGCTGGCTTCGGCTGTGCTGCACCGCCAGCGTGACGCCGCCAGCTATTGCGGCGATAACCAGAAAAACAGTTATGAATAGGTAAAATCTATCGGCACGGCTCATGGCATAGCTCCTTTCTCAATAAATAGTGTTCTACATAATATTCTACAATAAAATCCCCTTCCTTCCACTACATTTTAAAAGAGCCTCTTCCTTTAGTAAATCAGCTTGTTGCGAAATAGGTTTTGACAGTGCCTCTCTTGACTTCATTATAAGCCTACACATACAATCTGGTAATAAAACTAAATGTTCAATTAAGGGAGGAGAAATGGATTGGAGTCTTGTTAGCGTTGGTATTTTCCTTTTGTGCTTAGGTGGCATGATCTACCTGCTTAGTAAAGCTCAGGAGGTAGTTAGGCGCACAAAGGCATCTGATCAGGAAAAAGGACTGGAGAAGAAAAAGTAATAACCGCGGTCGTTTAGCAACTCGAATCGTTATTGCTAGCCCTCCGCCTTTTGTCATTCTGAGCGTAGCGAAGAATCTCAGAGATTCTTCGGCGTCCAAATTCATTTGGACTCCTTAGAACGGCATTACTGAACGCTCTCGGTGCATCTCTTGACTTCATTATAAGCCTACACATACAATCTGGTAATAAAACTAAATGGTCGATTAAAGGAGGAGAAATGGATATTTGGATCGTCTTATTTTGGTCCGGGCCTATTGGGCTTGGTATCGGCCTTGCCCTCATCGGCACATTTGTCTGGCTGCTTGCCAAAGCTGACGAGATAAGCAAGCGCACAAAGGCATTTGCTCGGGAAAAAGGACTGGAGAAGAAAAAGGAATAACTGCGGTCGTTTAGCAACGCAAATCGTTATTGCTAGCCCTTCGCCTTTTGTCATTGCGAGCACCTGAAAGGTGCGTGGCAATCTCACGACAGCACCGGGTTTGTCAGGAACTGTACTATAAATTGCTCGCCCTATGTCCCGGTGCTAAAATTGCCATATGGCAAAAGGTTCCAGCGTAATAACCGTTAATCGCAAAGCTTACCACGACTATCATATTCAGGAGAGCTTTGAGGCGGGAATCGTCCTCAAGGGTTCCGAGATTAAATCCATCAGGGCAGGCAAGGTAAATCTGAGTGACGCCTATGCCAGGCCAGAAAATGGTGAGCTATGGCTCTATAATAGCCACATTGCCTCCTACGATGCTGCCAGCTATAACACTCATGAGCCAATCAGGCCTCGCAAGCTTCTTCTTCATAGAAAAGAGATTGATATCCTTGCCGGCAAGGTAATGCAGAAGAGTTTGACTTTAGTGCCCCTTAAGCTGTATATTAAACATGGGGTGGCTAAGGTAGAGCTGGGGGTGGCCAAAGGGAAGAAGGCCTACGACAAACGGGATACCATTGCCCGTAGGGACGCAGAAAGGGAAATGGAGCGGGCGCTGAAGCAGAGAAGGAGGTGACGGGAAAGCAGTCTGGAATATGGGGGCGCGTGGGTTCGACAGGGGGAGGCCTACAGAATTGCAGGCTGAGGTGCCACTAACCTCATAAAACAAGTGGCAAAAAATAAATGGCGAACCTGTTTACGCTTAATGGTTCACATCTAACCCGAGCTCTCCTCGAAGCTTGGGATTAGGTGTCAGAAAAATCGAGGCGCTCCAATCCTGATGCCGATAGGGGTTGGCTAAGAGACATTGGCTGGTCTGGCTGGACTCGGTCAGCAGATGAAAGCTAGATGAGACAAAAGGAGCTGACTAAGCTTGTAGGATATTCTGGCAACCTTCTTTTGGACGGGGAGTTCAACCCTCCCCCGCCTCCACCAAGAAAATTGACAACGCTAGCATTTTACCGCTAGCGTTTCTTTCATTGCTTCAAAGTTCGGACAGATAGGATATGTATGGAGACGCCAATAGCGATTATGACCAGAATCAATTTTAGTGCAAGAGTCTCCACCGCAAATGCGACTGAAGCTCCGATTGTTATCCAGAGTAGAGTAATGGTTATGATTTTTACCTTTAGCGGAATCCCTTTTTTCTCTAGATAGTTCCTAATATAGCTTCCAAACCATTTGTTATTCAAGAGCCAGCCGTAAAACCTTTGCGAACCTCTCGCATAGCATACAGCAGCAAGTAAGAGAAAAGGAGTGGTAGGCAATACTGGCACAAATATTCCGACAATTCCTAGCCCCACAAAAAAAGTTCCCGCAATAACCAGCAATATTCGAAGCCAGGTTTGTTTTGCCGGTGCATGGTTATAATTTCCCATAGAGAAGCCAACTAGTCGCTTGACAAAACGCTCTATTGTTCAGCCTTTTGCTATAAATTATCGGCACATTACAAATGTTGGCGAAGTTTCTCGACGTGGCATTTGCCTGGAGTGATTAAGTCGAACAGAGCCGCCAAGACCGTCTTAAGCGCAATGATGGTCCCGTCCCCTCACACCCTGTTAAGGTTTCAGACCTTTAGCTACAGCTCTTCCCAACTCCTTGTTGGCATTAGTCAGGTTCTCGATCGCCCGCTTTTGTATCGGTTCATCAATGTGCATAAGATCTGCGATAAGGTTATCCACCAGATGTTCTTGGTCCATCTTACTGAGGGAAAGATATCTCTCTTCTGCCTGTTGGAAATCATTCGTTTTGCTTATCTTCTGGCGAGTGACTTCTCCTTCAATCCGGTATACACGCGGGGTACCCTCTTCGAGAGCTTCCCCAGGCATACCACCACCCAGACTATTAGGCTCGTAGTTAACAGGACCGCTGAACTGACCAATCTGCATGGCGCCATCGCGTTGATTGTTGTTGACCTCTACAACGGGTCGGTTAACAGGAAGTTCCAGGTAGTTCGGCCCCAGCCGATGGCGCTGAGTATCGGCGTACGAGAATATTCGGCCCTGCAGCAACTTGTCCGCCGAAAACTCGATTCCAGGAACAATGCTTGCAGGACAGAAAGCCGCCTGCTCCACTTCGGCGAAGAAGTTGTCTGGGTTACGGTTTAGCACCATTTTACCCACCGGCATCAGAGGAAACTCATCCTCAGGCCACGTCTTTGTGGGGTCCAACGGGTCAAAATCCTGTTTCAATTCGTCAGCGATATCCATCAACTGGACATTAAGCTCGTACTCAACCTCCTCACCTCTTGAGATAGCATTGTGAAGGTCACGGGTAAGATAGTCGGGGTCGACACCGGCCAGGCGGGTCGCTTCGTGACGGTCGAGGTTCTGCACACCCAGTTTCGGTTTCCAGTGGTATTTCACATATACCGCCTTGCCTTCGGCGTTCACCCAAACATACGTATTGACGCCAAACCCCTCCTGCATACGGTAACTTTTCGGCGTGCCGCGGTCGGAAAAAAGCCAGGTAATCATGTGGGTTGACTCTGGTGTCAGGGATATAAAATCCCAAAAGCGGTTATGTGCTGAAGAGGCTGATGGTATATTGGTATCTGGCGCACCCTTGAAGGCATGTACCATATCAGGGAACTTGACGGCATCCCGGATGAAAAACACGGGGAGATTATTTCCGACCAGGTCGTAGTTGCCATCCTCGGTGTAGAACTTGACGGCAAAGCCCCGGGGGTCTCTTACCGTATCTGACGAGCCCCGGCCTCCAGTGACAGTCGAAAACCGCACAAACACGGGGGTCTTTTTATCGGGGTCCTGAAGAAATTTCGCCTTGGTATAAGGCTTCATACTCCTGTAAACCTGGCAATAGCCATGGGCCCCTGCTCCTTTGGCATGGACAACCCTTTCAGGAATGCGTTCCCTGTCAAAATGAGCCATCTTCTCAACAAATTGGACATCCTGTAACAGTACCGGGCCGCGTTCGCCAACGGTCAAGGAATTCTGGTTATCAGTGACGGGTACACCTTGATTCGTTGTAAGATGTCTTTTTTTCATGATCCCCTCCTCGTCTTATTGTATCGGTGAAAATATACTTTTGTTCCGAATGGCAGTTCCGGCCGTCTCTCTTAATTCTATTCTTAAGATAATCTTAAGTATTGGCAGTGAAGTTGTCAACCCTACGTACTGTGAATTGCCATCGTAAATGGGGCACTTGAAGGATTTCGGTACGATGGAGTTCCGGCCTCCCCCGCCTCCACCAAGAAATTTAGAAGCGCTAGCTTTTCACTGCTGGCGCTATTTATATCTGTTCCCTCCAACTCCTCTGCTCTAAAACTTTTACCGACGTTAAGAACAGGTTAGCGGGCTAAATAAGTTAGCCGGCACAATCTTCGGCACTATCACCTTCAGCGATGAGGGCACGGTATGGATGGCGACCGGGGTCCTGGTAAAAGGCTCACCGTCTACATGAACTGGCAATGAGCGCGCTGACTCGACAACTATTTCACGACATTGGTAGTACTCCACCTTCGGGTACTGGAGATGTCTATGTGAGAGCACCTTCATGGCTTGCTGCACAAAGGTGAAGAAACCGCCTCCCTTGAAAATGCACACATCTAACCTGGCGTCGTTCACGCAGGCCTTAGCCCCAATCGCCATCACGCCACCGTAGAGTTGAATATTGCTAATGACGATTAATGGTGTGCTGACCTTTATGACCGTTCCGTCCAGATTCAGCCAGGCATCGGTGCCGGAGTATCGATAAGCTGACTCGATTGTCGGGAGCACGTACGCCCAGGAACCTAATGCCCTTTTTTCCTTCAGCGGTATGCTCTGGGCGATGGCGGCATCAAACCCGATGCCTGCCCACATTAAGAAGTGGCGACCGGAGAGCTCGCCCATATCGACGGCAACGGTGCGTCCCTCTACGAGCACTCGAGCAGCGTCCAACAACACCTTTCGATAGTAGTTGGCAGGTAATGGACGTGCAATTCTTTCCTCCAGAGCGGCAATCAGCTTGACCGCTTGTATGCCTGGAAGCATGGGATTTAGGGCCGGGATGCCCATCTGTAATGCCCACGAGTTGGTCGTTCCCACAGGAAGCACCCCCAGCGCTGCATCGGTGTTCACAAGTCCGTTTGCTACCTCGTTAATAGTGCCATCGCCACCGGCGGCAATGACTACCTTGGCACCCCTATTGACAGCATGGCGGGCTAGTTCGGTCGCTTCCAACGGCTTGCTGGTTTCTCGTAAGGTGACAGACCACCCGTAGCGATTTAAAAAAGCAACCACATTGTCAAGTTCGTGCCTGACGACCACCTGTCCGCCAGAAGGATTGTATATCAACTCAGCCTGCATTGGATTCTCATTTCTGTCTTGATTTTCTCTGTCTATTGAATCCTATCCCTCGAACCGTGACCTGTCAATTTCAAAGTGACCTGGCTCTTTCCCTCCGCTTTTCAGGATGTTCTCCATGGGGTATAATATTAATAGAAGGGCAAGGAGGGAGCGATGATACTAAACAAGTTTCTAACACGAAAAGGCTGGCGTGTAGTGGCACACTCTATGCTAGCAGCGGCTGGGATTGGTCTTCTTTATTTATTGTCCAAAATGGTCATAGGGGATATCCAGCAGGAGGATACGTTAAGCTGGTGGATTTTAGGCCTGGCAATCACCTCATCGCTATGGTTAGTGGCACTGGGAAGTATGCTGGCAAAGGCCGAACTCACTGACTGGAGATAATATCGTAGCCGTACTAATGGCTCCTCTTGCCCTGGTAGCCCGCCCCGGTGTGATGTCATTTCCTCGCGCAGTTTATGAGCAAGCAGTATCACATCTACAGACGGCCCGGACTATTCTAGTCCCGTGTGGCCGCAACATGATATTGTCTGGGTTGTTTGGTGGAGGAGAGGATAATATCCGTGCCTAATGTAGCTATTGTGACTGATAGTGTTGCTGACCTGCCTCCTCAGGTAGCTGAGGAGTTTGGGATTATCGTGGTTCCGCTTGTTGTCCGCTTTGGCACGGACCTCTACCGCGATAGACTCGACCTAGATCCTGACCAGTTCTACGAAAAGCTAAGGACCAGCAAGGTTTTGCCTGCGACATCTGTGCCGCCACCGGCGGCTTTTGCCGATGCATACGATAAGCTTGCCGAAAAAACAAACGAGATCGTGGTTATCACTTTAACTTCCAAGCTCAGTGCCACCTATCAGGTGGCGTTACAAGCCGCCGGGTTGATGAAGAAGAAATGTCGTGTAGAGGTACTGGACTCGCAGTGGGCGGTTATGGCACAGGGTTTCGTAGCGATTGCTGCTGCCAAAGCAGCCCAGGGTGGGGCTAGTCTTGATGAGGTGCTGGGTGTGGTCCGGCACACCATCCACCGGGTAGGTTTCCATGCTGCCTTTGATACCCTTGAATACCTGGAACGAGGCGGGCGCATCGGTAAAGCGCAAGCCTTTCTTGGTTCATTACTCAAGGTAAACCCGATCATCGGCATTAAGGATGGTGAGGTGTATCCCTGTGCTCGGGAACGCTCCCGGGCTAAGGCGATAGACTACCTATACAACTTTGCCGCAAGCTTTGGCAACGTTGAAGGGTTAGCTGTGGAGTACGCCACTGACTTAGATGAGGCCAACAGATTGGTCCGGAGGCTTCATTCAAAGTATCCTCAAGTGCCTATTTACCTCTCGCGTGCAAGCCCTGTTATCGGCACGCACGCAGGGCCTAGTCTCATTATTGTTAGCGTGCTTGGAGACAGGCAATCTGCCACCTAGCAGCGATAGAAAATGAGGGAAAATATAGCGGATTCTCAGCGTAAGATGAGAAGATGCTACTAGGTATTCTAAGCATAATCATCGGGTATCTTTTAGGCTCCATTCCTACAGCCTACATCGTGTCTCGCATGCGTAAAGGCATAGATATTCGGAACGTCGATTCAGGTAACATGGGTGCCGCTAATGTTATCCGCCAAATCGGTGCTCATGAAGGCGTTTTTGTCGGTCTCATTGATATCTCGAAGGGGGCGGTTGCTATATTCATTGCACAGACTCTAAACATTTCGGAACTCTGGGTCTTTGGGACTGGTTTTGCTGCTCTAGTGGGGCATAATTTTCCTGTGTTCGCAGGTTTCAGGGGTGGCAGAGGTTCAGCTACCATTATAGGTATCTTTCTCGTGCTTGCCCCCGAGGCAATACTTGTTACGCTGGTAGTAGTAGCTATTCCGTTCTTTACTAGCCGTAAATTTACGGGGGCTATAATCATTGGATTTGCTCTGTTGCCTCTGTTTGTCTGGTTGTTGGAAGGCTCGCTGTCGCTAGTACGTTATGCATTAGCTATCGACCTCTTCATGCTGGTCCGCAATCTGTCCGGTATTAGACAGGTTCTGGCTAAAGGCGTAATAAAAGACATGATATACGATAGGCAGCACAAGAAAGTAAAATGATGTCATCAGTCGTGGGTTATCCGAGCTTTCGTAAATAGTCTCGACTGAACGATCGTCTATAATGTATATTCGGTAATTTCAAACTTGATTGTGCCCTCTCTGCCATGGCATAGTTATCTGCAGACTCCCCATGGACAACTCTCAGATAACAGCACCAAACCGCGTTGCAGTGCGGGGTGGGATGATCAAAGCTGACAACTACTATTTTAGAAAAAACAAGATGTCGCAGAGAGGGTGGAACATGAAGGTAATACCCAGGCGAGGGAAACACCATTGCCTCGCAGGGCTTGGCATCTTGTTGATTACCGTAGCCTTAATAGCAGGGATGATGGGGTGTGAAACTACTCCTGATTACTTGGAAATTCGGAATTGGTATGACCTGTATGCCATCGGAGGTAATTTGGGCGGCCATCACCTTCTGATGAACGACCTCAATCCGGCCACTGACGGCTATGGGGAGGTGGCGAGTGAGACAGCTAATCAAGGAAAGGGGTGGCAACCAATTGGCACTTCTGATGACCCATTTACGGGAAGTTTCGACGGTCAGGGTTATGAGATTAGTGACATATTTATCAACCGCCCTGACGAAAGTCTGGTGGGGCTTTTCGGTGCTGTTGATGTGGGAGGGGTCATCCAGAATGTCAAGACCGTGAACGCCACTGTGACGGGCGAGTGGGCAATTGGCAGTCTGGTGGGAGAAAATTGGGGCGATGTGCGCAACTCGTATTCGGGCGGCGCCGTGAGTGGCGCTGACTGCGTTGGTGGCTTGGTGGGAGGTAATGTGGGTGGTGTGAGCGATTCTTGTTCCGCCGCTAACGTGACTGGCCATTGGGATGTTGGCGGTTTGGTGGGATGTAGTGATTCCTATGGTACAGTGAGTAACTCCTATTCGGTCGGCAACGTGACTGGGGAGTGGGCTGTTGGGGGTCTACTTGGAAGCAATCTGGGAGGGGTTGTTGCCAAGTCCTATTCCACCGGCGGCGTGACTGGAGATGACTACGTTGGCGGTCTGGTGGGGGATAATCAGGGCACCGTGAGCAACTCCTATTCCATTGGCAGCGTGACCGGTGAATGGTATGTTGGCGGCTTGGTGGGAGATAATGATTCCCTGGGCATTGTGAGCAACTCCTATGCGAGAGGTAGTGTGACTGGTTACTCGTTTGTTGGAGGTCTGGTAGGATCGAATTGGGGCGCTGTGAGCAATTCCTTCTGGAATATCGATACTTCCGGAGTGAACGAGAGTGATGGGGGAACGGGCAAGACCACGGCAGCAATGCAGGATATCGCCACCTTCACGAACACGGCAACGGAAGGACTGGACAACCCGTGGGATATAACAGCCGTCGCTCCTGGCGACACCAACAGTGCCTTCACCTGGAATATCGTTACCAGCCAGACCCATCCCTTCCTGAGCTGGCAGGTCTAAGATGGGGTCAGCGATATTCTCAACTGCCACTCCCTACGCAGTAGGATTGCTGTGGCTGATTTCCTTGGTCTCGCAGTGACGGGCCGCAAAGAAGAATAGAGTTAGCCCTGTAGTACGTACTGTGTATTCGACAGTTTCGAACTTGATTGTGCTCTCTCCGGCGTGGCATAGTTATCTACAGATTCCTTATGAACTGCTCTCGATTAACAGGCTTGCTGTAACATTTGAGTGGCTTGTTCGTTAAAAGGGGTGAAACGGTGTACCACAATCCTTCTGAAGGACAAACATCAGATGAGGTTATGTTGGTCCAGAGAGCTGTCGGTCATGATGCCGAGGCTTTCGGGAGGCTGTATGACATGCATGTCGACAGGGTTTACAGACACATTTATTACAGAGTAGGCAATGAACAAGACGCTGAGGACTTGACTCAGCAGGTCTTCTTCAAGGCCTGGCAGGCCATCCACAGATATAAAAAAACGGCAAGTCCATTTGCTGCCTGGCTGATGACCATCAGCCACAACCTGGTGGTAGATTTTTACCGAACCCAAAAAGACAAGGTACATCTCGAGGCTGAAGTTCTGGCTGACGGTCCAGCATCGAGGCCGGAGCGGGCAGCCGAAGCCAGTTTCGAGCAGCAGCGTTTGCGGAGTGCGATTTTGCAGCTAGGCGGCGACGAGCAACAGGTGGTCATTCTGCGTTTTATAGAAGGTTTTGAGTTCGCTGAAATCGCCTCTGTCTTGGGAAAAAAGGAGGGCAATGTCAGGGTCATCCTGCACCGGGCGCTGGTCAAACTGCGTAATATCCTGGAAAAGGAGAAGACACAGAGTTGAAAACGTTGAAAAAGTCTGAAGATACATTTGTCAAGCATATTGAGGAAATCGAGGCAGGCAAGTCTAGCATCGAAGATTGTCTGGACAGGTATCCGCCTATGTGTGAGCAATCAGAACCACTGGTGAGGATTGCTCCTGCAATTCAGTAACCACAGGATATCAAGTCCCCTTCCCACCTTCAGGACGGGGGTCCGGTTCTGACTTATGGAGCAGATTCATGGCAAAGGGGACTGTAACAAAATGACCTTGCTATCGTTATAACAATCAGATAAAGATAATACCGCAGAGAAGGAAGTTGATATGAAAAAGGTAGCAGTTATTCTGGCAATTGTACTGACTCTTTCCGCCCTGGGGGGCACTGCTTACGCTGCCCAGGATAGTCTGCCCGGTGACGCTCTCTACTCCGTAAAGCTGGGTGTCGAGGGGGTAACAATGATGTTGCGGGGAGACGATGTTTCTAGGGCAGAACGAGCCCTGAACTTCGCCGACAAACGGGTGAGGGAGATGGTAGCCCTGAATGAAGAGGGACGTCCGGAGGACTTAGTCATCGCCGTGGAAAAGTATTGTTACGCTCTGAATGTGACACTGGCCAGAATGGAGGAGGCTCTCAATAAGGGAGGATCAGTTGCAGGAGACATAGCAGCACTGGTAGCTGAGGCCACAGCACAGCACCTCTCTATATTGGATGGGCTCTATGATATGGTGCCGGACGAGGCTAAACCAGCTATAGCAAGGGCAATGGTGGAAGCACTAAAATGCTATCAAAGGGCGATTCAGGTGCGGGAGCAACTCGGGCTTCAGGTTTCTGGACTCGCAACCATACCGGCAACGATACAGGAGCGAGTGGAGCAATGGATACAGGAAAGTGCGGAAGCGGGACTTGTCGAAATAGGGTAATAATGGCTCCTACCCATTAATATCTTGGAAAAGGAAAAGAAACAGAGTTGAAAAAGGTGAAAAAGTTTGAACATATGTTTGACAAACATATTGAGGATATCGAGGCGGGCAGGTCTAGCATCGAGGATTGCCTGGACAGGTATCCGTCTATCCGTGAGCAATTGGAACCGCTACTGAGGATTAATCTTGAAATTCGAAAAAGGAGAGCAAACGGAGTTGAAGAAGTTCGAGGACATACTCGTCCAGTGTATTGAGGATATCAAGACGGGCAGGTCTAGCATCGAGGATTGCCTGGACAAGTATCCCTCAATGCGTGAGCAACTAGAACCGCTACTGAAGATTGCTCTTGGAATTCGGAAACCACCGGATGTAAAGCCCTCTTCCGTATTCAAGGTAAAGGCTCGGGTCTGGCTTATGGACCAGATTTATGGTGGGCAACCTGTAGCAAAATGGCCATGGTCTCGTTATGACAGTCGGGTAAAGCCGATACATTATATAAGAAGGTTTAGCATGAGTATGGCAAGTGTCATTCTCGTAATTGTAATAGCTCTCTCTGCCCTGGGCGCGGGCACCGTTTATGCCGCACAGTCCAGCCTGCCCGGGGATACCCTCTACCCGGTAAAACTTGCTACTGAGCAAGCAGGAATGATACTGGTGCGAGACGATGTTGCCAGGGCGGAACGAGCCCTGAGCTTCGCCGACAAACGGGTGAGAGAGATGGTAGCCCTGGCTCAAAAAGGGCGTGCACAAGACATGGACCTGGCCGTGCAGCAATATGGTTACGCCCTGAATGTGACACTAGCCGAGACAGAGCAGGCACACAATAGAGGGCTTGATACAGGAAATGTAACGGCGAGGGTGGCTGAGGCTACGTCAAGACATCTTTTGGTACTCGACGAGGTCTGCGATATGGTGCCGGACCAAGCAAAGGCAGCCATAGCACACGCGAGAAACGTATCGGAGACGGGGTATTTTCATGCCCTGGCAGCTCTGGCGAAGAATAACACTGTTATGGCAGCTCAGATCAACTTGGCTGCCATGGAAGGAAGGTTGAACAGGGTCAGGGCTAGGGTCAGCAATATGGAGGCAGTGCAGATTGCCCTGCAGCAATTCGAAGCCATGGCCCAGTTCGGCGAAGAGATTTCCCAAATTGCACATGAAGTAGACAAAGACGTAGAGATGGTAGAAGAGCTCATAGCCTTGGCGACCACCGCACATTTGGAGGAACTAGCAGAGGTTTGGGAAATGGTGCCGGAACAAGCCAAACCAGCCATAGAAAGGGCGATGGCTAATTTGCTAATACGTCATCAAAAGAGAGTCCAGGCATTAGAGCAAAGGGGTGCCAAGGTTCCTCCATCTCCGGCCATACCGGAAAGGATACAGGAGCGGGTGGAGGAAAGAATACGAGAGAGAGAAAGGACACGGGAGCAACAAATGGAAGGGATACCGGGCGAAGCAATGTCCGTGACACTGGGTATTGCCGCTGGTGTGTCCCACCAGTATGGCTTTGACGCAACAGGAGAGATGTAATGGACAGCGTACTGTCATTGAGCGGGCTGATAAAGTCAGCCGAAGCAATCTCATGGAATGGTGATGAGATTGCCACCCAGCTTTCAGGTGCTGGCAAAGAAAGGTAAATATATGAGGTGAGTTTTGGTAAGGATTTTATTTAACAGAGTAACAAGCTACAGGTAAACCATATTTGGATTTTAAGAGGACTAAACCGTTACGAAGGAGGGCAAGAATGAAGATTTTTGTATTAGCACTGTTGATTATTGTGGCTATGCTGGCGGCATCAGGGGTAAGTTGTGGAGAAGCATCAGGAACAGGAACCTTAGAACTCTATCTTTCCGATGCGCCGATAGACGCTGAAAACGTTACAGGTGTTTACATAACTATTAGTGAAATCCAATATCATCTGGATGATCAGTGGATAACGTGCGAAGAATTTGAAGGCCCCAAAATATATAACCTGTTGGAGTTAACCGGGGGAAATTCCACTTTATTAGGTGATTTGGTATTACCGGGTGGCCATTACAACCAAATCCGCTTTATGCTCGATATCCCAGAAATGGGCCAAAACCCGGCCAGTCCAGGCTGCTATATCGAATTTGCTGATAACTCCACCCAGCCTCTCTTCGTCCCAAGTGGTAATACGACAGGTTATAAAGCGGTAGGGCAATTCACAGTACCCATCAATGGGACTGTGGAGGTCACTGCCGACTTTGATGTTCGTAAAGCTGTCCATCTGGCAAGTTCTCACTACATCTTATGGCCAACGATCAGGTTGGTAGTCAATAATGAAGCTGGGCGCATCTCTGGTTCAATTACAAATAATTCTACCTACACGGACATAATTGTCTTTGCCTACGCAGATGGAACTTGGGCTGACACAGAAGACGATGAGCCGGTGTATCCGGCATCTAGATTTCCCAATGCAGTCAACAGCGGGAAGATGTGTGACGACGGCCATTACACAATACCCTTACTGGCTGCCGGAACTTACGACTTGGTTATCGCCGGATATGACGGTGCGGACTTTGGAGAGGTACTGGGTTTCGTATCCGATGTAGTAGTTGAAAGCAACAAAACCACAAAGCAGGATATAAACACTGACGCTCTGGAGGCTAGCCTTTAAACCATGTAATTAGTAGTTGATTATTGCTGAATTTACCCGTTGCGGATACAGGAACCAAAGCTAAATATCCGCAACGGGTAAGCTTTTCTAGAATCTGTACCTGCCGGACTGATAATGTGTATGGCAAAAATTATATTTGGATTTTGAAAAGAGTCAAAATACTACTTGAAATGAGCGGGAGCTTGTCTATGAAAAAGCACTTCCTAATGCTTTTAATCTGTGGAGCGGCGCTTTGCTTACTCATCGTGCCCGGGTTGAGCTGCGTCGGTTACTACCCCGGCACGACTGGCGATGATTGGTCTTCGTGGGATGCGGACAAATTCAAGGATTTTATCACGCTTGATTCTTCATCCATTGTCGAATGTTTACAGGACATCGACCCTCCTTACGAAGGTGACCCCGCCGACCAACCCACCCAGGATGGCTTCGATGCCATCCGAGACTGGGTTGCTGCTAATATCGAGTATAAAACTGATGAAGAGCAGTGGGGTGTTGACGAGTATTGGCAAACCCCAGAGGAAACACTGTCCCTGCGCACCGGGGATTGCGAGGACTTCGCCATTCTGCTCTGCACTCTCCTCAGAGCCTACGGCATTAGTGAGGAGCAGATATATGTCGCCGTCGGTATTGATGATGACGGGTACGGCCACGCCTTCCTGATAGAGAATTGGTATCTCGACGGAGAATGGCGGGCGATAGAACCCCAGGTGGGAACTCAGACCTTTCCCCCCGGACGTCGCTTCAAGGACTATAGCCTAGCTGATTTCAAACTACTCCGTGATTATGAAATTATCTTGGGCTTTAATGACTCCTATTACTACGATGAATCGTTTCCATGGGATGAAGATTAGGCGAATTTTTACCCCTGGCTAAAATGGCGACCTTCCAGAGTGATAAAATATATGACAAATTGTATTTGGATTTTGGGAAAACCGAACTGTTACGAGGAAGTAGAGGATGTAGACAATACTTAGTTCGATGAGACATCATTACGTGGCAATAGTTAGCACCCTTTTGATTACGGTAGCTTTAATTGCCGGAATTGTAGTCTATGGTCAGCCCGAGCCTGAATACACGCCCATGGTCGCCGCAGGCTACGGTCACACGGTGGGACTTAAAGCCGACGGCACCGTGGTCGCCGTGGGAGACAACCACTACGGGCAGTGCGATATCGGCGGCTGGACGGGCATCATCCAGGTCGCTGCAGGCAGCCATTACACAGTGGGGCTTCGGGCCGACGGCACCGTGGTCGCCATAGGATGGAACTTCCAGGGGCAGTGCAATGTCGGCGGCTGGAAGGACATCATCCAGGTCGCTGCAGGCGTATATCATACGGTGGGACTTAAGTCCGACGGCACTGTGGTCGCCGTGGGAGCGAATGCCTACGGGCAGTGCAATGTCGGCGGCTGGACAGACATCATCCAGGTCGCCGCAAGCTACGATCACACGGTGGGGGTTAAGTCCGACGGCACCGTGGTCGCCGTGGGGGACAACTACTACGGGCAGTGCGATGTCAGCGGCTGGACGGACATCACCCATATCGCCGCAGGCAGCCATCACACGGTGGGGGTTAAGTCCGACGGCACCGTGGTCGCCGTGGGAAACAACGCGTCCGGGCAGTGCGATGTCGGCGGCTGGACGGGCATTATCCATATCGCCGCAGGCAGCCATCACACGGTGGGGCTTAAGTCCGACGGCACCGTGGTCGCCGTGGGAGGCAACTACTATGAGCAGTGCGATGTCGGCGGCTGGACGGACATCGTCCAGATTGCCGCAGGCAGGCTTCATACGGTGGGGCTTAAGTCCGGCGGCACCGTGGTCGCCGTGGGATACAACAACTACGGGCAGTGCAATGTCGGCGGCTGGACGGACATCACCCGTGTCGCCGCAGGCTGGTCTCACACAGTAGGGCTTAAGACCGACGGCACCGTGGTCGCCGTAGGAGACAACGACGACGGGCAGTGCGGTGTCGGCGGCTGGACGGACATCGTCCAGATTGCCGCAAGCGGCTATCACACAGTGGGGCTTAAGTCCGATGGCACCGTGGTCGCCGTGGGATACAACAACTACGGGCAGTGTAATGTCGGCGGCTGGACGAACATCGTCCGGGTCGCCTCAGGCGGCTGGCACACGGTGGGGCTTGAGAACGACGGCACTGTGGTCGCCGTGGGATACAACAACGACGGGCGGTGCGATGTCGGCGGCTGGACGAACATCACCCAGGTCGCCGCAGGCCGGTATCACACGGTGGGGCTTAAGAACGACGGCACCGTGGTCGCCGTGGGAGACAACGCCTCCGGGCGGTGTGATGTCAGCGGCTGGATGGACATCATCCAGGTCGCCGCATGCCGGTATCACACAGTGGGGCTTAAGTCCGACGGCACCGTGGTCGCCGTGGGAGACAACGCCTCCGGGCGGTGTAATGTCGGCGGCTGGACGGGCATCACCCATATCGCTGCAGGCGTGTATCACACGGTGGGGCTTAAGTCCGACGGCACCGTGGTCGCCGTGGGAGACAACGCCTCCGGGCAGTGCAATGTCACCGGCTGGATGGACAGCGTCCAGGTCGCCGCAGGCCGGTATCACACGGTGGGGCTTAAGTCCGACGGCACCGTGGTCGCCGCAGGCCCCGAGATAGAGCTTGCCAAATGGAATCTGATCGAGGCAACGCCGTAGTATGATCTCACAATCTCCAGCACCTCATTATATGCCAATCGTGGTCCTGTGCCTGAGCCTTTAGACCCTGAAGAGCTCAATCCCCGGCTAACTGAATGGCTTATAGAATATAACTTCAACCGCCTGCACCAATCTCTTGCCTATCACGCTCCTGTAGAGTATATTGAACAAGAACTTGCTAAAATCCGTAGTTCAGTGTTACCTATGTGGTCAGCCAGCACAATATTTTGTTTCGCCTTTCTATGTGATATATAATTACACAGGTAACATTGCGCTCAATTTGTACGAGTACCAAATATAAAATCAAGGAGAAAACAATGACACGAGAGGTCTATAACAAACTGGCTGAGGCGCTTAATGCCCGCAGTATCGCATATCCCTCAGTACCCTGCGATGAGTTCTATGTTCTGGCTGAAGAGATTTTTACACCAGAGCAAGCAGAGATTGCCTCGAACATGCCCGTTGATGCCGTATCTGCCGAGGAACTCGCCGCCGAAATGAAAGCGTCTGATGTTGCCGGATTAAGTAAGCAACTCGATGAAATGGCAGACCGAGGCCTGGTGAGGGTCAAAGAAAAAGCTGGTAACCGATTGTATGAACTCATGCCGCTGGTCCCGGGTATAATCGAATTGCAGTTCATGCACGGCCGTACAGACGAACGTACCAAGCGTCTGGCACAGCTTTTCAAAAGCTATGGCAAGGCGGTGAAAAATATGCCGCCTCCTGCCCCGACACCTGCCCCCATTGAAAAGCCCAAAGCTAGAACAATTGTTATAAAACAAGAAATCCATGGTAAGACTACTGTCTTGCCTTATGAGGAAGTGATGAAACTTATTGATAAAACTGAGTATATTGCTTCTGGAACCTGCGTCTGCCGTCACCAGGGCGATCTACTTGATAGACCTTGTGATAAACCGAAAGACAACCTTTGTATGATTTTCGGTCCATCGGCACAGTTTGCTCAGAGTTATGGCTTCGTTAACCTCATTTCCAAAGAGGAAGCTCGACAGAGAATTGACGAGGCAGAGAAAGCTGGACTGGTACATAACTATGCCAACAGCCAGGACAGATACATCGATTTACTGTGCAACTGCTGTGGCTGTCATTGCTTCTTACTTAGAGCAGCTAAACGTTCTCCGCTACCCAGCCAGTTCGTTATCGCCGACTGGGTCATAAACATAGACGACGATGCCTGTATCGGCTGTGGCGCCTGTATCGATCGGTGCTGGATGGAAGCCTTGAAAATGGATGGCGATTTGGGGGTACGCGATTTCAATCGATGCATCGGCTGCGGTATCTGCCGTTATGTCTGCCCATCGGACGCCATGAAACTGGTTCGCCGAGAAACCGCCTCCGTTAAAAGCTGATGTAGCTCGACCCCCAGATAGTAAGAGTTTTGACCTTAGAAGCCATCGTCTGGAATCGGGGAAATCGGCTATGGTTGTTGGAGGAATACTTGATTATATGCCAATCGCGATCCTGTGCCTAAGCCTTTGGAGAAGCCGACAGAGGCTAGACAACGCAGGAGATAGATGCTACTCTGTTATAGTCTAGAATAGGAGGTAGGAGAATGACTTATAAAAGGTACGATATCCTGACGGTGCTGGTGTGGGTGGTTCTGGGTGCTGCGCTAATAGTCCTTGGCGTTTTTCTAAGGAGGCCTGACTTCGGGGAAGCAGTCTGGTGGGTGGTAATGGGCGTAGGAATAGCGCTGGCGGTCGTAGGAATTGTCAGCATCATCTCTACTTCGAGACAAACTGTTGGGATGCTTTGTCCTCATTGTGGTGGGAAAATAGTGCCACGGGTGAAATCAAGCACAAGCCAACTGTATCTTTCAAAAGGAGAAGAGATAGTGGTGGTTTGCGCCGAGGAAGAGGCAAAAAGTCCGGAGGATTGAGAGGCACAGAAAGCGAAGACCTGATAATGTCATCAGGGTGAGCAGTTACTCATAGGTGGAATTAGTAAAAAGATTTTAGAAACGACTGGGAAGTAATTTGTGCGGGCAAGTCAATAGGCGGAGATAGGTTGTTTGTCGGTGATGATTCTTTTGCTTGCAGCTAACTGTTGGCGAATGTGTTTGGAGATGATAAACATGGCTTGATGGGTAGGGCCATCGTAAGATTTTAGCTTTTTTGATATTCTTGTTGAAATTCTGGTGTCAATTTCCTCGGGAGTCAATTCAGAGGGGTCAAGGCTTTGAGAAGCCGCGACAAAGCCCCATAAGCCCAGAAAGGAAGGTACATGGACCTGGTAGGGGCGGGCTATCGGGAAAACGTTTCTCAAGGTATTGGCAATGGCGGTGAAATTATCCAGGTTCCTCCATTCAGCAGGTTCAGCCTGCACTGACATAATGCCATCAGGCCCTAGTTTTTGTTTGACTATTTGGTAGAATTCCTGGGTGTATAGCAAGCGTGCCGGCCCTTGCTCTAAAGGGTCAGCCAGGTCAATAATGATGACATCGAACTTGTCGCTACTTTCAGCCAGGTATTTTCTGGCGTCGACGAAATGAAGCTCTGCCCTGGGGTCATCGAAGGCATTCTGGTGCCAGGAGGGCAAGAAGCGGCGACAAAGGCTTACAACCTCTTCATCAATATCCACCATGACAGCCCTTTTTACCGTCTTATGCGCCAAGACTTCCCTTAAGGTGGCACCCTCACCTCCCCCGGCAATGAATACCCTTTCTGGCTGGGGATGGGTAAGCATAGCTGGATGTACCAGAGCTTCATGGTAAATAAATTCATCCGCCTCGCTGGATTGAATCTTGCCATCGAGTACGAGACAGATACCGAAGCTGCCCGTGTTGATAATATCGATGGATTGAAACTTACTTCGCCCTGAATATATCCTCTCCTTAATGCTATGCAGCATAGTAAGGTCAGGACTTATATAGTCAGAGAACCATCTATGTTTATCTGGGTCGCTATCTTTCATTTTGCACACCCGACATGGCTATCCTCCACAATCCCCCTGCGAAGCTCGATTAAGGAGTGGCTTTTGGCCCCCAGCCTCTCTGTTATCAATCTGGCAGCCTTTTCCGGGTCTACATCGTTCCCACAGGTGAAAACGTCTAGGGCAGCGTACCTGTATTCCGGCCAGGTATGAATGGCAATATGTGATTCAGCGATATTGACCACTCCGCTCACTCCGTAAGGGGAAAAATGATAGAAGGACTCGCCCACTACGGTAGCTCCACTCTCAATGGCAGCTTCGTTAAGGCAATCTTTGATAAAATTTAAGTCATCCAGCGCCTCCTCATTGCAGATTTTTAGTTCTAGTAGCAGATGTCTTCCAAGCGCATGCAAATCACCTTCCCTCCTTTAGAATTTTAGATTTGTGATGGAGCCTTTTGGGCAACAGGGCAAATTTTATATAATGTCAATCCTTTTAGCAATACTCCAAGAGTTTCTGCTAAAATAAACGAAGGTAGGAACTATGTCGGAAAGGGAACAATTGGCTACTGTGTACACTGCCAGATACATGGAGGCGCAAATAATCAAGGGACGGCTGGAGAGCGAAGGTATACCAGTTCTCCTAAGCTACGAGAGTGCTGGTCTGGTTTACGGGATTACAATTGATGGGTTAGGTGAGGTGAAAGTAATGGTGCCCAAGCGTCTGGCTGAGGAAGCCAAGGAGATTCTGGGAGTAGGTGAATTTGCCAAAGGTGAAGAGGGAGGGGGTAATTAAATAAGTTCCATCGATTTTGCCCGAAGGGCAGTTTTGGTACTTAAATTTGGGGCATTAGACTTACAGCTTAGAGTTGTATTTTCGGTTTTTGATTTCTGATGACTTCAAGATTAGAACGCATAACTGAACAGCGGCTGGATAGCCTGAGCAAAATTCGGGCTCGCGGCATAGACCCTTATCCCCATTCCTATCATCCCAGCCACACTGTTCGGGAGGCGGTAACTCTTTTTGAACAGCAAGGGGATAGCTCTCAGGACATATCACTGGCTGGTCGCATTATGTCCAAGCGTTCTATGGGTAAGATTTCCTTTCTTGATATTCGCGATAGCTCGGGGAAGATACAGCTTTCTTTGCGCTACGACCTTCTGGGCCGGGAGAGATACGAATTTCTTCAGGATATTGATATTGGTGACATTATCGGGGCAGAGGGGAAGCTCTTCCGGACAAAAGCCGGAGAGCTCACTCTGGAGGTATCCGATTTCGCCATGCTCTGTAAATCCCTTCGCCCGCTGCCAGAGAAATGGCATGGGCTAGCTGACGTAGAAAAACGCTATCGGCAGAGATATCTCGACCTCATTTCCAATGAAGAGAGTAAAAGCATTTTTACTTTGCGCAGCAAGATTATCACTGCCATAAGAAGTTTTCTCGATGAGCAGGGATTTATGGAGGTAGAAACTCCTGTACTTCAGCCACATGCCGGCGGAGCACTAGCACGCCCCTTTGTCACCCATCATCATGCCCTTGATGAAGACCTCTATCTGCGAATTGCCCTGGAGCTCCATCTCAAGAGACTGGTGGTAGGCGGCTTTGACAAAGTTTACGAGATGGGGCGTGCCTTTCGCAATGAAGGCATTTCTGTTAGACATAACCCGGAATTCACCTTGCTTGAGTGCTATCAAGCTTATAGCGATTACAATGACATGATGAGATTGGTTGAGGAGATGCTCGTTTATATAGCTCAGGAGGCTCTGGGCAATACCAATCTTGCTTGCAACGGCAAAACCATTGACCTTGGTCTCCCCTGGCAAAGGCTTTACCTTCGTGAGGCAATAAAAGAATACTGTGGCATTGATTTTGAAGATTATCCTGATGCTGCTTCACTGAGGACACGGATGACAGAGATGGGAATGGAAGTCGAGCCAAGCAAAGGGAGAGGCAGGCTGATAGACGAATTGATTTCCACCTTTGTTGAGCCAAAGCTTATTCAGCCAACTTTCCTTCTGGATTACCCTGTAGAAATGTCACCTCTGGCCAAGAGGAAGCGAGGTGATGACCGGTTGGTAGAGAGATTTGAGGGCTTTGTGGCTGGCATGGAGATTGCTAATGCCTTCACCGAGCTTAATGACCCCCTGGAGCAAAGGGAGAGGTTCCGCCAGCAGCTAAAAGAACAGGTTGCCGATGAGGAAGTGGAAATCGCCGATGAAGATTTTCTTCAGGCTCTGGAGTATGGGATGCCACCTACTGGTGGTCTGGGGATAGGCATTGACCGCCTGGTGATGCTGCTTGCAAATCAGCAATCTGTTCGAGAGGTGATACTTTTCCCCCAGCTGAAGACAAAGCCCGAGCCCTGAGCGCAGAGAAGAGACCAATGCTTGATATTAAACTTATTCGTGAAAACCCTGAACTTGTTCGCCAGGCTCTGGAGAAAAGAGGCGATAGTTTTGCTCTCGATAGCATCCTTGAGATTGATGGGCGTTATCGCAGCTTGCTTCGTCAGACCGAGGAACTCCGTGCCAAACATAACGAGGCAAGCAAACAACTGAGCAAAAGCAAGGAAAGACCACCTCAGCTCATCGCCCAGATGCGTCAATTGGGAGAGCAAGTATCTTCCTTGCAGCAGCAGACCAAAGAAGCTAAGGCTAACCTTGATTCCTTGCTACTGGAATTACCCAATATCCCCCACCTCAGCGTGCCCTTGGGGAGAGGCGAGGGCGATAATGTGGTAGTGCGGACCTGGGGCGAGCCAAGGGAATTACTCTTCAAGCCCTTGCCTCACTGGGAGCTGGGGGAAAAATTAGACATAATAGATTTCCATCAGGGAGTGAAGCTCTCAGGGACCAGGTTTTATGTTCTCAAAGGGCTAGGTGCACGCCTCCAACGAGCGCTTATCTCATTTATGCTCGATGTCCATGTAAACGAGCATAGCTATAAAGAGATCTATCCTCCTTTTATGGTAAAGCGAGAGTGTATGGTCGGCTCAGGAAATTTACCCAAGTTCGGCGACAATTTATATCACGACGAAGAAGATGACTTCTGGTTTATACCCACGGCGGAGGTACCGTTAACTAACCTTCACCGTGATGAAATATTAAGTGCCGCTAGCTTGCCCCTTCATTATGTTGCCTATACTCCATGCTTCCGTCGAGAGAAGATGGCCGCCGGCACAGATACCAGGGGCATTAAGCGGGGGCACCAATTTGATAAAGTGGAGCTCTACAAAATTACCGACCCGGAGAGTTCTGACGAAGCACTGGAGAAATTGGTAGCTGATGCTGAGGACATATGTCGGAAGCTGGACATACCGCACCGCGTGGTGCAATTATGTACTGGAGACCTCGGCTTTGCCGCCTGCAAAACATATGATATTGAAATGTGGGCTCCTGGCTGTGATGAATGGCTCGAGGTTAGTTCTTGCAGCAATTGTGGTGACTTTCAGGCGAGGCGAGCAAATATCCGTTATCGCCCTGAGCCTGGTGCCAAATCACAGTTTGTTCACACCCTCAATGGCTCAGGATTGGCTCTACCACGAGTCCTTATCGCGGTGCTGGAAAACTATCAGCAAGCTGACGGCACGGTATTAATCCCTGAAGTATTAGAGCCTTACCTGAAAGTAACATAAGCACCGCTCTATGGAATGCGGCAAATTATATGTGGGTTTTAGGAAAACTAAAACTGTTACTCTCAATAAACTATAGCTGGAGGTGACACCGTGACAGACTGGACCAAAAAAGCGGAAGCACTGAACAGACTCATAAGACCCCTGACCTTCCCTATCGCCGTTAAGCTGGTTAAAAGCGTTGACGAATTCCCGGAAAAGACCCGCCGTCCTTCCAGGGACATGGGATTCAAGACAAATCTCTGCGTCGGTATGACGATGGCACGCAAGTACGGCTGGACGGTGGGAATGACGGCCGATGATAACGCCTGTCTGATTGCAGCCTATACCTATGGATGGAGTGAGCCTGAATCTGAGACCAAGAAAGCCCTGACCGATTTCATGATAGTAATGAAATACGCAGCTAACGAGAATGCAGCAAGAACCACAATGGAGGCTGTAGACCAGGTTAAGCTAAGCAAGGGCAAGTATGCCGGCGTGGTTTTCTCTCCTCTAGAGAAAACAAGAATCGAGCCGGATTTGGTTATGATATTCTGCAATCCCGCTCAGCTGATGCGGCTGGTGCACGGAGCCACCCAGGAAACAGGTGTGAGCGTGCAGTCTATATTCAGCGGCCGGGGTGGGACCTGCACTGAAGGAGTCCTGCAAACATTCAAGACCGGGGAGCCAAAGGTAGTGCTCCCGGGAAATGGCGATAGGGTCTGGGCGATGGTGCAAGATGAGGAGATGGCCTTCACTATACCGGCAAACTGGCTTGACCCGGTTATAAGGGGGCTTGAAGCCACCCACCAGACCGGCATTCGATATCCCATACCGGTGGACGTAAGACACGAGCCGCTGTTCCCGGGACAACTCAAGGACGCCGCATCCAGGGCAACTAAATAGAAGCTAATTCGACCGAATTAATTCCTGAAGTATTAGAGCCTTACTTGAGCGCAACATAAGCGCCGCAAACCATATGTCCTGATTGCATAAGGTAAAGCTATCCTCAAACTTTACTGAACTAGTGATATAATAAGATGTGTACTTTGCCTGATGAGTAGCTCAGCCAGCGGATTTGGAGAGGAGAGTTTAAGGACTCAATAGCGAGTAGCGTTCTAGAGATAGAAGATGAAATACTGTCCTCAGTGTGGTGCCTCTTTGGAACCCAATGATAAGTTTTGTATGAACTGCGGAACAAGGCTTAGCGATTATGGCGGCGTTGTATCCGTCGGAGCTGCACAGACATGGAAGCCAACTGCTGCGGGCACCTTGACTATCTCGGCTGGTGTCTTTGGTTTGATTGTCGGCATAGTGCTCATTGGGCGAAGCCCATTGTTTATGGTGGGGCTGCTCGCAATAATGATTTCGATAGTAGATGTGGCAGGTGGGCTCTGTGCACTCAAAAGAAGAGCTTGGGGTTTAGCGCTTGCCGGCTCCATTTGCTCGGTTTTCTGCTGGCTGGGTATTCCGGCTATCATACTTATCGCCTTGAGTAAGCAAGAATTTTCATAGGATAAGTAAATGAAAGAATGCCCCTCTTGTGGTAACCCAATAGCAAAGGCAGCAATCTATTGTCCTTATTGCGGGGCAAGGCTTGCTGACTTGGGCCATACGCTGACTAAGGGAAACGAACAGCGTCAGAAACTAGGCTTGAAAATGCAAAAGTGCCCGTTGTGTAATAAGAAAATTCGAAAGGATGCTAAGTTCTGTTCGGAATGCGGCTGGGATTTAACTGACCACGAACTAACTCCACCCCAAATTGCAAGAATTCAAGAGGAGATTCAAGATGCCAGGTCTAGATATATGTACTGGCACGTTGCAATGATTCCATTCGTTACGCTCGCGTTTGTCTGCATTCTGGTTGCTATATTTGCCAATGAGAAGGTTATCCCAGCGACATGGGACTTTATGCTATATGTAGGTCTTGCCTTTTTGTTTGCTGGGCTTGCATGCACTTTTCCCCGAGAACGGTACAAAAAGAAGCAAGATAGGCTGAAAATGATGCTAAGGGATAGGCACTCGTCTCAATAGTGCGGCAGAATCACCAAGACTAGGTCATACTGCTGTTTCTGTTGAGGATCCGGTTGCTGCCAACAATGAGGCAACTACTAGTGTAAGCAAGACAAGCAAGTCTTCTGCAAGTGCTACAATTACAATGTATACTGTGGCTGATGAGTAGTTTAGCCAGCGAATTTGGAGAGGAGAGTTTAAGGACTCAATAGCGAGCAGCGTTTTAGAGGTAGAAGATGAAATATTGTCCGTACTGTGGTACAAAGCTAGAAGAGAGTATGAAATTTTGCCCTGAGTGTGGTCAGAATCTTATTATGGAGGAGAGAGAACCAGTACAAGAAAAGCCTAAAGATGTCAGGACAGACACCGTTACAATTGAGCGAGCCGACCCCACATATTACTCAGATGAAAAGGGAGTTCGCATTACTGCCACTAGGCTAATCATTGGCTCAAAGACTTATGCTATGGCAAATATCACTTCAATCGAGCGCAAAATAGACCCGCCTAATCGGCGGCCAGGTATTATCATGGCTGTTATCGGGGTTTTTATCTTGGTTATCTGTGCAGTTTTTGAATCAATGAGTGGAATTTTACTTGGCGTATTTGTGCTATTGGGAGGTATACTGTGGGCTGCCCTAGTGAAGCCAACCTATCATTTGAAAGTCACAAGTGCAGCGGGAGAAGAAAGCCCACTGACTTCAAAAGATGGGAAGTATATTAACCAGTTGGTAGTCGCTGTAAACGAGGCGCTAATCAAACGTGGATAGGAAAGTTAGGGTAGCCCAGCCAGCGGATTTGGGAATGCTAGTATGAACCGATTTTCTCAAAGGCATGGTTTTGAGCCAGTTAAAGACACGATTCAACTCAATGATATGGACGATGCCCTACGTACTGGCTTGTGGAATGCCTTAACAATCGTTTTCTGGCCAGAGGCACCAAATTATAACAGAGTTAAAAGTCACAACCAACTATATGCGCTATTTGCTGAATTGTGGGTTGATTATTTCAAAAAACCGCTTGATACCCTGCCATATGAGTGGTCACGGGCACTTAAAGAAGTAAGGGAATATTTCTTCAAATACCCATGGTATTGTGTTTACAACTTTGTGGAGTTTGCTGCCGAGAACTATCCAAACGAGTCACAAACTAAAATGTTTGTGAGTTATTGTAATGATATTCTTAAGCGTGAGTTATCCGGATATAGGTTTATCGGAAAGAAGATTGTGCCTATAACCTCAGAAGAAGAAATTACCGAAATTGAAGAAGCATTGAAGCCCACGGAGACTTTGAGACCTGTTGCTATTCATTTGGAGACAGCACTGGATTTCTTATCAGACAGAGAGTCCCCTGATTATAGAAATTCTATAAAGGAATCTATCAGCGCTGTCGAGTCAACTTGCAGGTTGATAGCGGGCGATGATAAGGCAAAATTGAATCAGGCTTTAAGAGTAATAAAGGACAAAATTGGTTTACACCGCGCCTTAGAAAAGGCATTTGATAGTCTGTATGGATACACAAGTGACGAGGATGGGATACGCCACGCGTTGTTGGATGAGCCTGATTTAGATTTCGAAGATGCGAGGTTTATGCTAGTATCTTGTGCCGCATTTATCAACTATCTCAAATCGAAGTCATCAAAAGCAGGGATTAAGTTGTGAAGCGGATAGCTAGTGGTTTCGAGAGTTATTCTATGCAAGTCTAGGTACTTGTAGTTAGCAATTAAACGGGGAGTCCTGCTCGACGGCGTTTTCGATGAGCTCGATACGCTTGGTCCGGCCTTTGTCATCGAGTTCTATAGCTACGACGTCTATGCGCCATAGAGGGGGAAGGTTCTGGTGAGTATTGGTATAGGTCAGGGCTAAGGTTATGAGCTTTTTCTTTTTAGCCTGCGTTATTGATTCTTCAGGAGTGCCGAATTCCAAACTGCTCTTGGTGCGGACCTCGACAAAGACCAGACAGTCCTTCCGCTGGGCGATGATATCAATCTCTCCATGATGGCAACGAAAACCCGTCTCGCGAATGCGGTAGCCCCGCTTTTTGAGGAATTTCTGAGCTGCTTTCTCCCCCAGCTTACCAACTTCTTGGCGGTTCATCACCTGATCCTAATACTCTCCCTCAAGGGAGAGGAAATTCGGTTTGCACAACATCCCCTCCCTTCGAAGAAGGGATATTTTGGCTTGTAATCATATTCCTGACAGGGGCAAAGTATAGACGGTGAATTGGCGAAGGTCCGAGCTTTCGCAGACAGGATATGTGTCTTCCTGTTCCATAGCCTTTATGCTGAGCAAATCCATAGCCAGGATAAGTTTGGTCAAATTCCTCCATCATACGGTCTCTGGTTACCTTGGCTATGATAGAAGCACAGGCAATGGAGAGACACGATGCGTCGCCTCTGGTTATTCCTCTTTGAGGGATGGGACATTGAGGCAAAGTTACTCTATCGATAAGGAGGAAGTTCGGTTGTTTGGATAGCTTTTCCACCGCCTGCATCATAGCTAGTTTGGTTGCCTTGAGGATATTAATGGAGTCAATCACTTGAGGAGGAACGATGCCAATTCCCACAGCCACAGCCTCCTTGCTAATCAAGTCAAAGAGGGATTCACGCTTCCTGGAGTTTAATTTCTTGCTATCCCGAACCAGCCCGAACCAGGGCAAATTGGCTGGGTGGGGCAGGATAACAGCGCTGGCGACTACCGGACCGGCGAGAGCCCCCCGCCCGACTTCATCGATGCCAGCGATAAGCTCATAGCCCTGTGATTTGAGCTTATCTTCCTCATCGAGGTTTGGAAACTGAGACAAAGCTCTCTCTTTCATCGTCCTGAGTTGGGGGCTGAGAACTTTCAATAATCCCGCCCCCCAGTACCTCACCAGCATTGTAGAACACGATGGCCTGCCCCGGGGTTACCGCTTTTTGTGGCTGGGTAAAATGGACATCCACGGAATCATTCCTGAAAAAGAGGACAGCTTCTGCCTCTTTTGACTTATAGCGTATCTTGGCCTTGATTGTAATGGGCTCCCGCGGTGCCTTGCCTGATATCCAGCTCAGCTTTTGAGCGGTAAGCTTCTGACTGTAGAGTTCTTTCTCATGACCAAGCACGATTCTATTGCTTTCAGGCTCTATCTTTATGACGTAGAGCGGCTTGTCAGAGGCTAATCCCAGGCCATGCCTCTGCCCGATGGTATAAAAAGCTATTCCCCGATGCTGGCCTAATTTCCTCCCCTGGGTATCTATAATATCGCCAGGCAGAGTGGAAAATCTCTGGCTGAGAAAAGCGCCATAGTTCTTCTGGAAAATGAAGCAAATATCCTGGCTGGACCTGGTTGCTGTGGGCAATCTCGCCTGCCTTGCCATCTGTTTAACCTCGTCCCTGCTATGCTCACCTAAAGGAAACAGGACATGCTCGAGCTTTTCCTGGGTTAGAGTATAAAGAAAATAAGATTGGTCTCTACCTGTGTCCGCTGCTTTAAGCAAGCGATGGCCATCACGGGAATGCTTTACTTTGGCGTAATGACCTGTAGCCAGATAGTCAGCGCCCAGGGAGAGTGCTTTATCGAGGAGGAGGCCAAACTTTATGTGCTGGTTGCAGGCAACGCAGGGATTGGGAGTCCGCCCTTGTTGGTATTCCTGGCAGAAATAATCAACTACACAGGACTCAAATTCCTTTTGCAGGTCAACCAGATGGTAGGGAATGCCTAAAATGCGGCAGATATTCTCCGCCCGATGTGCCTGGTAGTCGAAGCGGGGGGACCTCCAGAGGCGCATATGTATACCTATCACTTCATAGGCGGCTTCTTTGAGCAACAAAGCAGCGGCGGAAGAATCTACCCCTCCGCTCAATGCCACAGCGACCTTACCTTTAGTCATGCCTTTAGATTCTTCCCCTTCACTTCGTTCAGGGTCAGAATGACAAAAATGGTCAGGCTGAGAAGTCAGACAATAACCGGCTCACCCTATCCCAGATAATCTCAGCAATTTTCCCTTTAGGTAGAGAGGCATCTATCACTAACCAGCGGTCGGGCTCAGCCGCAGCCATCTTGAGGTATCCCTCCCTAACTCGCCGGTGGAACGATAAATCCTCTAGCTCAAAGCGGTCTTTCAAGCTCCGCTTTCGCGCTAATCCCTGCTCAGGTGAAATATCCAAGAGGATTATGAGGTCTGGATTGAGATTCCTTGTTGCCATATTGTTGACCATCTTTATGGCAGTAAAATCAAGTCCCCGCCCATAGCCTTGATAGACCATGGTGGAGTGAGTGAAGCGGTCGCAAAGAACCACTTTACCTTCTTCTAAGGCAGGACGAATTAGCTCAGCCACCAATTGGGCACGGGAAGCAGCCAGGAGAAACAGCTCAGCCTGGGGCGAAATAGAGGAGCCTCGTTTCCTCTTAAGTGTTCTTCTTAACTCGTTACCCAGAGCTGTGCCCCCAGGCTCATGGGTTAATACCACGGGGACGTTTTGTTGCTCAAACTTCTTCAGCAAGAGCCTGGATTGGGTGCTTTTGCCGCAGCCTTCGCCACCCTCAAAGGTGATGAATAGTCCCAATGATTACCTCGATTTCCTTTTGCCGACAGGTTCCAGGCCCCGTTTACCGGAGTTGAAACCGCGGCGTTCAGCTAAGAGACGCTGTAGATGATGAACATAGGTATATTGAGTGTCACGGGGATAGAGGGCGTCCAGACATTGCTTCATTTGAGCGGCATTATTGCTTTTAAGGACATAAATTGGTATGCCCAGTGCTTCGGCATCCCGTATCTTCTGTGGCTTGCGGCGGTAATAACTTCGTGTAGTGAGGAAAAGGTCAGCTTGCTTAAGGTCAGCAATGATTTTCAGCTCTTTTCGCCCTTCCTTGGCAATTTGTTCCAATCGAGACCGGTTAGCACCGAAGAGGTAGAATCGCAGTGGTTTTTCCTGCTGCTTCTCTTCCTTGCTTTCCCATATAAGAGGGGAGGTTATCGCCTCCCTTTTTACCTCACCATCTTCATCCATCCAGCGCACTTCGGCCTTGGGGGGTCGCCCGTGCAATAGAGCATCAACAGCCTCGGTCACGTCAGGATGTACGGTTACCTTGTAATAATCTACAATTTCCACCACTGTATCAAAGGTAGGCGGAGCCTTGCGCTCCAGGATAGATTTTTGCGTGTGCCGTCGCCTGGCCTCTTCATCTCCCAGGGTAACCGTCTGGATGCCGCCGATGAGGTCAGACAGAGTAGGATTCATTATCAAGTTTTCCAGAGTGTTTCCATGTGCCGTGCCTACCAATTGCACTCCCCGCTCAGCGATAGTCCGAGCTGCCTGGGCCTCGAGTTCAGTGCCTATTTCATCGATAATGATAACCTCAGGCATGTGATTTTCCACTGCTTCAATCATTACTGCATGTTGTTCAGAAGGAGCAGCTACTTGCATTCGCCGGGCATGCCCGATAGCGGGATGAGGAATGTCTCCATCCCCGGCAATTTCATTGGAGGTGTCGATTACGATAACGCGTTTTTTGAAGTCATCAGCCAGCACTCGAGCCACCTCCCGCAGCATAGTGGTTTTGCCTATACCGGGCCGCCCTAGAAGAAGAACGTTTTTGCCTGATTCAATAAGGTCTTGAATCATCCTTACGGTGCCGAACACAGCCCTGCCCACACGGCAGGTCAAGCCAATTATGTAGCCATTTCTATTGCGTATGGCTGAGATGCGGTGAAGGGTGTGGTTGATCCCGGCGCGATTATCCCCGCTGAACTCGCCAATGCGTGACACTACATAGTCAATATCAGGCTGGCTCACCTCCCTGGAGTTAAGGACTAGCTCCCTATGGAGAAAACGGGCTTCGGGGAGACGCCCTAAATCTAAGATTACCTCCAACAGTTCGCTATGGTCGGGCTGCTGGTAAAGCGGCTCACGGACATGGAGTGGCAAGATATCAAGCAGCGCGTCTAAATCGTCAGTAACTACCCTTTGCATTCTGTGAAATACCTGTCTTCACCTCACCAACCCCTGGGGGACAACAATTCTTGTTGGGGTATAGCTTTTATGTCCAGACCGGGCATAGCGGTCCCTAAACCTTTGGACACCTCAGCGACGATAGCAGGGTCCTGGTAGTGGGTGGTAGCTTTAACAATGGCCTGCGCTCTGGCTGCGGGGTCGCTGGACTTAAAAATCCCCGAGCCCACAAACACTCCCTCGGCTCCCAGCTGCATCATCAAAGCAGCATCGGCTGGTGTCGCTATACCACCGGCGGCAAAGTTCACAACAGGTAACTTCCCTGTTTTATGCACCTCCATTACCAGCTCCAGAGAAGCACCAAGGACTTTCGCCTCAGCTACTAATTCCTCCTCAGGTAAAGCTTGAACTCTGCGAATCCCATCCTGGACTGCCCGCATGTGCCTTACAGCTTCAACGATGTTGCCTGTTCCAGCTTCGCCCTTGGTACGAATCATCGCCGCCCCTTCAGAAATACGACGTAATGCTTCGCCCAAGTCCCGGCAGCCACAGACAAAAGGAACCTTAAAATCATGCTTCCAAACATGATGGCTTTCATCGGCGGGAGTAAGCACTTCGGACTCGTCGATAAAATCAATGCCCAATGCTTCCAGCACCTGAGCTTCAGCAAAGTGACCGATACGGCATTTAGCCATTACGGGGATGCTGACCGCTGCCATTATGGCCTTAATTATAGTGGGGTCGGCCATGCGAGCCACTCCGCCGTCGGCGCGGATATCTGCCGGCACCCGTTCCAGTGCCATAACAGCGCAGGCACCGGCTTCCTCGGCAATTTTAGCCTGCTCAGCGGTGACCACGTCCATAATCACCCCGCCCTTCAACGTCTGGGCTAGTCCCGTCTTAACTTTCCAGGTACCCTTTTCCATCAATTTCCATTATAACGCCATGCCAGTCAAATCACAAATGTCACATGAGAGCGTCTGATAATGTCATTCTAGGGAGGCCAAATGAATTTGGACGACGAAGAATCTCCGAGATTCTTCGCTTCGCTCAGAATGACAGAATGAGGCTGTCATTGCTCTAAATAAATCCAAATGTCAAAATCCAAATGACAATTGAAACCCAAATGCTTAAATTTTAAAATTACTTGTTTTTGTCATTTGAATTTTGGGCTTGATTTGACATTTGGGCTTTGTCATTTGATATTGTTTGGGGCTTGGTTCTTGAGATTTAGGATTTCGTGTTGTCGGGGCGAAGTTCATCTCCGCCTTACCCTCAAATCAAATAGGGTCGAGGAGTCGACTCCTCGACCCTATTTCTTTGCCTCTATTGTACCGCTCAATCAACCTGAATCAAGACGGCATTTCACAACTACGGTGGTCAGGGTATTGGAAGTGGGTAATATATGGTTATTGGAAGGCTCTCGGGGCAACAGTTATTGTTCGGGTTTGTGTCTACAAAACCTTCCCCCACTTCAATACAAGCCCAGGTAACCATGTCGAAGGTCTCCCATCCTACAAACCCCGACACATCTTCTTCGAATATGGAATCCGTGCTACCCAGCAGCACCCACGCTCCTAGACTTAGTTCTCCAGGCGTCTTAAAACGGATCCAGTTGACATTCTTTGTGTAGTTAGTGCCTACCTTCTGCACCGTTTCTATTTCTACATCCAGGCTTATGGTCTCGCAGTAAGGGCAAGGAATATCAGTGCAAACTGCGACAGGGTCTCCATTCACGGTAGCTTGCTGGGACAATTTCTGTTCGAAAGGAGGAACTCCCCACACCGCACCCCAGGCGTTAACAACATGGAGAGTACGCGTCGGCCCCTGTTCTCCATCGATACCCTTGTTATGATACTTGGTCCAGAGCGTCTCTTTTACCTTGACCTCTTGACCTGTTTGGTTCCCGGACACATTCCCGGACACACCCTCTGTGTACCTAGCATCGACGATCATACCCGGGATCAGCGGGTGAAAGCCGGCGGGAACAGGTACCCCGTCTATGGTCCAGGTGTCGAACACAACCCAGGCATCCACCTCCACCGGCGTCACGAAGTTTAAGGTAAAGGTGATTGTGCCTCCCGCGGACACCTCCTGAGTTGAGTCGGGTGTGATATCAACAAATTGTGCCCCAACGGGACCGCCGGAGACGTAGGCACAGGTCCAGTTACCGGCGTCCCCGCTAAAGCTGTCCGGAACCTTAGTACCGTCAATAACAGTGGGTGCTGCTGCTCCGGGTCCGGTTAACGTATAGTCCACTGCTCCTGTTCCTGACGAGGGCCAGGCAACGCCATCAAGGGTAGCTTTAACCTCAATAGTGCCTGTTGTTGGTGTACAGCCCGGGCCCAAAGCCGCAATTGAAACAACTAAAACTAATAAAACTGAACAAATAGCGAAAAGTCCCTTCCTCATGTTTACCTCCTTTTGAAATAATTTAGCTTTCTAAAATCTTAGTTAATCCTATCAATATTCTAATACCTCTTCACCTCCTTTTGGAATAGTTTAGCGAATAATATCAATGTAAAACTACCCCTTTTTATTCTAAATACCCCACCCCTGTATTGTCAACCCTCTTTTGGGTTTTTTCAAGAATTTCGGCGGATTGGCAAGAAGTCACTAAATCAGGTCGATGTCAAGGCATTGCTGCCCTGCTTTCAATTCAGTCAGAGATATCCAGCCTTAGAGGACTGGGGATGAATTCTATTTTTTGACCAGCAAGAGAGACAGGATATTGTACTTCCCTTCTATCTCACATGCTTCGCTTATCTCTCCTTTGTGTGCGTGTATTAGCTTATCGGTGGCTTTGGTGACTTCCGGCCAATCATCAAATTTATAATCGTGGAAACCGAGAGCGCCTCCGGAAACAAGATGGGGCCAAATGACATGGAAATCGTTTTCTACATGTGCTTGCTGATGGCAGCCATCAATGAATCCGAAGATGAATCTTTGTTCTTGGGGAAAGTTAACTTTTTTGGAATCTTCCCTTATAGTTACGATGTTATCAAAACCTCGGGTTGACTCTTGATAAGCTTCTAACATCGAGCGGCCCTGGAGAAACGCTTCATAAACGTCGCCCGCCTTGATTCCACTTTTACTCAAAGTTCTGTCCAGACCGGGATCGAAAACATCGATGGCGTATACCCTCTTACCATATCTTTGGGCAAACCTTGCCAGTTTGGCAGTACCTCTGCCCATATAAGCACCGATTTCGATGATATCTCCTTCTAGCTTATACAACGCCCGCTGCTTTATAAAATCTATGAGGACTTCATAACCCACGAAATCATCCGGGTCGTCTTCTAATAATGGAATCTTCCGGGGAACTCTTTTAACACCAGGCTCTAAACTCATCTTACCAACCAATGTTTTGGCTATAGTATTTTAATTCCATCTAAGGCCACCATAGCCAGTATCGCTGCCGCCGATGTCCAGGTATTCTTTTCGTGGGCCTGTGGTTCCAGCTCTGACTGTCTTATCTCCCTTTGCGGCCAATATACCTCCCGATAAAACACGCCGTCGCTATCCCGAAATTGCAGTACCCAGTCCAGCACCATCTTTGCCTTATCTCTGGCGCCCATCCTTGCTAAGGCCAGAACCAGTTCGAAGGTCTCAGCTACGCATACTGACTGTCTGTCAGCAAAGCATTTACACCCCCAACCATCTATAATGAAATCCTGCCATCCTCCCAGGATATGCTTTTCTGCTTGCTTTCCCTTTATCAGTCCCACAAGGATGGGGTAATACCAGGTCATGGCGTGCCCGCTCTTATCCTCGCCTAGCCTGTCGAAGCGTTCGGGCTGCTCCTTGATTGCCTTAGCCAGCCTCTGGCATGCCTTATTCCAGTCAGGCTTATCTACCCCCAAGTTTTTAGCAATCCTTATGCCGCATTTAATACTGAGCCAGGTGCTGCTAGAGGCAGTTAAAATTGCTCCTGGCCAGACTTCATTATTCTCGCTTAGTCCCCAATAAATCTCGCCGTCTGGCTGTTGTAAACTTAAGGCGAAGTCTATGCCCTTTTCCACCGCAGGCCACATGTAGCGGAGAAAGTCCAGATCCCGGCTGGTGAGATGGTGAAACCATAGCCCTGTTGCTATGTAGGTACTGAAATTTGTATCTTTGGTTAGGTCTTGAGCTTTATCATTGAGATAACTGGAATACCAGCTTCCGTCAGGATTCTGGGTATCACGCATCCACTTATAAGCCAAGCCAGCCTCAGTGAACCGGCCGCTAAAATCTAAGGCCATGGCGCATTCCACATGATCCCAGGGGTCTGTGATACCGCCTTGGTACCAGGGGATAGCCCCAGAAGGAAGCTGTTGACTGATGATAAAGTCTGCCTGGCTTTGAATCAGCCTTTGAATATCTTTCAGCATTCCTTCAAATTAAGCTTTACCTGGCTTACACTTCTTTACTAGAGTCTCTTTTTTGTTTCCTCGATCTCCTTTTCTACCTCCCTGAGTTCCTCTTCCAGGTCTTTCTTATACTCCTCGAGCATGTCCAGATACTCCTTCTTGTCGGGAAAGGGCTTGAATCCCTGGAAGTAGAAACCGAAGGGAGGGAGGCCAAAGTAGAACCTCCGTGATCTTCTACTCCACATCTCTTTTCACCTCCTGAATTGGCCGTCGCCTTGGCAGTCCAGGACGACGGGGATATTTACTCGGTGTCGGGTATATTTTATCAATAATTACCAAATAACGCCCATCATTGAATTCGCCCAATTCTATTTTCCTTATTTGGTCTAATCTGCCTCCCAGGGCAGCAATGGCTTTTTTTGCCCTATTTATCTCCTGGTCGATTTCCCCTTTCTTTTGAGCAATAAATCTTCCCCCGATCTGACAAAAGGGCAGACTCAGTTCCACCAGGGTGGGCAACAAGGCTACAGCACGGGAGAGAACCAGGGCAAATTGCTCACGATAGAGTGGTAAGTGAGCTGCTTCCTCAGCTCTACTATTCAGCACTTCTACATTTTCCAGCTCCAGTTTATGGATAATGTGGTGGAGGAAAGCTGTCTTTTTTGTTGTGGGTTCAATGAGCACCAGCCTGGGCTGAGAAAAAAGAATTTTGAGCGGCACGCCGGGGAAGCCGGCACCTGTGCCTATGTCTATAATATTGAAATCCGGCCTTTCCACCTCTTCCTCAGGCAAAGCCAGGGTGATGGTCAGGGAATCGAGGAAATGCTTTATCTGCACCGAGGAATAATCTGTTATGGCCGTGAGGTTTATTTTTTTATTCCATTCAATTAGCTCCTGGTAGTAGAGCTCAAATTGCTTTACCTGTCTGGCATTGAACTCTATCCCCAGCTTGCCTGCTCCTTCAATAAGTTTTTTCATCTCGAGTCACGCTTAAAATTCAGAGGTTGTTCAGCAACCCGTTCGCCCTGAGCCTGTCGAAGGGCAACCTAATTTTATCATGACTGCCGCTCATGATTCGACACGCTCACCATGAGCGGTTAATGAACAATCTCCAGCATCCTGTTTGACAAAAAATAAGAAAAATCCTATAATTCTGAATAGTAGGACATATCCTATGATACTAAGTTGGGCGCCAAGTTTATTCTAGGAGGGAAAATGGAACGCGAGGACATGCAGGTAGTCGGTAAGTGTTTTGGCTCAATGGTTGTTGGCCCACGAGGGCAGATAGTTATACCCGTGGAAGCCAGAAAGGAATTGGGTATGGATGTTGGTACCAGGCTGCTAACTTTTAAGCTACCTCAGGGAAGGGGTCTGGTCTTCGTTAAAGTGGAGGCAGTTGAAGAGTTCATCAATATTATGGGTCAACATGTGAATGAGTTTACTAAGTTAGTAAGTGAAGTTAGAACTGAAAATTTAGAAAATGAGGCCAATCGAGATTAACAATCCTGCTGCTAAACTTTTAGGCATCTTGGCTCTGCGTTGAAGCAAATACTTGCTGTGTTGCAACAAGCAAATTTTTGAAAAATGAAAAGAGGCTAGGGAAAATGAAAAAAAAGCGAACGCTAATAATAACAACAATCTGCGTGGTTGTTATTGGTATAGTACTCGGTATCGTACTTACCAGGGGCACCGGCTCCGAAGATACACTGACGACTGTTAACGTTACCCGGGGCGATATAGTGAAAACCGTTTTAGTGGATGGCAGTTTAGTAATGCCTAACAAAGCGTATTTATCATTTGGCACCATGGGTACAGTGGCAGAGGTGCTGGTTGACGAAGGGAACAACGTGACCAAAGGCCAGGTATTAGCCAGGCTTGATGCACCGTCTTTGGAATCAAGTGTAGAGATGGCTGAGTTGCAAGTCGAAATAGCGGAGGCCCAGGTCAGGGCAGCCCGAGCACAATATGAGAAAGCTCAAGACCTGCCGGGGGTCGACGAGGATGCAGCCAAAGTGAGCTGGGAAATAGCAAGGCTGAACCTGGAAATAGCAGAACTCAGCCTGGAATCGGCGGAGCTTAATCTGGAAAAGGCGGTAATAGTGGCTCCATTTGATGGCGTGGTAGCCGACATCAGCATTACTGAAGGAAAAGAAATCTCGACAGGGGCATTAGCCACTCCGGCAATATCCCTGGTTGACACCAGTGAGATAGAGATGCGCGGCTTCATTGATGAAATGGATATCGCCATGGTACAGCTAGGCCAGGAAGCGAATATCATATTAGATGCCTTGCCCGACGAGAAAGTAAAGGGCAGTGTTGTTTTTATCTCCCCGGTAGGCACAATTCTAGCCGGGGTGGTATCTTACGGCACCACCATAACTTTGGAGAATCCTGTTGCTGGGCTCAAAGACGGCATGAGTGCCACTGCTGAAGTCATCATCGAACGTCGTGATGATGTATTGTCGATACCGAATAGATATGTTCGGGGGACCCCGGAAAACCGAATGGTTGTAGTGCTCGTAGACGGGCAGCAGGAAGAACGGCAAATTACCCTGGGGCTGAGCGATGGGTTCAACACGGAAGTTCTGTCGGGATTGGAAGAGGGGGAAAAGGTGGTATTACCCACTCCTGGGGAGCGACCAGGCGGCTTCTTCATGATGTAGCCAATGCTTGAACTTGAAAACATAACTAAAGTGTATAAAGCGGGGCAGACCGAAGTTCCTGCTCTGCGGGGGATTAGCTGCCGCATTGAGTCAGGGGAGATGGTATCTATCATAGGGCCTTCAGGCTCGGGGAAATCTACCCTGATGAATATCATCGGCTGCTTGGATAAGCCTACTTCCGGGAAATATCGTTTAGAGGGCGTTGAAGTAGACAAGCTTAACGATAATCAATTAGCCGAGATAAGAAATAAAAAGATAGGCTTTGTCTTCCAAAGCTTCAACTTATTGTCCCGGACCACGGCTTTAGCCAATGTGGAACTGCCACTTATTTACAGCGGCGCCAGCAACCGACGGCAAAGAGCGTTACAGGTCCTGGAGTCCGTGGGACTAGCTCATCGGGTCACTCACAGACCAAGCGAGCTAGCTGGAGGGGAACAACAACGGGTGGCTATCGCCCGAGCCTTAGTAAGCAATCCCTCTCTTATTCTAGCTGATGAACCCACAGGCAATCTTGATACCCGGACCAGCCAGGAAATCATGTCAATTTTTAAGAAATTGAACGAGCAGGGCATGACCATCGTTTTGGTAACTCATGAGCCAGATATTGCCGCTTATACCCAGCGCACCATTAAACTTCGCGATGGACAGATTGAAGAAAGTGTTCGTTGAGGGTCAGGTGACACTTGAATTTCAAATAGAGGCATCGGAATGAAACTCTGGGATTGTTTCTCCACTGCGCTGCGGGCTTTGCGTAGTAACAAGCTAAGGTCAATTTTGACCATGCTGGGTATCCTGATTGGCGTGGCTGCAGTTATTTCTGTGCTATCTCTAGGAAGTGCGCAGGCGGCTATAGTAGAGGAGTCTTTTGCCACCTTGGGGGCTAACCTGATATACGTCACACCTCCAGAACTCGGCATGAGTGGAGTGGGAGCTCAGTCAACGCTGACTTTGGAAGACGCGCAGGCAATTGCCCAAAACGCCCCTTCTGTAGAAGGTGTGTCGCCAATGGCGCAGACTTACGCTCAGGTTGTAGCTGGTGGAGAGAGCCTTAGCAACACAATTATTGCCGGGGTGGCTCCACAAGCCGAATGGGTGGACAACTATGCCGTGGCGCAGGGCAGCTTCATAACCAACTTCGATTATGGAGCGAGGTCAAGGGTAGCCGTCCTGGGGAGCGAAGTAGCCAAGACCCTTTTTGGCGAGATGGACCCTACCGGTCAGAGCTTGAGGATTGGTGGGCGTCAATTCCAGGTCAGCGGTGTACTGGAAAGCCGGGGGATGGGATTTGGATTTGAAGACATGAGGGTGTATATTCCTTTATCCACCTTCTATACCACTCTGGCAACCTCACAGGTGGGCAGCCGTGGAAGCAACGTGAATCAGATCAGCGTCCAGGCGAAGACCAGCAGCGACTTGCAAGCTGCCGAGCAGGAGATCACCGATATCTTGAGGGTCCTCCACGGCATCAGAGTGGGAGAAGACGATGACTTCAGAGTTTTCAACGTGGCGTCTGTGGCAGACCAGGTCACCCGGGTGCTGGGAATACTCCAGCTCGTCCTTGCCGGCATAGCTGGTATATCCTTGCTTGTCGGCGGCATCGGGATTATGAATATCATGCTGGTTTCGGTGACCGAGCGTATCAGGGAAATCGGTCTGCGCAAGGCGGTAGGAGCCAAGCGTCGAGATATTCTGATTCAATTCCTCATTGAAGCTGCTACACTGGGGCTCGGTGGCGGTGCTCTGGGGATAGTAGTGGGGTGGCTTATAGTTAAAATCATATCTGTCATAGCGACAAATCTTGGTTTCTCCTTTGCTGCTACGCTTTCCGGCAATGCTATTGCCCTGGCGGTAGGTGTAGCAATTTTTATCGGGCTTGTTTCTGGGTTGTACCCGGCCATCCGGGCGGCACGACTCGACCCCATCGAGTCCTTGCGTCACGAATAAACTACCTCTTTTGAATCAAGGACAGAAATTCACTGCGAGTTGCTACCTTGCTGCGGAAATTCCCCCTCACCGACGAGGTTATCACAGTCGTTCCCGGCTTTTTTATCCCGCGCATAACCATGCATAAGTGCTCGGCCTGGATAACCACGGCCACTCCATCGGGTTGAAGTGCTTCAAAGATGGCGTCAGCAATTTGCTGGGTCATCCTTTCCTGAAGCTGAGGGCGCCTGGCGCAGATTTCTACCACCCTGGCCAGTTTGCTTACCCCTACCACTCTACCACCAGGGCTAGGGATATAACCGACATGAGCTACGCCATAAAATGGTAGGAGATGGTGTTCGCACATGGAATAGAAGGGAATGTCCTTTAGAATCACCATCTCTTCATATCCTTCCTCAAAGTCCACCGCTAGTTCAGTTTTAGGGTCGACAGCCAAACCGGAAAAGAGCTCGGCATACATTTCAGCCACCCTCTGCGGCGTGCCCTTTATGCTCTCTCTGAGAGGATTCTCACCAATAGCTTCGATTATGGAGACCATTGCCAGTTTGATTTTATCCTGATTAACCATCTAAATCCCCCTCTTTACAAAGCTTACGCTGTTTTTATCAGTGCTAGCATAGAAATCTGAACCGAGGTAAAGGAGCGGCTTTATCTTATTCAGGTCGAGAACCTCCGCCGGGGTAAATGCTTCCTCGAGGAAGTGCACAGCTACAATCTCACCGACTATCCAGATGTGGTCACCATAGGACTTACTATCTACCAGCTTGCATTCATAGGCAGCATAAGCATCTTTTAAAATAGGTACCGTGGTCTTCAAAGGATTCTCTTTCCTGATATTAAATCTCTCAAATTTGTCCATCTGCTGTCCGGAAGTGCTGCCGATGGCAGCGGCGAGGGAAGCTTTTTCTGAAGGAATGAAATTAATGCCAAACTCCCGGCTTTCCGTGATAAGCTGGTAGGTGAATCTCTTAGGTGCAATGGCGATGCCATAGAGGGGTGGTTTAAGAGAGATTGAGCTATGCCAGGCGGCGGTCATGGCATCATCCCTGCCCCGGGCGCTGGCGGTGACTATAGCTGCCACCTTGGGATAGTGCTGGCTGAATTTCCCTGTATCTTCGGTAACAATTTTTGGCATAATTTTCACCTCTTTAATCCGGCGTTATTCTCCCTACAATACTACTCTGGCTCTTTGCCTCTTGTCATCTCCGGACGTAGTCAGGAATCGCTGAGGTCGGGAATTTCAAAGCTTCCTCAACGGCCGCCAGCTCGGCAGGAAGCTCTATCGGTGCTCGGGCATATTTTGCTGGCACACCGGGGTCCTTTAGGCCGGTGCCGGTGACGATGCAAACTACACGTTTGCCCGAGAAGTCTTTCTTTCTGGCCAGCTTAATAAGCCCGGCTAGGGAAGCTGCTGAAGCTGGCTCGCCGAAGATACCTTCTTTGATTGCCATCAATCTATAAGCATTTATGATGTCGTCATCAGTAACACAGTCAATGATGCCTCCCGACTCATCCCGGGCAGCAACTGCCTTCTGCCAGCTAGCAGGGTTGCCAATACGAATAGCTGTGGCAATGGTCTTGGGTTGTTTGACAACCTTGTCTAGCACTATGGGGGCAGCGCCTGCTGCCTGAAAGCCCATCATCTTGGGGGTATGGCTGGCCTTGCCCGCGCGGTGGTATTCCACAAACCCCTTCCAGTAAGCGGTGATATTGCCAGCATTGCCTACAGGGATGAAGAGATAATCGGGAGCATCCCCCAGGTCGTCTATAATCTCAAAAGCTGCCGTTTTCTGACCTTCGATGCGATTAGGATTTAGTGAGTTTACCAGGGTAACGTGGTATTTTTGGGTCAAGGCACGTACTATGTGAAGCGCCTGATCGAAATTACCTTTTATGCCTATAATCTGGGCATCGTAAACAAGAGCCTGGGCCAGCTTTCCCGTGGCTATCTTACCTTTGGGAATAATGACAATAGTTTTGAGTCCGAATCTAGCGCCATAAGCGGCTGCTGAAGCGCTGGTGTTGCCTGTGGAGGCGCAAATGATGCTCTGGCTGCCGCTTTCCACTGCCTTAGCCACCGCCACCACCATGCCCCGGTCTTTGAAGGAGCCGGTGGGGTTACAGCCTTCGAGCTTAAAATAAAGTTCACCACAGCCAAGCTCTTTCTCTAGAATTCGTGACCTCACTAAAGGTGTATCTCCTTCCCCCAGCGTAATCAAAGGCGTAGCCGGGGTAACTGGCAAGAAATCACGATATCTATTTAAGACGCCCTGCTTCATCCCTCAACTCTGATAAAGTTGCTAACCTCGTTAACTACCGGTAGCTGTCTTAATTGCTTAAGGGCCTTTTGCATCCCTTTTTCCTCTGCCGGATAGGTCATAATGACGATTATGGCGGTTTGTGCTGCCAGGTCGCTTTCTTTCTGGATTACGGACGAAATGCTTATGGAATTGTTGCCCAGAACTTGCGAGATTTGAGCTAAGACACCGGGGCGGTCAGGCGCATTCAGCCTGAGATAATACCGTGTCGTTACCTCGGACATGGGCTTAACAGTTACTCGCTGGTTTAATCTTAGTTCAGAGACATTATTTACGCCGCAATAGATATTTCTGGTTATCGCCAACACATCAGCCATAACAGCACTGGAAGCTCTGAGAGCTCCAGCCCCTTCCCCGTAAAAGACTAGTTTGCCAGCTAAGTCAGTTTCCACCTCGACGGCATTATAAACACCATCTACTTTAGCTAATTGGGAATCCTGGGGAATAAAAACAGGATGAACTCTCATCTCCACTTTGTCATCAGCTCTCCTGGCAATGGCTACAAGTTTTATAGCATAGCCAAATTCTTTGGCATACAGAAAATCCCGAGCGGCAACATTTGATATGCCTTCGCAGTATACATCTTGAGGGACAAATTTAGCCTGGAAGGCCAGGTTGGATAAGATGACCAGTTTATAAGCAGCGTCTATCCCCTCTATATCATTAGATGGATCGGCTTCGGCATAACCTAATTCCTGGGCTTGTTTTAAGGTCGAAGCAAAATCCAGTCCCTCTTGTGCCATTCGGGTCAGAATATAATTAGTGGTGCCGTTAAGGATGGCCTGGATGGCCGAGATTTTATTGGCTGCCAAATCTTGTTGGAAAGAGGAAATGAGTGGTATGCCGCTGCCTACGCTTGCCTCGTAGCGGAGGTCAGTATTGTGTTTCCCGGCCAGAGACAATAGCTCGTATCCATGTTTAGCCATTACCTCCTTGTTGGCCGTAACTACGTGCTTACCGTTAGTGATAGCTTGTTCTATATATTCTGTGGCCGGATGTTCGCCTCCAATGAGTTCGATTACTATATCTACCTCGGGATGAGAGAGGACTTCTTCAGGGTGGCTGGTCAACAGGTTGGGACCAACTCCTACCGGGCGTCGTTTATTCACATCGCGCACCAGTACTTTTTTCAAAATTAGGGGGACTCCTGCTTGTTCGGCCAGGTTGTCTGCCCTGGTGACTAGAACCTCAGCCACACCGCTGCCTACAGTTCCCAAGCCCAGTAAGCCGATGCCAATATCCTTCTTCATTGCGGTGTTCCTTCCAAAACCTTGTTTATAGCCCACTCTTTCTTATCTACATCCAGGTGAGTTTCAATTGTGCTTTCCTCTGACCACTCTTCAAGCCAGTCGTTATAGTGATTGTTTATCAGTTCTTCCTTGACTGTCTCTCCGAGCTCATGGTCACCCCTATCTATGACCTTAACCAACCAATAGCCACCGGTGGTTTGGACCGATTCATCTTTAACTGGCTCGCTTACCTCATTAAGAGTAGTGTTGAAGGCAACTTTGTCGAAAGCCTCGCTGCCCATATCCCCTCGTTTCAGCCGACCAAGCTCACCACCTTCACTTTTGCTTTCATGCTGAGAATATTCCTCAGCCAGAGAACTGAAGTTTCTGCTAACCAACTCAGCTTTAACCCGCTCTGCCTCCGCTTCGCTGCCCAGCAACATGGCCCTGGCTTTTATCTCGGCATCTTGCTTATCGGTAACCTCTATAAGCCAATAGCCAATGTCTTTGATCGCCGTTTTGTCATAAATACGGTGAATTGTCTCGCCGGGGGTAAGGTTGAAAGCGGCATCGGCAATCAGGGTATTGGGCATTAGCTCCTCGGGCAGCCAACCCAGATCGCCTTCAACCGTAGAGTTACAGGAAAACTCCTCAGCTAAAGTAGTGAAGTTGCCACCAGCCTCGATTTCGGCTATTAGCTCAGTAGCTAACTCTTGACTCTCTACAAGCATTACTTGCACGTGAGCTTGCTCCATTTTGTCAGGCAGCTGAGAACCAAAGTATTCCCCAAGCTTTTCCTGCAACAAAGCAGATCTAATTATATCTTGGTATACCCTTTCATTGGGCCACTCAAGTTCTGCTAACTTCGCGTCTATCTCCTCAGAAGTAACTTCAATATCCAGATTTTTAGCTCCTTGTCTCAGTAATTCAGCATTGATAATATCATCGGCGACCATACCAATGATCATGTCAGTAATATCATTGGTATTTTTGGATAAATCGGAGATGGCATTGGAGGTCAGCCACTGTATGCTTTCTTCACGGGTAGCATTGTAAGCCTGCATATAGAAATCGACGTAAGTATTAACGGTATTATTAATGTAATTGTCAACGTAAATGTCAAGCGTCTTTACGAAGTATTCCATATTGAAGGGGACGCCGTTTACCTCAATCACAACCTCACGCAAGGGATCGCTCTTATAGTCCTCATAGTACTCATAGCCCACCCAGCTCAAAATACCAGCCAGGAAAACGACGGCAGCGATTATCACAATTCGGCGTATTCTCATCTGGCGCTGCCATTTGGAGAGTTGGTGCTTGGTGGGGGTTCGCTCGGGTGTAACTTTCTTCTGTTTCTTAGCCAAGAATCACAACCTGCCAATCTATATTTTTCTTTGTTGCGGTGACTATGATAACATATTAAGGGAAGTCATGGCGACGGGGTGTAGCGCAGCCTGGTAGCGCACCTGAATGGGGTTCAGGTGGTCGGAGGTTCAAATCCTCTCACCCCGATTTTGGGTTGAAAACAAAGTGGTCAGGCTACCTGAGTGGCCTAAAAAGCCAAAGGTGGCTAAATTTGGTCTAGCCCACTCAGAAAATCATGTCATTGCGCCTGAGAATACTTTAGTCTTCATGACTACACCCGAAGGAAGAAGTGAATTAGCCGGATTTCTCAAAGACCAATAAATGATATAGCAACGAGGTGATTTCAATGATAATAAGATTTCTGGGGACACATAATGCGGAGTCCAAAAACACGAGGCTCGTGTCCTTCCTCATTGATGATGTCCTCGCTGTAGATGCCGGGAGCCTGGTTTCAGAACTGACCTTCCCCGAGCAAAGGAAGATAAAGGCGATATTGCTTTCTCACGGTCATTACGACCATATCAGGGCGGTCCCCGCTTTTGCCTTCAACAATTCTGACCGCACTACCAAAGTCATCGCCACTCTGAAGACCCTTGAAATTCTCTCGTCTCACCTAATTGATGGCGTAGTCTATCCTAAATTCACCAGTGAGGCTTCATTTTTGCGAAAGGCGACACTTCAATTAGTGCCAGTGGAACTTTTTAATCGGCAGAACATAGAAGGCTATGAGGTCATGGCAGTGCCTATGCGACATCCTCTTGATGGCGTGGGCTTTGAAATAACTTCTGGAGATGGAAAGACCTTATTCTATACGGGCGATACTGGCCCCGGGCTTTCCTCTATGTGGAGCAACATATCTCCGCAATTGATAATAGCTGATGTAACTTGGCCTAATAGTCTCGCCAATGCAGCTAAGGATGCAGGTCACCTTTGTCCGGAGATGCTCAAGGAGGAGTTGATTGAGCTCCGTCGAGTAAATGGTTATCTGCCAAAGGTGGCTGTAATTCACGTGAGCCCCCAACATGAGCCCGAGATAGAGAGAGAAGTCAGAGAAGTAGCCAAATTACTGGGGGCCTCGATTGATATTGCCCACGAGGGTGAGGAGCTTATCCTGTAGTAGAAATATGCAGCTATCCGTAGGCCATAGGCTGTTTGAGAATAAGAGGGCGACCCTTTAGTCAAGCGGCTATTTCTCTTAATCCTGGGCCTCTGTCCAGTAACCAAAGGCCGATCCAAGCTTGTCCTGCAATTTTCTGGTCTTGATGAAAGCTTCAAAAAAAGTCTTGCAGTCATCAAGCATTGTCTGGGCATACACTATGGCTTTGGGCAAGTCCTCATCGGGTGTGCTGGATACTCTACCATGACCGGGGTAAAGCTGCTTAATCTTCAGATTACTCAAACGCCGAACCGAATTCACATAGTCGCTGACGTTACCGCCCACAGCTATCTCGGACAGAGTACCTCCAGCAAACACTGTATCGCCAGTGAAGAGCAATCCCGCTCTTGGCTCGTATAGGCAGATGCAACCCGAGGTGTGCCCCGGCGTATGTATTACCTGAAGTTCATAATTTCCAAGGTCAATTATAGAACCGTCCTCCAGCCAGACATCTACCCAGAAGGGTTTACTAGGTTGGTCACGGTTGAGTAAGGTGACAAATTCATCCTGTAACTCCAGTTTGTTGGCCGCTAAACGGTGTGCCGCTACTACAGCAGTCCGGTGGAAGAAGGCGGTAGCACCAATATGGTCGTAATGTTCATGTGTTAATACAACCAGATTTATGTCCCTAACATGCAGGCCTAATTCAGTAAGCCGACGCTTTAAAACGGGGAATTTGCCGGCAACCCCGGTATCAATAAGAACATTCTTGGTATCGCCCTTGATAAGATAGACATGACTTCCGGGCTTTTCGCCACGAACTTGGTAGATTCCCGGCACCAGCTCAATTACTTTGGATGGTTCTGGTTGCACTTCAGCCTTAGTCTGCACCCGAGGGCTAAGTGGCTTCTCTTTCACGGTGAGTCTCCTTCAGGGGATAATCGTTTATCCATGTCTCGTAGTCTCTGACACAAAGTGTGCATGAGACTGAGGGCGAATTCTGGCTGTTGTCGCACCATAAACAGGAATCTAGCCCTATCCATGACAATTAACTCGGTGTCGTCCTCAACAGCCGAGGCAGTAGCTGACCGTGGGGAGTCATCCACCAGAGCCATCTCACCGAAAAAATCACCGGGATTCAGGACAAGCAGCGGGATCTGTTGAGGTTCGTTCTGCCGAACCGAGAGCAGTACCCTCCCGCTATGAATGAGATACATCTCACTGCCGGTGCTTCCTTCTTCAAAAATGACCTCGGATTTCCGGTACCTTTGCCGGAATTTGGGTAAGGCTGCAGTCTCGTCTACTCTGTCCTCTGCCATAGTCATATCCTGTTTAACACTATGAGAAAAGTTACTTCTGCTGCGCTAGATTCCTTTCGCTCCCAAGATAAAACTCGATTGACATGCGGATTGTGCCAGAATATAATATAGTACTTTAGTCCATTGTACTAAGGTACTATCCGATGCCAGTAGAATTATCGCATTAGTAGCTAAAAAAGTCAAAATTAGCTGAGAGAAATTATAAGGAGACCTATCATGTATAAAAAGCTGCTGTTAATACTTGCTCTAACTATTCTAGTGGCCTCAACTTTGGTTGGGTGTACCGGAGGAGGGGGATCGCCATGTCCTTCGACGCTTACTATACTTTCGATAACCGAGGGTGATGTATCCGTAATGAAGGAAGGTACGGAAGATTGGGTAGAGGCGGAGGTCGAGATGGAATTAGAAGTCGGAGATACCATAAAGACCGGCAATAGCTCCGGCGCCGAAATTACTTTTTTTGACGGCAGCACTATGGAACTGGAGGCGGGTACCGAGATTGAAATTCTCTCACTCGATCTTGCCTGTGACACTGGTGTCACAACCATCACTCTGAACCAGACAATAGGGACTACCATAAGCCGCGTGACAAAGCTTCTCGACCCAGCATCTGGCTACGAAGTCGAAACACCAACCGGTGTGGCGGGGGTGAGGGGTAGTACCATGATAGTTACCGTTGGCGGGAATGGCACAACCTTGATAACTAATGAAGAAGGGAATGTATATGCCATTGGGCAGGACGTGGAACTGCAGATACCCGAGGGGCGGACAGGTATTATTGTATCCAATCAGCAGCCTGAGCTCATGAATGATCCCCCGATGGCAGAGGACTATGCCGCCACTACCGATGAGGACAATTCAGTAACTGTTGCCGCTCCGGGAATCTTGGGCAATGATTCCGACCCCGATGTTGGTGATACCTTAACTGTAACCGCAGTGGATACCAGCGGGACTATAGGTGCAGTCACCGCCTGGGGTGCGGATGGTTCCTTCGCCTATGACCCTAACGGTCAATTCGAGTATCTGCAGGCTGGCGGCTCAACCACCGATAGCTTCACCTACACGATATCCGATGGCAATGGCGGCAGCGATACTGCCACTGTTACCATTACCATCGGTGGTGCCAACGACCCACCGGTGGCACTAGCCGATAATGCTACTACATTGGAGGATACTCCAGTCACCATCTATGTCCTGAATAACGACTTCGATATCGACGGTGATACACTGACTGTGGACTCAATAACTCAAGGGACCAATGGCTTGGTCGCCAATAATGGTAGTTACGTCACCTACACCCCAGCCATTGGCTTCAATGGTACCGACAGCTTTAACTATACCGTAAGCGATGGTAACGGCGGTACCGATACAGCTACCGTCACCGTCAACATTACCGTCATTGAAATGCCTGCCAGTATCAATGTTCAAATAGATACGGGGCCGACGGCTTCAATATTTATCTGGGACGAGACCACTAACTGGTGGGCTATAGACGAGGATACTGGAGAGGAAGTAGATGGGACGAATCACGTGACATCTGACAGCATTACTGTTGCTGCAGGACACGATTATTACGTCTGGGTAGAGGCGGCAGACCTCATATACTATGTAAAGAACAAGCCTAAGGATTGGATTATCACATCTGCTCCCGTAGGTGATAATGAAGCTGCTTATGGATATGCGGCCGCAGGCTCTAACTACCCGGTTCACTTTAGTAAAATTTCTTAAGACTAGAAGGGGTTAGCTGAGTTGCTGGACTATTGTTAATACCTCTCAGTAGCTAAAAAATTTAAAAAATTAGCTGAGAGAAATTACAAGTTGCGTGCCAGTAAAGCATTGCAGATAGACAGTAGATATCCTCAGAAACCTATGCTGCTATTAGAACCTCCGCAGTACTTATAGAAAGCTTACCATGCGTAAAAAATTGCTGCTAATACTTGCTCTGACTATTCTGGTGGCCTCAACTGTAGTTGGCTGTGATGGTGGTTCGCCATGTCCTTCGACGCTTACTATCCTTTCCATAACCGAGGGTGAAGTATCCGTAATGAAGGCAGGTACGAGTGATTGGACAGAAGCGGAGGTCGAGATGGAATTAGAAGTCGGAGATACCATCAAGACCGGCGGTAATTCCAGTGCCGAAATTACTTTTTTTGACGGCAGCACTATGGAACTGGAGGCTGGCACCGAGATTGAAATTCTCTCACTCGATCTTGCCTGCGACACCGGCGTCACAACCATCACTCTTCTGCAGATGATAGGGGACACCATAAGCCGCGTGGAAAAGATTCTCGACCCGGCATCCAGCTATGAGGTCGAAACGCCAAGCGGTGTGGTGGGGGTGAGGGGCAGCAGTGTGAGAATTTCGGTCATCTTCGGTCACTTGGAGTATGAAGACGGCACGACATTGGCAACTAATCTGGAAGGGAATGTATATACCATTGCGGAGGGTGTAAAACTGTGGGTACCCGAGGGGGAACGATGCATTATGATACCCGGTCAGGAACCTAATCTTATGCCAGTAGCAAATGGCGATACCGCCGTTACCAACGAGCATACCCCGGTCATCATCCCTATCCTGGACAACGACTACGATCCCGATGTTGGTGATACACTGGCTGTGGACTCGGTAACTCAAGGGACTAATGGCTACGTTGCCATCATTGATGATCAGCATGTTAGGTACAGCCCGGCCCCCGGCTTCAATGGTATCGATGACTTCACCTACACCATCACTGATGGTAATGGCGGTACCGATACGGCTAACGTCAGGGTTACGGTCCTTGAAACGTCTGCCCAGATAAATATTACCATAGTTGAGGGACCGGGGGCTTTAATATTTATCTGGGATGATACCCGTGGTGGATGGGCTATAGACAAAGATACTGAAAAGCCAGTGGATGGAACTAATCACGAAACACCAGCTACTATCACTGTTTGTGGAGGACGTGACTATTACGTCTGGGTAGATGCGCCAGAATACTCGTACCTTGTATATGATAAGCCTGAGCGCTGGGACATCAAAGCTGCTCCTGAGTATGATGCTGAGGCTGCCTACGGACCTTTAGTCGCAGACGCTCTCGTCTCAGTTTCTTTTATTATCCATGGTTAACTGGATTACCAGGCTATTATCAATACATTTTCTAGCCTGGTTATACTAACATAAGAACAGCGTATAATAATGGCGAGGTCGTCTCAGAAGCGGGCGACGAAAAACAGATACCTAGAGGCGAATCAAGATTACAGTTAATCCGTTATCCAAGCGTGGAAGAACTAGACGCCAACGCAAGCGCCTTTATCATACTCTGATACTCATAGGGGTGGGCTGCCTCTTTACCCTTGTGGCTCTTCTGGTTCAACCATTCTATAGCATCAATCTGTGGTTGTCAGACCAGCTTTTCACATCTCAACCCCCTTCTGCTAATATTGTTATCGCTGGTATCGATGACAATACCCTTGACACTTATGGACGGTGGGCAGAGTGGCCACGCAGTCTCCATGCCCAAGCCATCGATAACCTGAGCCAGGCTGGAGCCAAGGTAATCGGCTTTGATGTCATCTTCGTTGATAGTTCCTCCGATGATGAATTGCTGGCGACAGCAATGGTCGAAGCGGACAGTGTTGTCCTGGCCGCCGTTGGTACTCAACTTGTCTCCCAGGCTAGTGCTGAGATTACCTATGATAATTTCCTGCTGCCGATAGCTTCTCTAGAACAGGCTGCCAGTAATATTGGTCACGCCAATGTGATTCCCGATGGCGATGGCACAGTGAGGCGATTACCGCTGATTGTTAAGTCAAGCTCAGGACAGGTCTATCCCTCATTGACACTGGCTGTACTCTACAGACATTTCTCCATGACTCTACCGCAGGAATATTTGCTCGAAAATGACACGGTTAACTTGTTGGCTCGTGATATTCCAGTTGATACTTCATACTATCTACGCATCAATTTCTCAGCCGACACTGAAAAGCGGCCGTATGTCTCCTATGGTGACGTTATCAGCGGCAACTTTGACCCGTCGCTGGTCAAGAACAAGATAGTATTGATTGGGATGACTGCTACCGGTGAACCTGACACCTGGGCAATCCCCACCTCAGTCAGCAACGTTCCTGGAGTTTTTATACACGCTGGTGCCATGGATACCATTCTCACAGCACGTTTCCTGACAGAGCCTGGCCCCATCATCACATTAATGATTATGCTGCTGCTAGTTGGCATCACTGCCTTTGCCTTGCCCCGTTGTGGGACCTGGTACTGGACGGATATAGCTAAAGGAGCGGGAATAACCGGAGGCCTATTTGTTGCTTACCTGATAATCGGCTTCTTTGCTTTCGACAGAGGATATATTCTGGGTCTATTTTATCCCCTGTTGCTACTACCAGTAGTCTATGTCAGTAACGTTCTTTACATGGTCGTTATTGAGCAGTCGGATAAACGGTTTGTCAAGGAGCTTTTTGGTCGATATATTTCGCCTCAAATAGCCAAGGAGATAGTTAGCCGAGCTGATACCGGGGAACTTCACCTCGGGGGCGAGCAAAGGGAGGTAAGTGTTCTCTTTGCCGATATACGTAACTTCACCCGGATAAGTGAGCAGTTGTCCCCTGAAGCTGTAGTGAAAATGCTCAATACTTACTTATCAGCTGTAACCGATGCAGTAGTACAGAATGACGGTATAGTTAACAAGTTTGGTGGTGATAATATCATGGCAGTATGGAACGCGCCGCAATCTCGGCCAGAGCACGCATTGCTGGCAGTAAAGGCAGCGTGGGAAGCACAGCAGAAAGTTGCTGAACTACAGCAAAGCGATAGCCGGCTGCTCCCAGTGCAATTTGGCATTGGCATTAACACTGGTATAGCCTTAGCCGGCAATATAGGCTCGGTTGGACGCACCGAATATACCGTCATCGGAGATTCCATTAACATTGCTTCGCGCATTTGTAGCAGCGCTCCCGGCGGTGAAGTCTGGATTGGTGCTGAGACGTATAATCAAACAAAAGATTATATAGAAACCGAGGAACTCGAGGCACAGAATCTTAAGGGGAAAGAAACACCCATTATAGTATATCGAGTAACTGCGCTGCGCCCCTATAATCCCTCGGAATAAAATTAAGCCCCGCTCTTCTAATGTCTGCCTTTGCTTTGAAGGAGAGTCTCCCGGATAAGCCTCTCTAGGTCATCAGGCCAACAGGCTTGATTAGGTAATCAAAAGTCGTGAAACAGCAAACGTGCTCACTTGCGTTTCTTAAGCGTAATCTTCATCCAAATATCTGTTAGCGCCATCTGGTAGTTGCCTTTGAATGCCGTTTGCTCTAGCATACTCTTAATTACGGTCTGGTATTCTTCCCCGCTGAAACCATGCAGTGTAGAGACTCTGTGTCCAAGTTGGCCAACCAGGAACCCGTATTTCTCGTTCATTTTTCTTCTATCAGCCCGGTTGCTGAAAACCTCAGGACACCCATCGTATATCCAGGCTTCCTTGCCGGTTTTTAGAACACGATAGCACTCATCAAACACCATGCGTGGTGTCTTCCAATGGTGCGAAGCGCCCGTACTAATCACAAGGTCTATTGAATTATCACTGAAAGGGAGTTTGGCCGCATTGCCGAAAACAAATCGAGCATTATCAACGCCTTTTGCATGGCGTCTTGCAATCTTGACCATTTGCCTGCTGAGATCGATGCCATAGACCTGTAGGCCGGGTGACCTCTTTGCAATCTCTATTGACAAATAGCCTGTTCCCGAACCTAAATCAAGAATAGTCCCGATTCCCATCTTTTCCACTATGTCATTAGCTATCTTTGTTTCAGGCTTTCGAAGAACTTTTGCCACTGTCGCATTGTAGAATATGGCACCAGGGGTTGGGATTGCTTCAGGCTTCCTCAGTATATCCTTGATGAATCTTGTTAGAGACATACTTATTCCTCGAGTAAGACGTCGCTGAAATCACGCCACCGTGGGAGGTTCACTTCGCCCATCTTAACATGTCCTTTGTCCTTAGCAAGACAGATGACTGCGAAATCCCAACCTCCACAAGCCGAACCAGGCCGAGGAAGATTATAATCCACCTCAAGAAAGGAGGCAAGCGGTCGCTGCCTTTTCTACTAGCTACATGGTGGTTTCCCCTACTGGTGGGAGGTTGGCAGATTCTACAAGAAAGAGAAGGGAATTTATGTTCCTGATGATGAGCTGGTGCGGTTATCGTTGATTACTTTTGAGGAAAGGAGAAAAACTAATTGCTGGTTTGATATATTCGTAGATGTTAGAAAGTATGGTTGGAAAACTGTATTCAAGATACAGAATGAAAAATGGAAGGCTTGAGGTTTTTATGTTTCTAGTTACAAGGGTGTTACAATAAAAAGCCATGGCGCAATGCCTTTTTTGTAGAGCACAAGGTAATTTTAGAACAAGAGAGCATATAGTACCGGAATCTCTTGGTAACCGTACGGACATTCTCGAAGGTGTTATCTGTAGTAAATGTCAAAATTACTTTGGGAAGGAGATTGAAAAAGCAGCTCTTGAAAAAACTCCTATTGCTATTTGGCGTACCTATCTTGGTATTCAAACAAAGAAGAAGAATCTTCCATCAGTGAATCTTGACCCGCCTGTAGGAGGGGCTATACCAGCTTTACATCCTGCTTCAGAAACTGGTATAGGGTTTAGTGCCCACGAAGATGGCTCCACTTCAATTGATGTTTATGATGCCATAACCAATCAGAGGATTTTTAGAAGAGATAAGGATGAATATGAATACCGGATGGTGGCTACGCCGTGGCATTTAAGCATAATAGGGCGATTTCTTGGCAAAATGGGACTCGAGTATGTTGCATTAACAGACCTAAATTACGCATTAAGTGTGCAGTTTGATGATGTGCGGTCATTCGTACGCTATGGGTCAAGGAAGTCTCTATGGCCTATATATTGGGGAAAGCAAGGTAAGATAGAAGATTTAAAAGGTCCGATAATCTGGAGTGGCTTAGAAGGCCGTCAGGAAATTGAGTGTTATAGCTATGCTTTGGCTAGAATAGTAAAGGGCGAAGTGATTTTCGCATTCTTAATTGGAATTGAACTCATGGTTGTTTGCTTAACTGAACGTTCGCCTATTCCAGATATAGAGAACTGTTTTGAAGGAACTACACTATCTTGTATATATTATCCAGATGGGAGCTGGTAAGAAGACTCGAGTTAGGGGTCAAAAAACAACCGCAAAGTTGTATCTATCATACAACTTACTCTGATATAATTTCTTCATCGGGGGTTAAGATAATGCCAGACATTGAATTAAAAAGCATACAACCAAATAGATTAAACCCTCGACTTGAGTTCACTAAAGTGGGGCTAGATGAGCTTGCTGACAGTATCAAACAGGTAGGGCTTCTAGAACCTATCATTGTGCGCCCCAGAGGTGACCACTACGAAGTAGTAGTCGGTGAACGCCGCTATAGGGCTGCTCAACAAGCTGGGTTGGATACAGTTTCAGCCATTGTGCGGGACTACACCGATGATGAAGTTATTGAGCTTAATCTTGTAGAAAATATCCATAGGGAAGACCTGAGCCACGTTGAAAAAGGGAATTGTGCCATCGAACTAATGCAGAGGTTTCCCAATAAGTTTCCATCAAAAGTTAAGCTAGCTAAGAGTTTAGGCGTTAATGATACAGCGGTCAATAGTTGGATTCAAGCGGCTCAAGTGGTGCCGAAAGAGGTTCAGGCTATGATTGCTCCTGCTGAGCCAACGAGTGGGAGGATTCCTAAAGGCAAGATAAGTGGAGATATGGCTGTGACTATTGCTCGCCAGGTGAAAGATGAAAAACGACAAATTGAATTAGCTGACGAACTTAGGAAGAAGGGAATGCCAAAATCTCAAGCACGACAGGTTATCTCTCAAGTTGCAAGACAACCAGAAAGACCTGTGAAAGAGATTTTTCGGCGAATGGTTGAAGAGGCTCCGATATTCTTGCCTTTCTCCAAAAAACACGCTGATGATATCTTGATTGGTCGCAAGATGCAGACATCAAGAAAAGGCATATATCCAAACATCAAGTCTGGAAGAATCGTGCGAGCAGCTATTACACATTTCGCAGACCTAGAAATCTTGGACGTGCATCGCAAGAAACTGAGTGACTTCGATGAGAATGATGCCCAACGGGAAGGCGGATATTCATTAGAAGAGTTTAAGAACGTATGGAAGAAACTACACGGTCAGTGGAATCCGAATGAGATTGTAAGCGTTATCGAATTCCGTCTGGTGAGAGAAGTGAGGGAACTGAACAATACAAGGTGAGTATCGTGCACGCCTATGAACAGAAAAAGATACTCATAACCGTAAAAACCTACCCAACTCCAGCCAGGAAAGGTATTGAGGTATCGTGCACCGCTGGCATCACTGAAGATGGCCAATGGATACGACTATTTCCTATACCGTTCAGGTTCTTGGAGGGTAAGAGGCAATTCAAAAAATACCAGTGGATTGAGGTAGCCGTAACCAAGGCTGCTGACTATAGGCCTGAGAGTTATCAACCAGACATAGATTCGATAAGAATTTTGGGAGAACCGCTCCCTACTTCAAATAGCTGGCAAAAACGAAAAACCATTGTCTTGCCATTATTGGCTTCGTCTCTTTGTGACCTCGCAGGGACTCGGAAAGAAACAGGCACGACGCTGGGCATTTTCAAGCCAAAACAAATACAGGAATTCATAATAGAGAAAGAAGAGTTGCTTCATTGGACAAAAGCCGAATTGGCGAAACTATCCCAAGCATCCTTTCTTGATACAAAGCCTCTCAAGTCACTCGAAAAGATACCGTATAAGTTTATATATTCGTTCGTATGTAACAACCCAGCGTGTAGAGGGCACAGATTGTCAGTCTGGGATTGGGAAGCGGGGGCCGCATATCGCAATTGCGAGGCCCAATATGGGCGCTACTGGGAACGGTATTTTCGAAATAGGTTTGAGACAGATATGATTCTGAAATGTGATACTCATTTCTATGTGGGCACACTTGCAGCACATCCCGATAGGTGGATTATCGTGGGGCTATTCTATCCGCCAAAGTGAGCGCATAAAGAAAAAGTGTTATTATTGAAATTGGGTGGTTAATTAATATCAACTTCAACCGAACAGAACCTGTAATAACAAAGTATTGACAGGATATAAGATAGAGAAGTAAGATTGGAGCCTGAAAGGAGGCAAGCGGTCGCTGCCTTTTTCACAAGCTATATGGGGTTCAGGTGGTCGGAGGTTCAAATCCTCTCACCCCGACTTTTACTTAAGTACAACGGTTTGTAGCGCAAGACAATATCAATTGATCCCCATCTATCCAGCTCTGAAAAACTTCATTTCGGGTATTAGGTAGCAAGTCTCGCCGCTTGAAGATAGTCATGGCAAGAAATATTGAACGTCAGGCTTGGTATTTGAGTAAGTATTTAAGCAAAGCAGATTTTGAAAGGTGTCACTTTAGTAAGGGTTGGGTATTCCCCGGCTGGATAGGCTTCTCACAATGGTTTAAGAAGGAGTTTGGTGCTTATCCGCCAAGAGAGATGTTGGTTAATTTAGGGAGGATGAGCAAGGCGGAGCGTGAAGAGCATATATGGTTCGGGTTGTATTTGTGGGAGAAAAACAGGAATAAATCTTGAGATAAAAGTGAATTGGCGGACAATCTATTACCAACAATAGCTTGGATTGTTACCTCTGGTGTAACAATCCAGCGTTTTGTTGCTCCGTAACTCTATAGTATGTCCTGGACACCACACAACAACATCTTGACACTTTTGGCAAGGCTGATATAATCTTAATAGGGTCAATATTTTTTGAATCTAAAAAAAGGAGGCAGCATGTTTGGTTTGAGCAACATAGTTTTAGGGGTCATAGCGATTGTTGCCGGTTTACTTATACTCATATTTCCTCATTTACTGGCATGGATAATCGGTATTTTCCTCATAGTCTGGGGCATACTCACAATATTGGGCAAGAAAAAGTAGGGTTAACACCCTTAATTTTAGAAAGGAGGTAAGATTATAATGCTAGGTATTACGTTTCCAGCTTTAGGTCTATGGATGGGGATACTAAGCCTGATTTTCGGCGTTATTGTTATGATTTTCCCCAAGATACTAAATTATTTGGTTGGTATCTATCTTATCATCATCGGCATAATGGCTATTATAGCGTACCTCAGGTAAAGATGACTCTGGTGGTACTGAGTTAGCCACCGATAATTAGTGTTTTGCTTGTGCCTTGCATAACACAGAGCGTCATTATCAGGGAGGCTTGTATAATAACCAAACAAGCTCACCTTGCTGGGCAGCTAGGTGAGTAGTATTGATAAGTAAAAGGAGGGCAATATGTTAAGGTTGCTCGTGATTATTGGTGTTATCCTGTTGATTTTGTGGTTGCTGGGTCTACTTCTCCACTTCATAGCAGGTCCGTTCCTCTGGATTTTACTTGTGATTGGAGTCATCTTGCTGATTGTCTGGCTGGTGCCGCGAGTAAGAAGATAGGCATTAGGCTTAACATCTGAATATAACGAGGTTCAAGAAAAAGCATAGGAAAAGAGGGAATAAGATGGGAGCTAAATTCGAACTCTACAAAGATGCAAAAGGTGAATTTCGTTGGAGATTAGTGGCATCTAACGGACAAACCATAGCCACCAGCGGAGAAGGCTATAAATCAAAAGACAGCGCTAGGGCTGGTATTGAATCCGTTAAGAAAAATGCACCCATAGCCGAAATCAAAGAGAAATAAAGTAAAGTCCCCAGTGTAAAGACGCTAGGATTAATTTGGTTCCTGTTTGATAGGGTCTCTCTCAGAAAGGAGGCGAGCGGCCTCTGCCTTTTCCACAGGCTACATGGGGCACTAAGTAGCAAGTCCCGCCGCTTTCAGGATATCTGGAACCACCTCTTCCTTGCCTATAGCCATGACATGAACTCCGTGGCATATGGATTCTTTTTCCAGAGTGGCAATCATCCGAGCAGCGATTTCTATACCCTTATTGATTGCCTCGCCTTTGGGGGCAGCCGCTAATTCATCAATCAAGTTTTGGGGCACAAAGACACCCGGGACATTTTCGGTCATATACTTCGCCATCCTGGCTGACACAAGCAGAATGATGCCAGCCAGTATCTTGACCGGGAACTGGCGGGCATATTCCATAAACTTAGCAAATTTTTCCAGGTCGTAGATGGCTTGAGTCTGAAAAAATTCGGCACCGGCTTCAATCTTTTTTTCAAACTTGATTAACTGAGGCTCAATCGGGTTCGCTTCAGGTGTGACTATGGCTCCGGCACAGAACTCAACAGCACCGTCAAGCTCATTCTCCCCAAGGTCTTTGCCCGCTTCCAGCTGCCGAATTGTCTTCAGCAACTGTGCTGAATCCAGGTCGAAAACGCCCTTGGCCGCCTTGTGGTCGCCAACTACCACAGCATCTCCAGTCAGGCAGAGGACATTTCTTACGCCCCGGGTATACGCAAAGAGAAGTTCAGCTTGAAGGGCAAGCCGATTACGGTCGCGGCAAGTCATCTGTAATATGGGCTCGCCTCCTTGTTCCTTGATGGCCAGGCAGCCGCCAATGGAGGGAAATCGCATCACGGAACTCTGGTGGTCAGTAACGTTCAGCGCGTCTACTTTATCCTTGAGAAGGTCAATATGATGAAGCATCTTCTCGATGTTTGTCCCCTTCGGTGGACCGATTTCGCTGGTTATCACAAATTTATCAGATTTAAGAACTTCCCTAAAACTCTGCGCCATAGCTCCTCCTTCATATAATCATGGTCGTTCGCGGCCTGGGTGCCACGTTGTAATCTCTGGGGGAATGATACTTACGCATCAAATCAAGCCGGCCCTGTTCTTGTAGTCGCTGATATATGAGAGTCCAGCCACAATCCTTTTCCTTATCCACCTCGCACTTACCATTGTTGGTGCCACCACATGGGCCGTTCAGCAAACCTTTGTGACATGCCGTCAAGGGACAGATGCCAGCAGTCTCTCCCAGGACGCACTGACCACACTGGGCACAAACCTCTTGAAAACAGCCCGGACTATCCTCGACGCCTATGAAAAGAGTATCCAGGGCCGGAATGACTGGCTTGTCAATATAGGTACTCAGCTTATGCACCCCTAAAGCACAGGACATGACCAAAATACATTTGGCATTCTGAATGGCTCCATTATTTTCTTTAACAGCTACTTCGGTCATCTCATCACAGGCGGTAGGAATAACTGTCCAGCCAGTCACTAGCTTGCCCAGTTCTTGCAGACGCTCCCTCATTTCCAGGACCTCTTCCCTCCCACCAGTTTTAGTCATCGTGGTGCATGTGCCACAACCAGCAATATACACCCGGTCAAACCCGTCTAACTGCTGTTCGATTTCCTCAAAAGTCTTTTGTTTAGTAATAGATTTCATGCTTAACCTCCCAGTAAAAGCCCTCGGCTTTCAGCAACCAGCGACCTACCAAATATCGATGGCTGAGCGCTTATTTTTATTTCTCTAAGTCGCATCTTAAGCAACGCTTAGACTCCTGTCTCGCCTTATCCTCAGAAAAGCTCAACTCTATCTCTTTAAAGCTACCTTTCCTCTCCTGGAGAGGGAGATGAGGTGTTTCCGGCCTGAATTGTGGTTCCCAGCTTTCTTCTTCCTCTCCACTTATTTCTTCCTCAATAACGCTGGGCTTGAGGTCATACATCTCGACCCGTGAGGTATCGCCCCGGAGATATTTATCTATGGCGATGGCCCCTCTCCGGCCAGCCGCAATAGCTTCTACAACCATGCCCGGCCCGGAGACAAAATCCCCCCCGGCAAAGACCTCGGGAATATTGGTGACCAATCTGTTTTCATCAACCGCCAGCCTCTCCCACCGAGTACGCTCAAGAGCACTATCCGGGGGTAAAAACGACAGGTCTGGAGCCTGCCCCACAGCAGCAATGACGGTATCCGCCGGAGCGAAAAACTCTGAGCCAGGAATGGGAATTGGGCGACGGCGTCCACCGGCATCAGGATCACCCAGCTTCATCTGGACACACTGTAAACCGGCTATCTTCCAATCATCGCTTACTATGCGGGTGGGGCTGACGAGAAAATTAACCTGGACGCCTTCAGCCAGAGTCTCATCATACTCCACCTCAGTTACTGGCATCTCTTCCCGCGACCGACGGTAAAAGATGCTCACTTCATCGGCACCAAGGCGAAGAGCTGTGCGAGAAGAGTCCAAGGCCACATTGCCACCGCCGATAACAGCTACCCTGCGCCCAATTTTGATAGGCTTGCCAACCTTCACATCTCTGAGAAATCTCAAACCATAGTAGAAGCCCTCAATATCTTCCAATTCTCCGGGTATGCCAATGTTCTGGCTCCTTTGCGCCCCAGCAGCGATGAAAACGGCTTCAAAGCCACTGTTTCTGATATCCGCTATGGTGAAATTTACGTTTACTGGTGTATTGTATTTTATCTCCACTCCCCGCTTGGCGATATAATTTATCTCCTTTTCAATAACCTCCCGCGGCAAGCGAAAGTCGGGTATAGCTACCGAGAGCATGCCCCCGCCTATGGGGAAGGCTTCAAAGACCGTGACAGGATAGCCCATTTGAGCCAGGAAATAGGCGCAGGACAACCCTGTAGGTCCCGCTCCTACTACAGCTACTTTTTGGCTGTGAGTCTGGGGGAAGGGTTCTGGTTCAGGTAATTCATTAACATGGTCAAAATACCAGTCGGCGGCAAAGCGCTTAAGCGCTCTGATTGCTACGGGCTCATCGAGTTCCCCCCGGCGGCATCTTCCCTCGCAGGGGTGATGACAGATGCGGCCGCAAATAGCAGGGAAGGGATTACGCTCCCTGATGGTATCAATAGCCTCCAGGTATTCACCATCGGAAATTTGAGCCACATATTTAGGAATATTGATTCCTACCGGGCAGGTATGCTGACACGGTGATATCATGAGGGCATCGCACACAGCGGCCGGGCATTTCTTCTCTTTTATGTGAGTTTCATATTCGTCCCTAAAGTAGTTCAGGGTGGTAAGGACGGGATTAGGTGCGCTTTGACCCAAGCCACATAGCGAGCATTCTTTCACTGCCTTAGCTATGGTAAGCAGAGTATCCATATCCTCTTCACGCCCTTTGCCCTGACTGATTCTGGTCAGGATCTCCAGCATTTGCTTGGTTCCCAGGCGGCAAGGGACACACTTCCCGCAGGACTCCGCCTGTGTGAAGCTCAAGAAATACTTGGCCACATCCACCATGCAGGTGGTCTCGTCCAGTACCACCATGCCGCCAGAGCCCATAATCGAGCCTAATTGAGCCAGTGTTTCATATTCCACTGGGGAGTCGAGAAATCGGGCCGGGATGCATCCACCTGAAGGGCCACCCGTCTGCACAGCCTTAAACCGCTTGCCCCGGGGGATACCACCCCCGATATCAAAGATGATGGTGGATAGGGGAGTGCCCATAGGCACCTCTACTAACCCACTATTGACAATCTTCCCCGTGAGGGCAAAGACAGCCGTCCCTTTGCTTTTTTCAGTACCGATGTTGGTAAACCAATCAGCCCCGTTGTTGATTATTTGGGGCACAAAGGCAAAGGTCTTGACGTTGTTTAGCGAGGTCGGCTTGCCACCCAGGCCTCTCTCCACTGAGCGAGGTGGTGTTTGACGGGGCATACCTCTCTTGCCTTCAATTGACGCCATCAGTGCCGTGGACTCTCCACAAACGAAGGCTCCTGCCCCCTCCACAATGTCCACATCGAAGCTGAAGTCTGTTTCGAGAATTTTCCTGCCAAGAAACCCGCGCTCTCTTGCCTGGGCGACAGCTACCTTGAGACGTTTCACAGCTAGGGGATACTCAGCCCTGACGTATATGTAACCGTCTTGGCTACCAATGGCATAAGCACTGATCGTCATTCCCTCTAGTACGGAGTGAGGATCCGCCTCCAGGATAGAGCGGTCCATAAAAGCACCGGGGTCGCCTTCATCGGCATTGCAGATGACATATTTCTTATCTCCGGGAGCGCTGCGACAGGACTCCCACTTCCGCCCAGTAGGGAAACCAGCGCCACCACGCCCTCTAAGCCCAGAGTTCTTGACCTCATTAATGACCTGCTCTGGTGTCATTTCAAGGAAAGCCTTTCTCAGCGCCTGATAACCTCCATGAGCAATATAATGCTCGATTTTTTCCGGGTTGATTTGCCCGCAGTTGTGCAGAATGACACGCTGCTGTTTTTTGTAGAAATTTATTTCTGAATAGTGCGGTATGGCTTCGCCAGTTACCGGGTCATGGTAGAAAAGGCGTTCCACAGGCTTGCCATCTCGAAGATGAGAGCCGACAATTTCTGGAGCATCCTCAGCCTGGACATGGGTATAGAAAATGCCCTCGGATTCAATGACTACATTGGGACCCTGCTCGCAGAAACCATGACAACCAGTGAAATCCACCTCGGCATGGCTTATCCCTTGTCGGCTTATTTCTTCCTTAAACGCCTCATAGACAGCATCAGAGCCGCTGGAAAGGCATCCTGTTCCCTGACAAACAAAGATAGTATGATGGTTTTGCATACTACTCTCTACCCTCCCGATTCCTGAACAACTGCTCTACTTTCTTAGGGTTCATATGACCATGGACGTGGTCAGCGACGACTATGTTGGGGGCCAGGGCACAAACACCAATGCAGGCCACGGTTTCCAGAGTATATTCCAAATCAGGGGAAGTCTCGCCCTCTTCTATATCTAGATGCCGCTTAACCAATTTCAGTATCGTCTTCCCTCCCCGCACATGGCAAGCTGTCCCCCGACAAACCCTGACAACTTTTCTGCCCCGCGGCTGAGTATAGAGCTGGGTATAAAAACTAATCACCCCTTGCACCTGACTGGAGAAAAGCCCCAAGCTTCTGGCTATAAACGGTATAGACTGAGGAGGGATATACCCGAACTCGCTTTGGATTTTTTGCAGCAGCGATATTAACGCCCACTTCTGCTGGCTGTATTCAGTCGCAAGCTTATTTACCTGTGCTAGATCGACTTCTCTATTTATCTCTTCTTTATCCATCTTCGTCTGCTCCTTCTCTTTGCTCTGGACGAGCTTTAATTCTCTCCCCTCAAGTGAGAGAAATTTTCTCTATTTTTACGCTGCATGCTTTCAGTGAAGGTACTTTTGTTTCTGGATTTAAGACAATATCGAATAGCTCATTAACCGGAGTGTCCGGGAAGGAAACTGGCATAAAGAGTATCCCTTCAGGGAGGCCATCGATGATTCTAGCGATGGTGGTTAATTCGGAGACCGGTGAAATAACACTGACCTTGTCGCCATGGCTAACGCCAAGTTTTCTGGCGTCAGATTCACAAATTTCCACAAAAGCCTGTGGGGAAAATTTTTTCAATCGTGAAGACCTGGAGCTTCTGGAGCCAGTGCCGAAATGATAAAGGGTAGTACCGGTGAGCAGGGTAAAGGGATAATCTGATTTTCTCTCCCCTGCTTGTGGAGTATGCTCAATGGGGGAGAAACGGGCAAATCCCTTTAAGAGTTGCCTACCATAGGTGTGTCCTGTTTCCTCGGAGGCTAACTCATCCTGTCTTCCGGAATCAGTATAGGCTTCGTATGAAGGAACTAATTCCTCAATCTCACTCACAACATCCTGTAGAGAGGAAAATGGCAACGGGTAATCCATCTTATCAGCTAAGCGCATGACTATTTCCCAGTCTGGCAGGCTTTCGCCCAGAGGGGCGATTGCCTTCTGCACCCTTTGTATCCTTCCCTCGAAGTTGGTGAATGTCCCGTCCCTTTCAGCGAAGCTTGCGGCAGGTAGAATCACATTGGCTAGTTTGGCCGTCTCGGTAAGGAATATATCCTGCACCACCAGAAAATCAAGGGAAGCCAGAGCTTTAGTAACCAGTCCTGAGTGTGGGAAGCTTAAACAGGGATTTTCTCCCATAATATACACGCCCTTAATCTTTCCCCTTTTTGCCTGTTCCATAATTTCCAAGGCCGTGAGCCCAGCTTTAGCCGGCAAGCTTACTCTCCAACGTTCTTCGAATTTCCCCCTGGCTTGGGCATCTGCTACACTCTGATATCCAGGGAGAAATTTGGGCAGTGTCCCCATGTCGCAGGCGCCTTGTCCATTATTTTCTCTTTGTAGGGCACAGATACCACCTCCCTTGCGCCCAATGTTTCCCGTCAGCAACGCCAAATTTGCCAGAGCCTTCACGCCGTCCGTTCCTGTGATATGCTGCGTAATTCCTGTGCCATAGACAATTGCTGCCTGGCTTGCCTTGGCGTATAGTCGAGCAGAAGCACGAATTTCTTGACCTGTAACGCCAGTAGTCTCCTCGACGTACTTCAGGGTATACTTTTTCAAGCTTTCGTCAAAAGCTTCGAAGTTATCTGTTCTTCTGGCGACAAATTCCTCGTCCAGCAAGTCTTCGTCAATAATCACCTTGGCCAGGCCATTTATAAGAGCCACGTCAGTACCGACTTTAGGTCGTAACCAAAGATGAGCAAACAAAGAAAGCTTTGTCTGCCGAGGGTCTATCAACAATAATTTGACACCGCGCTGTTTGACAGCACGCTTTATGGCATAACCGACGGGAGGGGCTGAGGAACTGGGATCAGCCCCGATAACTAGTATAAGCTCGGTTTGCTCCAAGTCACTAAGATAATTTGTAGTGCCAGAGAAGCCAAGGGAAGATCCCAGGCCGATACGGCTGGCGGAGTTATACAAGCGAGCGCCATTATCAATATTGTTGGTGCCCAGCACACATCTAGCGAATCTCTGGAGGACATAGTTATCTTCGTTGGTGCACTTGGATGAACCTAGAACAGCTAGGCTGTCGGGACCTAGCTCGTCCTTTACGCGCTTGAATCCAGTAGCTACTTGCTCCAGGGCTTCTTCCCATGACACCTCCTCAAAAGTGTTATCCCTCTTGACTAGGGGTCTGGTTAGTCTATCTGGGCTATGGATAAAATCACAGCCATAGCTTCCCCTCACGCAGAGCGTGCCTTTGTTCACCAAGCTTTCCTTCCCGGGCATGATCCGCACTACATGGCCGTCCTTGACTTCCAGGCAAATGCTACAGCCACAGCCACAGAAGGGACAGGTTGTCTGGATAACAGTCTGGGTTGTTCCTCTATATGTTTTCTCCTTCTCCGTCAGCGCGCCTGTAGGGCACAGTGCTACGCAGGTTCCACAGAAAGTGCACTCGGAGTTTTCCAGCGGCGTATTGTTCAGTGTCGCCGGTATGGTCATAAATCCTCGTTGAAAGTAGTCAATAGCACCTTCAACGACTAGTTCCTGGCAGGCTCGAATACATTTGGCGCACAGTATACACTTGCTCAAATCCCGTTCAAGGAAGGGATTGACTTCCTCAATGCTGGCCATCTGAGGAATCCTTTGCAACTCCACCAATCCGATGCCCAGGTCTGAGGCAATTTGGCGTAGCTGGCAGCGATTGCCTTTATCGCATACCAGGCAGGAATCAGGATGACTGGTAAGAATCAGCTTAACTATGGTTTTGCGGTGCTCTATGACTCGTGGGGAATGCGTGTTGATTACCATCCCCGATGCTATCGGTGTAACACAAGACGCCAGCAAAGCCCCACTTTGTTCATTCTCTACCAGACAGACACGGCAAGCACCAACTGAAGAGAGTTGATGGTCATGACAGAGTGTGGGGATATTTATGCCTGATTCGCGTGCCAGTTCTAGGATAGTCATCCCCAGATAGCCACTTACCTCGCGACCGTCAAGAGTAATTGTTATCGGCTGCAAACCAATATCCTCCTCCTTGAACTAGCAGACTATTAATGACTATTCAGGTATGAGAACCGCACACGCACCTTTCCACAAATAGTCATTCAGCCCACATCGAACCAGCCTCATAATTCAGGTGAACGGGGAGAGGGGAACACCTTGAACTCTTCACTTGATATTACTACGATATCACGCTTCATCGTTCAAATTAAGATGCTGGAACAGCCTTACTTGCTTACTAACTCAATTCGCAAGCATAGAACTGTCACGCATTATAAATCAAGCTACTTTTAAAGGACTTCAGATGCCAGCTTAAATCTTCCGATGCCGACCAAACTCGCTTTGTCAAAATCTGCTGATACGGGATATAAGTCAAGTACTTGAAACTATTCATACTTAATATGTAATGAGTAACTTACTCTTCATAAGTAAGTTATAAACTCTAGTACTATAAGTTACTATATATATAGTGTCTTGAATTCCTCTTCTCTTTTCTCTTCCGCTTCATCCTAAACTACCCTCTGAAAGGCGTGGTGTAACCACCACCGCCAATCACCAATGCCTTATAGAATGACCTTATATGCCCTTAATTGCTTGCTTAAACCCTATTGATAATCCCTGACATACTTCTTTATCTGAATATCTTGTTAAGCCTCTTTATCTGTAAAATTAAGCACTATCTTTGTAATCACATCACCACCATCACTCACCTTGTGTAAATAAACGTGCTTGCCAGCAAACAACACAACAGGCTCTTCATCATCCGATAACTCAGCAGGGAGACGATACTTAACATACCGCTTCGTCTCAATCGGAGACGCACACAACAGCGTCAGCATACCATCCTTACTTAACGATAAACCATCTTTTTTTGCCATTTACACCTCCATAATTAAACTATATCTAATTATAGACAGACAGACTAAACTGTCAAACACCTATCTAACAAATACAGAACGAGTAACTATCTAATAAGAGGATGCTACACACCCTCAAGACTACATTATACTCACTAACTCATATCGTCAAGGCAATTGATACTTCGTTCAGATTTTACACCTTGACTATATGACCACCACTACCCGAACACTCAGCTTTCAAACGTTCACGACTTCTCTTATGATTGCCAGTAACCCTTTCACATTCCTTACTATAATACTCACGCTGATATACACAGAGCCTTTCTTTATTCGCCTGATAATACCTACGCCTCCTAGCCTTAATAGCCTCACGATGAGATACTAAATATGCTCTCTGACTTACCGCCACCTTCTCACTATTCTCTACCCTATACTTACCAGCAGAAAGCCTTAACTCTTCTCTATGCTCTTCCCGATACCTAGCACGATATAAACTCCTCTTAACTGGAACGTCTAAATCTACCGACCTATCGTAACACTTCACACACAGAGGAACAGCACCAAGAACAGCATCCCACTCAGTCATTAATCCACAGCCAGCACACGCATACAGAACAATATCATCTTTATCTGACATCTTACTCCTTTCCTTTAGCACTCCAGCGAGTATAATCCCTACCTAATAATATCTGACGCACACGTTCAACAGAAATGCCAAACTCTTCCGATATATCCTTTAGCTTCAGACCTTCAGCCCTAGCTTTCTTTATGGCATCATTCCTATCTGTCCAATCATTCATTGATACCTCAGTAAGAACTTCATCTGACGGCTTCAATTGAACAGACAACCCCACGATATATAAATCGTTATTTATACGCACCTCTCTCTCATCATTAACAAGAGCCTTAACATACTGGGATAAATAACCCGAAACTACGACAGCAAGACCATCCTCACAGACAGCCTTTACAACACGTTCAGCATTAATCCCCCAACCATGACAACGTATGACAACGCCTTTCTCGACCGCATCCTTATCACCACCAACACCAAGAGAGAACGAGCCAACCTTACGACCACGCAACGAATAATGCAGAAATCCCTCACCTAACGAATAGCCTTGAAAAGTAACTAATGACCTAAAGCCTTTCATCTATACACCTCTATATAATTTATCATTACGGAACTTGACAATTATATCAGTATGGATTAATATATCTATGAGGTGTAAATATTTTAATACACCTCTGCGACCTAAGAGCCATCGGGCAAACCAACCCTTCGCCTGGTGGCTCTTACTTATCTCAGCCAGCAACACTACTCTTCTCGGAATATCGCTCACTACCACCTTTGCGAAGCATACGCTTTAATAATCCCCTTGCTCTAGCAACGCTATTCCCATCGTGATACTGAGCATAGAATATAAACGCATCCCGAATTAATCTTAAATCATCACACCTCAAAACAGCACGCACAGCCACACCGTCAGCAACAACTGGAAACAAATCATTAATGAACTCACCTACACCGACTAATTCTTTTATCTTACCCGAAGCAGGAACTAAAGCTACTGAGCCACCACCTTGACCATCACTCAATTCTAATTGCTCACCACTCAAATCAGGATGAGCAGAACTATATCTCTGACCTAATATACGCAAAGGACTATACTTATCGTCTCGGATAACTAATTCGTCCACATCATGAATATAGCCCATACTCGTAGAAATATCATCATGCTGAAGCAACGCCTTTACAATCAATGCCTCACCAGCTTCTTGAGCAACTAACGAAGCAGAACTATGCCTTAAAGTATGAACACCACACTTCGCACCTTGAACACCAGCACGTTGAACAACATAACGCACCCTATGAGCAAGAGCATTACCATCTGGAAAAAAGCCACCTGTCCACTTCTGTTTAAACACAGCCTCACTATCACCGCCAGCCAACGAACGCAACTTAACACAAATCTGACTATTACACCTATAACGCCTCTGTCCAGTCTTACCAGTAACATTGATAAAACCATCGCCTACATCAGCACCAGTCAAATGAGCAAGCTCACCTATACGACAAGCACTATCCACTAACGTCAAAATCAACAAGACCTCAAAATCAGTCACACACGCCTTAATAATGGCGACCATCTCTTCCGAAGTAAAATACCTACGCCTACGCTTACTAACCTTGGGACGCTCCGCATCCTCACAAGGATTGGGGAGTTTATAAACTTTCTTAATATAACGACCAGCAGAATGAACAACATTGAACCACATCTTTACAGTAGTATCAGCAAAACCAGTTAGCGAAGCTAACCACTCATTAATAACACCACTATCAGCAGACCACTCAGGGGAGAACACAGACAGCGAAGTCAAAGCATCCCTATAATGTCTCTGTGTGGCAGGACGCAACCTCTTACCCTTCAGAACCTTGTCTAATACTTCTAACGTTTTCATTGACACCTCCAATAGTTTAATTAACTAACTGTCTATATAATATACCCCCTACCAAAGTTTGTCAATAGTCATTCCCTGACCTCCTTCTTGAACCAGCAGGCGGGAGTAAGACTTTCCCAAGGGATTATTTATTCTTACCTAGACCCTCCGGCCAATTGGCAGACACGTAGGCAAAAGACCGAGGGAAGTATCTTCCTTCACCTATTGCCCTTATGCCAGTCAAGAGGTCGGAACTGGCAGCGCTCTTGGCAATAAAGCCGTAAGCCCCTACCTGCTTAGCAACAAACATGTTCTCCTCTTCGTCATATTGGGTTAGAATCAAAACCTTTGTCTCTGGGTATTCCTCGGTTATTCGTTTCGTTGCTTCAAGTCCGCTCATCACCGGCATGATTATATCCATCACCACTACATTCGGCGTAAGACGCTGCACTTTATCAATGGCATCTCGCCCGTCAACAGCTTCACCTATTACTTCCATGTCTTTTTGCAAACTCACCAGGGCGCAAATTCCTTCCCTGACTACAGCATGGTCATCTACCACCAGCACCTTGATTCTTCTCAGTGTCTTATCCAGGAATTTCTCAGCCCAAGCCACTATTGAAGCTGACTCGACTGGCTTGATTAAATATTGTTCGGCTTCAAGCTTCAAGCCCTCGTCCATACGCCACCCCTTAATCAGACGCTTTTCCGGTGGGGCATCAACCACAATGAGAGGCACTCCTCTGAAATTGGAGCTCTGTTTCAACCACTGGTGCAGCTGAAAGGCATCTCCACGTGGCATTATTGTGCCCAAAATAATCAGGTCAGGTTTTTCGTTACGCGCTACCTCCTCTGCCTGTAATCTGTTGCCAGCGGTAAGCACCTGCCAACCTTTTGCCAGTAATTTAGCTTGCATATCCGTAATGAACTCCGACTCATCATCCACCAGCAGAATTTTAGTGTTCTTTTCCATTTTTCACCCCCTTGCCAACTACATGTTTTTAGGAGTTTGTTTTAGCCTGCTACTATAAATTATAATGCCCAGTCTACTGAAGGAATAGAGGCGTTTACCCCAGAAGGTAGGGAAATCTCACCGCAATTTTCTGCAGTTAATCGCTCATTTATGTGGATAACGCTTCCCATTAGTGGGGTGTGGGAAATAAGTAGCGCCGTGAAGACTACGAGGCAATAATCTCAGACGACGATAATGCCCTTGCGCAGGGCATATTTGAACAGGTCAAGGCGGTTGTGAATATCCAGCTTTGCCATCAGGTTAGTCTTGTGTCTTTCTACAGTTTTGGGACTAATGACCAGTATTCGGGCTATCTCACGAGTAGAGTGCCCTTCTGCTAGCAATTTTAGTATTTCTCTCTCTCGGTCGGTCAGTTGTTCAGAGATGTCCTTGCTTTTTCCTGCTCTGGCTATCTGTCGATAGTCTTCGACCAAGAGTCTGGCTATGGATGGAGATAGGAAAGAATCCCCGCGGTGCACAGACCGAATGGCTGAGGTAAGCTCTGAGGATGCCGCTACTTTACTGATAAAACCGCTGGCCCCAGCTTCAATAACGGGGAACACATATTCCCTGTCTTCGTATTGGGTCAGTACTATCACCTTTATCTCCGGGAACCCTTTGTGTATTCGGCGAGTTGCTTCCAGTCCATCCATAAGAGGCATGACTATGTCCATGAGCACTATGTCAGGTGAGAGCTTGGCAACCATTTCCAGCGCTTCCCTACCATTGGTGGCCACGCCTACTGCTTCTATATCCCCGGTAAGAGCAAGCAAGGCACAAATACCATCACGCACGATGGCATGGTCGTCAGTCACCAGTACTCTTATTTTCGCCATATCTAATGTCTTGACCTATTGGAATCTTGGCCCAAACCATAGCGCCTGCTCCAATCTTGGACTCGATACCGCTGGTGCCGCCAAGGAAGCCAATCCTCTCTCTCATACTGAATAATCCACGGCCTCGCCCACTTTCCTCCACATCGGTGATTTTGGAAACATCAAACCCTTGCCCGTCATCGCTAATACTTAGCGAGAACTCATCTGGTTGATATACCAGCACTATGGAAGCATTCTTTGCTTTAGAATGCTTGGCAATGTTGCCAATGGCTCCCTGAAAAACGCGGAAAAGAGCAGCTTCTACATCAGGGGGAAACCGCATCTCAGTCCCTTTAACCTCCGTTGTTACGTTAATGTTTAAGGGCTGAAGCCTATTCTTGGCATGCTGGCGAACAGCAGCGACTAACCCCAGCGTATCCAATACAGCAGGGTGGAGATTGGAAATTACCCTACTTACTTCCTTATGTACCTGCACTGTCAGCGATTGGACTTTCTTCAGGCCAGCAATGAATTTATCATCTTGATTACCAGACCTCGCGGACATTTCTATCAGCGCTTCTAGCTGAAGTGCTATCCCAGAGAGTGCTTGACTGGTCTCATCGTGTAGCTCACGGGCAATTCTCCTCCGTTCCTCCTCCTCTGCTACAAGATTCTGTCGTGCAAGTTTGCGTAATCTTTCCCGTGCTTTTCTCAGCCGCTCGTGCAGTCCTGCCTGCTCGATGGCTATGCCAAGTTGGTCCCCAATCGAGTGCAAGAGATGCACATCTTCTTTGGTGAAGTGATGTGGCACATGGCTAGCAACGTTGAGCACTCCTAGAACGTTATCTTTCGCTCGGAGAGGGACGCTGATGAATGCCATTAAACCTTCTAAACTTATCAAATCAAGCCGGGCAGCGTTTGGTTCTGAAGAGATATCCTCCAGCAGTACCGACCTGCCGCTTTGAGCTACCTTTCCTGCGATTCCCTCGCCAAGGCTAAGACGCATCTCTTCAGCATATTTGTCGGATAGACCGTGATAAACACGGTAGGACAGCGTCTGACTCGGCTCATCCAGGAGCATTATTCCTCCAACACTTCCGTTCACGATGTTGAGCACATTATCCAAGCCAATCCTAAGAATAGCATCCAACTCATGCAGACCGCTGATTGCCGCCGAGACTCGACTCAAAGCCACGAGGTCATGATAATGTTTCTCAGCTTTGCTGCCCTGATCAGATAGATTTAAATCAGAACTAGCTGGACCGGCGGCTTTATTAACTCCATTAGCTTCTTTCATTGTCAATTACTTCACCAAAGTAGCCTTAGATTTTCAAGAGCCAGCAAGGTAACTCACAAGGTTTTCCACCACGAACAAAGATACTTTCCCTCCGAATAAGCCTATACAAAATCATGACCTTTTGCAACCTCTTGTGTTTGCTACAATTAAGCAATGCATTGTTTTCTTTCCCAAGATAGTGGAATCATCCCTGGCATCGCCAGGCGATGTAAGGCATGGTAAACAAGCCCTAAACACTAATATCCAAATCCCAAGAATCTGGTTCTAAACCTTCCTTCTGATTCAGGTCCGTTAGTGGCGGAGCGATTTATGAATGACAGAAAGGGATTGAGCAGGCGCAATAGCAAAATGGACTATCACCCCACCAAATCGAAGATTTTGTGGGTTAAATGAATTAGGCCGCCCATCATTTTAAAACATCGCCTATTGTTTGTTATTGGCGGAGAGGGTGGGATTCGAACCCACGGTCGGGAAACCCGACACACGCTCTCCAGGCGTGCCTGTTAGACCACTCCAGCACCTCTCCGCGGAGAGGGTGGGATTCGAACCCACGAGGCATTTCTGCCCACCGCTTTTCGAGAGCGGCACCATCAACCACTCGGTCACCTCTCCTTGATTACAAAGCCAATTATACCATACAGGGCATCTTTGACTGGACGATGCTTGGCAAGCTTCTCTCCTATGTAGTATGATTGCCTTACTTTGCTTAGTTTCAGGAGCCGCCTTTGATTTGGTTTAAGTTTATTCTCTGCCTGGCCGTTGTCTTATTTGCCGGAACAAAACTAGCTAAATATGGGGATGCTATCGCCGAGAAGACAGGCTTGGGGCGGATATGGATAGGGCTGGTGCTTATTGCTGCTATCACCACCATGCCGGAACTTGTCACTGCAGTCAGTTCTGTAGCACTGGTTCACTCGGCTGATTTAGCTTTGGGCACTCTTTTGGGAAGTTGCTGTTTCAATCTTTCTATTCTAGCTTTACTGGATATTCTCCACTCGCGTACCCCAGTTTTGTCCGTGGCAAGCCCGAGGCATGTGATAACGGCTGGCTGGGGAGCATTGCTCATTGCCCTTGCTGCCGCAAGCATAATCGCTGGTAGCAGGTTTTCCTTTTTGGGCTTGGGTTGGGTGGGCATCCCAAGCATTGTTATTCTTATACTGTATTTGCTGGGGATGTGGTGGATATCCCGTCGCGAACGCGGTCAGCGATTGCATGCTGCTCCAACTACCTCCCCCCAATATGATAAGTTTACTACAAGAATGGTGTACATCAGATTTGCTCTAGCAGCAGCAGCAATAATTGCTGCTGGAATATGGCTAGCGTTTATTGGCGATGAAATCAGCGAGGCTACTGGTTGGGGCGGCACCTTTGTCGGGACTTTATTTCTGGCGATTACTACCTCGGCACCGGAGCTAGTGGTTGCTATTACTGCCCTCCGTATGGGTGCCGTAGATTTGGCAGTGGCTGATATATTAGGCGCCAATATGCTCGATATTGCTATGATTGCCCCGGTTGACCTTGCCCATGGTCAAGGATTTATTCTTTCCTCAGTATCAAGTGGTCATCTTATTATTGCCTCCGTGGCAGTGATGATGAGCCTTCTGGTTATGGTTGGGCTGAGGTTTCGGCAAAGGCGCAAGGTTTTTAGAGTGGTTAGTTGGTATGCCCCTGCTTTAATCGGGCTCTATATTCTTGGCGCTTATGCCTTATTTAACTCAGGAATTGGTTTGTGATACACTATTGAGAATTAGGCAGCCCCTGTAGCTCAGAGGATAGAGCACTGGCCTCCGGAGCCAGGTGCAAGGGTTCGAGTCCCTTCAGGGGCGGTTTGTAATTAGGCTGTTTAAAAATGTAGTTGCCCAATTTATTTTAACCCACAAAATCATAGATTTGGTTAGGTAAGAGTGTATTGGGCAACCGGGCCTGATAAATCAGGCAGATGCAAAAATCCCAAAATTGAACGGGAAATCAAAATTAAATAACCTCTTAGTATGATAAGGAGATGTTAAGTTATGGCTGAGCTTCTTGAGGTAAGGTGGCATGGCAGGGGAGGGCTGGGAGCGGTGACTTCGGCGGAGCTAGTTGCCCGTGCTGCTATAAGCGAAGGAAAATATGCTCAGTCATTTCCTAGCTTTGGACCCGAAAGAAGGGGAGCACCAGTCCTTGCTTTCCTCAGGATAAGCGATGAATTTATCAGGACCAGGACAGCTATCTATGAGCCTGATGTAGTTGTCGTGCTCGATCCCGGATTGTTGCACGCAGTTGACGTAACCTCGGGGCTTAAGAAGAATGGTAAAATCATAATTAATTCCAGGAAATCACCTGCTAAACTAAAGTCTGAATTTGGATATAAGTGGCCTGTAGCTACAGTTAACGCTACGAAAATCGCCGGAGAAACTATCGGGATGCCTATCACTAACACCGCTATGATAGGCGCACTGCTAAAAGTTACTGAGGCCGTGAAAGTTGATTCTATGGTTGAGCAGCTACATGAACGGTTTGGGGCGCGGGCTAAGGGAAATATCGAGGCCATGAAAAGAGCTTACAAGGAGACTGTAATAAAGGAGTAAGAAATGGCGGAGAAAAGGCTAAGAACGGGGTCTGATTTTACCTGGAAGGATATGGAAGTTGGCAATATCGTAACAGAAGCAGGAAATGCTAGCGTTCGGAAGACTGGTGACTGGAGGACAGAAAGGCCCATACTGGATAAAGAAAAGTGCACTAGGTGTGCTTTGTGTTGGATTTATTGCCCTGATGCCGCCATAAAGCCCTCTGAGGAAGGATATTATGAGGCTGACCTTCATTACTGTAAGGGCTGTGGGATCTGCGCTAATATATGCCCTGTAGGAGCTATAACTATGATAGAGGAGGAAGAGAAATGAGTAAAAGAGTGGGGTTAGAGGCCTCACATGCTGCTGCCGAGGCAGCCAGGATGGCTGACGTTGATGTCATTGCTGCCTATCCTATAACACCCCAGACGCATATCCCCGAGAGGCTCGCTGAGATGGTGGCTGATGGTGAACTGAACGCAGCTTATATACCTGTGGAGTCGGAGCACTCGGCCCTGAGCGCTTGCCTTGGAGCTGCTGCGGTAGGAGCAAGGACTTTTACTGCTACTGCAGGTCAAGGCTTGGAACTTATGCATGAAGTTGTTTACATTGCTTCATCTATGAGATATCCCATAGTTATGGCAGTATGCAACAGAGCTCTTTCTGCACCCTTAAGCGTTTGGGGAGACCACTCCGATGCTATGGCTGTCCGAGACACCGGCTGGATCCAGGTATTTTGCCAGAATAGCCAGGAGGCATTTGACATGACCCTTTGGGCTTTTCGTGTTGGTGAAGATTCCAGAGTCCTTTTCCCCGTAATGGTTCATTTCGACGGATTTCACCTGACTCACGTAACAGAGCCAGTTATTTTGCCAGAACAAAAAGAAGTGGATAGATTTCTCCCCAGATTCCAATACCCTTTTGCCTTAAACCCTGATGAACCAATGACCCATGGAGCTTTCGGTCCCCCCGACATATATTCAGAAGCGAAGGTGGCTCAAGAGGTAGCGTTCAGGAAATCCAAGGGTGTGATAATTCAAGGGTTCAAAGAATTTGGAGATATATTTGGCCGTTATTATGACCCCGTTGAGCTCTATAAGACAGAAGGAGCTAGAACGTTGCTTCTGACTATGGGAAGTTTTAGTGAGACAGCAAAGATTGCCATAGATACAAAGAAGGACAAAGGAGAATCTGTAGGGCTTATCAACTTGCGTCTTTGGAGGCCTTTCCCATTCAAGGAACTTCGCCAGGCGGCAAAGAATGCCGAAACTCTTGTCGTTTTTGACCGATGTATCTCCTTCGGAGGGCCGGGAGGGCCAGTTTCCTCCGAAATCAGGTCAGCCTTATATAATGAGAAAGAGAGGCCGGGGGTTGTGAGTTTTATAGGTGGTTTGGGTGGAAGGGACATGTCGGTAAAAGATTTTGAGTATGTTATTGACCGGGGTCGGGAAATCGTGGAAAAGGGCTCGAAGGAATTATTTGAGACAGTGGGCATAAGAGGAAAGGTAACAGGTATAAGGGGGTAAAAAATGGAGGGGAAATTTATAAAAATTGGCAAAAATCGTGTAACCACAGATGAGTTTGTCGCTGAGGGACATAGTTTTTGTACTGGCTGCGGCGAAGCCTTGGCATTAAGACTTGCCTGCAAAGCCTTGGGAAAGGATGTAATAATTGCCAATGCTACCGGGTGTATAGAGATTTGCACTTCGCCGCTTCCTGTCACCTCCTGGAGAGTTCCCTGGATACATACGTTGTTTGAGAACACTGGTGCTGAAATTTCGGGCATAGAAGCAGGGTTAAAGATTTTGATGAAGAAAGGCAAGATGCCTGAGAGGGACATTAAATGTGTGGCTGTGGCTGGAGACGGAGGGACAAGCGACATAGGAATGCAAGCTTTGTCTGGAGCGTTTGAAAGGAAACATGACTTTTTATATCTCTGTTTTGATAACGAAGCGTATATGAATACAGGGATCCAGAGGTCAAGTGCCACTCCTTATGGAGCTTCGACTACCACGGCACCTGCGGGCAAGCTTAGCATTGGCCAGACTACCTGGAAAAAGAACATGCCTGAAATTGCTGTCGCTCATAACATACCTTATGTAGCCACAGCCTGTCCCAGCTATCCTTTTGATTTAATGAACAAAGTTAAAAAGGGTGGGGAAGTCAAAGGGCCAGCTTATGTCCATATATTCTCTCCTTGCCCGACAGGCTGGAGGTATACTACCGATTTAGCCATTGAAATAGGTCGGCTTGCTGTGGAGACAGGCATTTTCCCTCTCTATGAAGTAGAAAATGGACGGTATAAATTAAATGTTGACCAGCCTAAGCTTAGACCAGTTGAGGAATACTTAAAGCCACAAGGCCGGTTCCGTCATTTGCTGGATGGGGAGATTGAAAAGATTCAAGAACACGTAAATGAGGAATATGCTAAACTCAAGGCAAAGATAGCCTGTTTTGCAGCTTGATTTCTTCTAATAAGCAAGGTTGATTGCTTCAATTCTCCTTACCTACTATAATACTTAGCTATACGGGGTGTGGCGCAGCGGCTAGCGCGCATGGTTTGGGACCATGAGGTCGGTGGTTCAAATCCACTCACCCCGACCATAATAAAAAAATTTCCATTTTGTAGAAGCCCAACAAAAAGCTTGTTTACCGACTCTGCGTCCGTCATTGCGAGCGAAGAGTGGCAATCTCTTGAGATTGCTTCGGCCCAAGATGCCTCGCAATGACATCGGGGATTGTTGAACACTCCTAGGGGAAGTCTTGACAGGAGAAATGAATCACATTACAATTGTTAGACATGTCTAACAATTATGGGAGTAGGCGATGGTAAAACAAGAAGCGCAAAGAGAGCAGACTGCCAGCATGGAGGACTACCTTGAGGCGATAGCTAATCTCGGTGAGGAAAGGAAGGTGGTAAGAGTAAAGCAAATTAGCGAAATGCTGGGAGTTAAAATGCCCAGCGTTACCTCCGCCTTGAAGAAGCTCTCAGAACAGGGGCTTGTGGAGCATGAAAAATATGGCCACATAAAGCTTACTCTTGAGGGTGATAAGGTTGCCCGCGATGTGATTCGCCGACATAAGGCGTTGACCCGCTTTTTTGCGCAAGCTCTGGGCATTAACCAGGAAACCGCGGAAGAAGATGCCTGCAAGATTGAGCACGTCATTAGCCCCTTGAGTATGGAGAGACTGGCAAAGTTTGTGGAGTTTATAGAGGCTTGTCCACTGGGAGGGACTAATTTCACTAGCAGGTATGAATATTATTTGGAGCACGGGGAGCTCCCTCAAGATTGCTCGAACAGAGGTGTGAAGAAAAGGAAATAAAAGCAGCAAAATTTTTTTGAAATTTATAAGTTAAACAAGACTAACTTATTAGAGATAGGGGATAAGCTATGACCATGTATCAAGAAGGACAATTGCCCCTGGCTGAGATGAGGACTGGGCAGACAGGCACTGTGGTTGGGGTTCTGGGAGGACAGGGATTAATTCGGCGTCTGGATGCTTTGGGTATCAGGCCAGGGAAGAAGGTGACCAAGGTGAGTTCTACGCTATTTCACGGCCCGGTTATTCTCAGGGTGGATAATGCCCGGGTGGCTGTTGGTTTTGGCATGGCCAGGAAAATAATAGTCGAAGCAGATAAATATCTACCGCGAGCTTCCTAAGATGATGCGTATCCTGCTTGTAGGTAATCCCAATGTGGGCAAAAGCGCCCTATTTTCTCGGTTGACCGGCACACATATTATCGCTTCCAACTATCCCGGCACCACCGTGGGGTTCACTAAAGGGTATCTGAAGCTGGGGGAGGAGCGGGCTGAACTTATCGATGTCCCCGGTAGCTATACTCTTGAACCAAGTTCTAAGGCGGAGGAAGTCGCTGTGGAGATGCTCAAAGAAGGAGACTTGGTCATAAATGTTGTTGATGCCACCAATCTCGAGAGAAATCTTAATCTAACCTTGCAGTTGCTGGAGAGACAGACTCCAGTAATAGTTGCCCTCAACATGTGGGATGATACTCGGCATCGGGGTATAAATGTTGATGTTACCAAGCTGGAGGAACTTCTCGGAGTGCCAGTTGTGCCCACGGTAGGCCTTACCGGACAGGGAGTAAGGGAATTAATCAGGTGCCTTCCCGAGGCAAAGATGCCTGAAAACGCCCGTACTTATTCTAATAGCGATGAGCGGTGGGCAAGAGTGGGTGACATCGTGAGCCAGGTGCAATCGTTGAGCCATCGCCACCATCGCTGGTATGAGAACTTAGAAGATGCCAGCAGTCATCGGATAGGCGGGATATTTATAGCCCTGCTGGTCCTTTTTGCCACCTTCTGGTTTGTCCGATTCGGTGGCGAGGGAATAATTGGCTATGTAGCTGACCCCCTCTTTGAAAATCTGTGGACCCCGTTGCTCGCCAAACTGAGCCTTGCTTTAGGGGCAGGGGGTTTCTGGCACAACGTCTTGATAGGTAACCTTATTGGGGGAGAAATCGACTATTTTCAGTCCTTCGGTTTGCTTAGCACTGGACTTTACATTCCCCTCGCTGCGGTGTTGCCGTACATCATCGCTTTTTATCTGGTGTTGGGGATATTGGAGGATGTTGGTTACCTGCCCCGCCTGGCGGTATTGATGGACACCATAATGCACAGGTTGGGACTACACGGTTATGCCATCATCCCTACTATTCTGGGCTTTGGATGTAATGTGCCTGGCATTATGGCCACCCGTATTTTAGAGAGCCGTAAACAAAGATTTATTGCGGCGACTTTGATTTCTATTGGCGTTCCCTGTGCTGCCTTGCAGGCTATGATAATAGGGGTGGTTGGGCAGCAGGGGATGGGATATGTAGCTATGGTCTATGGGAGCCTGTTTATATCCTGGGTTATCATAGGGCTAATCCTTAATCGTGCCGTCAAAGGATTCAACCCGGAACTTCTGGTGGAGATTCCCCCCTATCGCTTGCCGCCATGGCGGGCCATCGGTGAAAAGCTCTGGCTACGGGTCTCTGGCTTTATTAAAGAAGCCTTGCCCATAATCCTCGGCACCGTGTTAGTGGTAAACATCCTATACACTTTAGGAGTTTTCAATGCCATTGCTGATGTTACCGCTCCGGTATTGACCGGGCTGTGGGGGCTGCCCAAGGAAACAATTACAGCCCTGGTCGTTGGCTTTCTGCGTAAGGATGCTGCTATGGGTATGCTAGCTCCCTTAGCCCTAACTGCTAAGCAACTGGTTATCAGCAGCACAGTTCTGGCTATGTTTTTCCCCTGCGTAGCTACCTTTGTGATATTGGCTCGGGAGCTGGGGGCAAAAAACTTGCTTAAAGCTATTGGAATAATGATAGTAGCAGCACTAATAATGGGTAGCTTGCAGAACCTGGTCCTGTAGAGTGGGATTCACGGGCTCATTTAGCAGACAAAAGCTTCTTTCAAAATCTGCGAGATATCTTTGACAGCCAGCTTATCATCCAGGTCTTCTGCCTTCACAGCATCGGTGAGCATCGTCAGGCAACTGGGGCAGGCAACTGCTAAAGTATCGGCTCCGGTTTCGTAAGCTTCTCTGGCCCTGATCCGTGCCGGGCTATCCGCGCTGCCGGCTAAAAGGTCGGTAACGAAATTGCCACTGCCACCGCCACAGCAGAAGGCATCTCTCCTGTTCCGCTCCATCTCCACCAGTTCAATGCCGGGAATACTTTGCAATATCTGCCTCGGCTCGTCATAGATGTTATTATAACGTCCGAGGAAACAGGGGTCTTGATAAGTAACTTTTGCTTTAGCTCGTGAAGGTTTTATCTTATTCTTCTTAATCAAATCATTCAGGATTTGAGTGTAGTGATACACCTCGAAGTTTCCACCTAATGCCGGGTAATTGTTCTTCATGGTGTTGTAGCCATGCGGGCAAAGCGTAACCACCTTACTAACGCCAAGCTCTTTGAATTTCTGGCTGTTTTTCTCCACCAGATTCTGAAACAGTCCCATTTCACCCAGCATATATATCTCGTTGCCGCAGCACTCCTCTTCTTCACCAAGTATCCCGAAGGATACTCCCGAGGCGTTTAAGACATCTACCAGGCACCTGGCCATTTTCTGTCCGTTTTCGTCGTACGAGCCCAGGCAGCCGACATACAGAAGGTATTCGTCTCCTGCCGCATACTTTTTGGTGCCGTTTGCCCAGGCAGCCCTGTCGCTCCTGAGTTGCTTAAAGGGATTTCCATAGCCATAAACAGCTTCAAAAAAGCGTGCCACACGGGGCGGTATTTTCCCTTTCTCGACCATGTCGCTCCTGGCTCCAACAATCCAGTCAACAATATCAGGAGCGAACTTCATTGGACATTGCTCAGTGCAGTTCTTGCAGGTTGTGCAGGTGTAAAGGATTTCAGCGAAGTGCTCCGACCATTCGATTTCGCCCTTCAACCAGGCATAAATAAGCCAAAGTCGTCCCCCGGTGGAATAGCTATCAAACCTGAACCTTCTGTAGGAGGGACAATTAAAGCTTGAATAATCGGTGGGAAACTTACAGTACCCGCATCTGAAGCACCTATGGATCTGGCTAACATATTTCTGCATTATTTCACCTCCCAATTTCCAGGGTTCATGATTCCATTGGGGTCCAGGAGCTGTTTTATCTTCTTCATAAGGACAAGCGTATTCGGGTCCATCTTGTCCATCAGCAGCTTCTGTTCGTAGATGTCTGCCTTCCAGAGCACGCCTCCTTCCTCCAGGGCGAATTTGCTGCATTCGTCCAGGGCCTCTTTGGCTCTTGCCATCTCATCAGCATTGGCTCTATTAAAGGAAAAAGAGAAGGAAAACATCATGCAATGTCCGGCACCGATCAGCCGCGTGGTGGATGCATAGAAGACATTGTATTTAGTGGCTACTTCCTCCAGTTTTCTAATGAAAGCTGGAAATTTCTCGATTGGGGCGATTGGCCCGGCATATTGAAATCCACCCCCTTTGGACACATCAGCAAATCGGGAAGTATCTTTGGAAGGCATTGACATCAGTGGCGGTTTCATGTCTGGCGAAACGCTCAAAAAGCCCACATCCCGGCTTTCAAAATACTCCCAGAGGGCATCCCACACCATCTTGCGCTTAAACTCAAGTTCTTCGTCTGAATCGCCGGTTATGTAAGTCATTATCCAGAAAGTTCCTCTGAATCTCAAAGGCAATGGCGCAGCCGAGACCACCACATCTTCAATCATCTCAGTGTGGCTGAGTTTGAGCAACATATCTGGAACTAGCTCAGCCTTATCTGTCAGGAATACCATGACATCTCTCATCTTCTTGCAGGGGTAAAGCTTCAGCCCCAGCCGGGTGATTATGCCAGTAGTGCCAAACCAGCCCAGAAAGAGTCCGGATAAATCCGGCAGTGGAGGCCCCTTTGAGAACCAGTATGAAGATACTGAACACGAACCGATGCGACAGAGTTCTCCCGTGGGCAGGACAACTTCCAGGCCGGAGACCATGTCGGAGTTGAAACCGTGCTGCTGCGACAGGCGCCCCTGCCCGTGTATTACCGCGTTAGCAACTATCGTTGCTACCGGCGGAGAGTCAGGTATGCTATGCCGTAAGTGAGGGTGGTGTTTTTGCAGATAACTTTTCAATACACCCTGGGTAACACCGGCTTCAACGACGACGTATCGGGCTTTCTCATTTACCTCCAAAATTCTATCCATCCGCTTCATATCCAGCACAATGCCGCCTCGTTGAGGGATAACCAGACCGGTCAATGCCAAGCCTGCCCCCTTGGGAACTAGTGGCACCTTCTCTTTGTTTGCCAGCTTTACTATCTCCTGCACCTCTGCAGTTGTTTTGGGCATTACCACAAAGTCTGGTTCGTGCGGGGGCATAAGCCCGCCGTCCCTGGCATAGAAATAACGCTCTTCTTTCTGGTCGGAGACGAAATCCTTACCGACTATTTTAACCAACGAATCGCATAAAGCACTGGTGGTCGTCATAATTTACACCTCCGCTACTAATTCAGGCAGCTTCAAGGCTTGTTCTTCGCCTATAGCGAGTTTGCACAGGTCAATCATGTGTATCGGCTTTATGCCTTGCTTGACGACCTTATGCGCTAGCGAGTCCCAGCAAGCCGGGCAATTAAAAACGCAGTATTCGGCTCCGAACTTCACCATATCGGCTATGTTCCGCTTCTGAACGTCGTCGGCCAGCGCTGGCCCCTTCGCCATCCTGAAAATCTCGGCGCAGCACAGAGCATTTTCCCTGTCATACTTCCGCTTAACGCGCTCTACCCCAAGCAGCCCGAATATATCGTCCACATAGTGGTCTGTCTCCGGGCAAAGCCGGGCTGAGCAGTTTCTCTGGTAGGCAGCTTTAATATTGAGCGGTTTTATCAGATCCTTGAGCTCCTTCAGCCTGCCATACAGGTACTCATAATAATGAATGGGTTTGAAAGGCGTATCTATATTGTAAGCAGACGTCAGCGAGGTGAAGGTGCCATAACATTCGTCATGGAGACATACAAGCTCTTTGATTCCCTGGTTTTTAATATTCTCAACTATCTTGGGTAGTCTGTCCTTTATTACTGATGCTTTTGCGTAATGCAAGTAAACAGCATTGCAGAAAAACTCCTGCCCGAAGATTACAGACCAGGCAATGCCGTCGAAGAGCTTCCCCTTGACCAGTGTGTTAAAGTGGGGCAGAAAGCAGTACGATAATGCCCTTTCCTCAACTTTGCCCACCATGAATCTGCCTACTGGCTGGCACTGGTTAATCCACATTGTGACGGTTGGCCTCGGCGCCGGTAATATCCCTTTCTCTTCCTGCTGCTCAACAATCAAGTAAAATGGATGGTTACCAAAGGGGCAATATTCTTCGCAGGCATAACATGTGGTGCAGGACTTGAGGACGGAAGAGTCCTCACCGTTGATTACCTTCTGCCACTCCTTCTTCGCCTTGTCTTTATCCTTAAAATCCATGTACTGGCACTTAACGAGGCAACTGATGGCTTTGCATTTGGCACATTTTGTCTTGTCAAATTTTAATTCAGGCAATGGCATGTCCCTCCCTTCGATTCCTTGTCACGCTGCTCAAAATTAACCGAGCTTGCGTAATTCGGCTCTTAGTACCTTGCCTAAAAGGTTCTTGGGCAAGGATTTCGTAAATTGCACCTTTTTTGGCAACTTAAAGGTAGGCAAATGGTCTTTGCAGAAGGCAATTAGTTCCCCTTCGTTTACACGTTTGCCCGGCTTTATGACGACGAAAGCCTTTATTTCCTCCCCATATACAGCATCCGGGATGCCTACGACTCCTGCTTCTGCGACTGCGGGGTGTTGTAGAAGAATCTCCTCAACTTCCACCGGTGATACGTTTTCTCCACCTCTGATAATGATATCCTTCTTGCGGGCGGTGATGTAGAAGTAGCCATCCTCGTCTATATAACCTATATCGCCGGTATAAAGCCAGCCGTCTTTGACAGTTTTGGCTGTTTCTTCAGGCAGGTTCCAGTAGCCTTTCATCAGTGTAGGCCCCTTGACTACTATCTCGCCTTGCTGGCCCTGTGGAAGCTCTTGACCTTTCTCGTCGAAAACTTTTATGGTGTTGCATTTCAGCAGGCACTTACCAATGGAGCCATACCTGGGAGGAAGGTCACCTGGTTGCCCTGTAGTAATGGCTCCTGATTCGGTTAGGCCCCACCCCTCTCGAATATCCACTCCCACCTTTTCCTTCCACCTCAAGGCTACTTCCATGGGCAGTGGTGCGGCCCCACATTGACAGTCCTCAAGCGAACTCAAATCGTATTCGTCCGGCTCAGGGAATTCTAGCATCTGGATGTACATGGTAGGAACTGCTGCCATTTGAGTAACACGGAATGTCTGAATGGCTTTCAGTGCCTCCTCGACATTCCACCATTTTAGCATGATTGTTTTTCCGCCTACGAAGTCACCAGTGTTACCGAAGGCAATGCCAAAGGAGTGCGATAGAGGAAGCACTGCCAGGCTGACCATCTCTCGATTTACACCGGAAACTCGCTGAGTGACCTCATTGAATTGGAGTGTTTTGGGATTAAGCGCGCGGCTGTTTAATTGCAAAGTCACGGAGCGATGGACCAGAATGTACTCGTAGAAGGATAGGGCATTCATATGAAGCGAGTAATGCGTGTGCATCACCCCCTTGGGTGGTCCTGTGGTGCCGGCAGTGTATATTAGAGCGGCAACATCGTCATTATCAGTCTGCTCAATCATCAGGTCCCCGGAACTAGTTGACATAATATTACGATATGAGATGGTTTCAGGGACGTCATCGCGGTCTGTGATGATTACATGTTGCAGGTTTGGAGTTTGCTTTTGCGCCTCTAGTACCCGGCCCACAAAATCCGAGCTAGTGAGGATAGCTTTGGCTCCGCAGTCACGATATATATAGGCGGCCTGGTCGGGCCGCAGTAGGGGGTTCAAGGGGACGACAACAGCGCCTATCTTGTATATAGCGGGAAAAGCAGAAAGCACCTCCGGACTGTTAGGCATTTGTACCGCCACCCGGTCTCCTTTGTTTATACCAAGTCCTTTGAGCACATTCCCCAGTAGGTTGGTGTTGCGATTTATCTCAACATTTGTATACCATCTCCCTTCGAAATAAATGGCTTCATATTCGCCGAACCTTTTGATGTTATCCTCTATTCCACTGCCGATATTCATAATACGTTCCTGTTCAATTCAGTATTTTACTATATTCTTGTTATTATTTGGTGGTGAGTGAGCTTTAGCCCCAATTGCTCTTGAGTTGATGGTATAACTCTGGCAATGAACCGTCAAGTTCCAAAAGAGACTTTGTTTTCCCAGTATTTGTGAGGACGATATTAAAGCGGTGAAATTTGCCGAAGGCGTTGACTGACACTTATGAAAAAATTCTCATTATCGGTTCATTTTCAAGAGTGTCAGGGTTTGACATTATACGGCTTCTATGCCATAGTCACTTGGGTCCAGAAAGCTTATATCAGGAGGTCAATCAATGGTCGGCATAAAGTCTTACGGAGCTTATATCCCACGATATCGAATGAATCACAACACTATCTTCACGGCTGTTGGGTTCCTGGGGACATTCCCACCGCCCGGTGAAAGTGCAGTCGCTAATCATGATGAAGATACTCTCACTATGGCAGTAGCCGCAGGGATTGATTGTGTAAGTGGTATGAAACGAGAGGCAGTTGACGGTCTGTATCTTGCTACCACCAGTCAGCCTTATATGGTAAGGCAGAATTCAGCCCTGGTAGCTACTGCTCTTGATTTGCAGTCAAATATAAGGACTGCTGATTTCATAGGCTCTGCGAAGTCAGGGACTACTGCACTGCTTTCTGCCCTAGATACTGTAAAAGGGGAGATGTCAAGCAATATTCTCGTCTGTGCTTCCGATTGCCGGTTTAGCAAGCCGGGCAGTCCTCAAGAGTCTCTCTACGGTGATGGCGCTGCGGCACTTCTTGTTGGCAGTGATGATGTGATTGCCACTTTCGAGGGTTCGTATTCTGTTTCCTACGATTTCCCGGACCGCTGGAGGGCAAGTGGAGAAAAATTTGAGCATGCCTGGGAAGATAGATTCATTCGCGATTCTGGCTATAGGCAATTTGTTCTGGAAGTAATTTCTGGACTATTGAAGAGATACAACCTGAACATCAAGGACTTTGCCAAGATAGTTTATCCGGGTCTGTATGCACGAGAGCATGGAGCTATAGCCAAGCGGTTAGGTGCTGACCCTGGTCAGCTTCAAGATACATTGCTTAGCACAGTCGGTGATACCGGGTCAGCTTCACCTTTAATGATGTTGGTAGCGGCGTTGGAAGATGCCAAGCCAGGTGATAAGGTACTGGTTACCAGCTTTGGAAACGGCGGCGACGCACTATTTTTCCAGGTTACTGAAAAAATAGAAAGTGTGGCTAATAGGAGGGCGGTGAAGAAACACCTGAACTCTAAAAAAGATCTTGCCAGCTATGAAAAATATCTTGCCTTCAGAAATTTAGCACCGATGGACTTAGGTATGCGTGGAGAGATGAGCATGCGCACACCGATGTCAGCGCTGTTCAGGGAACGGAAAGTAGTTTTGGCCCTTTGTGGCTCGAAGTGCAAAAAATGCAGTACGCCACAATATCCATATCAGAGGGTATGTGTAAATCCTGATTGCGGGGCCATTGACCAGATGGAAGATTACCGCTTTTCGGACAAGAAAGGTGTCGTATTTACTTATACCGGTGATAATCTAGCTGCCAGTATTGACCCGCCTTCAGTATATGGCCTGGTAGATTTTGATGGTGGTGGTAGATACTGGTTTGATTTCACGGATTGTGACCTGGATTCCGTTAAAGTAGGCATGCCGGTAGAGATGACCTTTCGCAGACGATATTTTGATGAGTCAAGTGGTGTCCACGGTTATTCATGGAAGGCAACGCCTATACGTGCCTGACTACGGTAAAAGATAATGAAATTTACGGAGGGAGCAAAAAATGGCAGAAGGTATTAAAGACAAGGTTGCTATTATAGGCATGGGTTGCACTAAGTTTGGGGAGCTATGGGATAAGAGTGCAGAGGACCTTATGGTAGATGCTTTTAAAGAATGTATCGAGGACGCGGGTATAGAGAAAAAGGACATCAATGCAGCCTGGTTTGGCGTGCATTTTGAGGAACAAAGCGTGGGAAAAGGGGCTACACCTTTGTCTTTGACCTTGAAGCTGCCTTTTATTCCGGTCACCAGGGTAGAGAATTTTTGTGCTACTGGCACAGAAGCCTTCAGGGGTGCATGCTATGGCGTGGCTTCAGGGGCCTATGACATTGCTCTGGCTCTGGGTGTAGAAAAGCTCAAGGATACGGGGTATGGTGGGCTTCCCGGTGGCCCTAATCTTTTGGGGACAAAAAGCGCCTTGATTAATCCCAAATTGACCGCTCCTGGGGCTTTTGCCATGATGGCGACCAGATACTTTGCTGTATATGGTCTCAATCCAGAAGAAGGCAAGAGAATGCTGGCTAAAGTGTCAGTCAAAAGCCATTATAATGGAGCCAGGAACCCGAAGGCACATTTGCGACGCGAAGTGACTGAGGAACAGATAATAAATGCGCCTATCATCGCCTGGCCGCTGGGGCTTTTTGATTGCTGCGGAGTCAGCGATGGTTCAGCGGCTGCAATCGTAACCAGAGCTGACATGGCCAAGAAGTTTCGGCCAGACCCCATATCTGTTAAGGCACTACAAATCGCTTTAAGTTCGGGCGAGGAATTGATGTATACTAAATGGGATGGAGCTCATGTTGAGACTACTTATCGTGGTGGCATGCTAGCTTATAAGGAAGCGGGGGTAAAGAATCCACGTGAAGAGATAAGTATGGCTGAGGTGCACGATTGCTTCTCCATAACTGAGGCAGTGACCATGGAGGATTTGCAATTTAGCTCCAGAGGGAAAGTCAAGGAGGACATCGAGGCTGGCCGTTTTAATCATGATGGCCCGCAGCCTATTCAGCCAGATGGCGGCTTGAAGTGCTTCGGACATCCTATTGGGGCCTCCGGTCTCAGAATGTTATACGAGATGTACAAACAATTGCAGGGCAAAGCCCAGCTGCCAGAACGACAGCTCAAGAATCCCAAACTAGGTCTAACCCACAATTTAGGCGGGTTTCCACCCATGAACATCGTTAGTATTGCTATTATAGGATTGTAAAAGAAACTAAATCTGGGAGGCTAGCTATGGCTAATGGTAGTCTGATTACCGATGAACTGCGGAAATTAATAGGTGTAACTTTGGAGACTATCGTCTTCAAGGTCGAAGAAGGGGCAATCCAGAGATATGCACAGGCTATAGGTGACCCAAACCCTCTATATAATGACCCGGATTTTGCCAGTAAAACCAAGTATGGACGGTTATTGGCTCCTCCTGGTTTCACTGGTTGGCCAGTCAAGGCTGGACGCCTTTCGGACAAACTGCTCGAGTATCTGCTAAAAGCTGGAGCGCCTTCAAGGCTTCTCGATGGGGGTGTTGAATTCGAATTCATTGAACCCATTGGTGCTGGCGATGTATTAACTTCCACAACTAAAATTGCCAGTATAACCGAGCGCGAAACCAGACTGGGCAAGACCCTGTTTAACACACTGGAGACTACGCTTGTGAACCCAAAGGGCAATGTGGCGCTCAAAGGTTGGTCGACATTTATCATGTTTTAGCCTGTTCTAACTACTTTATTTTTTGGAGGAGAGATGGTTAAACAAGTTTATTATGAGGATGTTGAAGTAGGCACTGAGATAACACCATTGGCTAAGATTGCTACAACTCGTATGTTAGTCCAGTGGGCGGGGGCATCGGGGGATTTTAACCCTTTGCATTATGACGATGATTTCGCTAAAGCTATGGGCGTAGGTGCTCCCATTGTACATGGCGCGCTTAAGCGTGCCTGGTTAGGACACTTGATGACTGATTGGATTAGAGAGCAGGGAAAACTCAAGAAATTGTCCTGCCAATACCGCGGTATGGATTATCCCCGGAAAATGAAGACGAGAGAAGAGCCTCATGATGGCGAAACTTGGTGGTGTAAAGGCAAAGTGACCAAGAAATATGAACAGGGTGGTGAGCACCTTGTTGAGTGCGAGATTTGGGTGGAAAATGGAAAGGGAGAAAAGACAACGCCTGGCTCAGCCCTAGTTGCCTTACCCACACGAAAAAGGGAATAAGCGAGAATATTGGTTTTGATAGCTATTTAGAGGCAGTTTCCTGTAAATACTGAATGGAGCCCGTGTTTTCAGGAGAACAAAGTTCAAGGAGGTAAAAATGGGAAAACTAGACGGGAAAGTAGCGGTTATCACAGGGGCGGGGCGGGGCATAGGCAGGGCTGATGCCGTGCTGTTTGCCAAAGAAGGTGCTGCTGTTTTTGTGAGTGATATTGATGAGGCGCCGCTTATGGAGGTAGTCAAAGAAATTGAAGCTGCCGGAGGAAAAGCTGATGGTTGTGCTGGTGATGTGACGAAGCTCGAACATTGTCAGAAAGTCATGGACAAGGCAGTGGAGAAGTTCGGCAAAATAGATATTTTGGTCAATAATGCCGGGCTTACCAGAGATGCTTTAATTCATAAAATGACGGATGCCCAATGGGACATATGTGTTGATATTAGTCTCAAGGGGACCTTTAACTGTATCAGAGCAGCTTCAAAATATATGATGAAGACAGAACACAATGGCAAAATAATTAATGTGGCTTCCGTAGCTGGACTGATGGGAAACATCGGCCAGATTAACTACTCTGCTGCTAAGTCGGGTCTTATCGGGCTGACCAAAACTGTAGCCAGAGAATGGGGACGGTTTGGTGTTACCTGTAATGTCGTTGCCTATGGCTTCGTAGATACCCGGTTGACCAGAGAAAAAGAGACGCAGCAGGAAGAAGTTGCTGGAGAGTCAGTGGGTATACCCAAGAAAGTAAGGGATATGATTCTCTTTCAAGTTAAACCAATGACGCCTGAAGATGCTGCAAAGCCTGTTCTATTCCTGGCTTCAGATGACGCTGCTTTTATTACGGGACAGGTGCTGAATGTTTCTTCTGGAATGTATATGTAAGCCTAAGTGTTTAACTCCGTTATAACCAGAGATTTATTGGCTACAAGCTGTCTGCCATTTGGGAATTTGGAAAGAACATACAAGGAGGCTGACATTGGCGAAGAGACTTGAAGGTAAAGTGGCTATAGTTACTGGTGCCGGACGAGGCATTGGTCGAGGAGAAGCCCTGGCTTTAGCATCGGAAGGGGCTAAGGTAGTAGTAAATGATCTGGGAGGTGCTGTTGACGGTTCTGGGGCAGCACGTTCACCAGCGGATGAGGTAGTGGCAGAGATTAAAAAACTGGGCGGAGAGGCAGTTGCCAACTATGACTCAGTGGCCACTATGCAGGGTGGAGAGAACATTGTAAGGACTGCCATAGACAACTTTGGTAAGGTTGATATACTGGTCAATAATGCCGGGATTCTACGTGACAGAATGCTGTTCAACATGAACGAGGAAGACTGGGATTTAGTACTCAAAGTGCACCTCTATGGTCATTTCTATACCATCAGAGCAGTGAGCCCCTTATTCCGCCAGCAGAGATATGGACGAATAATAAATACCTCGTCTGTAGCAGGTCTCAATGCTACTACTTATGGGCAGGCTAATTACGGTGCAGCTAAAGAGGGAATTGTCGGCTTAACAAGAAAGGTAGCCCGGGATATAGGCCGGTATGGTGTGACGTGTAATTGTATTCGGCCTAACGCTGGGACCCGGCTTACCCTCAGCGACGAAATGAAGAAAGCTCGACCAGAAACTATGGTCAAGTTTGAACAAATGAAGCCTGAAGATATTGCTCCTCTGGTGGTATGGCTCGCTTCTGATGATGCTGCTAATGTCAATGGGCGGACATTTTATGTAGAAAGAGGCCGAATTGGGCTCTATTCAGAGCCGGTATTGGAAAAGCAGCTGGTTAAAGCTGGCAGATGGACGATTGATGAGCTATTCAGGTTCATGCCAGGAACGATGACCAAAGAATTGGTAAATCCAGACCCGCCCCAAGCAAAGTAATGGCTCGCTGTGTGCTATCAACAGGCTCAATTTGTAGTCACATGTTTGGGAATCGGTGCTTTAACTGGTTGTGTGAAAGTCTGGACAGTAACAGTTATCACTACAATTTGGTCTGTCTGGCTGGGCAATGTGCTTTGTTGTTTGAATCATCGCTTGCAGTGTAATAAGGGCAAAGGCGCTACACCTTGGACAATTAATTTCCAGGAAGGTAAGAATGGACTTTAGACTGGGCGAAAAAGAACTAGCCTTGAAGGAAGAAATTCGCAAGTTTGCTGAAGCTGAGTTACCTCCGGATTTGGTGCGAAACACCTTGATTGATGGGGAGTACAGAGATTTTGAGTTCGAAGTATCCATGTCCAGAAAACTGGCACAAAAGGGCTGGCTTGTTATGAGCTGGCCAGAGAAATATGGTGGACGTGGTGCATCTCTCTTGGAGCAAACAATATACGAAATGGAGATAGCCTACTGGGGGATACCGGGGGCATGGATGGGCATAAGCGGAACACAATGGGTAGGACCCTGCCTGATGATGTTCGGTACCGAAGAGCAAAGGGAAAAATATTTGCCGTTAATTGCCTCAGGTGAAAAAGATGGTATCTGGTGCACGGGTTACAGTGAACCAAATGCTGGCTCAGACTTTGCCAATATTCAGACACGGGCGGTGAAAGATGGAGATGACTATATTATAAATGGGCAAAAGGTGTGGACGAGTGCTGCCCACCGGGCAAGATGGTGCTGGCTGGCTGCCAGAACAGCCCCCAATGCCGCTAAGAAACATCAGGGGATCAGTATATTTATTGTGGACATGAAGAGTCCAGGTGTTACAGTTAATCCTATTTTGAACTATTATGGGCGGCATCACTTTAATGAAGTATTTTTCGATAATGTAAGAGTGCCAGCTTCCAACTTGGTGGGAGAGGAAAATAAGGGCTGGTATTATCTTATGCAGTCACTGGCTTTTGAGCGGCGCAGCATAGCGCCTACCACCTACGGCAGTTTAAAGAGGATTTTAGAAGAGCTAGCCAAGTATGCTGGTCAAACCGAGTATGAAGGCCAGCCGTTGTCTCAAAATCCTGTGATTCGTACCAAGCTAGCTGATCTGGCTATCGACCTGGAAGTGCTGAAGATGTTTGCCTTTCAGCTTGCCTGGCGGATAAGTCAAGGTCAAATTCCTGTCTATGAGTCTTCAAGGAACAAGATAATGGGTGATGAGGTGATGAGACGGGGGGCTATCACTGGGGCGGAGATTTTAGGAATATATTCTCAGGTTGACCCGGATTCCGAATGGTCTAAACTCAATGGCACCATACAGGGTGCGTATCTGGGATTTCCTGGTCAGGCAATCGCGGCGGGCACTGCTGAAATCGAAAAAAGCATTATTGCGCAATTTAGACTGGGATTACCCAAATCATATTGAAGTTTTTTAGAGTTTGCTTAATAACATGTCCCTGTTGTTGTGAGTAGAGAGAAGAATCTAAACCCTCCACTATGTTCAGGGTGATAAAAAGGTAGGCTTTTTAAAGGGGTTATCATGGATTTTAGTTTTACAGAAGAGCAGGACATGCTGCGGATTTCGGCCAGAGATTTTCTGGCAAAGGAATGTCCCAAAGCTAAGGTCAGGGAGATGGCTAAGGATGAAAGAGGCTATGACCCGCAGATGTGGCACAGTATGGCAGAACTGGGCTGGATGGGGCTCATCTTTCCGGAAGAATATGGCGGCATGGGTGCCAGCTTTATGGACCTGGTTATCTTGATTGAGGAGATGGGAAGAAATATCCTGCCCGGTCCCTTCTTCTCCACTATCGCCCTTTGTGCTCTGCCTCTACTTGAGTATGGAAGCAGTGAGCAAAAAATTAAGTTTCTGCCACGGATAGCTAAAGGCGAGGCTATCTGGACTTTCGCTTTAGCCGAGTCGTCAGGCAGATATAAAGCTTCTGAGGTAAAACTTCGTGCTGTATTGGAGGGGACAAATTATGTTCTCCAGGGGTACAAGCTCTTTGTTACCGATGCCCATGTAGCTGATTATATCCTGGTAGTGGGCAGGACCGGAGAGAGTGAAAGACCCGAGGACGGAATCACACTGTTTATGGTGGATGCCAGGGGACCAAATGTGAAGATGGAGGTGATCCCGACTATAGGCGGTGACAGGCAGTTCAAGGTCAGCTTTGATAGGGTAGTGGTGCCCAAGGATAATATCTTGGGCAAGATAGGCAATGGCTGGGATATAGTGGGCTTTATATTACAGCGGGCTGCTGTGCTGAAGTGTGCCGAGATGTCCGGAGCGTGTCAGGCTGTTTTGGACATAACCAGCAGCTATGCCAAGGAGCGGATTCAATTTGACCGGCCGATCGGCTCTTTTCAAGCGATACAGCACAAACTGGCCGACATGTTGATTGATGTGGAGGCGGTTCAGTATTTACTTTATCAGGCAGCGTGGGGAATAAGCGTTGGTTCACCATTGCCTTGGCAAATTTCCGCAGCCAAAGCTAAAGCCAATGAAGCTTACCAGCGAATTTGCATTGAGGCTATTGCTGCTCATGGGGCTATCGGATATACCATGGACCATGATATTGGTCTCTATTACCGTCGTGTCAAGGCGGCAGAGTTTGCTGCCGGCGACACTGACTTGCACAGGGAAGTGATAGCCACTGGGCTGGGGCTTTAGTTTTGCCAGATGAGTAATAACCGGGCTACATCCTAACCAATTTTGGTTACTTTTTATGAGATTTAACAAATTCTGCTTCGGTTAAATATTAGGTGATTTGAATCGGCTATTGACAAAATTAAATGATGGTGTTATACTTACTAGTTTGCGTTATGTTTCCATTCCCTTTTAGTCTTGTCACCTTAAATTTTCCTAGTTAATGTCTTCAAGAAATTGTTTTGAAGAATCAGGGTCGTTTCTTCTATGCTTAAACATAAGTTACTGAAGTCTTTCGCTAAATTGCCCGAGACTTTAGAAATACCTGACCTTATTCATGTTCAGCTTGATTCCTTTCGCTGGTTTCAAGAAGAAGGTTTGAGGGAGCTGTTTGAGGAAATCTCACCAATTCAAGATTATACTAACACCAGGCTAGAATTACACTTCGTTGATTATGAGTTTCGAGAGCCTCAGCATTCTATTTCTGAGTGTCTTGAGCGGGGCCTGACTTATTCCTCTCCTATTCATGTTACTGCACAACTAGTGGTAAAGGAGACGGGGGAGATCAAGCAGCAGGAATTATACTTTAGTGATTTCCCTTTAATGACGGATGCCGGCACTTTTATTATTTCTGGAGTAGAGCGGGTAGTAGTCAATCAGTTAACGCGTTTTCCTGGCGTTTATTTCACGTTGAATAGGGATTCTTCAAGTGGGCGGGAATTGTGTTTTGCCAAGCTTGTTGCTGAACATGGGGCATGGCTTGATTTTGACACTTCTAATCGAGACGTAATTTCGGTCAAAGTGAGTGGCAAACGGAAGATACCGATTACTACTTTGTTGCGTGTCATAGGCTTTGAGAGCGATGAGGCGTTGCTTTCCCTTTTCCAAGATGTAGATAACTCGCCTGAGCATGCTTTTCTCCGCTCTACAATAGAGCGAGATCCCTTGATCAAAAGCAAGGCTGATGCCCTGTTCGATATTTATAGAAAACTATCTTCTGGTGAAGCTCCTAGTCTTAGTAGTGCCCAGGCCTTGCTGAATAATTTCCTATTTAATCCTCGCCGCTATAGCCTGGGCAAAGTTGGTCGTTACAAGCTTAATAAAAAGTTAGGTCTTGACATCCCTGGGAATTGTACTGGCTTAACCCCTGAAGATTTGGTGCAAATAGTCCGCCGTATTATTTCAGTTAACATTGGCAAGGAAACTCCTGATGACATTGATCATTTAGGCAATAGAAGGGCCCAGGCAGTAGGTTTTCTAATACAAAAGCAATTTCGTATTGGCTTATTAAGGTTGGAGAGAGCTATTAAAGAGCGGATGAGTATTCTTGGCCCCGAGGCGGCAACTCCTGCTGCTTTGATCAACATTCGCCCTGTAGCAGTTGCTATAAGAGAGTTCTTTGGCCGGTCACAGCTATCTCAATTCATGGACCAAACTAATCCGCTAGCTGAGCTAACTCACAAGCGTCGTCTTTCTGCCATGGGTCCTGGAGGCCTCTCAAGAAAACAGGCTGGATTTGAGGTTCGTGATGTACATCATTCTCATTATGGCAGGATTTGTCCTATAGAAACACCTGAGGGGCCAAACATTGGTCTTATTGGCTCTCTAGCTACTTACGCTTCAGTTAATGGGTATGGTTTTATAGAGACACCATACCTCAGAGTTATCCACGAGGTCCCCAATACTGCGGAAGAGTTGACGGGAAGAACAATCGGGGAGGATATAGATAGTGAGGGCAAACTTGTGGCCAAGGTTGGAACGTTAATCACGAAGAAGCTTGCACAAAGCTTATCTTCTCTTCCGGCTCGGAATATTAAGGTAAATCCTTTTGTTTCTAGCCAAATTGCTTACCTGACAGCCGACGAAGAAGATCAATATGCCATTGCCCAAGCCAATGCTCTCCTTAATAAAAGGAATGAATTTGTTTATGACAAGGTTGAGGTTAAGAGGGGGAACAGATATTTCAAGGAATCAATAGATGGAGTAAACTTTATCGATGTTTCACCAAAACAGCTATTTGGTATAGCTGCTTGTCTTATCCCCTTTCTTGAGCATGATGATGCTAATCGGGCTTTAATGGGCTGCAATATGCAACGACAAGCGGTGCCATTATTACGTCCCGAGTGTCCTTTGGTGGCCACGGGTATGGAAAGAGAGGTGGCTAAATATAGTGGGCAGGTGATATTTGCCCCTGACGATGCTGTAGTTACTTCGGCGACAAGCTCAAGAATAGTAATCAAAAATGGAGGAGGCGAAGAGCAATCGTTCGATTTAATCAAGTTTGCCAGAACTAATCAAGGGACATGCATCAATCAGCATCCTATTGTAAACAAAGGCGATAAGGTTAAGAGAGGGCAGGTGTTGGTAGATAGTTTTTCTCTAGATGGTGGAAACCTCGCTTTGGGACAAAATGTTATTTGTGCTTTTATGAGCTGGGAAGGGTATAACTTTGAGGATGCCATTGTCATCAGCAGAAGGCTGGTTAAAGATGATGCCTATACTTCCGTTCACATTGAAAAATATGAGATAGAGGAGCGTGATACTAAGCTTGGTCCTGAAGAAATCACCAGAGATATACCTAATGTAAACGAAGAGAGCCTCGCTAACCTTGATGAAATAGGTATTGTACATATCGGAGCTGAGGTGAAGCCCAACGACATTCTGGTTGGGAAGATTACTCCCAAAGGTGAAACTGAACCTTCAGCGGAAGAAAAATTGTTACGGGCTATTTTTGGTGAAAAAACACGGGAAGTGAAGGATAGTTCTCTCAGAATGCCATCAGGAGAGTGGGGAAGGGTGATCAGGACTAAAGTCTTTTCTCGTGACAACCATGATGAATTACCTGCTGGGGTGAACAATCTTATACAAGTGTGGGTTGCTCAAAAGCGCAAAATCTCAGTGGGAGATAAAATGTCAGGGAGACACGGCAATAAAGGGGTCATTTCTATCATATTGCCTGAGGAAGACATGCCATTTTTGCCGGATGGCACGCCTGTAGATATTATCCTTAATCCTCTCGGTGTTCCCTCCCGTATGAACATTGGGCAGGTTTTTGAGGCTCATTTGGGTTGGGCAGCTCAGACACTAGGTTTCCAGGCTATTAATCCTATTTTTGACGGAGCTGATGCCCTGACTATCGAGGATGCCTTAGCCAAGGCCTGGATAGCTTGGAAAGCTGGTGCTGTTAACTTTAGCCCTGAAGACCCCGGAAGTGCCAGGACCGATCTAGAGAAGGTCGGAGAATGGCTTTCTCGTCATGGTTTTGATGCCAAGGAAATAATGGATGAAGAGCATAAAGGTGTGGCCAGGAAAGCCTCTCTCTGTCTGTGGCTTGAGGAACTGGGCATAGCTGATAGTCATCAACTTAGAGCTCTCGGTGATGAAGATTTAGAGCAGATAGTACAAAAAGTTTATAAAGAGCGAAAGCTCTATCCTCCTATTTTTGGCAAAATGGAACTTCGAGACGGGAGAACTGGCGAACTGTTCGACAAGCCGGTAACTGTGGGCAATATATATATAATGAAACTGATTCATCTTGTTGGTGACAAGGTACATGCTCGTTCCACCGGTCCATACTCGCTCATCACCCAGCAACCATTGGGAGGAAAAGCTCAGTTTGGTGGTCAGAGGTTTGGTGAGATGGAGGTATGGGCATTGGAAGGGTATGGCGCCGCTCATACACTTCAAGAGATGCTCACAATAAAGTCAGATGATGTGATGGGACGGGCTAAAGCTTATGAGTCTCTTGTTAAAGGCGAGGATATTCAACAACTCGGTATTCCAGAATCGACCAAGGTTTTGTTTATGGAGCTACGTAGTTTAGGTTTTGCTGTTGAACTACTTAGCGAGGGGGAAAATGTCTCAATTTGATGGCATTAATGGTATTCGAATAAGTCTTGCCTCACCGGAACAAATCAGGAGCTGGTCTCATGGTGAAATAACTAAGGCGGAGACGATAAATTACCGCACTTTGAAGCCAGAGAGAGATGGTCTATTTTGCGAAAAGATTTTCGGCCCTGTTAAAGATTTTGAATGCCACTGTGGCAAATATAAAAAGGCAAGGTATAAAGGAGTTATTTGTGATAAATGTGGTGTTGAGATAGCTCATTCCAGTGTACGCCGGGAACGCACAGGGCATATAGAACTAGCTGCGCCAGTTACCCATATCTGGTTTGTTAAGTTAGTACCTAGTCGGCTCGGGCTGCTCCTTGATCTTTCTCCACGAGACTTGGAGAGCGTCATCTATTTTGCTCGGTATATAATCATCTCTGTTGATGAGGAGGCCAAACAGAAGAAGCTCCGCCAAGTTAAGGAAGAGGTGGTTCGAAAAATTGCTGAGCAAGAGGAACGCCTGAACAAGAAAATCGAAGAATTGGAAGCCAAGGGCCTGGAGGAAGAGCTTAAGATAAAAGAGGTAAACCAGCTTCGTGCTAGAGTTACAGAAAAGAGGGAAAGACTTGAAGAAGAGCTGAAGGCAAGCATTGCAGAGATAGAAAGTCTTCAGCCGCGAAAATTGCTTAACGAAGAAGGATACAGGAAACTTAAAGATAAGTATGGTGATATTTTTGAAGCTGGCATGGGGGCTGAGGCTATTCTACAGGTATTGAAGCAAATTGATGTGGATGCTTTGCACCAGGAACTTCGTGAGCAAATTCGTAGCACCTCGGGAGGATATCGTAAGAGGGTTAGTCAACGGCTACAATTAGTTGAAGCTTTTAAGCTCAGTGGGAATAAGCCTGAGTGGATGATTTTAACTGTGCTTCCTGTATTACCTCCGGCGCTTCGTCCTATAGTTCAGTTAGATGGTGGTCGCTTTGTTATTAGCGATCTTAACGACCTCTATCGGAGGGTTATTAATCGTAACAACCGTCTCCGCCGTCTTATGAAGTTAGGTGCGCCGGAAATAATTATTCGAAATGAGAAACGCATGTTGCAAGAAGCTGTTGATGCTCTTGTTGACAATGGGCGAAGAGGGCGCGCAGTTACCACTGGTAATAAGCATGCCTTGAAATCTCTTTCTGACATTCTGAAAGGCAAGCAAGGACGGTTTCGGCAAAATCTTCTCGGTAAGCGAGTAGACTACAGCGGGCGCTCGGTCATTGTTGTTGGGCCTAAGCTCAAACTTCATCAATGTGGTTTGCCACGCTACGTTGCTTTGGAGTTATTTAAGCCTTCGGTTATGCACAAACTCATAATTAATGGGTATGCCAATAACCTGAAGAGTGCCCGGCGCTTGGTGGAAAAAGGTAGCCCTGAGGTTTGGGATGCACTGTATGAAGTAGTTAAGGAGCGTCCTGTATTGCTTAATCGTGCTCCCACATTGCATCGGCTTAGCATTCAAGCCTTTGAGCCCGTGTTAATCGACGGCAATGCCTTTCAGCTCCACCCCTTAGTTTGTACCGCCTTTAATGCCGATTTTGATGGCGACCAGATGGCAGTTCATGTGCCATTGTCCAAGGCTGCGGTAAAGGAAGCCAGGGAGCACATGCTTAGTCCTTATAATATGTTGCTACCAAGTTGTGGTGAACCTGTGACAACACCCACCCTAGATATGGTTCTGGGCTGCTATTATCTTACCATTTCGAGGCCTGGAGCCAAAGGAGAAGGGAAAATTTTCAGCAGTTTTGGCGAGGCTAAGTTAGCTTACGAACTTGGCATTATCGAACTTGGTGCCGAAATTGTTGTGCGAGATCCTTCGCTTCGTTCAGATGGGGGGAGGATAAATACTACAGTGGGCAGAATTATATTTAATGATGCCTTACCTCCGCAACTTCGCTTTTACAACAAAATAGTAGATAAGGCTTCCTTAAGGGCATTAGTCTCTGATTGCATTCGTCTATTGGGTAATGAAGGGACTGCGGGTGTCCTCGATAGACTTAAGGAATTGGGGTTTGACTATGCTACAAAGTCGGGCATTTCCGTCTCTATGGATGATATTGAAGAGCCTCCAGGCAGGGCCAAACTTCTTAAAGAGTCCGATGAAAGAGTTAGCCTTATCGAGGATCAATTTAACCGAGGTTTGATTACTGAGGGTGAAAAATATGAGGGCACAGTTCAAGTGTGGATGGAGGCTACAGATAAGGTTGCTGAAGATATATCCCAGTCACTAGACCCTTATGGTAGTGTCTACATGATGGCTACGTCGGGTGCCAAGGGGAATATTTCTCAGATTAGACAAATGGCAGGGATGCGCGGGTTGATGACCGACCCCTCAGGAAGGATAATAGATTTTCCCATTAAATCGAGTCTCCGTGATGGACTGACACCCATGGAGTATTTCATTTCTACCCATGGTGCTCGTAAAGGGTTAGCTGATACTGCCTTGAGGACATCAGATAGTGGTTATCTTACCAGGCGCCTTGTCGACATAGCCCAAGATGTCATTGTAACTGGAATAGATTGTGGTACCACCGAGGGGGTTTGGATATCCCGGGAAACTACAGATGTGTCCCTTCCTCCGTTTGAAAACCGGATTACTGGCTACTTAGCGGCAAGCAAGATTGTTGATCCAGGTACAAATGAGGTCATTGTTGATCGTAATGAAGAAATTGACGAAGATAAAGTGCAACAAATTATCGGGGCCGGCATTACCCGGGTACACGTGAGGTCGCCTCTTACTTGCCGTTCTCGATTTGGCATTTGTCGGAACTGCTATGGAAGGGACTTGGGAAAGAAGCAATTAGTAAAGATTGGCACCGCTGCAGGAGTTATTGCTGCCCAGAGCATCGGTGAGCCTGGAACTCAGCTCACTCTGCGCACTTTCCATACAGGGGGCGTAGTAGGTGTTGATATTACCACTGGACTGCCTCGTGTAGAAGAGCTTTTCGAGGCGAGAATACCAAATGGCAGTGCCATCATTTCTGAGATTGATGGGACTGTTGAAGTAACCCATACTGATGGAGCAAGCGTAGTCGAGGTCATTAGCTCTGAATTCTATTTGGATGAGTACCCAATTCTGCCGCGAGCTAAGCTAGCTGTAACTGATGGGCAATCGGTGGATGCCGGTAGCATCCTATTTTCTCTGCCAAAGAAGACTAGCAAGAAATTACCAGCTGTTAGCTATGGTGAAGCAGGGCAATCTCCATCTTTAGTAGCTAGAGTAGCTGGTCAAGTCAGCATTGAGGATGACCGTGTTTATGTTAGGCATGAAGAGAGGGAGGAGCGGGAATATAGCGTCCCCCATGGTACATATTTGCTTGTTCGATCAGGAGATAAGGTCAAAGCGGGCGATAGGCTTACTAGAGGTCCCGTTGACCCTCATGATATCTTGCGTGTTATGGGCAAGGATGCAGTCCAGCAATATCTGATTGATGAGATACAAAAAGTATATCGCACACAAGGGGTGACTATACATGATAAACATATTGCCGTCATTGTTCGGCAGATGTTGAGCAACGTGAGAATTATTTCCTCAGGAGATACGAAGCTTCTGCCTGGTGAGTTAGTTGGTCGATTTGACTATGAGGATATAAATGCCAAGGTGTTGGCTGAGGGGGGTGAGCCAGCAACGGCTCAAGCTGCGTTTCTCGGGATAACCAGAGCTAGCTTAAGCAAGGACAGTTGGCTAGCAGCTGCTTCTTTCCAAGAAACCGGCCGTGTTCTTGTTGATGCCGCGATCAAAGGCAAGGTGGATGGGCTTCGTGGTCTCAAGGAGAATGTTATTCTCGGTAAGCTTATCCCATCTCGGGTTCTCTCTGTGAGTCCTGATGATGAGAAACAGTTGAAGGGGGGAAGTCTGGATGAAAAGGAGACTGCGCCTTTAGAATTAGAGAGCTAGTAAAATTTTAACTTCCAAAGGTTAGCGATGAGGCTTATTTCAGGTAAAACAGCAACCGAGGATAATTTTATTGACTTTGACCTTCGTCCTAGACGCCTTAGTGAATTCATAGGGCAAGAAAAAGTTAAAGATAATCTACGAATAGCTATTCTCGCTGCTCAGAAAAGAGGCGAGCCACTAGATCATATCATTCTTTATGGTTCTCCCGGTTTGGGAAAGACTACCCTTGCCTTCATCATCGCTGCTGAGATGAGAGTTAATATTAAAGTTAGTTCCGGGCCGGCGATAGAACGCACTGGAGACTTAGCAGCTATTCTTACTAATCTGCATGAGGGGGATATCCTTTTTATTGACGAGATACACAGGCTTAGCCATATAATAGAAGAAAAACTCTATCCGGCAATGGAGGATTTTGTTTTTGACATCTTTTTAGGGAAAGGTCCAGCTGCTAGAAATTTACGGTTGAATTTGCCCCGCTTTACCTTAATCGGGGCTACTACGCGCTTTGCTCTACTGAGTCCTCCCCTTCGCGATAGATTTGGGGTGACATATCATCTTGATTTCTACGACGAGGCAGCAATACAGACGATTTTGGAGAGGTCAGCAACTATCCTCAAGGTGAAAGCAGAGAGAGAGGGGCTTGTCCCGATTGCCCAACGTGCTAGAGGTACTCCTCGAGTGTCCAATCGTCTCTTAAAGAGAATAAGAGATTATGCTCAGGTCATGGCAAATGGAGTGGTCACCAAGGAAGTAGCTCTGGAAGGACTTTCAAAGCTGGAGATAGATTCTGTGGGCTTGGATGACATAGATCATAGAGTGTTGCATACAATAATTGACAAATTTGACGGTGGTCCTGTAGGTCTAGATACCATTGCTGCTTCTATTAACGAGGACGCTGATACTATTATGGATGTTTACGAGCCGTATCTTCTTCAGTTAGGTTTTCTGGAACGGACACCTCGTGGCAGAGTAGCCGCCAGGCTAGCTTATGAACACCTGGGGCTGCCTTACAAAAGGGATATTCAGCCCCAACCTAGCTTGTGGAGCCAGAAACAGAGTTAATCTTCGGCTCTTTAGTACCCCACGGAAAATCCACTTCGCTCCCTTGACCCCGCAAAATCTTTGATTTTGCGGATGGATTTCATGGAACCCCTGAAATGCCACTGGGTAAATTTTGGGGATACTGAAGAATGAAGTTTTTCAGGGATGACTATTGGTATGCTCTGGCTTGCATCCATACCGGGATGGCAAAGGCGAATAACGAAAAGAGCAATATCAGCCAACCCCAGGAATTAATGTTCCCTCGGCTTGCCATTGTTACCGAGAGTAAGATTACAAGAGGTGGAATTAATAAACTAATAATTTTATGCCTGCGCGGCTTGAGGCGGATGAAGGCGATAGTTGCTCCTGCCAAAGCAATAAAACTAATAACTATCCCAAGTGCATTTGTTTGCAATCGTGCTATCCAGTCACTTGCCAAAAGCTCATTTCCTGTGCCCAGGGATGAAAACCAACTGAATGTCACAAGCATAGGGGCTAGCATCAGTGATGCGTATAGCCAATCCCGCCTTGCAGTTTGTCTCACTATATAAATAAAAACAAAGAGAGCCAAGGGGATATAGATGAGCGCTGCTATCCAGCCCCAACCTTGGGGAAGGGAAAGAAGCAATATCCCGGTAATTACTACTGGCATAAGATAGTATCCTAACCAGGGGAAGAGCCATATTGGCTTACCTCGATGCCAACCATAAATTGCTATGCCAACGGTTAGCGCTAATATAATTGACACGTAGACGATATTTTGCCAGTAATATGAAGTAAAGAGCAGAGCAACCAGAAAGTGGGGCAAGGCACTGAAGAGCGCTTCTTTCCAGCTACCTTGAGCATGTGTTTCATAGATTTGCTGGGCAATTAATTCAGGGGAGCCCAAGGATTGTACCGCAATTTTGCTTGCCTCCTCTCTGCTTAGCCCATTTTCTTCTAGCTCCTGAGTTTTATCTTCGAGATGTGTGTAAAGCTCCTCAGCTACGCCGTCCTTTATAGTCTGGTCGATGTGGAGGCAATCTTTAAATCTGTTTAAATAATGGCTTATGCTACTCATCATTTTAGCCCGAGGTTGTTTCCGTTTGTATAACTGCTGTAACTGCCGTAGAAAAATCCTGCCATGTAGCTAACCTGTTAGCTAGGACCTGCTGTCCCCTTTCAGTTATGTAGTAATAACGTCTTTGTTGTCCATTAGGCAGTATCTGCCATTTACCATTGATAAGGTTGTCTCGCTCTAAGCGGTGGAGAGCGGGATAAAGAGTACCTTCTTTAAACTGAAAATACCCATTACTCCTTTTCTCCAGTTCCTTTACTATTTGGTAGCCATAGGTAGGCTGACGCCTAATTAAGCAGAGCAGTAAAGAATCGGTATTTCCCTTCAATAACTCACGCCCATAGTTCATCCTTGCACCTCATTCAGTATGTTAGCTTCTCTTTCAATATAGCATTGCTTAACCTAAGTGTCAATACCAGTGACAATAGTGGCCTTGTTTTAGTTGCCGCAGTGAGCTTTAATCGCTAAAATATCTTTTCAGACAAATGTATCGCGGCACGAAGGATTATTACTCTATTCTTGGTGTTTCTGAGAAGGCTAGTCACGGGGAAATAAGACACGCTTTCAGAAAGCTTGCTATGAAATATCATCCCGACAAAAATTTAGGAAATGAGAAGTGGGCCGGGGAAAAATTCAAGGAAATCAACGAGGCCTATGCCGTGTTGGGCGACGAAGTGAAGCGACAGGAATATGATAGAATGAGACAGGCCGGTTTTGCTGGATATGGTGATCAATATGCTGATGGGCGCTATTACAGCCAAGAGCAGGTGTTTGCGGATGCCTTTACCAATCCCTATTTATTTCAAGAGCTAGCAAGGATGTTTCAAGAAGCTGGTTTGAGGTTTGATGAGGGATTTGTGGACAATTTGTTCTTTGGTGGCAGAGGTTTTATTTTCAACTTCTCAGGTCAACCATCAGAAAGAGATTGGTTCACATCGACTCCGGAGTATAGACCACCTTTATTATTACGACTTTTCGGCAAGGTCATCAGGTTTACCCTTAAGAGAATGCTAGGTGTGCAGGAACTCTCCTGGCAGAGCAAGGGAGAGGATTTGTACCATGAAATCTATCTCTCTCAGGAAGAAGCTGCATCCGGTGTTGATAAGAAGATAAAATATAAGAGAGGCAAGGAAAAGAAAAAACTTATAGTCAAAGTCCCACCAGGAGTTGCCCAGGGCACGAGGGTAAGGCTAAGGGGGATGGGATTGGAAGGGACGACTCCCGGTGACCTCTTCATTACTGTTAAAATTAAGAGTTAGCTGTTCTATCGGTTGAGATAGCAGTTCACAAAGCTAATTTTGAGTGTCTGCTTAACTTTATGTCTGTTTTTGACGTTAAATTGGCGTTATTTTTCCAAAAATGCCATTTTCGCCAGGTGGTAAAACTTCGTTCAGCAACGCCATAGCATCTGATTGCATCCCCTCAATTATGTGGCTATGAGTGTCCATAGTAAAGGTTACGCTAGAATATCCCAGGGCTTCAGAGATAACCTTTGGCTTAGCATCTCGTAGCAGCCCATAAGGCTGGCAAAGGTATGCCTCAAATCGTGGGAGCAGACACCTTGTAGGCCAGCTATCAGTATTTTCATTTTGTAAACTCCCTTTACGTTCGCTTTTTCCCTAGATTGAGCCCATGAAAACTCTTGTCTGGAACTGAGGCCTGTGATACTAGCCGGCATATCGAAACAAAGTTGCATAGTTGCCTCTGAGGCTGCCTCGGCCATTTCTTTGGCTTTGCCTATGACTTCTTTCCATCTATCATTCGCCATGTTACTATCCTTCTGTAAGAACTCTGACTGGCAGAAGGGGGCTGAACAACGTGACCTTCAGCCCCTTTGCCTATTTGAACGCCGCGGCGATAACTCTTATCGTGTTTAAGTCATTAGTCTTTGGCAATACGGATACGTAGTTGCTGGGTATCGGTATTCGCCGGTGTGGCATTGTCACTTACCTGTATAGCGAAGTTGTAGGTGCCTTTCTTGGTTGGAGTCCCCGAGATGACTCCGCTTGCAGTGTCTATTGTAAGCCCATCGGGTAAGTTACCACGGGCAATACTCCATGTATATGGTGGTGTACCACCCAATGCCACAACCGTGGCATTGTAGGCAGTTTCCGCTACCCCGTCCGCTATGTTCATGGTGGTAATGATCAAAGCCTCGCTGGCGGCAATGGTAATAGTGTACCGCTGCGTATCGCTTTTCACCGGTGTTGAGTTATCAGATACTTTTGCTGTAAAGGTGAAATCGTCACTAGCCGTTGGTACTCCGGAAATAATTCCGGTACCTGAATCCAGATTTAACCCCGCTGGTAAAGTCCCTTTGTCTATGCTCCAGGTGTAAGGAGTGGCTCCCCCGTCAGCCGTAAGCGTAGCATTGTAAGAAACACCAACAGCACCGTTTGGCAGAGACGGCGTCACAATCTTTACATGCTTTGTACCTGGCTCAATTGTCTGGGGCGTCGTCATACTCAACTTAATCACCGGTTTGACAATGATTTGACCAGAACCAGTTACATTGACTGATTTCTCAGCGTCGAAATCAAAGAGGAGCGCTGTTGTCTGGCCTCCGACAATATCAAAAGGATGGATGAACTTCAGCTTGCCGCTGGGGAGGATAACATCCTGAAGGTCTCCATCACCCAGTCTGACCTGCACATTGCTTATCGTCATCCTGATTTGAGTATAATTGCCAGGTTCAAGCTCGGCAATCGCCACAACCTCTTCAATTCCCTGGATTTGAAGAAGGTCGAACGTCTCGTTCCCGGCGAGAATATCCAGCGGTACCCAGCCTGCTTCTTCATCTGTGGAGTTAGCAGCTGACTGCTGTTGTCCAGCTGCAGCCTTGTGTACTTCAACACTTTCTACCGTGACCATTATGCTGGTGACCTCTTCTTCGGGCGGGGCGTCGGTAACCATTATCTGTAGAGTCCCTTTGGCTTGCGCAGTTTCAGGTGCGGCATAGCCGCCCACCAGCATTACGACCATGGCTAGAGCTGCCACTACTGTTACAATTAGAACACCAATTTTCATTGTCTGTTCCTCCTTTCCGTGCATCGTTCCTGCTTCTAACTATTAATAACGACAAGACAAGGAAAGTGTCAGGTCGGATTGATTACGAGTGTGAGATGCAGGCTCGGGATAGCCGGAAAATACTGCCTCATGCCTATCTCTTTGCCTTCGTCTGGCTTTTACTCGAGCGGCTTCTGCTCTTGCCGGGCCCCACTCTCACCGATCTGGGGCTTGAGGATATATTTTCCGTTATTACCGGTCGCCACCACGGTAATATCGAACGTAAAGCTGGTAACCGCATCAGCTGTAACCTCGAATGGCATCGATATACGCAGTCTGTTGCTTGGCAGCTTCACATCTACAGTTTGCCCTGTTGACTCTAGCTTGCCCTTGACTTCGCCCACATAGATGCATACCTGCGAATACTGCCCTGCTGGGACATTACCCCGCCAGATTTCCTGAGACTGTTCTCCCTGAAGCTGAGTAAGATCCACAGTCTTTGTCTTCGGCGTAAACTCGAGCCGTTTCACCGAACCCGCAGCCTGCAGTTCCACTCTGGAAATTGTGACATTAAGGCTTTCAAAGTCACCGATATCGTTGGGCTCATCGCTGATGAGGAAAGCAAAATTACCATCAGGGCTGGATATCAGCGTTTGTGGGTTGAACAAAGGTCGTATCACCAGAGTACCTACGATTGCCAGGACTAATACCGCAACCGTCGCCCAGACCGCAGGCCGGGAAATTACCTTAAAGAATGACAAGACTGGTGTCACTTGCCGTCGTTTGCCCAGAGCTGCGTGCAACTTTTGTCTGGCTGCTCTCTTGCTATCAGCCGACGGCGTAAAAATGTAGGTTTTCTGAACATCATGCATAGACTGAAGCAGAGATCTTAGCTTTTCTGAGTATGCTGGGTAATCGGACAGACAATCTGCCAGATTATCCCCGCGATTAATGCGATCTATACATTCATCCAGTATTCGATCAAAATCTTCAGTCATCTCTCCACTCCCATGATCGCACGCAGTTTTTCTATAGCTGCCCTCTGCATTTCGCGCACTGCTCCATCCCTCTTGCCTAGAATACTACTGACTTCTTTAGAAGTGAGTTCCCCAAAGAAACGAAGGTTTATAACCTCTCTCTGTTCTGTGGTGAGCTGATTCATAGCCTCGACAACCCGCTCAAACTCGATGTTCTTCTCAGCAGTATCCGCGGGATTATCATTTCCCAGTAATGCTACTGAGTCAATGGGTACTGTCCTGCGCTTATCCATTTTTCTGAGATAGTCTACAGTGAGGTTATGCGCAATACGGAACAGCCATCCCTGCATCGGAACGCCCTGCTCCCGATACGACTTTAGAGACTTCAGTGCTTTCAAAAAAACCTCCCCCGCAATATCTTCGGCTTCTTCTTTGTTGCCGATATGAACGTAAACATAACGCGCAATCTTATCGTAGTACTCCTCATACAAACCAGAAAGCTGGGTTTCATACTCATTTATCGTAGATATATTTTCACGATTACCTATATTCATGCACTTGTCCCGGCTGTATTATATCCTATCAAGCCTGCCAGGCACTGTGGCACGAAATAGTTGTTTCGTCTACTTTATATAACGAAACTACACATATGATGTCAGCTTATCGTAAATACCAGTCGTTTATTTTTTAAGTCAAAAATATTTTCCTAAATGAGTAATTAGTCTCGCTAGGAAACTGGTATTTTGGTAGAATAAACTTATCAGGGTAGGGTTTTGCCAATCAACACAAAAGTTCTATTTTATACATAAAGAAACCTTTTGGGATATCCGGCTTAGAATTAAGGGTTAGCGGACATGGGTGCCTTCGAAGATTTTGTTGACGTAGTAAAGCAGACAGAGACTATGCAAGCTCTCCTCCAGAACCTGGAGAGGGAGCCGGCGAAGCTCTTGGACACTATTTGCCGGGAGTATGAAGCGACTAGCAAAGCAGTTCCTGATCATCACCTTAATTTGGCTGGGTATTTTGGCGAGGCAATGTTACGAGCGTTGGTATCGGCAAATTTAATTACCAGGGAACGAGAAGACAGGTTCTCCCTCTACGGCTACAAGCCGACTGAGGCGGGGCTTAAGTATTACAAGGCCATGCTTAAAGAAAAGAAAATCTAGTGTACAAGCTCATCGATACTCATGCCCATCTTGACGAACTGAAAAACCTCGATTTGGTGCTCGAGGAAGCTAAAAAAGCAGGTGTTATTGCCATAGTAGCTGTGGGGTCGAACCACCAATCGAATATAAAAACGCTGGAAATATCGCAAAAACATCACCGTTTTGTCTATCCTGCTTTAGGCTTACATCCCTGGGAGCTAGCTAATCTGGGAACCTTCGAGATAGATGATAATTTGCGATTTATTGAGCAAAATATTGCTTCAGCGGTTGCTGTTGGTGAAATAGGTCTGGACTATGACAAGAGGGTGTTGAAGGTAGCGTCCAAGGAATTGCAGAAGGAGGTTCTTGGTCGGCTTCTGAATATAGCTAGAAAATATGCTAAGCCAGCGATAATTCACAGCAGATATGCCTGGAAGGATGCACTACACCTGATTCAGGATGTCAGCATGGATAAAGCTGTTTTTCATTGGTTCACTGGCTTTTCCAGTGTTCTTAGGGATATAATTGATGGTGGCTATTTTGTTTCTGCCACGCCAGCTACGGAGTATCATGAAGAGCATAGAAGGGCAGTCAAAGAAGCACCCTTGCAGAGATTACTTCTGGAGACAGATTGCCCTGTCACTTATGGAAGGGAAGCACGGTATGAGTCCCAGCCTGCTGATATTTTAAGAGGCCTGGAAGCCGTGTCTCAACTTAAAGGAATTGTTAAAGCTACAATTGCTGAACAGACAACGAGAAATGCCATTAACTTCTTTTCTTTAGATATAGAATTTTAAATAAGGAGGTCAGTTCCATGATACACTCAATAGCAGATGAGAATAACTTTCAAAACGTTGTTTTGCAATCGAAGTCGCCGGTTATGGTAGATTTCTGGGCACAATGGTGTGGTCCTTGCCTGGCTGCCGCTCCTGTTCTGGAGGAATTAGAGAAAGAATATACCGGTAAGATAGACTTCGCTAAAGTGAATGTGGATGAGAATGGTCCTTTGGCTGTCAAGTATGGAATAGCTGCCATTCCCACTATGATCGTGTTTAAAGGCGGTCAGCCTGTTCAGCAAATTATGGGCTACAAGCCTAAGAAGGAACTCAAAAAGGTATTGGATGAGGTTCTTGGGGAGTAAATTATACGCTAGCTCGTAATAAAGAAGTCGCGGATGAAATCAAATTCCCCAGGCAGAAGTGCTAATAACAAGGGGAATCCTCCCATCAAGAATTTGGCTAATCCCGATTGACTAATAACTGCCTCCGTGCCCGGGTAATACTTAAGTACAATAGCGAGAACGGCAGCACATAACAGGCCTCCTATAAAGACGCCGAGGACACAGCCCACAAGCCTATCCAGCCAACCAAGCAGGACGAAGTGAACCAGCTTAGCTACGAGTCGGCCAATCACACCCGCCACAATTAAAGTAGCTATTAAGATGATGGCATAGGCAGCTATGTTGACCCAGGTAGCACCGCTGGAAGAAAGCACTACCGCAAGCTCGTCGTAATAACGCCCTGCTAAAACTATGCCACCTATTAACCCGGCAATACCAAATACTGTCCTGATAATTCCTTGCCGCAAGCCCGCAATACCCAATAAAACTGCCACAACTATTATGACTATGTCTAACCAATTCATTGCTCACCTCTCTAATCCCTTATTTTATCATAAGATAACCACCTGGTCGCTCAATATCCTCTCTCTTGATAAGCAGCTTAATTGTTTTTTATGCTATGCTTCGCCACATTCAAGCCTGTAGTCGCAGTAGGAGCACATCCATGAAGGGCATTTGGGAAGCTGCAGTGGTGATGTCGCCTTTTCCAAAAGCTCAAGTCGGCGTAATGCTTCAGCTTTAACAGCATTCAAATTCTTGAAGTTTACATCATAGACCATCAGTTTGGCATCCTCTTTGGGAACTTTAACATAGTAGAGCAGCAGCCTGCCTTTTGTGTTCTCTGTTAAGGCACAGTTAAATCCCAGGCGGAGGAAGTAATGAGGGAATGCTCTGGGCAAACGTTCTCTTTCCACCAGTGAAGAAAATTTTGGGTCGCGCAGGATGGTGGGTAAGTTCTGCCAGATTTGGACCAGGTCGGCTAGTGGCGCATGCTTCACGGGAATCCTCTGCGCTTCGCCCGGGGCACCGTAGCGTAATGAATCGCGGAGTGCATCGAGAAAGCCACGCTCATCCATGGAACGAAGATACTCTTCCTTCTCTTCCCGAACTCCTTCACTCAACTTAAGGCGCTCAAAATATGCTTTGCGGGGGAAAACAATATCGTTGATGCCAAACAGTTGGGATGGTTGAGACCCAGCCATTTTACTGAGGAGTTGCTCGCAAGTTGTGCTATCGACGTAGATTTCCCCGGCTAACTCAGCTATCTCGTGTGATGCCGGCACCGATGTGGTTGCGCAGTCGCATACCTGGGAATAATCACACTGCCTTTTGAGCCAGGGGCAAACAGGGAGATTGCTGGGGTCGTTGGAAATGAGTGCTTGCACCAGGAGGTCTCGTCTCCGCCGCATTTCACTTCGAATTGCTTCCAGGTCCGGGAAAGTAACGTGATAGACAAGCAGAGGGGAAGTTGAGGGCGATTCCTCTCCCTGGCGCTGATAGATGATAATTTCTCCCTCGTGGGCATTGACCATAGCACAGTACATGCCCAATTGCTCGATATAAGTTGGCCTGTATTGCAATAAATCCTTCGTGCCTATAGGTGTGGAGGTGGTCTTGACCTCTACGGGAATCTTTTCGTAGATATCAATCTTGCCCACAATGCCCTCAGTTTCTACGAATTGCTCCAGGTATTCTTCGCTGGATACGGCTGAGCCGAAGGTCTTGTGAAAGCCGGTGCCGGCCCACATAAGCTGTTGTTTCTCCAGAGGCGGAACGATTTCAGGATACTTTCTCCTGAAGTAAGCCTGTTTGAGGTTAAGTAAGTCAGTTACGGAGATGCGATATGGAGGTCGGCGCGTCTTTAAGCTTTGCATTAAAGCATCTTTGACCGAGCGGTTCGCCTCGATGTGGGAAACATAAGATGCGATGTCAAAGTCACTCATTGCGCTACCTTATTATAGTATTTTGTCGCAGAAATAACTTCATTCTAGCATTGCGAGCCAGATTCCCTCTCCTTCAAACCCCCTGTCATTGCGAGGCCCGATTTATCGAGCCGAAGCAATCTCCTCTCCCTTGACGGGAGAGGATTAAGGTGAGGGTGACAAGCGAAACAATCTCGCACCTCTTGCTACAATTCTCACTGCCAGGCCCTCAGGCGCCTGAAGGCTTCGAGCTTCTCTCTATCTCCAATTTTAGCTTTTTCCACCGCATGTGCCAGAAATTGGATGCTGCTATCGTAGGTCTTCCTGTCCACAGGATAAGGATGGCCATCTTTGCCGCCGTGGGCAAAGCTGTAGCTCGCCGGGTCTCGCAGGCTGACCGGTGTCTCATAAACTAGCTCTGAAATAAGACTCAGGGCGCGGAGCGTTTTGGCTCCTACGCCCTCAAGGGCTAGTAGTGATTCGAAGTCCTGCGGCTTATGTTCATAAGCTGTGAGGAAAATCTTGCTCAGTCTGTCGGGGTGAATGTCTTCCAGGCTGATATAAGGTCGCCGGGGCAAGTTTAAGGTCTTTAGCCTGTTTAGCTGGCCTACAATTTTATGTGGTTTCTCTTCGGCGGCGACATGGGCAATGACATCCCTCACCTTTGCACTCTCCAGAGCCACCAGATTCAATGCCTCGCCCCTGCCCTGGGAACAGATAGCCGCCTCGGGCTCGCAAACAAAATCGCTGACTTTCTCCCCCAGCCAGTGATAGCGGCGTGCATAGCGATTGACTGCATTCATACCTTGCTGGATAACTGCCCAGGAGCCGTCTTTGGTAAAGAAGAAGCTGTGGTGATAGAGCTGATAGCCGTCCTGAAGTGCGGAATTATCCACCTTGGCTGACATCCGGCTGGCGTAGACCAGGGAAGATGGATTTACCTTTAGCAGATGCCCGGCATTTTCTATCTCCAGAGGGGTCTTTCGTGAGGTCCTGCCCTTGCCCCCGGCCACAAATAAGCCGAGCTCCCTTTCCAGCCCTCGCATTCCTTCTTTTAATGCACCGCAGACGGTAGTGGTAACGCCGCTGGAATGCCAGTCATAGCCTAGGACGCAGCCGAAAGCCTGGAACCAGAAAGGGTCGGAAAGGCGGCGCAGCATCTCCTCAGTGCCGAACTCCGTTACCGTAACAATGGTAATCTCCCGGGCAAGCTGGCACATCCGCCCGAAAAGCCACGGTGGCACCTTGCCGTAATGCAAAGGCAGATTAGCAATCCCCGTCCTCTGTCCCGAGCTAGACATCTCTCGTTCCAGAGATATTATACAACAGCGTTTACCTCAATGGCATCGCATTTTTGACATGGAAGGTTGCGCCCATTACTCGTCGCATAGACTACTGGACATAAAACGAATTTCGTATATACTTAAGTTAGGTGCAATGCCTTTGGAAGTAAGTAATGAAAGAGGTTATATCATAGAAATACTTATAGGAGGGGAGGTTTAAGAGATGTCTAAATTTATTTCAAATGCCACAAAGCTATCTCAAGTGTTTATCGAGTATTGCAAAGAGAAAAAGTACCAGGTCAAACCTTCCAAAGATGACAGCAATGATTGGCGTTTAGAAATATCTAACATCCGGGAAAGGACTATAGTAACTGTATATCATACCGGCAGCATCGTAGTGGGAGGCCCACATAACAGCTTGAAAGAGGAATTTAAAAATCTGAACCAAGAAATTGAGACTAACCCGCAGTCTTTTTTCGAACGTACGATATCGGAAATAAAAGCACGTGCAACAAGATATGACATTCTGCTGCCTGAGTTCAGGGTAAAAATAAAGGAATCTTTAAAGACAGTTGAAGCTAGTGAGGAGATTACTGAAAGCCCAAGCTCTACTATCGAATATAGAGCTAAAATCGCCAGAAATGATTCCTCTTTAACTTTGACACAGTTTAATAATGGTACATTGTTGCTTCAAGGTAAAACGGATAAGCTTTTTGATGACAGCTGTGACCTGATTGAAAGAATTGCTAACCCATCAGAAAAAGAAGTAATAGCCAGATTCATATCTAGCGATGAAAAGAATTTGGAAGTCTTTGCTGCTAAATATACCCCTGAGCTTATAGTCTTGGCTGAAGGCAATGTAAAGAAAAAAATAGGGGATGTCTATGCCTATCTTGAATCTTACGACCAGAAATGGTTTGTAGCTTCAGAATGCCTTTGCTTAACTAAAATTCCTCTACCTGAATTTTCGCCTTTAGTGATGCCTGCATCAAAGGCATTTGAAGGATTTGTAAAAAAACTTCTTGTTGGCATAGGACTTTTCGAGGCAGATTATTTCAAAACCCAAAATGCCAATTTTTCTGCTCTGAATGATAACAACAACCCAAAAAGAAAGACTATTTGCGCTAGAGAAAAGCATGCGAACACAATGCTAAAAAGGATTGGTGTGTGCCTCGATACGTACAGGAATTTTATGATGCATAGTGACGAGAGCAAAATTACCAAAGTTGATTCTCAGGAAGAGGCAGAGGAAAAGGTTAACAGCGTATTTAAAGAGACAAAAGAAATATTTGACTATTTTAATGACCTTTTCAATTTGCTCCCGAAGTAAGGAATGAATGACATGAAGCAGGGCGACAGACTTCTAGAAATATATGAACATGTAAAATCGATCCTGAAAGCTGAAAACATCAATGTGTCTGATTATCAACTAATTGACTATGGTTTGCAGTTTACCCTATCCTTTCTTGACTGGTCAGGAATAATTAGGGTCTATCAGAACAAAAAAGGTACTTTGAAGATTGATTATTCGCAACTTAAAGGTGGAGTAAATGCTATAAAAATTCAAAATTTAATAGAAGGTAAAAAAATATCATCTGATTTAAAAAAATCAAGTAAGAGGAATGTTGAATTAGGATTTCCCATAATTGGTACAGATGAATCTGGCAAAGGCGATTATTTCGGTCCCTTGGTTAGTGCTGGGGTCTATGTAGACGAGCAAACTGCAAAAGATTTGATGGCGTATGGTGTCAAGGATAGCAAGGAACTTAGTGATAGTAAGAACTCAGAACTTGCTCAGAAAGTAGCTAAAATATGTAAGGGGCGTTTTGCGATTATTGAAATATCTCCAGAAAAATATAATGACTTATACGAGCAATTTAAAAGGGAAAAGAAGAATTTAAACACATTGCTTGCTTGGGGACATGCAAAAGCGATAGAAGAAATTCTTTCTAAAGTGGATTGTAAAGTTGCAATCGCTGACCAATTTGCAGACGAAAGCTTTATCCTTGGCAAACTTCAGGAAAAGGGCAAAAAGATAGAACTGATACAGATGCATAAGGCTGAGCAGAACATAGCTGTAGCAGCAGCATCGATTCTAGCGCGAGCAAGATTCTTGGAAAAACTGTCCAAATTATCAAATGAATATAAAATTGACTTACCTAAAGGTGCCTCGCAGGCAGTTATAGAAAATGCAAAAAAGATTGTCGATATGTATGGGGAAGAAACGCTTCGAAAAGTTGCAAAATTGCATTTCAAGACAACTACTGCGGTTGTTAATAAATAGTTGAGATATAGAATATGACTGATCTAATGGAACAGAAGCAGAAAGCTAATGATCTCAGAAAAGCAAAGAATTTCGGAGAAGCTCTTCCACTCTACAGAGATTTATGGGAAGAAACAGAGGACAAGTTTGATGGTGCTGGACTTCTTCACTGTCTTAGGAAACTTGAGTTATTTAATGAAGCTCTTATATTTGCTAACGAATTGATTGGCAAATATCCTGATTTTGATTGGTGTCGAAATGAAGTTATATGGACTTACATCCAGGGGATGCTTAATAAATTCGGTGAAGAAGAATCTCTTGAAAAGGTAGTAGAGATGGCCAAAAGAATAATGAGTTTGAATCCTGACGGTTTAGCTGCAAAGATGATAGTTTTTAAAGTGTTGAAATCAGCCAAGTCTTCTAATCATTGGGAGACTGTTAATGAGTGGGTGGTTAAAATTGATCCGGATTCTCTTAGTGCGAAACCCATGATGGATAATTCAGGTAGGGAGGGATGGAGTGACCAAGCCCTCTGGTATAATTACCGCATAAATGGACTTATTGAAAAAGGGGATACAAAGGAAGCAATAAATGCAGTCGATGAAATTTTAGAACGATTCCCAAAACAACGAAAATTTTTCCTGCGACTTAAGGCCTTAGCAAACCATCTCCTTGGCAACCTTCCTGAATCAGAAAAGATTTATCAAAATCTATGTATTGGTTATAAGCCTGACTGGTGGATGCTTCATGAGTATGCAAAAGTAGTTAGGGATATAGGCCGCAGAGAAGATGCTTTAGAACTAATGTATCAAGCTGCTAGTGGTCATTCAAAACTTGAATCTATGGTATCACTATTTGCAGATATTGGAATGCTCTGCAAGGAACTGGCAAAGTACGAAGAAGCCAGAGCACATCTTGTCCTATGCAAATATGTTAGAAGTGAAAAGGGATGGACTGTACCTGAGCCTATAATAAATACTGTTGATGATTTAAATAAAATCATTGGTAATAACAAGGAACCATCCTCTCTAAAAGAAGCAATAAGTATTTGTAGAAGTGAGTGGAGTCAACTATTGTGTAAAGAAAGCGACTTAAAGAACTTGTCATACAAGAACCGCAAAGTAAAAAAAGGACTTGTTGGTAAAGTAGGTTTAGGTCAGAGCGACCGCCCATTTTGTTTTATTATTGCAAAAGGCGAGCAATCATTTTTCTGTTATAAGTCAGATTTGCCACCTGATATAACAGACGGAAATGAAGTTACTTTTGATGCAATTCCATCTTTTGATAAAAAAAAGAATAAAGAATCATGGAAGGCTTCGAATATACGGCACAGCGCGTAACATGGCATAATAAGAAGTTCGGATGGTACCCACCAGAATTTTTGCTTCGCAAGAACTTCCTTTAACTGTTGCGACACGTGAGATAAATGAAAGCAGTAGAAGTTAGAGAACTGGTCAAGGACTATGGGAACTTCAGAGCAATAAACGGAATCTCTTTTGAAGTAAAGGAAGGGGAGATATTTGGCCTGATAGGTCCTAATGGTGCGGGAAAGACAACTGCATTGAGAGTTGTTGCCACACTGCTTCAAATAACCTCTGGCTCGGTAACAGTCTTTGACTATGAACTTCCTAAAGAGGCGGGAGAGGTGAGAAAGATAATAAGCTATTTGCCCGAAGAGGCCGGCGCCTATAAAAATCTCACGGGTAAAGATTATCTGAATTTTATCGCCAAATTCTTTGGCGATGGAGAGAAATTCCAGGATATGGTACAGAGAGGACTGGAAATAGCCAATTTAGGAGAGAGAATAAACGATAAAGTTGATACATACAGCAAGGGAATGACACGGCGTTTGCTCGTGGGCAGAGCTTTAATGGTAAACCCGAAATTGGCAATATTAGACGAGCCTACCTCCGGGCTAGATGTGGTAAATGCCCAAGAGGTGAGGAGGATAATAAATAGCTCAGTCGAGGCAGGAGTGGCGGTCTTATTGTCTTCACATAATATGCTTGAGGTAGAGCTCTTATGTCACCGCATCGCTTTGATAAACGACGGGAAAATAGTTGCCAGCGGGACTGCCGCGGAACTCAAAAAAGAATATGACGCCGGAAATATAGAAGAGGCTTTTGTTAAAGCAATCAGATGATTGGCAACATAATAAAGAAAGAATTCAAGGAATTGTTTACCATCGGGACCCTGATCCCGATAGTGGTTATTGCCATAGTGTTTGCATTTGTGGGGCAATCGATTGGCAACGTCCAGGAAAGCATAGAGGAGAAGCCGGTCATAGGAATCGTGGATATGGACGATGGCGATTTTTCCGATATAGCCATGGCTGTACTTATCGAGAGGGCAGAGGTTATCTATGATGGCAATGATGCTGAAGAAGGATTGAAAGAAGTAAGGGGGGAAAGTGGAGTTGCGCTTCTGGTAATACCTGAAAACTTCAGCCAAAACATTCATGCCAATCATCCCGGGGAAATAGAAATTTACTGGATAATGAAAGGGGCGGGGATGCTGGATTCCATATCCTCGGGCGTGGTTGAAGGGCTTATCCAGGCAGTGAACCAGGGGATATCGACGAAACTGATACAACAAGATAGCTACTTTGATCCAGCTCTCGTCTTGGCCCCGACGACAAGAGTTGAAACCACATTTTTCAAGGGAAAAGAGATAGAAGGGCTATCGTCAAGTCAACTGGGCAATATGCTAAGTTCACAATCAATAGTTATTCCAATTGTAATAATGATGCTCATAATCATGGCCGGGGCTTCCGTAATATCTTCGATGGGCATGGAGAAGGAAAACAAGACCCTGGAGACATTGTTAACCATGCCCGTAAGGAGGAGTCATATAGTAGTTGGCAAAATAGTCGGCAGCGCTCTGGTAGGGATGATAATGGCAGCCATCTATATGATTGGATTTTCACGCTACATGAGTTCATTTCAGATTTCGGACATAAATCTGGCGGATTTTGGATTGGCCCTGAGCATGCAAGATTATTTACTGATAGGGGTTTCGTTATTCACAGCTCTTTTAGCCGGGCTTGCACTATGTATAGTTCTGGGAACATTTGCCAAGAATTACAGAAGCGCTCAGACACTTATCTTCCCGATAACCGCACTGGCTATGATCTCCGTGTTCATAACCATGTTTAAAGATTTCGATACCATTCCCGCCGTCTTAAGAGTTTTTGTGTTTGCCATACCTTTTTCCCACCCTATGATGGCTATGCGGGCTCTTGTGATGGATAATTATCCGCTGGTAATCGGCGGCATTGCTTATACAGCAGTTTTCACGGTAATAATGGTAGCGGTAGCGGTCCGCATTTTCAATTCGGACAGGTTGCTGACCGGAAGAGTTCAAAAGAGGGTAGGTCTGGGGAAACTGGTGTGGGGATTCCGGCGGTAATAAATCGGCCGGCACAAAAACAGCTTTCCTGTGCACTAAGTTGCGTTGCAGTCTGAGGGTGTTTTGGATAAATTCCTGATAATAAGATAAAAGTGGGTCCGCATGATAAATATAGACGGTGGAGCGAAGTCGGGGAGCGGGACCATAGTCCGCTATTCTGTGGCGTTGGCCAGCCTGCTGGGCGAGGAAATAAGGATAGAAAATATCAGGGCCGGGAGGGATAAGCCAGGCTTAAGGGCGCAGCATCTTAAAGTGGTGCAAGCTTGCCAGGAGATGTGCCACGGGTTGGTGGAAAATGCTGCGGTGGGCTCTAAGGAGATTACATACACACCCGGAGGAAGGTTCAATGGAGGAGAGTATAGCTGGGACATAGGGACGGCGGGCTCAACCACTATGATGGCCCAGACGCTTTTGCCTTTAGCTTGTTTTGCCCGAAAGCCCTCCAAATTCAGGCTGAAAGGCGGGCTGTTTCAGGATTTTGCCCCTTCGGCTTATCATATGAAGTTTGTTTTGCTTCCGTTTCTAAAGCGAATGGGTGTCCGGGTTGAACTTGACATAATCCGTCCTGGCTATGTGCCAAGAGGCGGTGGGATTATAGAAGTTAGAGTTGAGCCGGCGGGTAAATTGAAGCCATTAAATCTTACCGAGCAGGGGGAGATTTTCAGTATCAAAGGCATAGCGCTTTCCTCGCATTTGAAAGAAAAGAGGGTAAGCCAGAGGATGGCAGCGGAATGCCAGAGGGTATTAAGCTCTTATGGTTATAAAGCAGAAATTGAGAAAATCGAGGACGAAAGCTCCCTTCAAGAAGGAGCAGCCCTGGCGATATATGCCGAGACGAGCCTGGGTAACCGGATGGGTTCCGACAGGGCAGGGAGGCCAGGCAGAAGCTCGGAATCCATAGGCAGATATGTGGCTGAGAGGTTTATAGAAGATGTTAAAACTGGTGCCACAGTTGATAGATATATCGCAGACCAGCTCATAATCTATGCTGGCTTAGCCGAGGGGGTCACCAGGTATTCAGTCCCTTGCATTACTGAACATGTGGAGACAAACTTGTGGCTTATCGAGGAATTTCTTGACGCCAGAACAAAAATTAATGGCAATCTCCTGGAGATAGCGGGGATTGGCTTCGCCTGAAGGATGTTTAGGATGAGTTTGGCAGACAAGCTGGATTTTGCCGCAATAGTAGTGTTTCGGGGGTGAATATGGAGAGTTTAATTAAGCGGGCAGCAAAGGATTTGGCTGAAAGTAAATATGCCATTGCATTAACCGGGGCGGGCATGTCAACCGAATCAGAAATACCTGATTTCAGGGGACCAAAGGGCATCTGGACCACGAATAAAGAGGCGGAGGCTAAGGCTTATCAAAGATACGAGCTTTTCCTGAACAACCCCAGGGCATACTGGGAGGAAATACTGGGGCTTCAGGGGACATACGGGACGTTTCATGAACAAATCAGGCAGGCTAAGCCAAATCCAGGGCACTATGCTCTGGCTGAGCTCGAAGCTCTGGGGCTACTAAAGTGCGTAATCACGCAAAACATTGATGGTTTACATAAAAAGGCAGGGAGTAAGAGGGTTTTAGAATATCACGGCAGTGTCAATGCGCTGAGGTGTATTTCGTGCGGATCAAGGTTTGCCTGGGAAGAAGTCTCCCTGGATGAGCTTCCGCCTCGCTGCAAGTGTGGTGCTGTCCTGAAAGATGATGTAGTTCACTTCAAGGAACCGATACCTTCAGACGTCATGGAGGAATCGGAGAAAGAAGCTTTGGAATGTGACTTGATGCTTATCTGCGGGACATCGGCAGTGGTTTATCCTTTTGCCAATCTACCCAGGATGGCAAGATTTCATACGCGTAGATTATTTGCAGGCCTGGATGTAGTGGGGTATAAGACTAACGTGAAGATAATAGAAGTAAATGCGGACCCTACGCCGCTAACCCACGAAGGCGTATCAGACTATTTAATTCAAGGGAAGACAGGTGAGATATTGCCCAGGATAGTGGAAGAGCTAAGGAAAGCATAAAGACATAAAAGCATCAAAGCTAATATATGTATTGCTAATTACATGAATAAGCGTAATAAAGTTCTTCTGGGAGTTTTTACATCACCCTTTTCAGCCTGGGGTTGGGGGTGATGCCGGGCATTCTGCCTTTTTTGGCGATGGGTTTGCCTGCTATTTCGTGAAGGTCGGCGGTGAAGTCAATGGGATTGGTATCGCTGATATAGCTACCAACAGCGAAAATATCCACGGGTGCCCCTTCATCGATAAAATATCTGATTCGTTCTGGGTCAAGTCCACCGCTGACAACTATTCTCACGTCCTTAAATCCCTCGAGGTCCAGCCAGGCTCTAACTTCTTTGACCAAGTCGGCAGTAACTCGACCTCTTTCTGGAGGTGTATCTAATCTTACGCCTTGTAACTTTCCTTGCATCGCTTTGGCCACAGTTACACTTTCTCTAACCTCGTCCTCAAAAGTATCTACCAGAGCAATACGCGGCACTGCGGAAGGCATATGCTTGTCGAAAGCAAGAGTGGCCTTAGCAGTACTGTCCATAATAATGATTAGGGCGTGAGGAATAGTCCCTGTGGGTTGGATGCCGGCAAGTTCTGCTCCAGCGGTACTGGCACAGCCAGTGCAGCCTCCCACTATAGCGGAGTATTCCATAATGCCGACCACTGAAGGGTGGACATGGCGGGCTCCAAAGCTGATGACAGGAATGCCTCGGGCAGCATCAACGCATTCTCGGGCAGCGGTGGCCCAGCCACTGCAATGGGAGAGTATGCCTAGATAAGCTGTTTCATAAGTTCCGTAGCTTTGATAAGGGGCTTTTATGCGCAAGACTACTTCTTTTCTGTCGAAAGGCTCGCCTTGAGATAGCGACCATACTTCACAATTATCCTCAGGAAGAACTTTGGCGAGCAAAGCTTTAACTTCTTCTATGCCGCACAAGATACCAGCTCGGCGAGGAAATACCTCCATAGTTGCTACGGGATTAATTCCCTCTTTCTTAAGTATTTCCACGGTGCGGGGAAAATAGATGTCGGCAGTTTCCCCACTCAACCATGAATCGGCAATTTCGAAACGAGGCGGAGAAACCTTAACTAAGGGTTTAATAAGCTTGGCTCCAAGCACCCTCTCCATATAGTCCAGGGCGAAGAAGTGAGCTTTTTTATCGAAGGAAGCAACACAATCAACGGGGACTTCCACTTCATAGTCTCTGTTTCTGGCATCAATTATTGCGTTCAGAACACAAATATGGGTGGTTACGCCACAGACAACTATGGTTTCGGGCTTGATTGCCTCCAGTCTCTTGTCTAAAGGAGTGTTGTAGAAACTGCTAAAAGTTCTTTTGGGTATTATTTCACCGGGATATTGCAAAAGCCCGGGTATGAGTTCAGTTTCCTTAGTACCTTCAATGCAATGGGGTGGGAACATTTTGAATTCTGGGTCGTTGGGTATATGATGGTCACATAAATAGAAGATTTTCGAGCCCTGTTCTAGCTCTCGCTCCAGTAATTTCTGGATATTGGGTATGATACTACGGGCCTCGATGCCGCAATAAAGTGGATAACCTTCCTCGAGAAAGCCACGTAACATATCTGATACAATTACTACTCTAGCCATGGCATCACCAATGATCAGGCTCTGGGCTGTAGTTTTTCTGCAGGAAGGCAATGTAATCTTCTAACAAAGAAGCTGCCTTCGTGCTGTCCTCCTTCCTTAAAACCTCTAAAGTGTTCTGGAGCATCTGTAGTTCGCTGTCTATCTGTGGTGCCAGATTGCAGATGTTGCCACAACAAGAACCCCACTCTGCCCTTGCCAGATGGGATTCCTTTATTTTTATCATATTTTCCACATCGGCAATACACTCTGCCCTTTTTCCCGGGTCAGCTATCTTCTCTCTAAGTGACATAACGCTGTGCATAGTTTCTTTGCTAATCATGAACATTTCTCGCCTCCTTCACCTCTATAAACTCTAAGCACTAATTTCTAAATAACAAATTCAAAATCTCAGTTCCTAAATATTTAGAGCTAAGGGATTTTGTGTTTGCCCAAGTCAGTGTCTAAAGTGGCGGACACCGGTAAATACCATGGCTACATTATACTTGTTTGCCAGCTCAATTACTTCTTTGTCTCTTACCGAGCCACCGGGTTGGATAATGGCGGTAACTCCGCGCTTGATTGCCAATTCCGGGCCATCGGTAAAGGGGAAGAAGGCGTCTGAGGCAAGGACGCTGCCTTTAGCTTGGTCACCAGCTCTTTTCAAAGCTAGCTCAACGCTTACTACCCGGCTTGGCTGTCCGGCTCCCATGCCTAACAATGTTTTGTCCTTGGCGATAACTATGGCGTTAGATTTTATGCCTTTAACTGCCTTCCAGGCAAAGAGCAGGTCTGATAACTCTGTCTCGCTTGGTTGGCGCTTGGTTACGACGCGAGGCTTAAGTTCGGATTCGGTTAAAGTGTCCGGCATCTGGGCCAGAAAGCTGCCTCTGACATGGCGAAAATCGAGATGTAGTTCGGAGGGCGAAGGACGATAAGGGGCAACTTTAGCAAGGCGCAGGCTTTCTTTTCGTCTTAGTAATTCCAGAGCCTTTTTTTCATATTCTGGGGCGACAATGGCGTCGTAATGAGACTTATCTATTTCCCTAGCGGTAGCTAAATCTATGCTTCGGTTGCTGGCAACTATGCCGCCAAAGGCAGCTACAGGGTCGCCAGCTAAAGCTCGCCGATAAGCCTCGGCTAAATCATTATGGGAGGCAAGTCCGCAGGAATTAGTGTGCTTCATTATGGCAATGGTGGGAGCAGTAAAATCGCTCAACACGTTTAAAGCAGCATCTAAATCGAGAAGGTTGTTGAAGGAAATTTCGGGTCCGCCAAGCTGTTCCAAGGATGCCAGGCCGTCTTGCCTTTGTCTTACATTTTGTTCAATGTAAAAGGCAGCTTGCTGATGGGGATTCTCGCCATAGCGAAAGCTACGGGCCTTTTTTAAGGCTATCGTCATCTCTTCGGGGAAAGCTTCTTCGTTAAGGTATTGAGCGATGGCTGTATCATAAAGGGCAACATGTTGGAAAGCTTTCTGGGCTAACCGCTTCCTATATTCTGAATCTATATTGCCCTGGCGCAGCTTTTGCAAGATTGTATCGTAATCCCCGGGATCGACTACTACCAGGACGGAGGGGAAATTTTTGGCTGCGGAGCGAATCATGCTTGGTCCGCCAATATCGATGTTCTCTAGCGCCTCGTCTAGGGAAACTTCAGCCTTAGTCACTGTTTCTACAAAGGGATAGAGGTTGACTACCACCATGTCAATGGGCTCAATACGGTTCTTGGTTAGCTCGGATAGATGCTGGGGAAGGTCACGTCGGGCTAAGATACCTCCATGCACTGCTGGATGCAAAGTCTTCACCCGGCCATCGAGGATCTCAGGAAAGCCAGTAAGCTCTGAGATACTATGTATTTTTACTCCAGCAGCCTCTAAAGATTTCTTGGTCCCACCGGTGCTGAATATCTCAATGCCCAGCTCTTTTAGACCTCGGGCAAAATCAACCGCACCTGATTTATCTGAAACACTAACTATGGCGCGCACAGAGCCTCCTTTAATTTATTATTACTCTTTCCTCGTCTTCTGCCTTAATTATCTCGCCGATAACTTTAGCTTGGGGCAAGATACTGACAATCTTGGCTACCTGCTGGGGTGAACAAATAATGGTCATGCCTATTCCCATATTAAACACTCGATGCATCTCCGTTTCTTCTATAGCGCCGTTTTCTTGGATAAGTTTGAAAATTGGCGGTATATCCCAGGAATCCTTATGAAGATGAGCGGCAAGGCCTTGAGGTAGGATGCGAGGTATATTACCCGCAAAGCCACCACCGGTAATGTGAGCTATACCTTTAATCAATGGCAAGGCAGGCTTAAGTTGCGGATAGTAGCAGCGGTGGACTTGGAGCAGTTCTTCACCAAGGTTTTTCCCCAGTGCAGGATAGAATTTATTCAAGCACGAAGGGTTGGCGTCTACGCCAAAGACTTTTCGCACCAATGAATAACCATTGGTATGTAAGCCAGACGAAGGCAGGCCAAGGATTACATCATCTGAAACAATGGAACTGCCATCAATGATATTCTTCTTTTCCACCACTCCGACAATGAAACCCACCAAGTCATAGCTCTCCTGGGAGTATATGCCGGGCATCTCGGCGGTTTCACCGCCAATTAACGAACAGCCAGCTTCTCGGCAGGCCTGGACTATACCCGAAATGATGGCTTCTATTTGCTCAGGCCTAAGTTTGCCCATGGCAACATAGTCGAGGAAGAAAAGGGGCTCGGCGCCACAACAAAGGATATCGTTTACACAGTGGTTGACGATGTCAATGCCCACGGTATCGTTTTTGCCCAGAAGCGAAGCTATTTTGAGCTTGGTGCCTACTCCATCAGTGCTAGAGACCAGAACCGGCTCGTCATATCCTTTGAGCTGGAACATACTGCCGAAAAATCCTGAGCCGAGGACTTCGGGTCGAAAGGTAGATTGAGCTTGACGGGCAACGATTTTCTTTACTTTATTGGCAAGAGAAACATCTACACCAGCAAGGGCATAAGCTTCCTTAGAGGTGGATTTCACTGAGTTCCTCCTGAGGGAGTACTTCCAAAGCCAGTTTGTCCATTTCTATTTGAACTGGAATGGGATATACTCCAGTAAAACAAGCAAGGCAGAAAATATCTCTGGGCAGGTCCACGGCTCGAATTAGGCCATCGAGGCTAAGGTATCCAAGCGAATCAGCACTGAGGTATTCCCTGATTTCTGGGATGGTCTTTCTTGCGGCGATGAGTTGCCATCTAGATGCCATATCCACCCCGAAGAAGCAAGGGTAACAGATGGGAGGGGCACAGATGCGGAGATGAACCTCTGCAGCACCTGCTTTTTTGAGCAGACTAACCACATGAGGAGTAGTGGTGCCACGAACAATACTGTCATCGACGACTACTAACCTTTTCCCAGCAATTATGCGGGAAAGGGGGTTGAATTTTAATTGGACGCCAAGCTCCCGTATCCTTTGGTCAGGCTCAATAAAGGTACGTCCTACATAGCGATTTTTTAACAGGCCTTCGCAATATGGGATACCTGAGGCATTAGAATAGCCAATGCCGGCGGCAGTAGCTGAATCAGGAACACCCATGACGAAATCAGCATCAACAGGATATTCTTCAGCCAATATTCTACCCATAGCTTCCCTTGTCGGGTAGAGTAGTTTGCCTTGGATGATGCTGTCGGGACGGGCGAAGTAAATGTATTCAAAGATGCATAGGGCCCTTTTACCATCTCCCTTCTTAAAGCTCTTCAGTCCATGGCTATTGATGACTACAATTTCCCCGGGTTCGATTTCCCTTATGAATTGGGCACCTATATGGTCTAAGGCACAACTTTCCGAGGCGATGCTCCATCCACTGTCAATAGTTCCGAGACAGAGAGGACGAACACCGAAGGAGTCACGAACTCCGATCAGTTCATTTTCAGTTAAGATTACCAGGGAATAAGCTCCTTGGAGGCGGTGCATGGCATGTCTTATTTTTTGCTGCCAGTTCCGGCCGGGGGAGGCCAAAATCAGGTTGGCAATGACTTCGGAATCACTGCTAGTGTGAAAATGATAGCCACGCTCCTGGAGTTCATCGCGGAGCAGTTTGGAGTTGATGATATTGCCATTATGTGCCAGGGCAATGGTCAACCCCTCTGATTTCGCTATAATGGGCTGGGCATTCGTGGGTCTGCTTGAGCCTGTAGTGGAGTAGCGATTATGCCCGATGCCAATGTATCCTGTGAGCAAAGCGAGGTCACTTTCCGTGAATGCCTGGGAAACTAATCCCATGCTGGTATGTATTTTTATTTCGTTGCCATCAGTGACAGCGATGCCGGCACTTTCTTGACCACGATGTTGTAAAGCAAAGAGGGCGAAAAAGATCGCCTGAGCTACATTTATGCTTGAGGCATAAACTCCAAAAACGCCGCAACTTTCGTGCATAAAAAGTTGCCTTTACTAGCCAATTATAAAGTATCTCGCTCTTTTGGTCAATTTCTATACAAGATTTTTTTATCGTGCTATGATATACGACATTATTAATTTAGGGAGTTTATAGTATTGGACAAGGAAAGAAAAGGGGAAATCATCACCCAATTTAGACTTAAGGAAAATGATAGTGGGTCCGTTGAGGTCCAGGTGGCTTTGCTTACCGAGAGGATAAATCGGTTAACAGAGCATCTTAAGTTGTATCCCCAGGATCGGCACTCCCGACATGCGCTCCATGGGGTGATAGGGAGGAGGGGGCGTTTTTTAGGCTACTTAAACAGGACGGCGCCCGAACGGTATCATTCTCTTATTGGCAGATTGGGTTTGAAGGAGTAATATGTCTGATGTTTTTGAGCTTTCAGTAGCGGGTAGGACGCTTAGCATTCAAGTAGGGAAATTCGCTCAGCAAGCCAATGGTGCTGTTGCTGTTCAGTATGGTAACACCATTGTCTTGGTTACTGCCTGTGCAAGCTCTGAGCCCCGAGAAGGAATTGATTTCGTACCTTTAACAGTGGATTATGAAGAAAAGCTCTATGCAGCGGGTAAAATACCAGGCAGCTTCATCAGGCGAGAAGGACGCCCTACAGAAGAAGCGGTTATAACTAGTCGGCTCATCGATCGCTCCCTGCGCCCTCTTTTCCCTAAAGAACTTAAGCACGATGTTCAGGTTGTGGCGATAGTGCTATCTGTTGACCAAGAAAATGACCCGGATATTTGTGCCCTTGTTGGCGCTTCAGCAGCCTTGACATTATCGGATATCCCGTTCTTTGGTCCTATATCAGCAGTACATGTTGGCTACATAGATAATACTTTAGTTGTGAATCACACCCTGCCCCAAATGGACGATAGCTTACTTGACCTGATTGTTGCTAGCAGTAAAGAAAACATTGTAATGGTGGAAGCAGGTGCCAAGGAAGTTTCCGAAGAAATATTGTTAGAGGCAATTAAGTTGGGACACGAGGCAAATCAGGAAGTCATTAAGCTTCAAGAAGAGCTACAGCGCATTTATGGCAAAGCCAAGGTGGAAGTTGAACATAAGGAACTTGTTCCTCAGCTTTCATCTCAAATTGCTTCCCTACTTGGTGAGAAATTAACCCAGGTTCTAGAGGAACCAGAGAAACTGCAAAGAGAGAAGGCTTTAACGTCTATCAAAGAAGAAACAAGGGACAAGTTGGTTGATTCTTTTTCTGAAGATGAAATCAATTTTGCTTTTGAAGCCCAGCTTAGAGCTGCGGTGAGGGAAAAAATATTGCAGACAAGGCGGCACTTGGACGGCCGTCAAGCTAAAGAAATTCGTCCTATCAGCTGTGAAGTTGGCATCTTGCCTCGTACTCATGGCTCAGGATTATTTGCTCGGGGGGAAACACAGGTGTTGACTATTACCACTTTGGGGTCTACAAGGCAGGAGCAGTTATTGGATGGCTTAGGTCTGGAGGGAACTAAACGCTTTATGCATCACTATAATTTTCCTCCCTTTTCTACTGGGGAAGTGAAACGAATAGGAACAACAGGGAGGCGCGAGATCGGGCATGGCGCTTTAGTGGAACGGGCTATTGCATCAGTACTGCCATCGGAGGATGATTTTCCTTACACTATACGTCTGGTTTCCGAGGTACTTAGTTCTTACGGAAGCACATCAATGGCTAGCGCTTGTGCCTCAACCCTCTCATTGATGGATGCCGGTGTGCCTATAAAGGCGCCTGTGGCCGGGATAGCCATGGGTTTAGTTACCGGAAAGGATGAGGGCTATGTTGTTCTAACTGACATTGTGGGTATGGAAGATGCCTATGGTGACATGGATTTCAAAGTTGCTGGCACAGCTCGTGGGCTCACGGCCTTGCAGCTTGATATCAAGCTGCAAGGGATAAATTATGGCATCCTGGCTGAAGCCTTAAGCCAGGCTCGTGAGGCAAGGTTGGAAATACTGGGGAAAATGAGTTTAGCTATTAGTGCTACTCGCTCTGAACTCAGTCCCTATGCTCCCAGGATGTATGAAATGACGATTGATACGAGTAAGATTGGGAGCGTCATTGGTCCTGGGGGTAGGGTTATAAGGTCTATTATAGATGAAACCAAGGCAACTATAGATATAAAGAACGATGGTACGGTTATCGTTGGCTCTACAAACGAAGAGGCAGCCCAGAAAGCAATCAAAATAATTCAGGACTTAACTCGGGAAGTGGAGCAAGGAGAGGTTTACACTGGGAAAGTAACCAGGCTGTTCAATTTTGGTGCCATGGTAGAAATCCTGCCGGGGAAGGAAGGCCTCGTCCATATCAGTGAGCTTGCTAACTACCATGTACCTCAAGTCGAAGATGTGGTTAAAGTGGGTGATGAGGTAATGGTGAAAGTCATTGGGATCGACAATTCTGGTAGAATAAATTTATCGCGCAAAGCAATATTGGAAGGGCTTTCCAACCTCCCTGGTGCTAAAGTTAGTAATTCCTCGGCTCCCAAGGACCGTCAGAGTAAATTTGTTCACCCACGTGGCAGGGGTGAACAACATGGCAACCGTAGTAAATAAATTGTTTTACTGGCGAGGGGAGAAAAAGGAACATGACTTCCTCTTTAGAACCCATAAGAGTAGTTATTAATGGCGCTTTAGGCCGGATGGGGCAAGAGATAACTAAAGCTGTGGTTTGCGAGCCCGGCTTAAGGGCAGTGGGGGCTGTGGAAAAGGAAGTAACTCAGCAATATCTTCCTTTAGCTGAGGCTCCCGAACTGGTACTCCTTTCTTCCGATTTAGACTCGCTTTTGAAGAGCTGCGATGCAGATGTGGTGGTAGATTTCACCAATGCCGAGGTTTCTATGGCAGCTGCCCGCATTGCTATTAAACGAAAAGTTAACATGGTTATAGGCACCACAGGCCTTTCTGAGGAGAATTTGGCAGAAATTGAAAAATTATGCCAGGCCTATAAGGTAGGGGCGGTAGTGGCACCCAACTTTTCTCTGGGGGCGGCACTTTTGATACATCTATCAAAATTTGCTGCTAAGTTTTTCGACCACGCCGAAATTATCGAAATGCATCATGATAAAAAGGCTGATGCTCCTTCAGGGACTGCTATAGCTACAGCCAGAGCGATGTCGCAAACGCATGGTAAACCATTCGTTTATCCTAAAGTTACACGTGAAGTACTCAGCAATACTAGAGGAGGAGAGATGGATGGCATAGCTATCCATAGCTTGAGGTTGCCGGGATTTATGGCTGGGCAGGAAGTTGTATTTAGCGGAGCGGGTGAAACTCTAAGCTTACGTCACAATACTATAAGTCGGGAGTGTTTCTTGCCTGGCGTTATCCTGGCAATTAAGGAAGTGACAAAACGCAAGGGGCTAACTTACGGGTTGGATGCCTTGCTAAAACTGTAGGAAAGGCCATGGAAGGATTCAATGTAGCTATTGTTGGCGCTACCGATATTGTAGGGCAAGAAATTATTAAGGTACTTGAGCAGCGTAAGTTCCCCGTAGCTTCCATCCAATTACTATCCCCGGAGTATTCTTCTGGGGTGAAAGTCCTCTTTAATCATCAAAGAATTGAGGTTAGAGAAGCGCAGACAGAGGCGTTTCGCGATGTTGATATTGCCTTTTTCTCTGCTGGTGCTGATATTAGTCGTAGATTAGCGCCTTTGGCTGCCAAAGCTGGAGCAGTGGTCATTGATAATAGTACTGCTTTCAGGATGAACCCTGCAGTGCCTCTGGTAGTCCCGGAGGTCAATCCTGGGGATATAGAATGGCATAAGGGGATAATCGCCAGTCCGAATTGCTCCACAATCCAAATGGTGGTAGCGCTTCATCCCTTGCACAGGATCAATCCCATAAAGCGAATTATAGTGAGCACTTATGAGTCAGTATCAAGTAGTGGCGGTGCTGCTCTGAGAGAAGTGACAAATCAAGCACGGTTAGTTTTGGAAGGGCGCCGTATTTGTCCTCACGTCTATTCTCACCAAATAGCCTTTAATGTACTGCCAGAAATCGGTGTCTTTTTGGATAATGGATATACTAAGGAAGAACAGAAATTGGTGGAAGAAACACGGAAGATACTGCATACTGAGGACATAGCTATTTCGGCTACTTGCGTCCGAGTTCCTGTTTACTTCGGGCATAGTGAATCAGTTAATGTGGAATTTAGTTCGCCCATCGCCTCTGAAGAAGCAAGGAGGATTTTGGCTCAAGCTCCTGGGGTCAGGGTACTTGATGATCCCACCGTTAGTTTTTATCCTCAACCCTGGGCTGCTAGTGGGTCAGATCATGTATTTGTAGGCCGAATTAGGAAAGATATTTCGAATCTCAACGGACTTGTTATGTGGATAGTGGCTGATAATCTGCGTAAAGGGGGAGCGCTAAATGCTGTACAAATTGCTGAGGAGGGGATAGAGAGGGGTTGGATAAGCCTTAGAGAGAGTTTAGCGAGTTTAAATGAATAAGCCAGGGGTTTCCAGAGGCTCTTTGAATTCTTTGGGTAAAAATAGGCTGGGTCGCTTATTAACAGCGATAGTTACGCCTTTTGATGCTCGAGGCGAGGTTGACTATAAACAAGCTAAAAAACTGGCATTATCTTTACTGGATTCGGGTAGTGAAGGGGTGGTGGTCTCGGGCACCACAGGCGAGTCTCCTACTCTGAGCCAGGAAGAGAAACTGCGGCTTTTCGCTGAAGTAAAATCAGCGATAGCCGACCGCGGAGCGGTAGTTGCTGGCACAGGCAACAATGACACCAGAGAAAGCCAGGAGTTGACTAAGGAGGCGGAGAAAATTGGGGTTGATGCTTGTCTCTTGGTAGTTCCCTATTACAATCGGCCGACCCAGCAAGGATTGTGGGAGCATTTTAAAGCCATTGCCCAGAGTACTACCTTGCCTTGCATCATCTATAATGTGCCATCGCGTACGGTTACCAACCTCGCTGCCGATACGATAATCAAGCTGAGCCAGATTGATAATATTGTGGGCGTGAAGGAAGCCAGTAGCAATTTCGGGCAGATAGCTGAGATTCTTCAGGGAACCGGGGAAGATTTCTTAGTTTATAGCGGCAATGATAGTGATACCTTCCCCATACTTGCTCTAGGTGGTTACGGTGTGATTAGCGTCGCCTCTCATCTAGTAGGAATCCAGATAAAGGACATGATGGAGAAGTTCCTTAACGGTAAACCTCAAGAAGCAGCCAGGATCCACCGATACTTATTGCCTCTGGTAAATGCCTTGTTCATCGTTTCCAATCCTGTACCTGTCAAGTGGGCTCTGAATTACGTAGGTTTTCCAGTGGGTAAACCTCGCTTGCCTCTAGTTGAGCCTGATGAAAAGTCAACCGATCTTATAAAGGCGGCACTAAAAAACTATAAGATAGATTTGCCTATTCCCAGGGGCTGATGGCTGATGGCTGATGGTTATCAGCTGAACCGGGCACTCTGTCTTGATTCAGAAAGCTTTCCTCGGCTTATTCATCAGCTATTATTAAGTGACCAGTGTATCAGAGTAGAGTGCTCGATTTAACCAATATTATTTGCCTCCTGTCTGGTCCTACGGCAATAAGACTGATGGGGCAGGAAAGAAGGTCTTCAAGGCGGGACATATAATTGCGAGCTCCCACCGGCAGCTTTTTAAAATTTCGAATTCCACTTATTGATTCTTGCCAACCATCCAATTCTTCATAGACAGGTTGGCATTTCTCCAATATGGCGACATCGCTGGGGAAAGAATTTAGGACCTCGCCTCTAAATTTGTAGGCGGTGCATATTTTAATTGAGGGGAAACCATCGTAGATATCGAGGTGAGTTAGAGCTATATCACTAAGGCCATTTATTTGAACGCTGAAGCGACCTGCCACAGCATCAAACCAGCCGCATCTTCGTGGTCTCCCTGTGGTAGCACCATACTCACGAGCCTTTTCTCGTATTAAGTCACCAATTTCGTCTTTGAGCTCTGTGGGCATAGGTCCGGCACCGACTCTAGTGTTATATGCTTTAAATATGCCCACCACACGGTCGATTCCTCTTGGGCCCAGGCCTACTCCAATACAGCTTGCCCCGGCCAGCGGTGAAGAAGAGGTCACATAGGGATAGGTGCCAAAGTCAGGGTCAAGTAAAGCTCCCTGGGCGCCTTCTAACAAAACAGGCTCTCCTTTTGTCGCCGCTTCGCGAATCATGGAGCTAGTTTCTCGGATGAAAGGAACAAGCCGCTCTCCATAATGGCAATATTGTTGATAGATCTCCTCCAGTGATAGAGGCGAAGCTTGGTACACTTTGGTCAGGATAATATTTTTGAGCTCCAGAGCTGACTTCAAGCGGCTCAGAAATACATCCCTATCTAACAAATCTCCAGCACGAATTCCTAAGCGAGCTACTTTATCAGCAAAGACAGGGCCGATTCCTCTGAGTGTGGTACCCAATGCTCCTTTACTGCGCCTTTCTTCTTCCAGTCTGTCGAGGAGAATGTGGTAGGGCATGATCAGGTGAGCACGGGCACTAATAAAAAGGCGACTTATACCTACGCCGTGGTTCTGCAAGTCATCCATTTCTTTAAGAAGTACTGCTGGGTTAATAGCTACACCATTGCCGATAATGCAAGTTACGTGGGGGTAAAAGATGCCCGAAGGGACAAGATGCAGCCGGAACTCGCCCAAGGGGTTGATCACAGTGTGGCCAGCATTATCCCCCCCGGAGAAACGAGCTACTACCTTCGCTTTCTCAGCTAGGAGATCAATTATCTTTCCTTTACCTTCATCACCCCACTGCCCTCCCACGATAACTATAACAGCCACTTAATCACCTTTAATGTTTCCTTGCTTCCATAGGTAAACTAACCTTTGAACTACAGTTATAAAGACAAAGACCACCAGAACACATAAAGCAATAAAAATCTGATTTATCAGCAAACCTATTGCTAATACTATAACCCGTTCTGCTCTAGTAAACAAGCCAACCTGACATTGCAAGCCGAGTCCTTCTGCCCTAGCTCTTATATAGCTAACCAGGAAGGAACCAATTAAAACAACAAAAATAAGCACGATTTCCAGGCTGGCTTCCTCTTGTGGTATATACCAAATCAAGAGACCACAGAGTATTGCTGCCTCAGAAATGCGGTCAGCTACTGAATCCAGAATAGCGCCAAACCTTGTAGTTTGCTTGGTGAAACGAGCTAAGGCTCCGTCAAGGAGGTCAAATAAGCCTGCAACTAGGACTAAAACCCCGCCAAGAAGAAAGTGCCCCGTAGCGATAACATAGGCCGCAACTATATTCAGAGCTAGGTTGATAAAGGTAAGAGCATTGGGCGTTATCCCGATTTTACTCAAAATCCTGACTACAGGATCGGTAATACGATAGGCTAAATTCCGTCGAATGTCTATTAAATTCATTCAGCTCTTCCGGCTAGCCTACTATCCCTTTCTTTTGAAGAAATTTGACTATTCCTTGCATTTGCTCTTCGTCATTCCATTCGCCGATTTCGCAAACTTTTACTATTCCCGGAGGTAAATATTTGGCCACCATTTCCCAATTCATGTCTCCCTTTCCTGGGGCATGGTGATCGGAAATGCCAAGAATGTCGTGCAAGTGGATGCCGACCATCCTGTCTCTGAACCGTGAAAGCCATTCTTCATGCAAGCTAAATCCAAGCTGCTGTTGCACTTCAGCATGCCCTACGTCATGCCAGTAGCCCACCAGGCTTTCTGCTATTTCGTTAAGTAGCTCTGCCATTTCGTCCATATTTGGTATCTCGTGAGGATGGAATCTGGTCTCAAGTCCCAACATTATACCCTTTTGCCGGCTATATTCACTAAGCTCTTGAAGACTTTTTCTCGCTGCATCAAGGTAAGGAAGAGCTTGGGAAGTGCGTTGGTAAACTAGCTCTTCTTTAGCCTGGCTATATTCTTTGGTTTGAGCGTAGCCTCCATCGTGAAGCTTATACAGCCTATCTTGTAAACTCAGGTCAATTGGCACTTCACCCATATGAAGGACAACAGCCCTGGCCCTCACGCTTGCCGCAAGGTCTATCGTTTGCTTGGTAAAGCTAACAGCCTCTATTCGCTCGCTCTCGTCCAGAGAACTTAAGGAAAGGCTACTTATGGGGATTCCTCTGGATGACAATATCGATGGACAGGGAGAATGAATGCTTGAAATAGGAATTGTGGTCTCGAGAAGCTCACTGAGCATTCTTGGGGAAATTGAGGCATTTACTTCTATGTGGGTAAAGCCTAATTCTTTAGCTTTGGCGGCAAATCTCGCCATGCGGCTAAATCTACCTTTAACCCACATGGTGGAGAGAGAAACTTCGAGCAACTTGCTACCTTTCTCAAACGTAGTAAGCTCCAATAAGTAAGGTCACAAATAGATTTATTTTTGAGCTACGTTGTTTGAAGTTAGCATTTTTGCAAGGCGGTTTATCCTTCAATTTCAGCTGACTCTAGCTCAGGCAGAGAGATAGGACATTCTTGCCCTTGTCCTGCGATAAATGCCTCGGTTTTTACATGAGCTTCCTCGTCAGAATATTGAATAGGTGGAGATTTCATGAAATAAGCTGAAGGCCCCACTATGGTTCCGCTTAAGCCACGGTCTAGGGCTTGTTTACAGCATCTTATGGCATCAATAACTACCCCGGCTGAATTAGGACTATCCCATACCTCCATCTTCAGTTCTAGATTCAGAGGGACATCGCCGAAGGTGCGACCTTCCATTTTCAGGTAGCAAAATTTGCGGTCGGCTAGCCAGGGCACATAGTCACTGGGACCGACGTGAATGTTATCAGGATCGAGAACATAGTCTAACTGTGAAGTAATGGCATTAGTCTTGGAAATCTTCTTAGATTCCAAGCGCTCTCGTTCTAGCATATTGTAGAAATCAGTATTGCCACCAAAGTTCAGTTGATAAGTTCGCTCTAACTTGACGCCACGGTCGCGGAAAAGCTTGGTTAATAGTCGATGGGTGATGGTGGCTCCAACCTGGGACTTAATATCATCGCCAATGAGGGGAAGTCTGTGCTCGGCAAATCGATTTTGCCAATAAGGCTCACGTGCAATAAAAACAGGTATACAATTGATGAAGCCGCAGCCGGCAGTTAGCACTTGCTCTACATACCATTTAGTTGCTTCCTCGCTCCCTACAGGCAGATAATTAATCACCACGTCAGTTGCGGTCTTCTTGAGTATGTCTACAATATTGGCAGTCGGGCCTGGCGCCTTAGTGATAATTTGAGACAGATACTTGCCCAGTCCATCGTGGGTCATACCCCGCTCAACTCGGATGCCTGTCTTAGGCACATCACAAAATTTAATTGTGTTGTTTGGTTTGATGAAAATAGCCTCAGCTAAATCCTTGCCTACTTTGTTTTTATCAATATCAAAGGCAGCCACGAAGTTGATATCAGATATATGATAGCCTCCCAGGTTGGCATGCATTAGACCGGGGACAAATTCATCTTCCTTAGCATCCTTGTAGTAGTGAACTCCTTGCACTAAGGAAGAAGCACAATTACCAACACCTACGATGGCTACATTTATTGTTCCCATTCTCATCTCCTTTTCACAAATTCGGAAAACTTGCTATGGAAATTAGGCCTTACCCATGCTAAATGCCTTGGTTCCGCGCACAGGGCAGATCCCCTTTATATACCAATTTATACATATTTATAGATACTAATGTCAATACCTTCAAAGTGATCTAAGCGAAAACCGAATAGAGCTATTCAGTGATGGTTAGTTCCCCGATCAATTTGAGTAACCTTGCTCCTCGCTCAATGGAATCATCATAATGAAAGCTGAGTTGCGGTGTATGTTTTAATTTTAAGTGTGATGCAAGTTCCTTGCGCAAAAATCCTGAAGCGTTGTTAAGGCTCGCCAGCATATCCTCTTTATCTATTTTGCTGCCCAAGGTGCTAACAAATATCTTGGCATGCTTAAGATCAGGTGAAAGGGTGACTTCTGTTACTGAGATAAGCTTGCTCAGTCTGGGATCATTGACCTGACGCTCAAGCAGTTCACTGATTTCTCGCTGAATAAGTTTACTTGTTCGTTCACTTCGCCTGCTCATTTGAGTCTCCTATCTGGGGAGTATAATTAGCTTATTCTTTCCTGTCGGTAAAATTCAATGATATCGCCAATCTGAAAATCGACAATCTCTTCTATACCCAAGCCACATTCGAGGCCAGTGGAGACTTCGGCGACGTCCTCTTTAAAACGCTTTAGACTGGAGGCCCGAGAGTCACAAATAACTTTATTTTTGCGCAATATTTTAACTTGGGCATCCCTCCGTATCTTTCCTTCCATAACATAAACTCCGACTATTTTCCTCGACTTGCTGCTGGGGAAGATAGCCCTTACTTCAGCGCGCCCGCTGAGAACTTCAGCGTAAGTTGGCTCAAGCATCCCCTTCAGTGTTCTGTCCATGTCTTCTATTAGCTTGTAGATTACATCATATTGTTGGATGCTCACTCCTTCTATTTTAGCTAGCTGTGTTGCTCCGGGTGAGGTAGGAGTATTAAAACCGATGATAATGCCTTTTGAGGCTGAGGCCAAAAGGACATCACTTTCGGTGATGCTCCCGCTAGCAGTATGGATGACTCTAGCTTTTGCCTTCTCTGTGCCCAGCCTTTCTACTGAACCTTTTATGGGTTCAATGCTGCCCTCGACATCTGTCTTCAAAACTATGTTGAGTTCTTTTATTTGCCCGTCACTTATTTGGCTGGAAAGAGCACTTAAACTTAGGGTGGGACGTGGCCTAGGATATTTTTGTTTTTCTACAATGCTTCGTGCTTCATGCTCATCGGGAAGCACAATAAAGAGGTCTCCCGATTTCGCCACCTCATTTAAGCCGAGGATCTCCACTGGAGTGGACGGTTCAGCTTTGTGAACTTGCTTTCCTTTATCATCAAACATGGCTTTTATTTTCCCCCAAGCACCGCCAGCTACTACAACATTGACTAGTCTAAGGGTGCCCTTCTGGACGAGAAGGGTAGCTAAAGGACCTTTAGTTTTGTCCAACTTAGCTTCAATGATTACTCCTTCTGCTGCGCTATCGGGATCAGCTTTTAGTTCTAATATGTCAGCAACTAAGAATATGTTTTCCAATAAATCCGATATTCCTTGGCCTTGCTTGGCTGATATAGGTACACAAACAGTATCGCCACCCCACTCCTCAACAACCAGACCTAAATCGGCAAGCTGCTGTTTTACACGTTCGGGATTAGCATCAGATTTATCAATCTTATTGATGGCAACTACTATGGGCACCTTGGCAGCCCTGGCGTGGTTTATAGCTTCCACAGTCTGAGGCATAACACCGTCATCGACGGCAACCACCAAAATTACAATATCAGTTGCTTGTGCCCCTCGGGCTCTCATGGCAGTGAAGGCCTCATGTCCCGGTGTATCCAAAAAGGTGATTTTGCGTCCATCCACTAAAGCCTGGTAGGCACCAATATGTTGGGTAATTGCTCCTACCTCGTGAGCAGTTACATTAGTCTTTCTGATGACATCAAGAAGGGTGGTTTTTCCGTGGTCAACATGTCCCATGACAGTAACCACTGGAGGGCGAACTGATAGTTTTCCTTTTCCTCTTTCCTTTCGGGAAGGCGAAGCTCTACGCTCTTTTGCTGCTTTAGCAGCATAGCCAAACTCTGCAGCTGTTATGCTTGCAGTATTAAAGTCGACGCTCTGGTTAATATTGGCCATGATGCCTTTGCGCATGAGTTGTTTAATTATTTTTGTAGGCTCTACTTTTAATACGTCGGCCAGCTGCCTCACAGTTATAAAAGGTGGAAGCTCAACTTGTGGTAGGTCTTTCTTCAATCCCGGTTTGTTATCATCCAAATTTAGCTTTCCTCCAACGAGTTATGACTGTACTCAAGTAAGGTTTGTCGATTGTCATCATAAAGTTTTGTTCGTAGAGCATAATCCAGTCGATTTTTCCTCAGAGCTAACTCCCAACAGGTTTTTTTGGGGCATAAGTAAGCACCTCTGCCTGGCTTCTTTCCAAATACATCTATCTCAGCAACGCCGTTCTCAGTACTCACTAAGCGAATCAAGGCCTTCTTTTCCTTAATCTGTCGACAAGCTATGCAAGTACGCTGAGGTAAATACTTATTCTTCGCTCGCATCATCTATAAAATGGTCATCTTGCTTTTTATACTTTATCACCTTGCCCTTTCTTTTACTTTTAACTTCGCTTTTTGCCTTGTCTGGTATTTTCGCTTTTAACGCCCCCACTAAGATATCTTCAGCAAAGCGAATCTGTTTTTCTTCAGTCTTCTCAGGCGGAGCTTCTGGAATGCTTGGAAATTCAACCGACTCTTCCACTCCAATCTCCTCAGCTGGCTCTGCTTCAAGTGGCTCCCTTTCCGTAACTTCAGGGGGAATGACTTCTGCTGCTGTCTCTGGCTCTTGTATAACAGCCCTTTCCGACTCAATAGCAGAGACGCTCTTGATATCGATCCGCCAGCCTGTGAGTTTCGCTGCTAGCCTGGCATTCTGTCCTTCTTTGCCTATAGCTAGAGAAAGTTGCTTATCAGGGACAACCACAGTAGATGTGTTTCTTCCCGCATCGATTTTAATGCTTGCTACTTGAGCTGGGCTAAGGGCGTTAGAGATAAACACCCCAGGGTCGGCATGCCACTGGATTACATCTATTTTTTCGCCATTTAGTTCATTAATGATGATTTGGAGCCTTATGCCCCGAGGGCCAAGACAGCAACCTACAGGGTCAACGTTTTCTTGAGTAGTTGCCACTGCCACTTTAGTTCGATGTCCAGCCTCGCGAGCTATGGCTTTTAACTCCACAATCCCGTTGTGAACTTCAGGGATTTCTAGCTCAAAGAGGCCACGTATCAGGTTGGGATGAGAGCGAGAAACTATTATTTGAGGCTCTTTGTCCCTCTGGACCATCTCAAGAATATAAAATTTAAGTCGCTGCCCTCTATAATAATGTTCATTAGGAACCTGTTCACTCAAAGGAAGTATCGCCTCTATTTTATTCAGTCTGACATAAATTCGTTTAGGTTCGATGAATTGAATTGTTCCACTAACAACATTTCCTTCCCTATCGGTGAACTCTTCATAAACAATGCGGTGTTCTGCTTCCCGCAATCGCTGTAGAACGACTTGTTTTGCTGCTTGAACGGCGATACGGCCAATATTCTTGAGCGTGCATTCTATGTTTATTACATCACCAAGTTGTGCTGTAGCTCGCAGGTTTCGAGCTTCGTTGATGGAGATTTCATGATTTGGATTGGTAACTGACTCAACTATAACTTTTTGAATATAGAAATTGATTTCGCCGATGTCAGGGTCAACTTTTACTAAAACATCTTGTTCCAGAGCAGATACGCTTTTTTTATATGCTGAGGCCAGCGCTGATTCCAAGGCAGCCAAGACCACTTCTTTAGGCAAGTTTCTCTCAGCCGAAAGCTGAGTAATCGCAGTCCTAAGCTCTGTTTTCATCTTCCCATTCCTATTTAATTTTTTACTATTTAATAAAAAGGTGGGTAACCCCCACCTTTAGTTTAAATCCATTTATTTTAATTTAACATATTTAGGTTAAAAATGCAAAAGATTGTCTAAATAGCTTATAATGGGCAACTAATCAATTTGGGAGGGAATATGTTAGCTTTGGAAGGTGTGAAAATTTTGGATTTGTCGAGGTTGATTCCAGGTACATTTTGCACCATGCTCCTGGGAGATTTGGGGGCTGAAGTACTTAAAATTGAAGCGCCAGGGATAACTGAATTTATGGGTTCATCGAGAGCGCTTCCAGAGGAAGAAAACCGAAAGGCAGCAGCTTATTATGCCCCTAATCGCAATAAGAAAAGTGTCGTGGTTAACCTGAAATTGGAAGCAGGACGAGAGATATTTTACCGCCTTTCCCGGCACGCAGACGTTATTGTTGAGGGTTTTAGACCCGGAGTAGCCAAGCGCTTGAGGATAGATTACGAAACCATAAGTAAGCTAAATCCTAAGATCATTTACTGCTCGCTTAGTGGCTATGGTCAGGATGGGCCTTACCATGCTTTTCCCGGGCATGATATCAACTATATAGCTATGGCTGGTATCTTAGGCTTAATTGGGTCCAGCGAAGAACCTCCAGTTATCCCCTTAAATCTGGTTGCTGACTTTGCGGGGGCAGCGTTATATGGAGCTTTGGGTATTTCAGTAGCTTTGGTGGCTAGAAACAAGACGGGCAAAGGGCAATATGTGGACATGGCTTACATGGATGGAGCAGTATCACTCATGACCTGGTTCACTTGTGGTTACTTTTTTGACGGGTCAATGTTGAAGAGGGGTGAATCGTGGCTTCATGGTGCCTATCCCTATTACGGAGTGTACGAAACCAAGGATGGTAAACATATTACCATTGGCTGCCTCGAGCCACATTTCTGGGAGAACCTATGCCGATTTCTAGGAAAGGAAGAATATATCCCCTATCACTTCGCCCTGGAACACACCTTTCATAAGCCAGAAGATGAGAAATGGGATGAGATCCGCTCTTCTTTGAAGCAAATTTTCCTAACTAAGACAAGAGATGAATGGTTTGAATTGTTGATTAATAATGATGTCCCTGCCGGCAAAGTTTATACACCGGACGAGGTTTTTAGTGACCCACAAGTGATTCATCGCCAAATGGTAATAGAGGTGGAACATCCTACCTTGGGCAAGATCAAGCAAGTTGGCATAGCTCCTAAGCTCTCAAGCACACCAGGCAAGGTGAGAAGTTTATCTCCAATTCCTGGGGAACATACTGATGAAATATTACAGGAACTAGGCTATAAGCGGGAGGAGATTGAGAATTTACGACAGGAAGGTGTAGTATGTTAAAGGAGTTAGATTATGGCCGAAGAATGTATTTTTTGTAGAATTGTTGCTGGTGAGGTGCCTAGCGACATAATCTATCAAGATGAAAATTTCCTAGCATTCAGGGATATCTTGCCTAAAGCACCTACACACGTGCTCATTATACCTAAAACTCATATTACATCTGCGGCTGAACTTACTGAGGGACAACAAAAGCTTGCCGGGCGCCTTATAATCATAGCTAAGAATCTGGCTGAGAAAGAAGGGATAGCCAAGAAGGGTTATCGCTTGGTTATAAATTGTGGCTCTGAGGGGGGACAACTGGTGCCTCACCTTCATCTTCACCTTATTGGCGGCAGGAAGCTGGACGCCAGGCTTGGCTGAAGATTATAGAGACCGCAGCTTGTCTATTAATTCTTCTACAGCTTCGTCTGGGGTGGATGCTCCGGCGGTAATACCAATGAGGTGCTTACCCACGAGCCAGGAAGTATCGACTTCGTTTGCTGTTTCTACCAAATGAGTTTCCACCAAAGGAGCGCATATTTCAACAAGGTGTCTGGCATTGGCACTATTACCTCCGCCTATCACTATCATGAGTTGACTCTTGCGAGCTAATTTTATGGCAGCTTCTTGTTGACCCTGTGTTACTTTACATAAAGTATTAACGAGGCGCATTTCCTCAATCTTAGGCCCCACCATCCCTATAAGCTGTCTGACAAATTCGATAAAGGCAGATCGGGTTTGGGTCGTCTGGGAGATAATGCCCAAGCGTGATGGTGATTTTCCTGCCTTATCTATTTGCTTCACGTTGAGGGCAGCTATGCCTTTGTCTCCTGTCCAGCCTAGTAGTCCTTTGACCTCGGAATGCTTTGCGTCTCCAAATATGAAGACGTCAAACCCAGCTTCGGCTAATTCCTTGGCTGCGTTTTGGGCTTTGCGGACTATGGGACATGTAGTGTCAATGATATGAATGTGATGGGCTCTGATCTCAGATAATACCGCTGAGCTTACACCATGAGTGGTGATAGCCAGGATTCTGCCTTGGGCTTGGTCCAGATGATCTATCGGCTTTACTCCTAGATTAGCCAATGCTTCCACTAGCAGGCGATTGTGTGCTACAGGTCCCAGTGTTTCTATTTCTCCATATTTGTTAGCTGTCTCCTTCAACAACTTGATGGCCCGTCTGACGCCGAAGCACAGGCCCAGTTTCTCAGCCTTCTCAACCTTCATGTTTTTCATATTCGCCTTGATATTCGAGTGGCAAAAGAACAGCGATTTCCATCATCAGTTGTGTGGTCAATGATTGCATTTGTGACTTGCTCATCCTGCTGGAGGTTGGAGGTAGCTTAAATGGCTTGCCAATGTTGACAACTATGCGAGGGCGTTTCCATAGCCAGCTTATGCCCTTAATCTTGTCTGTGCCGACGATGCCGACAGGAAGAAGAGGGACATTTGCTTTTGAGGCTATAACTGCGGAGCCTGGTTTGCCTTTTCTGAGTTTGCCGTCGTGACTTCTGCCGCCCTCCGGGAACATTCCCAGGATTAGTCCCCTTTCCAATGCATCTCTGGCACTCTTAAGTATCTTTTGTTTCTCTCTAACCCTACCTTCACGGCGTATGGAAACGGATCCAGCCCAGCGGAGCCAGAATCTCAAAAAGGGAGAACGAAAGAGTTCCTCTTTTGCCACGAAAGTAATCCATCGCGGAAGGCTAAATGCGAGAAAAATTGGGTCGAGGACATGAACATGGTTGGCTACCAAAATCAGCGGACCGGTTAATGGTATATTGTCTCTTCCTTCAACTTTCCAGGAGAAAAGAATATTGAGCAAAGGTCTACATGTGGCTAAGAAAATCTTTTGAGAGAGGGTCATAGATTTACCGCCAGAGTATATATTTTGTCTACAACTTGCTCCAGGGTAAAGTTTTCTGTATCGATAATTATGGCATCTTCAGCCGGTTTAAGTGGCGAGATGGTTCTATTGATATCCATCTCGTCTCGCTTCTTTAAATCGGCGAGGACTATTTCCAGGTTCGAATTCTCTCCTCGATTTAATAGTTCCTTGTAACGGCGCCTGGCTCTCTCTTCGGTGGAGGCGGTGAGAAAAATCTTTAGTTCCGCCCAGGGTAAGACTACCGTACCAATGTCTCTGCCTGCCATCACTACCTTTCCTCGCTGGGCTAACTTACGCTGTTCTAGTATCAGTGTCTGGCGTACCCCGGCTATCTTCGATGCCAGGGAAACATGTGCCTCTACCTCAGGGCAAAGCAGCTTGGAAGAGACATCTTCATCATCAATGAAGGGCGTGAGATGCCATCCTTGTAAGGGAACAAAATCGAATTTAGTGTTATTGGCCAACTGACAAAGCTTTTGTTCGTTCTCTATGGGGATACCTGATTTGAGAACCTTCCAGGTAAACGCTCGATACATCATCCCTGTATCGAAGAAAACATAGCCCAATCTTTTTGCTAGCAGTGAGCCGACACTACTCTTGCCGACTGCCACAGGACCGTCTATAGCAATTAGCTGTGGTTTCAAATTTCCCTCCATAATATCATTCTAGGCCAGTCTGTCAAGCTTTTAAATCTGAGATCAACGTCGCTTTCTACTCAAGCTAAGGGTGATTAGGGTTTGACGATCACCCACGCTTTACCCCAGAAAGCTTGAAAAAATCCAATAGCGCCTCAAACATGTTTGATGAGATTATACTAGAAAATTCCTTGAATAGAGATGCAATAGACTGGCAAATCTTAGCGGTAATTCCGTGAGCTCAAGGATTTGCCTTAGTTGCGAATTCCGTTTAAAATAACTTTCTTTATAAGGAAATTGATTCGTGAGGAGGAATTCATATGGGTACGGTTGCTGACCGGTTGAAGGAACTGAGGGACAAAGAAAGAAAGATAAAAGCCTTGGGAGGCCTGGAGCGGGTGGAAAAGCAGCACAAATCGGGGAAATTAACTGCTCGTGAAAGGTTTGACCTGCTTTTTGACCCTGGCAGCTTTCACGAGCTTGATTTGTTTGTTCAGCATCGAGCTACGCTCTTTGGCATGGATAAGGTTGTCGTCCCCGCAGAAGGAGTCGTTACTGGATATGGGATGGTAAATGGTCGCCCTGTATGTGCTTTTTCTCAGGACTTTACCTCCATGGGAGGGACACTAGGCGAGATGCATGCTAAAAAGATATGCAAGGTAATGGATTTAGCTATGAAGTGTGGTGTTCCCATAGTAGGCTTTAATGACTCTGGAGGGGCCCGGATTCAGGAAGGTGTTGATGCCCTTTCAGGCTATGGGCAGATATTCTTCCGGAATTCTGCAGCCTCAGGGGTTATTCCCCAACTCTCGGCAATCATGGGGCCTACTGCCGGGGGAGCAGTCTATTCACCTGCCATGACAGATTGGGTGTTCATGACAAAGGGGACAAGCTACATGCACATCACTGGCCCGGCAGTTATCAAACAGGTTACTGGGGAAGAGATCACTTCCGAAGAGCTGGGCGGTGCCATGACTCATGCCACTAAAAGTGGTGTATGCCATTTTGCCTGCGATAGCGATGCCCAAGCTATCGAAATCATAAAAAAACTTCTGAGTTACCTTCCCTCAAGTAATAGGGAGGCCCCCCCTTTAATTAAGGCTACCGATGACCCAGACCGTGTTGACCCTGCCCTTGACAGCATAATCCCAGACGAGCCCAACAAGGTTTATAATATGAGGGATGTTATCAAATCCATTGTGGATAACGGTGAAATACTTGAGCCCCATTATAATTATGCGCAGAACGCCATTATTTGCTTTGCCAGGCTTAATGGTAGAACAGTGGGCGTTATCGCTAATCAATCAATGCATCTTGCTGGGTGTCTTGATGTCAATGCCTCGGATAAAATCACCCGATTTATCAGGTTCTGCGATGCTTTTAATATTCCCTTGCTTACCATTGCCGATGTCCCTGGTTACTTGCCAGGGAAAGACCAGGAATGGCTGGGAATAATAAGACACGGAGCAAAGATTTTGTGGGCTTACTCCGAGGCCACGGTTCCTAAAATCACTCTGGTCACTCGCAAAGACTACGGGGGTTCATATCTTGCCATGTGTAGTAGAGATCTGGGCGCTGATTTTGTTTTCGCCTGGCCCACAGCGGAGATTGCAGTGATGGGGGCTGAAGGGGCTACACCGATTATCTTTCGCAAGGAAATAGAGGCTGCGCCGGACCCTGAAGCCAAGGAGCAAGAGAAGATTCGGGAATATCGTGACCTACTATATAATCCTTACATTGCCGCCTCGCGGGGATATGTTGACGAAGTTATTCCACCCCGGGAGAGCCGCCCCAAGATAATCAAGGCCTTGGATATTCTCTCTACTAAACGAGAAACGAGACCTCCAAAGAAGCATGGGAATATTCCTGTGTAAAGAAGTTTAATAAAGGAGCAATAGCTGCCATTACTGCTGGGTGCTATCCCGAACCAAAGCTCGAAACGAGACGAAGAGGCTAGCAGATGGTCTGAATTTATGGCCACGCTTGAAATGTCAAGCAGTAAAAGACTCGTAATGACGAAAGGAGATAATTCGTGAATGCAGTAAGAAACGGTTCCATCTTGGCCAAAGATTTAACCGCTGATAAAGTGAAAACGAGGCCGAAAGCTAAAAACCCGGTCAAAATTTGTGATACTACCTTTCGTGATGGGCATCAATGCACATTGGCTACGAGGATGCGAACTGAGGATATGGAGTGGATGGCCCCTGAAATGAATAAATGTGGCTTCTACTCTATGGAGGTCTGGGGTGGGGCAACATTTGACGTAGCCCATCGCTTTTTGGGTGAGGACCCCTGGGACAGGCCTCGCAAGTTGAAGAAACTCATGCCTGGTACTCAACTTCAGATGCTTCTACGAGGTCAGAATTTAGTCGCTTATCGAAACCATCCTGATGATTTGGTTGATGCTTTTGTGGAACAGGCCGCTGAGGTGGGCATTGATATTTTCCGCGTTTTTGATGCCGTGAATGACGAGCGCAATCACGAACGTGCCGCCCAGGCAATTAAAAAATGTAGCAAACATTATCAAGGAGCCGTATGTTACTCGCTCACCCAGCCCAGAATGGGTGGACCGGTCTACAATCTGGAATACTATGTCAAGAAGGCTCTCGCCCTCCAAGACATGGGTGCTGATTCCATATGTATTAAGGATCAGGCTGGGCTTATCTCCCCTTATGATTCCTATGAGCTAATCAAGGCTCTTAAGGAAAACTTGAAAGTACCTGTTGAGTTGCATACTCACTACACTAGTGGACAGGCTTCTATGTCGGTGCTGAAGGCCATTGAGGCCGGGGTCGACATCGTCGATACTGCCTTGTCTCCCTTTGCTTTACGCTCCTCACAGCCAGCTATTGAGCCTCTGGTAGTTGCTCTGTATAGCACAGACAGGGATACAGGGCTTGACATTGAACAACTATTCAAGTGTGCTCAAATGTTGGAACAGATCGCCCCTAAATACAAAGATTTCCTAGATACATCGGCAATGTCGGTCATCGATACCGGAGCTCTGGTGCATCAAATTCCTGGTGGCATGACCACGAACCTGGTGGCGCAGCTCAAACAAATGGATGCTCTGGACAAGCTGGCTGAGGTGCGACAGGAAACTGCTAGGGTCAGGGCAGAATTTGGTTATCCACCTTTAGTTACACCTACGAGCCAGATTGTTGGTGTCCAAGCAGTACAGAATGTCCTGCTAGGGCGCTACAAGCTTGTCTCCAAGGAGGCAAGGGAATATGTATATGGGGGTTATGGCAAGCCACCAGCTCAAATTGCCACCGACATCCAGAAGACTATTCTTAAAGATAAGGTGCCTATCACCTGTCGGCCGGCAGACCTGCTCGAGCCAGAACTGGAAAAAGCTAAGGAAGAATCAAAAGAATTCACTAAGAATATTCAAGATGTCCTTATTTATGCTCTTTACCCTACCACTGGTGCACGCTTCTTAAATTATAGATATGGTATAGATAAGACCATCCCAGACGATTGGAAGCCACCCCATGCCCCCAAGACTCTTGAGGAGGTGAGCAGGGAGGATGAACTTATTGCTCAAGTTAAAGCTGGCAAGCTGAAGGGAAGTTAGAGAAAAAGCAATCTCCGAAAAAGAGCAGGCGTGAGAAATTTCAATGTTTTCATCGGAGATGATAAATAGGCACACATATATTTAGCGCAAAGGGAAGTAAAATAACGATATAGAGGGAGGTAGAGATGAAGGTAGACGTTGAAAGATTGAAGGAGATCGTAGGAGAGAAAAATGTCAGAGATAACATTGCTGATCTTTATGTCTATGGCTCTGACTCCTCGGTTCATGAAGCCAATCCTTCGGTTGTTGTCAGACCTGAAACAATAGAGGAAGTGCAGGAGATTGTACGCTATGCCAATGCCGAGTTAATACCTGTTATCGCCCGAGGTGCCGGTTCTGGCGCTTCGGGACACACTGTTCCCATAGATGGTGGCATTGTCATGGATTTGAAGCGAATAAACCGAATCCTGGCGATAAGACCCCGAGATATACTGTGCAAAGTTGAGCCGGGAGTAGTCTGGGATGATTTAAACAGGGCGCTTCAGCCCTATGGTCTTTGGTTTCCTTCGGCTCCAGAGTCGGGTAGAATTGCCACCATTGGCGGAGCTATTGCCAACAATGGCTCTGGGGTAAGGGCGATAAAGTACGGAACAATGCGGGACTATGTCTTAGGGATGAAGGTTGTTCTGGCAAATGGAGATTTAGTTACTCTTGGTGCTGATACACGCGCTCAGGCATCGGGTTACCAGCTTGATAGGCTTATAGTTGGCTCTGAAGGCACTCTGGGCATAATTGTAGAAGCGACACTTTTGCTCAGACACCTGCCTAAATTTAGAGCTATGGGAATGGCGAAGTTCAATAAACTAGAAGATGCTGGTGAGACAATATCAGACATAGTGGCATCTGAAGTAACGCCCTCATTGCTTGAGCTTGTAGACGATATAGCCATCACTGCTCTTAACAAGACCCTTAACATGAATCTTCCCCAGGTAGAAGCAATTGTGCTATATGAGTGTGATGGACGATTAAAAGAAGCTGTGGACTACGATATGGAAACCATCAAAGAGATATGTGAGAAACATAATGCCTTTGGAATTGAAATGGGCAGCGATGCTAAGGAAATGGAACGAATCTATAGCGGGAGGAAAAAACTTTTTGCTGCGCTCTCAAGATATAGGGATGGATTTGTCTGCACATCGTTAGCTGATGACATGGCTGTCCCTAGCTCAAAGATAGCGGAATGCGCCCGCAAGATTCACGAAATCGGAGAACGCAATCACGTAGTGATGAATGCTTATGGTCATTGTGGTATAGGATTGCTACATACAAAGATATTGATGGAAGCTACCAAGAAAGAGCAGTGGGAAAATGCCAGGCGGGCAGTTGAGGAGGTATATGATTATGTCCGAAGTGTGGGGGGGACAACCTCAGGGGAGCACGGCATTGCCATTTCCAAAGCGCCCTCTTGGAAAAAAGAAAAGGCAGATTCACTTCAAATGATGAAGGCTATAAAAATGGCTCTTGACCCCAACAATATCTTAAATCCTCATAAATTGATGGATGCACCGGATGACTGGGTTACGGCAACTAAACTCAGATACCCGGTGGAGCTATAAGGAAAAACTGAAATCGAATCTCCAAAGAGCCGGTGCCTCTTCTTGCTTGGAAGCCTTGGGATAAGCTAGGGGATAATGGAATTTAACAGACTAAATAAGTGGGGAAACGAACTAAATATATGTATAAGGTGTGGCTATTGTTATGAGCATTGCCCTCTATATAAGGTGTCCAATTGGGAAATTGATACGCCCAGGGGGAGGCTGTTGCTTGCTTATGGGCTCCTGACGGGTGAAGTTGAACCCTCTACATATGTTGCGGAAAAGCTCTTTCAGTGCTTTTACTGCAAGAATTGTAGCAAAAGCTGTTCAGCAAAAGTTTCGCCTGCTGATATTTTTACCGATGCCAGAGCTGACCTTATGGAAGCTGGCTTCGAGGTGCAGGGCACCACAGTTAGGAATGCCGAAAAACTATGTATAGACTGTGGAAGATGTGTCTCGGTATGTAAATCTGAAGCACTTTCTATGGATATGGAGAATATGAGAGTACTGGTCGACAAGGTTAAGTGTAAGGGTTGTGGTGTGTGTGTAGCGGAGTGTCCTGTTGGAGCAATGTCGCAAAAAGAGGGATTTGGAGTATCAAAAAAAGAACTCTCTGCGAAAATTGAGAGCTCCCTCAGAAGTATGAATGAAATCCCCAAAGTAATTATATTCTGTTGTGATTGGTCAATATATCCTGGACTCCGACTGTCTCGAATGGAACTGACGGAGGCAGAAAATATATCTGGGGTTATCGTGACTGTGTGTGCTGGCCGTATTGACCCAGGATTGATATTGGACACATTTTACCAGGGCGCATGGGGGGTGATGATTGCCTGTTGCCCGCTTGATGAATGTGAGCACGATGGAAACTATAGGGCTCAGGAGAGATGTGTATTGGTTGGGAGACTGCTTGGTGTGCTTGGTGTTGAAGCACAAAGGCTTAAGTTGGAACATTTTGCCACTGGTGAGACCCAAAAACTTAAGAATGCGGTGAATAGTTTTGTGAGTGAAATAGCATCCTTGGGGCCAATATGAAAATCGGGAGGCTGAATTTCATAGAGAGCAGATTATAGGGGGCTGTAAGGCAGCGAAACAAACGGAAGTCCTCAGTGTTGAGCTATCTCCGCTGATAGAGACTAAAAAAGGAAAACAAAATTAGCTATGAAAATAAGAATCCCTTACGGAAAGGAAAAGGTAGAGGTTGAAGTTGAGGAAAACAGGGTTTTCAGAATAGTTGAACCAAACGTTGTTTCTGTTGGCGATGAAACAAAGACCATCCGCAAGGGAATTGAACAACCCATTAACTCCAGGAGTTTTGATGAGTTTATCGCCGATGCTAGAGATTTGCTTTTCATTATTAATGATTACACCAGACCCACTCCTACGGCAAAAATACTAGAAGTAATTTACCCTAAAACCAAGGATAAAAATACAAGGTTTATCATTGCCACTGGAATTCACCGTGCACCAACTGAAGAGGAATTCAACTTTATCTTCGGAAATTATCACAACTTGCTAAAGGACAGAATCTATGTCCACGATGCTCGCAAAGATGAAGATATGGTATATTTGGGAATCTCCTCCACTGGTACCGAGATGTATGTAAACAAAATAGGTGTAGAGGCACATAAGCTGGTAACTATTGGTTCAGTAGAGCCCCATTATTTCGCTGGCTATACAGGAGGAAGGAAATCATTTCTCCCCGGTATTGCGTCTTATAAGACAATAGAGCAAAACCATAAGCATGCCCTTAGTCCCCGTGCACAGACGCTGGTTTTGGAGGGCAATCCGGTTCATGAAGATATGGTTGATGCCCTCAAGACGATAGAAGGAAAGGAAATATTTTCCATCCAGACTGTTCTCGATGGCGAAAAAAGGATTTACCATTGTACCTCAGGGCATATTCATGATTCATTCCTGATGGCTATAGAGAAAGCTCACGAAGTTTACTGTGTAGATATAAAGGAAAAAACGGACATCGTCGTTGCTGTCGCCGGTTATCCCTCAGACGTGGATTTATATCAATCACAAAAGGCGCTTGATAATGGGAAACTGGCTCTAAAGGAGGGAGGGATTCTTATACTTGTCTCTGAATGCAGGTCTGGCATAGGAGAAGAGGCATACTTTAATCTCCTGGCCAGCAGTAAAACCCCTCAGGAAGCTCTGCAAAGAATTGAGCAAGGCTACAAACTGGGTTATCATAAAGCTGCTAAAATGGCTGAGATTGCCACCTGGGCAGAAATCTGGGGAGTGACCGGGCTTGTGGAGCAAGATATGGAACAAGCATTTATCAAACCCTGTCACGAAGTTCAAGAGGCGCTAGATAGAGCAATTGAAAAGAAGGGAGAAAAGGCAAAAATCCTGTTCCTGATGGATGCTAGTCTTACTGTGCCAAAGGTAATGGGATAGAAACTTAGCATCCAACGCAGCCAGCATCAGGAAGCCAGGATAAGCCGGCAAAGAAAGATGAAGGAAATCAAAGCTGGTGACGTAACGAACACCGTAGGCCGTTTATTTGAGCATTCTTGCCATTATTTGCCCCCAGATGTGATAATTGCATTGAGGCAAGCAAAAGAAAAAGAAAAATCTCCTGTTTGCCGTGATGTGCTGGATAGGATATTGGAAAATGCAAACATTGCCGGCGAGGAACAAATTCCTCTTTGTCAGGACACCGGTGCCGCCGTGGTCATGTTGGAGCTAGGCCAGGAAGTGCACATAATCAATGGAGGCCTTTATACAGCAGTCAACGAAGGGGTGCGCCAGGGGTATGATAGGGGTTATTTACGTAAATCCATAGTGAGCCAGCCCTGTTTTGCCAGGGTAAATACGAAAGATAACACACCGGCTATGATTCATACTGATATAGTTCCTGGAGACAGGCTGAAAATCAGCGTCTTGTCCAAGGGAGGTGGCTCAGAAAATTGTTCTCGTCTGACTGTTCTAACTCCAGCTAAGGGACGTCAGGGGGTGATAGATTTTGTCGTCAGCCTTGTTGACGAGGTTGGGAGCAACCCCTGTCCACCGGTTATCATTGGTGTTGGCATCGGTGGGACGACGGACAAGACCATGTTTATAGCTAAAAAGGCGTTGTTACGCAAACTTGGCGAGCCCAGTCCCGACCCTGATGTTGCTGATTTAGAGAGGGAAATTCTGGAAAGAGTTAATAATCTGGGCATCGGTGCTATGGGCTACGGTGGCACAGTTACTGCCTTAGCAGTTCATGTGGAAACCTTCCCTTGCCACATTGCCAGCATGCCTGTGGCTGTCAACATGCAGTGCTGGTGTTCTCGCCATGAAGAGGCAATTCTGTAAGGCAATTGAAGGAGTGATAAGAGGATGTCTGTAACCATTTCGCCCAAAAGGCTGCGCCGTGAGTTTGTAAGGAAAGTCAGGGAACTCAGCGGGCAAAACCTTCAGTTATGTTACCAGTGTGGTATGTGTTCCGGAGTTTGTCCCGCGGTTTCCAATATGGACCTTTCCCCTCGACGGATTATTGAACTGGCAAGATTAGGGTTGGAAGAAGAAATTGCCAATTCAAAGACTGTGTGGATTTGTGCCTCTTGTTTTGCCTGTACTGTCAATTGCCCTAGAGGATTTGACCTCTCTAAGATGATGGAGGCAATAAGGCTTCTCACCCTGAGAAAGAATATTGACTACATACGCCCCGAAGATATTTCACCACAAGAACGCTGCAAACTTCCTCAAATAGCTATGGTCAGTGGCTTGAGGAAGTTTACCGGCTAAAGAAATAAAAAATGAGCTTAGCTTATTATCCCGGATGTACCTTGAAAACCAAGGCAAGGAATCTGGAGGAGCCTGGCATCGCCTCTCTGGAAGTTTTGGGATTGAAGTTGGTGGAGATTCCCAGGTGGAACTGCTGTGGCGCTGTTTATTCTTTAGCAGATGACGACTTGATTCATCAGGTAGCACCTGTTCGCAACCTCATCCGAGCGAAGGAACAAGGGCAAGATAAGCTAGCTACGTTATGCGCTTTCTGCTTTAATACTTTAAAGAGAGCCAATCTTTTAATGAGAGAAAATGCGGAAAAAAGAAATACTCTTAATAGCTTTATGGATGAGGAGATAGATTATGGTGGGGAAGTAGAAGTAGTTCATCTTTTAGAGGTGTTGAGAGATGAAATAGGATGGGAAGCTCTTGCTCAGAAGGTAAAACTCCCTCTCAGGGAATTAAAAGTAGCCCCTTATTATGGGTGTACTCTGCTTCGCCCCAGGGAGGTAGCTATAGATAGTGTAGAGAACCCTACCATCTTACGAGAGTTTCTTAAAGCTCTCGGAGCTAGTCCTGTTGATTTTCCTGAATCCACGCGGTGCTGTGGGTCTTATCAAGTAATAAGCAATCCAGATGATATTTCTGAATATGCGCGGGTTATCTTAAACTCGGCATTGAAGCATGGAGCGGAAGCCCTGGTTCTCACCTGCCCTTTATGTGATTATAATTTGGGCCAGGGGCAGAAAGAATTGATGAAGAAACATAGCGAATTCAAAGGGATGCCGTTATTTTATTTCACTCAACTTCTAGCTCTTGCCTTAGGGCTCGACCCTCAGGTATGTCATTTTGAGCTAAATTATGGTAGCCCGGAATCACTTCTGAGGGAAAAGAACTTACTTTCCCAAAGTGAAAGCTTTCAACCGATTGGGGGTTAAGAATGAGCATCAAAGAGGAAAATAAAAATCCAGCAGAAATAGCGGCTAAGCTGATTCCGATATATATCATGGGAAAGCGCTATGAAGTTCCCGAAGGTCTTACCATTATGAAAGCCATGGAGTATGCTGGCTATAAGTTCATTCGAGGTTGTGGGTGTCGGGGGGGAACCTGCGGTGCCTGCGGTACGGTTTATCGTAAGCCTGGCGATTATAAATTACAGGTAGCGCTTGCTTGCCAGAAGACAGTCGAGCCAGGTATGTATATGGCCCAAATACCCTTTTTCCCTGCCAATCGGGCCCAGTATGAATTCGCTGATTTAATTTCCGCCCCGGAAGAGGTTTTTAAACTATATCCTGAGCTATTCCGCTGTGTGGCCTGCAATGCCTGCACGAAGGCTTGTCCTCAGGGAATAGAGGTCATGGATGCCATCGCAGCTTTGAAACAAGGGAATATCGCCGAGGCTGCTCGACTTAGTTTCGATTGTATCCAATGTGGGTTATGCACTAGTCGCTGCTTTGGGGAATTAGCTCAGTATCATATGTTCCAACTCGCGCGAAGAATTTACGGAGCTAAAATTCTCCCCAGGGCAGAACATTTAGCCGAAATAGTAGGAACAATTAACGAAGGAAGGTATGACCAAATTCTAGAAGAGTTGAAGCATGTGAAGGAGGATGAGCTGAAAAAGTTATATCAGGAACGGGAGGCGGAGCCAATGGCAGCCGGGGAGGATTGGAAACCAAAAGATACAAGATATCTATAGGAGGCGAGATGAGTTACTTAGGATATCCAGACTTCTTCGAGCCCTATATCAAGAAGGTAGAACAGAACAGACCTGCCCGTGTAGAGAAAAGGAAGAAAGGGGAGGAATTTCCCTTTATGTCCCTGGAAGAAAGACAGGACATGTTGAAATATCACCCTGATTATAAGGAGGAGGGGAGAAGAGAGATAAAAGTTGGCCCAAATAAGGGTTATAGGATAGCTCACGAGTTTGTTGACCTGCTGGAAGCTAAGAGCAAGGTTGATCCTGATAAGGTGGACCTCACGAGGGCTGACTATGAAACTGATGTCTTAGTTATTGGGGGTGGAGGGGCTGCCACCATTGCCGCCCTTATTGCCGAGGAAAATGGTGCCCAGGTTATTGTGGCTACCAAGCTTCGGCATGGCGATGCTAATACTATGATGGCTGAAGGTGGGATTCAGGCTGCCTCAAAAGGAGAAAAAGATTCTCCTTATTATCATTATCTGGATGTGATGGGAGGAGGACATTTCAAAAATGACCCCGAGATTGTGGCTGCTTTTGTGAAGCAAGCTCCTGATGCCCTCCGGTGGTTGGAAAGCCTGGGAGTTATGTTCTCCAAGTTTCCCGATGGCAGGCTGGATGCTATGCACGGTGGGGGAACTTGCCGAAAAAGGATGCATTATTGCGCCGACCTCAGCGGACTGGAAATCATGCGCACAGTGCGCGATGAAGCTCGTAATCGGGCTAATATCAAAGTTCTGGAGTTTTCCCCGGCAGTAGAGCTTATCTTGAACGAATACGGGCAGTGTGCTGGAGCCTTGCTCTATAACATGGAAACTGAGGAGTACATTGTTGTCAGAGCCAAGGCGGTGGTTTTAGCTACCGGTGGTGCTGGAAGGCTCCATATTCAGGGGTTTATAACCACCAATCATTATGGTGCCACCGCCGATGGTATTGTTTTAGGCTACAGAGCAGGTGTGCCTTTGGCTTTCATGCATACTGTTCAATATCACCCCACAGGCGTCATTTTCCCGGAGCAAATAGAGGGATGGCTCATTACCGAGAGGTTCCGGTCAGAGGGGGCGGACATTTTGAATGTCCACGGGGAGAAGTTTGTCAATGAGCGCGAGCCCAGGGATGTGGAATCAGCCCGGTTTATCAAAGAATGCCTGGATGGCAAGGGCGTTCCCACTCCTACTGGAAAAGTAGGAATATGGCTCGATTCCCCCATGCTTGACATCCTCCACGGTGAGGGGAGGGTGCGAATCGCCTTTGTGGGGAAATGGAAGGTATACGACCGCTTAGGAATTGATATATCTAAAGCACCCATGCTGGTCTATCCCACACTCCATTATCAGAATGGGGGGCTTAAGGACGATGACGAATGCGAAACTGCTGTGCCCGGGCTTTATGTTGCCGGGGAAGTAACTGGGGGGTTGCATGGAGAAAACAGGCTGATGGGCAATTCGCTTATGGATATTGTAGTATTTGGCCGGATTGCGGGAAAGAATGCTGCTATATTCGCCAGGGAGAAAGCAAAAGAGGGAAAGCTAACCTTGGAGCACGTAAAGAGATATCATAAAGAGCTCGAAGAGGCCGGCATTATAACTGATAGAGTGGCCCCCATGCTCCTTCCCGATTATACTAGGCCTGAAGTAAAAGAAAAGCAGCTTACCGCAAGCTACTTGGGGACTTGGAGGTAAAAATCGGGCTTGAAGCAAAGGGTAATGATAAATATAGGTTGAGAGCTATGTCTAAGAAAGTCACGCTTCCTTTAACTGACGAAGTCTTAAAAGACCTCAAAGCCGGGGATAATCTCTTGCTCACCGGTGTCATCTACGTTGCCCGAGATGCTGCTCATAAAAGGATGGTCGAGGCTCTAGACCAGGGGAAGCCCCTGCCTTTCGATATCAAGGGGGCAACCATATACTACATGGGGCCCAGCCCGGCCAGGCCGGGGAGGGTAATTGGCTCAGCTGGTCCCACCACCAGTGGTCGGATGGATGCTTATGCCCCCCGCTTAATGGCCGAGGGACTGAAGGGGATGATTGGCAAAGGTTTGCGGTCGAGTGCTGTCAAGGATGCCATGGTGAAGCACAAGGCAGTCTACCTGGGGGCAATAGGGGGTGCCGGCGCCATAATTTCCAGGAGCATCAAGAAGGCAGAGGTGGTAGCCTACGAAGAACTTGGTGCTGAAGCCCTTCGCCGTCTGGAGGTGGCAGACTTCCCCGTTACGGTAGTAAACGACATCTACGGCGGCGACCTCTACGAAGAAGGCAAAGCCAAATATCAGGTCAAAGCTCCCTGAATGAGGCATTATGTGCACAGAATACCCATGCTGATTTGGTTCGCACGTTTTCGCGTTCTTTAAGAAACAGGCATAAATATGTTAATGATTCTGTCACTGAGGATGTGATATTTGGGTAGACCCAACGCAATTCTCATTTCATTTAGCCTACATCTCCACTCAGCTTCAGAGTCTGGACCCTGCTGCCCTCTATCACCGATAAAATATAGGAACACAAGCCAAGCAGGAATCCCTCCTAGGTACAACCAGTGGAGATGTGCCAAACGATTCGCATACTGATAATACTTACCAAGCCAGTCAGCGCCTTCTCTTACACCCAAGGCCTGTTTGACAACTGATAGGCTACGTCTGATCTTTTCCAGGCTATCAGCTTTGGCACCACATGTTGAGGTGCCTAGTTCCTTGAAATGACTCTTCGCTTCGAGAAGGATAACACCGTGCCTATCTCCGTCTCCAGCTACCGTGGCAAGAGCATCCCAGGATGGGCCGAGTCGTGGCCAAAACCTGGATAGACTAGGTTTCAGATGAGATAGCCCTACAGATCGAAGGAAACCAGCGTCCCTGAATTCACGGTAGTTTTGGCACGCAAGGGGGGACACCCAGTGTGGCTCATCTGAGTGGTAGGCTGATAATGAAGGACTTCTCGACAGTATAGACCGATTCAAATTTTCGGTGCTATCGTTAACTAGATTCTGTAGATAATAGCGGCTGCCTTTGTCCGCTCTCCCCGAATTCTTTCTTGCCATAAACTCCCTTGCTAGTATTATTTGTCAACTGTTTGAACAGAGTTTCCGAATTTTATGCTAGCAATCTTCTGTTCTTGTAGTCATACTTGGCTCTGTCGAACTTGATACCCAATCTAGACAAACCACTGGCAAGTAAGTTCATTACATCATGGGAGAACAGTGGGTGATAACGCTCGGCCAAGATATGTGAGTGTAGGTGTTCAAATTTTCGACCGCCATTTTGAATTATGATCATAGCTTCAGTCTGCCGCGACCTTTTGTATCTACCAAATTTGAAGAGATTATCCATTGCTATACAAGTGTCGTGGATAACTGCGGTGTAAAATAGTGTTTCGCTGATCACACCCATATTGATATTGTTGCCGGATTTCAACTCGATGATGTGCAGTGTCTTTCCATCTTCGCTAATTCCGCCTAGGTCAATGGCTGCAGCGCCACGAGTAAAGATAGCGGTTTTTTTCTCAATAGTCTTATGAAATACTCCTACGGGGAGCTGATTGAACAGCTTCTCTCGATTCAATCCCCAACACTCGCAAAGCAGTTCCTTACCTTCTTCGAATGTGAACCATGATTCTATCTTTCTTTCTATATTCTTTGTTTTGGGAACCGATTTTCGTTCGCGCAAGGGTTGGTTGAGATAGCAGGGCTCTTTTTTCAACCATTGTCCGAATTCCTCGACCTTCTCTCGAAGGACTTCGTACAAAGAAAACCAGTCAGGAAACAGTCTTAGGAAATTGGCCGTCCGATACAAAAACCGATTGAAGTGGCACGCTTTTGAGTTGCCTAATACTCCCACTGAGTAATCAGAAGGGAACGGAAAATCGAGTTCTACTTTCGTTGTTAAATCCGGAAGCCATGTCTTAAGAGCAACAACCCATCCTTCAAAGGCAACGCTGTTTACTTGCATGTTCAGTGCAGGGATGGAGACACGGGCTCTCAAAACTCCATTGTAGCTGGAAAAATCTATGTCCTTGGGCAGTCCAACATGAGAATGTGCTATCCCTTCATTCCGTAGCTGTTCTTTGAGTGAAAGGATGATCTCTTCTTTCGTGACGGGTTCTGCGTTAATCATGCCTATCTTCCCTTCTCGGTCGCGATTTATTAGCAAAGACTTATTGTTTGGCCATCCGCTACTTGAATTACGTTTGGGAACATGTCGTTGAATTTTTCAGGATAAAAAGTGTGAATGGGTATAATCCAACGTGGTTTCAACGCACTTACTAGCATCTGCAGTTCGGGAATATAAGCGTGGCCACTAGTGTGTATCTCTTTGATTGGGATGTTATTCGACTCAAGGAACTCTTGCAGGTTACTTCTCTCAAGATAACCATGCCACATTGAGTAAACAACCATCGCCTTGCCACTCCCCTTCAGTTTTGTGATTAAACTGCGGAAATAGCGACTATCTTTGGCGAGGAGTACCTTATCGTCAGGGTTATCGCGGATTTCTTCAAACTCAATTTTGGCTCTTTTATATTTGTAAAGGAGAGCCCTATCGAAATCTGCTAATTTCTGAGCATGGTAATAAGAGTACAGCACTCGGACACTTTCCCAGTCGAATTGAGGAATGCGTTGTGATATGGCACTCAGTTTGTCCAGAACGAATGCGGTGTAGAGGTCAATAATCAGAATCTTGCCGCCACGCTTTGTCGCCCGGTAGATAGATACGAGTCGGTCCAAATTCTGCGAAGAAGTAAATACATAGCAGAGTCCCTTCTGAGAAAGAATGAGCTCATACAGCGCCTGTTCAACGGAAGTTTCATCAAGAAATAAGCCCTCATCTCTACCCAGCATCGACCCTTCCATAATGAGATAATTAACATACGGCGGAGGGTCTTTGCCAATTCTATCCAGTAGTACGCTTTTACGGCCGTGCCCACGAAAATCGCCGGTGTAGAAGATCCGCTGTCCATCAGCTTCGATTAGGAAGGCAGCTGCGTCTGGCGCTGAGTGGTCCATCAAATAAGGGATAATGGCAAACTCACCTATCCTCAATGTCTGCGCCATCTCGAAGGTTTCAATCCTGTCAAATTTAACATCTGTATTGAGAAAGACATTTGACACTTCAGCCAAGCTTCTTGTCCCCACGCTCATATAGATGGGAATAGCGGAATGCACGAACCGCAAAAGCCCGTAGTGGTCGAGGTGTGCGTGAGTTAACACTACTGCCGTAACCGTTGGTTTAGCATTTTCATATAGTCCCTCAATTAGTGGCACGATTTTCCTCTCCAGTAATTGAGGCAAGGTGAATTTGCGATGTATGTTCCAGTCAAAGGGAGACATATCCTTGTTCACGAGAGGCAGTCCAATATCGAAGATGATGCGGGTGTTACCAGAACTTGAACATAGTTCGATACAGCTGCCGCCGATTTCGTGAGTCCCACGGTGAATCGTGAGCTGCGGATACTCGACCCCCACTCCATCGGAGATAATGGCAATAGAATCACACTTAACGAGCAGTTGCAATAGGTTATCAATAGTCTGCGCCACTTCGATATCTTCAGGATGGAGGTTTCTAAGACCGGCCATAAGGTCTTCGGTGATAGGAGCATGTCCTTCGTCAAAGAACTTCTTGACCAGAAGAATGTTGGAAGCCCTTCTTACGTACTCAGATACCTGCTGCAATCCATGGGTCGAAGCCAGGTCACCAACATAGCCCCGAGCGTCGTATAAGTAATACCCCATCAGTACACCTTGTAGACCGATGTCGCTAATTATGTTAATTGTACCTCAATATGATGGATTTGCCGATAGAGGGCAAGTATGACCTTACAAGGTTGGTAGCGGAAATACTCAGTAATTCTAGCTAGAGGAGTCCCCGATAAGTCTGCTGGAGGAGGAGAGCATCCTGTTCCAAATTAGGACGACTCTCGCTGATGACTACCCCTTTTGCCTTCCGTTCCTTCAGGGCTTTGAGTAGCTCCGCATACTGTAAGTCTGAGTTCGGGAGCATTAAGTGCTTGATTTCGCCCTTATTACCGTAAGCAATCCCGGAGAGATGGATGTGTGTATTATCTAAGGCTCGCCTGCCCAGTTTCTTTTCAACCTGGTCTAAGACGCCGAGGAATTCTTGATAGGAGTTAGCCTTTCCCGTCCGGGCATGCCAGTGAGAAAAGTCAATGCAGGGCAAAACTCCTTCTATCTCGCTGCTGAGCTGAAGTAGCTCCTCCAGCGTGCCGAATTGAGAAGGTTTTCCGGTAACTTCGGGGGAAATCGTTACCTTGTTTCCCTCACTCCGCAGAGTGTTTACCACCTCTTGTAGACGCTTCTTGACCACGGCGTAGGTCTCAGCGGGGGTGCTTTTGAGGTAAAAGGCGGCGTGGAAGGTGATACTTCTGGCGCCGAAAAGAGCGGCAATGCGAGCAGTTTGCAGTATCCTTTCTTTGCTCATGTGTATTTTTTGCGGCTCAACGGCATTCAGGTTTATAAAGTAAGGTCCGTGAGCAGTGAGCACTACGTTCTTCCTTGCCGCTAATTCTCCCAGCGAGACAGCAACCTTAGGGCTCATTTTTACCCCCTGGACAAATTCCACCTCCATGCAGCCGAGGCCGAGCTCGGCAATACGCTCAATGCCAGCCTCAGTGGAACGGAGTTTAGCACTGACAGGGACGCCGCCTGTTCCGAAAAGGAGCTCGCCTGTTTCGTTTGGATTCATGTTTTCCTCTCTTAGCTTATTATAACTGAAGTGACTGCAAAGTTGAGGGGACTTCGCAAAGTTTGGGGAATATGTGTAAAATGAACCATGTGAGGAAGGAATGAATATGTTGGGTAATTATACTGCTAAGTATACGAAAATTGACTCCGGTTATATGGGACAGCTTGTGGAGTGGCCAGAGGTGATAACCGAGGGAAGAACTTTGGAAGAGTGCCGCGAGATGCTTAAGGATGCTCTACACGAAATGATACTAGCCTATCGCCAGCAAAATAAAGAAATCCCTGTTGGACAAGCTCTTTTAGAACAAATAGCCGTCGACTCGAAGTAACCTAGCCGAGCGTCTCGTCTACGAGTTTTCTATAAGCAAACAGCAAATCTCCGGTTAGCTTGCCGGGTTTGCCTGTGCTGATGGGCCTGCCCTCGACGGAGACCAGGGGCATAAGCTCCAGTATGGAATTGGTAAGAAAAGCTTCTTGAGCCTCGATTAGCTCGTTTAATTCCACCCATCTTTCCGTGGCCTTGATATTTGAAGTCCGGGCTATTTCCAAGACTGCGTCCCTGGTGATTCCGGGCAGAACGCCACTTTCAAAACAGGGTGTGATGAGTTCTCCATTGCTCACCAAGAAGATATTGGTGCTGCTGCCTTCGGCCAGGTAGCCTTGTTCATTGAGCAAGATAGCTTCATCGCATCCAGCAGCTCTGGCTGCCATCCGGGCGAGGATATTTTCCGTATAGCAGGTAGACTTTAGTCGGGATAAAGGAGACTGGCTATTACGGCGTAGGGGGGATAGCGCTGCTTTAAAGCCTGATTCATATTTTTCCGGTGGCAAGGGAATAAGGTTTCTGGCGGTGATTAAGACGGTAGGGCTGGGGCATGTGCTTGGGTCAGGTGTCATGTCGCCTTCTCCGGCCGAAACGGTGAGCCTCAGGCGAGCGTCCTTGAGCTTATTAGCCTCCAAAGTCTCCATGCAGGCGGTTTCCAGAGATTGCTTCCCCTCCACTACGTTCAGAATGCTATGTGTCAGGCCGAGGCTCTGGGCAGAGTGGCGAAGGCGGGCGAGGTGGCGGTCGAAGCGAAAGATATGCCCATTGTAGGCCCGCATGGTCTCGAATAGCCCATATCCGTAAAGGAAGCCATGGTCGAAGGGAGATAACTTAGCCTTTGAGCGGGGGATAAGTTGGCCGTTGAGATAAATAATTTCAGCCATGATTTCAACTCTGCTCGTCATTGCGGGGCACCTGAGTGCCGAAGCAATCCCCAAGAATGCCCTGCCACCGAGATTGCTTCACTTCGTTCACAATGACAGGTGGTGTCGGTAATAGTAGATGAGGGCTCACAATGATGTCGCTTCACGTTAGTTAAATACTACTTTCGTCCCAAACTGGCCGGGTAAAACGAAGAAAGTTGGTCAAAATATCGTGTCCTACTTCGGTGAGAATGGATTCGGGGTGAAACTGAACCCCCTCCACTACATAATCTCGGTGTCTCACCCCCATTATTATCCCTTCAGGAGTTTTGGCAGTGACTTCGAGACAAGATGGAAGTCCCTCAGCTTCGATAATTAAGGAATGGTAGCGTGTTGCTGGAAAAGGATTGGGTAAGCCCTGATAGATAGTTTTGCCATCGTGGTGGATAATGGAGGTCTTGCCGTGGACTGGCAAGGTCTGACCAATTTTGCCCCCATAGACGTAGCCAATGCATTGATGCCCCAAACACACACCCAGTACGGGGATTTTCCCACCGAAATGTTGCACTGTCTCGTTAGACATGCCTGCTTCTAAGGGTGTACAGGGCCCTGGAGAGATAATAATATGGCTGGGAGCTAGCTCTTCGATTTGAGCTAAAGTTATCTGGTCATTGCGATAGACCACCGGCTGCCAGCCCAGTTCCCCCAGGTATTGGGCCAGGTTGTAAACGAAGGAATCATAGTTATCTATTATCAGTACCATTTTTAAGTTTGTTGCCAGGATAGAGTAGTCCCGCTCCTCTCATTGTGGTTAATGTCTTAATACTAAATTATGTCTCCACTTGGCTGTCATTGACAAATTTGTCCTTGGCGTTTATCCTATTCATCGTTGTCTCCTTACAAGCACCTGTCTACCGTGCGGGCACAAGCAGGCTTTTTGGGTGCAGATGTTATTTACTGTATCATAGCTGAAAAGGGACATCTTGGCTAGGGCTTCAAAGACTATGTGATTCTTTATGTGTTATCTGGATTTAAGAAAGGAGAAGCAGAATCAGAAATTAAGATAAAATCTGCCGAGGAAGCAACAGGAATTGCCCATTCTATTGCAGGAGAGAATCATGGAAAAGGTCATCATTTTCGACACTACCTTACGAGATGGTGAGCAAGCTGCGGGAGCGAGCTTGAACCCACAGGAAAAGCTGGGAATAGCCAGGCAACTGGATAGACTTGGCGTTGATGTTATTGAACCTGGCTTTCCTGCCAGCTCAGTTGGAGAGTTTGAGGCTGTCCGCCTTATTGCCCGGGAACTTAAGCGTCCCATAATTTGCGCTCTGAGCCTTGCCAATATTGAAGCCATAGACAAGGCCTGGGAGGCAGTTAAAGAAGCCGAGCATCCCCGGATTCATGTTTTTCTTTCAGCTTCAGACATCCACCTTGCTCACCAGCTTAAGAAAAGTCGGGATGAGATTCTAAAAATGTCTCAGGAAATGGTGGCTCGAGCTAAGAGTTATTTAAACGACGTTGAATTCTCACCGATGGATGCCAGTCGTGCTGACCCTGGTTACATCTACCAGATTCTGGAAGCAGTGATAAACGCTGGAGCAACCACGGTTAACATCCCCGATACTGTGGGCTATGCTACCCCCCAGGAATTTGGCGGCTTAATCCAGGGTATACTGGACAACGTGCCCAATGTCCACAAGGCTGTGATCAGTGTACATTGTCATAACGATCTCGGGTTGGCTGTGGCTAATAGTCTTGAGGCAATAAGGGTAGGTGCGCGGCAGGTTGAATGTACTATTAACGGCATCGGTGAGAGAGCTGGCAATGCTTCTCTAGAGGAAATTGTCATGGCTCTAAAAACTCGCCAGGATTTCTTCAATCTCACCACCAGTATTGATACGACTCAAATTTACCGGGCAAGTCGTTTAGTTAGTGAGCTTACTGGTTTTTCCATCCAGCCTAACAAAGCTATCATTGGGGCAAACGCCTTCCGCCATCAGTCAGGTATCCATCAAGATGGCGTGCTCAAAAAGTCTATCACTTACGAAATTATGGACCCTAAATCAGTTGGCATACCCTCGAGTACCTTGGTGCTGAGTAAGGTGAGTGGTAGGCATGCCTTCAAGGAGAGACTATCCGAGCTTGGCTACACTTTAAGCGAGGAAGATTTAAACCGCGCCTTTCAGGGCTTCAAGGGGTTGGCGGATAAGAAAAAGGAAATCACAGACAGGGATATTGAATCTCTGGTAGCCGAGGAACTGCGCACTATTACCGAAGTGTACCATCTTGACCATGTTGAAGTTTCCTGCGGTGACCATAGTATCCCCACTGCAACAGTTAGGCTCATCGGTCCAGGGGGACAGAGTTTGGCTGATGCTGCTTTGGGTACAGGTCCTGTGGATGCCGTATATAAAGCTATCAACCGCATAGTTGGGATACCTAATAAACTCACGGAGTTCACTGTTAAATCGGTTACCGAGGGGATTGATGCCATTGGAGAGGTTTTGATACGAATAGAGAGCGAGGGTGTAACCTATACCGGGCGTGGTGCTGCCACTGATGTCATTGTTGCCAGTGCCAAGGCATATATGAATGCCCTAAATCGTTTGTTGGCGTCAAAAAAGGGGGGTAGTAATGTTGGAGGCAAAAACTTTTGAATTTAGAAATTAAGCTCTCTGAGATATTCTGAATGCGGAGGTGATGAATTTGAGTCCCTGGCTAGAAATGATATTGAGGTTTTTATTGGCTGTTGCCTTGGGGGCGGGCATTGGTTATCAACGAGAGCGGGCAGGCAAAGCAGCGGGATTACGCACGCATATTTTAGTTAGCTCCGGAGCAGCCCTTTTCACCTTGGTATCCATATATGGGTTTAGTGGTGCTATAGTGGACATCTCTCGAGTTGCCGCTGGAGTAGTAGTTGGAATTGGTTTTATCGGCGCTGGCGTTATTCTCCGTGGCCAGCGTGAAAAAGAGGTGGCAGGGCTAACCACCGCAGCTACCATCTGGATAACTGCCGCCATAGGTCTGGCTGCGGGGGCAGGAATGTATTTGATCTCTGTTATAGCAACTGCGGTTGCTGTAGGTGTTTTGTTTCTTCCTAAGGTTCGTGGCTAAGAAGGTCATTGCGAGCAGAGCGAAGCAATCTCAATGAGAACGTCGGTTTAAAAATTCTAACGACGCTCCTGGCAAAGGGGCATTTGTTATGGTCAAAATTTTGCACACTGCCGATATTCACCTCGGGGCGAAGTTCTCCGGTCTAGGAAATAAGGAGAGGTAAAAATGAAGATACTCCATACAGCAGATATCCATCTAAGAGAATATGACGATGATAGATGGAAAACACTCCAAGAACTGATTGAAATTGGGAAGCAGGAAAAAGTCGACATTTTCGTGATAAGTGGGGATCTCTTTAATAGGGGTATTGACGCCGAGACCTTAAGACCTAAAATACGGGAGATTCTCTCGAATACAGGCTTTAAGATCATCTTGCTTCCAGGAAACCATGACAGCGAATCGTATGTGAGTGGTATGTATTTTGGCGCTGATGTATCTATATTAACGAATTTAAATGAGCCTGTTCAACATGAAGACCTGAGGATATGGGGATTACCTTTCGAACCTATAGAAGGGGAAAAGATTCTCAGTAAGCTCCGCTCGTTAGCAAGTAGATTGCTTGGGGATAAGAAAAATATCCTTCTTTATCATGGAGAATTGCTTGATACGTTTTTTTCCAGGAGAGATTTCGGCGACGAGGGTGAGGCGAGATATATGCCCGCTAAGCTTTCTTATTTCAAAGATTTGAATATTGATTATGTGCTTGCCGGACATTTTCATTCAAAATTTAGTGTACGGCAGCTAGGAAATGGAGGATACTTTGTTTATCCGGGATCGCCTATCTCGATAACGGAAGCGGAGATTGGGCAGAGAAGGGTAAATATTTTTGAAGTTGGGGGCCCGCCCAAGGAATACCTTCTTGACACACATCATTTTGAGGAAGTGCTTATAAAGTTTGATCCTTTTGGGGAGAAAAAACCTGTAGAGGAGGTTAAAGAACGGCTTGGAAAAGTTCACCCTCAAGCAAGCATCATCTTGACAATTAAGGGGTATATCGACGGGGAAAGGATTGGAATAAGCGAATCTGAACTTGTAAAACAAATAAAAGAAATCACGAAAGGGAAATGTGCAAAGGAACCGACTTTTGAATTCAGAGACATACACGTAATACTAGAAGATGACCTGTTCAAAAACTTCATGAGCAAACTCGAGCAATGTAGTGACGATGGAGAAAAGAAAAAACAGCTGCGTGATGTGGCAATAAGAGCAATGGTGGAGGCAAAGAGAAAGCCAAGAGCATGAAACTGAAAGAATTCTCAATAATGCGTTATGGTCCTTTACCAAATACGGGGAGAATTTCACTACAAAAGTTCAATCTATTTTGGGGTAAGAATGAAGATGGTAAGACCCTTACAATAGATGCGCTTGTGAAGTTGCTATTGGGGCGAAACATTAAGGATTTCGACCGTAGTATAGATCGGGTGGAGGAAAAACCAGAAGGCTATGTGATTATAGAAGACGACAAGGGGAAAGAATTCAAACTGCCGGAGCAAGGAGACTTAACAAAAGTCACAGATTCAAATTTAACCTCATCAGAATGCCGTAATATTTTTGTAATAAGGAATAGCGACCTCTCCATTGCTAGTGAAGGTGATTTTTACACTGATGTAACAGGTCGACTTACTGGCTTAAGGACCAAAGAGATCGCAAACATCAAGGAAGTGCTGAGGGAGAGGATAGGGAAAATAACACAGCAGACTGGTGAATTTAAAGATACTAAAGAAGAAAGATTAAAAACGAGAGTAGAAAATGCAAAAAAGCTCCTCGAGAAGGTTGAGACTTTAGCTGGGAAGATTGAAAAAGAGAGATTCAATGAGTTCGAAGAAGAATCTGTAAAGCTAAGTGAAGAAATGAAGAGGATTGACCAAGAGATAAAAGATCTTGAAGATGCAAGGAAAAGAAGGGAATACGAGAAGGGAAGAGAAGCACTGGATGCACTCACCAGTGCTTTAAAAGAAGTCGAAGGCTTGGGGATTTACAGTGAGGACGACAGGCAACTGTGGAGAGATTGCGAGAAAGTCATTAAAGATTACAACGAACGAAAGGAAGAATATCTTAGAGATCTTCGGGAAAAAGATGAACGACTCCAGGAGATAGGCGGGAAGTTGAGAGAGGTAGAAAGAGAATTCAAAATCTTCGAAGAGAGAAAGAAAAAGTTGGATGACGAAGTTAAACCAGAGTTGAGGAACTATGAGATAGGGCTTGGAGAGGTAAAGAGTAAGGAAACAAGGAACAAGTTCTATGCAGTGGCAGCAATAACCTCGGCAGTATTGTTAGCAATATCGATATTGGCAGTCGTACTAAGTCCTTCATTTGTTTCTTACGGACTGCTTGCATTGTTTCTAATATCAACCATCGCCTTTGCAGGGCTGAGTTTTGAGTTCACGCGAAAGAAAGCTCATCTTGCTGGAGTATTCGCAAGAATAAAGGTAAACATCTCTAGATTTGAACTTGAAGCAGAAAGTCCAAAAGAGATGCGTTCAAATATCCAGAAATTTGAAGAAAAATATGGGGAGAAGTCCGAGGAGTTACAAGAGCTGAGAGAGGAAAAGAGAGGATTAGAAGACAGAGTTAATGGACTCCGGGATAAAGAAATTCCAGGAATAGAAAGTAGGGTTAAGGATGCTGAAGAGAAGATGCAGGGGGTAAAAATAAAGTCCAAAGAAGACTCTTTAGAAAAATACGCTGAAAAGCTTGAATTAAGGAAAGCGCGCGAAATGACGGTCAGAGAGCAGGAAAGGTTTCTGAAAAGTCATTTTAAGGAAAGGGGCAAAGAATTAAAAGAAAATATTGCTCACTGGAGCGAAGAAGTTCAAAGACTTGAGGAGTATAAGGATAAAGCCAAAGATATGACGTATAGTGAGGCTACTAAATCAACACTGGACGGGGAAAAAGAAGAGTTTGTAAAGAAGCTCCGACAGGTGAACGACATGATTGCTTCTTTTCAAAAAGAAATGAAGGAAGTGGAACACGAGGCGATTGACATTCTGAGATTAAAAGAGCCGTTATATTGTGAAACATCAGTAGATTTGAAAGTGATTAAAACCGAACTTCAAAGGTTTAAGCAAGAAAATGAAAATAATAAGGACAATGCATTCAAAGTCATAGAAATCTTTGAAGAAATAGAAAGAGAGGAGACGGTAAAAGTTTCTGAGCTTTTCGGTATTGAGAGCCCCGTTTCAAAATATTTTAATGCAATAACAAATGGGCTCTATGAAGAGGTGCTCTTGAACCAAGAAGCAATGAAAATACAGGTCAAGCGGAGGGGTGGGAAGATATTGGAGGCAGAAAAGCTATCTGGAGGCGCCTATGACCAACTATATCTCTCTATTCGACTCGCTCTGGGAGAAAAGCTTTTGAAAGGCAAGAAAGGGTTTTTCATCATGGATGACCCGTTCATAAAAGCTGATCCTGATAGATTACAAAGACAGATTGAAACGCTAGAAAGAATCTGTGAATTGGGGTGGCAAGTCGTGTACTTCTCTGCAAAAGGGGAAATCAAAGATGCTCTGAAGGAAGATATCAAAGCAGATACCGTCAACTATGTTGAGGTTCAAGGAATATTCTCTTGAACCGATCCGACAATCTTGCACAACAGCGAATAGAGGAGAAATTCAATCACTCTCGAAGCTAAAAAAAACTCTGGGAGCCCATGGCGGCACTCAAGACCGGTAGTCAATTGAACGTGGTAGCCGATGGTGACAACAGATTCGTAATACATAATCTAGGGGGTAAAGGGTGCTCACATATGGATTTCGCGTGAGGTTCCGATTGCCAAGTGATACGGCGATTCAAGAGGACTCGAAAGAAATTGAACTCATGTGCCTTCCGGATGGGAGAGCGCTGATGCTCTGTGCAATCTCTTCGATTAAGATTTCTGACACTCATGACCTAGGCATACGTGCGGGTGGTTTCACGTCCGAGCACGAAGCTAACATTTATGGGCAGCGAACAAAGACTGCGTTGATGGTTTGTGGAGTATATTGTGGAATGGGAATTGATGTTGGCAGGGACAAGGCAACATCGGGTGTTGGAAAGAAACTGAGGGAGTCTGCGAGAGAAGCGGGCATTCTTCTACTCAATGATGTGCACGGCTTGAGTGTCTTCCCGGAGGATCTGCCTGTAAGGTTTTGCTCGATGAGCGCGCGCGTGGTCATCGGAGGGCCTACTGAGAGGTTTAAGCGAGAGTTTTGTCGAGCTTTTGAATCTGTACGCGACCTATCTAATAAGCAGATGCTATCACTCGAGTTATACGCCGCTTCCAAATTCGAAGTTTCACTAAGGGCACGGTTTTTGACATTAATAAGTGCGGTCGAGGCTCTCGTAGAGAGTCAGTCTGAGAAGCCTGAAATCGTAGGATTTCTGGATTATTTGATTAGAATTACAGACAAGCGACTTACAGAGCCCGATCGAGGATTGCTAACAAGCCGTCTTGGGGACTTGAAATCCAAGTCTATCTCAGGCTTGTGCAAGGAGTACGTAAAAGGATACCTAGGGGAAGAAGAAGCCAAATTATTCTCCTCTGCCTATGGCGTTCGCAGCAAGATTCTTCACGAAGGAGATGTGCCAGCAGGCATCGATCTTGGCAGCCTTTGTCCAAAGGTGGATGGGCTGGTTTCTGAGCTGCTTGAGGCGGTCTGCACAGTTTGAGATAAGACAGAGGCCTTTATTGGAGAAGAAACTGTAAGCTATCAGGGTATACATGAGCAAAAGATCAAGGAGGTGATTAAAAATGGGTTATATTTCTCCTACGTTAGCTGTAAGGAATGTGAAGCAAACGATTCAATTCTACAGAGATTCCCTGGGATTTAAGGTGGGAATGGCTTTCCCTGACGCTGACAACCCAGAGTATGTCGACCTATCTAAGGATGGGATGGTTCTCATGTTCATACCAGCTAAAAATGTGGGTATTGGTGCTAAAGAAAAACTGGGCATTGGTGTGAATTTGTATATGCAAATTAACGGGGATATTGATGAATATTACAGCGAATTGAAAAATAAAGGCGTTAGGATTGTAGTTGACATAAAAGACGAGCCGTATGGCATCAGGGACTTCACGGTCGAGGATATTAACGGATATAAATTGACGTTTAACCAGGTCTCCAAGGCTGTTAAGAGCTGTATGAGCTGCGGTATGCCCATAACTAAGCCTGAAGATTTTGGTGGAGGAAACCCTGAGAACCTATACTGCGTATATTGTTCGCACCCGGATGGCAGCCTCAAAAGCTATAAAGAGGTGTTTGAGGGCATGGTCAACTTCATGATGATGTCTCAGAGGATGGACAGAAAAACCGCTGAGAGCGCAGCCAAAGAGCGTATGTCAAAGATGCCTGCTTGAAGTGGCAGGGCTTAATTTATGCGTATTTGTCACTGTATTTTGATTCGGAGCTAAGAAACACAACTTCCAAGTCACCCCCCCTTTCCCTCTTCAATGGGAAAGCAAATAAGCTTGCCTAAGGGAAGTGAAGTTGACATAATCACTTGAGAAGCATATAAATGTCCTCTCCTAGCCAAAGAAGGCAAAGCGAATATATAATTAAGAATCATCAATGTTGGAGGTCTGGTCGAATATACTAAGGTCAAATTGGAGAGGTAAATAGTATGGAATTTGATGTAGCGGTTTTACCCGGCGATGGTGTTGGCCCTGAGGTAATAACCCAAGCGATAAAGGTTTTGCAGACCGTGGGTGAGAAATTCAGGCATAGCTTTCACCTCCATGATGATCTCATAGGTGGCGTTGCTATAGACACCCTGGGCACAGCTCTCAGCGATGAGACCTTGAAGATGTGTAAACAATGTGATGCGGTGCTGCTTGGCGCAGTTGGCGGTTTTAAATGGGATGACCCTCAAGCCAAAATTCATCCTGAAGATGGACTTCTGGCTTTGCGCAAGAAGCTGGCGTTATTTGCTAATTTGCGTCCTATAAAGGTTTTTCCTATGCTGGTGGATTCCACTAACTTTAAACCGGAGGTAATCAAGGGGGTTGACTTGATGGTGGTCAGAGAGCTTACAGGCGGACTTTACTTTGGTCAGCCCAAGAAACAGTGGCAAACTCCGGAGGGAAGGCAGGCAGTTGATACCCTGGCTTATTCCGAAGCAGAAATTGAGCGCATATTAAGGGTTGGCTTTGAGCTGGCTCGCAGCCGCCGGAAAAAGTTAACTTCGGTGGACAAAGCCAATGTTCTCCAGTCGTCCCGGCTATGGCGGCAGATTGCTATAGAAATTTCCGCCGATTACCCCGATGTTGAACTTCAGCATATGCTGGTTGATGCCTGTGCTATGAGGTTTATTCAGCGTCCTGCTGAGTTGGATGTCTTGGTCACGGAAAACATGTTTGGTGATATTCTCACCGACGAGGCTTCAATGCTGGCTGGTTCTATGGGCATGCTCCCCTCAGCCAGCTTAGCAGGAATTCCCAAGGTGAAGACCTTCGGCATGTATGAGCCAATTCATGGCAGCGCTCCTAGTCGAGCGGGGCAAAACCTGGCTAACCCTATTGCCACTATCTTGAGCGTAGCTATGATGCTCCGCTATTCCTTTGCGCTGGAAACTGAAGCCCAGACTATAGAAAATGCTGTCCTCGCTACCCTGGAGCAAGGTTATAGAACTTACGATATAATGTCGGAAGGGAAAACCAAGGTAGGCACGAAAGAAATGGGAGAGTTGATTGCTCAAAAAGTGAAAGGTTAAGGGAAACTTTCATGATAACAGTGCAGCTTTACGATACCACTCTAAGGGATGGTGCCGGACAAGAGGGGATTTCTTTTTCTGTCGAGGACAAGCTGAAGATTTGCCAGAAGCTAGATGAGCTGGGCATTGACTTCATCGAGGGTGGCTGGCCCGGCTCTAACCCTAAGGATTCTGAGTTCTTTGCCAGAGCACAGAATTTGCGCTTGGCCCATTCAACCCTGGTTGCCTTTGGCAGCACCAGGCGCATGAATTCTCGGGTGGAAGAAGACCTTAATCTCCAGGCCTTGCTTCAAGCCAAAACCAAGGTGGTCACTATTGTAGGAAAAGCCTGGGATAAGCAGGTAACCCGGGTTCTGGAAACAACACTGGGAGAAAACCGCGGCATGATTACAGATTCCATAAGTTACCTCAGAGCAAAAGGGCTCAGGGTTTTCTTCGATGCCGAGCACTTCTTCGATGGATATAAAGGTAATTCTGAATATGCCTTGCAGGTGGTGACGGCTGCAGCTAAAGCTGGTGCGGAATGCGTGGTTCTTTGCGATACCAATGGCGGCAGCCTGCCACAACAGATAACGGAGGCTATTAGAGCTGTTAAGAAGGCAAGCCCTGTCCCTTTGGGCATTCACACCCATAATGATGTCGAGCTTGCCGTGGCTAACTCCCTGGTTGCTGTGGAAGCGGAGGTTATTCAGGTTCAAGGGACCATTAATGGCTATGGCGAGCGCTGCGGCAACGCCAATCTCTGTTCCATCATACCAACTTTGAAACTTAAGATGGGCATTGATTGCATTACTGACGAGCAGCTAAGCAAGCTCAGCGACGTCTCTCGCTATATATCAGAACTGGCCAATATGCCTCATTATGACCGGTTTCCTTATGTGGGTGATGATGCCTTCACTCATAAAGCTGGAATTCACGTATCTGGCTTAATAAAATGGGAGGATAGTTACCAGCACATAAATCCGATGCTAGTAGGTAGCCGCCCGCATGTTGTTGTCTCCGAACTGGCTGGGAAGGGAAGTATTATCTTTAAAGCTAAAGAGCGTGGACTACCTGTACCTAAAGGCAAGGAGATTGACAAGGTACTGGAGCAAATTAAGTTATTAGAGAAGCAAGGTTTTCAATATGATGTTGCCGAGGCGTCCTTCGATCTTTTGCTCCACCGGGCCCAGCCCGAATATCAGCCGCCTTTTGAACTGGTTGACTTCATGGTGGTGGTCGAAAAACGACGCCGACCACCAAGAACTGGAAATCGAGAAGAGCCATTGTCAGAGGCCACTATCAAGGTCAAGGTCGATAACAGAGTAGTGCATACAGCTGCTGAGGGCGATGGACCAGTCGATGCTCTCGACCAGGCTCTACGTAAAGCTTTACTCCAGTTCTATCCCGACTTGGCTGATGTAAAACTTATTGATTATAAGGTGCGCATCCTCGAAGAAACCGCAGGCACTGCATCGCAGGTCCGGGTGCTCATTGAATCCAGCGATGGCAGGGAAAACTGGCGGACGGTAGGGAGCTCCACTAACATCATCGAAGCTAGCTGGCTGGCCTTGGCCGACAGTATCGAATACTGGCTGATAAAGCAGGCCGGGAAAGCAAAAGTCTGACTTCCACTGCATGTCCACGGCCGTTGATTGAAATCCCGAACCCCAAAATGCAGAGATTATGAAATGAACATTATAGTAAATATGGGCAGGTAAAACATGACGCTTGAAAGAAAAATAGCAAACCTATTTCGAATGGATGAAAAAACGCGTCGGCGTCATTCTAGTCCCTGGAGTTGTTATTCTCGCTTTTCTATGGTTCCGCTTATCGGTTTAGCATTCTGGAGCAGGGTCTGGCTTGGCTGGTGGTCTCTTGTGCCAATTATTATTGTGCTTTTATGGGTATGGTTTAACCCGCGAATCTTTCCCGAACCGAAAAGCACCAATAATTGGGCATCAAAGGTAGTTCTTGGCGAATGGGTCTGGATGAATCGGAAAAAGGTTCCGGTGCCGAAACATCACCTTTTTATGCCTAATATTTTGTCGGCGATAAGCGCAATTGGTGCCGTTCCATTTGTCTGGGGATTATTCGTATTGGAAATATGGCCAACAATCCTCGGTGGGGTTGTTATTCTTATCAGCAAGTTGTGGTTTGCAGATCGGATGGTGTGGTTATATGAGGATATGAAGGATGCAACACCAGAATATAAAAGTTGGTTATATTGATTTCAAAAATGAGCGGGGTTCGGAACTCTGCGGTTACCGAGGCGTGAAGGAATCCCTTCCTTCACGGGATTTTGGTTAGTAGTGCTTTGACATTGTTCAGAGTCCAGGATTCAGTGCTCGGGATTTTCCTCTTTTAGCACCTCGCCGTTAGCCAATCCAGAACAAAAGCCATTGCTGCCTTTTCCAGGCGCATTTTATGCTTAGCACCGGGTATTATTTTTAGCTCTTTGGGCTCTTTAGCTTTCTGGTAGAGCTTCTGTGCGTGCTCCAGGGGTATTAATTCGTCGGCATCTCCATGAGCCAAAAGTAGGGGACGGGGGGAAATTTTATCGATCCAGTTGATTGGAGTGATGGTTTCAAATCCTCTTTCCCATTCCTCTATTGAAGGTGGAAAATCTTTATCTCTGATTGCCCCGATTTGGCGAAACCGTTCTATGGTGTCCAGAGACGTTTCTCTCTGAGGGAGAGAGTGAAAATCCGCGGGGCAGGCACAGGTTGCTACTGCAGATACCCTGGGGTCATGGGCTGCGGTATAAACGGAAACCGCTGCCCCTCCGCTAAATCCCAGTAAACAAAAACGGGCCTTATCTATCTCCCTCAGGTTATACAAGAAATCAAGAGCGGCTTGTAAATCTCGACTCCAGCCCAGGATGTCTAAGTTACCTTCACTCCTTCCCGTTCCCCGAAAGTTAAAGATCAAGGTGATGAAGCCAGCATGGCAGAAGCGCTGCGCCAGTAGTGTATAGCCCCTGTCGGTGGGGTTGGGGGGAACAGCCGGAATGCCATGGCAGATGCACAAGGCAGGGTGAACTTTGTCCCCTGACGGAATATGAAGCTCGCCGACAAGCTCAAGTCCATCGGCGTTCAAGCGAATTTCTTTTACCTCCATCTTTCTGAGGGTCAAAAGTAATAGATTCGCCTTCTTCTCCTGAAAATGAGACCAGCTACGAGCCCCAGCAACAAACCTCCAACGTGAGCTTGCCAGGCTATCCCGGGAAGGAAAGAAAGGAGGAAGAAGATTAAGATGGCTACCCAGAGTGGTATGGGAACAGGGATGGGAATTATAATGACTGGCACTCTGGGAACCACTACCGCCAGGGCTCCACCAAGGGCAAAAATGCCTCCGGAGGCCCCTATCCCTGGGATGAACGGATCCCCAAAAGAAGGGGGAAGGAGACCATGAAGAACAAGATGGCCAAAAAGAAAGTAAAGGGCATTTCCCGCCAGTCCTCCCAAAAAAAATACCGCCAGGAAACTTTTTTCTCCCGCTGCCCGGATGAGGAAGCTTCCCAGGAAATACAAAGCTATCATATTGAATAATATGTGCCAAAAATTGCCGTGGACAAACATGCTGCTTATGATGGTCCAGGGTTGTTTTGAGAGTAGCGCGGGTGTCAAGCCCAGAAAATAGAGTATTTCTGGCCTTAGTAGAGTGATTATGAAGATTACGACATTTAGAGCTATTAAAAACCACAGGACACTTAAATTGACGGTGCGATAAGTTCGCATTGCGCAATTATAGATTAAATCTGGCTTCTGGTTCAATGGGCTGTCTCAAGGAGCTGGTGCGTTATGATGTATTGTAATATCCGGAGTGGTAAGTTTATAATGGAGAGGATATTCAGGCTAGCAAGATATTTTCTTTGCGGGAATTTTAAGTGAGCGAACAAAGTCCAGAGCAAAAACGAAACCTCCACCCAATAGTTATAGTGGGCATAATTCTGGCAGCCCTCTGTGGCATCTCATTGTACATACGCATAGCCCTGCCTTATGACCAAATTTTTGTCAATGACTGGGTCTGGTTTCGAGAGACTGATGCCTATTATTACATGCGCAACATAGAAGTTCTGGTTAATAACTTTCCCCACTTCAATTCCTTTGACCCATATATGCTCTATCCCGGTGGTGCTGGAGTGCTTGCTCGACCATTCTTCCCCTGGCTTATCGCCGGCATTATTCGGCTTGTTAGCTGGGGGGTACCAACTCTGCATACCATGGAGGCTGTGGGCGCTTACATGCCCGCTATTCTGGGCACTCTGACACTCATCCCGGTGTACTTTATCGGCAAGGAGCTGTTTAACCGCTGGGTGGGCGTAATTTCAGCCGCCCTGGTTGTCATCTTGCCTGGCGAATTGCTGCATCGTTCCCTGCTTGGCTTTACCGACCACCATGTAGCTGAGGTTTTGTTCAGCACCGTGTGCATACTATTTCTAATAATGGCCATTAAGCGAGCTCGAGAAAGAGAGATTTCCTTCGGCCACTTTATAAGGAGAGACTGGTCAACTATCACCAAGCCTCTCGTCTATACACTGCTCGCCGGCGTCTTCCTGGGTATTTATCTCCTTTCCTGGCAAGGTGGGCTGCTGTTCATCTTCATTATATTCGCTTACCTGGTGATTCAGTTCATCGTGGACCACTTAAGGCATAAATCGAGCGACTATCTGTGTATTGTGGGCACTCCTCTTTTCCTTGTTGCCTTCCTTATGCTTCTTCCAGTATTGGGCAAGAGCAGCCTGGATACAGTTTATCGTGTAGCTATGCCAGTTGTCATAGTGGTACCCATAGTCTTAAGTATTATCTCACGACTCATGGCAGGCAGGGCTTTGAAGCCTTTTTACTACCCTTTGACCTTGCTGGGACTGGCTGGAATAGGTCTTGTTGCTTTGCATGCCATCGATCCCGGTCTGTTTAAGTATATGATCGGCCAATTTAGCATCTTCGCCCCGGGTGGCGCTATGCTGACTGTTTTGGAGGTGCAACCCCTTCTTTTCCCCGGTGGTGAATTCACCCTGAGGATAGCCTGGGCTAACTTTACCACCTCCTTCTTCATCTCATTTATTTCCTTTGCCATGCTTATTTATCTCGTCATTAAAGAAAAAAGTGCCGACAAGACCTTGTTCCTGGTATGGAGCATAATAATGTTGATGGCAGTCCTGGGGCAGCGCCGCTTCGGTTACTACTATGCCATAAATGCTGCCTTGCTCACAGGGTATTTCTCCTGGAAAATGCTGGACATTGCTGGCTTAAGCAAATTGCTGGCTAAGTCTAAAGAAGTGGTGGAGGCAGTTAAAAAATTCAAGAAAAGGGAAAAGAAAACCAGGGAAAAAGCGAAGCAAAAAACATTTATGCAGCCCAGAGGCGCCTGGGTAAGAGTCATCGTTGTTGGGATAGTCATCTTTTTCCTGGTCTTTTTACCAAATATTCTCCAAGCCAAAGCATTCGGCAGTATGCCAAATGCTATTATGAACGAGGACTGGTATACCTCGTGTCTGTGGTTAAAGGATAACAGCCCCGAACCTTTTGATGACCCCGATTTCTATTATGAATTATACCCGCCACGCGATGAGTTTGAATATCCCGAGACTGCCTACGGCGTGATGTCCTGGTGGGACTACGGCTACTTTATAATGTATATTTCCCATCGTATACCTAATTCCAATCCTGGCCAGGCTAGGGCTCGCGAAGCTGGCCAGTTCTTCACCGCTCAGAATGAAAGCTCAGTCCAGGAAATTGTGGACCGGTATGACTTACGTACGAAATATGTGGTGATTGACTATGCAATGGCAACGCCAGCGAAGTTCTATGCCATGGCGGAGTGGGCTGGCAGCAATGTAAGCGAGTTTTACGAAATTTATTACCTGCAGACGGAAGATGACTGGCAAATGATGTATTTATTCTACCCCGCTTACTACCAGTCCACTGTGGTCAGGCTCTACAACTTTGATGGCGAAGCCGTAGTCCCCACGGAATCGATAGTCATATCTTACGAAGAGAGGGTAACCAGTGAAGGAGAGAGGTATAAGGAAATCACCAGTGGGCAATATTTCTCCAGCTACGAAGAGGCTCAAGCTTATGTCGCAAGCCAGACGTCGGGAAACTATAAAATAGTGGGTGACAAGCCCTTTAGTAGCATCGTGCCTCTTGAAGAGTTGAGCAGCTATGAGCGCGTATACTCATCTGGGGACACAACATCCAGAACAACTGTGAAAATTTTTGAGTATCTTGGCTCAAGTGAGTCCTGAATAAGAACACAGCCACCATTACCGGTGGGGTGGGATTTATGGCTCTTCTTTAGCTGAGGAACTGCTGAGGCGCCGGTACAAGGTAATAATCCTTGATAACTTCTCCACCAAGAGGCTGGAAAATAGGAGACTGCTTATTGGGCCATATTGTCATTCTGAGCGAAGTGAAGAATCTCCTCTCCGCTCAGGGTAAACTCCGTGTGGCAATGCCATACCCTTCCCCGAGATTGCTTCAGCACTGTCGTGCCTCGCAATGACAGAAGGGGGGTGCGCCTCGCAATGACAGTTTGCGTTGCCAAACGCTCCTCTGATAAAGTACTTGAAAAGTAAGGAGGTAATAGGTTAGCAGTTACGGCTAATGGAGTTAAGCAAGGTGATATAATATTTGCTACTCCATAGGGAACAGCATTTGAAATGAAAGCATTAATATTGGCTGGTGGTAAGGGAACTAGACTTAAGCCACTGACCAACACTTTGTCTAAACAACTTATTCCGGTGGCTAATAAACCAATACTTTACTACGTTTTGGAGCAGGTCGCTGAGGCTGAAATAAGGGATATTGGTATTATTATTTCACCGGAAACAGGGCAGGGGATTAGGGAAGCAGTGGGAGATGGTTCAAGGTGGAATGCTCAAATTACTTACATTTTGCAATCCGAACCTTTGGGTCTTGCCCATGCTGTGAAGACAGCCCAAGACTTCCTTGGCGATTCTTCTTTCCTGATGTTTCTTGGCGATAATCTTATTCAGGGCGGCGTCAAGAGCTTTGTTAAAGAGTTTACTACAAACAAGGTTGATGCACTTGTCCTGCTTAAAGAGGTCCCCGACCCGCGCCTGTTCGGCGTTGCCGAACTAAACGAAAAGGGCGAGATAACCAGGATCGTGGAAAAACCACGCGAACCGAAAACAAATCTGGCAGTGCCCGGCGTTTACCTCTTTACCCGGGACATCTATCAGGCAATAGACAAGATAAAACCCTCATGGCGAGGAGAACTTGAAATAACCGATACCATTCAACAGCTCATTGATTCCGGCAAAAAAGTGCGCAGTCACATCCTCACCGGCTGGTGGCTGGATACCGGAAAGAAGGATGACCTCTTGGAAGCTAACCGTATTGTCCTTGATGAATTTATGAAACGAGATTTAAGAGGTGAGATTGATGCTGCCAGCCAGGTAGCAGGCAGAGTCGAGGTCGGAGAAGGAACAAGCATAGAAAACAGCATCATCAGGGGACCGGTATCTATTGCCGAAGGGTGTCAAGTCAAGAATTCATTTATCGGTCCTTTCACGAGCGTTGGAGCGGGCACAGTGATCGAGCACTCCTCGATAGAGCACTCGGTGATACTGGAGAGTTGCCGTATCTCGGGAATTGAGCGCCTGGCTGATAGCGTTATTGGCCGAAGCACTGAGGTAATAAAAGGGGGGCAAAATTTGAAAGCGGTAAGGCTTTTCGTTGGCGACGATGCCAAAGTGGAACTCTAAAAACGAGGAAACGACATGCCATTTGCTTTCAAGAGGTTAGAGATTCCGGGGGTAGTGTTGATAAAACCAAAGATTTTTGAGGATGAGAGAGGCTTCTTTATAGAAACATATAAGATGCCAGATTTTGTTGCTGCTGGCATAAAGGAAAATTTCGTCCAGGACAATCACTCTCGTTCTGCTAAAGGGATTCTGAGGGGATTACATTATCAAAACCCACCCTTCGCACAGGGAAAGTTGGTGAGGGTGGTAAGGGGTGAGATATTTGATGTCGCTGTTGACATAAGAAAGGGCTCGCCTACCTGGGGCAAATGGGTAGGGGTAATCTTATCGGAGGAAAATAAAAATATTATCTATGTTCCGGCAGGCCTTGCTCATGGTTTCTGTGTGCTTTCAGAAATTGCCGAAGTCATATATAAAACCACCAATGTCTACTCCGCTGAAGCTGAAGCTGGTATTATCTGGAATGATGAAGACTTGAATATCGAGTGGCCTATTAAGGAGCCGATTCTATCCGAAAAAGATGAAAAATTACCTTCTCTGAAGAATGCGGATATCAGGTTTTACTACACAGAGGAGGAAAAATGAAGCTACTTGTCACCGGCGGCGTCGGCTTCATCGGCAGCAATTTCATACGTCATATCCGGCAAGAACACCCTGATTGGGAGATAACCAATCTGGACAAGCTCACCTATGCCGGCAACTTGGAAAACTTAAAAGATATACAAGACCAGCCCGGCTACCACTTTGTCAAAGGAGATATAGCTGATAGGAAGCTGGTAGACAAGCTACTGAGCCAGGGATTCGATGTCATTGTGAACTTTGCTGCTGAGAGCCACGTTGACCGCAGCATCCTGGACGCCTCTCCATTCATCGAAACTAATGTTAAAGGGACTCAGGTGCTCCTCGAAGGGGCAAAAAAGCACGGGATTCAAAGATTTATCCAGGTGTCCACTGATGAAGTCTATGGCTCCATTGATAGCGGCCGCTTTACTGAAGAATCACCTTTATCTCCCAACAGCCCGTATTCAGCCAGCAAAACCGCTGCTGACCTTTTATGTCGCGCCTACTTCAAGACCCACCATCTCCCGGCAATCGTCACTCGCTGCACCAACAACCTCGGACCATACCAGTTTCCCGAGAAGTTAATTCCCCTGGCTATCACCAACGCCTTGGAGGATAAACCAATCCCCGTCTATGGTAATGGCCTCAACATCAGGGACTGGATCTTTGTAACTGACCATTGCCGGGCCCTTGATGCCGTCATTCAGAAAGGCAAGCCCGGAGAGATATACAATATCGGCAGCGGCAATGAGAAGACCAACTTGGAGCTTATCCGCAGGCTGTTGGAGCTGTTGGACAAACCACAGAGCCTGATACAATTCGTTACCGACCGTCCTGCCCACGACCGCCGCTACGCTCTGGATTGCGCCAGGATAACCACAGAACTGGGCTGGAAGCCAGCTTATTCCTTTGAAAAAGCCTTGAGCGCTACTGTTGACTGGTATCTAAAGAACGAGTCCTGGTGGCGGTCAATCAAGAGCGGCGAGTATTCCAGATACTACAAGAAAATGTACCTCAAAAGGTGAAAGTAGCAGTCACAGGCGCTAATGGGCAACTGGGCACTGATGTATGCCGGGCCCTGCATAACTTCGATGTCATTCCCTTTACGCATGCCGATATCGAAATTGCCGATATGGCTTCTGTCAGGGAAGTCATGCTCAAACACAAGCCGGCTATTATTATCAATACCGCCGCTTATGTCCGAGTTGATGACTGCGAAGATGAAAAAGAGCAAGCCTTCCAGGTGAACGCTCTGGGAGCCCGTAATGTCGCTGTGGTTGCTCAAGAACTCGGAGCCAGGCTGGTGCATCTCAGCACCGACTATGTCTTCGGTGGTGAAGTTGAGCCGCGAACTGCTCCCTACACCGAATTCGATACACCTGTCCCCCTCAGCATTTATGGTAAGTCCAAGCTTGCTGGGGAAAACCTTGTTCGTCATTTTTGTCTCAGACACTTCATCGTCAGGGCTTCGGGACTTTTCGGCGTTGCCGGCTCCAGCGGCAAAGGTGGTAACTTCATCGAGACCATGCTCAGGCTGGCCAGAGAGCGCGATGAGCTCAGAGTGGTCAATGACCAGGTCTTTTCCCCCACCTACACCAGGGACCTAGCCCGAAAAATAGCCCAGCTAATGACCACCGAATATTACGGCATATTCCATATCACCAGCAAAGGCGCCTGCTCCTGGTACGAGTTCACCACGGAGATACTTAAGCTGGCTGGCTTAAAGACCCCGGTTGTCCCCATAACTTCAGGCCAGTACCCCCAGAAAGCCAGGAGACCCCATTACTCGGTGCTGGACAATTATCATCTGCGGCTCCTGGGCATGGACGACATGAGACCCTGGCAGGAAGCGTTAGAAGATTACCTGGTAGCCAGAGGTCACATTGCCTGAAATAAACCAGCCCCTTTCCCCCATGTTATTGCGGGCCCTTCTCTTTTGTCATTCTGAGTGAAGCGAAGAATCTCATCTCCGCTCAGGGTAAACTCCGCGTGGCAATCTCATTACCTTCCAAACAGCCACATCGGGCGCACCTGAAGGTATGCCCCTACATATGTTGACAAATACCATATCGGTTGGCTAACATATTCAGCAATTAACAACACGGAAAGGAGAGCAGCATGAATCGGGTAAAACATCCAGGAATTACACTCGCCGCCGTTATTTCGCTCTTCTTGATTTTCTCGCAAACGGTTTATGCCTCTATTGATGTTGGTACATTCGACCAGGCAGGTCGTGCCTATTATATCGGCCCCGGCACAATTACCATTATAACGCAGGTGGTTATGGCGTTACTTATCGGAGGGGTGGCTATGATGGGTATATACAGGACAAGGGTAAAAACTTTCTTAAGTAATTTATTCACCGGGCGAAGACATGATAAGGAGAGTAAGGAGACTGAGGAGACTGAGGAGACTGAGGAGAGCAAGTAGCCCGCAGCTTCCAGGTTCCTTCCGTGCTCCGATGGCTTTCTTTTCTGGCGAAATGGTAATTTATATCGCCAGATAAATACAGCTTACAAATGTTAGTTTCAACTGAAAAGAGCTCCGTGCTTATGCGTTACGGTGTTAGCAGCTTAAAGGTGTGCTGCCCGGTCATGTTGCAAGCAGGTGCTTGAGCAAGCCCGTGGGGATAAATTTCGCCTATGTTGAAAGAAATAGCACACTATCGCCGTTTCAAGAAACTATCCGTTCAAGATAGGTCTATCGTATTCTACGCCGAGCATAGCGGGTATTACCCTTATTTCGAAGGCATTATCAAAAAATTAACCGATGAATATGACAGGACGCTGTGCTATATTACGTCCGACAGGCATGACCCAATCCTGACAAACTCAGACCCAAGAATAAAGACTTTCTACCTGAACAGGTTATTACCGTTCTTCATGGCATTTGTTGATTGCAAAGTCTTTGTCATGACATTAACCGACCTTGGCAACTTCCACCTCAAGCGTTCAATCAATCCGGTGCATTACCTTTATGTCTTCCATGCTCTTGTCAGCACGCACATGGTGTACCGATATGGCTCTTTTGACCATTATGACTGCATTCTTTGCGCCGGACCGCACCACATTGAAGAGATTCGTCAGCATGAGAAGCTTAATAACCTTCCCCCAAAAGCGCTCGTAGAAGCCGGCTACTACCGGCTCGAGCGCATCTATCAGGACTATCAAGAGTATGTTCGCCAAAAGCCGTCTCATCTTGGCAGGGAGACTATTCTTATTGCGCCCTCGTGGGGAGTGGCCAATGTTCTCGAATCTTGCGGTGAGGAACTCGTTGGACTTCTCTTGCGAGAAGGTTATCAAGTAATAGTTCGACCTCATCCGGAAACTGTAAGACGTTCCCCTCGCCTGATAGCGCGATTAGAGCACAGATTTGGTAAGAAGCCCAATTTTACACTGGAGAAATCAATTGCCACACACGATTCGCTGTTGAGGGCAGATGTTCTAATATGTGATTGCTCGGGTGTTGCCCTTGAATACGCATTGGGTACCGAGCGCCCCGTGTTATTCCTTGATGTTCCTGTTAAAATAAAAAACGAAAAATACCGTGATTTGAATATTGAACCGCTGGAGCTTGCTACACGGACAAAAATCGGTGTTATTGTGAAGCCTGAAGAATTAGCCACAGTACCCATTGTCATCAGCCAGCTCATATCCACCGCTCCGCAATACAAGAATGCCATAATTAAATTGCGGGAGCAGTATCTATTTCACTTCGGTAAGTCGGCTGAAATCGGAGCCAACTATGTCCATCGTCTCATTTCGCAAGAGACCAACACCATGGAAAGGGGAGAGGTAAGCAGACGTGACCAAGGCTAAGAAATTCCGCGAGCTCTTAAATTCCCCAAAGATTGAATTTATATGCAAAGTGCATAATGCCCTGAGTGCCAAGATAGTTGAAGAGGCCGGTTTTAGGTGACCGTTAACAAGAAAGCACCCCACGCCGGCTAAAGCTCTGGGCCATCCTCAAACTTTCGTTTCCTCGTGGCTTTCACGAACAGCACTGTTACCAAGCCAGCCATGACCAATGATATTGCACCCCAGAAGTAGAATACAGAACTCCAATGGCCAGTTTTGTCTAATATAAAGGGGACAACTATACCTATTAGTACAGTGCCAATATACGCCCAACCATCAATGAAGCCGGTAGCAGAAGCTACAATGCGTTGACTAGCAAACCTGCTGGGTACTGTCGTCACCAGGAATACGTGAGGTCCATAGACTAAGAATCCACTTAGCACAAGTAGCGCCAGCATAGCTATTCCAGACACGCCAGGTAAAACAAACATTACAACCGCCAAAGATATCGTGTATATGACAGTAAGGATATCCTTGTGAATTTTCAGCCTATTATACATAAGTGTGCCTATCACCCCGGCTAGGGGTATCAAAAATACATTCAATCCGACCTTCTCTATTGGCATAGCATGTTCTAGATATAAATACGTTGGAATCCAGATTATTACTCCATACCTGACCATATTCAAGAGACATAATGATATTGCACTCATAAATATAGGAAAGCTGACAGTGAGCTTTACTCTTTCCTTGAAAGGGCGAGGTATGAACTCTATCTTTGGTCTAGTTTTTAGTAACACCATGGCACGGAGGAACATTACTATTGATGCGACCCAAAATCCCCATTGCCAACCAAAAGTTCCGATTACAAAACCAGATATAATCCACACTACTGAGTTGCCAATTTGGTAGGAAGTGCCTAATCGTGTGGCATCCCTCTCAATGTTATCGGATGTAAGCGCATTGGCCCTCACTGTGGAGGACCACCCCATTGACTGAAACCCCCCATCAATGACCTCGCCAATCATTAACATCCAGAAAACCCCCGCCGCAAACCCAAGGAAGGCATTCATTACCGCCGAGCCTATAAGTCCAATAGATATATAAACAAAAGGGTTAAACCTCTCAGATAACTGCCCGTGAATGAACTGCCCAACGAGGTATGCTGTCATAAATCCGCTAGCAACCATCCCCACATTATAAAGTGTTAAATCGCGATAAGTTGCCAGAAGTATAGGGATTATAAGTGAATAATTAACCTTCCCAAAGTAGAAGATGGCATATGTCGACCACAAATTCCAAAATACTAGGTTGATCCTCGGCTTCCGTTGTTGCTTTGCTTCAGTCATCCTAGTCCCACACCTTTCTTGCCGTGTTGATGTCTTCGACGGTATCAAGCTCCATCCACTGACCTTTGATATCAACGTTAGAAATAGTGCAACCCTTGTCAATCAGTTCCTGGAACATGTCTGTTAAATATGCTTGCTCAACTGAGGGAGCGGCGTGGAATTGTGTTTTGCCGAATTCGGTTACTACTCTTCTATAGTTCGTTTTTAATATCTCAGCACCGGTATTGGTGAATTTTGCCAATCCAATGAATTCACCGTATGCTTCGTTTGGGTTAGTGGCCTTGCCGATTTCTACCACTCTATTGTTGCTGATAGTTACTTTTTCTGCCTCTTCTATAGGATGCTGAAAGCGCTTTTTGTAATGAGACTCCCAAGCTATATCAGTAACTATAGAAATATCAGCTTTGCTTTCTAATAATCTCCTCACAACACTTGCCTTGAAAAGGATATCGGAGTACGAGGTTACAAACTCGCCATCCATATCACTTTCGGCATACATTAGCGACTCCAATATATTGTTTCGCCTATAATTTTGATTATAAATATACTTCACGCCGGTATAATTGATTACCTCCTTTTTATAACCCCTGATAACTATTATTTCGGTTATCCCGCATTGATTGAATGCCTCTATTTGCCGTTGTAAGATTGTTTTGCCTTTTATCTCAAGCATGCATTTCGGCTTTTCATCAGTTAGTTCCGCTAAACGAGAGCTCATACCCGCTGCTATAATTATTGCTTTTACGTTTCTCTGCCCTTTTGTCTTATCGCTTTCAATTACATAATCAGCCAAAATTTCTCCCGCTAAATCGCGGACATTTCTATTTTTTGCTATCGCTTCTTGTTTAAGTTTAGCCCAGACCTCTGAATCAATCTCAATGTTTCTCTGAATTAAAGGCATTTGAATGTTCCTCCAACCTTATAAAAATAATCGACAATCATTATATTATTATATTTTCTATTAAACGTCAATATATATTTGGCTGGACCAAGCCGTAGGCAAGCTTTGTGAAATCTTTACAAACGCAGGAGTGCCGCATTACCTTCGGAAATACTCCATAGATATAACCACGGTAGCTGCTTCGGGCGCTGCGTTCATAACTCCTGACCGGGCAGACAATAACCTTGCCAGCGCCTCCGAAAAAGATGCCGCGCAGATATTGCGTTCAGCGCTATTACGACTTGTTGGAGAATAAAGAGTATGCTATCTTTTAGTCGCTATTTCACCATAGATGGTTCTGCCGATATCCGAGAATCGCAACGGACGCTGTATCTGATGCGCCGGGTACAGAGATGAAACAAAAATTAAGAGCTATTTTCAAAGGACCGGTGGTTTTCTATCCACTGCTGTTTGCTGTTTTTCCCATCCTGTTTCTCTATGTCCACAACATAAGCGAAACATCGGCAAGCCAAATCTGGCTGCCGCTGGTAATCTCGGTGGCTGCTACTCTGGTGTTATGGGCAGTCTTGAGCCGTATACTTGGCAGCCTGGCTAAGGCGGGATTTGCCACAGCTATATTCCTGGTCTTCTTTTTCTCCTACGGACGCCTTTATGACGTGCTGGAGCGAGTGGGCGATTTTGTGCCCAGGCACGCTTATCTGCTTGCCGGCATGCTGTTCGTCTGGGGCTGCTGCGTCTATTTCATCGGACGGGCAAAAAGGGATTTTCGCATCACCACCAGGTTGTTCAACATAACGGCGGTGGTGCTCATTACCATCAACCTGTTTAACATCGTCAGCTATCAAGTTAGACTAGCCGGGCTGGGTGATGTCACACCGGCGGAGACGTCGGAGACTACCGCCGACAATGCGACAGAGCTCAATACTCTGCCCGATACCTATTTCATCATCCTGGACGAGTATGCCCGTCCCGACACCATGAAGGAATATTACGATTACGATAACAGCGAGTTCATCGACAGCCTGGAAGATAAGGGCTTCTTCATAGCCAACGGCAGCGAAACGCGAACGCCGCTTACACCTCTGATAATCGCCCAAATACTGAACATGGACTATCTCGATTACGAACCATGGAGCGACGCTACCTACCGAAAGATAGCTTACAGCCAGGTGGCAAACTTCCTGAAGGCGCAGGGCTATCAATACATTGTTTTCGGAAACAACTTTGCAACATACACATGGGAAAAGTATGTCAAGGACAATGTCGACTTTTACCTCGGTTACTATGGATATAATAGCAGCAGTAGGGTGACTGAGTTTGTGCATATACTGTGGAACACCACCATGCTGCGGCCTTTCTATTATCAGCTTTTTGGGATTCAGTATGAACATAGCTATCGGAGCCAGACCTTGTACATGCTGGAGAAACTTAAGGCGCTGCCTGAACTGGAAGGCCCGAAATTTGTTTTCGCCCATTTCATTTGTCCCCACGAGCCCTTTGTGTTCGGTCCAGAGGGCGAGTACATCGCCCCTGCAAATTGGGATAATCATGAGGATAAACAGTTTTACCTAGGGCAATATATCTTCATCTCCGGGGAGATAGAAAAGGTGATTGATGTATTGCTGGAAAAATCTGAGACTCCTCCCATTATCATCTTACAATCGGACCATGGTCTTAGGCCTGGTTATCCCGTCGGCAACGATGAATGGCACAAGATATTTAACGCCATGTATCTCCCGGGCATGGATACCGAAATGCTGTATGATAATATAGCGCCGGTGAACACGTTCCGTCTGATATTCAACCAGTATTTCGGCGCCGATTATCCGCTGCTGGAGGATGATTAGGAACTGGAATTCGCCATGTCAGCAGGAAGCTGGCTCAAGACTCAAATGAAACAAAAGTTAAAAGCTATTTTCAAAGGACCGGTGGTTTTCTACCCGCTGCTGTTTGCTGTTTTTCCCATACTGTTTCTCTATGTCCACAACATAAGCGAAACATCGGCAAGCGATATCTGGCTGCCGATTGTAATCTCAGTGGCTGCTACTCTGGTGTTGTGGGCAATCTTGAGCCTTATACTCCGCAGCCTGGCTAAAGCGGGATTTGCCACAGCTATATTCCTGGTCTTCTTTTTCTCCTACGGCCGCCTGTATGAAGTATTAGAGAATTGGGGCGTTTTTGTACCCAGACATGCTTACCTGCTCCCGTCTGTGCTGTTCATCTGGGGCTACTGCGTCTATTTCATCAGCCGGGCAAAAAGGGACTTTCGCATCACCACCAGGATGCTCAACATAGCGGCGGTGGTGCTCATTGCCATCAACCTGTTTAACATCGGCAGCTATCAGGTTAAAGTAGCCAGGCTGAGTGCCGACACACCGGTGGAGTCGACGGAGCATACTGCCGCCGCCAGCCCGGCAGGGCTCAATACTTTGCCCGATATCTATTTCATCATCTTGGACGAGTACGCACATCCCGATACCATGAAGGAATGGTATGATTACGATAACAGCCAGTTTATCAACAGCCTTGAGGATAAAGGCTTTTTCATAGCCAGCGAGAGTAAAACGCGAACGCCAAATACCCAGCACGTACTCGCCCAGATATTAAACATGGAGTATCTCACATGGGTCTGGCACTGGGAGGAGGCAACAAGCCAGTGGACGAAAACCGCCCTGCCACAAATCGAAGTCGATCTGCCGAGCGAGGAAGCATATCAAATGATTGCAGACAACAGCGTGGTAGATTTTCTGAAAACGAAGGGTTATAGCTATGTGTATTTCGGGGCAACCTACGAGTTCGGCAGGTATCAACAGGGTATCAAGGATACGGCTGACCTCTATTTCAATTACTATGAATATGATAGCAGCAGTTTGGTGACTGAATTTGTGCATATCCTGTGGAACACCACTATGCTGAGACCTTTCTACCATTATGTTGCCGGGAGTCAGTATGAAAATTATAACAGAAGAGGGGTGCTGGGCACGCTTGAACATCTACAAAAGGTGCCGGATATAGAAGGTCCGAAATTCGTTTTTGTCCATTTTGAGTGTCCCCACGCACCTTATGTATTCGGTCCCACTGGCGAGCATATCGCTCCTGTGAATTGGTCCAACTATGAAGATAAACAGTTCTACCTTGGGCAGTATATCTTCATCTCCGCGGAGATAGAAAAGGTAATTGATGCGTTGCTGGATAAATCGGAAATGCCTCCTATTATCATACTTCAGTCAGACCATGGCCAACGGCCACACCATCCCGGCATAGTCATCGGCGGCGATGAATGGGAAAAGATACTTAACGCCATGTATCTGCCCGGCATGGATGCTGACATGCTGTATGATAATATATCGACGGTGAACACGTTCCGGCTTATCTTCAACCACTACTTTGACGCCGATTATCCGCTGCTGGAGGATGATTGGGAGATGTAACTAGCCATGTCAACAGGAAGATGGCTCAAGACTCAAATGAAACAAAAGTTAAAAGCTATTTTCAAGGGACCGGTGGTTTTCTACCCGCTGCTGTTTGCTGCTTTTCCCATCCTGTTTCTCTATGCCCACAACATAAGTGAAACATCGGCAAGCCAGATGTGGCTGTCGCTGGTAATCTCAGTGGCTGCTACTCTGGTGTTGTGGGCAGTCCTGAGCCTTATACTCCGCAGCCTGGCTAAGGCGGGATTTGCCACAGCTATATTCCTGGTCTTCTTTTTCTCCTACGGACGCCTTTATGACGGGCTGAACTACTTGGGCGTGTTTGTGCCCAAACACGCCTACTTGCTCCCCGCTATGCTGTTCGTCTGGGGCTACTGCGTCTATTTCATCGGACGGGCAAAAAGGGATTTTCGCATCACCACCAGGTTGTTCAACATAGCGGCGGTGGTGCTCATTGCCATCAACCTGTTTAACATCGGCAGCTATCAAGTTAGACTAGCCAGGCTGAGTGCCGACACACCGGTGGAATCCACGGAGCATACCGCCGCCAGTCCGGCAGAGCTCAATACCCTGCCCGATATCTATTTCATCATCCTGGACGAGTATGCCCACCCTGATACCATGAAGGAATGGTATGATTATGATAACAGTGAGTTTATCAACAGCCTGGAGGATAAAGGCTTTTTTGTGGCGCACGAGAGCAGAACCAGAACCAGGTCAACAGCATACTCAATCGCTTCAACGTTAAACATGGAGTACACTTCTTTAGCGGCGCCTCTTGAAATCGTCAAGCAAATGATTGCCACCAACAAAGTGGTAGATTTCTTGAACCAAAGAGGTTATAGGTATGCTTACTTCCAAATTGATAACTGGTGGAGGGGTACATACGGGGTTGACACTGACTTGCCTGTCGACTTTCAATCCCCTGAGCGTAACCACTTGATGACCGACTTTTCTCGCCTCTTGTGGAATACTACCATGCTATGCCCGTTCTACAATCACATTTACGGAACCGAATACATTCGCTCTTGGCGAAATGGCTTACTTGATACCCTTTCGCACTTGAAGACTATGCCAGATATCGAGGGTCCAAAAATTGTTATTGCTCATCTCATGTGTCCGCACGAGGCCTTTGTGTTCGGTCCGAAAGGCGAGTATATCGCTCCTGCAAATTGGTCCAACTATAAAGATAAACAGTTCTACCTTGGGCAGTATATCTTCATCTCCGCGGAGATAGAAAAAGTGATTGATGTATTGCTGGATAAATCGGAAATGCCTCCGATTATCATTCTACAGTCAGACCATGGAATCAGGCCATACCATCCCGGCATAGTCATCGGCGGCGATGAATGGGAAAAGATACTTAACGCCATGTATCTGCCCGGCATGGATGCTGACATGCTGTATGATAATATATCGACGGTGAACACGTTCCGGCTTATCTTCAACCACTACTTTGACGCCGATTATCCGCTGCTGGAGGATGATTAGGAGCAATAATTAGCCATGCCAACAGGAAGCTGGCTCAGGGCGCACAGGAAACAGGTAATTACCCACACACTGATCGTGGGTGTGTTTCTGTTGTTCCTCCTTTTCCTGTCAGAGCCCCTTTTCGATAGACTTGAACGGGTTGCCGGCGAATCCATGTTGTATAAAACTACACTCCCCGCCGCGACAGACAACATTCAGTACTGGATTGACGACCTTGCAGTCGCCACACACACCCTGGAGATAAACGGCTGGGCATTCATTGAAGGCCATGACTCTATGAACAACGAAATATATATAGTCTTAAAATCCGCTGACAGAACGTATGTATTTACCACAGAAACCGTGCTACGAGTGGGTATTACCCAGCATTTTAAAGAGTTAGGCTTGAACCTGGACTACTCGGGATTTGCGGCTACTATTCCGTTAAGGAAAATAGCCAGCGGCGAGTACTCCGTGGGGATTTATATCACGAAAGGCGATATCGAAGCCCTGCAATACACAGGCAGGGTGGTAGCATTTTAGTTTAATGAATCCACCTGTTGCCACCACGGATTGGTAAGCAATCTCTACCTTGCGGGGTCTAAATAGTAGTTCAACTGGTCATTGATTATATCCTTGAGGCTATGGGCTATTTTGAAGCCAAGCTTCTGAATCTTAGCTGTATTGGACAGTAAGATAGGAACTTCAGCCGGACGAAACCTGTCTTGGTCGAATTCCACGGTCACCTTACCTTTCTCTGTCGTAACTATAATCCCAATATCTGAGGGAGCGAACACCAGTTTATCTTGAAGCATTAGCTTATCTACCTTGGTTTTTTCAAAGCTGAGCCCGAAAATTTCTGAGTTATCTATGTCAGTTGGCCTGTCTATCGCTTTGTCGCCTTTAGCAGTTTCAATTTTAAGTGTAGTATAGCCAGCGCATTCTAGGGATAGTAAGAGGTAACTCAACACCGAATTTGTCCGCTGCGAGCCCTGCACATAGACTTCACCTGGCTTGCCTTTCTCTGCCAGCAGGCAGTAACCCTTCACTATATCACTGATATGAGACCAATCCCTGAAAGCATTAACATTGCCTATAGTTATCTTAGCAATTTCACCCCGCTTCAGTTTCATCACCTGACTTGTTATAGCTGAGGTAACAAAAACCTTGCCTCGTCCCGCCCCTTCGTGATTAAAGGCTCTGGAGACTATCGTCTTCAATCCATAGGCGTTATGATAATTCCTCATGGCGTAATCGGCGGATACCTTTGACACAGCGTATGGAGACATCGGTCGCAGCGGGTTGGTCTCATTGATAGGAAGCTCTGGTATAAGCTCAGGCTCAGGAAAGACAGCACCGTACTTGTTCACCATCTCCTGGTACTGGCGTTTTGAGACTATAGCTAACCCGTATTCCTCGCTACTGCCGGCAAAAACTATAGTTGGGTCAAGGTTTTTAGCTCTAACCGTTTCGAGCAGATTAACCGTGCCCAGGAAATTTATGTCCAGGGTCTCCCAGGGGTGAGAAAAAGACCTGGGTATGAATGATTGAGCGGCGAGGTGAAAGATGACATTTGGTTTAGACCGGTCCAGGGCAAAGGCTAGGCTTGAGATGTCACATATATCGCCTTCCAGCAATTCAACATCGTCTTCAATTCCCAGGTATATCAGATTCTGCGGCATCGAACCATCCGCTCGCCGTCTAATCAAGCCGGAGATCTTTGCCCCTTGGTTGAGTAAATACTTTGCTACATAAGAGCCAACAAAGCCACTGATACCTGTGATGAATATCCTTTCATTTTTTAAACCCATTACTCGCCTCCTTTAGTTTGCAATCCTTGTAGTATGATCTCATTTAACACATCTTTCATATTCTCTGGCGCGCAGGTCTCTCGGACAAGGTTCAGGGCATGATTCTGTACAGTGTGCCAGAGCTTATCATCTTGATACAGTTTTATTACTTTCTTTGCAAACTCCTCGCTGGTGTCAGCCACCAGGACTTCCTTGCCGTCCGTTAAATCAAGCTGCGCGGCGGTTAACTTCGAAACTACAGAAGGAATGCCATATCCCATGGCTTCCAGCAGCTTTAAAGGAATGCCGGCAGAGTACCTATGCGGCACAACGAAAAGACGGCATTTTTCGTAATACTCCCTCAGGTCTTCAACATAGCCAGGCACAATGACTGACGGCGACGAAAGCTTCCTGACTGAATCGGGGGGATTCATTCCTAAGATAAAAAGACGGCAACCCAATTCGGATTCAACCTTTGGGAAAATCTCTTTTGCAAAGTAGAGAATCGCAGCTTCATTTGGAGAGTCCGGCCCTGGAAATCCTCCGACAAAAAGTATGTCCTTCCTCTGACTAAAGAGAGTCCGCGGCTCTTTAACCGGAACAGGATGTCCCCAAACCCTCACATTATGCACCCCTGTCTTTTCTGTGATAACCTTCCTTTCGTTTTCAGAAACTGTGATTATCAAATCTGCCTTCTTTACTAAATTCAGCTCCTGGCTCATCATTCCCTCAGCCACCCTTTCCATTCTTTCATCTCCCCTTACCCTTGACTTCAATATCTCGCGCACTGAGAATATGGCTTCGGCATCATACAATAAAGCGGCCCTGGGAAAGAATCTTCTAATTATATCAAAAGTCCTTTTCATGTTATGTGGTCTACTGACCAGAACCAGCTCGTAGAAGTCAGCTCTGTCTTTGGCAAATTGCGACAAATTCAGGTTTCCCCCGTAGAAGAGTTCAATGCCCAATTGTTGTAGATCATTGGTGTATGGTTGCCATGGAGTTGCATCGGCCAGTGGAAAGAACGTTACTCTGTATCCGAGTTCCGACACGAATTTGAGCAAGCGATGGGCCCTGGGGTAGCCGGAGCCCTGCGCGGGGTCGGGAATCCGGTCATCCATGATGAGAATGCTTTTCCCGGCGAGCCTGTTTCGCGATGAAAGAATATTCTTGTAGCCTTCATAGCACTCATGTTTATCCAGGATGTTTTTCCATTTTTTGACAAACTTGGGTTTGTTTATCTCCTGGTATTGCTTGATTCCGGTGTGGACGTCCGTGCCGCAGGTCGCTCCTTCAAGGTGGACAATCTCCGACGCCGGCTGATACATGACCCTGTATCCCAGATTTTTGATTGTAAAGCAAAGGTCGGCATCCTCATAATAGCTGGGTTTGAACCTATCATCAAGGCCACCTGTCTTTTCAAATAGCTCTCGTTTTACCATGAGACTGGCGCCCGAGCAATAGTCGACATCTCTGACGTAGTTGTACTCCGGTTTGCTGGAGTCATCGCCGCGACCATAACCCAGAGCTGAGCCATCCCGCCAAACAATTGAGCCAGCTTCCTGCAGGGTCCCGTCGGGGTAAACAAGCTTGGAGCCGACAGCGCCAACGTCCTCTCTCTTTATGAGCTCGAGCAAAGGAGGGAGCCATCCCTTTGTAACCAAGGTATCGTTATTCAAAAACAGGATATATTTGCCTGTGCTGGCTCTGGCTCCCCGGTTGCAGGATTCTATAAATCCCTCATTCTGTTTATTCGTAACTGCGTACAAGTTTGTGACCTTGGACAGCACTTCGGCAGTTACATCGCTAGAGGCATCGTCTATGACCACGACCTCATAATCACCATCCGTGTTTTCAGCAATGGACTTCAGACAATTGAGTGTATGCCTCCAGTTATTGCATACAGGGATAATAATCGATACCTCTGGCTTCTCAGAAGGCGCAGGCAAAACTAGTTTGTCCGCCTCCTTCTCCGATATGGAATTGTTGAACTTAGGCAGGTCATGACGAGGTTTTTTTATTGCAGCAGGTCTATGAGCGAGCCGGTTCCAGGCCTTCCTGAAGAAGCTGCGCCAGCCTTCGTTGAGGATGACCCTGATGCCGGTAAGCCCAAGCTCGTAATAATAGCGCCGGCGGGTGCCCGGGCGCAGCAGCTTTTCGATGACTCTCTGGTAACGGTTTACAAGCTGCATGGGTATGCTCTGCTGAATCTGTTGTATCTGGTATTCCATGCTATCTATCTGGGAGACCTTTTCCTGGAGGCTTGTCTCGAGGGAGCTTATCTGGGAGAGCCTGGTTTGGTTTAGCTCGGCCAGTCGCCTTTCATAGTCATTAAAGAATGCGTTGGAAACATCCGTCAGCCAGCTATCAGTGATGGATGTCAATGGCTTTAAGCTCGCGTTTGAAGCTAGAGCTATGAAGTAGACGGGTTCCTTGCTAGCTCTTTCCGCGAAATAGAATTCCATGTCTCCCTTCTTGACAACTTCCTCTATATAACCTCGGGATTTTTGCTGGTGGATACTCCACATATTGGAGCCGGCGTAAACTCGTTGACCAAATATACGCATATGCGCGAAGTACTGTCTTAGTAGGTTTTTGAATTCATCAAAATCGAGCTCTTTTATATGGAAGGGATTATGATAATCAGGCTCATCTGTGTAGACCGTCTTGTTGGGCGTTGAAACTATAAATAAGCCGTCGTCTTTAAGCAGCCTCTTTACTTCAGATAGAAGCTTATCATGCTCTGCTATGTGTTCAATAGCTTCGAAGCAGACAACCACGTCAAACTTCTTCTCGCCCTCTATAGGCACGGCGAGTATAGAGCCTTCTATAAACTCCAGGTTATCTTTTATGTACCTGCTTCTGGCGTGTTCTACAGTTGCTCTATCAATTTCCACGCCGGCAACATATTTGGCTTCTCTGGCTAATATATATGTGCCATAGCCCTCGCCACAGGCAAGGTCCAATACCTTTTTGTCCTTCACAAAATGAGCAACAAAAGCATACCTGTGAAGGTGCTCATAATGAATCTGTGTCCCCTCTATCCACGGTAAAAACCTCTCGCCTGTCCATTCAAGCATTTCCTTTTGCCTTTCCCAGTCGCGTATTGGCATATGATGAATATAAACGACTTCGTTGATATAAGATATCTTGGCTCCTGCTTCTATTACTCTTCGACAAAAGTTCCAGTCACCTGGCTCCCGGGTAGCAGCAGCATCAGTATTGAACTTGATATTCTTATACTTCGAACTGTAAATAAAAGAAGATGCGCCGATGTGAGCATGTTCCGGAGGATATTTCCCGATTATTGTTTGTTCACCATTTGGTTTTATTGCCAGAAGATTTCCATACACGAAATCATATCCCATGAGTGCTCTTTTCAATAGTATCTCAATATGGTTGGGCGCGAACTCGTCATCATCGTCTAATAAAGTAATCCATTCTCCTTTCGCCATTTCAAGGCCCTTGTTGCGGGGCGCAGCCGAAGCCACCCGCCATCTAGCATGCAAATCGTCCGGTAGCGGAGGTCTATCTATGAAATCCACAAATCTTATTCTCGGGTCTTCTATCTTTTGAACCCTATCCTTCGTATCGTCCGTGCATCTGTCGGCGACAATAATTATCTCGAAATTCTGATAGGTCTGGCTTAATATCGATGGAATAGCCCTGGTGGTTAATAGTTCGGCACGGTTATGCGTCGGTATTATCACTGAGACTAAAGGTTGGTCCGAACTGCTGGATACGCTATGTTCGCGGATTCTCTTCCTGAAACAGATACAATTGCCACCACTATCAACAGGTTTGAAACTATGATTAGACGCAAATTCATTAACTGCGGCTTTTACATCAGGCCAACTGTCGGTATAATCATGAAAAACAACCTCGCCACCTTCAACTAAATATTTAACCCATTCAATGTCTTTTTTTACATACTCATACTCATGACAGCCATCTATAAAGATAAATTTCAAGGGATTCTTAAATTCTTTTATTGCCTCTTCAGATTTATTTCTTATCGGAGTTACCACGGCGTTAAGGCCCCTTTTCTTGATATTATGTCTGAATATTTCAAATGCTTTCGGATCGCGCCTTGGATATGTTGCCGCTTTTTCCCCTAATTGACTCGCTAGCTCATTCCATGTCTCATTACTCCAGATATCAACGCAAAACAAATGCGAGTTCTCTTTTATAATCTCTGCAATTAAAGTTGATGATCTCCCTAAATCTGAGCCAATTTCCAAACAGTCTCCCTTAATTGATTCAATACGATTGAGGGATCGCACAATAACTTCTGCGTCTTCATAAGTGAAAGAGCCAGGGGGCAGTTGTTCAAACACTCGTTTCAACATAGATAATTCCCTTATTAACAATAAACTCGATGCGCATTTTTACTATATGTTACATAGATATTATTTGGACTATCGTGAGTTATTGAATTCCAAAATCTTCGTAACGGCTAATGCAACCTGCAAATTATATTTTGAGTCGTTCGTGCCATCCAAAGCCCCAGCAAAAAAAAGGGCGGCATTTCTCAGGTTATTTTGTTCGTCATGATGGAAATACTGCACGCGGTCAAGCATCTCGTTCGCCAGCACCCCATGTTTCTTCTTGTATACAGCCACCGATAAGGTTGGCTGATTTATTCCATCATACACAATTGTTCCTTCCGAACCATACCATACAATTCGCGTTTCTCTTTGAGGATAATTCAAACTGACGCTTATATAGCCTGGCACTTTTCCGGCAATTTCAATAATCCCGGTTTCATCATTGATTTGCTCGGCGAGGGTGAAGTCGTTCTCTAGCAGAGGGACAAACATATCACGGACTGCAAGCAAATGCGAAGCAAGAAGCCAATAGACGTTGAACTTAAGAAATCTGCCTAGGTATCTGAGTGACAGTTCCATGGACAGCAAATCGCCTATTGTACCTTCTTCAATAAACCTCTTAGCCTGCTGGATTCCGCCGGAAAACGTATAGGTGAATTCGGTGACGACGTGCAGTTTGTTCTTTGACGCAATCTCAGCTATTTCGCTGACCTCTCTAAATGATTGGGCTAGTGGTTTCTCACAAAGGACATGTTTCCCACATTGTAATGCGCTTTTCACTATCTCGTAGTGGGTATTAATAGGGGTTGCAATCACCACGGCTTCGACATTGCTGTTGAGAACCTTCTCAATGTTCGAAGTGAATTGTCCAAATTCATCAGCGTTCCTATGACAGATATAGGCAACATTAAACTGCTCCTCAAGGTATCTGAGGAATCTTTTCCCCCAGTATCCGTACCCGATTAAGGCGATTTTATGCATTTAAGCTTGCCCACGTAGTATTAATTTCCAATCCCATACGATTGCATCTAGCACCATTCCTGAAACAGACAGATGGATTGAATTTCGGACTGTGGCTTTTTAGGACCATACGGTTAAAGTCGTTTATATTATCCGTTTGTTTTCCCAGTCTGGAGAACTTAAAGGAAGGGCTTGCGGTGCTGGAGCAGTTATACATCCAGCCATCGGAGGCAAACGTAATTTGATAATAGCTGTAAATGCATTGCTTGAAGTTCATTTTGTCCACGTCCTGACACGCAGGCGGTATGTAGAAGACAAAGGGCTTGTCTCCGGAGCTGGAGAGTAGTCCATCGAGCCTTGCTCTGATGACAGCGTCGAAGGGGATTTCAACGCTCCTTCTATATTCCCTCACTTGCTCAAACGGCTTCCCGTACAGGTCGTACGGGATGGAGAACCTCACGGAGTCCACACCGATGTCTCTAGCAATTTTTACTATGTTTGCCAGTTCGTTAGGGCTGGCGTTATGTTCGTTCATAATATAAGAAAATCTGACTGCAGGGAAGTCGCTCCCGCCCCTGATCTGGCACAGCAACTTTGCACCGGCAATGATTTCATCGAACCAGTTTTTCTTAAGGTTTTTGGTTATCATGTGACTTTCAGGAGAACCGGCATCAAGTGAAATTGAAACATAATCTTCACTGGAAGTCGCAATTGCGCAAAGCTCACTCATAAACTTGGTTGAATGCTCTAGATGTAGGAGTAATGACCCATTTGTGTGAATCCCAAATTTTGAGCCATACTTCTTGCTCAATTTTAGGAACCTCAATAACCAGGGATTTAAGAGTGGTTCAGTATATGCACCGCCATACACATGAAAAGGCACTGCTCCTTTCAGTTGTTCCACTATTTTATAGACATTGTCCTCGTTCATATCGATTGGCTGCTCTAGAATTCTTCCTTGGCAATAATAACAATTGAAATTACACCTGATTTTATGGTTCCCAGGCAAATGGATTTCTAGCTGCCTGGGATAAATCAATTCACCATTGAATATCTTGTCCCAACTACCTACATGGTCTTTTAAAATCTGTATATAATTATATCCCGCTGGTCTTTCTTCTTTCATTGTTCACCAATTTCATTAAGCGCCCTGATTACTTCTCCTGCAGCATCGCCAGATAGTCGTTTATTACCTTTTCAGTATCACCCATGGTAACAATCCGGCCCTCGTTCAACAATATCGTCCGCTGGCACAGCGCCTTCACGGTATCCAGGGCATGGGAGACGAAAACTATGGTCTTGCCCTCAGCCTTGAACTGGGTTATCTTGTCCCGGCACTTTTTCTGGAAGGCTTCATCGCCCACGGCAAAGACTTCGTCTATGAGGAAGGTATCGGGGGTGGCGTTGATGGCGGTGGAGAAAGCCAACCGCAGGTTCATGCCGGAGGAGAAATTTTTCAGCTTCATGGTTTCGAATTTCTTGAGCTCGGCGAAGTCGAAGATGTCATCGTACACCTTGTCCACCTGTTTTCGGCTCAGGCCCAGGATGGAGGAGTAGATGTAAACGTTTTCCTTAGCTGTGAGTTCCGGCTGAAAGCCAACGCCCAGCTCCAAGAATGAGGCAACTTTGCCGTTCAGGCTAACCGAGCCGCTGTTCGGGTATAAGACCATGGCCAGTATTTTGAGAAGCGTGCTCTTTCCGGAACCGTTCCTGCCGATTATGCCGAGGGCTTCGCCTTTCTTGACCTCGAAGCTGACATCTTTCAGCGCCCAGAACTCTTCGTAGTCGAATTGCCTTTTAATCAGGCCGACTATGTTCTGGAAGACCGTGTTCTTTTTTTCGTGGGGGATGCGGAATTTCTTGGAGATGTTGTCAACGATTATGGCGCTCATCCTATCTCCTCGGCGAAGCGGCGCTGTAGTTTGCTGAAGACAAGGCTGCCCACAAGATAGGCGGCGATGGCGAAACCGATGACAACCGCGACGCTGTACAGTGAAGGTAGATCGCCGGCGACCATTAAATTGCGGTACATGCCCATAAACTGAGTTATCGGATTGAGCAGGTAATAGGGCATTATATAATCCGGAATTATGGACAGGGGATAGACAATAGGTGAGCAGAAGAACAGGACACTGATCAATACCTCCCATATCTGGTTGAGGTCACGGAAGTAAACGAATAGGGAGGACAGGAGCAGCCCGGCTCCGAAAATAAACCAGAAGTAGACGAGGTGAATAACGGGGAACAGGAGCACGGTGGCGGGCAGGTGCCCGAGCAGTACGAATAGTATGGGCAGCAGGACTATGAACTCGAGCAGGGAGCTTACGAGGTTGGCCAGGACATTGCTCAAGACCAGTATCTGCCGGGGTATGTAGACCTTGGTCACCAGGCTGGGCTTGCCGACGATGGCGCCGAGGGAAGAGGAAGTGCCATTGGCGAAGAACCGCCAGGACATAATACCCACCACTAAATTTATGGCAAAATTCTCCTCGCTACTGAAGAGATGTCTGAAGATAAAGTAGAGGACCATTGCCAGCAAAAATGGGCTGAGCAAAGACCAGAAAAAGCCGAGGGAGGTATTCTGGTAGCGGTTTTTCAGGTCGACTACGGTCAGGTTCCTGATTAACTCTCGATATTGCCACATTTTATGGTTTATATTATAGCTGCTCAGAGACTCTGTGTCATCATCGGCACATCGCCCATTTAGCCGTTAATGTGGCTGCGACCTTTTAAGGTCGCCCAGGGTGGTCTCGGTATTTCTTGGCAGGCTGTCCCAAATATATGCAGTAAGCTATAATAGTACCGGGCATTTGACATTCTACTGGGAAAAGGCCTAAAGAAGGAAAGCAAAAGATGACCAATCCCAGGGTTTCCATCATAATCCTCAACTGGAACGGGCTTGAGGACACCGTTGAGTGCCTGGAGTCGCTGAGGAAGATAACCTATCCCAATTATGAAGTTATCGTGGTGGACAACGACTCTGAGGGAAATGACGCCCAGGTGCTGGAAGAGAAATTCGGCGATTATGTTCGCTTAATTCGGAATGACAAGAACTATGGCTATACGGGAGGCAACAATATAGGTATAAGGTATGTGGCGGATAACTCCGCGCCCGACTATTTCCTGATTCTAAACAACGACACCATCGTCGCCCCTGACTTTCTTGGCCAAATGATTAAGGTAACTGAAAGCGACGACTCTATCGGCATAGTGGGCCCCAAAGTTTATTACTATAATTTCCCCAACCGCATTCAGTGTGCTGGCGGAAAAGTAAATATGCGGACAGGGCAGGCCTCACTTACTGGCATTAAGGAAATAGACACCGGCCAGTATGATACGCAACAGGAGGTAGACTACGTTTTTGGTTGTTGTTTGCTCATCAAAAAGGAGGTGCTTCAGAAGGTTGGCCTATTTGATGAAAGCTATTTCTGTTACTGGGATGAGGTTGATTACTGCTTCAGAGCCAGGGAAGCTGGCTACAAAGTCGTCTGTATCCCAGAAGCGAAGATATGGCATAAGGCGCCTCTGAAATTGAAGGTGTGGGACAAGACCCCGATGGGCGGCAAGGCAAGCGGTTTGTCTTATTACTATATGGCAAGAAATAACTTCAAATTCATGAGAAAACACGCTATAAAAGGGCAATACCGCAGCTTCATTCTTTATTTCTTGGGATATCATTTTTGGTTTATGACTGCAGTTTGCTTGCTTTATCACCGCAATGTAAGGCGACTCTTTGGCTTTTATCGTGGAGTGAAGGACGGGCTCTTTAATTCGACCTCTGGTGCCAAGCATTATATAGAGCATTAGCCACCAACAGGGAGACGAGGCAGACAAAGCCAGCAATTTGCCTTAGAAAGGGTATGTCGAGGCCTTGAGCGGCCAGCCCAACTAGCCCGACAGCAACCCAGTAGAATAGTCGGCGATATTCGCAGGCCCTTCTTGACTCCCCGGTTAGGAGACACGGCTTTTATGGTTCTCTAGTGTCTTGCTTACTTTACTGCTTAGTTGCCGATATAAATCCAGTAGCCGTTGTTCCATAATTCGCCAGCTATATCGATTTTCATATGCTCTTCGGCCGTTGTGTCCAAGCACCTGACGCAATTCCGGGTTGTTCTTTAGTGTGAGTATTGCTTCTTTAATTGCATCGACATCCCCATAAGGCACAACAAGGCCGCAATTCTCCTCCCTTACGATGTCAGCCATTGAGCTGCCATCGCTTACAATTATCGGCTTCCCACACATCATAGCTTCAAATAGCTTGTTAGGACTTTCATACTTAGTCTTAGGAATCTTGGGGTCGCTGAAGCGAAAAAGGATATCTGCTTCTAATGTCTCTTTGATAACATCTTCATATGAAGGTAGCCACCCAAGGTATTGGATTTTTCTAGACGTGAGGACAGAATTCTCAAGAAAGGCTTCATCATGGACGGCCCCTGCGAGTATTAAGCGCACCCCATCCAAATCCTGTACGGCCCTTGCCATAAATTGCAAACCTCTTAATCTGTTGATAACGCCCCCATAGAACACAGTCATTTCCGCTGAAGCGTTTCTTAGCTTCTTTGTTTGATTTACATCGAAATAGTCGGGGGGAGAATTATAAATATAAGTAAGCTTGTTTATTCGTGCCCCTCTAACTTCCTCGTACCGGGCTTCATCTACTAAAAATAAAATTTCTGTAAATCCAATTCCGAGTTTCTCGACCCCTGCCACTAAGCTCCTGATAAGTTTTCTTACCAATTGGAAACGCCCATCGGGCAGATTATTAGCGTAGAAATCATAAATGGTGTAACAGAGTGGGGCTCTTTTGATGAACTTAGCAAGGATTGCTGGTATTAAGGTATCTAAATCACAGGCGTGTATGACATTACATTTATCTTTCAGCAAAAAGAAGAACTCGTATGTCCACCAAATTGGAAAGTAAAAAACCACAGTTAATTTGTCATAAGGTGCCTTAAAACCGAATTTACAAATTGTGTACCCCTCGCCGTTTTCACCCTTTAAGGTGTTTTGGCGGTCCCATACCAATAATTTCACATCATATCCATGCTCAGATAAGGTCTTTGCCACCTTATTCACGGTGGGATCTATTGCCCGCGCACGGACTAAAGTTACCTTTATTGCCTTTGCGCCTGTCATATACTCTATATGCCTTCTCTTGCTCCAGTGAGATAGAGGCAGGTTACACTATCTGCAGCTTACACATCATAATTTTGCCCAGATTCTTACCAGTCAATAGTGTGAAATATCTGCCTCCATTCTAAGGTCAATTTGAGATTCTTAAACAACCGATAGTCGGAAATCTTCCTTATTTTCTGAACTTGAACTCTTTTTTCTCTTATGTATTTCCTATCTTTACCCACTGACCGCAAGGCACCAAACTTAGCCTTGAGGTATGCCTTGCCGCGCAGCAAGGCATAGCCAATTATCAATACTTCTACTGCAGCGAGAATAGGAAAACAAGCTACAAGGGTCAAGGGTTTCAAGCTGTAAAGCAATAAAGCCTGACGGTTTTTTTCTAGCGAATAGAGCTTCTCTGGGTTCATCCTCAACTTATATTTGTGATAGGCTACTGCCTCAGGTACACAATAGATTTCATAGCCCATCAGGTTTACGAGCCAGGAAACAATCACATCATCGTTGCCCATAAAGCACTCCTGGGGGGCGCCGCCCATTTCCTCCAGTATCTCGCGCCTAATCAGGTAGGAGCAACCGCTAACCCCAGGCACCCTCTCGGGGATGATAGAATTATCGTCTTTCTTGCCCAGGCCACGGCAAAAACCCAGGCCAGTGATATGAATATTCAAACCCAGGGCATTGATTTTAGTCCGGTCATCAAAAAGCAAAACTTTAGGCGTTACGGCTCCTACCTGCGGGTTCTCATATAAAAAAGCTACCATAGCACCTAGCCAGTTGGGAGCAACTTCAGTGTCTATATTAAGCGGCCCAATGTAGTCACCAGTAGCATGAGTTAAGCCGCTATTAATGCCACCAGCGTAACCTAAATTTTTATCATTAGCAACAAATGTTAAGTTAGGGAACTTGGTTCGAGCGTACTCCAGGCTCCCATCGCTGGAATTGTTGTCAACGAAAATAACCTCGAAATTCGTATAGCTTTGTTTCAGGACTGATGAAATGCAAGCATCAAGATGCGACATCCCATTATAATTTACTAAAATCACCGATGCTCTCTTTGCCATAGCTTCTTTCAGACAGAATGCATATTAATTATCTCTATTAATAGTATCCAGCGTCAGACGCTCTTGAGGACCAGTCATAGTCTAGAGTCGAGAGTTAGATTAGTCAAGAGAAAGGTTAGAGAGTATTTGGGCAGTTCCTAACCGTCATTGTGAGGAACGTAGCGGATGGAAAGGGAAGACGGCTCGCAGCGCCAAAGAAGAACGCAACGCCACGTTTATTGTCGCTGGCTTCGACACTGGAGCTAACGGTGTCCTGAATGATGTTGTTGGTTCTTGATGGGCTGATTTATGCTCCGGTTATTTTCGCCTGCTTAGGGCATTCAGGATTATGCCGGTGAAGATGCTCGATATGCCAGCGATAATGAGCAGAGTGGTCAGTACGGTGCTGCCTATGGCCAGGTTGCCTTTTGTGGCAGCTATATTAATCACCCTGATGCCGATGATGAGACCAATCACCAGCAAGATGCCACCTGCCAGTCCGAAGAAGAACAGGGGTCTCCTCTGTGAAATCATGACTATTATCCGACTGAGAACGTCTATGCCATGTCTTATCGGGTTGAGGGTCGAGCCGTCTTTGGTATATATGTTTGAGATTGGCACTTCGGTTATCTTGAGGTTTTTATCGGCGGCACGCGTTATCATCTCTGATTCTATGGCGAATCCACGCGCTTTCAAATCAAGTTCTTTTATTGCCTTCGGTGAAAGGGCGCGGAAGCCAGATTCGGAATCAGAGATATTGGTTTTTGAAGCGAGACGGGTTGAGCGTAAAAGAACTTTTTGCCCGATGCGGCGATAACGAGGGGTCTTATCTTTCTGGGCCTCTCTGGAGCCGATGACGAGGTCAAAACCCTCCGAAATGGGTTTGATGAGAACGGGAATCTCGTTAGGGTCATGCTGGGCATCGGCATCTAGGAGAACGAGGATGTCTGGATTTCTCTTCTTCGCCTCTGCCAGTATGCTCTGGATGGCTGCGCCTTTGCCTCTATTTTCATCGTGGCGGATTACGGTGGCACCAGCGAGCTCGGCAACCCTGGCGGTGTTATCCGTGCTTCCATCGTCAACAACTATGACCTCGTCCACATATTGCCTTGCCTGGAGAACTATGCTTCCGACATATCTTGCTTCATTATAGGCAGCTATGCCAGCCAGGACTCTAATCTTTTGTCTTTTATCTGAAGTCTGAAGCCCAGGGTCTTTCATCTATGCCTACTTCACGGTTACCGATTTTGCCAGGTTGCGGGGTTTGTCAGGGTCGTGTCCCCGATTGATAGCGAGGTAATAAGCCAGGAGTTGAAGAGGGACTACGACGATCATAGGATAGAGTAACTCATCAACTGCGGGAATCTTGACCCAGGAATCATAAATGTCGCTTTCCTTGTCGGAGACACCGATGATATAGGCGCCGCGTGATTTGGTCTCCATGGCATTGCTCAGGGTTTCGAGAAAGGTATAGTCGGCGGGGCAAATTACCACTACCGGTGTACCAGGCTCGACGAGGGCTAAGGTGCCATGCTTGAGTTCCCCGGCGGGCATACCTTCAGCATGGATATAGGAAATCTCCTTAAGCTTCAAGGCGCCCTCAGAGGCGATGGCAAAGTTAATTCCTCTGGCTATATAGTAGAAATCGTTCTTATCTTTCAGCTTCTGGCTGAGCTTGATAAGCTCGCTTTTGTTCCAGTCCAGAACCCTGGTTATCTCGCTGCTCAGGTCGGTAAGCTTAGCTACCGCTTCATCAAAGGAGTTAACCATGGAGAAGGACAGCAGGTAGAATATGGCTAGTTGGGACAGGAAGGATTTGGTAGCAGCTACGGCTATCTCAGCACCACAATTCAAGTAAATGACCTGGTGGCTCAGGTCAGTCAGTATAGAGTTAGGCCGGTTGACTATGGAGATAACTTGAGCCCCAGCGTTTCTGGCAGCCTTTACTCCCTCGACTACATCAGCAGTCTCGCCACTCTGGGAAACGGCGATAACAATAGTGTTTTTGTCCACGGAGTCGGCGAAATAACCGAATTCAGAAGCCATGACTACATCGCAAAACTTCTTGCCCACTCTGGAAAAGAGGTATCTGCCGACCAGAGCGGCATGGCGGGAGGTGCCACAGGCAGTTATAATCACCTGCCTTGCCCTCAGAATATCCAGGGCAATCTCAGTGAATCTCTTCCCGTCCTGATGGACTATTTGGCTAAGCACCTGAGCTTGCTCCATTATCTCCTTGAGCATGAAATGCTGGTAGCCTCCTTTATGGCTCTCAGCCCAACTATGGTCGAGTTCCCTGGCTTGCTTAATCAGCTTGTTTCCCTGGGCATCGAAGAATTCGATTCCTTCTTGTGTCAGCATTACCACCTCGTTATCCTCCAAATTCATCACCTGATTGGTATATTGAGAGAAAGCCAGGGCGTCGCTACTAACATAGTAATCGGGGGCGTCAATACCCACAATCAGGGGATTATTCCTCCTTGTGCCTACGACCTTGCCCTGGTCATCAAAGGATGCGACCAGAAAGGCATAGGAGCCCTCAAGCCTTGGCGCTATATTTAACACAGCCTGTTCCAGGGAACATCCGTTTTTGAGCTCATCTTCAAGGAGGTGAGGGATAAGTTCGGTATCGGTTTCTGAAGTAAACTTGTGTCCTATCTTAATGAGTTCCTGGCGGAGTTGTTGATTATTCTCAATGATACCGTTGTGAACTACAGCCACTTTGCCACCGCAATCGGAATGAGGGTGGGCATTGAATTGGGTGACAGCACCATGGGTTGCCCAGCGAGTATGCCCGATGGCTATATTGCCGGGAAGGCTTGCCAGGTTCTGTTTCTGGATGACTTCGTCAACTTTGCCGACATCCTTCCTTATCAGCAACCTGTCATCACACAGAGAAGCTACGCCTGCTGAGTCATAACCACGATATTCCAGACGCTTTAAAGCCTCGAGAACAACCGGAACCGCTGGCTTCTGACCACAATAGCCAATGATACCGCACATCTTAATCCGTTAACCTTCGTAAGAATTCTTGCCTTTTGCCTTCGTCGAGTCTTGTTTCGTTGTCCTGTACGTAGTATCGGGACTTAGGCAAAACTCGCTTATTCGCCCTCAAGTCTTTGTGCAAGCATACCTGGGGTCCCACGAAAGAATCAGGGCCTACTCGAACCCCGGGCATGAGGCTGGCATTTACTCCAATGCGGCAACCTCGACCCACAATTGCCCCTAGTTTATCATAGCCGGTATCTATCAGACTATCACCGACTTTTATCTGGATATTCCTTTCGTCGAGTTGGAAGTTAGCCAGCACAGTGCCGGCGCCCAAAGAGCAATTGTCGTCCACTATGGAGTCACCAACATAATTGGAGTGGAACCAGCAATTATCGCTGATGTAGGAGTGCTTTACCTCAGTGGAATAGCCAATAACGGAGTTAGAACCAATGTGGCTGTAGTCTCGCACCAGGGCATTATTGCCAATGATGGAGTTTGTCCCAATATACACAGGACCTCGAATCACAGCATTTTCCAACACCTTAACATTATCGCTCAGGATAACTTTGCCTTCGATGTGCGCTTTCTCGGAGACGCGGGCTGAAGGGGCAATATAAGGTTGAGCGTTGTCCAGAAAATACTCCATTACTTTGAAGATATGCCAGGGATATTTTATTGGTGCCCAGAAATCGTTGTAGAGAACCACCTTGATCTTGTGTCCTTCCTTTACCATGCTGTCCAGGGCGCATTCATAGACATCGTCCCTGGTAGTCTGTGCGGTTTCAATATAGCGTAAAAGCTCTTCCGAGTTGTTATGGCAGTGAATTAAGATGTTTACTAAGTTGCTGGGTTCCTCACCGGGATTGGGTTTTTCCACGATGTGTAGTAACTCATTTTGAGAGTTTACCTGGAGGTAGCCTCCCGGGAAGTAATTCTGGGCTTGATAACCCAGAATATAGGAGGAGGCAGTGGCTTTTTCAGCTTCGGTGATGATTTTGGTGTATGCTGAGCTTGAAAAGACGTCATTGGGATTTATTATTAAAAGCTGCCCGTGCAGGAAAGGCTCAGCGCTTTTCAGGGCGTCAGCGATGCCTGATGACTCCTTTTGCAGAGCAAGGTCGACTTTTACCCCAGGAATTTTTTTGGTTATTTGCTCTATCTTCGCTATGTTTTCTGGATTCCCAATGATTACAAAATGACTCAAACCTGCCTCGCAGGCTACCTTTATTTGATGTTCAAGCAAGGGCTTCCCGAGAAAATCAAGGAGGAACTTGTCTTCAGCAATGGGAAACATCCTCTTGCCGCGGCCACCGCAGAGAAATACGGCTTTCACTTGTTAGCCTCCACCAGACTTTTAACAAGTTTTTTGCCTTTGCTTATAAGCTCAGCGGTCTGTGTCTGCGACGTTGACTCGGAGATTACTCGGATGACAGGCTCGGTGCCACTAGCTCTGATAAGCATCCAGGAGTCAGGAAATTCCAGCCTCAGACCGTCAAGAGTATTTATCTCATCGGGAGCAAAAAGTTGAGCCTTTTCCTTTACCTGAGCCATGGCTAACTCTTTAAGTTCATCAGGACAAAAAACCTTTGCTTTTTCGAAGAATAGCCTGGGAATACCTTGGAAAAATTGCCTGATTTCGCCGGCATCGCTTAGCTGACTTAACAGGATGAGGGAAGCAAAAATGCTATCGGGGTAATAGCCCGCCTCGGGGATGATGTAGACGCCTACCTGCTCCACTCCTAAGGCAGCATCGAGCTCCTGGGCTAAATGAGCGACGGCGACATCACCTACTCTGCCTCTAACCACTTCCACCCCAAGGTCCTTCACCGCCAGGTCAAGTAGAGTTCCAGTTTCTACTGTGGTAGCAATCTTTTTCCTTCCCGTTTTCTTGACGACCAGTCTCGAGATGAAGGCGATGGGCTCGTTGAAACCGAGGAAACCTTCTTTATCGCAGAAAACAACGCGGTCGGCATCGCCATCAAAGCAAATAGCTAAGTCAGCATTATGTTGTTTCAGGAAATTAACTGTGCTCTGAAGAGTATCCTCCTTGGGCTCGGGGCTTCTCCCCGGGAAAAGGCCATTTTGCTCATCATTTATAGGTATTACATCAAGGCCCATCTGGACAAAGATGTCGCTGGCAAACTTGGAGGCAGCGCCATTGCCAGGATCAACTACTACTTTTAGCTGGTGATTAAATCCTGGCAGAGAAAGCTTGCCTTTAATAAAGGAAAGATATCTTTGTTTCATATCCTGTGCTTGCTCTAAACCTCCTCCCTTTCCCTGACGGAATTTCTGGTTAAGATAGATTTTCTCTATCTCCGCTTCTTGAACCTGGCTATATCCCAGCGAATTCTCGGTGAAGAGCTTGATTCCATTGAACTCGGGTGGATTGTGGGAAGCTGTAACCATAATTCCAGCGGCAAAGCCCGATTCCCGGGTGAGCAATGCCAGCGCTGGGGTAGGCAAAATGCCCAAGTCAACTACGTTTATGCCACAGGAAAGCAAGCCCGCAGTAATCGCCTCCTTAATTACATCCCTGCTTATTCTAGTATCGGTAGCGATACAAACTGTGGAGGATTGAGGCAGGGTAGTGCCTATAGCTAAGGCAAGCCGGCGGCAGAAATCAGGCGATAAATCCTGGTTAACTACGCCCCGGATACCACTGGTTCCAAATAGTCTCTTTGTATGCATTTTCTGTTTTAAGCTAAGTTAAGTAGAAGATAGCACGGAATTAAGTGGTTGGCAACAACCACACGGTGTAATAACATATGCTAAACTATGCTTCCCGGTCATAAGCAGCGCTGTTTGGGAAGCATATAATGACAAGAGAAATAGCTTTAACTCTGTTAGCCACCGTTTTGCCCATTAGTGAATTAAGAGGTGGTATACCGTTAGGCATATCTTTGGGACTGGATCCATGGTTTACCTTCTCTATAGTGGTCGCTGCTAACGCCCTGATCTTTTTCCCTATCTTCTTTGCTTTGCGCCTTTTTTACGATAAGCTCCTGTCCCGAATCCCGTTGTTCGACCAGTACCTTGATAGCTTAAGGAAAAGAGGTAAGCCGAAAGTAGATAAATATGGCTTCTGGGGATTATTTTTGTTTGTGGCTATTCCTTTGCCTGTCACCGGGGCATATACGGGGACTATTTTGGCCTGGCTACTGGGCATGGATTGGAGGAAGGCCTTTCCCGCCGTTGGGTTAGGAGTAATTGTGGCTGGTGTCGTAGTGCTCTTAATAACTTTGGGGGTAACCAGCACCCCATGAAAAGAAGTTTTTCAAGGGTAACTAAATTAAATTCCAATAAGCAATTCAGAAACGATTTTTGCTGTGGGCGGGCATAACCACAACTCTAGATATGGTCGGTAATGAAAGGCTGGGTATCTTTGTGTACAGATACCCAGCCTTTCATTGATTCTGCCACCTACGATATTAGCTTTAACCCTTCCCTATTCTGAACATCTTGGTCCCGCATACGGGACATACGCCTTGAGTGGCCGGCCTGCGGTTCTTCATGATTATGCTTCTGGTATTCTTCATTTCCCTTTTGGCACGGCATTTCATACAGTATGCTTGCATCTGTTCACCTCCCTTTTTATAAAAGAATAAGCCATCCACTACTCGAATGTCAATAGTTTTCCTTAAATTTTCCTTAAATATTGTAAAAAGTCTCGTTACTTGTGCGTATTATTCTCAATTCCGACCCGGAGAGGAAGTGCATCAAATGATGAATGGCCGCTTTAAAAAATTGATAAGTCCACTGGTGACAGGTTGGGTTACTTAAATGATTTGACACAAAAGTTAGATGTGAAGTTGCTGTAGCACCTGACGCGCCTTCTGACTTGCTCGGGCGCGGTGGCTGATTTGATTTTTCGTCTCCAATGGAAGTTCGGCCATGGTCTTACTTATCTCAGGAAGGGAAAAAATAGGGTCATAACCAAAACCATTTTCCCCCTTAGCCTCAAGGGCAATTGTGCCATGACACTCGCCGTAGCATACCTCTGTGCGGCCTCTTGGACTAGCTATAACAATGACGCACTTAAAACAGGCTGTTCGTCTCTCCAAGGGAACACTGTTAAGTTTAGCTAAGAGAAAGCTCACTTTTTCTTCGTCAGTAGCAGCTTCACCAGCAAAGCGAGCTGACTTAACACCTGGCTCCCCATTAAGGGCATCCACCTCCAGTCCTGAGTCATCGGCAAGAGCGGTGAGCTGGCTTAATTTGGCATAACTAATGGCTTTTAACCGAGCATTTTGTTCGTAGTTGTTCCCCGACTCAGTGACGATTTTTGCTATTCCTTCTTCGGCCAGCGTAGTCAGCTGGTAACCAAGGCCATCCAGGAGAAAGCGGTATTCCCTGATTTTCCCTGGATTGGAGGTAGCTAAGAGAAGCTTAGGCATTTTGGCGTTAGATGTCTTGAAATCTTGGAGCCAGCTTCTTTACCACTTCGGGCATGGTGGTATATTCCATCTCATCAAGCGGCAGGCGATGTGGTTCAAACGGACCCATTCGGCGCAGGAAATCCGCCACAATGTTTGTTTGATGACGAACCTCATCGAAAGCAGGGTCATCGAAGAGGTCACGAGGCCCGACGAGCTTGCCATCAGCAAGTTGAAAACCAGCGGCTATTACTCTTGGTGGACCGTCAAAACGGCAGGGATTGCTTTCCCGGACAGCTACCGGCATTAACGGGCCGTGGTGCGAGCCTCTCATCCAGCCTTCGACTATGTTAACAGAAGCAAAGGGTTCCAGTATTTCGCCCACAGCGGGAAATTTTCCCTGGGAGCGAACGATACAGACAGGGTCATCCTTGCCTATGTATCTGCCGGCCATGAGAGATAATCTCTGAGTAGAGGAGACAGCAGCGATTTCACCACTCTCCTTGTGGTACACCGCTTTAACGGCATAGCGGCCTGGTGCGCCAAGAAAAACTAGCATGTCGTAGATTTCCTCAGGAGCGTTAAAACTGACTTTTTTGTGCTCTTTGACGTCGTGGACTTCAAAGGTGAAGCCAGAGTGCATATTGGAGGCAATAACTAGCCCAATGGTGTTAAAGGGGTCAGCGAATATCTTATATAGAGGCAAATTCCAGGCGCCAGATGCCGTCTTATCTGCCATAAATATGACTATGGTTTCAGCTTGGCGCTCGGAAAATTGCATCTCAGCTGTACCAGGTCCCATCCCCTTGACAGTGCCAGCGAAGGCATCAGCTAGAAGGTCCTGTCCGGCACCATGTAGTTTCAATCGCTTAGCTACATTGGTGCATTCCACAAATGTATCCCAGGCTAACTTGTGGATTTGTTCACTGTCTTCACCATGTTGGTGAGTCATTATCAACTGGAGGTCATCGCCACAAACTGTAACGTGATGATCTATGAGCAGCCCCTGGCCTTGAGCATGTTCCAGTTTTTCCTTAGCCTTTTGTATTACATCGGGGTGGCTGGAAGAATGCCCGACATAGCCGCCGACGTCTGCCTTGATAACGCTTAAAGTTAATTCCATTTCATCTCGCCTCCTCGCGGTAGTTTAACGTAGTTTAACAATGAAGAAGGGTGAACGTCAACTTGGGATGAAAATTAACCCCTCTTCATTATTACCTAAAGCATCCACCCTATTTTGGTGGTGGAGCAAAGCAGTGTAAGCTGCCACTGCGGCATCGCACAGGTCGTGGTCGAACGTGTCTAAATAGGGCTTAAGACCAGGTAGAATTTCTCCTAGCTTATCTCTGAGGAAGCTCATCCCTTGTTTGGTAGTTTTCCGGGGTATGGTTTTACCAAAGAGGCGGACTTTGCTAGCGAAAGGATAGACCTCAATGACTTGACCAGCTTGCTTCACCTCGCGGCCAATGCTAGTTTTGAGCTCAATGCCACGGTAAATCAAGTCCTTGATAAAAGTCTTCTTGCTAGTGGGGTAACAAGGAATTCCTTGTTGCCTCAATTCCTGGTCACATTGCCTATTCTTCCTTGGGAATTTTGGCTTGCAAGGACAACTTTCCTCAAGACAACATAACCCCAATGGCAAACTCAAGGGGGCATCGATTGCTATTACTTGAGGTGAATAGAAATTTAATAGAGTGACGATATCTCTATTCTCTGTTAATAAACCAAGGTAAACAAGTTGTGATTTACTATCCAATCCTAAGCAAGCGCTAGGTTTGGCTTCGGTTGAAGTTAAATCGATGCCAAAAAAAGTGGGACACTTCATGTTGCTGGGGAAGATTTTGTGCTTGACCGTTTTAATATCTCTCTGGCTGCTACTATACCGGAGGCTGAGGCTTGGACCAAGCCTCGGCTGACACCGGCGCCATCGCCAGCAGCAAATATATTACCGATCTCGGTCTCTAAACAAGGGGTCAACTTTAACTGACTAGAGTAAAATTTAACCTCTATCCCGTAAAGTAAAGTCTGGGGGGAAGCGACGCCCGGAACTAGTTTGTCCATAGCTTGAATCATTTCCACTATACTCTTGAGATAGCGATAGGGGAGGGCAAAGCTCAAATCTCCCGGGGTTGCTGCTTTTAAGCTTGGTTCGATGGGACTATTCTGGAGGCGAGCTTGTGTGGAGCGGCGGCCATCCATTAAGTCCCCCAATCTCTGCACTAATACACCACCACTAAGGACGTTAGCTAGCCTTGCCAGATACTTACCATAGGCGATAGGTTCATGGAAAGGCTCAGTGAAGGTGGTGCTTACTAAAATAGCAAAGTTAGTATTTTTTGTCCTGGGTTGGGTATAACCAATGCCGTTGACCGTAATCACAGGGTCGGAACCACCTGTGGACTCCATAATCACCTCGCCTCCAGGACACATGCAGAATGTTCTAACCCGGTCATTGAAACTTTTGGAATAAAATTCGAGTTTTGATTCATACAATGTCGAAGTTAGCTTCTCCATGGTTGACATTGGTACTTCGATTCGGCAACCCACGTCTACAGGGTTAGATTTAAGGCCTAGTTTAAGCCTCTTGGCTTCATTGCATAGCCATTCTGCCCCTTCCCTCCCTGGGGCTAAGATTAAGTAGTGACAGCTTAACCTTTCACCATTGCTAGTTTCAACAACTTTGACCGCACTATCGTCAGCTATAATATTCTTAATTGTTGTTCCCAGCCTTATGTCTAACTTAGATGACAGATAATTCTGCATAGCCTTCAATGTTTCGTGACAAAACTCTGTTCCCAAGTGACGCAATTTAACAGGTATTAGTCTGAGTCCGACTAAGGCAGCCTCCCGCTCTAGTTCAGCTATATTTCCTCCTATTCCATAAACCTTGGGAGGGGCGCCAAATTTGAGATAAATAGAATCAACATAATCTATAAGTGCTTGGGCTTGATCAAAGCCGATCAATTCCTTGAGCCGGCCGCCTACCTGGGTGGACAGAGTTAGTTTGCCATCGCTGAAGGCTCCAGCACCTCCGAAACCACTTACTAGATGGCATGGGGAGCAGAGGGCGCAGCACCCACTTCTGTTTTGAACGGGACAAACACGGGTATCAATTTCTCCTCCCTTGTCCAGAAGCAAAACATCGAGGCCAGCGTTACACAGTTCCAAGCTAGCGAATATACCTGCGGGACCAGCACCAACTATGGCGACATCATAACTTTTGGCCATTGAGATTTATTCTAGGGTTATTGATGTAACCAATCGGTTAAAAGGTTTCCAGATTTAAGGATTTCATCGGCTGCGGAGTGTGGGTCGAGCTCTCCTTTTTCCACCCTCTCAATATAGCTACTCAGTTGCCCATCTTGCTCAATTAACATGAGCAACTTATGAGCGAGTTTTCGTTCTAGAGTTTTTATGAAGTCCTGTTTTCGTTGTAGTTGGCGACGTTGTGAAAGTCGACCATCTTCACAGAGGGCTTGGTGGTGTAATTGAATTTGTTTGTAAAGTTCCTCAATGCCAACGTCGTTAACTGCTTCTGTGGCTACCACAGGTATATTCCACCAACTTGGCTCACGAAGCTGCAGCATAGCTTGTATATCACGGACAAAATTGTCGGCACCAGGGTGGTCAGACTTATTAACTACAAATATGTCAGCGATCTCAAACAGTCCTGCTTTCATCGTCTGGATAGCATCCCCAGATTCAGGACATAATATGACAAGCACAGTATCGGTCTTCTCCATAATATCTACCTCGCTTTGCCCTACTCCTACCGTCTCTACCAGGATAATATCTTTACCAGCGGCGTCAAGCAACTTGATTACAGAACTGGTAGTTTGTGGTAGCCCGCCCATACTGCCACGAGTCGCCATACTGCGAATGAAAACCCCATCGTCAAGGTAATGTTGCTGCATTCTTATCCGGTCACCTAATACTGCCCCTCCCGTGAATGGGCTTGAGGGATCTACGGCAATTATCCCGACTTTTAAGCCTTGTTTCCGCATCAACGCTGTCAGCTTGTCCGCCAGGGTGCTCTTTCCGACTCCCGGGGGGCCGGTTACCCCTATGCAGTGTGCCTTCCCTAGGTGTGGAGCGATGAGCTTCATTATTTCGGGTACTTGGCTGCTTTCGTTTTCCACCAGGCTGATGACGCGTGATAGGGAGACGTTTTCTCCCTTGAGTATCCGTTCCACTAGCCTCATAATTTTAGAAGTCATACATTACGGGGTGAGGTTATTTTATAGCTTTCTAAATTACCGGTCAAATAAGTTTACTGAGATGGCAAGAAGGGCCCAAGCTCAATTCAATCGCGAGCTAAGAACGTCTGTAGACAGACACTAACAAAAATGTTTGGCGCTTTGTGTCTTTCTTTACACTGGTTTGCCCACAGGCATTATATATAGGGGCTTAATTTGTTCCTCTACCCCGAGGATTTTCCATACCTCTTCATCATGAAAGGCGCCGACTTCCACTGTGGCTAACCCCAAAGCCACAGCTTGAAGATGGATGTTTTCACCTACATGCCCCACCTCTATGTGAACATATCTTTCTCCACGTCTGCCATATCTATAAGAAGTCCTGTGATAAAGAGCACAGACGACAATATCCACCGGGGCGTCGATAATAAATCCTTGATCCAGAGTTGCTCTGGCTAAATCTGGTCTTAAATCAGCCGGTTTGTGTAAGCTCAAGGAATGGGAAGCTGCTTCATAGTGGTAAATGCCAGCCTGTAATTCTTTGGGAGCTTGCTTTGCCTCGCTGACAATGACGCCTTGTTTGCCAACGAACACAAAAATCTCCAGGGGATAGGTAGCTCCGGCACTGGGCGCTGCCCTGAACTCTCTAGTTCCGGTAATGCCCTGGGCCGACCAAAGTATTTGACTCAATTGAGATAAGTCTAGTGGCTCCCTACGGTATCTACGAACCGCTCTGCGCCTTAGTATCGTTTCCTCTAATGAAACCTTGCCTTTCAACTGAGGAGAGGGAAGCTTAATTATGGTTTGCCTCATGCCAGATTCTTCGCTACCTTCAGAATGATAAATAACATTTAGCCCTTGATAACGCCCATAGGTATAGCCATAGCCACTTTTCTAGAAATGCCAGCTCGGTGAACCACATCTATAACTTCAGTGATATCTTTGTAAGCTTGGGATGCCTCCTCAGCTAGCGAAGGAATGTTTCCCGCCTTGATGGTAATACCTCTGTTCTCTAATTCTCGAACTACATCTCTACCCTGCATACTCCGCCTGGCAGCACCGCGACTTAACGCTCTCCCGGCACCATGACAAGTGGAGCCGAAGGTCTCATCCATGGCCTTTTGAGTACCCACAGCAATGAAAGAACAACGTCCCATGTCTCCGGGCACGAGCACAGGTTGCCCTACCTCCTGGTAGCGTCTGGGAGTATCCTTATGGCCTGCCGGAAAAGCTCTGGTAGCTCCTTTGCGGTGAACGCAAACCTTAACCTTGCGACCATCGATCGTATGTTCTTCTATTTTGGCTATGTTATGAGCAACATCATAAATCTGCTTCATGCCAAGTTTCTCAGGACTTTTACCGAAAATTTTAGAAAAGCTTTCTCTAACCCAGTGGGCAATGCACTGACGGTTAGCCCAAGCGTAGTTAGCAGCACATGCCATAGCACCTAAATAATCTTGGCCTTCCGATGATTCTATGGGAGCGCAGGCGAGCTGCCGGTCGGGAAGCTTTATCCCGTACTTCGATACCGCCCCCTCCATGACACGCAGATGGTCAGTACATACTTGGTGACCAAAGCCGCGAGAGCCCGTGTGAATTAAGACTAATATCTGACCTATCTCAGTGATGCCCATAATGCTAGCTATGTTGGAGTCGAATATCTCCTTCACCACTTGAATCTCAAGAAAATGATTTCCTGAGCCTAATGTGCCTGCCTGAGGCATACCTCTCTTTGCCGCTTTATCGCTTATCTTACGGGGATCGGCACCACCGAGACATCCACCTTCTTCAGTAACATCCAAATCTTCCTCGGAACCCAGGCCACGCTTCACTGCCCAACGAGCTCCCTCAACCATCAATTGGTTCATCTCTTTTTGACTTACCTTTATCTTCCCTTCAGAGCCAAGGCCTGATGGCACATTAAGGAATAATTCATTAATGAGCTGATTGATTTTGGGCCGCACTTCAGCTTCGCTGAGACTGGTACGCAATAACCTTACACCACAATTAATATCATAACCCACTCCGCCGGGAGAAATTACACCATCCTTAATATCCATTGCCGCCACTCCGCCTATAGGGAAACCATAGCCCCAATGGATATCCGGCATGGCAAAGGAGTGACCTACTATGCCGGGGAGGAATGCAACATTGGCGACTTGCTCTGGCGTTTGTTCCTCACATATAGATTCCAGCATTTCCTTACTGGCATAGATTAGACCGGGAACCCTCATGCCAGTTTTATAACTCTCGGGAATCTCCCAGCGATAATCATCTATCTTGATAAGTTGCCCTTGCCATCGTGCCATGTCCCTAGCTCCTAAATGTCGAGAATTATCTGTGCCTTACAACCATCACCACTTTTAGCTAGCTTTAGCATATGATATGTGGCTGCTTTTACCCCTGTCTTTATCTTATGTTTCATTGGGTCAAAACCTTCCCCATAACAGGTAGCTTTAAGCTGATTATGAGTCAAACTTTCAATATCGAACCGGTTGAACAAAATATGTTTGACATCAAAGAGGTAAATGAGCTCATTAAGCCATTCAACGAGCAAACTATCTCTGTCCTCGCTGCTTACTTCCAAAGTGATGTGCAATTTCTCTTCAACGCTTTCAGGCTCAGTGATCAAACTGAACAGAGCCAGAGCAGCATTGGAAAAAAGCTCCTCGACATCTGCCCCATAGGCGATGATGCCCACGTCAGCAGTATGGTCAATTATTTCAAAAGCCTTTTTCATTCCTCTAATGTCCATTATACAAAAATAGCAGCGACATCTCCATTTACGCTTGCTCTTTTTGCACTTCACTCAAGCTGTTGTTACAATCAATGCTGAAGACACTAAAGAAGGGTACAGCTTCCCTGTGAGTTGCTCAATTTGGCAAATTATCAATTACCTTGTATTATTTAAGGTGGCAATGGGCAAATGCCTGTGTCAAACTTGACTTCTCAGTGTGGAAAGTTATATGGTTCTAGCGATTCAAGAAGCAAATACTAAAGGCAAAGCAAATCTACAGCTAGTAGCCCATTACAAGGAATTTAGCCAAGAGAGGTAGATGGTAATGCCCCCCCAGCAGTATATGGAATGTGCTCTATCTTTAGCTAGGTTAGCTATGGGATATACCAGTCCTAACCCAGCAGTGGGGGCAGTAGTTGTTAAACATGGACTTGCTGTCGGCATGGGCTATACTCAGCCTGCTGGCTCGGAGCATGCTGAGGTTATAGCACTTCGTCAGGCTGGTGATAAGGCGCAAGGTGCTACCATGTATGTTACCCTGGAGCCTTGCTCTCATTATGGGCGTACTCCACCTTGCACTCAAGCTATAAGCGATGCTGGCATTTCAGAGGTCCATATAGCCTTGCTTGACCCCAACCCGGTGGTTTCAGGGCGCGGGGTAGGCAAGCTAAATGAAAGAGGCATCAAGACCCATATAGGTATATGTCAACAAGAAGCTTCCGAAATAAACGAGGCTTATATTAAGCACATTACTACGGGTTTACCATTTGTCGTGGCCAAATTCGCCATGAGCCTTGACGGCAAGATTGCTACTAAAACCGGTGATTCTAAGTGGATAACCAAGGAAGAGGCAAGAAAGTATGCACATGCCCTGCGCTATACTGTCGACGCCATAATGGTAGGGGTAAACACCATTGTTGCTGATAATCCTCGCCTCACCGCTAAAGGTTGTGGTGGTAGAGGTGGCATAGGAAAAATGCAGCCTCTACGCCTGGTTGTTGATAGTAAGGGAAAAGTACCATTGAGCGCTCATATTTTTGAGCCACCAGGCGAGGTTTTACTCGCTGTAGCAGCACCTTTCGACTCTATAAAGAAGGAAAAATTTGTAGAGGCGGGTGCCGAAGTACTGGAATTACCAGCCAAGGAGGGCTCGGTAGATATTGTGGAGTTATTGAAGTTGTTAGGGAGGCGAAAGATTGTCACTGTCCTAGTGGAGGGAGGTGGTAAGCTTCTTGGTTCACTTTTTGACCACCACTTAGTGGATAAGGTATTGGCTTTCATTTCACCGATCATCATTGGCGGCTGTGAGGCTGTAAGTGTGGGGGGGGATGGCGTTGACAATATAGCTAAGGCTCTGCGCCTTAGTCGAGTTGACATCAAGAGTTTCGGCGATGATATATTAGTTAGTGGATACGTGGAGAAACGATTACCGCAAGAGGCGTAGGTTTTTAGGTGTATAGTATGTTCACAGGGATAGTTGAGGAGATTGGCATCGTTAAAGAAACAAGCCGAGACCGCTTAGCCTTCGAAGCCCATAAGGTGCTTGAAGGAACGAAAGTGGGCGACAGCATAGCTGTTAATGGTGTTTGCTTAACTGTGGTCTCCCTGGAAAATCGCGGCTTCAATGTTAATGTTATGCCTGAGACGTTACGTTGCACTAATCTCGGTAGTCTTCATTATAATGACCAGGTAAATTTAGAAAGGGCACTGATACTGGGGGGACGCCTGGGTGGCCATTTGGTATTGGGTCATGTCGATGATACGGGAGAAGTAATGGATGTAACTGGCGAGGAAACCGCGCATATTATGAGGATTTCAGCACCAGCTAAACTAATGCCTTACATTGTAGATAAAGGCTTTGTCGCTGTTGATGGTGTTAGTCTCACCGTTGTGGACCTTGATGATTTTTCTTTTGTTGTGTCTCTAGTAGCTTACACTATGGAACATACTACGTTAGGAAGGAAGAGACCTGGAGACGTAGTCAATTTAGAAGCAGACATCATAGCTAAATATGTAGAAAATCTTAAGGAGCGAAAAAGACAAAGTTTAAACTTCGAGTTCCTTAGGGAATATGGATTTGTAGGGGGAACAGATGCTGGCTAACATTTCGGAGGCAATTGAAGATATAAGGGCAGGCAAGTTTATCATCATCGTTGATGACGAGTCACGCGAAAATGAAGGGGATCTGGCTATGGCTGCCGAGAAGGTTACTCCTGAGGTGATAAATTTTATGGCTAAGTATGGTCGGGGGTTGATTTGTCTTCCTATTACTGGTCAAAGACTTGACGAATTAGGAATACCACTGATGGTTACCAATAACACCTCACGCTACTCCACTGCCTTCACAGTTTCTATTGAGGCAAAGAATAAAGTTACCACTGGCATCTCTGCCTTTGATCGAGCCCAGACCATAAAAACGGTGCTTGATCCTAATACCAAGGCGGGTGACCTGGCTCAGCCAGGGCATATATTCCCTATTCGAGCCAAAGAAGGTGGGGTGTTAGTACGTGCAGGACACACGGAAGCTATTGTTGATCTGGCTAAACTAGCTGGACTTTATCCTGCTGGAGTCATATGTGAGATTATGGATGAAGATGGCACAATGGCCCGCCTGCCTCAGCTTGAGGAAATGGCTTCTAAGTTTGCCTTAAAGATTGTAACTATCACTGATTTGATTGCCTACCGTATTCGTCATGAAAAACTGGTGCAAAGAGTAACTGAAGCTAAGCTGCCCACTACGTATGGCGAATTTACAGCCGTAGCTTATAGAAGTGTTGTTGATGCTGCTGAACATGTTGCTCTAGTTAAAGGTGATATATCAAATGATGAGCCAGTGCTGGTCCGCGTTCACAGCGAATGCCTGACTGGGGACGTATTTGGTAGTTTGAGATGCGATTGTGGGGCCCAGATTGAGATGGCTTTACAAAGTATAGCCAAAGAAGATCGAGGTGTTTTTCTTTATATGAGACAAGAAGGGAGGGGAATCGGGTTTCACAACAAGCTTTGCGCCTATGCTCTTCAGGATCAAGGGATGGATACTGTGGAGGCTAATATAGCTTTAGGTTTTGCTCCTGATTTGAGAGATTATGGAGTAGGTGCCCAGATTCTGGCCGACTTAGGTTTACATAATATTCGATTGCTCACTAATAACCCCAAGAAGGTGATTGGACTGGAAAGCTATGGAATTAAGATAGTCGAGACTGTTCCCCTAATAGCCCCGTCTACCCCTTATAACATCCGCTATTTAGAAACCAAGCAAAAGAAGTTAGGACATATTCTAGGTATACAGGAGGGTAAGTAATGGCTAAGCATTATGAAGGTATGCTGATAGGAAAAGGTCTTAAGTTTGCCGTGGTTGTTTCGCGCTTTAATGAATTAATAACCACGAAGCTGCTTGATGGAGCAAGAGACGCTTTGTTGCGCCACGGTGCCAATGAAGATGACATCGATATTGTCTGGACTCCAGGTTGTCTAGAGATCCCGCTTATAAGCAAAAAATTGGCACAGAGTGATAAGTACGATGCCATAGTATGCCTTGGCGCGGTGATTCGTGGCGGCACCCCCCATTCTGAGTATGTTGCTTCCGAGGTGAGCAGGGGAATTGGCAGAGTGAGCCTGGATACTGGCCTACCAGTAATACAAGGCATAATCACAGCTGATACTTTGGAGCAGGCTATCCAGAGAGCAGGAGCTAAAGAGGGGAATAAAGGTTTTGCTGCTGCAGTGAATGCTATTGAAATGGCAAATCTGCTTAAGGCTATTCAGTGACTTTATAAACTTTGTCACCTCGCCTTACTCTATCAGGAACTTTTATGCCCACGAAGTCGCCGGGCTTGCCCTCGGTGATGTTAACGCGATCGATCTGCATAGATTCTACAGCCAGTTCCATATCTGTGGTGCTGCCCTGGATATGGATTTTATCACCTATTTTCAATGCGCCGCTTAGTTCTATACCCGCTACCACGGGATTAGCAAAAAAATCCGTTACCTTGCCAATTTCCACTTCGCCCATCTCCAGGTACCTCCTTTTATGAGGATATCATACACTTTTTCCGATTAAAAATCAATATGGAGGATCAGTTATACCTTGACAAGTCGCTCTGCTATACTTATTATAGTAAGACAAATAAATCTAATTGGAGGTAGTGTACCATGACTGAAGGAAAAGCAGGGCACCCATATAGTGCGGAGGAGCTACTTTCTTTCGACCGCATTAAGAGGGCTATGACAAGCAGGGTCTTGGATAGGATAGAAGAATTGTGGCAGGGAAAACAGCCCATAAGTGTTGAGCAGATGAATGAAGTGATCGCTGGTGAATGGCAGAGAGTAAAGGAGGCTGTAAGGTCGTCACCAGCAGCACGGGAAGCTTTCCGTAAGTATTTGGAACGCACCGTCGCTGAACAAATAGAAAAGTTGATGAAAGAGGATAAAGCTGAACTAGAATCATTAGGAGTTGTAGAGAAGAGTCTATAAATTGGTTTCACAAGATAGAGCTGAGCCAGGCAAACAGGTCAAGCAAGACCGGGATATAGGGCAGTTAATTAAGCGCCTCGATATGTTAGATGAGAGGCTGGATAATATGGATTCTATAGTAACATCGCTTATAGAAAGGGTGATGGCAAGACCTCTTGTTGTGGAAGTAACCTGCCCTAATTGTGGTCAAACTGTACAGATCAATGTCACCAGTGGTGTAAGGCTGCGAGGTAAAGAATAGCCATAGCAAGCATCGTATTTTATCAATGTTTAATCTCTAAGCCGCCCAATGATAAGTAACCTTCTATTTCTGCCATATTATCAAAGATTTGTCGTGTTCAGCTATGTTTGATACAATCGTCAAACGGGCGGTTAGCTCAGTGGTTAGAGCGCTGCGTTGACATCGCAGAGGTCACCGGTTCAAGTCCAGTACCGCCCACCATAGCATCAGTTCTATCCGAGGAACTGCTGTTAAGAGAATTGTTAGAGGCAGTGCTCGGACCGGAGGGGAGGAGGCGACTGATGTTAAGACGTTTGAATAAGGATAACCTCTTTAAGCTCTACGATAGCGATCTGGTGTTGAGGCTACGAAACGCTAAGAACTTGAGCGACACTAGGAAGATGCTGACCAGGTTCAAAGAATACTTAAACGGTTATTCACCCTCACCTGAACTGGCCAAAGGATGCTTAAGCCAGTTTGCCAATAGAAAGCCCCGAACGCTTTACCGTTATACTCAGATGATCAGGGTTTTCATGAAGTGGTACGGTGAGCCAATGGATGACTTCAGGGTAAAAGTGCCAAAGAATATGCCACCTTATACTGAAAACAGCGATATTGAAAAGTTGTTTAGTGCCATTCAGAACAAGAAAACGCACAAAGACTGCATTACCAGGGACAGCTTGCTAGTCGAGCTAGCACTCAAAACGGGCATGAGACGCTCTGAGTTGGCCAATTTGGAGCCAAGGGACATACACCCTGACTTCCTGATGGTGATGAATGGGAAAGGCGGCAAGGACCGGATTATACCGCTAACCCAAAGTACCGCCCAAAGGCTACAAAACTTCATAGGGGATATGAAACCTGATGAAAAGGTATTCAAGCTCAAAGCACCATGCATCAGCAACAAGATAAGGCAGTTAGCCAAAAAGGCAGGACTTGGCGATTTTCATACTCATACAATGAGGCATAAGTTCGCCACCGACTTGCTTGAGAAGGGAGCCAATATTAGGGTAGTCCAGGAATTACTGGGTCACGAGAATTTAGCCACTACCCAGGTCTATTTGTCAGTGACAGACCTGGGTCTACGACAAGCCGTAGAGCTACTTGACGACCAACGTAGCAATAAAGCCAAAAATAGAGTAAAACTAGAGGACAAGACCTACAAGGTAGTTCCTTGGCCAACAGTGGAAGATGTGTATATACCGAAGCCTATAAAGTGAAATATCACCCCTTTTCCTGATGGATTATAGGCTTTTAGCATATATGCTAAACATTCTCTCAAGAATGTATTGATAGCCTGACGGCAAAGCACCTTTATCTAAGGAATTGTCAATAGTCATTTGTGCGGCCTCCAATCTATAGCGGTGCCTATGTCCTGAAAACACAAGCGCCCACTTCTGAGCTTCAACGGCTAGAGCTGCCCTTCGCCTTACGACTGCCTCACCTCGCTCTCACCTCGCTCTTGCCTTGCTCTTCCCCCGCTCTTACGCACTTCCACCTGGTTGTGCATTGCTCTTATCGTGCTTTTTTCGTGCTTCCATCGCGCTTCTGCCTCACTACTGTCACACTCCTGATTGCTCCCACTTCGCTCTCGCTCTTACTCTTGCCTTATGTGTCTAGGGTATCCCAAAACCAATTCCCGTCTTTCTGAATTAGCCCAAAACCACATATTGATGTCCATATCGCTATGTTATCCAATATCACAAAATGTCCTATTGTTACGTCAGAGGTAACAACACAGGCTTTTGTTACGTCGAGTGCACCTTTTGGACTTTTGTTACTCGAAGGTGAACAAACCGCCCAATTGCGACGAAGGGCAGCAATATTCGGTAGTACGAGACTGACTAGTCACGAGCCAAGATATCACTGACCTGCACGGCGAAAGTCTCGCTCTTAGCATCTCCGGTGACAAGCTGAATCTGCTTTGCCGAGGACACGCCCAGTCCCAGCTCAGCAGCTCGTGCAATCTGCTCTTGTTCAAAGATAGACCCGCGGCTGACCTCTGGTGTCGTCCCCAACAGACGGAGAATCGCTACCCCCACCGCGTCGATGGCCACTCGGTCGGTGCCAGCCAGCATCACCCCGGCCTCTATCTTGGTGCCACAGACAGGCCCACCGTCAACAAAAGCCTCCACTCCATCCAGAACCACTAAGTCGGGTGAATAAGCGGTATTAATCTCGGCAATCATTTGCCGCTGGTACCGTGATGAGTGAAGTTCCCCCATATAGGGATAGCCTGCCAAGGGGACAAGTCCTACCGTGTTCTTCAAAGAGAGTGTGAAATGGCCGCCGTAAGCATGCGTCTTGAGACAGCAGGTCTGAACAATTGATTCCGCCTCGAGATAAATCCGGGGGAAATGAAAACCCTGGCTCCAATGACTTTCTCTAGGCTCTATCTTGCTCAAGCCTCCGGGACCCACCTCTTCCAGATTGAGGATATTGAAGCCCAGCTCTTGAGCTAGCTTAAAAATCCCCTTCTTTTCCATAACCGTCCGGGTGCTATCTCCGGGTCCGCTTCGCTCAGCCAGGGTGATTTGCTTTGCTCCCATCTGTTGAAGAGACAGAATCAGAGACCGCAGTGTGTCGTTATGCGTCGAACCTGGTGCCGGGTCAGCCGAGTTGAAATTAGGTTTCAGAACCACACTTTTGCTAGGAAAAGATTTCAACTCGAGGAGGTCTATTGCTTGCCTGACACCTTTACCTCGGTCCTTGGTGCTTACCAGTGCCACTTTTGTCATACCAACTTTCTCCGTCTGCCGAGCATAGCCTAATTATAGCTGATATATGCCAGTTCGACCAAGCTGATAAATTTAGTGCAACAGCTATGAGTTACAGCCTACATCGTTGCCACTGCACGAAACGCTACATTGTTGAGTGACCACACAAGTTTCGATGCTGACATGGGCAAAGCTAATGGTTGCCTGAGTGCAATTTAACCCGAATCTCATGTTCTCGTTGCTTCAGTGTATCCAATTGCTTTGCAGCTTCCGCAACCTCAATCATTCGTTCCTTATCTGCGATGAAGCTGGCTCTTGGCTTTCCCTTTGAGCTCTCCGCCGGATGTCTTCGCAGGGCTTTCAATTCCCTCTTGGCCTTGTCTATTTTGGCCACGATATCCTCGAGTTGCTTATTAAGCTCTTCTTCTGTCTCCATGGCCTCAGCCCTTAGTCATGTCTTTCTGTTTATCTTATCCATAGTAAGTTAATTGGCGTTCGCAGTCAATACCGCTCTTTCACACAATAGTCAGAAATGTTGGGTAACAAAACAAGCAAATGTGTCACTCAATATCCTATCGTTATCTTCTACTCTATAACCGCCCTTTATGGATGTAGACAAGAACTCTCCAAGTGTTGATGTATTAGGACTTGAAAATGAACAACCTTAGAATTGTTTCCAGGATATTAAGAGCATAACCGACATCTCTTCTCTGTGCTTCATTTGAGCGTTCGCACTCGTATTTGTATGATACTATCAACGAAGCAATGCTTTCTTCCAGTCTCTCATCTTGAGGGCTTTTCTTCTTCGGGATTAATTTTTGGCGGAATTGCTGATACTTCGTGAACGTGCCTCTATTGATCCAGATTCCATGACACGATAGGCAACGCACTAAGACAATATCCTGAGGGAAATACTTGTCAGTAAATCGGTGCATTGCTGTTTGGTCTCTGGGGCAAATTAAGCTGGAATTCTCAATCGTGGAGGGAGTTCGTAGAATTTCGGTATTCAGTACCTCGATTTTCTCTGCCTCACCTTGTTTTGCCCGAAATAGCTCCGACTCGTCGAACCAGATAGCTCCACACTTCTCACACTGGTCAACAATGATTGGCTGACCATAATGCGATACTATTTTGACCTCGTGCATTTCAGTCCTATCATTGGGGCAAAGCATGATTCATTATATGTCCACAATACGTGGAAGGCAAAAACCCAATTTTTCGGGTATAGCCTGAAGCTAACGGAGTAACAATGAGAACAGTTTTCGGTGAAGTTCGAGGATAGCTTGAGGCTGTATCGGAGGATTTAACAAAACGCTAGAAAGTGCAATCCAGAGTGGTTAAGAATTGCGAGAATTGTTGCCCAATACCTCCGTCGCATAGTCGGCTTCATCATGTGTGGCCTCTGATTGCCAGAAGTCGCTCCTTCTTGGGTTTTTTCACATTCCTTCTGCCTTTAGTTCCCATTGCTTGTTCTCCTCATTGTATTTCGGAATCGATTATTCTTGCTCTCCGTATTCTCTTAGTATGGACAAAAAGGCAAGTTGCCTAAAGAGATGGGTACTATGCGTGACATGCCCTTTAGGTAAATCAGTCTAGATAGCCCTTGAGCTTTCGACTGCGGGAGGGATGACGTAACTTGCGCAGGGCCTTGCCTTCAATCTGTCGTATTCTTTCTCGAGTTACATTGAATTCTCTGCCCACCTCTTCAAGGGTTCGAGCACGTCCGTCTCTAAGGCCAAACCTAAGCTGGAGCACCTTTTTTTCTCGTTCGGTAAGTTCATCGAGCACTTTATCTATTTGTTCTTTGAGTAGCTGCTGTGAAGTGGCTTCAGTTGGTGCTAAACTGCCGCGATCTTCAACAAGGTCACCTAGACGGCTATCAGCATCTTCGCCAATGGGCATATCTAGCGACATTGGCTGACGGAAAAACAAAGCCATGCCCCCTTCCACCTTTTCTGGGGATATATTTAGGCGGCTGCCAATTTCCTCGTAACTTGGTTCGCGTCCAAGTTCTTGAATTAACTGTCGTGTTGTGCGTGATAGCTTGTTCATTGTGTCTACCATGTGTACCGGAATGCGAATGGTACGGGATTGGTCAGCTCTAGATCGAGTGATACCTTGCCTGATCCACCAGGTGGCGTAGGTACTGAACTTGTAGCCTCTTCTATACTGAAACTTATCTATAGCTCGGATGAGGCCGATATTCCCTTCCTGGATAAAGTCAAGGAAGGACATGCCATACGCGATATACTTCTTAGCTATGCTAACCACCAGGCGCAGGTTTGCTTCAGTGAGGTGCCTTTCTGCTGCTTTTGCTTCGGTCCTCACCTTTTTAAAGTAAGCTTTGAATTCACTGCCATGGGAATCGAGTTGAGACAGGAACCTGTTGTTAGTCAGGAGGGCCTTTAGTTTTTGCCATGAAGGTTTATCTCTAGCCAGGAGCTCTAGCAATTGCGGGGGCAAAAGTTGACTGTTTATGGAAAGATTTACTATGGCTTCTTCGGCCGCAGTGGTTCCTTTGTCTATTCCCTCAGCGATTGCCGCTATTAACACTGGGTCTATAACAACGTCGATGGCGGAGCGAAATTCAGGATTCTTGATCGTCTCTACCACATTGCTGGAGGGATCGATACCAATACGCTCTTCAATAATCCGAACAACGGGATATCCCTTGGATAATTGAGAAATTACGTGAATAACTATGTCAACGGGTGAAAGGAATTTCTGGTATTTCCTGAACTGGTTATCCTTGAGCCTTTCTACGTATCTACCCAGCTCTATCTTCCGGGATAGTACCTTCTCTTCGTGAGCTGTAAGCAGCGGCACCCTGCCGAGTTCATGAAGATACATACTAGTTGAGTCGTCAATTACCTCGTATTCCCCTAGTGCTGCCGGAGGCTTGCTCTCTTCAGCTTCATCGGGAAGGAATTCTTCGATTTCTTCTTTCTCTTCAACTTCCTCGACTATGGCGCTGACATCTTCAACTCCGGCTTCATCGCTGAGTAAGCTTTCAGCCAATATATCATCACTATCCAGGTTGATGCTTCTTCCTTTAGCCATTGTTTTTCCCTTCTTTAACGAAGACCACGTGAAGTTGTTGCCCGGAATTTATGGTTGTGTTAGTTTGTTAGGGAAAATTCAGCCCTTGGCTTGCTTGCCTTGACCAGAACCCATCCCAGTCGCTCTTATTGTAGCACAACGTTTGCAGTTTGAGAAGATTGTTCACTCCCTGGTAAAGTACAATCGTCGCTTGCTCATTAGGCACTCTCCCCATGAGCCACTTCTATGGGCATCAGCCTAGCGTCAAAGACAGGCTTACCCTTCTTTACTGACTCTCTACGCCGTAGGGCTACTTGGT
>Ga0307378_10000030_pt1 | contig 259964 bp, 218 predicted proteins | sample UN1MG_FD_202238 | JGI IMG/M metagenome (GOLD analysis project Ga0307378, IMG submission 202238) | Soil microbial communities from Risofladan, Vaasa, Finland - UN-1 | ecosystem: Environmental > Terrestrial > Soil > Coastal area > Acid sulfate soil | place: Finland: Risofladan, Vaasa... | reverse complement strand
TCAAGCACGCCGCCAGCGTTCATCCTGAGCCAGGATCAAACCCTCCGTAGACTTTTCTCTCAAAGTTCGGAGCCCTTAGTCGTGCAAGCTTCCTACCACTCTTCGGTTGTTAAGGTTCAGATGCGAGTGTAAGTATAACACAACTACCACACACTGTCAAGCGAAACGAGGAATTCCATCCTCAGCTTCGACACTAGTATAGCAGATAATCTGCGACTTGTCAAGTATCGCAACCAACTGCTGCTCAGCGCGGCGCGTTCTCCGCGAGCCCATGCACCGCCGGGCGCCCGGGCCACGGCAGTTCGTGGTGTATCGTTACCACCGCCACTCACGTAAACCTCTCGCCAAGGCAAACCGCAGGCGTCACGCCGTCACAGGCCAAGCGGGACATTCGAAGCCGCCAGAACCATCATCATATAGATGCTCCAGTGGATGACCACCGAGGGGAGAACTGATCTGCTCTCCAGGTCTATGTATGCAAAGGCTGCCCCACCGAAGATCGTGCTCAGCGTCTCCAGCTCCGGTTTGCCCAGGTGCATGATCGCGAAGGGAATGGCCTGAATCCAGATGGCGAGAGGTCCGAAGCGCTCCTTCAACCCGAAGAGCATGAACCCGCGGAATATGAACTCCCAACTGAACATGTACACGCCCAGTCGCAAGGCGAACTCCACAAGCCCGCGCGAGTCGGCCTCCCTCAAGGTATCGAGTTCATAGTACTGCCGAAACTCCGTCGTGCGCACCAGGCCAGCGATCACCACAGCCATCAAAACGATCCCCAGCAGGGAGAACAGCGCACCTTTCCTCCAGTTGCCCAGCCGCAGGCCGAAGGACCGAGGATCCTCCCTCAAGATAAGCACGATAATGCCCAGAGGCACTAGGCCATAGAACACCAGGGACGAGAGAGTCTCGTCGCCCAGAACTCGGTGGTAGTGACTGACGATGAGAAGCAGGGTGGAACTAATCAGGATTATCGCCGCCCTCAGATCGGACTTATTCCCCAGCATCTTCTCCTCCCATCGCTCGCCACCGTCCGCCCTCCTGCCCCCTTGGCCCATGAAGCTGCACAGCCAGGCACAATCAGTACGTAAAGCGAGCCAAGTTCCCTCCTGGAGCGAATAGGATCCGCAGCTTGTCCATGTCCGTGTTCAACTCGTACGCCCAATTGACCAGCAGCAGCACGATGATCAGCACGCTCAAGGTGACGCTCCGTCGAGTCGCGCGCTTCAGTTCCGGGTCAGTGGCGTTCAAGTCTCCCAACGTTCGGGACACAGCCAGCACTCCATGCACAGCGAAGACGGCCAACAATGGCACCATCACCAGATGGAAACGGGCCTCTGCCATAATCAGCACGTGGATGCCGACGAGATAGGAGCATAGCAGATAGACCAGCGCCCTGTCTCTGGTCACCTTGCTGAGCACCATGCCTGGAATGCTCAGGAGCAGCACCACCACCCAGGGCAGGCAGATCACCAGGAAGACCAGCGTCAACACGTGGGCCGGCAGCTCCCCCAGGAAGTTGTTGGAGTAGAAGTACAGCAAAACTCTCTTGTCCAGACGAAGGAAGTGCGACAGCTTGCTGAGCAGCAGCCACACGGCCCGAGCAGGGTCCTCCCTGATGAACCGCAGGCCCTCCCGCATGCCGACCTCATTCGTCGCCTTCTCCGTCTCCAGATCTGGCGAATCGAAGGCACCGAGTCGCTCGAGGAATTCCACGGCGATGGGGGAGTCGAAAGTGCCGCTTCCTTGCGGGTGGTAGCCCAGGTAGAGGTTGAAACCCAGGCTCGATTCCACGAACACGAACTCGCGGTACAGCAAAGAATTCCTGATGCTCCAAGGCATCGTGAGAGCGATCACCGGTAGCAGTATCAGAACCCAATTCTTGACCGCCTCCCTGTTCCTGCCGCCGTAGTACCACAGCCACGGCAGGATCGGAACGAGGAATCCGCCAATGACCGAACGGGTGAGAATGGCCAGGCCAAGCAAGATACCTGAAAGTAGGAAGCAGGACCTGCTGGACGTGTCGGCGGCTTTCATCAGCGTGAGCGCTGCCAGCGGAACGAGAAGGAAGAAGATGTTCTCCGTCGCCAGACCCAACGGATAGAGCAGGAACAGAGGGTAGAGGGCCACCACCCAGGCTGCCGCCTGCCCTACCCTTGCGTTGAACAACCTTCGGCCAACAGCGTAGGTGACGAGGGGCAGAAGGGATGCGACGAGCGCCTGGATGATCCTGGCTGCAACAAAACTGTGGCCAAACAGTGTATAGATGGCGGCCAGGAACACGGGGTACAGGGGAGCTCTCGCCGCCGTCGGTATCCCCCCGTACCAGGTGAAGCCCTGCCCCAGCCTGATGCTCTCGGCCAGAGCGTCGTACTGGAACATGTCGTCTAGCGCGATCCCCATGTCGACGGCAAGCAGAATGGGGATCAGTCGGAGCACCACAGCGACTACGGAAAAGGCCACCACTGGACGCCAGCTATGCCGTTCACGGTCCATGGCAAGGGATTATAACATGCGCCTGGGCCCGCGCCAACGAAAAAGAGGCCTGAAGCAGGGCGCCCCACCGGGGAAACCAAGACCCGGTCCGTGGGGACAGTCGGTGCCACAAAACTAAGAGGTGTCGCAGCAGGTCTAGATGGGCTCCGCTGCACTTTCGCCGTCGCTCTCCCCACCCAGGCAGCAGATCACGGGTTCAGACCCCGTCGTCCCCGCCAACAACCACATGGCGCAGGTCAGCTTGGAAGCACTCTCCTCAGCGAACTGGCCGCCAATTGTTATCGGACACTCCCGGACCGCTCCCGGAATCCAGGTGAGGGCCCACCAGCGAAGGACACGTAGCGACCGGCGGCCACCCTCCTCGGGGAACCCGGTCCCTCACTCGGGGCGTCCCAGGATGGCCGCCAGGGCAGATTTGCATGAGGAGTGCACGATGGCCAGCACTTCGTCCCCAGCCTGGAGCACAGTGGGGCCGCGCGGGAGGATAAGTTGGCCTTTACGAATGACCGCGGCCAGTACGCAGTCGGCAGGCAAGTCCAGGTCGCGCACCGCCTTGCCGGCTGCTGTCGAAGAGGGGTCCACTTTCTCCTCCACTAACGAGTAGTCCCCTCTGCGCAGCTTGAGCAATGTCATCATGTCACCGAGTGACATCTCCTCAGCGATGAGGTGAGCCATCAGGTCGGCCTGATTTAGTCCCACGTCCACCCCCATCTCCTGGACATAAAGCCAGGCGTTCTTCGGATTGTTCACACGGCCAATGGTGCGCTGAACACCAAACTCGAACTTGGCAAGGTTGAGCACCACGAGGTTGGTTTCATCGGCACCTGTCGCCGCAGCTACCACATCCGCCTGACGTACATCGGCCTCTTCCAGGATTTCAGGAGCCGTGCCGTCGCCCAGCATCACTACGTCCTGCGACAGGTCTGCGTGCAAGCGGGGGATCTCTTCCCGACAGACCTCAATGACCTTGACTCGATATCCCCCAGCCAGCAACAAAGCAGCCAGGCGAGTGCCTATCTTGCCTCCGCCCACGACGATGACGTACATGCCCATGGCCCCCTCCTCCCTCACGCTAGCCCCAGCAAGGATGCTAGCCTGTCAGCCGATGCCGACAACACCGCCAGATGAACTCGATCCCCATCTTGGAGGACTGTGCCCAGTGTCGGCAGAAAGGTCTTGCCTCCTCGACTGACTGCCACCACATGGATCTCGGCAGGCACTGTCAACTCTTTCACCGTCCGACCAACCAGGAGGGGTGTAGTCTCTGACTCCACAATGTCCACTTCGCCACTTCCCAGGCTTAGGATCGTCTCCAATGGGGAGTAGCACACCAGGTCAGCAATGCGGTTGACCCCCCAGGTGACTGGCGCGATGGTGGGCAAGCCCATTCTGGCATAGATCTCGGCCTTGCGCGGATCGTAGACGCGGGCAACCACCCGCGGAACCCGGAAGACCTGACTGGCAACACGAGCAACGACCACATTGGCTTCGTCGCTGGCGGTCACCGCCGCCAGCCCGTCGGCGCTCTCGATCCCGGCCTGGAGTAGCACGTCACGGTCGAAGCCGATACCGACGACACGCTGCCCTTTGAACGCAGCACCGAGCCGCTCAAAAGCAGCCGCGTCTTGGTCCACCACGGTGACGGTGTGGCCGCGAAGCGTCAAGACCTGTGCCAGTCCTGCTCCGGCGCGGCCGCATCCGATAACGATGATCCTCATCTGTTACCTCCTGGGAGTCCGTCGCTCCCGCCAGCGCAGCAGCCCCTTGCGCAACTCATCAGCAAGCAGAATGATCGGTGCCCAGGCGAAGACGTAGATCCATTCGCGTAGGCCAAGCGGCGCCGTGTTGAAGGCGCCCTGCAGGAAAGGAACGTAGATCAGCAGGCCGAGAACCACCAGTTCCACGGCGATGCCGACAAGCACCAGCCGGTTAGTGCGGAAGCCAATAGACAGGATCGACGTACGCTCCGTCCTGCACGCAAACACCGCTCCCACCTGGCTGGCGACGACACCCGCCAGGGTCATGGTGGTGGCCATGCGGTACAGGGTGGTGCCTTCGGGAGCCAGTGATGCTGCGGGCCAACCGTGAAGCCAGTTCAGGAAGAAATACGCCGACATGGCGGCGACTGATTCGATCAGTCCGTACCAGAACAGCGCCCGTGCTAGAAGCGCTCTGGTGAGTAAGGGCTCTTTCTGCGAACGCGGAGGACGATCCATGATCCCGGCCTCGGGCGACTCCGCACCCAGGCCAATGGCCGGCACCAGGTCCGTGCCCAGGTCTATGGCCAGCACCTGCATCACCGTGAGCGGCAGCGGGATCCTACCCCGAGAGAAGAGCATGACGATGAAGGGCACTGCTTCAGCCATGTTGCTATTGAAGACGTACACGGCGAACTTGCGGATGTTGTTGTAGACCGCCCTTCCTTCCTCGACCGCGTTGACGATAGAGGCAAAGTTGTCGTCGGTGAGGATCATATCGGAGGCCTCTTTGGCCACATCTGTCCCCGCGATGCCCATCGCGACCCCGATGTGGGCCTTCTTCAAGGCCGGGGCGTCGTTCACCCCGTCGCCAGTGACGGCCACGATGTGTCCCATCTCGCGCAGTGCGCCGACTACCTTCAGTTTGTGTTCCGGAGCCACCCGCGCAAAGATGACCTCCTCCTGCAAGGCTGTCTGCAAGGCCTTTTCATCCATGGTGTCCAGGTCGGCACCGGAGATGACGCGCGGCTGAAGGCCACGAAGGATGCCAGACCGTCGAGCAATGCTTTCGGCTGTCAGCCCGTAGTCCCCAGTGATCATGATGATGCGGATGCCGGCACGGTGGCATTTCTCGACCGCCTCAGCGACCTCAGGGCGCGGTGGGTCCATCATGGCCACCAGACCGAGGAAGGTCAGATCACGCTCGATGGCCTCGGGTTTGTATGCGGTGCGACCCTCGGGGAGCCGCCGCATGGCAATGGCTAGCACACGTAGTCCGTGGCGGGCATAGTCATCGTTGGCCGAGATGATCTGGGCTCTTAGGGCATCGTCGAGCGGCCGTTCCTGCCCACCCAGACACACACCGGTACACAAGTCCAGCATTTCTTTCGGCGCACCCTTCACGTAGGCCACCAGTGAGGGCGCGGCTGCCGGCGGGGTCCCTGCTACTCGGTGGACGGTGCTCATGCGCTTGCGATGAGATTCGAAGGGCAATTCTCTTAGGCGAGGAGCCCGAAGTGCTTCACTCTCCAGGTCCAACCCACCCTTGAGGGCTACGACACGCAGCGCCGCTTCTGTCGGGTCACCTAGAACTGTCCAGCGAAAAGTGTCGTGCGTCCCCGCCGAAGCCAGGTCGCCCTTTGGGGGGAGCAAGCGGGCGTTGTTGCAGAGACCAGCTGCCACCAGCAGATCGCGCAGGTCGCCGCCCACTGGCGTAGGGACTCGTTGTGTGGCGTCCATGATCTGCCCCTCTGGCGCGTATCCGACACCAGTCACCGTCAGGCGCTGATCGGCGAGCCACAGACTACTAACAGTCATCTCGTTCTCAGTCAATGTTCCGGTCTTGTCGGTGCAGATAACCGTGGTGCAGCCCAGGGTCTCGACAGCGGAGAGCTTCTTCACCAGGGCGTGGCGGTGGGCCATGCGTTGCACGCCCATGGCCAGCGACAGCGTCACCGTCGGTAGCATACCTTCGGGCACAAAGGCGACTATCATGCCCATGGCGAAGATGAAGCTCTCAGTCACCTCCACCCCTGCCAAGAAGATCGCCAGCACAAAGAAGAAGCCGCCGATACTGGTGGCAAGCACGGTCACCATCTTGGTCAGACGGCCCAGCTCTTTCTGAAGGGGACTCGGATCTTCCCCAACTGTCTGAGTGAAATGGGCGATCTTTCCGAACTCGGTGTCCATGCCGGTGCCCAGCACCAGCGCACGGCCCGTGCCAGCGGCGACGCTTGTGCCGGCGAAGACCAGGTTGGCAAGTTCAGTGCGAGCCAGGTCTGTCCGCAGAACTGCTTCGTGGGTCTTGCGCACCGCGTGCGATTCCCCAGTCAGGGTTGACTGATCCACCCGTAGTTCGGCCTCCTGGATCAGGCGGCCATCCGCAGAGATCTGGTCTCCTTCGCCCAGTATCATGAGGTCGCCGGGCACGAGTTCTTCCGCCTCAACCTGCCGCTCTTCCCCATCTCGCAGCACGCGGGCGTGGACGGGAAGGAGGCGGCTGAGAGCTTCGGTAGCCTTCTCCGCCTTGAACTCCTGCCAGAAGCTGAACCCGCCGTTGATCAGGTTGACGGTCCAGATGGCAAAGCCCAATTGTGGCAGCCGCGCTGCAAACGCGACCACCCCGCCAACCCATAGCAGGATGGCCATCACGTGGGTGAAGTTCGCCAGGAACTTCAGAATGAGTGGGGTGCCCTTCTCCTTGCGGATGATGTTGCGCCCGAAGCGCCGCAGCCGCTCCTCCACCTGGGCTTGGGTGAGCCCTTGAGGCTGCGCCGCCAGTACTCCGTACACCTCCGAAACAGGCAGGGCATGGATCGGCTCCCCAGGAATCGCTCCGAGGGATGCTTCTGTGGATCTACCCATACACCTTCCTCGATGACAGCCACGGCGCCGTCGCTACCACCTAGCGACGCGTCAGCCGGGCCAGCCATCACCACGCAAAGAAGACACTACTCCATCTTGGCCCCCACATCCGAGCCCGTCATGGCAGGTTCTCAGCCAGACTGGTGCACTGTCGCCAAGTTACTATCCGAGACGGTGGTTGGACCACAGGTCCGTCGGCCCGAACGACAGAGCCATGACCGTCCGTGCGGCTAGCGAGGGCCGCGTGCGCCGTTTGTAAACGGGATCAAGCCGAAGACCAACGGATGTGGAGCCGACTGCCTGCGGGCGGCTGGTCCAGTCACGCTCAGGCTTCTCCTCGGCCTCCGCTGCCTCGCCAAGGTCAGTGAAACCGGATGAGAGAGCTGCCCGGACCGGGGCGCCACCCCCTCGCTAGCAGCGGGTACCTGTACCTACAGGAAGTGTAATCCATAGCTCCGAGATTCGTCAAGCAGCCCTGGGAGGCGGCTGAAGAGGGGGCGAGACACCTGTGCACGCTTTCCTTGGCGGCCTCGCCGCCACAGCTCGTCGTAGAAACAGCCTTCGGCTTGCCCTTCCGCGGGCTCAGTGCGCGAATCAGGACGAGCGCACCGGCCACCCCACCCGGAGAGGGGTCAGCCTATGGTCAGAAGGCTTTGTGCTCCGTGCGCGCTATGATCTCGTCCTGCAAAGATTGGCCCAGGTCGCAGAAGTAGTCGCTGTAGCCGGCCACTCGGACGATGAGGTCCCGATGCTCCGTAGGATGTTCCTGTGCTGCGCGCAATGTGGCCGCGTCCACAACGTTGAACTGAACGTGATGGCCGTCCAGCTTGAAGTAGGTCCGTATCAGCCCAACGAACTTGTCCAGATCATGTTCGCCCTTCAGCAACTGAGGCGAGAACTTCTGGTTCAACAACGTCCCACCGGTGCGAACGTGGTCCATCTTGGCCACTGATTTGAGGACAGCAGTCGGTCCTCGCCGGTCGGCGCCTTGCACGGGAGAGACGCCCTCCGACAAGGGCCTTCCAGCAGCTCGCCCGTCGGGCGTGGCCCCCACGACCGACCCGAAGTACACGTGCACCGTGGTGGGCAGAAGATTGACGTGATACCTCCCGCCCCGGGTGTTGCTCCGCCCTTCGATCGCTTCGTGGTAGGAGTTGAATACCATCACCATGACCCGATCGGCCTCGTCATTGTCATTCCCGTACTTGGGCGTCTTGTTGAGCAGCATCAGCCGCACCCTCTCGTGCCCTTGGAAATCATCTCTCAGGGCGGCCAGCAGTTGCTCCATGGTCAGAGTCCGCTTGTCGAACACGTGATGCTTGACGGCAGTCAGCGCATCCGCCATAGTACCCAAGCCCACTCCCTGGATGTACGTGGTGTTGTAGCGCGCACCTCCGTCGTGGTAGTCCTTACCCGTGGCGATGCAGTCATCAATCAACAGAGACAGAAAAGGCACAGGCAGGTAGTTGGCATACAACCTCTCGATGAGGTTGTTGCCCCGGACCTTGATGCCGACGAAATGATTCAACTGCCTCTGATAGGCCTTGAACAACTGCTCGAAGCTGCCGAACTGGCCGGGGGCCCCGGTGCGCGGGCCGAGCCTCCGACCTGTCCGCGGGTCCACCCCGTCGTGGAGTGTGATCTCCAGCACCTTCGGCATGTTCAGGTAGCCCGACAAGTTGTAGTTCTCCTTGCCAAAGGCCCCGGTCTCCACACAACCGCTGGTGCCACCGTTCCGGGCGTCCACGATGGATTTCCCAACCCGGACCATCTCTTGCACGACGAGATCACTGTTGAAGACCGAAGGCTGGCCAAACCCCGTGCGGATGATCTCAGCGGTCCGCTTCAAGAACCGGTCCGGGCTCTTCTTGCTCACGTGGACGGAACTGCTGGGCTGCAACAGGCGCATCTGCTCCACCACATCCAAGATCAGATAGGAAACGTCGTTGACCCCATCGGAGCCATCTTCCTTTACTCCGCCCAGGTTGATCTGGGCGAAATCGTTGTAGGTGTTGCTCTCCTCCGCTGTGATCCCCACCTTGGGCGGGGCCGGCTGGTTATTGAACTTGATCCACAGGCACTCGAGAAGCTCTTCTGCCTGCTCACGAGTGAGCGTCCCGTCATCCAGGCCCTTCATGTAGAAAGGATACAGATGCTGGTCGAGCTTGCCGGGCGAGAAAGCATCCCAGGGATTGATCTCTGTGGTCACGCCAAGATGGACGAACCAGTAGTATTGGACCGCTTCCCAGAAATCCCCAGGCGCAAAGGCTGGCACGCGGGAGCAAATGTCGGCAATGCGCTCCAGCTCCGCCCTCCTTCGGGCATCCCCCTCTCGCCGCAGCAACTCTCGAGCCTTCTCCGCGTGGCGTTGCGCGAAGTGGATGAGGGCGTCGGCGCAGATGTCCATGGCCCTCAGTTGCTCTTGCCTATCGTAGGCCGTCGGGTCGTTCAGAAAGTCGAGGGCCTCCAGACTTCGCTTTATGTCCTCCTTGAAGTCCAGGAAACCTTTGCCGTAGATCTTGCCGTCCAGGGCGGTGTGGCCGGGAGAACGTTGCTCCATGAACTCCGTGAAGACGCCGGCCTCATACGCGGCCTTCCAGTCGGGGAGCATTTCCCGTAAGATGAGTTCGCGCATCGTCTTTCCCCGCCAGAAGGGGATGATCGTCTTCTCATACACCTCGCGGACCTGTGGGCTTACCGCAAAGGATACATGCTCTCTGGAATGGAGGATGTCCAGATCTCCCAGGTTGTGACAGCAGATCTCGGGGTAGGTCGGTGCCGCTTTGGGCGCCGGGCCTTTCTCTCCCACAATCAACTCGTCTTCGCCGATGCATATGCTCTTGTGTTCCATCAAGTGCTCGAAAGCCCTGGCGCGGCGCACAGGAGCTGACATCAGCCCCAAGTCCTGCTGGTAGAACTCCGTGATCAGTTCTGCTCGCTCCGAGGACAGGGTGGGAATGGCCTCCTGACTCTGCTGCCTCAGCCTGGCAACCCTCTCAGTAACGGGCATAACGTCAACCTCCAATCCTCACCGGCAAGCCGAATCCGCGCATGATCTCCGCCAGTTCCGCCGTGTGCTGTACCGAAGGAGAACTGACCCCGGCAAGGTGATAAGCCTTGTCCAGTCGTCTGTACTTCTCCTCAGCGGTGGCGTGGTATGGCAAGAGGTCTACGCGCTGCAGAGCGGGCAACTCTGCGGCCAACGCTCCTATCTGCCGGACATTCTCAGCATCGTCGTTCACACCCGGAATCACAGGTACCCGCAGGATGATCCTGTGACCGGCTTGCGACAGCGCCTGCAGATTCTGAAGGATCGACTCATTGGAGGCGCCGGTTAACTCTCTGTGTCTGCCGTTATCCATCACCTTCAGATCGTACAGGAACAGGTCAGCGTACTCCCCCATCGCATCCAGCTGTTCCCAGGCGCAGAGCCCACAGGTGTCCACAGCGGCGCTTATTCCCCTGCCGGCACAAGCCCTGAGGAGCGACAGCAAGAAGTCGAACTGGTACAGGGGCTCTCCCCCGGAGAAGGTCACGCCGCCCCCAGACTCGTCGTAGAATGGGATGTCGCGAGCTATCTCGGCCAACACTTCGCCCACCGTCATCTCCTGTCCCGCTACCTCACGCGCCTCGGCGTAGCAAACCTCCACACAGGTGCCGCAGGCGATGCAGAGACTTCTGTCGGTCACTGGCGAGGTTCCATCAAAGGAGATGGCGCTCTGAGGGCAGATATCCAGGCAGGCACGACACCCGATGCACCGGTTCCCGTGGATCACCAGCTCGGGTCCCGGGGCCTGGCCTTCGGGGTTATGGCACCACTGGCATCTCAGCGGGCAGCCCTTGAGGAAGACGGTGGTGCGAATGCCCGGCCCGTCGTGAATGGCGAACCGCTTTATGTCAAAGACGGTACCCTTGAGCACTGATACCACGTCTCTCGAGTTGGACACGACTGGGCACAACGACGACATTCGCAGCAGCCCAGCTTGATTCCCCTATCAGGTGCAGAGCCCCACATGGAAACAGCGGGACCAGACTGCACTGGGGGGCCAAAGGCGCAAGGCCTTCTGTTCGCCGCGCAGGCACCCTCTTCACGCCACTGGCCCATTTGAGGTCTTACCCCGACAGCTTCACACCCTTGGTTTCGCCTAGTGCAGTAATCTAATCGTTTCTCGGTGCACAGTACAAGCTCCAATAGCCCATGCATACGCTGCAGATCCCCCGCCCGGTGCTCTGCTCGAACGGAGCGCCTCAGCAACTGCACTTGGGCATTCTGTCATATCTCCCACCACGGGCACCTCTCCCAGTCCTGGCTCACCCATCGCCATTCTTGACACCCCAGCCTCTTTGGAGTAGTATCATGCAATGCCCGTCGCGAAGCGGAGCGGCACCAGACTCGTGAGACGGGGCTGCTTGGCAGAGCTAGCATACAAAAGCAGGGGGTGCAAGCCGAATTGGCAGAAGAGAAGGATCAGAAGGAGAACACCAAGAAAGCGGCCAAGGAGGACAAGAAGGTCCGAGTGGCTATCATTGGCGTGGGTAACTGCGCCTCGGCTTTTGTGCAAGGGGTCCACTACTACAAGGACGCCAAGGAAAGGGACAAGGTCCCCGGCATAATGCACGTCAACCTCGGGGGCTACCACATCCGGGACATCCAGTTCACCGCGGCGTTCGACATCGACGCCAACAAGGTGGGCAAAGATCTCTCCGAGGCGATCTACACCTATCCCAACAACACGTACCGCTTTTGCGACGTTCCCAACCTGGGAGTGCCGGTGCACCGCGGAATGACGCACGACGGCTTGGGAAAGTATCTCAAGCAGATCATCACCAAGGCTCCCGGCAAGACCGCGGACATCGTGAGCATCTTGCAGGAGACCAAGACCGACGTGGTGGTCAACTATCTGCCGGTGGGCAGCGAGATGGCGACGAAATGGTACGTGGAACAGGTGCTGACCGCCGGCTGCGGCTTCGTCAACTGCATCCCAGTCTTCATCGGACGCGAGGAATATTGGCAGAGTCGCTTCAAAGAGCACAAGCTCCCTATGATCGGCGATGACATCAAATCCCAGGTAGGAGCTACCATCGTTCATCGCGTGTTGACAAGGCTGTTTCGAGATCGAGGTGTCATCCTGGAGCGCACCAGCCAGTTGAACGTCGGTGGTAACATGGACTTCTGGAACATGCTGGAGCGCTCTCGCCTTGAGTCGAAGAAGATCTCCAAGACCGGAGCTGTGACCTCACAGTTGGACTATGACATCGGTGAAGACAATATCCATATTGGCCCTAGCGACTACGTCGCCTGGCTTACCGATCGTAAGTGGGCCCACATCCGGCTCGAGGGGCGCAGTTTCGGCGACGTCCCCCTCAACATCGAGCTGAAGCTGGAGGTTTGGGACTCACCCAATTCCGCCGGTGTCGTAATCGACGCTGTGCGCTGCTGCAAGCTGGGCTTGGACAGAGGCCTGAGCGGGGCGCTTGCGGGTCCTTCCGCCTACTTCATGAAGACGCCTCCTGTGCAGTACACAGACGACGAAGCGCGCAAGATGGTGGGGGACTTCATCCGGGGGAAGTAGCCTCACAGCGATGCGGTGCTCGTCGGCGCGCGTCGTCAGAGGAAACCGCATGATCGTCTACTGGCTGGTTCTGTGCCTGGTTTCCCTCACCCAGCGACTCCCACGAAGGCTATGCTATCGGATCGCCAGCAGCGTTGGCGACCTGGTCTACGTATTCTGGCCCTCAGGCAGGAGCAATGTGATCGACAACATGCGACACGTGCTCGGCCCAGAGGCCACGGACAAGGAGATTCGGGCCACAGCCGGGCGCTCCTTCCGCAACTACCTGAAGCTACTGGTCGATTTCGCTCGCAGCACCGACATTGACCCGGCGACGGTAGAGGGAAGGCTGGAGGCGATCGGCGTGGAGCACCTCGACCAGGCCTTCGAGCACCTTGACCAAGCCTTCGAGCGCGGCAGGGGCGTGCTCCTGGTGGGAAGCCATCTCGGGGACTGGGAGATAGCAGGCATAGCCCTGGCTAACCGTGGCTATCGTGTCAGTGGGGTGTCGGAGACCTTGGGCAATGAGAGAATCAACCGTATGGCGATCAGATCCCGCGCAGCGCGAGGCATACAACTCATCCCCATGGAGTACGCTCTGAAGCGCGTGTACGGAGCACTCCGAAGGAACGAAGCCGTGGGCTTGGTGATCGACCGCCCCTTGCCCCCGGATGAAGGCGTCCCTGTGGAGTTCTTCGGTCAACGCATCGCCTGGCCGACTGGTCCTGCTGTCCTTGCACTGCGGACGGGCGCCACGATAGTCACCGGCTACCTGGTACGCAACGAGCAAGACGACTACATCGGAGAGATCTTCCCTCCGTTGGAATACGAGACCACCGACGACCAGGATGCTGACGTCCAACGGATTACCCAGCAACTCGTATGCATCCAGGAAAACCTGATCAGACGCTATCCCGATCAGTGGTTCATGTTCAGGCGCATGTGGCCCTCGGCGCGTGGGCAATCATGAGTCAGTCGTCTGTCAAATACTACCCGTATCGAGCACTGGGTGCCCTTGCGCCTCACGTACCCCCCGGTCTGGGTTACCGGCTCGCAGCCCAGGTGGGTGTGCTGGCTTACTACCTCTATCCTCGCGGTGCAGCAGCACTCAGGTCGAACCTGTATCACGTACTAGGTGACAAGGTCGACGATAACCGCATCAAGTCCACCGCCTTGGAAGTCTTCCGCAACCTGGCCAAGAACTACTACGATCTGTTCCACAAGCACACCATGAGCGAAGAGGAAGCGACATCCACGATCACGGTCCGCGACCTCCACTATTTGGAGGAGGGCCTCAGAGACGGTACCGGCATGATTATGGTCACAGCGCATTTCGGCCCCTTCGATGCCCTGTGGCAGATTGGCAGAAGCCTGGACCTCACGCTCACTGCTCCTGCCGAGCATCTGGAACCGGAGAGCTTGTTTCAGTACATCTGTAAACTGCGCGACAAAGAATGGATTAGGTTCTTGCCGGTCGACCGGCCCCTGATGGGCCTGTTTCGAGCCCTCCGGGGAGGGGAAACCGTCGCGCTGGCTGCGGATCGCGACATCACTGGGAGCGGCATCCTGGTGGATTTCTTTGGTGCTCCCGCTCGGCTACCCGACGGGCACGTGCAGCTCGCCCTGCGAACAGGAGCGAACCTGCTGACCTGCTTCGCGCTCAGACAGCCGGACAACAGTGCTCTCCTTCAGATCGAGCCGATGTTACAACTGGAAAGGACGGGTGACTTCGCGCGCGACGTTCTGGTCAACGTATCCAAAGTGGTAGCCAGAATGGAGGACTGGATCCGCCGCAACCCGGAACAGTGGCTCGTGCTGTATCCTATCTGGGAAGATGGCCGAGATGGAGCGTGAAACCGCCCCAGGCAAGGCAGATGTACACATCCACAGTGGTGCTGGCGACGGCATGGCCAGCATTGCCGACATACTGGAGTATGTGGAACACAAGACCGACCTGGATCTCATCGCCATCACCGATCATGACCTGCTCGACGGCGCTCTGGAGGCCAGAGAGTTGGCCGCCAGGAAGGAGTACCGGTTCGGAGTCCTGGCGGGAATGGAGATCACCACATTGGAGGGGCACCTCTTGGCCTACGACCTGGAGCGGCCCGTTCGCATGCTGCTGCCCTTGAGTCGCACGATCCAGCTCATCCAGGAACAGGGCGGGTTCTGCATCGTCCCGCACCCCATGAGTTGGCTCACACGCAGTATCGGGTATCGCGGGTTGCGAAGGATCTTGGAAGATGGCTCTGATCGCTTGTCCGTTGCGGGCCTGGAAGTCCTCAACCCAACTCTAGCCGGTCGCGTGATCCGCGATAGGGTGCAGACCCTGAACCGCGAGCGCTGGCATCTGGCCGAACTGGGAGGCAGCGATGCCCATTCGCTTGAGTTCATAGGGTCTGGACACACGCTCTTCCCGGGCAGGAGCGTAGAGGACTTCCGACTGGCGCTGGAGCACAGAACCACCCAAGGGGAGGGGCGCTTCCTCGATCTCAAGGATCACCGGCGCCTGATGTCGATCGCCGGCGAGCAGATGCTGAAAAGCTTGGTGATCATGCCCAGCCAGCACGTCAGGCGAGCGATAGACTCCTCTCGCAAAGGCCCTCAGTCATGAGAATCGCTCTGGTATCGCCGTACGATTTCCCCTACCCCGGCGGCGTCACCCAGCATATCTACTATCTGGACAAGCATTTCAGAGAACTGGGGCACCAGGTCAAGATCATCGCCCCCTGCGCCGGAGAGGACCCGGAGCGACTGCCTGACAATGTAGTGGTGACCACCACCCGTGTCATCTCCATCCCCTTCAGCGGTTCCAAGGCCCGCATCCCCTACTCTCCGATGGTGAACTGGAGGGTCAGGAGAGCACTGCACGCAGAAACCTTCGATATCCTCCACGCCCACGAACCCATGACCCTGCCTGTACCCGTGATGGCCTTGACACACTCCCGCTCAGTCAACGTTGGCACCTTTCACGCTTACCGTGACCGGCACCTCATCTACGAGTACGGAAGAAGGGTATTCCAACCCTTCTTCGACAAGCTGGATGGCAAGATTGCCGTGTCCGAGGCGGCCAAAGACACCGTAGCCCGCTACTTTGGCGGGGAGTATGTCATCATCCCCAACGGCATAGATGCTGACCGCTTCGGCAGCGAGTGCGTAGGGCCCCTCGAGCAGTACGCGGATGGAGGGCCGAACATCCTCTTTGTGGGCCGGCTGGAGCCGCGCAAGGGCTTCCGGTACCTGTTGCAGGCCTTCCCGTACGTCAAGAAGGAGTTCCCACAGGCGCGCCTCATTGTCGTGGGCGCCTATAGAAGAAAGGAAATGGCTGGCTTCCTACACTATGCTCGCGAAAACCACCTCACTGGCGTCAAGTTCGTGGGCCGCGTGTCGGACGAGGACCTCCCACGCTACTACCGTACCTGCGACGTATTCTGCGCCCCATCCACGGGCTTCGAGAGCTTCGGCATCGTTCTCCTGGAAGCCATGGCCACCGGGAAACCCACTGTCGCCACCAATATCCCGGGCTATCGAGATCTCCTGGATGATGGCAAAGAGGGCTTCCTCGCGGAGCCAAAGGATGAGAGATCGCTAGCAGAAGCCCTCATCCGCATACTCAAGGATCCCCAAATGCAGCGGAGTATGGGGGACCGCGGCCGTGCCAAAGCGCAGCAGTATTCATGGCGGCAGGTTGCTTTGAGGGTCCTCGACTTCTATGAGGAACTGCTCGACAAGAAGAGGAGCCAGGCCTGAGATGGGCCCCATGGCTCAGGATCCGCGAGAGGCTCTTCGCGCACGGACCAAGGGTTTGCTGGAGTCCGTCGTCCGCCCCCTGGCTCGGGCAGGCATCTCCCCCGACATCCTCACCCTAGTTGGCTTCCTGGCCATGGTGGGCGTGGCCTGGGTGCTGTCTCAGGGATACGAGAGGCTGGCAGGGCTGCTGGTAATCGCTGTGGGACTCTTCGATGCCCTGGATGGCGCACTGGCGAGGTCAACGGGAAAGAGCACGACCTTCGGTGCCTTCTTCGACTCGACGCTGGATCGCTTCGCCGAGATCGCCCTGTATTTAGGTCTCCTCTACCTGTATCGCGGCGATACTCTGGCTACCGTCCTGATCTACTTGACCATCACCGGATCGTTGATGGTTAGCTACACCAGGGCCCGCGCAGAGGGACTAGGGCTGGAGTGCAAAGTCGGGCTTTTCACCCGGCTGGAGCGCCTGGCCGTGTTGGTGCTGGGGCTCCTCTTGCACAGGACGCTCTGGGCATTAGTCGTCTTGGCCATCTTCAGCAATCTGACGGCGCTGCAACGGATGTGGCACGTCTGGAGAGTGGCAGGGCGTGATCAAGCCTAGGGCACTGGCCCAGTCTCTTCGTCTTCATGAGACCTGCGCGACAGAACCCACTGGCCTACGCGCTTCCTCCCCCTGGGCGCCCTGTCATAGTAGATGTCGAAGACCTCGCCACCGGCCGTGAGCACCCGATAGCAGTCGCGACCCACACCCCATGAGCCCTCCCTTTGACTCCTCTTGACCCAGAAGCTGCCCCGCTCCTTCTCGTAGAAGGTCCTGGTCTTCCCCCTCTTGCGGTAGTCGTGCCATTCGTTCAACAGCTCGACGATCACGTACTCGCGGCCTCGCCAGGTGAAGGCAGAGGGCACACCCGGCTTCTTCTCGAGGACGGGCTCCTCGTCGAAGCGAACCTCGATCTCGTCAGCGTAGAACTCCGAGGGCATGCCTCAACCAGCCTTCAGAAACACGATGGGTCACACAGAGCTGAGAGCTTTGATGGCGCTGGCCACACTTCTCTGAGACTTCGTTTCCACCAGCTCCAGCCAGTGCTCATACAGGGGCAATAGCTCCTTGAACTGAGGCAGGAACTTCTTGGTCATGCTGCGCATCGCATCACAGAGAACCCAGATGGACGCGGCGTCCGTCCGGTGAGCCTGCCTCTTGATGAAATCCACCACCGCCGCCGGCTGTCCACGTGCCCCCATTCGGACAGCGAAGCTGACCGCTCGCCGCACATCCAGGTCATCGTCGCCCAGCGCTGGCTCCACCAAACGCAGGCTAGTCTCCGTATACTCAGGGCGCTTCATCGGCAGACGTGCGACCACAGTGATACCAGCCCTGCGCACCCACTTGTTGGGATCTTCGATCCAGTGCTTCATCGTAGAGAGGTAGTTCCCCGGTTCCTTGCGGACGACCGGCTCCAGGGCCCTCATGGCCAGCTGATCGCAGTCCTCCCAGGTCGCGCACGTCCTCGCCATTGCCTCTATCACCAGCATCACCTTCTCCGGCGCTGCCAACTCCATCGGCCCCAGCAGAGTACTCGCCACCAATCGTCCCTCTCGCCCGTACCCATCCCAGAGCCGCTCAGCGAGAGGCAGGTAGTCGCCCACTCTGCGGCGGGCGACCTTTCCCAACTCCTTGCCTATCTCGCTCAAGGCCGGGACTGGCACCCCGAGGGCCTGGATTTCCGCACGGACCTCGGCCTTGACCAGGCGAGCGCCGCCTTCAGTCGGCGGCACCTGAGACCAGAGCGCTTGAAGAGCTGCGGCCGCGTCATCAGCTGCGTGCGGCTCGTACGTGACCAGGATGCGTTGGGTTTCCCCTTTCAAGTCAACCAGCACTTCTGTCCCTCCTCCTGCGCACCGCCCATGCGATCCGACCGTGGCCCTTCCTCGTCTGCTCTGGACTCTCCACTAGGGAAGTAATCATCGGTTCATGGTCAGAACAGCCTTGGCTGGAACGCCGGCTGTCTGCCGTTCAGCAAGATGAATGGCGCTGCTCGACTGGGACAAGCGCCTGCTTTCTTCAGGTCGCCCAAGGAGCGAAACGTCCCCTGCCGCCGCATCTGAATGATACAATCGGCGGAGCGGGGGCCAATCCCGGGGACGCGCATCAACTCCCTCCTCGAGGCACTATTGACCTCCACCGGGAAACGCTCCGCTTGGCGAAGCGCCGCCAGAGTCTTGGGGTCGGTATCCATGGGCAAGTTGCCGCCCTCGTCGAAGGTCAGGTCTTGCAGCGTGAAGCCGTATTGGCGAAGCAGGAAATCGCCCTGGTACAGCCGAAGCTCCCGCAAGGGGGGTGTGGCCGGCAGATCCTGGAGGGGAGTGTCGGGAACCGGCCTGAAGGCGCTATAGTAGGCTCTGGCCAGGCCGAACTGACCGTAGAGTCCGCTGACAGTGGACAATATCTCCCTGTCGCTCTCACCGGAAGCCCCCACCACGAACTGAGTGGTGTGCCCCGAAGGTAAGATCTCCGCTCCCCTCCGCTCCCTGATCTCCTTCACCCAGCGCATGGGGGTGACCAACTCGTGGAAGAAGTCCTTCTTGCCTGTGAGTCGGGCGAGATGTTCAGGGTTGGGAGCCTCCAGGTTGACAGAGACCCTATCTGCCAGCTCCATCGCCCGCTCCACCGTAGCCCTGTCCGTTCCAGGCATCAGCTTGAGATGTACGTAGCCGCGGAAGCCGTACTTTGTGCGCAGGATCTCCACCGTGGCGATCTCGCGCTCCATAGTCAGGGCGGAGCTGCCGTGGACCGCAGAAGAGAGAAACAACCCCCTGACCAACCCGGTGCACCACATCTCGTGAAACGCCCTAGCCAGTTCCTCAGGACGGAAGCTTTTCCTCTCGAAGCTTCGCCCACATCGGTTGGCGCAGTAGCCGCAGTCTCTCTCGCAGGCATTGGAAAGGAGCACCTTGAGATGGGGCTCTAAGCGCCCGCCTGTCAGTACCGTGGGGGTGATCCATCGCCGGGCATCATCGCCATGAGGAGACTGTTTCGACCCCCACGGCGCGCTCACCTCGAACCTGGCGTCCTCGGCCAGCAACTCGATCTTCTCCTGCACGTCCAATGCCTGACCCCCAACCATTTTGGCCCGTGACCGCAGTACAGATGACGCGTCGAACGCCTGTTCTATTATACCATGTCCGCGTGCCTTGTCAAACCAGCACGGGACAGCTGCGCTACAAAAGGATGACCGGACGGGGGTGCCGTCCGGCCATCCAGGGGTGTACCATAGGCCAGAATCCGGGGCGGCCCACCGCGCCTTCAGTTCAACCTCTTCTCCACAATGGCCTCCTGGGCCATGGCGATGAAATCCTCCACCGAGCGCGCTCCTAGGTCTTCCTCGGTCCTGAGACGCACCGCTACTGCGCCGGCTTCCATCTCCCGATCTCCAACCACCAGCATGTACGGCACCTTCTGCAACTGGGCATCCCGAATCTTGGCCTGCATTCTTTCGCTGCGCGAATCCACCTCAGTGCGCAACCCTGCGGCGCGCAGCTGGACCTCCACCTGCTTGGCGTATTCTACGTGGCGGTCAGTGATAGGGATCAGTATCGCCTGGACCGGTGACAGCCACACCGGGAAGGCACCGCCGTAGTGCTCGATCAGGATGCCCAAGAACCGTTCCAGGGATCCGAGCAGCGCCCGATGCACCATGTACGGCCGGACCTCCTTGCCACCCTCCCCGATGAAGGTCAGATCAAAGCGCTCAGCCAGGTTGAAGTCGACCTGGATGGTGGTGCACTGCCAGAGCCGCCCCAAGGCGTCCTTGATGCTGATGTCTATCTTCGGCCCGTAGAAGGCCCCCGCACCTTCGTCCACCTCGTAGGGCAGCCCCTCTTTGTCAAGTGCGCGACGCAGCGCCTCCTCCGACTGCGCCCACCTTTCCGGCTCGCCGACGTACTTCTCCGGACGCGTGGATAGGTAGACCTTGTACTCGGCGAAGCCGAAGCTACGCCAGATGAAGAGGCTGAAAGACAGAACGCGGCTGATCTCCTCATCTATCTGATCCGGAGCGCAAAAGACATGGGCGTCATCCTGGGTGAAGCCCCGGACCCGCATCAGCCCGTGCAGGACCCCGCTGCGCTCGAAGCGGTACACCGTACCCAGCTCTGCCCACCGCAGCGGCAACTCCCGGTAGCTGCGCAGTCTACTCTTGTAGATCATGATGTGGAAGGGGCAATTCATAGGCTTGATGAAATACTCCTGGCCCTCAATGTCCATCGGGGAGTACATCAACTCCCGATAGAAATCTAGATGGCCACTATCCTCCCATAGCTGGGCACGCCCGATGTGAGGGGTGTAGACGATGTCGTACCCGGCCTTGTAGTGCTCCTTCCTCCAGAAGTCCTCGATCACGGTGCGAATCATCCCGCCCTTAGGATGCCAGTGCACCAACCCCGCTCCGGCCTCCTCGTGGACGCTGTAGAGTTCCAACTCCTTTCCCAACCGCCGGTGATCTCGCTTCTCCAATTCCTCAAGGTTCTCCAGGTAGGCTTGGAGATCGTCAGCGGCAGACCAGACCGTGCCATAGATCCGCTGTAGCATCGGCCGCTTCTCGTCACCTCTCCAGTAGGCCCCTGCCACCTTGAGCAGCTTGAAGGCGCCAGGATTCACTTGCTCGGTGTTGTCCACATGTGGGCCCCGGCACAGGTCGGTAAACTCGCCCTGCGTATAGACGGATATCACCTCATCCTCGGGCATGTCCGCGATGAGTTCCAGCTTGTAGGGCTGGTCCGCGAACATTTCCTCTGCCTCTGAGCGCGAGATCTCCTTGCGTTCAAACGGGTAGCGCGCCGTGATGATCTCTTTCATGCGAGCTTCGATGGTTTCCAGATCCTCGGGCGTCAGAGGACGAGGCAGATCGAAATCGTAGTAGAACCCGTCCTCTATGGACGGACCGATGGCGAACTTGGCACCCGGAAACAGGTGCATGACCGCCTCCGCCATGATGTGGGAGGTCGAATGGCGCAGCCTATCCAGTTGTTCTTCCGACATGTTCACCTCTCCTTCTTGACACCCCTACACTCGTCTCTCCGAGGTCGCAGTGGTGAGTGCTCCCCATCCCTATGGTCCCGTGCCGTCGCCCTCTAGTGCCCCGGCCGCCGGCGCGGCGCGGATAGCTTTCGCCTGCGCAAACCGCGTAAGCGCCACCCCCATAAGGATCACCAATGCGCCCAGAGCCTGCACGGGTGTGAGCCTCTCCCCCAGGGTGGCAAGAGCTATCAGTATGGCTACAGGAGGTATAAGGTTGTTATAGATCACCGTCCTGCTGGCCCCGATCTCCCCTATGCTCTTGAACCAGATCACATAGGCCAGGCCGGCAGCCGGCACCGCGCTGAATGCTAGAGCCAGCCACGTTCCCCAAGACAGGTCGGCCCACTCCTGCGCCACCATCTCCGGCACAGAGACCACCATCAGGAACAGACTCCCGCACAGCATCGATACGCCCATCATACGCAGGGCCGAGTACCTCGACAGCAGCCGTCTGGACAGCACGGCGCTCGCTCCCGACAATGCCGCAGCGACGATGGTCAGGGCGTCCCCCCGTACGCTATCCCAGGCCAGCTGGAAACCATCGCCGCCGCCTCTGATGGTCAACGCCACTCCGACGAAAGACATCAGCATGCCTGCAACCTGCAAGGGTGCGATCCTCTCCTGTCCTGACGCCGCGGCGAACATAGCTGTCCAGGCCGGGATGGTCGCCAACATCAGAGAGGAGTTGGAGGCCGTGGTATACTGTAGACCGACGGTGAAAAACACCTGATAGACTCCTATAGCCGTCAGGCCCACCAGGATGACTCTCACCCAGTCCTCTCTCCTGATGACGGGTTTGCCCTCAGACACCCACACCCATACCAACAGCATGACCGAGGCGGTGCCGAAACGGACAGTGGCAAAGGACAAGGGTCCCATCTCGCGCAGAGCATACTTCACCACGCTGAAGCTAGCCGCCCAGATCAACACCACGCAAAGGACGAGCAAGTCCGTGCGACTCAACCTGATTCTCATCCGCAATCCTCGGCCATACAAACGACGAACCTCTCGCCACTTGGGGCGAGAGGTCTCCCGCGGTTCCACCCATTTCCGGCGGCAGTCTCCCACCGCCCTCATTCCGGCTGCTAACGGACGCCTCCGTGACCCCATACTCGGGATGGTACCCCAGCCCTTTCAGGAGTCAGACTCCCGGGTGGTTTTCCCTGAGGTCCTTGCCGGGGGGCTTCCAGTCGCTGACCCCTCCTCCCTGTCGACGGTCCCTCAGATACTCGTCCCGTTCTTCGTCTTGTCCTTGATGAGGACCAGCACTCTGGTACTGGCTCTTGTCAGTGGGCGGTATAGGACTTGAACCTACGACCTCTACGATGTCAACGTAGCGCTCTAGCCAACTGAGCTAACCGCCCAAGCTCATCCTATTATAGCACCGGAGTCGCCCTGTCGCAAGCGGGTGTCTCTTTGTGCATGGTGGTTGATCAGAGCATACGCTTGAGAGGCTTGAAATCACACCTTCACTGTGGGATACTCTGACCCAAGACGCCGAGCGGCTGAAATCGGTGTGTCCGGGTTAGGCCGTGTCACCGTACCTGGGCTTTACCGTCGCCATCCAGCTGAGGTGGCACCGCCCCGTCACCTCAAGAGCCGTTGGGAGGTCAACAAATGAAAGCGCTAGTCAGTGCGGACGTATTCCCGGCAACTCAACACTACACCTACCTGAACGCGGCCTCTGTCGCCCCCATGTCCAAGATGGCAGCCAAGGCCACCCTCGACTGGCAAGAAGATCTTGCCCTTCGCGGTACCGTGCACTTCGACGAGGAAGCCGAGACCAGAGTCTTCGATTCGCTGCGCGAGGTGGGAGCTCGTCTCCTGGGGGCGCAGCCCGACGAGATCGCCGGTGCTTCCAACGCATCCGAGTCGCTGTGCTCCATGGCCTGGGCGCTCAGCCCCGGACCGGGGCAAAACGTGGTGAGTTGCCGGATCGAGTTCCCCAGCGTGGTCTATCCGTGGCTGAGGGTGGCACGAACCACGGGCTGTGAGGTGCGCCTCTCCAAGGATGAGAACCACGTCATCGACCCCGACGAGTTGCTCGGCCTCATCGATGATCAAACCTTAGCGGTCTGCGTCAGTCACGTTCAATACTCTACGGGGCAGCGCCTCGATCTGAAAGCGCTCGCCGATGCGGCTCACCGACATGGGGCACTCCTCATAGTCGACGCCACCCAATCCGCCGGCGCCGTACCCATCGACGTGGTAGCTGACGACGTCGACCTCCTGGTCACTTCAGGCTACAAGTGGCTCTGTGGCCCCTTTGGAGCCGCCATGCTCTTCGTGCGCCGCGCACTGCACGATACACTGGAGCCGGGTCTGGTGGGTTGGCGCAGCACCTCTACCGTCTTCGACTTCCAGGCAGATGCGCTGGACTGGGCGCCGAGCGCCAGCCGTTTCGAATTCGGTACCCTGGCCTACGGCTGCACCATCGGCATGATGACAGCCGTCGAGCACCTGCTGGAGGTCGGAATCGAGGAGATCCACCGCTACGACCTAGCACTGGCCGCTCGGTTGGTGGACGGTCTCGCGAACGTGGGAGCTCAGTTCGTGACGCCCGCGCCCGACCGCCTGCAATCGTCGATAGTGACCGCGAGATTTCCCGGACAGGACCAGGCTAGAGTCGCCCGGCGCCTCAATGAGGAGGGAGTAGTAGTCTCACCGCGCATTGGCGCAGTCCGCTTCGCACCGCATCTCTACAACACCGCTGAAGACATAGACCGCGCCCTCGGTCTACTGAAAGGAATACTGGCAGAGGACTGAGGCCACGCCCGGTCTTGGTCCGCGCTATTCCAGCCAGAGTGCCAAGCGAGCACTCTGCACCTGGTCGGCGTATCGTCCAGACGGAGCGCACCTCACGCCTTTCTGCCTTTCAGCCACTCCTCCGGTGCGGGATGAGGAAAATCGTACCCACAGATCACGTCCACAATGACTGGAGAGCCAGCGTTCAGAGCCGTGGTCAGGGCACCCTTCAATTCTGAGTCGTTCTCCACCCTGATACCCATGGCTCCGAAGCTCTCCGCGAGCTTCACCAGATCAGGGCCTCTCAACTCAGTGCCGATGGTGCGCCCATAGTCCTGCGTCTGAAGTGCGTGTATCATCCCATACCGGTGGTCGTTCAGAACCACCATCACGACATTGGTCCCTGCCTCCAGCGCCGTGCCGAAATCACTGCACGACATCAAGAACGCCCCATCTCCCGTGATGCCCACCACCTGCCTCTCTGGGAAGGCCAGCTTCCCAGCAATAGCGCCCGGCACCGCGAAGCCCATGGCACCCCACGTGCCGGGTTCCAGGAAAGTCTGCCTGCCGTGCAGCTCGAAATACCAGGAGGCCCAGACCCCGTGGTTTCCGATGTCGGCCACAACCACGGCATCGTCGTCCAGGAGGGGAATGAGCTCCTTGAGGGCCAGTCCAAAGTGTAGGGGCTTCTGTGCACGACAGCTCTCCACCGCCTGGTCCAGACCGCTTCGCAACAACTCTCTAGCCTCTGCGATTCCCGGTTCGGCCCAATTGCAGGGAGTTCTATTCTCGTGGAACAATCGAGCTGCGAGGCCTGCCAGCAACGCGCCGCTGTCCACCGAGGCGGCGATGGCAGCTTGGTCAGACAGGTCATCCTCCCCCTCAGGTGTCAGATAGGCGTACGCTTCAGGTGCGTGCCGATCGAGAATCTCGGCGGCCGCCGTGCGGCCGCGCATGCCCACCACGAGTAGCGCGTCTGCGTTCTCCACCAACTGGAGCGGGAAAGGGTTCGGAGGATAGGTCATGAACGCGCCAGCCGAGAGTCCGTGGAGTGTCGGAAAGACGCCAACGGCGTTACGGGGAAAGGTGACGGCCGCCCCCAAGCGCTCGGCGAGTTCGATCAACTCAGTTGTCGCTCGCGAAGCGCGCACGCCGACACCTGCGCAGATCATGGGTCGTTTCGTGGCCAGAAACATCTCGGCCAGCCGATCCGCCAACTCTTCGTCCACCGCAGCGGGTCCCGCCGATTTGCCATCGTAGCTCCACACTTCAGCGGGTGGCTCCTCCAAGAGGTCCACTGGCAGATCGATGTGGACAGGTCCCGGTCGCCCACTGGTGGCGATGGAGAACGCCTCCGCCATGATTCTGGGTATGTCCTCCACCTCATCCACGCGCACGGACCACTTGGTGACGTCACGAAAAGCTCGATGCAGGAAACCCGCTCTGTCGAGGCCGTGGAAGTCACCCTTCCTGGCATGCCTGGCCACGGTTCCCGTGATGTGAATCACCGGGGAGGCAGCGGCGTACGCCTGCGCCACCCCAGTCATGGAGTTCGTGGCGCCGGGCCCAGCGGTGACCAGGCACACCCCCGGCCGACCGGTGAGACGGCCATACGTGTCCGCCATCAGGGCAGCGTTGTTCTCGTGTTTGCACACCACAAACCTGATGCCCTGAGCATCGATGAGGGCATCGCAGATGGCGTGGATATGCGAGCCAGCCAGGCCAAAGACCGTGTCCACCTTCTCCGAGACCAGTGCCTCCACCACTGCCTGGCCTGCACTTTTCCTTTCCTTTCCCATGATCACCTCTTGGCACGATGTAGTTCACCCCAGGCGACGCACACTGACGCGAGGGAGCCATGTCTTGACTCGCGCGGTCAAGGTAGGGCGACACACACCGAAGGTCAAAGGGCCTATGTCGCGTCGGCAATCTACGATGACGGTAGCACACTCCTGTGCAGATTGCGAGTTTCCGTGGCCAAACCGATCCGCCATGAACGGGCATGGAGGCCCGAGGCACCCCGTCAGCCGCGATGGCCGACACCAACAACCTCCCAACGGGCCCTGTCTCGCGTGCCCGCGTGCCAGCAACTCGGTCATGTGCCATACTCTACCCCAAGTCCCGTTGCGCAACATGTTCGTCTGCTGTAGCTAGTGGGGAGCCTGACGCGGGAGGCATTCCGATGGACTTGGTGCTGAAAGGTGGCACAGTTGCCACCGCAATAGATATCTACCGCGCCGACGTGGGCATCAAGGGCGGCAGCATAGCCATGATCGGACGAGATCTCCGCGGGGATCGGGTCCTTGACGTCAGCGGCAAGTACGTCTTCCCAGGTGCGGTCGATCCGCACACGCACCTGGAGTTGGAGTTCATGGACACGGTCTCGTCCGACGACTTCTACACGGGGACTGTCGCTGCGGCCTGCGGTGGCACAACCACCATTATCGACTACGCCGAACAAATGCCAGGGGGGACTCTGGGCCAGGCAGTCGAGGCCTGGCGCGCTAGGGCCGATTCCAAGGTGGTCGTGGACTATGGGCTCCACGTCTCCATCACGGATGTTCGACGGGAGATCCTGGCCGAGATGGAAGACGTGGTGAGACAAGGTGTCTCCAGCTTCAAGTGCTATCTCGCCTACCCGGAGAGACTCAGGGACGATGAGTTACTCCAGGTGTTTTTCCGAGTCAGGGACATCGGCGCGCTGGTCAACGTCCACTGCGAAAACGGGTGGCTGGTGGACTTCATGGCCAGCAAGCTGCTCGAGGAAGGAAAGACCGCGCCGCGATGGCACCCTCGCAGCCGTCCGCCAGCCTTCGAGGAAGAGGCAACCGAACGGGCCGCGATAGTGGCCCGTGTCGCGCAGGCCCCCCTCTACGTCGTTCACCTCACCTGCACGGGCGCCCTGGAGGCAGCCAAACGGGCCCGTGAGGCCGGCCAACTGGTGTTCGTGGAGACCTGTCCCCAGTACCTTGTGCTGGACGTCACCAGGTACGACCAGCCTGGATTTGAAGGGGCAAAGTACGTGATGTCGCCTCCCCTGCGTGAGAGAGCGCACCTGGACGTACTTTGGAGGGCACTTGCGGCCGGAGATGTGGACTCCATAGGCACAGACCACTGTCCCTTCTACTTCGTGGGTCAGAAGGACCGCGGTCGGGACGATTTTACTGAGATCCCCAATGGTATGCCCACCGTGGAAACTAGAGTCCCTCTGCTATTCCACGAGGGTGTGAACGCTGGACGCATCACTCTCCACAGATTCGTGGAACTCGTGTCCACGCAGCCCGCCAGGTTGTTCGGGCTGTTCCCCCAGAAAGGCACAGTCGCTGTCGGCTCGGATGCGGATCTGGTGGTGTGGGATCCAAACAAGGAGATGATCTTGACTGTGGACAACCTGCACATGAACGTCGACTACAGCCCGTACGAGCATGTCACGGTCAGGGGGTATCCGGAAATGGTCCTCGCTCGCGGCAAGGTCATCGTCGAGGACAACCGCTTCGTAGGTGAGCAAGGCTCAGGCCGTTTCCTGGAGCGAAGACTCTTCACTCTCAGCTAGTCTAGTCGTCCAGGGGCGGCATCGGGTGCAGGTCGCAAGTTCTTCCGGCCTTCATCACCTGGCCGGGCAGCACATCCCCAATGATTTCCTCAGCCAGGCGTGACGTCGCGATGAGGGCGGGAAGATCAATGCCGGTCTCGATCCCCATCTCGTGCAGCATGTGTACCATGTCCTCGGTAGGCACGTTGCCTGTTGCGCCCGGCGCGAAGGGACATCCACCAAGCCCCGCGATGGAGGCATCGAAGATGGTGATGCCCTCCATCAGCGCTGCCAGCAGGTTGGCTGAACCAGCCCCTCTGGTATTGTGGAAGTGGGCTGCCCACTGCAGGTCCGGCATCTCATCCAGGCAAGCGCGCACGACCTTACTCACCTGGACCGGGTTCGCCATGCCGGTAGTGTCGCAAAGGGCGACTTCCATGACCCCTAGCTCTTGCAGCCGACGACACACTCTGAGCACCTGATTGACTGGTACGTCGCCCTCGAAGGGACAACCAAAGGAAGTCGCCAGGCTTGCCCGCACTGACACTCCGGCTTCCTTGGCCAGCTCAAAGATGGGCCCGAACCCCTCCAGGGATTCGTCTATCGACCGACGCACGTTGCTACGGTTGTGGCTCTCACTGGCGGAGACGATCACGTCCAGCACGTCCACCCGCGCCTCCAATGCGCGCTCGGCACCTTTCAAGTTGGGCACCATGGCCATGCACGCCCGTCCATCCCGTTTGATGCCCGATAGTACCTCTGTTGCGTCCCTCAACTGCGGTACGAACTTGGGGTGCACGAAGGAAGTCACTTCCATACGCCCTATCCCCGAGGCGAAGAGGGCATCCACCAGCTCTATCTTCTTCTCCGTCGGCACGAACTCCTGAACGATCTGGAGCCCGTCACGTGGGCCGACCTCCACCATTTCCACGACGGAAGGCAAACGTGAGGTCCAGCTACCTTTGGCCATTCCGAAATCTTCCACCCTTCTGCTTTCCCCGAGAGTTGCGGTACTCGGCCAGAACCTTCAACGCCACGTCGCCAATCTCGCCGAAGTGGTCCACCATGTAAGCTCCGGCCCCTCGCAGTGCCTTGATCTTGCCCTGTGCGGTGCCCCGTCCGCGGGTCACGATCGCTCCGGCGTGGCCAAAACGCACATCCGACCGGGCAAATCGGCCCGAAACGTAGCCCACGAAGGGCTTGGTGAATCCCCCGGCCTTGATGAACTCCGCGGCATCCTCTTCCACGCTGGTGCCAATCTCTCCAAAGAAGGCTACCATCTCCGTCTCGTCGTCCTTTTCGAACTCGGTCAAGAGATCGATCAGCGTGGTGCCCACAAAGGCATCGCCACCCATACCGATGGCTGTGCTCTGTCCAAGCCCAACCCTGTTCAGATAGTAGGCCAGTGTGGTGGTGTTTCCACCACTCCGGGAGATCACGCCCACGGGACCCGGCTGGAAGAACTCCTTGGCCAGGTCAGAGCGACCGCCGATCATACCCACCAGGCATCTCCCGGGGCTGACCAAGCCGATGGTGTTGGGTCCAATGACCCGCGCACCGCCGCGCCTGGCATAGGCGATCACCTCCAGCATGTCCTGCTGCGGCACCCTCTCTGGATGAAGGGTGATAACCCCGATGCCTGCGTCAATCGTTTCGAAAGCCGCGGTCTTGGCGGCTTGAGCAGGCACGAAGATCGAGCTGACGGTGATCCCACGGTGATTCTCCTTGGCTTCCTCCGCGCTGTTGTACACAGGAACACCCTCTACGGTCTGGCCGCCCCGTCCGGGCGTCACTCCCGCCACCACTTGGGTACCGTATTCCTTGATCAATCGAACACGGATCTGCGCCTCTCGCCCGGTAATGCCCTGCACCAGCACTTGAGTGTTCTCGTCAACCAGAATCGCCATCATGCCTCCCTAGCGTAAGTCGGTTTCTCCGACAGACCCTCGAGATACTCGTCCAACTCTGGTAGGGGCAGGGAAACCACCATGGCTTTGTTGCCGTACAACTCACAGTCCAGCTCGCAACCCAGATCCTCGGTACAGGCACCACGCTTCACCTCTTCAAGCGTGAATTTGAGGGCAGGCACGCCGTCCTTCAGTTCCAGAATCTCCCCCATCCCGGTAGTATTGCAGATCTTCACGCAGGCCTTCGTCTCACACGACCTGCACTTCTCCAGGTCTATCCTGATGGTCCCGCCGGACCTGACCCCGAACTCCAGCACACTCATCGAAAGCCTCCCGTCTCGCTCTTCCACTCCTTGTACAGGGAGTCAAAGATCTCAGCGGCCTCTCTCTCTGCCGTGTCTCTGCCCAAGACCCTGACCCAGCGTCCATCGCTGATCCCGTGTTGTTTGAACAGCTCAATCGCCACGTCGTCCCAGGCGCCGCGGAACACAATGACGCTGGGGATGTTCGGCTGCCCCCCGGTAGAGGGGTACAACTCCTTGAAGGCCTTGATGATGCCCCTCGCCGTGTTGTCCAACTGCTGGCTTGACACACAAGAGACGAACACGTAACCCTCGATCTGCGGCTGTGACAGAATCACCTTAGTGATGCGGTACAACTTGGATCCCACCGGGTTGCCGGAACTGTCGCAGAAGTTGATGGGATAGTATCCAAGGGGAACCAGCTCATCCATGGTGGTCAGACTGGTTCCTGCTCCCACGCAGTCGAACCCGATGGGCACCTTGCCCTCGGACCTGGCGTAGGAGGCGTCCGGGTCGATCTGTACGAAGTGGACAGAGCCGCGATGGTCGCCTTCGTCTATCGTGCCAGCGGCAATCTCCAGCGGCGTGGCCCCTCGCTCCCCTGCTTCCTCAGCGACTTCGATATCCAGCGAAGTCTGGCGCGCCAGAGCGTCGTCGTCTACGTCCACCCTGGCATCCAGGGCCACTGCGCCGGCGGCCGTCAGAGCTAGGGGGTTGATCTCCGCCAGCTTGCAGTCATACTCCCGATACACGCGGTACAAGCTTGTGCATAGGTTGGCCACAGCGAACATCCGGCGGCTGTCGAACTGCCAGTCTCGCCGCAGAAGGTTCAATGCGTCGTAGTAGAAGAAACCTCGTAGGATGTCAATGGGCAGAGTGTGCACCGCTGATGCTTCCTCGCCGGCTGTTTGTTCGATGTCCACGCCGCCCCTGGCCGAGAATATGGCTACTGGCTGTCGGATTGAGTGATCAGCGGTGACTGCGAGGTACAGTTCCTTCTCGATCTCCGCCTTCTTTTCGATCAGCAGTTCGCGAACTGGCGCTCCATGGATCTGCTTCGCCAGCAACTCATCGACTGCCTGCGCCAGGGAGTCGCGGTCCTCTGCGAAGAGTATGGCGCGGGCTTTGCCCCTGCCACCTGCATGAACCTGGGACTTCACTGCCACAGGAAAGCCCAGTTCGTCCACCACCTTCAGGGCCTCGTCCGTGCTCCGTACCACCTTGCCCTCCGGGACCGGTATCCCCTTCCGCCGGAACAAGGCCTTGCCTTGATACTCCAACAATCTCGCCATCCACAGACCTCCTGGGTCACTCGAAGTAGATGTGCTCCGGCACGAAGATGTAACCTTCCATGATCCTCCGTGCCGTCCTGCCCACCGAAGCACGGCGCAAGATCGGCCCAGAGCTACCCATGTCGACCTCCGCCTCCACATCAACAACACCCGAAGGGTGCCCGATGCGGACAGCATGCGCCTCGGCGGACGGACTTGCCACCTCGTGCACGATGGTCCCGGGAATAATGGCTGCGGCCCCCGTGCACACCGTGCCTGTGATGGGATATGCCTTGTGCATTCTCAGCATGAACAGAAGCCGGGAAACGAAGTCGACTTGACTAGCACTCACTGCCTCTCCCGTGCCGAAGCTGAGGTACCCTTGTGCAGGCTCAACCAGAGCGATGAAGGGCACGTAGGGACTCCTCTCCGCAGCCTCGCGCCACTCCCTAACAATCCCTATAAGCTGGGCCGCGTGCCCTCGGACTCTCTCGATGGAATCCAACAACTTGTCGTCGGCGTCTATCTCCGGCGGGGACTCAGTCCCCTGCAATCCAAGTCGCGCCGCTCTGAGAAAGACCACCGGATTGCCAGCATCCACAATGGAGACCTCTACCTGCCCCACTCCCTCCACCTCGAGAACGTCTCTCGCGTTCCCCGTGGGCAGGATCTGGCCGGTGACCGCACCCGCTGTGTCCGAGAAGTCCAGCCCAATCCGGGCGCCGGTACCCGGCACCCCGTCGATGCGATAGTCGCCTACCACCGCGGCTTTGCCCTCGTGCACCGGGACTTGAGCCACGATGATGCTCTGAGTGTTGGCCTGGTGAATCCTCACCGTCGTCATGGGCTCCGTGGCGCTCACGAGCCCCTCGTCGATGGCAAAGGGCCCAACCCCAGACGAGATGTTGCCGCAGTTGCCCGCGTAGTCCACGAAGGGCGCCGTGATGCTCACCTGACCGAATGTGTAGTCTACATCGGCGTCCTCGCGGGTGGGAGGGCCGATGATAGCCAGCTTGCTGGTAAGCGCATCGGCTCCTCCAATGCCATCAATCTGCCTGATGTCGGGGCTTCCGTACATGGCGAGGATGACCTTGTCACGCAGAACGGGGTCCTTGGGAAGCTCGTTTCTTTTCACATACAGGCCCTTGCTGGTTCCTCCGCGCATCAAGACGCAGCGTATTCTCCGCTGTTGCGGCATGATCGCTACCTCCTCACACTAACCAGCGTGCCTTTCAGACAGCCGCTTCTGCACATAGGCCGTGAGACTACCAGCCGCCAGGACTTCGTCCAGGAACGGCGGCATGGGGTTGAACTCAAACACCAGGCCCTTGGCCAAGTCCTCGATCTTGCCAGACGCTGTGTCCAGGGAGACTTCGTCTCCGCCAGCAATGCTCGCTGCTGCCCCCGGACACTCCACCGGCAGTAACCCAAGGTTGATGCAGTTGCGGAAGAAGATGCGGGCGAATGAGTCGGCCACTATGCAGGACACACCCAGCGCCTTCAGCGCCATCACGGCATGCTCACGGGAACTGCCACATCCAAAGTTCTCCCCTGCGAAGAGTATGTCACCTTGGGAGAAACCCTCGGCCAGTTCGGGGTGGGCGCTCTCGAAGCAGTGGCTCCCCAGCTCCTCCGGGTCCGTGAGGCTGAGATACCGACCAGCGATGATCTGGTCCGTGTCCACGTTGTCCCCCACCTTCCAGGCCTTCCCCCTTAAGGTCGTCATTCTGCAACCTCTGCCGGATGGACCAGCCGACCGACGACAGCTGAAGCTGCAGCCACAGCGGGTGAAGCAAGGTATACCTCGCTCTCGGCGTGTCCCATGCGTCCCACGAAATTGCGGTTGGTCGTGGACACAGCTCTTTCGCCTGCGGCCAAGAGGCCCATGTGCCCGCCAAAGCATGGCCCGCAGGTTGGAGTACTTACCGCGCCCCCCGCCTCCGCGAAGACCCCCAACAGGCCCTCTTTCAGTGCCTGGAGATAGGTCTTCTGCGTAGCCGGGATGACGATCAAACGCACTCCTCTCGCCACGTGCCTGCCGCGTAGTATGTCCGCCGCCAGTCGTAGATCCTCCAACCGTCCGTTAGTGCAGGAGCCGATGATAGCAGCGTCTATCACGACGTCATCTGCATCCCGCACTGATCTGACGTTGTCGGGAGAGAAGGGATATGCCACCTGAGGTTGCAACTCTTCACAGGCGAGTTCGAATGTGGCTGCATACTCAGCATCGCGGTCGCTGCTCAGTGCTTCGTAGGCCTGAGAGGTTCTCTCCAGCAGGTACTGCTCGGTCTCAGCGTCAGGCGCGATGATACCGTTCTTGGCCCCCGCCTCCACAGCCATGTTACAGATGGTGAAGCGGTCGCTCATGCCCAACGCTTCTATCGTCGGGCCACAGAACTCCATGGCCTGGTAGATGGCACCTCCCGCGCCGAGCCGGCCCAGCGTGTATAGTATCAGGTCCTTGCCCGACATCCACCTGCCGAGTTCGCCCTTGTAGTACAGTCGTAACGACTGGGGAACCCTGAGCCAGGTCTCGCCGAGCGCCATGGCCGCCGCAATGTCAGTACTGCCCATTCCCGTGGCAAAAGCGCCCAGAGCGCCGTAGGTCGTGGTATGGGAGTCGGCCCCGAGGACCACAGATCCGGGAAGGATCAGGCCCTCCTCGGGCAGTACGGCGTGGCAGACACCCGACTGACCGCAACCAGGTTCGAAGTAGTGAGTCAGACCTTGCTCCCGCGCGAAGTCGCGCACCATCTTGATCCGATCAGCTGCGCTGTTATTCGATGCGGGGGCGAAGTGATCGCACACCGCCACCACTTTCTCCCGATCGTATACGCCCGCCGCGCCCATGTGCTTGAACTCCAGGATGCTCAAGGGCAGGGTCACGTCGTGACCCATCACCAGATCGACCTTGACCCTGACAATTTCGCCAGCCTCGACTGCTCCGCGGCCAGAGGCTCGCGCGAGTATCTTCTCAGTGATGGTCATACCCACGAGAAAAGCCCCTTCACTCCTCGTATTGCGCTCGAACCGGCCCACTGCCGAACCCGGGCGCCCCGCAGATACTGCACCTCCAGCGCACGAGCTGTCCGCCAAGCCAGCCCTTCCTCGACTGCAAGGAGTTTACGCCACTCAGAAGCGCCGGCCCCGCCCGCTGCAAGCCTATCACCCCAACTTCACATTATACTCCTTTGTCAGTTGTTGTCAAGGGCTTGTTGTCTAATATGGGACGCTATTGCACCTACTGAGATGCTACTCGCTGCGGAGGATGGATGTTCGGCGTACGGGGACAGAGTTGTACAATAGACAAACAAAGCTTGACTTTGTTGACGGCTAGCAGTATAATCTACACGGATTTCGGGTATGGCACACTGTCTGGCCTGCTTCACATGCGACGAACCCCAGGGATCAACCTCTCATCTTGGCGGAGCCCCACAGCTGCTCTGCTGCCCTGCCCAAGACCATCGGCCTCACTACCATGGCTGTTGTCTCACCCCGATCGCCAGGTGCGTCAACCGGGCTTGAAATCACTGGCCCAGCAAGCCCGAACTGATCTCACGGGAGGCATTTCGGTTCATGAAGACGGACTCTTTCAAAGGCAGAGACTTCCTCACCACAGCGGATTTCGGTCGTGAGGAGATCGAGACGATCATCGATGTGGCCCTCGACCTGAAAAGGAGGTTCTCCATCCGCGAGCCTCACCGGTTCCTGCCAGACATGACTCTCTTCATGATCTTCTACGGCATGTCCTTGCGCACCCGCAACAGCTTCGAAGCCGGCATGACTCAGTTGGGAGGACATGCTCATTTCCTGTCCCCAGGCGAGATCTATACTCCCGCGCTCGACGACGAGGTGCGAGAGTACAGAACTGAGAGCGTGGCCGATGTGTCCCGCGTGCTCAGCAGGATGGGTCACGGCATCGCCATTCGCTGCTTCGGCCAGGCGGTCAACTGGGTCTACGGGGCGGGCCAGGAGGTCCTGGAAGGCTTTGCCAAATGGGCGGACATCCCTGTGATCAACATGGAGTCAGACACATGCCATCCGTGCCAGGGAATGGCCGACATACTAACCATGAAGGAAAAACTTGGTCAGCTGGACGGCAAGAAGTTCGTCATGAGTTGGGCTTACTCGCCACGGTCGCAGAAACCACTCAGTGTGGCCCATAGCGCACTCCTACTCACCAGCCTCATGGGGATGAACGTCACTGTCGCCTATCCAGAGGGATTCGATCTCGACACCGACGTCATGGAGAAGATCCGAGCCAACGCGGAGATGTACGGTCGATCAGTCGAGATCGTTCACGATATGAAGGAAGCAGTCCGTGGAGCGGACGTCGTCTACGCCAAGAACTGGACGTGCCGTCACTTCTTCCCTCCCGAGACCAGTGCTCCCCAGCCCGAGGAGGCTCAGAAGCTGTTCGAGGACAATCGTCACTGGATCTGCGACGAGCAGCTGATGGGGCTGGCCAAGAGCACAGCTTTCTACATGCACTGCCTGCCAGCGGACCGCAACTTCGAGGTCACCAGCGCAGTGATGGACGGTCCACAGTCAGCGGTCTTCGACCAAGCCGAGAATCGTCTGCACGCACAGAAGGCCATCATGGCCCTCACCATGGGCTAGGACTGATGCGGGGTGTCAAGCAAGGCCCGCGGGTGGGCAAGGGTGCGCTGCAGGAGCGCCTGTTGCTCCCGACCGCGGGAGGAACTGAAGCAGACTTGAGACGCCAGGGCAGCGCCGCTGCCCGGGGTGGCGAGCGCAACAGAGGCAGCGTCATAGTATCCTGGAAAGACTTTTACTTATCACAAGACTAATGAAGGAGGTGTAGGAAGGAGATGCCAATCCAATCCGTCGATAGAGCAGTAGCGATACTCAACGCCTTCAACATCAACGAGGCTCAGCTGGGAGTGACCGAGCTGAGCCACAGACTGGGTCTCCACAAGAGCACAGTCCACCGACTTCTCGCCTCTCTGGAGAAGGGAGGCCTGGTGGAAAGAGACCCCCGCAACCGCAAGTACAGTCTGGGCATTCGACTCATCGAACTTGCCGGGACGATGCTTAACAGTCGTAACGTCCCACAGGTGGTGCGGCCATACCTCCACTACTTGGCGGATGCCGTGGAGGAACTCACCTACCTCGCCTATCGGGTGGGTGACGAGGTGCTCAACATCGAACAGGTGCCGGGCCCTCACCTGGTGCAGTCAGTGGGCTGGCAAGGCAGACGCACTCCCATGCACTGTACCTCCGCCGGCAAGATCTTCCTGGCTTACATGCCGGAGAAGGAAGTGGAGCGGGTGCTCGCCAAGGGGTTGCCTCGCACGACCCCAAGGACCGTCACGGATCCAGCCGACTTGCGGTATCAGTTGGAGCGAGTGCGCGAGCAGGGCTACGCCACGTCCTTTGAGGAAATGGAGGAGGGCACCAACGCCATTGCCGTGCCCATCACCAGCCCCAAGGACGAGGTGATCGCTGCCATCGGCGTCGTGGGACCCTCCTACCGTTTCACTCCAGAGAGAGCCATGAGTCACCTGGACGTGATACGAAGCGTTGCCAGGGAGGTCTCGCACAGGCTGGGCAACTCGCTTGTCAAGACTTGATCTGCCCGCTTTCCGGTCGAGGAGCACCGACCGGCTCGCAATGAGTCGGCCAGGTTGGCCTTCACCCAGAACGCACGTGAAGGAGAGGTTCGGTGCGCGTAGCAGGAAGATACGCCATCACCATGGGCTCCAAGGGAGTCGTCACTGACCCCATCATCGAGATAGAGGGCAACCGCATCAAGAGCGTCACCAGCCAGCCCGGCTCAGAGGCGGATATCCGAGTGGACGGCGTCGTACTGCCCGGGCTGATCAGCACGCACACTCATCTCCATGGCCTGGTCGCGTACGGCCACCCAGTGCCGCCACCTTCTGGCTTCTGGCCTTTCCTCAAGGAATGGTGGTGGCCATTGGTGGAAGATGTTCTGACGGCGGAAGACGTGGAGAGCCTGGCAGCCTACGCAGCGCTCCTCCACTTGAAGTCAGGATACACTTGTTTCTGCGACGTCATGGAGGCCCCCTATGCCGAGGCTGGCTTCATGATCAAGGAAGCTCAGGCCATCGAGGAGACGGGGGCACGTGCGCTCGTATCCAACGAAGCCACGGAGCGAGCCGGCCCCAAGATAGCGACCAAGTTGCTCGAAGAGAACGCAGCCATACTGACCCTGGATGGGCGGGTGCAGGGTCTGATGAGCGTTCATACCACCTTCTCCTGCAGCGGCGACTACATACGCAGAGCGAAGGACATAGCGCGCGAAAACGGCGCGCTTTTCCAACTCCACCTCTCCGAGGGAACCTATCACGTCGAGGATACCCAGAAGCGGTTCGGCAAGAGACCGGTTCCCTACCTGGATGATCTGGGCGTCCTGGACGAGATGACCATCGCTTCGCAGAGTGTTCCCTCACAGAGGAGGAGATAGAGATCCTGGCGGAAAGAGGGGTCAGCGTCTCCCACAACCCCATTTCCAACATGGAGATTGGCGCAGGTGCGGCACCGGTTGCACGAATGCTGGAGCGCGGAGTGAACGTTACTCTGGGTGACGACGGATTCGTCAGAGCTTTCGACCCCTTCGTCAACATGAGCACCACCTTCCTACTGCATGCCTTGACCACGAGCGGTGGCGACGTGGGTGCGCAAGACGTTCTCTCCTTCTTGACCACGAACGCGGCCCGTGCTCTGCGGCTGGAGGCTGGTTCGATCAAGTCAGGCAGACTGGCCGACCTGGTACTGCTTGAAGACAGCCCCCCGGCGCCCCTTGTCCCTGAAAACGTGGTCTACCATACAGTCCTGGGCGCCTCCTCAGGAGAGCTGAGAGCGGTCATCGTCGACGGGCAGGTTGTTCTCGACAAAGGCGTGGCCCAGTTGGTGGACGAGGAGCAACTCAGAAGCCGAGCCATGGACACCATCCGCAAGCTGTGGAAGGGGAGCGCCTAGATCAAGAGTTGTGGCAAGGAGATTTCAAGCATGAGTGGACGGACAAACGCTTTGCGACTCTCCCCCAGTGAAAGGGTCAGGAGCTTCGAGGAGATAGAGAAGACTCTGACACCTGTACAGGCAACCATCGAGGCCTCTCGTTGCCTGATGTGTGAGAACCCGCCCTGCAACGAAGGGTGCCCGGCAGGTATAGACATCAGGGGGTTCATCCGCAAGATCAGATTCAACAACCTCTGGGGTGGCGTCAGGGTCTTGAGGGAGGCAAACGTCTTCTCAGGCGTATGCGGGAGGGTGTGCCCCACCGACGCACTATGCGAGGAGCAATGCCGTAGCCAGGTACTCACAGAGCCTATCAACATCGGAGCTCTGCAGCGCTTCCTTACGGACTTCGAGGCGGAGCGCGGAGCCAGGGCGAGAGTCCCTGACGAGAAGCTCCCTTACAAAGTGGCTATCGTTGGGGGAGGGCCCGCTGGACTGGCTGCTGCGCACGAACTGGCTCTTCTGGGATACACCGTCACCGTCTTCGAGGCGTCGTCCCAACTCGGCGGGGCCATGACCTGTGCCATCCCCTTCTTCAAGCTGCCCAACCGTGTTGTCGAAGCTGAAATAGATCCTATCAGGAAGCTCGGTGTCGAGTTCAAGCTGAACACGCCTCTCAGCGACGACCTGACCATCGATGACCTACTGGAGCAAGGATACGATGCCATCTTCATCGCCGTTGGCCTTCAGAACCCCTATGCACTAGGCATTGAAGGTGAGGGTCTCAAGGGTGTCTATTCGGCAGTGGACTTGCTGGCCAGAGCCAATGGGCTGCCCGGCTCGCCTCCGGTCAAGGTGGGCCAGAACGTCGTCGTCATCGGTGGCGGCAGCGTGGCCGTGAATGTCGCCTGTTCGGCGCTGACGATGGGTGCCAAGAGGGCAACCCTCGTCTGCCTTGAGGCACCAGATGAGATGCCAGCCTTCGCCGAGGATCTGGAGTTGGCCTGGGAGGAGGGCATTGAATTCCTGACGAGAGTCAGGCCCGTCAGACTCCTCAACAACGGCAAGGGCACCGTCGCTGGAGTGGAAGGCGTGCGCATCGAGTGGAAAGAGCCGGGCAAGTTCGTGCCCGAGAACGCCGTAGACGTAAGAGGCTCCGCTCTGACGCTGCCTTGCGACACCGTGATCGTCGCCATCGGACAAGGCCCCGACGACAACGCCATCAAGCAGTTCCACAGCCTCAAGACCAACATCAGGGGCTACTTGCTGGTGGATCAGGACACCTTGATGACCTCCCGTCCTGGGGTGTTTGCTGGCGGAGACGTGCTGCACAACCCCATTTCCCGGACAGTGGTCCAAGCTGTGGCCTATGGGAAGCGGGCAGCCCACTCCATCCACGACTACCTCAGCCGAACCGATGAGTAAGGGGAGTTGGATTATGTACCAAGAACCCAAAGTAGACCTGTCAGTGGAATACTGCGGCATTCGCTTCGAGAACCCCTTCGTTCTCTCCTCCGCGCCGCCGACGGACAGCTATGAGATGGTCAAGAGGGCTTTCGAGGCCGGCTGGGCCGGCGCGATTTTGAAGACTACCTCCGTAGAGAGCTACCAGGTGGACATCAGCTACCCCATTATGACCAGCATGGACTACGAGGAAAAGAAGGGGGTAGCGCTGGGTAACATAGACAACATCTCCGAATGGCACATGGACGTCATGGAGGACGCGGTCCGCAGATTGAAAGATGAGTTCCCCCGCAAGGTGGTCGGCCTCAGCTTGTGGGGCACCACCAACAAGGATCACTGGGAGGAGCTCACCAGACGCTCCGTGGATGTGGGAGCCGACCTGGTGGAGATCAGTATGTCCTGTCCCACCGATTCCCCGTTCGCCAAGACGTCGTTGATGGTCGGCCAGGTGCCAGACGATGTGAAGAGGGTCCTCGGTTGGGTGAAGAAGTACTCCGGCAAAATGCCGGTAGTCGCCAAGCTGACCTCACAGGTCACGGACATCACGGAGATAGTCGAAGCCGTGGAGGAAGCGGGCGGCGATGGCGTGTGCGCCAGTGATACCGTCCACGGACTGCTGGGCATAGACCTAAACACCTTGGTCCCCTATCCAAACATCAACGGCAAGTCCACCTTCTGCGGCGTTAGCGGACCGGTGGTGAAGCCCATCACTCTCAGAACGCTGGCCATGATCGCCAAGAGTTCGGACATCCCTCTGGCAGCCAGCGGCGGCGCTACCACCTGGCAGGACGCGGCCGAGTACATGCTCGTGGGGGCATCCACTGTCCAGTTCTGCACGGCGGTGATGCACTATGGCTACGACATCGTCGAGGATCTATGCGAGGGCCTGGCTTACTTCCTGGAGGCCAAGGGGCTTCGCAAAGCCAGCGACCTGTTGGGCAAGGCCTTGCCCAACATCGTCCCCCATGGCGAGTTGGTGGTCAAGAAAGACGTGGTAGCCAGCATTGACGAGGTCATCTGCACCAAGTGCGGGATGTGCTACTATGCCTGCCGTGACGGTGGACATCAAACCTACGAGCTGCGCGAGGACGGCCTGCCCAAGCCAGACCCCGAGAAGTGTTACGGGTGCGCTCTGTGCGTGGAGATCTGCCCTGTGGAGTGTATCTCCCTGGTGCCCAGACCTAGCTGAGGACCGCTGACTCCGTGAGCTCTGGAGAGAAGCCGTGAAAGAGATCGAGCTGCATCTCACCGTAAACGGGGAGCCCATGGCCGTGCGAGCGCCGGCCGACATGTCCCTGCTGAACCTCCTGCGCGAGAGGCTGGGGTTGACAGGCGCCAAGAACGGGTGTTCGGAAGGAACCTGCGGAGCCTGCACGGTGCTGCTGGATGGCCATCCAGTGCGCTCATGCCGGATGAAGGTGCAGGGTCTGGACGGCGCTTCCATCACCACCATCGAAGGCCTGTCCAAAGACAGGAAACCCCATGCTCTACAACTCGCCTTCGCGCGTCAAGGAGCGCCGCAGTGTGGTTTCTGCACCCCCGGGATGATCCTGACGGCCAAAGCTTTGCTGGATGAGCACCCACGGCCGACCCTCGAGGAGATGAAGAGGGCCCTCAACCCGGTGTTGTGTCGATGTGGGTCTTATCAGGCCATCTTCCGGGCCATTGAGGATGTCGCCCAGGAAATGGCCGGTCAAACCAGGCCGTCAGCCGTCTTGGGGCCCGACGTCGTAGGCGCCTCCGTGGAGAAAAAGGACGCTCTGGAGAAGGCCCTGGGCGCCATCGAGTATGGGGACGACATGAAGCTTGAGGGCGCGCTCCGTGGCAAGGTGTTGTGGAGCGCCCATCCCCACGCGGAGATCATCAGCATCGACACCAGCGCGGCAGAGGAGATGCCAGGGGTGCACGCCGTTCTCACCGCCAAGGATGTCCCCGGTGACAACGTCTACGGGCCGATGGTGCGGGACGCTCAGGTCATGGCCCTGGACAAGGTTCGCTTCATAGGCGAGCCCGTGGTAGTCGTCTTCGCCGATACGGAGGAACAGGCAGAAGTGGCTAGAGACGCCTGCCGGGTCAAGTACCGTCCTCTCCCAGGCGTATTCACCCCCGAGCAAGCCCTGGCGCCAGACGCGCCCCAGATCCACCCCCAGGGGAATATCCATCACCAGGCCCAGATTCGGAAGGGCGATGTAGACCAGGGCTTCGCAGCCGCAGACGTAGTGGTCGAGGGGACCTACACCACGCCATTCATCGAGCACGCTTACCTGGAGCCGGAGGCGGGTCTGGCAAAGCAGACGCCCGACGGCGGGGTGAAGGTGATGATGAATACCCAGTACCCCTTCGGCGACCAGAGACAGATCGCGGATGCGCTAGGCATACCCACAGGGAAGGTGCAGGTCGTGCAGATTCCTGGGGGCGGCGCCTTCGGAGCCAAGAACGACATCACCTTGCAGATCCTACTGGCTATGGGAGCTCTGGCCACTGGGCGCCCCGTGAAGATCGTCCTCACCCGGAGCGAGTCTCTGCGCATGCACGTCAAGAAACACGCCGCCACTATCCACTACAAGACTGGCGCCACCAGGGATGGCAAGGTCGTAGCTCTCCAGGCGCAACTGACCCTAGACACGGGGGCCTATGGCTCCTGGGGGATCGAGGTCACGGAGCAGGCCACCGTCTTCTCCACCGGCCCGTACGAGATCCCCAACGTCCAGGTGGACTCCACAGCCGTCTACACGAACAACGTCCCCTGCGGAGCCATGCGCGGCTTCGGCATCAATCAGGTGACCTTGGCCATGGAAGCGCAGATGGACACACTGGCCGAGAAGCTGGGCATGGACCCCTTTGCCATCAGGCGTATCAACGCCATGCGGCCAGGTTCGACAACCAGCACCGGCCAGGTGTTGGGACCCAGTGTGGGTCTGCTGGAGACCCTGGACCAGGTGGAAACGGGTACCGCGAACCTACCGCCTGCTGAGGCGGATGGCCGGAAGATCGGCATCGGAGTAGCTTCCTGCTTCAAGAACGTGGGCCTCGGACTCGGCGCCCAAGACGTAGGGCGAGCCACGGCCCAACTCCTGCCGGACGGCAAGGTGCTGGTCCGGGTCGCGGCCTGCGAGATCGGGCAGGGCTCCATGACCGCCGCCGCTCAGATCGCTGCGCAGACCATGAACCTTCCCTACGACAACGTGGAGATCCATCACGGTGACACCGGAGGCCCTCTGGACACAGGTCCGACCTGCGCCTCCCGCACCACCTTCATCGCCGGCAACGCCGTGGTCAAGGCCAGTCGCAGACTGGGCCATCTGCTCTCGGACTACGTGGCCGAGGAGCACGAGATACCGTACGACAAGCTCCAGTTCGACAATGGCATCTTCGCAGACGCCAGGACTGGCCACCAACTGACCACTCTTAGCGACCTGGCCAAGAAGGCGGAGGAGACTGGTCAAACCTTCATCGGCCAGGGCGAATACGTGGTGCCGAAGACCTACACCACCGCCGCTTTGAGAGAGAAGAAGCCCGACGACTACATCAATTACATCGCTTTCGGCTTCGGTACTCAGGCGGCCCGGGTCGCCGTCGATGAGAAGACAGGTGCGGTAGAGGTGCTGGACGTAGTCGCGTGTCACGATGTGGGCAAGGCCATCAACCCCCAGAACATCAGGCTCCAGATCGAGGGCAGCGTGATGATGGGGCTGGGCTACGCCCTCTCCGAAGAGTTCAAGATGGAGGAGGGCTGGAATGTCACCGACACCCTAGGCAAATGCGGAGTCCCCAGGGCTCGCCAAGCGCCCCACGTCGTCTCCTCCGTGGTCGAGGTAGCCGAGCCCAACGGGCCGTTTGGGGCCAAGGGCCTGGGTGAGATCGCCTCACTGCCCACTGCTCCTGCTATCATCAATGCCATCTATGATGCGACTGGAGCGCGTGTCTACGACTTGCCAGCCACCAAATCGCGCATCCTGGAGGCCCTAGGAAAGTCAAAGACCGATCACAGTTAGAACAGTGCGGGCCGGTCAGTCATTTGTGAGCCATGGCTGAGGCGAAGGAGAGCAGATCATGGGTGAGGTCGATATGAAGATTCGCATTGGCAGCCTGGAACTGGCCAACCCTTTCATCCTGGGGGCTGGCCCTCCCGGCATCACCGGGGCCTCCCTCAAACGTTTCGCCGCTACCAAGCCAGGAGCCGTGGTCACCAAGTCCATCGGAGTCAACCCCTCGCCCGGGCAGAAGCTCAGCCTGTCCAGGAGTGCCCTGAGCGAGGATAGCCTGGTGCTCACCGACCCCTGGTCGTTCAAGTCCTTCGAGCAATGGGTGGAGCATGAGATACCCTTCGCCCAGGAGGGCGGGGTGCCCGTGATCATCAGCCTCCAGGCGGTGACTGACACTCCTGGGGATGACATCAAGCGTATGGCCGGCCGTGCAGAGCAAGCGGGGGTGGCAGCCATCGAACTGTCAGCCTTCGGCTCGGCCCCCAACGTGGTCACCGGGGAGGGCATCGGTGCTGTCCAGGACGCGAAACGCACCTACGAGGTAGCCAAAGCGGCCAAGGAGTCAGTCAACATTCCTGTCATCGTCAAGCTGCTGCCAGAACCCTCCAACCTGGTAGATCTGGTCAAGGCAGCGGAGGATGCCGGGGCAGATGCCATCGCCTCGAGAGACACCATCTTCCCGGCCATCACCTTCGACATCTACACCAAGGAGCCACCTCTGGCCCGGAACATCGGCACTTGGATGCCGGAGCTATCTGGCAGGTCCATCAAAGAAGTGGCCCTGGCCTATGTGGTGGAGATCTTCCGCCGCACCAGCCTTCCCCTCATCGGCCTGGGCGGCGTGGCCCGGTGGCAAGATGCAGTGGAGATGGTCATCGCCGGGGCCACTGGTATCGGGGTCTGCACGGCGGCCATGACCCGTGGACCCGAGATCTTCACAGAGCTCAAGAAGGGGCTGGCGGCCTATCTCCGGGACCAGAAGGTCACCCTCGACCAATTGAGGGGCACAGGTCTGGAGGGCATGATGCGGGTCAACCAGCGCGGTCTCGCCGAGCTACTGGTGGAGATAGACGCCGGAGAATGTACGATGTGTGGAACCTGCGCCACCGTCTGCCAGGTGGAGGCACCGCGGGAGAGAGAGGACGCCTACTGGATCAATCCCGACGTCTGCGTCAAGTGTGGGATGTGCGTCCACTACTGCCCTGTGAGCTGCATTGAAGTGCGAGAACTCTAGGCATCCAAGGGGGATTGCAGAGTGAGCAAAGTCAAGATCGCCGTTGTGCAGCCACAATCATACCTCCGCTCTGCCGCTGGTCGAGTGATCGACGATCCCAACGCGCCGGAGGAGAAGAATCTGACTCTGGCCTTGGACTACATTGACGAGGCAGCGAGCCAAGGTGCGCAATTGGTCGCCTTCCCGGAGCTCTACCCGGGTCCATCACCTGCATCGGACGCCCTGGCCTACGACCATGTAGTCGCCGGAATGCGCAAGAAAGCCACGGAGAAGAAGGTCTACGTGCTCTTCGGGGGAGCGAAGGAGGAGGGGAAGGGCTTCTACAACCTCTATCACCTGGCAGACCCCCATCGGGACAGCCTCTTCGTCTACGAAAAGATCGTCCCGGCCATGAACGAGGAAACGATGTTCAGGGGAAAGGAGCCCGGCCTGGTGGAGACCGATCTGATGAACATCGGTCTGCTAATCTGCTGGGAAGCCTGGTTTCCCGAGCTGGCCAGGACATTGGCCATGCGAGGGGCCGACATAGTGTTCTTTCCCACCGGGGGCCTGATCTACGAACTCCACGACGTCTGGAGAGCCATCCTTCAGGCCAGGGCGGCGGAGAACACCATCTATACCGCATCCTGTGTGAACATCTGGGGCGTGGAGACCGGCATGAGCTACGTCTTCAGCCCCGAGGGAGAGGTAACTGGCCTGACCACCGAGGGTATCAACTACGCCGAGCTGGACCTGGACCGCTTGCGCCGCATGCAAACCGATGACGAGGAGTTCACGGTGCCTAAGATATACCGTACCATCCCCGGCACTCTCCGCGTTCTCAACGACCAAGTGTCCACAATCTACCATCAGGCCGCCAAGGCCTACTTCAAGCAACGGGAGGCCTAGATTGAGCATTCTCATCAGGGGCTGCGCCGTACTGGACGAAACCCAGCCCGATGGATACGCATCGAGCCAGAACATCCTCATCGAGGGGAACCGAATCTCCAAGATCACCTCAGCGAATATCTCAGAGACGGGTATTGATCGAGTTCTCGAGGGCAAGGACCGGCTGGCTATACCGGGCCTGATCAACGCCCACACTCACTCTCTCGAGAACTTCTCGAAAGCCACGAAGGAGAAGGTACCGCTGGAACTGTGGCTCCTCGACCTCTCTCTCCTGGGGGGTTTCTCTCCCAACGAGATCTACCTGGCCGCCATGCTGGGTGCCATGGAGATGCTGAAAACGGGGACCACAGCCGTCTTGGATCATCTCGCCCTGGGTAGCGATCTGACCGCGGAAGCTCTGAGCGCGGCCATGCAAGCCTACGCCGACTCCGGTATCCGGGGTGGAGTGGCGCCCTTGATCGAAGACCATGACCAGGTCATGCAGGCGGCGGTAGCTGTGCGCCCCGCACTTCGTCCCCTGTTGGAGAGCAAACAGCAAGGCATGGCCGCGAGTGAGTATCTCGAACTGCTGGACTGGTTCTTCCGCAAGTGGCATCGGGCAGAGGATGGAAGATTGCTGTGCTTTGCTGGCCCGGGGGGCTTCCAATGGTGTAGCGATGATCTACTCCAGGGTTCTCTAGAGGTGGCCAAGCGGTACGGCGGTGGCTGGCACATGCACCTGGTAGAGACCAAGATCCAGGCCATGGTCTGCTTTGACCTCCACGGCAAATCGGCAACGGCAGCCATGAAAGAACGAGGTCTCCTCGGGCCTGAGGTCTCCCTGGCCCACTCTGTATGGCTGGACGAGGCCGATCTCGACATGCTGGCAGAGACCAACAGCCGGGTGGTGCACAATCCGGCCAGCAATCTCCGCATAGGGAGCGGCTTCGCACCCGTCATCGAGATGTTGGAGAGGGGCGTGAAGGTGGCCTTGGGCACCGATGGCTCCGCCAGCAGCGACAATCAGATCATGTTCGACGCCATCAAGCTGGCCGGCCTCATCCACAACCTACGAAGCACCGATCATCGGCGCTGGCCGTCGTCGCGGGACGTCCTACGCATGGCCACCGTCAACGGCGCCGCTGCCTTATGTTTGGAACAAGACCTTGGCCAACTCAAACCTGGCCAACTGGCAGACATCGCGCTCCTGGATACCAGCACCTTGCTCTTCACGCCCTTCAACGATGCGTTCCGCCACCTGGCCTATGCCGAGAACGGCAGTTCCGTGCACACCGTGATCGTCGACGGCAGAGTGGTCGTGGAGGATGGCCGCATCCTCACCGTGGACGAGGGAAGCATCCGTGGGGAAGCCAGGGAGGCCTGGGAGAGGATGTACAGAGAATTGCCAAGGCTGCGGGAGGAGACCGAACCGCTGGTGCGGGAGTTCGAGCAGTACCAGCAGCAGATGATAAACAGAGAGTTCTACCTAGACAGGTTCTGAGAGCGCAATGGAAAGAGCAGCACTGGTCGAGCTGTCCAAGTGGATGCCTGCCAGGACCATGGCCGCCTGTCTGCTCTTTGGCAGCGCTCAGGCAGCAATCGTCAGAATCCCTGCCCTGAACTACAGCGTCTCGCCCCAACTTCTTTCCATGTTTCCGTATCTGCTTACGTTGCTGGCCTTCATCGGACTCGTCGGCAAGACGACGACGCCAGCAGCTATCGGGACACCGTATGTTAAAGAGTAGCAAGTAGCAGAAACCAAGGCGCGCCCGGCTCCTGGACGTGAGTCCGGCGCCCTGGTTCGTTTGCGCCAAGGGTGATGTGAGCCGATCGGCCTAATGAATCATCAGCTATCGTCAAGGAGGTCTACTGTGAGTGACAAGGAATTGGCACAAGCCATAGCGGAAAAGAGTCATGAGTACAACTTCTTCTCCTGGTCGGTGCAGTCCAAGGCCAGGCCCATGGCCTTGGCGGGGGGCAAGGGCTGCTATTTCTGGGACGTGGAAGGAAATCGCTATCTGGATTTCATCTCCCAGTTGATGTGCAGCAACGCCGGACACCAACACCCCAAGATCGTGGCTGCCATCAAGGATCAAGCAGACAAGCTGTACTTCGCCGCCCCCAAGTTCACCACTGAGGCCAGGGCAGAGCTGGCCGAGCTGCTAGCTGAGATCACACCAGAGAACCTGACCAAAGTTCTGTTCACTCTGGGCGGCGCGGAATCGAACGAGAACGCCATCAAGTTCGTGCGAGAGTACACCGGTAAGTTCAAGATCATCGCCCGGTATCGAGCATATCACGGAGCCTCCTACGGTGCCATGACCCTCTCTGGCGACATCCGCAGGACGAAAGTGGAGCCAGGTATCCCCGGTGTTGTCCACGTGTTCGATCCTTACTGCTACCGCTGTAGCTTCAACAAGGAGCGGGAGACTTGCAGCCTAGAGTGTGTCAGCCACATTGAGGAGATCATTCATTACGAGGGCCCGGACAAGATAGCCGCCATCTTCATGGAGGGTGTTACCGGCAGCAACGGCATCTTTGTCCCCAGGGATGACTACTGGCCAGCCGTGAGGGCCCTCTGCGACAAGTACAACATCCTCCTGGTCTCCGACGAGGTGATGAGTGGCTTCGGCAGGACGGGCGAATGGTTCGCAGTGGACAACTGGGACGTGAAGCCGGACATCATCACCATGGCCAAGGGACTGACGGGAGCAGCCCTGCCCCTCGGTGCGGTGGCTGTGTCCAGTGAGATCGCGGAGTACTTCTGGGACCGCATGCTGTGGATGGGACTGACCTACAATGGCCACCCCATGTGCTGTGCCGCTGGAGCGGCCGCTGTGAAGGTCTACCGAGACGAGGGCTTGATCGAGAACTCCAAGAAAATGGGCCAGGTCATGCGGTCAGAACTCCACAAGATGCAGGATAGGCATCCGTCTATCGGCGAGTTCCGTTCCATCGGGCTGTTCGGCGTCATCGAGCTAGTCAAGGACAGAAGCACCAGGGAGCCCATCGTGAATTGGATGGCCGGTGAGACACAGCTGATGGACGAGATGTACCAGGGGCTGATGAAACGGGGCGTATACACGTTCCTCAGTCGCAACTGGGTGTTTTTGGCCCCGCCGTTGATCGTCACCGAGAAGGAGTTGAAAGAAGGTCTGAGTGCCATCGACGAGGTCTTGAGTATTGCCGACAAGGCTGTGAAATAGACTGAGGCGAGGGGGACCAACATGCCCTATTCGTACGCCGGCAAACTGATACGAATAGACCTGACTTCACGTGAGTGGCAAGTCGAAGCCATCGATGATGAATCCGTGCGCAAGTACCTCCTGGGAGCAGGCATGGCGGCCAAGATCTACTTCGACGAGATGGAGCCGTCGCGAGGGCCCCTGGATCCCGATAGCAGCCTGATCCTGATGATCGGCGCTCTCTCGGGCACCGTCGTGCCCACGTCCTGCCGGCTGTGTATCTGTGGCCGCTCCCCCTTGACGGGCATCTGGAACGAGGCGACAGTCGGCGGGTACTGGGCCGCACAGCTTCGCGCCGCTTCCTGCGACGGCCTGATTTTCACAGGACGTGCTGAGGAACCGGTGTATGTTTGGGTGGCCGACGAAACGGTCGAGATCAGGCCAGCCGCCCACCTGTGGGGCCGAGAGACCTATGAGACCGCCGACAGGATTCGGGAGGAGACGGATCCAAAGGCGCAGGTGGCTTGCATCGGGCGCGCCGGAGAGAATCTAGCTGGCATGGCAGCGGTGATGATTGGCGGCAAGGACTCGCGCGCCGCCGGGCGTGGTGGCATGGGAGCGCTGATGGGGTCAAAGAACCTGAAAGCAATCGTTGTCAGAGGTTCCAAGACTCCGGACTACTATGACCGCAAGGGACTTGCGGATAGCGTGCGGAACGCCAATTCCTTCATCAGAGAGAACTCCCTGGGCATGACCCACTTCGGTACCTCAGGGGGCATCATCACCACCGAGGAAGTGGGTGACATGGCTATCCAGAACTGGCGCCTGGGGAGCTGGAAAGATGGAGCGCCCAAGATCACCGGCGAGAGGATGGCTGAGACCATCCTTACCGGGAACTACCGATGCCACGCCTGTCCCATCGGCTGCGGCCGTGAGATCGAGATCAAGGAGGGTTCCTACGCTGGCCTTGCGGGATCGGGTCCTGAGTACGAGACCATCATCGGCTTTGGTCCCCTGTGTTTGAACGATGATCTGGAGAGCATCGCGGCCATGAACGACCAGTGCAACCGTTATGGCCTCGACACTATCTCCACCTCGGGCGCCATCGCCTTCGCCATGGAGGCCTGGGAAAAGGGACTGCTGACCTCTCAGGATACAGGAGGGCTCGACCTCACCTGGGGCAACACCGCCAGCATGATTCGCCTCATTGACAAAATCGCTAGCCGAGAAGGGGTGGGGGATCTGCTGGCCGATGGCACCAGGGCTGCCGCTGAGCGCCTTGGGCGCAACTCCATCGAATTTGCCATCCAGGTCAAGGGGCTGGAACTACCGTACCATGACCCCAGGGCCTTCACCAGCATGGCTCTGGGCTATGCCACGGCCAACCGGGGCGGCGACCATCTGGAGAACATGACCTATTGGCACGAGTATGGCAAGCAGTGGCCCGACCTGGGCTACGTTGACCCTCCAGACAAGCTTGTGAGCGAGGGCAAGGCCAGGATGGTGTATGACTTCCAGAACTTCCTGGGGGTTTTCAACGGCCTGGGCTTGTGCAAGTTCATCGCCAAGGGCGGCGTCGGGCCGCAACTCGTGGCCGACTGGGTCAACCTGGCCCTCGGTTGGGACTGGACCGTCGAAGATGTTCTCTTGGCGGGGGAAAGGCTGTTCAATCTCAAGCGCCTGATCAACGTGCGGTGGGGCGTCAGTCGCAAGGATGACATGCTGCCCTCTCGGATGTTTGCTCACGCTCGACCGACGGGAAGCGCGAAGGGAAATCTCCCGCATCTAGGGAAGATGCTCGATGAGTACTATGCGCTGCGGGGTTGGTCTGAAGATGGTATCCCCACGACGCAGAAACTGAAGCAACTGGGCCTACCGGCCCTGGACTAGCTGCACACCAGATCAGTAGCCCTACTCAGAGATGGACGCAGTCGCAAGGTCCTCTGCAAATCCCTGTGAGCCCGACCTCCGCGCGGCGGCCCACTGGACTGGCGCCTGAAACCTTGAGAACAGAGAGTCGTTAGGAATAGAAGGGGGACTATTACGGATGGATCTCGCTACGATGAGTCTATACATTGAGGAAGATGCGGAGTACGTAGCCCAGACTGCTCCGCCGCCCAAGAGAATGGTGGTGGAAAAAGCCCATGGTTGCACCGTCACCATGGCCGACGGCACTGAGTACCTGGATCTGATCGCCGGGATCTCGGTGAACAGTGTGGGAGCGACCAACCCCGAAGTGGCTGCTGCCGTGAAGGAGCAGGTCGACAAGCTTGCCCACGCCATGGTCTTCGGTGTCTACGTGGTTCCAGTACAGGTGGAGACCGCCAAACTGCTGGCCCAGATCACCGGGCCCAACCTCCAGCAGACCTTCTTCACCAATAGCGGTACGGAAGCGAACGAGGGAGCGTTGAAACTGGCCCGCAAGTACACCGGACGCAAGAAACTGATTACCATGGAGAGAGGGTTCCACGGGCGCACCTTTGGGTCTCTCTCGGTGACCTGGAGAGAGGTCTACAGGAAACCCTTTGAGCCCCTGGTGCCCATGGTGGAGTTCATCCCCTTCAGCGATATCCAGGCTGCCGAGAAGGCGATCGACGATGAGACGGCCGGAGTGATCATCGAGCCCATTCAGTCCGAGGGCGGCGTCCGCGTTCCTGACGATGAGTACATGCCTCGGTTGAGAAAGCTCTGCACCGACAGAGGCGCATTTCTCATTTTCGACGAGGTCCAGACGGGCTTCGGGCGTACCGGCAAGTGGTTCTGTGGCGAGCACTGGGGGGTGTGGCCGGATGTGCTGGCGCTCGGCAAGGCCATAGGTGGTGGGTTGCCTATGGGCGCCTTCATGAGCAGTCGCGAGATTATGTCGACCTTCTCCCAGCCGCCCAAATCCCACATTACCACCTTTGGTGGTAACGCGGTCGTCTGTGCCGCGTCCAAGGCAGCCATCGAGTTCATGATCAGAGAGAAGCTCCCTGACAAAGCTGCCGAGCGAGGCCAGCAGATGATGGAAGGACTCAGAGCCCTTCAGCAGCGCTTCCCCTTCATCAAGGACGTGCGCGGCAAGGGCCTCCTCATCGGTCTCGAGCTAGATGATCCGGCCAGGACCGAGCGCTTCGCCAATCAAGCCGAGGAAATGGGGGTTCTCCTGGGCTGGAGCATGTATGCCGAGGCCACGGTGCGGCTTGCTCCGCCCCTCATCATCTCCGCCGAGGAGGTAAACAAGGGACTGTCCATCATAGGGGAGGCTTTGGCGGCGGTCAGCTAGCACGCTCAGACCGGCCGAACCCGTGCACCGGGGAGGAGAGGGCCAACCAAGCGCTCGGGGCACTCTGGGTGATGTCCCCTACGTTGGCATGCGAGGATTTCGCAACACCCCCTCATCGAGGAGGACCAGAGCGAGTACTCCAACTCCCCCTGACGAGACAAAGGAACTGGGGCACATGAAAGGCGAGTTCAGCACTAGCAAGGTATTCGAGCCTATTACGATTGGCGCAGTTGAGATCAAGAACCGCATAGTGGCCGGCCCTATGGTCATGAACCATGCCACTGAGGACGGCCACGTTACTCCACGGATGATCGACTACTACGCCGCGAAAGCGAGAGGCGGGTTCGGTCTGGTACATGTTGAAGCCTCCTATATCCGGCCCGACGGCAACATGTTCTCGCGGATGCTGGGCGTGTATTACGACAGGCAACTTCCCGGGCTCAACGAGATCGTCGAGGCAATCCCTGCCCCGTCCAGTACGAGACGGGCCTTTTCCGCGAGTCCGGCAGCTTCGCCGCCTTGCCCAATAGTGAGATCAACATCTCACCTCTGGAAGGCACGGCAGCAGGGGTGGTCGTGGCCGATGTGCGCATCATGAGCGTGGGAGTGACCCGCAGCGAGCCAGTCAAGATCGTGGTCAAGGGCGGCAAGGTCGCAGCGTTGGAAGGCGGCGTTTTGGCTGAGATGTTCAAGCAGCATTTGGAGAGCTTCCAGGACCAGACTGCGTACAACGCCGCGGAGTTCGGCATCGGCCTCAATCCGGAGGCTCGCGAGTATAGCACCAACCTCGAGGATCTGGGCCACATTACGCACGGACACCTCGGTATCGGCAGCAACTACGCCATCGGCGGCAGCGTCCTTGCGCCCTGCCACATCGACGCCATCTTCAAGGACATCAGCGTGGAGTTCGACGGCAAGGTTGTCTGGGACAAAGGGCAGCTGCAAATCGAGGAGGCATAATGTCGGAGTACGAGATCGTCGTCATTGGTGGTGGACACAACGGACTGATCTGTGCCGGCTACTTGGCCAAGGCTGGTGAGAAAGTCTTGGTCTTGGAAAAGCATGACGTAGTCGGCGGGTTCATCACCACCGAAGAGGCCATCCCCGAGGCCCCAGGATTCAAGCTGAACATAGGGGCCATGGAACATGGTGGCGTGGTCGAAACACCCATTGTTTCAGACCTCGAACTCGAGCAGTTCGGCCTGGAGTACATGTGCAGAGAGGAGATGTACTTCTTCCCCTTCCTGGATGGCGCGGCCGTTCCCATCTACAAGAGTGTTGACCGGACGTGTGAGGCCATCGCTGAGATCTCCGAGAGGGATGCAGAGGCATATCGAGGCTTCGTTGAGTTCTCCAACGCCCTTCTCTCACTGTTCGGAGCAGTGAGCTATGGAGCGCCCCCTACTTTCGGTGAGTTGGCCGGGGCCATGGGAGGCGGCAGGGCTGTGGGTATGGACGCCGACCGGCTGATCAGGACTGTACTCAGCAGTCCAAGGGCCGTGGTGAACGAATGGTTCGAGTCCGAGTACCTGAGGGCTGCCCTGGCCTACTACGGTTCTGTCAGTCAGACGGCTCCGTCAACTTTGGGCTCAGGTTACGCCCCTTGTTTGCTGGCCGGCTGCCACTCCTCCGGCCAGTGGCGCCCCAGGGGAGGCGGTGGCAGACTCATCGAGTCGCTCATCCGGGCCATCGAGCATCACGGAGGGACAGTCCGAGCCAGTGCAGAGGTCGCCAAGATCGTCGTCGAAAACGGAACGGCCACGGCCGTGGAGCTACGAGGTGGCGAGAGCATCGAAGCAAAACACGCGATCGTCTCGTCCATAGACGCCAAGCGTGTGTTCCTGGATCTCGTGGATCAGAGCCTGCTGGACCCGGCGTTGATCCGCCAGGTGCAGAACATCACAGTGGCAGGGACCAATGTGTCCGAGTTCAAGATTGACTGCGCCCTGGATGAACTGCCCAGCCTCGACCGCTGGGAGAGAGGGCCCGAATTCGTCGTAGGCATGATACAGCCATGTCCCAGTGTGGACTACCTGGAGCGAGAGTTCGTGGATATTAGGCGAGGCGAGTTCCCCGAAGCACCCGCCTTTCTATGTGCCGTGCCCTCTGCAGCAGACCCTAGCCTGGCGCCCCCGGGTAACCACACGCTGTGGCTTTCGTGCTTCGCACCCTACGAGTTGAGCGGAGGTCGTCACTGGGACGACATAAGGGAAGAGACAGCCGATCACTTGATTGATGTGGTGGCTCAATACCTGCCCAACATCAAGAAGGCCATAATAGGTCGAGTTATCAACACCCCTCTTGACTGGTACCGGCGCACGGGCGCCATCGCTGGAAACCCCAATCACATGGACATGACCCTGGATCAGCTCTTCGGCTATCGCCCCACTCCCGCGCTCTCTGGGTACCGAACTCCCATCCAGGGTCTATACCTCTCCGGAAGCGGCGTGCATCCCGGCGGAGGGCTCAACGGCATCCCAGGGCACAACACCGCTCAGGTTGTACTCCAGGATCTGGGCTATGTGAAGTCCGCCTCGGGCGGCGGATTGGGTCACAGAATCTCCAAGTTGAAGGACCTCTTCCAGGCATTCATGAAACTGAGAAAGTACCTCTGATGAGTATTCTGATCGAAGACTGCTCCATTCTGGACGAGTCCTCACCTCACGGGATCAGGGCCGGGATAAGCATCATCATTGAGAACAACAGGATTGCAGATCTGAGCTCCTCACCGATAGCGGCCACCACGGTAGGTAGGGCGCTGCCTGGCCAAGGTTTGCTGGCCATGCCGGGACTCATCAACGCTCACGCCCATTCGCCAGAGAACTACCTCCGTGGGAGGACGGAGAAGGTGCCCTTGGAGCTGTGGCTCTTCGACTTCTTCTCCTCCGGCGTACGTTTTTCCCCTAAGGAGAACTACTTGGCAGCTCTGATCGGGGCCGCCGAGATGTTGAGGACCGGCACCACCTCGGTCCTGGATCACTTCTGGGTCAACGGTGGCATGACCATCGAGGATCTGGACGCTGTGATGGAAGCCTACCGGGACGTGGGCATCAGGGCCGCGGTCGCTCCGCTGGTGGAAGACCTGCGCCCCGAACTGGAGGCTGCCATCAGGAGCGACCCCGGACTGGTATCTGGACACGGAGAGAACGATTCAGCCCTCGATGTTCCGCACTATCTGGACACTCTAGAGGCCTTCTTCGGGAAGTGGCAGGGCGCCGAGAACGGACGGCTGCGCTGCCTGGCCGGGCCGTCTGGCCCCCAATGGTGTTCCGAGGAAGTGCTGCACGGTTCAGCCGAGATCGCCGGCAGGTTCCAGAGCGGGCTCCACATGCACGCAGACGAGACTAAGTTGCAGGCCATGCTCTGCCGGGAGATCTATGGGCGCTCCTCCATCTCCCACATGCACGACAAGGGCCTTCTGGGCCCACATGTGTCCCTGGCCCACTGTGTCTGGGTGGATGACCGGGACATCGAAATCCTGGCGGAGACTGGGGCCACCGTCGTCCACAACCCGGCCAGCAATCTCAAGCTGGGCAGCGGGTTCGCACCGATTCTTGACATGAAACAGCAGGGTGTATCCATGGCTATTGGAGCCGACGGCTCTGCCAGTAGCGACAATCAGGTTATCTTCGATATCATGAAGTTGACTGGCTTGATCCATAATGCCCGGGAAGTGGACCACCAGCGGTGGCTGTCGGCCAGAGACGTTGTGGCCATGGGCACCACGGGCGGCGCCAGAGCCCTGGGCCTGGGAGGCGAGCTCGGGGAGTTGAAGCCTGGCATGCTGGCGGACATGGTACTGCTGCGCCTCGATACGTCTTTCTTCACCCCCCTCAATGATACCTTCCGCCAGCTCGTGTATTGCGAGAACGGCAGTTCGGTGGAGACAGTGATCGTCGATGGCAAGATCGTTGTGGAAGGCGGAAAACTGCTCACTGTGGACCAGGAGTCAGCAATGGCGGAGGCAAGGGAACAGTGGGCGAAGAAGCAAGAGGCCATCCCCCCCCTCGAGGGCCATAACCTGAAGATCTTCCGTGCCATGGAGCGCTTCCAGGCCCAGCAGTCGGCCAGGGAGTTCCACCCTTCGCGTCATTAGACAAGGAGCGCAGATGACAGACCTTGATTCGGGCACCCTGCTCGGGACGCTGTACTCCTACCAGGATTCGGCCATTCTCATGGCCAGTAACGAGTTGGGAATCTACGATACCCTCGCTGAGGGACCGCTCACGGGGCCAGAGGTGGCGACCCGACTGGGCACAGCGCCCAGATCCACCGTACTTCTCTTGAACGCCTGCGTGGCCCTGGGCTTGCTCCAGAAAACCGGAGCCCAATACGCCAACTCGCCCATGGCCGAAAAGCTGCTCGTCCGAGGCAGACCTGGCTACCTGGGCAGGGTGGTAGCCAAAGAGCAGCAGTTCTACCAGCCCTGGGGTGGGGTCTCTGAAGCCGTGCGTGAGGACAAAGCCCAACTACCCTCTATGGAGGAGAGCCTGAGACGAGACCCCGCCACCGCTCGCAACTTCCTCCTGGCCCTCCACGACTTGGCGCTGCTGAATGGCAGTGCCCTGCCGGAGTACGTAGACCTGACTGGCCGCCACAAGCTACTGGACGTGGGTGGAGGGGTGGGGTCCTTCTCCATCCTGTTGGCGCAGAAGAACCCCGAGCTGCACGCGGTGGTACTCGACCTGCCTCCGGTAGCCGAGCTGGCCGAGGAAACCATCGCCTCCCACGGCCTCAGCGACCGCATCTCCTTCCAGGCAGGAGACTACAGGGCCGGCAGCCTGGGTGAAAGATATGATGTCGTTCTTCTGTCCAACATCCTCCACGACAACAGCGAGGAATCCTGCCAACAGCTGCTGGCCAAGGCGCACCGGGCGCTGACCGATGGAGGGCTGGTGGTGGTGAATGAGTTCTTCCTGGACGAGGAAGGGTCCAGCCCACCGGTGGGGGCCATCTTCTCGGTGTTGATGATGCTCGAGAACCACGGGGCGACGGAATACCCGGCAGAGCAGATCAAATCCTGGTTGCTGGAGGCACGCTTCCGCGATCCGGTGGTGCATCGACTCCCGGAACCAAGTCCTATGGTAGTCGTGGTGGCGCACAAAGATTAGCACGATGAGAACCAGGGTAGTCGATCTCGCCACTGGGAAGGTTGAGACGTTCCCGGTGATAGAGGAAACCCAGCTCCAATATGTCGGCGGCCTGGGATTGGCGGCCAAGCTCATGTTTGACTCCTACCAGTTAGGCTGGGAACCGCTCCAGGAATCCAGCCCCTTGATCGTCGCCGTAGGTCCCCTCAACGCCACAGGTCTCCCAGGAGCCAACCGCGTGGTCTTCTACGGCCACTCGCCGTTGACGGGCCTCATGGCCGGGACCTGGATGGGCGGGCGGTTCGGCAACGCCCTGGCCCGCACCGGTACCACCGCGTATGCACTGATCAACGGCGCGTCCGAGCCCAGCATCCTGCACATCGATGACGATGAGGTAGAGGTCCTATCCAGGCCCGAACTGTGGGGCCTGACCGTCTCGGAGGCCAGGGAATCGCTGCGCGCAGACTACCCCTTGCACCAGGTAGCTCTCATCGGACCCGCCGGTGAGAACATGGTGCCCATGGCCTGCATCCGCGGCGACGAGGGACACGCTGCCGGGCGATGCGGTCTGGGTGCGGTCATGGGGAGCAAGAACCTCAAAGCGCTGGTGGTTGGGGGCACGAGGCGACCCACCGTAGCTCGGCCCGACGAGCTGACGGCGCTCATCAGGAGCGCAGTCGAGGCTCTCCAGGGCAACAAGGAGTTGATGGAACGCCAGGGCAGGATGGGCACGGTGGAGGTCGCGGAGCCGGTCAACGAGTTCAAGGGCTGGCCCACTGCCAACCACCAGCGACGGTACTTCGAGCCTGGCGACAAGCTGTACGCTGAGCGCATCCTCCAGGAGTATGTCACCAGGAGCACCACTTGCCCTCACTGCCCAGTTCGGTGTCGCAAGCACGTCACCATCGATGGCAGGGAGATGGAAGCTCCGGAATACGAGTCGGTGTGGGCCTTTGGCCCCGAGAACCTGGTAGACGACTACACCCTGATCGCGCGGGCCAACGGACTGTGCAACGAATACGGACTGGACACCATCTCTGCGGGCAACGCCATCAGCTTCTATCGGGAGTACCTGGACGGCTTCGCATCCCCCGATCTTCTGTTGCCCTTGATAGAGAAGATCGCCAGGAGAGAAGAGGAAGGGGATCTCCTGGCCAACGGAGTCCGTGAAGCACAGAGGGGGCTGGGTGTGGACTTCGGGATGCACGTCAAGGGTCTGGAGCTGTCAGCCTACGATCCCAGAGCCTTCCTGGGCATGGCCCTCTCCTACTCCACGAACAACCGCGGTGGATGCCACTGTCGCGCCTGGACCGTCCGGCCAGAAGTGTTCGGCACAGAATTCACCCCTGACCAACTGGCGGCCATGGTGCAAGACCGGCAGGACTCAGGGAGCGTACGCGACTCTTTGATCATCTGCGCGTTCCTGCACGCCACCCTGGGCTACAAGGTCTACGCGCCGGCACTGCGCTCTGTCACCGGCCTGGACTACACCATCTCATCTCTGAAAGAGGCCGGAGAACGCATCTTCCAGCTGGAGAGGCTGATGAATGTCCGCCTTGGCGTATCGTCCAAGCACGATACTCTGCCCGACAGGATACTAGGGGGCATGGACGATCTAGAGAAACACGCGGAGAGCAAGCGCATCTACCGCCAATTGCGCCGCTGGACCGAAGATGGGGCACCTGAGGAGTCGGTGCTCCAGGCCCTCGGGCTGTTGACCAAAGAATAGGGGGAAAGCGCACATGGCAACCCAAGATCTCAGAGAGGTCATCGACCGGCAGATCCTCGGAGGCCATCTGGTGGAAGTCTCGGAACCGGTAGACGTGGCGTACGAACTGGCCTCCGTGGCCCATGCGGCCGAGGAGCGCCTACGCGTGGGCACCTTGTTTCGCAACCTCAAGGGTTATGCAGATGTTTCTGTTCTCACCGGCATGTTCGTCACGTACGAGGCGGTCGCCCACGCGCTGGAAGTAGAGCTGTCCCATCTCAAGAGCAGGATCCTCGAAGCCTTAAGTGCTCCTCTGGCCCCGTCCCAAAACGAACACGGCCCCCTCGAGAGAGAGGTCTCTTCCGGCCAGGACGTGGATCTCCAGACGGTGCCCATCCCCACCCACGCCCCCAGAGATGCCGGGGCGTACATCACAGCTGGCATTGTCGCCTCTGGCGATCCGAAGGAGGGGCGCATGAACTACTCCTATCATAGGATGCTGCGTCTGGACCGCAACCACCTCTCCATCATGATCAATCCGGGACGTCATCTCGACGACTACCGGCTCGCCTCCGAGAAGACTAATCAGGCTTTGCCAGTAGCCGTCTTCATCGGCGTCCATCCGGCCATCATGCTTGCCGCAGCCATGCGCTATCCGGGCGACGAGTTGGACATAGCGGGAAGGCTCCTTGGCGAACCAATCGAGACTGTTCCCTGCGGACAGCACGACCTGCGGGTGCCGGCATTCAGCGAGTATATTCTGGAAGGAAGCATCGACCTCAAAGAGCGGGTCGTAGAGGGCCCCATGGGCGAGTTCTCGGGCCTCTACGGTGCCGAGTCGGAGGAATACCTGTTGGAGATCGACAGGATCAGCCACCGGCCGCAGCCTGTCTACCAGACCATACTGCCGGCGGGTCTGGAGCACAAGGTGATTGGCACGAGTTTGCCGCGGGAGCCTGTCCTCCTCAAGAGCGCCCTGGCAGTGTCTCCAGATGTCCAGGACGTGTACATCCCTCCCTACGGCAGCGGACTCCTGGCGGTCGTCGTCTTTGACCCCAGATACGAGGGCCAGGCCAAGAACGTGGGAATGGCTGCCCTCGCGGCGTACACCACCATCAAAATCGTGATCGTAGTCAACAGCGATATCGACATCAGCAAACCCGAGGAGCTAATCTGGGCGGTAGTCACACGAGCCGACCTTCAGGGCGACCTTGCGCTCTTGCCGCGCTTTCTGGGACACCCCATGGACCCAGCGGCCGTGCAGGGCCTGGTCACCAAGGCGGTTATTGACGCCACCGTGTTACCAGGTAGCCCATCGCTCGACAGGGTTGCCTACGAGCATCCTGCCGACCTGGACCGCTACTTCGCCACAGACTAAGTCTATTCAGCCCAGCGACCTCCCACGAAGAAGCCGGTGGCTCTTGCCACCGGCTTCTTGAATCGCGCTGATGATGCGTGACCTACGTGATGATCCCGCGGACCGTCAGGCCCAGGCGCTCCACCACAGGTGTGAGGACACCCAGGAGAATGGTGCCAATCACCACCACGGCGATCATGTTGCCGATCCACCACGCGGTGATGCTAACCGGCAGCGCGTCCGCTGGCACAAAACCAAAGAGATAGAGCGTGATGTTCCCGCTGACCGCGCTCCACAGCTGGGCCAGAATCACACCCACGATCAGGAAGAAGATGAAGCCCTTCGGCTTGAACACATCCTTGCCGATGGGGCTCACACCGAACCTGGGCCCCAGCGTTCTGTATACGATCAGCAGAGGGACCTGAACCGCCAACTCCACCAGGCCAAAGGGGATGGCTAGGGGCACAGGCATCCCGGCCAGAATCCCGGCGCCGACGATAGCACCGATGACTCCGATCACCCAGCCCCATCCAGAGAACCACAGCACGAAGGGGATGAGAAAGCCCATGCCAATATAGAGAGCTGAGACGCTTAGGAATCCCATCGGCAGAGCAATCACACCCAGCCATGCTATGATCGTATACACGGCTGCGGCCACCGCGTAGGTGACCAAGCGGGACACGCCTAAGGGTGGGTTCGGATTCCATTTGAGACTATAAGCCTGCTCTTCCATTCTCTTGCTCCTTCTTTCCCGTCATTGTCGAGGACACCTCAGTCTTGCCAATCGCCATTCATTCGCCGCTATCACCCCCTTCCTAAAGCGTCCGTCCTAGCTTCTACTCGTCAAAGCATCTACCCATTCTCTCTCGTTCAGCAGCAGAGGAAAACCCGGCCTTTCTTTGCGGAGTTCGCAACTGAGAGTTATGGCCTGCGGCGCCCGTAGCTGAGCGGCCTCCAGAAGCTCCGGGGAAGAGAAGAGTTCGCGGGAAGTCCCCGCAAAGACCGTGCGGCCGTCACGCAGTACTGTGACCGTCTGACAGTAGTTGGCCACCAGGGTCATGTCATGCGTGATAATGAGCACAGTACCGCCAGCGTTATGCAACTCGCGAAGGAGGGCCATAATGCTGGACACCATGCGATAGTCCTGGCCAGTGGTGGGCTCGTCAACGATGATCACCTCAGGCCGCATCGCCAGGACTGCCGCCACCGCCAACCTCTGTTTCTGGCCCTTTCCTAGGAACAACGGGTCCTCCTCGGCCAGGTCTGCCAGGTCCACCCTCTCCAGGGCCTCACGCACCCGAGCCTCGGCCTCCTCGCCTTTGACTCCAATACAGTTCAGGCCGTAAGCTACCTCATCGAACACGCGCCGGGTGAATATCTGGTGGTCCGGGTTCTGGAACACATATCCAATCTTCATCGGCAGTTCCCTTCGCACCCGCCGCTGGAACACGTCTTCACCAAGCGCCAAACACTTGCCCTTCCAGGGAGTGTACAACCCGGTCAGGATCTTGGCCAGCGTGGTCTTACCCGAGCCGTTGTTGCCCAGGAGCCCCATCGTCTCTCCACGACGCAGTACGAGGTCCGCACCGAAGAGGGCCACTGTCCCGTCTTCATACTGGTACCACAGATCCTCTACTTCGATCACCTTCTCGCTATCTGAGCTGACGAGATCGTCCTTCGGCTCCCCCGAGACCTTGGTCAGAACAGCACGAGCCTCCTCGATGGACTTGGGCACCTCGTTCTCGCCACAAACCTTGGCGCGATATGCGATCCGCGACACCTCGAAGGTGTATGCGCCTCTCTCGTCCAGGAACTCGAACTCCGAATAGAACCCCTCTGGTTCTGCCACCAGGTCAACCCGACCGTTGCAGACCAGCGCGATGCGATCACAGAAATCGAAAAGGATCTCTGGGTCCTGTTCCACTAGGATCACCGTCAGATCGTGTTCGTCTTTCAAGCGTCTGACCGTGGCGATCACCTCGCTCTTCCCGATGGGGTCCAGATCAGACGTGGGCTCGTCCAGGATGAGCAAATCCGGCCGCATGGCCAGGAACGATGCTATCGCCACGCGCTGCTTCTGTCCGCCCGACAGGTCGGCCGGGTGGATATTCTCCGCGTCCTCCCAGAGATGGCCCAGACCCACCATGTGCAGCGCCTCGCGCACACGCTCGTCGATCTCGTCCGACTCCAACCCCAGGAGTTGCAGGCCAAAGGCGACCTCGTAGATGAGGCTCATGGTCAGAAACTGGTTCTCGGGATCCTGGAACACCATTCCGGCCAGTGGAGGCCGCACTGGCTCGCCCAGCAATTTCCCTCGTGCCACCTCTTCCACGACGTTGGCTTCGGTATCCACGGCACAGACCAGGCGATCCATCACCTCCACTGAACCCTGCACATGCTCATTGATATAGTTTGCAGGGACCCTCATGGAGTGGGGGATCAGCCCCATGATGCTCTTGCAGATGGTGGTCTTGCCCGCCCCGCTGGGGCCGGTGATACCGAAGAACTCCCCCTTCTCTATCTGTAGATTAACACCCTCGAGTGCCCAAGGATTCATCTTCCCCACAAAGGCGGGGTATCTCCAGAACAGCTTCTCGATTTTCACCACACTCATAGAACTACCCTCAGCTCCCCGATTATGCTCTCAACCCCGCTATCAACCCCAAGACCGCCTCCGTGAGGTTGAATCCACCCCCCAGGACGGCGACCACCAGTACTACCGAACCGATCGTCAGGACATAGTCCACCGCGTGGAAGGGCTTAACCTCGCGATATACGCTGGGCTTAGAGCCCATCTCGTACCCGCGCGCAGACAGGGCATCCGATATCTCCGTAGAGCGACGCATCATGTTAGCGATCAGAGGTACGGTCAGATACGCCATGTCTCTGATCCTGGCAAAGATGTTCTTCTTCTGCACGTTCACGCCACGCGCAACCTGGGCCTGGCGCACGGTGGAGAAGTCGATCATGGCGATGTTCAACGAACGAAGCATTAGAGATGAAAACATGCAGATCACATACGGCATTCTCGGCACCTTGCGGAGCGCGCCGACGACTTCGACGTCCCTGGTGGTGAGCACCAGGAGGAAGGTCATCAACACCATGGCACCGTACCCCAGCACCTTGGTTGCCGCCACGTAGACCGTCCGGTCCGAGATGATCAGGGTCAGCGGCTGGTGGAAGGGAAAAGAGGCGAACGTCCACGACAGGTTCAAAGGTGTCTGGCTGATGACGAGAGCAGCCAGGACCGCTCCGACTATGCCCCAGTAGAGCTGCTTGGTGAAGAGGTAGTACCCGACGATGATGCCCACGAACACTATCATGGCGACAGACACCCCGATATTGATCTGGCCAGAGTAGGTCTGACGCGAGAAAAGGATGCGAGTGCCGGGGTTTGGATTGAAGACGATCCAGCTCAAGAAAAGGCTGAGCAGCATGGGGAAGATGACCACCAGGTAGGAGCGGAAAAGCCACCGTATCACTCCACTCAGCCACAGCAGGAGAAAGGCCAAACCCACCAGCAGGATACAGCCTAGCGGATCGGGACGCGCAGTGGAGATCATGCCCATGAGCACCAGTGAAACGCCCAGCACGAGCACGAATTTGGTGATGGCGTGTAGCCCCGCCAGGGGTGAATCTACGCGCATCGAAAACAGAAAAGTCCGCACCCATTTCTGACCCCTACCCGGGGCTCTTGAGTCCACCAAGATGGCTTCACTCATACTGTTCCTCTCTGTCTCAAGGAGTTGGCTTCGGTCCGAAGACTATCCTTTTGTCACTTCCACAACCAGGTCCGACGGTTTGATGCCTGGCAGGGTATCGTCCGGGCAGGCACTTACGGCCAGAGTGACAGGCCGGAGCGCCCTCAATACCAGATAGTCACCTGGCTGTATGCTCAGATCGCTGAACATATAGCCATCTTCATCCACATCGCACTTGACAAAGAAACTGGCCATTCCCGTCAGTTCCTTGCGCTCCACGCCCAGCGCCTCGGATAGCAGGTCGCGGCAGCCAGGGCGCCGGTCCGCGTATATCTCACGCCAGCACCCCGGGTAGACGATGTCCACACGCAGATCCGAATGGACCTCCACGACTTCCACGAACGGGGTGCCATCACCATCATACAGCTTCATGCCGGGGTCTGCGTAGAAGGTGACCTTGACGCTCTGGAACTTCTCCCACCCATTGATATTCCGGGTCAGGGCCTGGTCGAAGCCGAGAAAGGTGAAATCGCCCCCTTGCCCCCCATCAGGCGAGGTGATCCTGACCTTTTCGCCCTCTTCCAGTGGAAACGCCTTTGCCGTGCCCGGCGCCAGCGTGACGGAATCCACCCTGGTCCTCATCATGCTCTCTCAACAAGCATTTTCGCCGAGCGCGTCGGCGCGAGATCACCACTGAGTATCACGGCCTGCTCTGCACTACCCTGAACAGTACCCCCTCCCGCCGGTGATGCAGCAAAGAACAGGAGATGGCCCTGTCCTTAACATTGTAGGCCACCTCGTCAAAAAGCAGAAGGGGGGTGCCTGGGTCGCATGCAAGCCTCTGAGCGATGCTACCCTCTGCCAGCGTGGGTACTAGTTCGGCCACGTAGTACGTAGCCCTCTCGCCCGCAAACTCCTCGAGGAAACCGAAGACATTGCCGGCCAAGTCATCGCGGGTGAAGGGCTTCTCGATCAAAGCCCGGGGAATGTAGTCGGCGCAGTGGATCACGGGCTCGCCGTCCGCCAGGAAGACCTTCCTGATCACCAGAACAGTCTCATGGGGTCCCAGACAAAGTTTCTGTCTCGCTCGCGCATCGGGCGAGCTTTCTTCGTACTCCAGCCAGCCAACGCTGGCCTCACGGCCCAGGGCCCGAATCATGTCCTGGCAGTTCCACATCTCCTGCACGCGAGAATCGAGGTAGGCGCCAGCATGTGTGACGTAGGTGCCAGCGCCTTGACGCCGGACCACGACCCCCTCACGCTGGAGGTTCGCCAGGGCGGCTCTCACCGTGGCACGGCTCACGCCATACGTAGCGGCCAACTCGTTCTCTGGGGGGAGTTGCTTGCCGGGGGCAAAGTGCCCTTGACGGATCCTCTCCCTCAAGGCATCTTCGACCTGCTTTGAGAGAAGCTCTGCTCGTTCGATGGTCGCCATGCTGTGCCCTTCGCTGGGAATTGTCAGACGATTGCCATCTGCTGCCATTTTGCCGCATTTTAGAACGGTTGTCAAGCATTCCGGAACAGATGATCCCTTCTATGCAACTGGTTACAGCAACCGTCAAGAAGGACATGGCTTGTACTCGTATGATAGGGGGATCGCGGCGGATTCGAGGCTTCAACTCGCAGTCATACTGCTCGATGACGTCGTTTCTGGTCCCTGGATCGATCTCACTGTGGTACTCGAAGGCCCGCGCTCCGTCCCTGACAGTGGTCTCGCCGACGACTACCCACGGATTCGCGTGCAAGAAGCAGGTATCAGCAGATGGATATCACCTGATCTTGATGCCTGCCTTTTCTCGATCCCAGGTATTCTCAGTGACACCCAACTCCCGCAAGCGGTACTTCTCTATTCTGTTGGTGGGGGTTTTGGGCAACTCCGTGACATATTCCACATAGCGAGGTACAGCAAAATGCGCCAGCCTTTCGCTGCAGAATTCAATCAAACTCTCGAAAGGAAGGCTCTGGTTCCCCTTCAGAACAACGTTGGCCTTTACCTCGTCCTCACCGAGTTCTGAGGGAACAGCAAAGACCGCGCACTCCAGGACCTGGGGGTGAGCATTTATGACCTTTTCCACCTCAAAGGAGGAGATGTTTTCGCCTCGACGGCGTATCGCATCTTTCTTACGATCTACAAAGTAGAAGTATCCGTCCTCATCTTTCTTCGCATAATCTCCGGTGTGAAACCAGAGATTGCGATACGCTTCCAGAGTCTTATCCGGCATTCTGTAGTATTCGGTCATCACGATGTAGGGCTTCTTAGGTCGAACAACGATTTCACCAACGTCTCCTACTCCTACCTCCCTGTCATCATCATCGACCAGTTGCACATCGTAGTACTCTGCGAGCGCCCTGCCGCACGAGCCTGTTCTTCTTGCACTCAGGTCATCGTGGACGATGATTCCGATTTCAGTCATGCCAAAACCTTCCAAACAGACCAATCCAAACCGCTCTTCCACGTGCTTCATCACATCAGGAGGACAAGCTGCCCCAAACGCTATCCTCACGGGGTTGTCATCATCGTTCTCCTTCGGCTCTTGTTTGGCAAGGATGGTCATCACCGCCCCCAGATAATTGAACTGGGTGGCGCCGTATCTCCGGATCTCGTCCCAAAACGTGGACGCGCTGAAGCGATCGGAGAGTACAACCTGAGCATCGTTGAGCAGCGCTGTCAAGACCGTAAAAACCTGGGCATTGATGTGGAACAGGGGAAGAAAGGTATACAAGACATCTTGAGATGTCAGATCACGCAGCTCGCCTACTAGCCTGGCCTGATGCAGGAAGAAGTTGTGAGGACAGACTGCCCCCTTTGAAACTCCAGTGGTCCCTGAGGTATAGATGATTGCCGCCGGATCCTTTGGGCCTACGTCCACTTCCGGGGGGTCAGAGGGATAATCGAAGAACCGCTCCAAGGCAGACGTTGGCACAGGGAGTGAGTTGGAAACCTCTTCGACTATCTCGCCGTGGCAAATCACCTGCTCCAGCTTGGCTAGATCCTCCTTGACCAGGATGAGCCTGTCCAGCATGTCTCCATCTATGATCAGGATTCTCGAATCAGAGTTGTTGATGATGTGTCCCAAGAGGTCACCCTTGTAGGCGTTGTTGATAGGCACCTCAACCGCCCCGAGCTTGGCTGACCCAAACCATGTGTAAAGGAAGGCCGGGCGGTTTTTCATCATAATGGCGATCTTGTCATTCTTTGTGATCCCCAGCGCCTTGAATCCATTGGCGAACCGGTTGGAGGTTTCATCCAATTGTTGATAGGTGACCGTTTCATCACCGAAGTGTAGAAACACCCGATCCTTCTGACTGAGTGCCTTCTCACGGACTAGCTTGCCAATCACATTCTCCGCCATGCTTCCCATGCTTCTTCCCTAGGGCACATCGCAACGAGACCGTCCTGGTCCGGCCAACTCCTGAAGAGGACGCTGGATCAAAGGCCTCGCTTTCGGCCGCTTCAGTGCTCAGCCGCAAAAGCCAGGTACAGTCAAGCCTGACCTGCTGTCCTGCACATCAACTCCATCAATATCCCTGCTGTAGAACTGGGGTCCAAGAAGGCTATCTCTGTTGTATCTGTCATTCTCGTAGGTTTGCTGCTCAATGGTTTCGCACCCATCGACTCGAGCACTTCGATCTCCTGCTCTATGTCGTCTACGCGAAGCGATATGTGATGGAGCCCATAGCCCCTTTTCTGGACAAACCTCTGGATGGTTCCTGCCGTGCCCAGCGGCTCGATGAGTTCGATGGTCACCTTCTCCTTTGATATGAAAGTTGACTTGAACCCCTTTTCTGGGAATTCCTCACACTCTCCAACCTCGAAACCAAATAGGGAGGAGAACCGCTCCGCCGTTTCCCTTGTGTCCTTGACAACCACACCAACGTGATCGAATTCCCTGATCATCAGTCCTCTACCTCTTGTCAATCTCATTCCCAGTAATGGCAACACAACCGATTCCGCCCCAGATCCCCCCTCCAAAGCTATGCGTCAGCCCCAGACGGGGATCTCTTACCTGACGGGGGCCGGCCTTCTCTTGAAGCTGCTTATACACTTCATACTGCATCCTCAAACCACTGGCGCCCAGAGGGTGTCCGAAGCATTTCAAGCCGCCATCGGTGTTCACAGGTAATTCCCCGTTCAGAGCGAACGTTCCACCTTCAATGTCCTCCCTGGCTCGTCCTTTCGGGCTCCAGCCCAGGTCTTCATAGATGATCATTTCATGGATCGTAAAACAGTCGTGCACTTCAGCTACACTCAACTCCTTGAAGGAGTCCTTTATTCCGGCTTCATGATACGCCATTTGAGAAGCGCGCACGTTCTCCTCTATGTGCGTAAAGTCATAATCCTCAGACATTGGATCGCGTCGAGGACCGACACTTGTCGCTAGGGCTTTGATGTAGATGGGGTCGGGTCTGAAACTCCTGGACATCTCGGCCCTGGTCACGATAGCTGCCGCTGCTCCGTCGCTGACACCGCAGCAATCGAGAATCCCCAAGGGCCAGGCGACTAGCGGAGCGTTCAATACCTGCTCAACTGTTATCTCATTCCGAAAATGCGCCTTGGGGTTCAAGCTACCGTGGCGGTGATTCTTCACCGCGATTTCCGCCAGCAACCTCCTGCCCTCTTCAGGTTCTATGTCGAATTCGTGGAAATACCTCTGAGCTATCAGGGAAAACATCGCTGGCGGTGAAAGCTCCAGGTCAGTGCCGGCAGTGCCCATTGTCGACCGGCCCACGACGTTTGTAGGTTGCACGCCAATCCATCCCGTATCCTTCAGTTTCTCGACTCCGACGGCCAGCGCGATATCGCATGACCCAGATGCTACAGCGTAGACTGCCGCTCTCAGCGTTTCAGTTCCTGTTGCGCACATGTTCTCGACCCTGGTGATAGGCTTGTACTGCCAAGACAAGGGCGATGATAGGCTCACCGCAGTGTGACCCGAGAAAACAGTGCCCAGCCAAGCCGCCTCAATGTCCTTCGGGTCCACCCCGGCATCCTCGCATGCCTCATAAGTCGCATCAATGATCAGGTCATCGACGCTCTTGTCCCAGAGCTCCCCGAACTTGGTGCAACCCATTCCAATGATGGCAACTTTATCTCTGATGGTACCCATGTTTCCTCCCTGATAGTCTCACAGCATCAGGAAGCTGGCCTAACTTTCCACGCATAGTTGTGAATCTCACTGTTTTGACCACACTTTCTGAAGCACGTTTCCACTGGCATCCCGATACTGATTTCGTCGGGGTCGCAGTCACATATTTCGCACATCACACGCCCTCCACCTTCAAAATCGACCACCCCCACCACAACCGGTGCCTCTTTGCCCCAGCTCAATTGGTCGATAGCATACGTAAACACGTGTCCCCTTTTATCGGAGAGCTTGTAGTCCTCAACACGGTCTTTTGCCTGGCACTTCGTACAGACTCGTTGAGGGGGATACTGAATGGCACCACATACCTGACATTTGTTTCCGTAGAAGGCCAGGATGCTTCTTCTCTCGCGCCATAGACACGGTATGGAAGGAGCCCTCGGTTCGGGATGACTGGGCACCTCGACAGGGACCAGGTCTCGCCAACTCAGGTAGGTTTCATAGTTGATGGGGATCTTCCTTTCCAAGCTGGCCGTTGTTCTACGTTGCCCCTGCCTCAGCCTGATATCTTCTGTGACTCCTAGAATATGAGCATCGGCCCCATCTCCGTAATTGGCTACCAGGATCGTGTCCCCGGGGCTTGCTGCATCAAGCGCAAAGGCAAGCATCATCAAGACGGCAGCCGTCCCTACGTTGCCGACTGAATGGTACATGGGATCTTGAACTTGGTTTTCAAGGTCAAAGCCGAGACTTCTGGCCAGACTTGCATGGCTTCTCCTATCGGGTCCATTGTAGATGACCTTTGAGAAATCCTCTGGACTGAGGTTGTACTCTGTCATGATGCCTGAGATAACCTGCTGCATGGTCCTAGTGTAGCCTTCACTGGTAATGAAGCGCCTTTCCCACGCTTGAGTGAAAGCACTTCCTTCACGTCTCCAGACATCAATGAGTTCGCTAAAGGCAGAGAGACTTCCATCGATGCTGGCAATTACCTCTGACTTCCCTATGGCCACCGCTGCTGCCCCATCACCCAGCATCTGCTCGAATTCGCTTTTCCCAGCCCCCATCCTGCAGTCCGAGGCGACAACGATGACCTCATCATGGGTTCCACTCTTGACTGCATCTGCAGCTAAGCCCATGGCTATCGTCCCTGCCCTGAGAGAATCAGTAATGTCAACTGTGCGAGAACTCATGGGGAGATCGGTGGCCGCGGCCACAATCGTAGCCGACTGTTTCTCCCTGTAGGGAGGCGTAGTACTCGCGAAGAACAAACCATCTACTGCTTTGGGGATGCGGTTCATGCATTGAAGAGTGGCAGACACCGCCATGGTGAGGCTGTCTTCATCGTGCCTCGCCACCGTTCTCTCTCCTCCCAGATCGCTCGTTTTCCAGGCGCGGGCGATCTCATTCCGTCCAAGCCGATAGACAGGGACATAGGTTCCATATGCTGTGATACCGATCATGCCTCTCCTCCATGTTGAACGGAACAAAAGGGGAATGCGAGTGCCTTTTCCGCGTGTAGACACTGGTTCGCCAGATGGCTCAAGCTCCATGGTCGCCTGAGCAACCGCCCTGCCAGAGGCGAGGGCAGGACTGGAACGCCGAAGGGCTTTGATGTGTACTACCTGATGCGCCGATCACCCGACGTTCAGACTATGCCTTCGTATTCCTCCCAAGAAACGATTTCGTCCAAGTCCTTGCGAGGTCTGGGCTTGGGATCCTCATCAGGATAGCCCAAGGGAATCAAAGCTTGCACAACTAGACTATTCGGTGGGCGACAGCCAACCACAACTTCCGTAACCTAACCGACTCAACAGGATGTTGCCTTCGATGACCTTATCAGCAGCCGGGCCTGCAGCGTTTTCCTCAAGAGCCGGGTCCGCCCCGGCGCCATACTCCACCACCTTAGGGCAAAGTCTCGCAAGGTTAAGAGCCACAACGGTTGTTGCCCACATTGGGTCGACTCCCCTGAGACGGATCTTCTTGGTTCGTGCCGGACGCCGAAGTGATCTGGAGACGACCCGGAGATACCGACAGTGTCTCCAACGGAGATCAATGCCGCGTCTTCGCGTGCCATGCAGTGAAGGCGAACCAGGTGGCCCTGGTAACTCCTGCGACTCGCTCATTTTACAGATTAACCGAGCCTGGCAGGTCTGTCAAACACGGCGCCTAGAGCCCAGGCAGGCCTTGAGCCCACCTTGCAGCAACGGCCCCCGGGAAAATGCCCGCTCGCCAACCGGGGCCTGAGCCCCCCTGCTCCGCCAGATCTGGCGACCTTGGGGCACACCATCGTTGACACCCTCATACACCCTACATAGTCACTTCGACGCGATGGATTCCACCATCTACTAAAACGGGGACCACATTGCCTTCGATCTCCTGGCCATCCACCTTGACTGACCTGGAACCCTGGCACACGTGACGGGGGTTCTTAACCTCGATCCGGTAGACCGTTTTCCTGAACTCTCTCGTCACCTGGGACTCACCCCCCCCAGAGTATGTCTATGCTGGGAGGGCTCAAAGCCCAGGGTAGGGACGCCCACATGGCCAAGAGAATCATCGACGACGCCAAAGCTCTGGAAGAGGCCGGAGCCTTCTCCATTCTCCTGGAGGCCGTCCACTCCAGGGTCAGCAAGCTGGTGACCGGGAGGGCGGAGATCCCCATCATCGGCATCGGGGCGGGGCCAGACTGCGATGGCCGGGTCCTGATCTTCCACGACATGTTCGGACTGTACCCGGCTTCCACCCCCAAGTTCGCCAAGCAGTACGCCGATGTGGGTACGGTCATAGTGGAAGGTCTCCGGCGCTACGCGGACGAGGTGCGCGGAGGGCAATTCCCGGAGCCCAAACACTGCTTCACCGTCTCTGATGAGCAGTACCAGGAAGTACTGGCTATGCTGGAGTAGCGGCCAAACCGATGGCGGTGGTCCGGCCCAAGACAGGACCTGGAGCATTGACCTTCGGGGATGGCCAATCTGACTGGCATCGGGCACGCCTGCCAAGCGAGCTTCGGGCTACCGAGGAGGTCGCTCTCGGTGCGCAAGCGAGCCACTTAACCATTCTCGCCATACCCCTCTAGACAAGCGATGAACGGCTGCCCTGCCTCGAGCGGCTAGAACCTTGATATCTGGTAGCAGGTTTGGCCGGACCGACGTTCCTGGTGATGCCACTCGCTCGATTCTACTATGTGCGCTCCCCCGCCCGCTTCCCCTTGACAACCCTACCAAACCTGAGTATACTACAACATCGGAACATATGCTCAGATATCGAACTATGAACAACTCTGCCCACCGTGTGGAACAACCTGCTGCCCTCGACGAACACGCGGCGGCCCACGTCGCCGAATTATTCAGTGTCTTTAGCGACACCAGCCGTGTGCGCCTCATTTCGGTCCTCGTGGAAGGTGAGCAGAACGTCGGGACGCTGGCTAAACTGATCAACCTGAGCGAATCGGCAGTCTCGCATCACCTGCGTGTGCTGCGACAAATGAGGCTGGTGCAGGCGCGCAGAGACGGTCGGCAGGTGTTCTACAGTCTCGACCCCCATGTCGCAGAGCTATTCCACCAGGGCTTGGATCACCTGCGAAATGGCCAAGTCTAGTCCCACTCCCTCACGTTGCGGCTGCCTCGGGACGCTGTGCGCCATCGTCGTCCTCTGGGGTGTGGCGACACACTTGCCAGGCGATGTGACGCATGTTTCGGCGTGCGCGTCCGAGCCCAGCCAGCCCGCAACCACTGATGAGAACGCCACAAGCCCCGAGCTGCCAGCAGACGAGGCCTCCCATGCCTTACCTTTGCCGGCAGTAGTAGAGATACCCCTGCCCATGACCTGGATTGTTCGCCTTCACAGTATCGGGACGAAGTCCTTGACCTGGCGCATTGCGCCCCCACTCGTCCCCCCGTTTCTCTGGAGTAGCCTCTCGCCCCGCAGTCACTTGGCACTCTGGATGTAGACTGCATGCCCGCTTCGGCGTGCTGGGACAGGTCTGGAAGGCAGGTTGGGCGTGCGCCTTGGCACGGGTTCGAACAACAATGAGTGAAAGTGTGGTAGTTTCAAGGAGTATCAAGTGGATCTTGTCATCGATAGTCGAAGAGTTGAATCACTTCCAGAATATGAAGAAGCCGGCCTGACGTCAGCCGAAGTCCTCGACCTGAGGGAGACATTCGGTGAGAATGTGCTGCCCAGGGAGAGAGGCCCCTCCGTCTGGCGGATGCTTCTCTCCCAGGTCAAGAGCCCGCTGGTCTACATCATCCTGGTAGCGGCCGCCGTCTCGTTAGCCGTCAGGGAATACAGTGACTTCGCCATTATCATGGCGGTGGTCGTCGTTGACGTGATCCTGGGCTTTGTCCAGGAATATCAGGCCCAACGCACCTACACCTCCCTCAGAGGCCTGCTGAAGCCGACCACGACAGTGATCCGCGACGGACAGCGCCATGAAGTCCAGGTTTCGGAGCTCGTGCCGGGCGATCTGGTCTTGCTCAACGCCGGCGAGCGCGTGCCGGGAGATGGCCAACTCGTCGAAAGCACCAAATTAACGGCCGACGAGGCTATCCTCACGGGCGAGAGCGAGCCTGTCAACAAGAGCGTCTCGGCCGGTCAGAATCAGATGTTCATGGGCACAACTGTAGTGACGGGGCGCGGGACGATGCGCGTGACGGAGACTGGTCGCCGCACCGCATTGGGACAGATCGCTGCCAGCCTGGAGGAGCACATTGAGGAGGATACCCCGCTACAAGTCCGCCTCCTGGCTTTCAGCAAGGTGCTGACACGCATCGTGGTGGCCTTCACCGCCCTCATCCTGGTGGCCGGCGTGCTGATGGGCAGGGGATTCCTGGACATGCTGCGCACATCTATCATCCTCGCGATCGCCGCCGTGCCCGAGGGGCTGATCATCGCCGTCACTGTGATTCTGGTCGTCGGCATGCGCAAGGTGCTGAGGCGCAACGGCCTGGTTAAGAGACTGCTCGCAGTGGAGACACTGGGCTCGGTGACCACCATCTGTACTGACAAGACCGGCACCCTGACGGAGGGCCGGATGCGGGTCACCCGCACCGACCTCTGGGATGGCGAATGCGCGCTGCAAACGGCGGTCCTCTGCAACAACTTGGAAGGGCCTGTCGATGTCGCCCTCTGGGAATATGCCACTAGTCAAATGCCCGATGTGCAAGACCTTTTCGATGGATCAGAGCGGCTGGCCGAGGAGCTATTCACCAGCGAGACGAAGTACATGATCACGGGCAACCGGCTGAATGGACGCTCCTACAACTACCTGAAGGGAGCGCCGGAAATCGTGCTGGAGATGTGCGACGCTACCCCAGCCCAGCGACACTCCTTGCTCTCGCAGGTAGATGATTGGGCGGGTGAAGGACTGCGCCTGCTCGGCCTGGCCTGCCGCCCACTGGGGGAACTGGAAGACCACACCGGCTATGCCTGGGTAGGACTGATCGGCATGGAAGACCCCATCCGGGAAGGCGTCCACGAGGCTGTCGAGGTCGCACGGCGCGCAGGGATCAAGGTCAAGATGATCACGGGCGATTACCGGCGCACTGCGGAGAAGATCGCAGCCAACATCGGCCTGCTAAAGGAAGGTGATGAGATACTGGAGGGCCAAGAGCTGCCGACGCTCTCGGACACTGAACTTCAGCGGCATGTGCGCGACACGGCCATCTTTTCGCGCATCCGACCGCAGGACAAGCTGAGGATCGTGCGTGCCTTGCAGGCCAGCGGTGAGGTCACAGCGATGATCGGCGACGGGGTGAACGACGCCCCAGCCTTAAAGTGGGCCAACGTAGGGGCGGTCGTCGGTAGCGCCACTGATGTGGCCAAAGACACCGCCGATCTGATCCTGCTCGACAACAACTTCCGCACCATTGTGGCGGCCATCGAGGAAGGCCGTGTGATCTTCGAGAACATCCGCAAAGTCGTTGCTTACACGCTCTCCAACTCGTTCGCCGAGGTGCTGACGATCTTCGCGGCCATGATCCTCGGTTGGCCTGCTCCCCTGGCGGTGGCTCAGATCCTGTGGATACACCTGATCTGTGATGGCCCCTCGGACATCGTGTTGGGTTTCGAGCCGAAGGAAGATGGGATCATGGATGAAAAGCCCAAATCGCTGGAGGAGCCCATACTGCCTCCGCTTTCTCTGTCGCTGATCGGAGTAATCAGCGTCAGCAGTGCGATCGCCGCCCTGCTCATATTCGGATACTTCTTCCGAATCCACGGCGATCCCGTCGAAGGCCGGAGCTTGGTGTTTGCTAGCTTCGCAGTGAACTCGATGGTCTATATCTTTGCGTACCGAAGCATGCGGCGACCCCTAACTCGTATGACCCCGCTGAGCCAGAATAAGCCTCTCGTAGCGGCAGTGTTCTCTGGCCTGCTGCTCGCAATAGTGCCGTTCGCCGTACCAGCTTTGCGCAGGATGCTGGGTATTGTTCCGCTTAGCCTAGGGCAGTGGGCTCTGATCGCGGCCATTGCAGCATTTCTGTTGCTGGTGGTAGAGATCGGCAAGGCCGTCAGCAACCGCGTCCACCAAACGGCCTGACGGCGTCTGGGCAGTCCGGCCGAGGCCGCGGCCTCGAAGCACACCAAGGGCAAAGGATCGAAAAAGGGGAACGTTTTTTCTAGCGTTCCCCTTCGCTGTTCGTATAGCCCGGCTGGCACGATTCGCCAGAGCGCACAGCCAGGAAGCCCCTTCCTGATCTCTGCCCGTCGGGATTCCAGGTCTAGCGGGGTCGAGACACGCCTTGCGGGCCCCAACCTCTTGGCGGACTACGGCGGTGGATTCCGACTGGGGGTCCCCTTTCTAGCCGAAGAGGGCATCGGCCCGCTCGTGGTCGTCCTTACGAATCCGCTTGTACAGCTCCATGAGCAGAATCACCGAAGACAGCTCTTGCATGGGGCCGTCGTGTATCTCCTGCGCGAGCTGCTTGCGCTCCCATACGCGGCTCTCCCCATCGGCCTCCCGCTGGGAAAGGGTCAGGACGATCATCCTGGCGGCTGGTTTAGAGAGCTCGACTAGTCTGTCCAGGTCCTCCTGGGTCAAGTTGCCATTACTCTTCTTGTTGCTGACCGACAACACTCCGACAACGTCATCGGTCGCCGTCAGCGGCACACAGAGCGTCTTTGATCCCTTGCCCCACGCCAGAGAAGCGCGCATCCTTGATGGGCCCCACCAGCAGTAAGGGCTCCTTGTTCTTGGCCACCCAGCCAGATATCCCCTCTCCCAGATGCCTTCGCGCACGCTGCACGATCTCCCTCCCCAAGCCACTGGCAGAGGTGACGGTCAGCAGTTCGCGCCCCCAGGCAGCACCCTATTCGTGCGGGCGCCATGCTGTGGTGCGACGGAGGAGGAAATGCCACCCCAGTCGGATTTCGTCTTCACCGTGGTGAGACAAGGTGAAGGCTTCGCCGTACAGGAGCTTCCTGTCTTTGTGCCTTAGAGAAGACGCGACTGGCGGCCTTCTGCTTCCGCCAGCGGATGACACCAGGGCTGGCCAACTCCGCAAGAACCATCGTTGGCACCCTCGTACGCCCTACATGATCGCTTCGACGCGGTGGGTTCCACCATCCCCAAAAACGGGGACCACGCTGCCTTCGATCTCCTGGCCATCCACCTTGACCGACTTCACACCCTTGCAGACGTGATGAGGGTTCTTGACCGCGATCCGGTAGACCGTTTTCCTAAACTCTCTCGTCACCTGGAACCCATCCCATTCTGAGGGAATACAGGGGTCGATCAGGAGTCCCTCATAAGTCGGCCTGACCCCCAGGATGTACTGCGTGGCCGCCTGATAGGCCCAGGAGGCAGTGCCCGTGAGCCAGCTATTCCGGGCCGTTCCGAATAAAGGATGCTCGTCACCCAGGATGTTCTGGGCATAGACGTAGGGCTCGCATTCATACTGCTCGATCACGTCGTTCTTGGTCGCCGGGTTGATCTCACTGTAGTACTCGAAGGCTTGGTCTCCGTTCCCGAGGATCGTCTCGGCAATGATGACCCACGGGTTGGCGTGCAAGAAGATGCCGCCGTTCTCCTTTGCCCCCGGGGGGTAGGTGGTGATCCCTCCCTTCGCCGGGTCATAGCCGTCGAATCCTGGCGTGCTTAGTTTGATGCCGTGACGCGTCTTGAGCCGTCGGTGTAAGGCATCGAGGGCCCGCTCTGCTCTCTCGAGGGGTGTGAAGCCCGAGATGACCGGCCATGACTGGCCGTTGGCGTAGATCTGCCCCTCCGAATTCAAGTGGGAACCAAGGGGTTCGCCGTCGGCGTCGAAATACCGCACGTACCATGCACCATCCCAGGCATGCTCATTCACCGTCTGCTTCATCGCGTCGTAGTCGGCGGTGTACCGGCCTGCCACCCCATTCTCGCCCAGAAACCTGGCCAGCTCCGTTATCTCCAGCAAGGCTTTGCCGTACAGGTTCGCCGCGAACAGAGATTCGGCGCCCGCTCTCAGATTCACCGTATCGTTCCAGTCGGCGAATCCCAGCAACGGCAAGCCGTGGGCACCGACGTCGCGTCTCGTGAACGCTAGGGCCCGGCGCATGTGGTCCAGTACCGTCCCTGACTCCAGGGGATGCCCGTCCTTGCCCCTCTCGTAGTAAGGGAGCACCGAGTCCAGGAACGCCAGGTTTCCCGTCTCTTTGAGATAGGCGGTGACAGCCAGCACGATCCAGAGATGATCGTCGCTGTAGTATTTCGGGGCCTCTTCCACTTCCCTAGAGTCGCCCTCATTGGCTGCCATGGTCATAGGGTTGAACTGATGCATGGCTGAGCCGTCTCGTTTCTGCACCTGGAGGAGTTGCTCGATCAACTGCCTGCCCTCCTCCGGCATGCTGACCAGGACACCCATCACATCTTGAGAGCTATCTCTGAAGCCCATACCCCTCGCGCCCATGCCGACCTGATACAGCGAAAGGTACCTGGACCAGTTCATAGTCGTGTGGCACTGTCTGGGGTTGTGGATGTTGAGCAGGCGGTTCATGTTGGCGTCAGGGGTCTCCACCTGAAGTCGAGACAGGTAGGCGTCCCAATATTCGGCGAGTTCCTCCCATGCCCTCTCCACCTGGTCGACGTCCCTGAAGCGTTTGATCGTGGGCAGTGAGGCCTCGATACTCTCCCCCTGGCCGAGTTGCGTGATCAGCCTCGCGCTCTCGCCTGGCATGACGGTCCCCAGATGGTGAAGCAGTGCGGCGATGTTGTCGCTGCGGTGAGCTTCGTAGTTGCCCAGCTCCTCCTCCTGAAGACTCAGTGGGCTAGCCCAGGTCCCATACCCGTTCTCCCCCAGGAATCGCCGGCGATCCGTCTCGAAGGAGGAGACTGGCAGGTTTGAGGTGAAGGTATTGACCTGAGTATCTCTGTACATGAAGGGATACTGTGCCAGGATGACCATGCCCCCCTTTTCACGATGGGCTCTACTTTGCATCGTCTGAGGCAACCAGTCGGCGTTGGTGAACTGCATGAGGGCGTCAGGATGCGTGTACTCGACGACGGGGACAGCGTCGATCTCCAGAGGCTGTCCAGAGAGATTGGTGATCTGGATATCTCTGATCACGCAGCTTTGCCCTAAGGGCACGAAGACCCTGGCCTCGGTTCTGATCCCGTAGAACTGGGACACGATGAGGCTGTACCCCAGCCCAATGTGACACTCGTACAGATCGTAGAGATCCAAGGTCGGCACATAGTAGGGTGAAAAGACCTTGTACCCTCCCTTCCCTTTGAAGCGCAGGTACAACGTCTCGCCCTTGAATTCCCCATCGGGAAGCTGATGTATGTATCGGGTGATGCGATTGAGTGCCGGATCCCTCTTGCAGATCAGCGATCCGCCGGTATGGTCCACGATCCCTCCGAAGTCCAGGGCGCCAACGTAGTTGATCCATTTCACCGGCGTCCTGGGGTTCGTGATCACGTATTCCCGGTTCTCGTCGTCAAAGTATCCGTGTCTCACGTGCTGGCCCTCCCCGTTCGACATATCGATTGCAGCCAACAGGGGATCAATTCACCACACCATGGGCGTCTATGACTCGACTGTACCAATGCGCGCTGCTCTTCAACACCCGTCGCTGCGTCGGGTAGTCCACATAGACCAGGCCAAAGCGTTTCGAGTATCCATGCCCCCACTCGAAGTTGTCCAGGAGCGACCAGACGAAGTAGCCTCTGAGCGGCACACCAGCAGCAATGGCTCGCGCTGCGGCCTTGAGGTGCTCCTTGAGATAAACGACCCGGTCGGGATCGTGTACCGAGCCATCGGGACCGACTTCGTCGCGGTAGGCAGCGCCATTCTCGGTGACATAGAGCGCAGGGAAGCGGTAGTCTGAGTGTAGTCGCCCTAGGATATCGTAGAGGCCCTCGGGACAGACCTCCCACCCCATTTCAGTGCGGTTCTGGTTGGGAAGAACGGTGCGAGGGGCGTTTTCCGCCTCGGCGACCTTCGTGCTCCGCACGATATTGCGGGCATAGTAGTTCACCCCCAGAAAATCGAGGGGAACGGCTATCGCCTCCAGGTCCTCCGCTTGCACGAATTCCATGGGGTGTGCGTAGTACGCCACAATATCTGCCGGATAGCCTCTCGCAGAGATCGGATCCAGGAACCACCGGTTGAGCACCCCATCCGCCTGCCAGGCAGCAGCCCGATCGGCGATGCTGGGGGATGCGGGGGTCTGTCCAGTCAGGTTGAGCGCGATCCCAACCCGTGCCCCCGGGACATTGTGGCGCACGACAGGAACAGCCCTGCCGTGGGCCAGCAGCAAATGGTGCGCCGCGGCCAGTGCCTCCCCAAGGCTGGAGTGACCTGGGGCATGGCGTCCCTCAAGATATCCGACCACGGCGCTCACGAAAGGCTCGTTGAGGGTGATCCAGTGTTTGACCCGGTCTCCCAACGCCTGGGTCATCAGGTCAGCGTACTCCACGAACGCCTCGACAACGGGCCGAGCGGGCCAGCCGCCTCGGTCCTGAAGAGCCTGAGGCAGGTCCCAGTGGTAGAGAGTAACAAAGGGTTCGATCGAGGCCGCAAGCAGCTCGTCCACGAGTTTGCTGTAGAAATCAAGCCCCTTGGGATTCATCCGGCCGCGACCTTCGGGCAGCACGCGCGGCCAGGACATAGAGAAGCGATAGGCCGTCAGCCCAAGCTCCCTCATCAGGCCCACGTCCTCTCGCCAGCGGTGGTAGTGATCACAGGCCACATCACCTGTGTCCCCGTTGGCAATCCTGCCCGCAGTATGGCAGAAACGATCCCAGATGCTCTCGCCCTTGGCGTCCTCGTCCCATGCGCCTTCGATCTGATACGCGGAGGTGGCTGCCCCCCAGCCAAAGCCGTCTGGAAATGAAGCATTTAGGGACATATGCGGCACCCCATGCCCTGCATTCGCACCACGCCCGTCGGACGCCAGTTGTTTCCAAGTCTAACCAGAAGAGAACACAGGCGCTTCCGCGGCCGTCGCCTCCCTATAATTGAGATCAAAGGTAGTGAGGTGCATCGATCTTTACCAGGCGTAGACCAACCTGCCGGTGCAGGGTTGGCAGCCTGGAGACCAAACGAGGAACAAGACAAACCAAAGGGTGGTCGTCCAGAGCTGGGGGACTCACTACGTCTCTGGCAAGACGTCACCCAAGCATCCTCATCGTCACGCGAGAATGGCTCTGACCGCCACCTCACGCCGGTCACCCTTCGGCGGTGGGACAACGTCTCCGGCGATCGGCTGGCCGTCGACCGTCAGCGAAACCAGATTCCCCTTGCCAGCCCGTTCCACAGAGATATTGTAGGTCACGCCTCGGAAGACCCGCCTGGCCTCGAATCCGTCCCACGAGTTGGGGATGACGGGCGCGATCTGCAAACCGGCGTAGGTCGGCCGGATGCCCAGAATCCACTGCGTGATCGCTACGTAGTTCCAGGCGGCGCTTCCCGTCAACCAGGAATTCTTCGCTTCCCCTGGGGTTGATGCGTCGCGGCCCGCGATCATTTGTGCGTACACGTACGGCTCACACCGGTGCACATCGCTGATGGCCTCTCGCGCCGAGGGGTTGATACGACTGTAGTAATCGTGCGCCTGGTCGCCATGCCCCAGCATGGCTTCGGCGATCATGATCCAGGGATTGGTGTGGCAGAAGATGCCTGCGTTCTCTTTGTAGCCCGGCGGATAGGAGGAAATCTCGCCCAGGTGGAGGTAGTAGCGCGTGTAGGCGGGCTGGTGCAGCAAAATGCCGTGCGACGTCGCCAAGTGTTCCCCCACCGCTGTCAACGCTTTCTCCGCCCGGCCGTCGGCGAGTCCTAGGCCGGCCAGGACGCAGATACCCTGCGCCTCGATGAAGATCCGTCCCTCCTCGTTTTCGCGGGACCCAACCTTCCCACCGGAGTCGTCGTAGGCGCGGAGGAACCACTCGCCATCCCAGCCATGTTCATGAACCGCCTCCTCCATCCTCTCTGCCGCCTTGAGGTATTCCTGCGACTCCTCCTCCGAGCCGCGCCACCGCGCGATGGCCGCCACTTCTCTCGCGGCTAGCACGAACAATCCAGCGATAAAGACCGACTCCGCCACCTTGCCATCTTTGGAGGTAGCGGTCTGGAACGACTCATCGGGGTTAGTCGAGAAGGTGTTGAGGTTCAGACAGTCGTTCCAGTCTGCGCGGCCGATGAGTGGCAAGCCGTGCGGCCCCAGCCGATCCAGCGTGTAGAGCAAGCTCCGCCGGAGGTGGTCGTAGAGCGGTTTCTCTGGCCCAGGGCTACTCTCGTACACTACCGGTTCATCCAGTATGCCCCAATCCCCGGTCTCCTTCAGATAGGCGGCCGCGCTCAAGATCAACCACAGCGGGTCGTCGTTGAAACCCGTGCCAATCTTGTCGTTGCCCCGCCCGGTCAACGGCTGATACTGGTGATAGGCTCCGCCGCTTTCCAGTTGGGTGGCCGCAAGGTCCAGGATACGTGCGCGGCCACGTCCTGGAGCCATGTGCACAAAGCCCAGCAGATCCTGATTGGAATCGCGGAAACCTATGCCACGGCCGATGCCCGACTCAAAGGACGAGGCTGAGCGCGACATGTTGAAGGTGACCGCGCACTGATACGGGTTCCAGATGTTGACCATGCGGCTGGTGTGGACGTCCGGAACTTCGATCTGGAACACGTCCAGAAGATCATGCCAATAGTCGTGTAGGGCATCGAAGGCCGTCTCGACCTTGGCTTCGTCGAGATACCTGTCCATGATGGGCTTGACCGTCTGCTTGTTGATCCTCTGCGAGCCTGGGGGGTCGAACTTCTTTTCGGCAGCGTTCTCGTGATAGCCGAGCACGAAGATGATCTGGCGCGTCTGCCCGGGTCCGAGGGCGACTCTGACGTGATGCGAACCCAGGGGCGCCCAGCCCTGCGCCGTGGAGTCGAAGGAACAACCGCGCTCCACCGCGACCGGATTGTCCCAACCGCGATACGGCCCCAGGAACACGTCCCGCTGCGTGTCGAACCCGGCCAACTCTTTGGAGCAGGCGAAAAACGCGAAATGCTCCCTCCGCTCGCGGTAACCGGTCTTGTGGTAGATTACACCATCTTCCACCTCCACCTCGCCGGTGTTGAAGTTGCGCTGGAAGTTGGTGGCATCGTCCTCTGCATCCCACAGGCAGAACTCCACAGCCGAGAAGATCGAAAGCTCAGCCGTCGCCCTGCGCCGATTGGTCAAGGTCAGCTGCCAGATCTCCAGGCTCTCATCCAGGGGGACGAAGTAGCGAGTCCTGGCTTCGATCCCTTGGTAGCTGGAACCGATGATCGTATACCCCAGACCATGGCGGCAGACGTAGTTCTCCAGTTCGCAGCGAGTGGGCTGCCAGGAGGGTGACCAGAACGCCCCTGTGTTGTCGTCCCGCACATAAATGTAGCGCCCCCCGCAATCCAGGGGGACGCTATTGTAGCGATAGCGAGTGAGCCTCCGCAGGCGAGCATCGCGGTAGAATGAGTACCCGCCGGCCGTGTTAGAGATGAGGCCATAGTATGCCTCGCTCCCCAGGTAGTTGATCCACGGAAGGGGCGTATCCGGTTGCGTGATCACGTACTCGCGGCGCTCATCGTCGAAGTGGCCGTAGCGCATTACCGATATCCTCGCTTCATCGCATCTTCCAGGATCGTCTCGGTGGCGCTCGTGCCGATGCGGGTCACACCCAACGCCCGAACGCGAAGCAGATCGTCGAGAGTGCGCACGCCGCCCGCCGCCTTGATCTGAACCTCGGGCGCACAATGGGCGCGCATCAAGGACAGATTGTGGTCCGTCGCTCCGGCATAGGAGTAGAAGCCGTTCGCCTGCCTGACGAATCCATACCCGCTCGATGTCTTGACGAACGCCACTCTGTGCCGCGAGCAAATCTCACAGAGTCGGATGATGTGCTCATCCTCGAGATAGTCAGTCTCGAAGATGACCTTGAGAATCGTCTGGCGATCGATGCACGTGTCATTGATAGCCTTGATCTCATCGGCGACGTAAGCCCACTGGCCACCCACGGCTTTGCCGATGTTGATCACCATGTCTATCTCGGCGGCTCCATCTCTGACCGCCTGAATCGTCTCCGCTACCTTGATGTCTGTGCGGCTGTTGCCGTGCGGGAAGCCAATGACAGAGCAGACCTCTACCCTTGAACCAGCCAATGCCTCACGGCACATGCTGACGGCATAGGGCTTGACACATACCGTTGCCACATCGTACTTCCTCGCCAGGGCGCACCCCTCCAGTATCTCCCTATCCGTCATCGTGGGATGGAGCAGGGAATGGTCGATGGTTTTGGCGAGGATGACCAAAGTCACATCTTCTTCTATTGGTGCCATCCCTTCAGAATGAGGTGGATTCATACTTCCGCGACCGCAGCCAGCAGAACTTGGCCTTGCCCCTTCAGAGAGAGTTCTCTTTGATGAAACCGATCAGCTCATCGAGCTTGGCGAAGGCCAAACATGTGACCGTATCTGCTCCGCCGTAGTAGATAGCCATGCGCCCTGTCGGTGGGTCACACAGCGCGGCGCAAGGGAAGGTAACATTTGGCACGTCACCCACGCATTCGTAATACTCCCTCGGGTTGAGCAGGTAGGGACGGGTCCTGTAAATCACCTTCCAAGGTTCCTCCAGATCCACCAGGGCCGCGCCAAAGCTGTACACAAACCCGTTGCACGAGGTAAGCACACCGTGGTAGATCAGAAGCCACCCTTCTGACGTCTCTATCGGTGTGGGACCCGCACCGATCTTGGTGGCTTGCCAGCCCCCAGTGGGAGACATCACGTGCCTATGATGGCCCCAGTGGATCATGTCGGGGCTTTCACTGTAGAACATGTCACCAAAGGGCGTGTGCCCCCTGTCGCTGGGCCGGCTAAGCATCGCGAATTGCCCGCCTATTCGGCGAGGGAAAAGCACACCATTCCGGTTATACGGCAAGAACGCATTCTCCATCTGGTAGAAAGTCTTGAAATCATGGGTGTAACCCACGCCTATGGTGGGCCCGTAGTAGCCGTTACACCACGTGAGGTAATACCTGTCCTCAAGGCAGCACACGCGCGGGTCATAGCCGTAAACGAAGTCGCCGATCTCGTCGTCTTCACATCGGAACTGTATCCGCTTCGGCTCTATCTTCCAGTTGACGCCATCTCTGCTCACTCCAGCATGGAGTTGCATGACCCTGGCCGTATCATCGCAGCGAAATACGCCCGCAAAACCGTCTTCAAAAGGGACCACGGCGCTGTTGAATATGCTGTTCGCACCTGGCACCGCGTCGCGCGTAATGATAGGGTTCCTCTCCGAGCGCCAGACGACGTCATGGCACTCGTGAGGGCGTTCTTCCCAGGGGATGTTGGGCAGCTCAGGACCTTTCAACTCTATACTCGACATGCTCTACCCCTGCGGTACGGTCATCAACTTCTCACGTTGTCTTTTTCGTGGCCTAGCGCTCTCGTCGCCAACACAACATCTCCAGCGTGTTCAATAGCATCCGGGTCAGCAACAGCCCTCAAGATCGCGGCCATCTCTGGCGAATGATTCATCTGGGAAGATCGGCGACCATGGCAGCAGTATCCTGAAAGCATTCACGCCGAAATCTGCCACAAGGTGACGGTAGGTGCTGTGGTCTTCTCCGGGAGCGACGCTCGAGCCGAGAAGCCTCTTGGAACGTGATTATGCCTCGATACGACGGTTACACGCGACAAAATGACCACGTTCCCCCTCTATCAGCGCGGGCCTGTCTGTGGCACAACTTCCATCTTTGCCTGCGACTTGGCATCTTTCGTAATAGACACAGCCGCTGGTGACCTCTGACTGCTGTGCTTTCAGTTCCACCTCTACGTCTTGCCATTTCTCATCTAGGCGTGGGACACAAGCCATCAGCATTCTTGTGTATGGATGAAGCGGATTGTAGTATACTTCCTCTGTCGGGCCCATCTCCACCACACATCCTCTGTGGAGAATCACCGCTCTTTCGCTAATGTAGTAACCCAGCGAGAGATCATGTGTGATGAAAAGGATAGATAGGCCACGGGACTTGAGGTCTGCCACCAAGTTGAGAACATCGATTCGTGTGGATGCATCGAGCATACTGATGATCTCATCAGCCACGAGAAACTTTATGTCTAGCAACAGCGCGCGGGCTATGAGAAAACGTTGAAGCTGCCCGCCACTGAGCTGGTGCGGAAACTTGTTCAACACCTCGTCGGGATTCAGACCAACATCCTTCAATGAGCTCTCTAGCTTGTCGTTCCATTCCCGGCCCTTGACCTCCGGATAGAACTCCTCCTGGATTGTTCTGAAGACTCGATCGGCTTTGAAGATCGGGTTGTAGGTGCTGAAAGGGTCCTGGAATACACCCTGTACTCTCCGGTAGTACTCCTTCAGCGCACCTCCATTGAGGGTGGAGATATCCATCCCGTCGAATGATATCGCCCCCGAGCTTATCGAGATGAGACGTAGTATCATCTTGCCGATAGTGCTCTTTCCGCTTCCACTTTCGCCAATCAGGGAGACGACCTCTCCATCCTCAACGTCGAAGCTGACGTCGCCTACTGCGCGGAGTTCTTTTCCTCCAAAGGTCCCAACCTTGTAGACCTTTGATACTCCGTCTAGCTTAAGCATCTCTTTCGAACTCCTTCCAGCAAGCAACGAGGTGGTCCTTCTCGATTTCGATGAACGGGGGCTCTTGCAGGCATTTGTCAAACGCGACGGGGCATCGCTCTCTGAAACGACATCCAACTGGAGGATCGAGTAGCAGAGGGGGGCTCCCGGGAATCCCTGTTAACCTTCTCTCGGCATACTTCACTCCGACTTTGGGCAGGGCCGAAATGAGCAGCTTCGTATACGGATGCCGAGGGGAATGTATGATGACCTCGGTGGAGCCTTTCTCCGCCAGCTGTCCTGCATACATGATCAAGATGCTGTCCGCAATCTGGTACAGTATCGAAATATCATGAGTAATAACCATCATGCTATTCACGAATTTGCGGTCTCGGAATTCCACGAGCATCTCTGCGACAGCTTTCTGCGTGGACACATCAAGTGCCGAGGTGATCTCGTCCGCGATGAGCAGTGAAGGATTCAGCAGAGTAGATATGACCATCACCACTCTCTGCTTCATACCGCCTGACAGCTCAATCGGGTACATGTTCAGCACATCGCGTGTCAGTTCAACGAGATCGAGTCTCCTCTCTAACTCCGGCAGAGTGGCTCCGAAGTCCACCTTTCGAGACTCAAGAAGCTCTGAGGTCATCTTTCCGATCTTGCGCGTCGGATTCATGGCATTCATGGCGTATTGCGGTATGATGGATATCTTCTTGAACCTGAAGTTGTCCATCCTTTCCATGTCCCATACAGGCAGCTCTTCGTCGTCGAGGGTCACACGCCCCTCGACAAACCTCATGGGCGGGGTCAAGAGGATCAAGCCGTGGCCGAGCGTGGTCTTTCCGCAGCCCGATTCGCCAGCTAGCCCCATGATTTCCCCATCCGCGATGCTGAATGTGGCGCCATCCAGGGCCTTCACATCCCCTCTCAGGGTTTGGTAATAGACTCGGAGGTTTTCTACTTGCAGACTCACGTTTTCACATCTCCCTGAGCTTCGGGTTGAAGACTTCGTCCAGTCCAACGTTGGTGACGTACAGCGCTCCGACGATGGCCATGATCGCAGCACCCGGTGGAACGAACCACCACCACATACCCAGAATAAGAGCGCCCCAGAGGACGGCGTTATTCATCATCAGACCAAGCGAAACCGCATTCGTCGGACCGAGTCCGATGAAATCCAGTGTGGCAGCAGTGAGGATCGCCCCTCCAAACTGAAGAATGAAGACCAGTAGCAGATAGGACATCATGTTCGGGGCGATCTCCGTGAAAATGATCTTCCAGGGTTTCATTCCGCTCAGCCGCGCGAGATCAACGAAATCCCTGGAGCGTAATGAAAAAGTCTGAGCGCGGATGGCTCTTGCCGCCCAGGGCCAGGCGGTAAACCCGATGAACACACTCTCCGCAAAAATGCCCCTGACTGTGAGATACGCTGCTATGATCAGCAGGATAGCCAGGGTTGGAATGACGAGGACGATGTTGGTGAGCATGTTGAGCAGTTCATCGATGACACCGCCACGATACCCGGCGCTGAAACCAACGAGTACCCCTATGAGGGTTCCGAGTCCTCCACCGACAATCCCAACCAGGAATGTCGCCTTGAGGCCGAGTACAAACTGGGTGAAGACGTCCTGCCCGAATGTCGTGGTTCCGAACCAGTATTCGGATGATGGTGGCTGAGAAGCCGGCCCCACGTATTCATAGGGCCCGTAGTCTGTAAGCAGCGGCCCAACGAACGTAAGTACGAGAAAGAACAGAACGACAGCCAACCCAATCCGTAGCTTATTGTCCCTGAAAGCGAAGTAGAGGATCTCACTTCTCTTTTTCAAATCTGTCATGCTGCTTCACCTAGCATCCCTGTTCGCGTTCTCGGATCCACCAGGACGTAAACGATGTCAATGACGAAATTGGCGAGCAACACAGCGATGATGATGAAGAGGAAGCATCCCTGGATCAGGAAGTAGTCTTTGTTCTGAATAGCCCCCAGGATCAGGTAGCCGATCCCAGGGTACGAGAACACGATCTCTGTGGCGAGGGCACCCGCCACGATGACACCAAGCTGAAGCGCCAGCCCGGTGAGTTGGGGAAGCATCGCGTTTCTGAACGCGTACTGCCTGACCAGCTTCCTCGGCGCCCCAAGAGCCTCCAAATAATGAGAGTAGTCCGCCTCAAGTTCATAAATGATCATATTCCTCATCCCAATGGCCCAACCGCCAAACCCTACCAGAAACAGGGAGGCGAAGGGTAAGAACCAGTGTTGCAGGAGGCTCCCGAGAAAGACCAGTGAGAGATGAGGCCGCAACGCGTAGCTGTACGCCCCTGAGATCGGAAGAATGCCCAGGACTATTCCGAACGTCCAGGCCAGCAAGATCCCGAGCCACATATAGGGCGTTGCCGTGAGGATATACCCAAGCGGCGATATGGTATTGTCCAGCCATTTGGATCTCGCCGCGAAAGCGCCGAACCAGTTCCCCGCAAACCAACTCAGTAGTATTGATGGCAGCAGAAGAAAGAGGTCATAGGGCACGGCATTCATGATGACCTTCGTCACCGGCTGCGGAAACAGAAGCACGCTTGTTCCGAGGTCGCCGTGGAAAAGGGCCTTCCAGAAATTGAGATACTGTTGCCAGATCGGTAGGTCCAGCCCAAACAAGCCTGCGTAATAGTCGTAAATCGCCTCGTATGCCCCCGCGTGCAGCTGGGCCCTGGACAGCATGGTCCGAATAGGGTTGCCGGGCATGAAGCGCGGGATCAACCAATCGATGGTCACCGCCAGGAAAAAGGTCAGGACGTAAATGAGTACTTTCCTACCGAAATATCGCTTCACACCAGTTCCTCCCTACAGGAAGCCTGCAAGAACACCGCCCCTCCCGCAGTCTGAGAGGGAGGGGCGGTGCTTGGACAGTCCTACTGCGCCAACTCCAACTGACCTACTCTGTCCCTGCCGGCTCCAACTCTGTGAGCATGAGTATTGCAGTCATGTTCCAGTATTGGTTCCAGGTAGCAGGCGTGTAGTGATTGGCGTCTTCCCCCGAACCTGGCCAGTTCGTCCAGACCGCACTGGACCACTGGGCCCACATTCCGTTGTACCACAACGGAATGATAGGCAAATCCGTGAGGTGGATCTCCTGGAGTTGGGAGATGATGGCCTTCATACCCTCGACATCATCCACCGGGGTCCTGTCCAGTTCCTGCACCAGATCCCAGGCTTCTTGATTCTCGTACCTTCCGAAGTTGGTGGTGGTCTGCGACTCGAGGATGGGCAGGCGGAAGACATAGTCGTAGTACGTCCACGGGGTGTTGCTGACCTGCCTGTCGTTGTTGATCAGCATATCGAAGTTCCCGCTGCTGCGCGCATCCACCAGTGAAGCGTAGTCCGGGAAGTCCGGGGTGAGGTTGATGCCCACGGCCTGGGCCCCTTCAGCGATGACCCTGATCGACTCCATCCAGTCCGTCCAGCCGTTGGGGACGATGATGGACAGCTCGATCTTGGAGCCGTCGGGCGCTTCCACGAATCCGTCGCCATCCACATCCTCGTACCCGGCCTCGGCCAGAATCGCCTTGGCTTCAACTGGATCGTAGCTGAAGCCCAGTTCGTCCACCACGGCCTGGTCGACGTACTTGTCCCAGTTGGGAAGCAAGCCGGTTGGACTGGCTTTCTTCACAATGCTCCCATAGACCACGTTGACGATCTTGTCCACGTCGATGGCAAAGGCCAGCGCTTTGCGGAACGCCGGATCGTCCATCGGCGGCTTCGTCAGGTTCAAGACCAGCCAAGCCGTGTTTCCAGACAGCATGTATGGGGGCTCCGGGAAATACGTCTCAATACCGTAGCCCCTGCCCGGATCTCTCAGCGATGCCACACCGGGGAGGAAGTTGTTGCTGAGATCGAGGCCGCCTTGCAGCAGCAAGCCCAGAGCAACGTTGTTGCTGCTGTTGACGACGTCCACGATGTACTTGGGAGCGACCGACTTTCCAAGCAGATCTATCGCCCACCAGTTGTCGTTTCTAACCCACACCATTCTATCTTCGCTATACGTCTCATACAAGTATGGACCCGTGCCCACAGGGTTCTCGTTGGCTCCGGTGGCGACCTCCTCCTCCGTCCTGCCTTCCCACAGGTGCTTGGGCACTATCGCATTTTGGTACAGCAAGAAGGCCCACTCCTGGTAGTTGGGCGCAGAGAAGGTGAACTTCACGCCGTAGTCACCAACCGCCTCGACACTCTCCAACCAGTTCCACAGTGTGGTGTAGGGAACTGTAGGGAACTTGCCGAGCTCGAAGGTGAACACGACATCTTCAGCCGTGAGCGCTTCGCCATCGGTCCAACTGATGCCCTCGCGGAGTTTCACCTCATACACAGTGTCGCTTGTCCACGACCCGCTCTCCGCCAGCCAGGGGATGAATTCGTCCGCGAGAGGGTCATACAGGAACAGCGTCTCATAGCAGAAGCCGACTGTCCCCGTGGCATACGCCCAAGTCATGACCGGGTTCCAGTTCGACGGAGGACCCCACTGCTTTCCGCTGGTGTAAAGGGTTTCGCTCCGTTCGTATACGACCGCCGTAGGCTCCTTGGTCGGCGCCGGGGGCGGCACAGTGGCCTCAGGCGGTGGCGGTGTGGTGGCCTCAGGTGCGGGCGTGGCAGGGGGTGCGCACGCGGGCAGCACCATGGCCATTACCAGCAAGAGACTAACGATCGTCCACAGACTCTTCTTGGCAAACATCTTCCCTCCTTTTCATGAGCAATCACAGACTACGTGGCCAAGGGACCTCTCTATACCTGTCTATAGTCTCACCTCCTTCTCACGGCATGACTCGCGAACGACCAGCTGGGTCGGCAGGACGATCCGCTGAGGGCCGGAGCCCGGATGCTCGATCAGGTCGAGGAGCATCTCCACAGCCAGAGCAGCCAGCCGCCCAATAGGCTGGCGCACGGTTGTGAGCGGCGGCTCTATCGCTGAGGCCACAGGGATGTCATCGAAACTGACCAGCGCGATGTCCTGGGGAACTTCCAAGCCCGCCTGACGAAGCCCCCTGAGCGCGCCAACCGCCATAATGTCGCTGGCGACGAAGACCGCACTGGGATCGGCTAGCAGCAGGTGCTGCACGCCGATGATTCCGCTGCCCTCTGTGAAGTCCCCCTCGACGATCAAGTCCTCATTGAACGGGATTCGGTGGGTCGTCAGCGCCTGACGGTAGCCTTCCAGGCGATCCTGGCCGTGTGCCGTGTCCAGACGGCCCGTCAGCGCACCAATACGCCGATGCCCCAGGCGAATCAGATAATCCACCGCCATCCGTGCCCCGCCTGTGTTGTCAACGTCCACAGAGCGGACCCGGGGGTCGGGATGACGCCCCACGCACACGAAGGGGACGCCATCGCGTAGCAGGTCGGGGATGAGGGGATCGTCTAACGCAGCGGAAGCCACGATCACGCCATCCAGGTAGGCGTTGCCCACCAAGCGCTCATACATCTCCTGCCGGTCAGCCGATGAGGAGAACAACGACAGCATGAGTTGATACCTGTGCTCATTGCACGACTCCGTCGCGCTTCGCAGCAGTATGGGGAAGAAGGGGTCGGTGAAGAGGGCTGTTATTAGTTCGGGAATAACCACCCCGATGATGTGCGTGCGCTTCGTAACCAGGCTACGCGCCACGGCGTGCGGTTGGTACCCGGACGCCCTGACAGCTTCCCACACGCGCTGCCTGGTTTCGGCTCCAACGTGGGGATGGTCGTTGATAACGCGGGACACGGTGGAACGAGAAACCCCTGCCAGTCGGGCTACGTCTACCAGCGTGCGTGCCACTGGGACCCCCTGGGAGCGCTCCCAGCACTTCCCCACCAAAAGGCCCATTCTCTCCCACTGTATTGGGCCTCCGCGATGTCTCTTTGGGAGCGCTCTCATTCATATAATACCACATATTTGAACGTTTGTCAAGTACCTTCTTGCGTTTCATCGTGAGAGACACGCTCCTTCCCAGGATTGGGCTCTTTCGCCACCGATGACCCACTCTTGCCCAAGAGGGACAATCACCCCGGCGAGTCCATCAGAGCCTTGGCCAACAGCTTGCGGATTGCACGCCCCTGGCCACCAGCGGGAACCACGGCGAGGGAACTAGCTGCCCTCTGGCGCACTCGTGGTGCCGAGCCCAGCCACGTGGTTAGGGACGCCCTTGATGGGCTGTCCGCCCCCATCATGCGGCCAGTCGCAGTCGGAGAAGACGACACCTGGGAGCATGGAGGTCCGGATGGCAGAGGACGTGTGCATCGGATCTGCGCCAGGAATAGTGGTTGGCGTGCCAGTGGCAGTCCGGCTCAGCGAGGTCGGGATGTGGGCAGCCGCTTGCGCTTCGAAATCTGCCACAAGCGGTACCGTGCAGGGCTACGGGGGAGAGCGGTCGTTACCGCGGACCTTGGCTCTTCTCGAACTCCTCTCGGGCCCTCCGCACCAGATCTGGGCTCAGGAACAAGTCCAGGCAACTCATGGCCAGCACCTGGGCCCCCTGGATCATCGCGGAGTGGGCAAAGTCCGAGACAGACTCATCCGCCACCTCTTTGCAATGCCAGGTGATCCCTGAGCGGTGTGTTTTTAACATGAACCAGAAGGCGGGTACCCTCTGACTCAGATTCCCGAAGTCTGTGGAACCTGGCAGGAATACATCATCTTCGAACTCTATGCCCTCCGCCTCAAGGTTGGCTCTGACCACATGCGCAAGCACGCCATTCGGCAGGGTATTCTCCAGGCTGATCAGCCTCTCCAGCACAACCTGCGTCCCGGTTGCCAGCGCTGCGCCCCGAGCACAGTCCTCGACACGAGCGACTACCTCTTCAAGGTAGTGCTTGTCCGCCGAGCGCACGGCAAAGCGAGCAGAGGCCTTGTCGGGCACCACGTTCGCGGCATCCCCACCATGGGTGACAATGCCGTGTATGCGCACGTCGGATTTCACGTGCTGGCGCAAGGCGTTGATGTTGGTGTATGTGAGGAGAACGCCGTCCAGGGCATTCGCACCCCGCCACGGGTCGGCTGCCGCGTGAGCCGCCTTGCCCTTGAAAGAAATGTCCAGCGCAGCAACCGCCAGATCGCTCCCCACCAACTGAGTGGCTGCCCAGGGATGGAACATGATACATGCGTCCACCCCATCGAAGGCCCCGGCCTCGATCAAACGGATCTTCCCTCCCGGTTCGGAAGTGCACTCCTCCGCTGGAGTGCCAAAGATTTCGAGCGCGCCATCCAGCTCCGGCATCAGCGCCTTCAGGCCGAGGGCGGCACCAACAGCGCCCGCGGCGATGAGATTGTGGCCGCAGCCATGGCCCACGCCTGCCAGGGCGTCGTATTCAGCCACGAGGGCAACCCTGGGACCCGCTGCTTTTCCGGGCAAGCGCGCCAGGAACGCTGTCTCCACACCGGCCAGCCCTCTTTGTACTTCGAAACCGTGCCTCTCCAGCACGCCCGTGATGCAAGACGCTGCCTGGATTTCCTCGTAGGCCGTCTCCGGATGGGACTGGATCTTCCGGCTCAGATCAACCAGCTCTTCCGTCACGGTGTCCACGGCGTTCCCCGCCTGCTCCTTCAGTTTACGCAGCTTCACTTTATGCTAAGCCTCCTCTCAGAATGATCTCCCCCACCCATTCCTTACGCCAGAGAATCCACGATATCGAACCCCATCCAGAGCAGTACGTCAGCAGGTTGATGAAGCAGGGAATCGGAATACTCGTATAGTATCACCATAGCGAAGACAGCGCATGATCAGTCTCAGACAAGGTCAAGAGGCCCGCGATGTAAGAGGCCCCACGAAGAAGTGTAAACACCTGCGTTCTCACAACCAGCGCACCATCAAGGGGCTTGTCGCCTTGGTCAGAACCATCAGCAGTGCACTTCGGGAGTGTCGTTTTGTGGGGGGTGACACAGATTCAGAACTGTGCCATAATGTGGACGAGATATCACGAAGTAGCGCAGACCTCAAGGAGGTAGGGGAGATGAAACCAAGATGGTTGCTACTGGGTGTGAGTGTGTTTTGTCTGCTGGTGCTGTTCCCAGCGGCCGCACTGTCGCAGGGGTATAGAGTGGACGTTGGGTGCGGCACGGCGACGATAGATGGTTATGTCGGTGGCAGCGAGTGGGCCAATGCTGGCACGGTGCCCCTCTACGAATACGAAGTAGAGGATGACGCTGCAAACCCTGCGGGTGTGCGCTTTGAGGGAGCTAACCCATCCCAGCCTCAGTTGGGTTATGCCTACTTCATGAACGACGGGCGGTACCTGTACCTGGGCGCCATCCTCAACGACCCCAATGGCCAGGTTCCCCACGACCCGACTAATTTCGGCGTCGACCCGAGGTTCGCTTTCGAAGATGAGCCCGCCGACGACCCAGATGCTTGGGTCGATTGTACTTGGGAGGCGGACTTCTGCGATCAGCCAGAAGACGAGGTCATGTTGTACGGAGGGACAGAGCCGGCGGGGGGTGGTGCGCAGTTCCACGACTATCTCTGGTTCGGCCACTATACTGACCAGGAGGGCAACTGCGGCGGTGAGCCCCCGTTCACCGGGGTCACCCAGAGGGGTTTCCCCCAGGGCACTGGCGCCCACATGGAGATAAGAGTAGACCTGGAGACGTCACCCGTGAACAATCCTGACCCCGCTGCTGGCGACTGCTTTGACCTCAGGTGGCTGTATGTGCAGTTTTGGGGCGATGATCCCACCGGCTTCGGCGGGAGCCTCAGCGCAGGCTGGCCCGTCGAAAACGTGGACTTTCCACCCCAGACCGGAGAGTGCACCGTCCTCTGCCTGAACCCCTGCCAGGTAGAGTTCGTGCCGGAACCGGCCACCATCATGCTCCTCGGCAGCGGGTTGATGGGATTGGCAGGCTACGCCACCCTTCGCTGGAGGACGAGAGAGTAGGCGACTGACTACAGCTTAGGCATTGAGAGGGCTGTCCCTTTGTGGGACGGCCCTTTTCTTGTTGGGCGGAAGTGGGGGAGTCCACAGCAGAAGATCCGCGGTGGAGGTCAAGGGGACGCAAGAGGTTGCGATTCACGCAGCGTAAGACGCGCTGGGGACATAACAAACCCTCCTTCGTTTGGCCACTGACGCTAGTGACGCAACGACGGAGGGTGACTACTCCGCCTGAGAGCGGGTGATGGGATTCGAACCCACGACATTCTGCTTGGGAAGCAGACACTCTGCCAACTGAGTTACACCCGCTCGCCAATCACCTCCATGATACCTCAGACTGGAGCAGAAGTCAACCTCAAAGAGGGAGAACGACGCTGAGCATGGTTCCCCTCCCGGGGGCCGTCTCTGTCTCCAGTGTGCCCCCCATCAGATAGGCACGCTCCTGCATGCCGATCAGCCCGAAACGCTTCTCAGACCGCGCACGCTCCAGCGCCTCCTGGAGAACAAAGCCCCGACCATTGTCCTTCACGTTCATCTCCAGCTGATCCTTGGTACAGGTCAACCGTATCTCCACCTGGCTCGCCTTGGCGTGTCGGCGTATGTTGGTCAGGGCCTCCTGTGCAATCCGGTACAGGTTCTTCTTCACACTTACCGGAATCTCCCTTCTCATCCCATCCACGACGAGATTCACGGAGATGCCTGTCCGCTTCTGGAATTCCACAGTGTAGCGCCTGAGTTCATCCAGCAAACTCAGCCTCTCCAGGTCAGTCAACCGCAGGTCATAGGCGAAATGGCGAAGTCCCTGGAGGCAGTCCAGTGCCTGTTCTCTGGCTCTGGCCAACTCTTTGTCAGCCTTCTCGTCGTCGTCCTTCCGGACCCTCTTGTACAGCTCCATGAGCAGAATCACCGAAGACAGCTCCTGCATGGGGCCGTCGTGTATCTCCTGCGCGAGCTGCTTCCGCTCCCACGCACGGCTCTCCGCATCGGCCTCGCGCTGGAAAAGGGTCAGGACGATCATCCTGGCGGCTGGTTTAGAGAGCTCGACCATTCTGTCCAGGTCTTCCTGGGTGAAGTTGCCATCACTCTTCTTGTTGCTGACCGACAACACTCCGACAACCTCATCGGTCGCCATCAGCGGCACACACAGAGCATCTTTGATCCCTCGCCCCACGCCAGAGAAGCGCGCATCCTTGATGGGCCCCACCAGCAGTAAGGGCTCCTTGTTCTTGGCCACCCAGCCAGATATCCCCTCTCCCAGGTGCCTTCGCGCACCCTGCACGATCTCCCTCCCCAAGCCACTGGCGGAGGTGATGGTCAGCAGTTCGCGCCCCTCATGCAAGAGCATCAGGGAGCCCTCGGTGGCATCCGTGGCCCCCACAATGATCTCCACGAAGCAACCCAAGATCTCCTCTAGAGCCACCACCGCCAGCGCGGCTTCCTCGAAAGTCTCAGCGGGAAGTTGCTCTGGCGCGTCTCCCTTCAACGCTTCTTCCACCACGGGTGTCTCTCCTCGAGGCTCGACCTCGCGGCCAGACCGTCGCACAGAAACAGGAGTGTGCTCCCACGCATACTGTAGCATGCTTCGTTGTCTGTGTCAACATCCCTCGACGCTCCAACCTCTCAGGCGCCCTCATGCCGTTGCAGCCACCCGCCCGCTGGCTTATAATGTGCCCATATGTCCGAGCCAGAGACGCCACCTCACAGAGACTACATGGTCCTTACCATCGCCTTCTTCAGCGGCCTGGCCGTCCTCGCGGTGGAGATGTCAGCCTCCCGCTTGCTGGCCCCCTATTTTGGCGATTCTCAACTGGTATGGGCGAACCTGATCGGGTTGATCATGGTCTACCTCGCCGCGGGCTACTACCTGGGCGGCCGCCTGGCGGACAGATACCCTACGGCCACGTTGCTCTATCAGCTCACCGCCTGGGCCGGCTTCGCCATTGGGCTCATCCCCTTCCTATCCAGGCCCATCCTGCACTACTCCCTGTCGGGGTTCGAGAGCTACTCGGTGGGGATCATCCTGGGGTCCTTGCTTGGCATTCTGCTGCTCTTCACATTACCTGTCGTTCTCTTGGGCTGCGCATCGCCCTTCGCCATTCGCCTCCAGTCCCAGGCGGTGATCTCGACCGGTCACACGGCAGGCACTATCTATGCTCTGTCCACTCTGGGCAGCATCCTGGGTACCTTCCTGCCCACGTTGGTCCTGATCCCCTTCCTGGGTACAGCGACCACCTTTCTCCTCTGCTCGCTGATGCTGTTGTCCGTGTCCCTGACAGGCCTCTTCCAGAGAACGGGCTACCGCGCGGCGTGGTACCTCTTGCTGCCCCTGTCCATCCTGCTCCTGAGACTGCTCTTCCCGGGCGGTCTCGTGAAGCCGACCGAGGGCCTGGTGTTCGAGAAGGAATCCTTCTACAACTACATCCAGGTCGCCGACCAGGACGGCAGGCGTGTGCTGATGCTCAACGAAGGGCAAGCGGTGCACTCAGCCTACCGCCCCGGCCAGGTGCTGAGCGGAGGCGTGTGGGACTACTTCGTGCTGGCACCCTACTTCACTGCCCTCCCCAATCCCGAGCAGATACAGAGCGTGTGTATGGTCGGTCTCGCAGCGGGCACGGCGGCCAAGGAATACACGGCGGTTTACGGACCGGTGTACATACGCGGCGTGGAACTGGACCCCGACGTCGTCGAGGTAGGACGCCGCTTCTTCGATATGAACGAACAGAATCTCAGTGTGACCATCCAAGACGCTCGCTACTTCCTGGCAGGGACCGACGACAGCTATGACGTCATCATTGCCGATGCCTACCGGCAGCCCTACATACCCTTCCACCTCACCACACGCGAGTTCTTCAGCCTGGCCCGTGAACACCTGAATCCAGGCGGGGTGGTGCTGGTCAACGCCGGACGTACTGCCAGTGATTTTCGGCTTGTGGACACTCTGGCCTCCACCATGAGCCAGGTCTTCCCCACGGTGCTCATCCTCGACGTCCCCGGCGTGAGCAACAGCTTGGTGATCGGCACGGATCAGGAGACCACGGTGGACCGCGTCCAGGCCAGACTCGACACCATTTCCAACGAGTGGCTGTCCTACGTGGCAGCTCAGGCAGTGGGGAGAATTAGAGTCTTCGATGGGCGGGGTTTGGTGCTCACCGATGACAGGGCGCCTGTCGAACACCTGACCCACCTCATCGTCTTGAGATACTTGCTTCAAGGAGAGTAGAGAGTGTTGGCAAGGAAGATCCTCACCAGAGCCAGTGCCGCCGTGTTGATCGTCTGCCTCCCCTGGTTTCTGGCGCTGACCTCGCTCCTGCCACTGATCACCCCGGCCTTCTTGCGCCTTCAGTACGCCAGGCCCGACGTCCCCCCATCCAGCAGGTTCTCTCCGGAGGAGAGACAAGCCTTGGCTGAAGCAGCTGCCCACTACCTCCTATCAGGTGAGGACATCGACTATCTGGCCAGGCTCGAGGATGCGGGCGGTACACCCCTGTTCAACGAGAGAGAACTCACCCACATGGTAGATGTGAAGCTCCTGCTGGACAGGGCCATGAGACTGGATCTGCTGCTGGGCCTGCTTGTGACCGTGGCGCTGGGCATCTTGCTGGGCCAGAAGGAAGCCAGACAGCGCACGCCCTTCTACCTGTTCACCGCTGCGCTGGTCGCCCCCGCGCTGGCTGTGGCAGCTTTGATCGTGGTGCCTCTCCAGTTCCGCTGGTTCTTCGTCGAGTTCCACCACCTCTTCTTTGCAGGGGACTCGTGGCTCTTCCCCACATCGGACACCCTGATTCAGCTCTTCCCCGAGACCTTCTGGTTCAACGCGCTTGAGAGTTGGCTCGTGCTGACCATCGGTGCGTCCATCGCCCTCGCCGTGGGGTGCTATCTCTGGATGAAACGAAAGAGCACCCCTCTATCCTGACCAGCCAAGCGGGCCGGTTCCTTCGGGCGATCGTGACCACATCCTGCCTTGTCCGCCGGCCCCAGCTGCGCCAGAGGGTCCACCGCACCCCGGCTTTTCCGCAACCGACCATCAAAAAGCCCCGGCTTTGTTGACCGGGGCTTTCCACACCTTCCAACTCCCACCCGCTTCCACTTTCGCAGCGGGGTTCACCTGAGATACGTTCTGAGCTTGCGGCTGAAATGTGGATGCCGAAGCTTGCGCAACACCTCCCCTTCGATCTGGCGTATCCGTTCGCGGCTCAGCTCAAACTCCTCGGCGATCTCCTGCAAGGTCCGCGGGTCACCGTCACTGAGGCCGAAGCGGAGGTCTATGATGCGGCGCTCCCTGTCGGGGAGTTTTTGCAGCGCGTCGTACAGCTGCTCGCGGAGCTGCCCATCCAAAACCACATCCACCGGAGGCGGAATGTCCTCGTCCTGGATGAACTCGCTGAGCTGGCTCTCGCCCTCCTCTCCCACCGGCTTCTCCAGCGACAGAGTGTGAGTGGGTGCCCGGAACACGCGTTCCATTTGTTCAGGGCTGAGATTGAGGGCTTTGGCTATCTCGTCCTGGCCGGCCTTCCTACCCAACTCCTTCTCCAGTTGACCAGCCACCTGCTTCACCCTGCGCAAACGTTCCCCCATGTGGACCGGCAGACGAATGGTGCGGCTCTGATAGGAGAGGGCACGCGTTATCGCCTGCCTGACCCACCACGTGGCATAGGTGCTGAACCTGTTGCCCTGACGATAGTCGAACTTGTCCACAGCGCGCATCAGGCCCACATTCCCCTCCTGGATCAGATCCAAGAAGGATAGCCCTTGCCCGCGGTAGTTCTTGGCGATGCTGATGACCAGGCGCAGATTGGATCGAATCAGGTATTGACGACCCAGTTCACCGTCGAGCGCCTTCATCTCCAAACCTCGCCTGCTCTTGTCGGACCTGTAGTCGCCACGCGCCAATCGCTCACGGGATTTCTTGCCCCTGTTCATCCTCTTGACGAGCGCTACTTCCTCCTGAGCTGTCAGGATCGAATGACGGGCGGCCTCTCTGAAATAGATAGATATGGAGTTCTCCGCATCGATGTCATCCAGGTCCGTGGCCTGCTCTTGCTGGTCATCCCCCTCGTCCTGTTCCTTCCCCAGGATCTCCGATACAGAATCGACCTCATCATCAACGATGGAGATGCCCTCCTCCTGCAAGAGAGAGTATAGTTCGCTGATCTCATCCACATGGAGCTCGGCCTGAGGGAATTCCTGAAGTATGTCCTCCAGCGTGATGTAGCCTTGCTCCTCGCCCTTGTCCAGCAGTCTCTGTCTCGCAGTGTCTCGGGGGTCTTTGGCGGTGTCTGCTGAGTCTTTCGCAGTGTCCATCAATCCTCTACACCATGCTCGGGGTGCCGTGAGCAAAGAAAATGCCGCCACTCTGTAATGGGCGGCACAGGAACTAGCTAAGGGGAACCCAGTCTGGCCAATATAGCAAAGATCCCTCTGTTTGGCTGATAGAATGCCCAGGCGCGGTACGGCCGAAATCTACCCTATTATACTACATAACCTGCTCGAAATCAAGCCCCTGGCTTCACAATGTCACTTGCAGTTCAAAAGTGAACCGTTTTCAGCTGAAAAGGGAACACCCATGGCGCAATGATGCTGGAAGCCCACATCACCTCCAGATCTTGAGGTATTCTCGTTGCCCCCGCCCGGCTCAGCATCCACCAGACACCTCGCTCCCCTTCGGAACCGCCGACCAAAGCAGAGGCAACAGAAGGGGCCAACACGCACAAGGCTCGCCATGACGATTGGACGCTTTGTAACGTCGACCCCCCAGTGGTATACTGGCGTCACGGGAGAGGAGGCCTTGATGAACAGTAGCACCGCCGTTCTTGTCGCGGAAGCCTTACTCGCCGTCGCCGCCATCCTCGTCATCTATTGGCTCTTCTTGCGGCATCGCCGGGTTGGAGGGGTAGGGGCCGCGGCCCGATCGAGCGGCATCCACGGACCGGGAGCCAACCTCATCAAGGGAACCGTGGGGCAAGAGGATTGGCCATCCCTGGCCCGCGAAATGGCCATAGCGTGGCTCGTGGTCAGGGAGGGACCCGGCTCCGGGGCGCACCACATGTTGGTCGAGGGCACGAACGTTATCGGCAGGGGGAGCTCTTGTGACATAAGGTTGAGCGATCCCACCGTCTCCCGTCAGCACGCTCGCCTGGTGGTCTCCGGAGACCGCTTTGTCCTCTATGACCTGCAAAGCACGTCTGGCACCCTTGTGGACGGCGAGGAAGTGGGTCAAGCGGCTGGCGCCCTACTGAACAACGGCGCGGTCGTGCGTCTGGGAGCAACGAGCCTTGTGTTCATAAGGGCTGAGCGTGACGTCGACGTGAGCTCGGCCACTGCAGCGGGGAAGAAACGCTCGTGAGAAAGATCAGCCTGGGCCGGACCGAGCTCATGGTCTCAGCCGTGGGATTCGGAGGTATTCCTATACAGAGACTCTCGCAGCAGGAGGCCATCGACGTGGTGCGCCACTGCCTGGATCTCGGCATCACTTTCCTGGACACGGCCAACGGCTACACCACCAGCGAGGAAAACATCGGCACGGCCATCGCTGGCCGAAGAGAGGGCCTGGTGCTGGCCACGAAGACCCAGGCCCGGGATGCCCTGGGGGTAACAGAGCACCTTGCTCTCAGTCTAAAGAGGTTGGGAGTGGGGAGCATTGACCTCTACCAGTTCCACTGCGTCAGCACCGACGAGGAGTACGAGCGAGTGGTTGCTCCGGGCGGTCCGCTTGGCGTGGTCAGAGATGCGCAGCGTGCAGGTAAGGTGCGCCACATCGGACTGACTTCTCACTCCATGGACGTAGCCCTCAGAGCGGTCACGTCCAACCACTTCGAGACCATCATGTTCCCCTTCAACTTCATAGCCAACGAGGCGGCGCAGAAACTGATCCCCCTGGCTCTGGAGAGGAACGTCGGCTTCATCGCCATGAAGCCCCTGGCGGGAGGGTCCCTGGACAACGCGCCCCTGGCCTTCAAGTATCTGCGGCAGTTTCCCGAGATTCTGCCCATCCCAGGCATCGAGCGGCCAGAGGAGATATACGAGATTCTCGACATCATGGAAGGGCCGGCGGAGATGACCACCGAGGACCTGGCGCAGATGGAGCGGATGCGTGCCGAGCTGGGCAACCGCTTCTGTCGCCGGTGCGGCTACTGTCAGCCTTGCCCTCAAGGCGTGTCCATCCAGCCTCTGATGATTCTGGACAGCATGATCAAGCGTATGCCAGTCACGGAGGTCTTTCGCGACTTCGCGCCGATAGTGCAGCAGGCCAACGACTGCGTCGAATGCGGGGAATGCGAGGAGAAGTGCCCCTTTGATCTATGCATCCCGGAGATCATCAAGGAACACGTCGACCTCTTCCATCGGGAAATGGCCAAGGCCGGACTAGACTAGACTGCACAATCGACCGAGACCATGCCCACCGATTGCAGATTCTACTATCAGGACAGCCACCGCAGGTCGCCCAGGACAGAGTGCCGTCTTTTTGAACGCACTCCGTCATCGGCGCCCTGGGACGAGAAGCTGTGCAAGTCGTGCCCTGTGCCGAAGATCCTGGAGGACAACCCCTGCGCCAACCTGGCGCTGGAGGCCGAGGTCAGGTCGCGGTTTGGCCTCCTGCGGAAGGTCGCCGTGTTTGCTGTCTGCACAGCGAAGCACCAAGAGGTCGACGACCCTCGCCTTTGCGGGCGTGGCTGCCGCCTCTTCGAATCTCTTCTGTAGAACTGCCCCCTGGCCAAGACCATGCACCCGGCCCCACCGAGTGTGCGCCGTCCCGGCTCCACCCAGACCACAGAGCAGAGGGTTCCCTGAATGGCACGATGACCTAACTCTGGCAAGCGGGCAGAAGTACGTTCCCCTGCCTCCCACCGACGTCTTCTGGATGGGAGTGCCGCACACAGAGCAAGGCTCTCCCTTTCGGCCCTTCACCTGGAAATGATCCTGGAAGGTCCCCTTGCTGCCATCCAGGTGTACGAAGGCCATCTCGGACGAACCCCCCAGTTCCAGCCCCCGCTCTAGGGTGCGCACCATGTTCGCGTGCAGTGCCCGCACCTCTTCCGCGCTCAGAGTGGACGCGATCCGTGTCGGCGAGATGCGGGCCTCGAAGAGCATTTCGTCGGCATAGGTATTGCCTATGCCAGCGACGAACCTCTGATCTAGGAGAAACGACTTGATCTTGACCCTCCGCCGGGCAAGCATCCCTCCCAACGTTTCCGCGGTGAACCCTCCATCCAGGGGATCGATGCCCAGCTTCTTCAACTCCGGCAGTTCACCTACCCCGGAAGTGGGCGCCAGGCGAAGAAACTTCAGGTGCACCTGGCCCACAAGAAGCTGGTCATCAACAAAGCGCAGCACCAAGCGTACATCGCTAGGCTCTCCGTGATACAGGCTGGCAAGCAACAACTGCCCCACCATCATCAGATGGATGGTCAGCGAGAACCCATTGTCCAGTTGCAGCACGAGCATCTTGCCACGTCGCTCGACATCGACTATTGTGGCCCCCTCCATGGCAGCCTTCCACTGGGGCACGGGGCAGTCGCCTTCCTTGCCCTTGGCGAAAACGAGCTCCAGCACCCGTTGTCCAACTACGTGTGTTCTCAGCTCGTTCTTGAGAATCTCCAGCTCGGGCAGCTCCGGCATCTACGTACCACTCTATTCACACCCTGCTCGAGGCCAGGGTGTTGGCCTGGTCTGCTCACCCCACGAGGCGAGCCTTCGCAAAGCTGATAGTCTCTCCCTGTCTCCCACCCTTGCTCGACGGAGAGCTTGTTCCAACGTAGCTATGGACTGATCATCACGCAGCCGAAGGGCTGAAACCAGAAGGGGTCGGACAGACGGCGGAGCATCCACTCTGTTCCCTGCTCCTCGACCACGACGCTCGCTATCTCGGCCGCCAGCCTGGTCATGCGCCCAAACAGCCAACGCGGCGCCCTGCCGTAGTGAAGCGGCAGATCAGCGGTGCCTGTTCTCATCTTTTTGCCTCCCGAGCGGAGACCCCATCCCTTGATTGTAGCCAGCCCTCGATTTCTCTGGCCAGCATATTCCCGACGCCCCTTATACTCTCCAATCCCTTCCTGCCCTGCTGCTGGAAGATGGAGTGCACGTCCGTATCCATCTCGTCGATGGCCCAAGCAGCCTTGCGATAGGCCCACTGGCGATACCCCTCCGCCTCCTCGAGCAAGAGGTCATACGCCCGCAGGAAGAGCATCTCGGCGATACGCTTGTTCCCCGCCAAAGGGTCACCGGCCAGGAGTGGGCGCCTCATGCGGTCGGGAATGCCGGACTCCACGCAGGCCTCTCGTATGCGACGCAGCAACTGAGGTCCATACCCAGCTCCAGGCTCAAAGCCTCCGCCGTAGAGTTGGCTGTATAGCGGCAAGACCTGGGGATAGTGTAACTCGAGGAAGCTGGTGTATCTTTCCCGCTGTGACCCTTCTTTGAGGGTCAAGCCGCCTCCGAGGATAAACTGCCCGCCCGCTTCCCGTACCCTGACCACAACCTCCTTGATGTTATGGTCACTGTCGGTGATGCCCGGCAGCAGAGGCATCATCGCCACGCCCGTGGTCAGACCGGCCTCAGCCACCCTGCTCAGAGCTTCCAGGCGGCGTTTGGGTGGCGCCGCTCCGGGCTCGAAACGAGAAGCGATCTGCTCGTCAAAGGTCGTGATGGTAAAGAACACACAAGCCCAGGACTGGTGATCGATGCCCCGGTAGAGCTCCAGATCGCGCAATACGAGGTCTGACTTCGTGAGCACCTCCACCGGGAACCCATGGCGCCCCAGGGCTTCCACCACTTCCCTGGTCAGTAAGCGCTTTTTCTCGATGGGCTGGTAGCTGTCGCAGACCCCGCCCGTAGCCACCACCTTGCGCGCCAGCCTGGGCAATTGCCTTTCCAACACTTCAACCGCGTTTTCCTTGACGAACACCTTGTCCTCGAAGCTTCCCGACAGCCCGTATTGGTTGGCCCGCGCGTCGCAGTAGATGCATCCATGGGCGCACCCCCGGTACGGGTTCACCGTATAAGAAGCCCAGAACCAGTCGTCAACGTGGCGGAACTTGTTGATCATGGACCTCGCTGTGTAGGCTTCGTACTGCATCCCTATCTGGTCATCCCTTTCGAGAACGGATGTTCTATTATACACCAAAGGGCACGCTCAAACAAGCTGATGGAGGACAACACTCGCAGAACAAAGGTCCTACAGGAGCGGCGGAGCTCACCTCCCGCCCGGGGAGCCGTCTCAGCTGCGGGGAGCCTCTTCGAACAGCTCGACCAGAGCGCTCAGCGTCTCCGACGGAAGTTCTGAACGCGCGGAGGCCTTTCTGATGTGACTCCTAAGCCGTCTCAGAGGCAGCGCGGGCACAGAGGCTGTTGTCAACTCCAGGCGAGCCTCGGGATTGATGAAGACCACACAGCCCTCGATGTCTGCCGTGACGTGAGGAGCATGTTTCTCGACATACTTCCGCACACTTTCGACTTCTTGGAGCATCTCCTTCGTCGGGTTGCCCAGCGACTCCTCGGTGAAGAACCGCAGTGCCCGACGCAGGGTTAGGTCTCGCACCCACTTGTCCTTGAAACAGCGAATGCTGCCGTCTAGCCCCCTCACGACCATGACGAAGACCCCGTGAGGAGTGAGCAAGACGTGATCGGCGGGCAGCACGTGGTGGTATATATGGTAGCGGTCGTCGAACTCGCTCAGGGTTTCTGTCAACTTGCGCACGAACTGAGGTTCGCGCCTGGCCTGTTCCTGACCACGGGCGCCCACCGTGTACATCGCGACGCCGAAGGCGATGAGAACGAAGGTCATCACCCTGTACTCGGTGAAGGACACGATCAGGCCAGCGAAGACCATCACCATTGCAAAGAAGCTCGCCAGCTGTCCTAACCTGCCTCCCCGCAACACCATCTCTTCATCGGTGGTTGTTCGCATTTTCTCACCCCTTGCCAATCAGGCGCTGACACAGCTCCGTCTTTCCGAGTTGGGGCAGCGTCGCCTAGTAGAGTCCAAAATACCAGCCAATGATCTCTCCGCTGAATACCAGGACCACCAGGCCGGCTGCCGCCAGAAACACGCCGTATGGAATGTAGCTTCGAAGCCCCTTGGTCCTGCTCAGGACCAGAGCCAAAGAGACGAGCCCCCCCAAGGAGACGGCGATGACCAGGGTCAGGATGACTTCGGGGAACCCTGTGATCAGACCAACGAAAGCTGCCAGATTGGCGTCTCCCCTGCCCATCGCGGGTCTCTTGAACAGCAGACCGCCAATCAGCACCAGGAGGTAGAAGAAGGAGAAAGCAACGGCGCCGCCGAGCATTGCACGGCGCAAGCCCAGACCCGGATAGAAGTTGCTTCCGATGATGGCAAGTGTAATGGCTGGGTAGATGACCACTCGGAGTATGAGCCGATGCTCCAAGTCGATGACGAAGATCAGAAACAGCGCACAAGCGTACAGAGTGACCAACACCAACTGTACCGAAGGGCCATACCTGAGCCAGAAGAAGGCAAAGGTTAGCACGGTCACCGCTTCCAGCACTGGTCTGCGCAGCGGGTAGGGACTGCCACACTGACGACACTCTCCTCCTGAGAGCACAAGACCCGATAGAGAGACAACGTCCCGCCAGGTCCCGCGCACTCCGCAACTACCACAGTAGGGCAGGCTCAGGATCGACCGGCGCAGGGGAAGCTGATCGGCGGCGAGATTCAGGAAGGCTCCAGCAAACAGGCCCCAGAGCGCATACAGGATAACCACACCATACCCCACGGGTCCAAGCTGGTGCGAATTGTACCATACAGGTTTGACAAGGACAACGCGCGAATGTAAAATGAAGCAAACCTGGATGGGCTGCAGGAACGATTCACCCCTGCGCGCCTCTGTTCGCCTTATCGGTGCGTCACAGATGCCTCGCTACGACAGACTGAGTATCCTTGTCAGCCTCATTCTCTTCGGACTCGTGGTCTCGCATATCGTCGAACTCCCAACCAGGACCGTGTCCTTTGTCGCCCTGGGGGTTCCCACGACTGTCTATCTATCAGGACGCTGGTTGGTCGGCGCGCTGCTCGTAATCATGACAGGCGCAGGCGTCGATTCCATTGTGCGGTCCCACCCGCGCGTCCACGGTGCCGAGCGAGGTTACACTCTGTCCTTCTGGGGGCTACCTTGCACGCTGGTCCTGGTCTCCCTGGTCGTTCTTCCGTTGTCACCCAACGTCATGGTGTGGCTGGGTGCTCTGACCTTGACGGGACTCTTTCTGTCGCTGGTAGTCGTGGCCCAGTACTACACCGTTGACGGACAAGGGCGTGGAGTCGCCATCGCACGTTGGGGACTGAGCCTGGCGGTGTACGCAGGTGTGTTCGTCTTGTCCGGCCTGACGTACGAAGCCCGGGTCCGCAGCCTTCTATCCGCGACGGCGATCTCCATCTTCGCTACGACTATGGCCGCGGAACTGCTACGCCCACCCTCCCCTGAACAGTCCGTGAGGCGCAGCTGGCTCTACTCCGCGATGGTTGGTCTCGTCCTGGGAGAAGTGGCCTGGGCTTTGAATCACGTAAGCTTCAGCGCGGTCGGAGGTGGGACCTTCTTGCTCCTAGTCTTCTATGTCGTGAGCGCACTGGCCAAGCAACACCTGAGCGGGCAGCTCACCCGCGCGGTGATCGCGGAGTTCATTGTCGTATCCGTCCTGGGCCTGGGACTGCTCTATCTCCTGTAAGTCGCGGGACCCGATGGTAGGAGGAGGTAGCTGAAAGATGGTATGGCTGCAACGTATGGAGGAGCAAGCCAGGGAGATACGCATGCCAGAGGAGTGGGCAGGTGTGGTCCCGTCCGAGGTGTTTCTTGATGAGGCACGTCGGATCGTGGAGCAGGGAGAACAGCAGGGACTTACACTGCGCGTTATGGGAGGAGCCGGGATTCGGCTGCGAACTCTCGAGTACAAGAACCTTGGACGGAGGCTTGCCAGGCTCGGGGAAGGAGAGCAGGAGTTCACAGATCTGGATTTCGTGACCTACAAGAAGTACCTGAAGGCCTCGCAGGGCTTCTTCGAGAGCCTGGGTTACAGGAAGAGGAGGGCCACCCTCTCGTCCGCAGCTTCTGATAGACAGATCTACTTCCACGAACACGGGTGGTTCTTCGTCGATGTGTTCTTCGACAAGCTACTGGTGGCCAATCACCGCCTTGATTTCCGGGGCCGACTGGAGTTGAATCCCCTCACCTTGAGTCCCACCGACCTTCTGCTGCAGAAACTACAGATCGTGCGTTTCAGTGAGAAGGACTTCAAGGACTGTCTGATTTTACTCTTCGCCCATGAGCTTACTGAAGAAGACAGAGAGGATACCATCAACAGTGCGTACTTAGCGTCCCTGCTGTCCCGGGATTGGGGGTTCTGGTACACTCTGACGACGAACCTCCAGGGAATCAAGGATCTCCTTCCCAAAGCAGATGCTTTGTCGAAGGACGAGGCACGCACGATCGGCGTAAGGATCGATACACTCCTATCGCGCGTCGAAGCAGAGCCCAAGAGCATGGGGTGGAAAGCGCGCTCCAAGATAGGACCCAAGAAGAGGTGGTACGAGCCCGTCGAGACCGAAGACACCGTGGGCGACTTCGGAATCTGGCGCATGATGGCGGAAGACAGAGAACAATAGGCCTCCGATTCATTGTGGCAAGCGGTAGGTCCGCAAGGGCCTTGGTCAAGGCAGAGCAGGAGATAGACTCCGCCGCCGACGCTCCGACCCCAGCTGATCCGATAAGGATAGCAGGCTAAGTGCAATCCGTCGGCCTCTGAGAATATGCCCAGCGCGGCTCGTGGCAGCGTTGCCAGTGCTGGCGCGGACAGCTCGCCGAACTCCCCTCCAGTACTGCTTTCAGCCTGAGCAGCGTGACATCAACCGCGGTTCGGTTCCGGGGCGTGGACTTCAGCGACGAGATCTTCGACTACAGCGCAACCTACATGCCCAACCTCTTCGCCACCTTCATCACAGAGGCTGGCATGATCTGCGGACTGATCCTCGCCGCCATGGGCTTCGCCACCTGGTTCGAGTTCATGGCCAGGTTCTTGGGGCTAAGACGCAACGAGTAGCGCGACTCGACCTCTCTCCCGGTTCGGTACCGCTCCCTCCAACGCCCCGCGACGCGTACGGTGGCAGGAGCGGTGGGCCAACGCGATGGCCAGGGTCAAAGCGCATGATCCAGCCCTTGCTCAAGGTCAGTTGGAGGGCAGATCAGCCTCTACTACGCTTCCTTCACCGTAGCCCCGGGCGACCGCACCAACAGTATCGGCTTCGTCGTGCCTCTCAACACCTTGGACGCCACACTACCCAACACCCAGCGGCTGATACCGCCGTGCCCGTGTGTGGACATGGCAATCAGGTCGATGTTGTTGGCTTCGGCATAGTCGCCGATCTCTGCCGCCACGTCAGAGCCATGTCTGATGGTATGGACGGCTTTGACCCCCTCCTTCAGCAACGCTTGCTCTACCTCCATGAGGTGGTCCTCAGCCTCCTGCCGCTCCTTGGCCGCTGTCTTGGGTAGAACCCCCGACTCCGGTAGGACGTGCAGCAAGACCACCTCCGAACCATGGGCAGCCGCCATGGCCTGCACCCGGGGCAGTATCGCTCTGGCCAGGTCGGATCCATCGAGGGGCACGAGGATACGATCGAACATGGAACCACCTCCATTTTGTTGGTCGGGTATGGATTCGCGAGGTTTGGCAATCTGAATCAAGTATGCTATAATCGACTATACTGTCATTAACCCGCCCGGCGCCAGAGGCTGCGTCCACGCAGGGCATCCGGGCGACCCTACAGGAACACGGAAAGGACGGTACTGTTTTTATGGCCAAGACCAAGTTTCTCTTTTCCACCGATTTCCACGGCTCAGAGACGGTCTGGCGAAAGTTCCTCAACGCCGCGAAGTACTTCGATCTTGACGCCCTGGTCATCAGCGGTGACATGACCGGAAAGCTGCTGATCCCCATCGTCGAGCGACCTGACGGACGGTATGATGCCACCTTCTACGGCAACGCCGAGGTGCTGACCGAGGAAGAAATCCCCGAGTTCGAGAAGAAATGCCGCATGATCTGCTACATCCCCTACCGCACCACCCCTGAAGAAGTGGAGCGGCTGGCCACAGATATGCAATACAAGGAAGACGTCTTCGAGAGGATGGAATGTGAGGTCATCAGGTATTGGCTGACCCTCATTCCGGAGCGCGTCCCCCCCACGTGCAAGGTGATCATCAGCCCAGGCAACGATGACAAGTTCTCTATTGATCAAGTCATCAGGGCCGACCCTAACCCCCAGGTAATCTTCGGGGAGGAGGAAGTCCTGGCTTTGGATGATGAACATGAGGTTCTGTGCTTTGGTTGGTCAAATCCCACTCCGTTCGACTCCCCTCGGGAGTGTTGCGAGGAGGAGATGGAGCAGAAACTGGAACGGGTGGTTGCTCACGTCAAGAACATGGAAACCGCAGCGTTCTGCATCCATGCGCCACCCTATAACAGCTTCATTGACCAGGCACCGCTGATTCATGAAGACCTGAGTCTGGTGACCGCAGGCGGCCATACCCAATCCGTGGCCGTAGGCTCCACAGCCGTTCGCAAAATCATAGAGAAATACCAGCCGATGATGGGCTTGCACGGCCACATCCACGAGAGTCCGGGGCGGGTGAAAATCGGCCGCACAGAGTGCCTCAATCCAGGCAGCGAGTATGGCGAGGGGATCTTGAAAGGTTTCCTGGTGGAGATCGACGGTCCCAAACTGACGCAGTTGCGTAGAGTTGATGCCTGACTGTAAAACCCCAAACGCCACCTAACGAATCCGGCACCCCGTCATCAAGGGCGGGGTGCCGCTTTCTTGTAGACGTACGGTCCCAGTCACGCATGAGCTCAGTACTGGTGGGTCACCACATCTTCCGGCAACTCATACCAGCGCTTCTTTTCGCCGATCCTGGCCCTCATCTTCCACTTCATCGATTTGGGCACTTCCTCCATCATCTGGCGAAGCCGAGTCAAGCGCTCGACGCAGAGTTCGCGCTGCTCCCCCTGCAGGTAGTCATCAGCCAGGGCCAAAACCTTGTCGACATTGGTGGACAAGGTTTTGTACCAACCCCAGTCATCGCTCACCAACTTGGCGATCGGCCTGGGGTCAATCGTCTCCCTGTCGTCGACCTCAGCGATGTCGTGGTCATGAATGAGGGCGAACGTATCGATGACGTCCTTCTCGTTCAGCTCGATTACCTGTAGCTTGGACAGGAGCAGATACTCGATAGGCACTGTGTACTCATCCAACTCCAGCCTGCCCACCAGGTTCAACTGATGGCACATGGGAAAGATATCCAGAAAGAAGTCAGCGTCGTATCCCAACTCTGGATGGTCGAAGAGGAGTCGCCGGTGGCCCTGAAGCGCGTTGAACCGCCTGTTGGGCTGATAGCCCATATCCTCCATCAAACGGGATATCGCCGTTCGCTGGCTGCGATAGCCGATGAAGTCTATGTCCCCATAAGTGCGAGCCATCGCGCGATGCTCGGCACTGGGGCTGTGCAGCTTCACTGCTATGCCTCCGATGACCCTGATATGCACCCCCCTCTCCCGCGCAGCATCGATCAGCCGCTTGACCTCTTCCTCCATGGTTACCGTTCGCTTCGCCTGCTCATCCCCCTGGGCCATCTTTTGCTCCTTTCTCCTGGCTCCCCAACGCCCCAGCCGTCGATCTGGGCTTCACCAAATCCATGACTTCAAAGCGGAAGTCAGAGGCAGGCAGTTTCAGATCGGAGGCCGGCATGTCTGTATACTTTCCATCTGCCTCGTAGATCCTCACCGAGAACTTGCCGTATCCCTCGTGGACGAGGGACACTTGAGAGAAATCCCGCCAATCCCTGTGGTTCCTCTGTCCACCGCCCCTTTGCAGCTCAAAGCTCTGATCGTCATACCCGAAGACAGTGTGATAGTGCCTTCTGTACCACCACCAGCCCATCCCCATGCCGACCGCTACATTGGCGATGAAGATCAGCCAACTGATGCGTATGTCTCCAAAAAGGACGTAGCTGGTTGTGAACCAGGCGAAGGATGAAAGGAAGAAGAGAATCCCAAATGATTTGACCAGGTTCATCATCTGCAAAGGCGCTATGGTTCTCATTTGAAGCACTTGATGAACTTGGTCATCCTCTGGCCCCAGTAGGACGAACTGGAGATTACCTGTAGTGAGCTCAGATCGACCAGGGCGACCCCGATATCTCTGCTATCATTCCTCTCCACCATGGCCATCGCCTTCCTCGAGAAGGCACCCTCGTGCGGGACGACCAGCCAGGCCCAGGCGAACTCCTCTTCTTTCAAGAACTTAGCGATGCTTGTCATCACCTCATGCCACTGTTCCAATGCCGGATCCTTGGCATACGCGAAGCACGCCACATAGTAGTTGGGCGTAGTCAGCCAAGCGGCCACTTTGGAGAGGAAGAAACCCTTGGGCCTCACCTTGGCAGCAACATACATGTCGAAGACCAGGTCGCCCAGGGGATACTCCCAGAAGGATTCGTTGAAGTCGGCCACCCACTTCCCACTCCCAACCATCAGGCTGTCTTCCAACTTCAGCAGGTACTCCCTAACCTTCATCATCCAGCTTTCAACCTGGTCGTCATATCGTCTGCAAGATTCGCCATTATAGCATAGAACAGCAATGCGCTCAAGCTGGGCGCGCCAGCCCTGGGGTGACAAAAGTAACGGACCGAACGTGGTCACACCTGCTAGGGCTCATCGGTCGCCAAGGCGCAATGCTCATGGGTGAGAGCGACCGGCAACTCTGGTCTTGCTCTGGCCCCCCTGCGATGACTCTGTGGCTATCTCGTGGGAGCCGAGATAAATCAGCGCGCCGCCCCGCACCTCGCCCAAGACCTGCTCCCCCTTGCGGAAGCGGCCATGCCGTCGGCACTGTCATGCGCCCGTCGTCGCACATTTCCATATCGCAGGGCGAACCACCGGACGGTTGGTATAAAGAGGCTCTCCGTGAGCTCAGAGCGCTCCACGGAGAGCCTCATGCTGTGCGCCGCGAACACAAAGGGCCGAGACGCTATTCTGGCGGAATCTGGGCGAAAATGGTGGTCAGGTCCGCGCCCACGCGCTTCGCCCTGCTGCGACCCCAGTAGTACACCAGCGCCGACACCACGATCAGCACGACGGTGAACCAGAAGTTGAAGCTCAGCCAGTTCCCGGTGAGCGGCCCCCACCCGTAGGCATTGGGGTGCACCAGCAGCAGTAGTGAGAGGATGACGTTGCCGATGAAAGCTGCCCATCCCAGGCCGACGACCACTCCCTTGCTCTGCCGCCATGGCGCACGCTCGAACACCTCGGGCAGCCTCGACGGGAAGTAGGCGCAGGCCAGGCCCACACCTGCGAAGAAGAGCGCATCCCACAGGTCGGTGGCCACTATGGCGCCGGCCGAGCTGAGGAACTGTTGTCCGAACGGGTGGTGGATGAAGGCCAGGTTGAGGCCTCCAGGACCGAACAGCTCAGCCTCTGCCACCACGCCGATCAGGGCCGCCACCGAGGTAACGATGATGGCGTTCACCGGTGAGGCCCACCGCTCGTTGATATCTGCCACCCATTCCGGCAGGATACGGTCGAAGCCCATGGCAAACATCATCCGCGAGCAGGTCAGGATGAAGGGCGGGATGTCATTGGCCACCCACAACATGCCGAAGGCCAAGAGCAGCCAGCCGAACATCCGCCCAACCGCGGGACCAAAGCTGCCAAAGGCGGCGATGCCGGCGAACATGGGCATCCAGCCACCTATGCCAGGCAGGGCTCCGAAGTCGCCACCCCCGTAGTTCATGAACCCGACGGCATCCACAAGGCTGAACCCACCGGCCTGGCCGATCATGCTCCCGGCACGCGCCAACAACATCGAGATCGTCATGTACAGGACCATGATGATGATACCCGATGTGAAGATGGCCCGAGGCATGCTCTTGGCCGCCTCCTTCACCTCGCCAGCGACGAAGCTCGCCGCGGCGTAGCCGATATAGGCCCAGTAGGCGTAGAAGCTGGCCGTGAACACGGCGCTCCAGTAGCTGCCTGAGGATGCCAGACCCGATGCCAGCGCCTGCTGGGTGTACTCCACAGCCGTGTGCCCCCCAGTGATCAGCTCCACGCCCGTCTCCATGGTCGTGGGGCTGGCCAGCAAGAAGACCAGGTACACCAGAACCAGGACCGCTGTCGGGATCCAGAACATGATGTGCAGCACGTAACCGGTCATCCTGGTTCCCAGGCAGGCAATGCCGCTGAAGATGGCCACGATCACGATCCCGAAGATGGTCATGAACCAGGGATTGGCCAAACCAGAGGTATCAATCCCCGCCAGGCCGCCGAAGATCAGCGTTGCCTCGAAGGTGGCCACCGCGATCAGGCCGTAGGAAATAGCCACGGAGAAAAACTCCAGACAAGTGGCCACGAAGGAGAAGCCAGGGCTCAGGATCCTCGACATGAAGACATAGCCTCCCCCGGAGCGGGGCATCGCTGCCGACAGCACGGCGAACGTGTACACCGACAGCAGCATGAGGATGCCGATGATGAAGAAGGCCATGACCATGGGGTGCACGCCGAGGAAATACTCGCTGGGAAGCACGGCCTCCGCACCGATGGCCTGGAAGACGCGCTTCTGCCAGCCCAACCCGACCACGTTGGCGATAGCGAGAATGACCGCGGTCAGGAACCCGATCTCTCGCACCAGTCCGGTCGCCTTGCGGGCGAACAAGGTCTTTCCTTCCATTTTAGAAACCTCCTATTTTCCCTCCAATGGGCATACTAGCTTCTCGTGGTTTCAAAACGGACCCGTCTCTATCTTCCGTTGGCATCACCTCCTCGTGCAACCCCTGAATGTGGGAATCCAACCAGAGAGACCTGTTCGCGGCGTTCCGGCGCTCTCAACTTGATATCATAGCACATATCGTACAACTTGTCAAGTAGTGACTTCACACACACTCCTGTGGTACCAAGACCCATTCCTCAGCCCAGTAGACCGACGCTTTCTAATACACAGATCGGGATGGAGCAGCCATACATCGCTATACGATCAACCGCCTTGTTTCTCTTCGTGAAACACGCGGCACCAGGCCACAACACCACCCGGCGGACTGAGGCGCCTGCCCCCTCTGCGGCCGGGCCACACCCCTGGCCCGCTAGCCTCATGTACAAGTCACCTCTGCAGATCGCCCACTGGTGTCAACAGGGCAGGATACCACTCTCACCGCGCTCGATGGGGTGGCAAGCCGTCTTGGACAGTACAACACCGCGTCCACCGAGAAGATGCGCCATCCACATTTCCTGCACTGCCACTGTGACTCCAATGCGGAGGACTCCCAGCCCACAGAATCAGCCTGCTCACGCTCAGCTAGCTCATGTTCCAAGCGCTCACACTGAAGTCCCACGACCGTGGCGCGAAGCCTCCCTCCCTCGCCACCACTGGCCCAGCGACGATGGGAGTTGTCCGCTCGCAGCCTCACATCGATCCAGCTTCTAGCAACGATTCAAACCTTGACTCCAGTGCCCGGCTGGCCGCGCCCATTGCGTTGACCATGCCAATCTACTATAATGAGTTGTAGCACGGAGGCGACTGGCAAGAACCACATGCACGACGAATTGCGCAAGTTACCAAGCGTGGAGAGAGTCCTGCAAGATGCTCAAGTGCAGGCCGCCATCGCGAAGAACGGGCGCCTTCTGGCAGTGGACATCGTGAGGCAAGTCTTGGATGAGGCGCGCCACGAGATCGAGGGCGGGCAGCCTTGCCCAAGCCTGGAGAAGCTCTTGGACCGAGTCCTCACAGATCTGGCAACCAGTGGGCAGCCCACCCTACGGAGAGCCATCAACGCCACAGGGGTCATCGTCCACACCAACCTGGGCCGTGCCCCCCTGAGTGAGGAGGCCAGGGCAGCCATGGACCTCGTCGCTCAAGGCTACAGCAACCTGGAGTACGATCTGGCCACTGGGTCCCGAGGTTCTCGCCACGCGCATGCTGAGGAACTGTTGAGACGTCTCACCGGGGCGGGCGGAGGCCTCTTGGTCAACAATAATGCGGGAGCGATACTCCTCGTTCTTACCGCGCTCGCCCGTGGCAGGAAGGTGATCATCTCTCGCGGCCAGCTCGTCGAGATAGGTGGAGGCTTTCGCATCCCCGAAGTGATGCTCCAGAGCGGTGCCCAACTCGTGGAAGTGGGAACCACTAACCGTACTCACGTCGGCGACTACGAGAGTGCCATCGATGAAGAGGTGGCACTCCTCATGCATGTACACTACAGCAACTTCAAGGTCCTGGGCTTCGCGCAGCAGGTTTCCCTGGGTGAGCTAGTGGACATCGCCAGCCAGCACGGCCTGCTGGTTATCGAGGATCTTGGCAGCGGATGCCTTCTCGACACATCCCCCTTTGGACTGGCCCACGAGCCGACTGTCCAGGAGGCCATAGCCGAGGGCGCAGACCTCGTGTGTTTCAGCGGCGATAAACTGCTGGGCGGGCCGCAAGCGGGGATAGTGGTCGGGCGCGCAGATCTCATCGCCGCGCTGAAGAGGCACCCCCTGTCCCGTGCCCTGAGGGTGGACAAGACGACCATTGCTGGGCTTCAGGCCACGCTCCTCCACCACCTGCGGCAAGAGGCCACCGAGAAGGTGCCCGTCTGGCAGATGATCAGCCTCAGCCTGGAGGAGATTCAAGAAAGGGCTGCCGCCTGGAGGGACCGCTTTGAGGGCTGGGGAGTCGAAGCCGAGGTCATCCCCGGCCTGTCCACCGTGGGTGGAGGATCTTTGCCTGGCGAGACCCTGCCCACCAGGCTGGTGGCCGTGAGGGTTGCCGCTCCCGACCGTTTGGCGCAACGCCTGAGAACGGGAGACCCACCCGTCGTCGGAAGGATCGAAGGAGGGCAGTTCATCCTCGATCCGCGCACCGTCCTGCCTGGAGAGGGGCAAGACCTGCTGTCCGCTGTGGAACAGGCTCTGCTCCGTCAGGCGCAAGATTAGCTCCACCTCGAGATCCCGCAGCCCCGTGAGTCAGACACACCACTTGCCACGAAGCGATGCCTAGCACCAAAGTCAACTCCAACCGATACACGTCCCACCGCCGACAGCCTGGCAGGCCAAGGGTCCGCCGAGGGTGGACGGGCCTCTTGATCCAAGTCGTGCTGGTCCTCGTTCTCGCTGTCCTACTGCTGTTCTGCGTGGGTCTGATTGCGGCTACCACCGTGTACGCCTACTACGCTCTCACCTTGCCGCCCGCCGAGGAACTCGGGTCGCGGTCGTCTTTCATGAGCACGAAGATCTACGACCGTCATGGTGAGCTTCTCTACGAAGTGTTCGACGCCAACGCAGGCCGGCGCACCATCGTGCCCATTGACGAGATTCCCGATGATCTGATTCATGCCACCATCGCCACCGAGGACAAGACCTTCTACAGCAACCCAGGTTTCGACCCTCTGGCCATTCTCAGAGCCCTCTGGCTCAACGTTTCCGAGGGTGAGATAGTATCTGGAGCCAGCACCATCACCCAGCAGCTCGTCAAGAGCATCTTCCTCTCGCCAGAACAGACCTTCACCCGCAAGATAGAAGAGGCGGTCCTGGCCCAGGAGATCACTCGCAGATACACGAAGGACCAGATACTGGAGATCTATCTCAACGAGATATACTACGGCAACATGGCCTATGGCATAGAGGCTGCTGCCGAGACCTACTTCGACGAGTCAGCGCGAGACCTCACCCTGGCGCAAGCATCGTTCCTCGCAGGATTGCCCCAATCACCTTCCATCTACGACCCATACACCAACCTCGAAGCGGCCAAGACCCGCCAGAGAGTAGTGCTGGGGCTGATGGCCAGGGAAGGCTACATCTCGCCCTCGGAGGCCAACGCCGCCTGGAATGAAGAACTGCATTTTGCACCACTGCGCATTGACATGAAAGCCCCTCACTTTGTGGTCTATGTGCAGAAGCTCCTCGAGGACCAGTACGGTACAGAGATGGTCTACCGGGGTGGACTGCGGGTGCACACCACCTTGGACCTGGAGATGCAGGAGGTGGCCCAGGAGGTAGCTGGACAGCGCGTCGCGGAACTGGCCGACAGACACGCCACCAACGCCGCCATGGTGGCCATGGTCCCGCAGACCGGCGAGATCCGAGTGATGCTGGGGAGCATCGACTTCTGGGACGAAGAGATAGATGGTCAGGTGAACGTCGCCCTGGCCCTGCGGCAGCCCGGGTCATCCATCAAGCCCGTCAACTACCTCGCCGCTTTCGAGAAGGGGTGGACACCAGCCACCCTCATTATGGACGTTACCACCGAGTTCCCGAATCCACCCGGGCCTCCCTACGTCCCCCAGAACTACGACGGTAAGGAGCATGGCCCGGTCCTCGTGCGGCAGGCCCTGGCCTGCTCCTACAACATCCCGGCCATCAAGACTCTCCAGTTCGTGGGCGTGCCAGACATGATCGAGATGGCCAGCAAACTCGGCATCACCACCTTCACCGAGCCCGAGCGCTATGGCTTGTCCCTCACTTTGGGCGGCGGAGAGATCACACTGTTGGAGCACACGGCGGCCTACGCCGTCATGGCCAATGCAGGTCTACGCGTGCCCCCGGTGGCCGTGGCGAGGATAGAAGACAGCCGGGGCCGCGTGATCGAGGAGTATCAGCCGCCCGCCGGAGAGCAAGTCATCTCCCCGCAGCACGCCTACCTGATCACGCACATCCTATCCGACAACGAAGCGCGAACTCCGGCTTTCGGCGCCAGCAGCCCCCTTCTCCTGTCACGGCCAGCCGCGGCCAAGACCGGTACCACTGACGACTGGCGAGACAGCTGGACGGTGGGATACACGCCTGATCTTGTCGCGGGAGTATGGGTGGGCAACAGCGACAACACCCCCATGGACCACGTGGCCGGAGCGGCCGGGGCTGCTCACATCTGGCACAACTTCATGGAGCAAGTCCTCGCCAACATGCCGCCGCGGGACTTCTCCGTGCCTTCCGGCTTGGTCAGGGCTGAGATCTGTGCGCGATCCGGCATGGCCCCCACCGAACTGTGCCCTCAGAAGCGCACCGAGATCTTCGTGGACGGAACCGCCCCCACCGAGCCAGACAACATCTACCAGAAGATTGGCATCTGCAACGCGACCCAGCAGAGGGCGACCGAATTCTGCCCCTCGGAGCTGGTGGAAGAAAGAGTCTTCGAGGTGTATCCAGAGGAGTTCCGCGAATGGGCGCAGCGAGCTGGAATCCCGCAGCCGCCCCTAGAGGAATGCACAGTTCACACACGTGCTGTGATGGTCGAACTCACACACCCTGTGATGGGACAAGAGGTCGAGGGTACGGTGGACGTGTGGGGCACCGCAGACATCTCGGACTTCTCCCACTTCGTGGTCGAGTACGGGATCGGCCCGGACCCCATCGGTTGGGGGATCGTGGCCGAGCCTCGTTCCGAGTCGGTGCAGGACGGCCTGCTAGCACGCTGGCGAACGCGGATGCTGGAGAATGGAGTATACTCTCTTCGAGTTGTGGTCTTCGACCACCAGGGCCACAGCGCCGAGTCAAGGGTACAGGTTGTCGTCAACAACCCTCCCCCGCTTACGTCCACTCCTGCGCCAACCGAAACCCCGCCGCCCACAGTTCTCCCCACCCAGACGCCGGCGCCCACGAGCACACCCACGCCCACTCTTGGCCCGCGCCCAACCGATGTGCCCACGGCAACCTACACTCCCAGTGAGCCTGCAACGCCGACGGCCACTGCCACCCCATCACCCACCCCTACCGAGACGCCAACGGTGACGGTCGAGCCAGCGGAGACGCCTGCTGGCCCCACGTAGCAGCGCCCATTGCGGTACGCCTGTCCTCACAGGTATGGCCGCGACCACCGGTCCATACCAGGATTCACAGCCCCGACGGGACGGCTACTCTCAGTCACACTGTTGACCCCAGAGACACCCGTGCCTAAGATCATCGCACTGCGAGGCCCACTGCTAGCCCGCAAACCTCAGAAGCGCACCTATTCCTCCCAGTTCAGATAGCTTCTCCCCGTTTGGATCGCCCACAAATGTCGTCTGGCAATGGCGAAGGAACGATTCCGTCACCACGCTCTCTACTATGTCACGCAGAGTCTCTGTCTCGCCACCGCAGAAGGGACAAGGACTATGTAGGGAGAGCTGAGCGCAACTCTTGCAGCGGTGACCAGGCGCCTCGAAGTCCTCCTTCACCAACAGCCTGAGGATTTGGCCCTTTTGCAGAACGTGGAGCGTGTCCTCCAGACCGGCGGCCCCAAGGTTCCCCGTGTGTACCTCTGCCCGGAGACTGTCGATGGCCTCCCCCTCGTCAGACTGGATGAGGTCGCGCCCTGCGGACAACGTCTGCTCCTGCACTTCGGCCGCCGAGCTGACCATCTCCATGGCAAAAGTGCCAGAGAGCCTGCCCTTGACGTACGGATGCAAGTACTCAACGAACTCACTCACCAACTCCTCAGTCCCGGCAACAAAGAGCTGATGGAAGGCCTCCTCCTTGAAGAGTGAGAACACTTCGTCGGCCGTCTCCTTCAAGTGGTGCATCACCCGATCATCATGATGGCGCTGGTAGCGCGCCTGAGCCCAGCCCCCTTGATCGTGCCGGCCGGGCACCAAGCCAAGGACTTCCGAGCGCTCCTCCACTCCGCCTGGGTCAAGCAGGAAGACGCGTGCTTTGCCTTTCCCTACCAGCACGGTACAGTAGCGCCGGTAGCGATCCAAGAACTCGATCATAGGCCTCAGCCGGGTCGTGTGATCCACAACCAACATTGGTCCACACTTGACGGGGAGATGGAAGACCTTCCACAGACCCGCGGCTGAAGCGGCAAATACGGCCAATCCGCCACTGCTCAACACCAACTCCTCCGCAACCAGGCTTTCGATGCGGGCCAGATCTTCGGACACCGACTTGTACTGCGAGCCTGTCCAGTCCTCTCGGTCAGCCAAGACCCCGTTGATCAGGTTCTTCAGCCTGATGAGAGCGCCTTCCCCGACAGGTTCGCCCTTCTCCAGTGGATAGTAGCAGCTGCAGACGAGGTTTCTCTCATCTCGATACCTGGCCAACTCCCTCAACTCTTCGAAGTCGAACACGAGTTCTACCTCCCTCTATCTCCGGACAACCGCCAGTTGCTGACCACAGGAAGCACACCTGTCGCCATCCATGTTGATGATGGTGCGGTAGCCAATTCTGCCGATGGCTACCTTGCCGCAAGAGGGGCACAGAGTGTTCTCGTACGTATCACCGGGAACGTTCCCCGCATAGACGTACCTCAACCCGGCCTCGCGCCCGATCTCGACAGCTCTGTGTATGGTTTCCACCGAGGTATGAGGCCTATCTAGTAGCTTGTATCGAGGTGTGAAGCGAGATACGTGCCATGGCATGTCCCGATCCAAGGCAGCGACGAAGGCAGCGAGCTGCCTGAGTTCGTCGTCGCTGTCGTTGAGCCCCGGGATCAGCAGAGTGGTCAGCTCGACCCATACTCCTCGCTCATGCATGGCCTGGATGGTTTCCAGCACTGGCTGAAGTCTCGCTCCGCACTGTCGCCGATAGAACCCGTCGTCGAAGCTCTTCAGGTCAACGTTGGCTGCATCCAGGTACCCATCTATCTCCTCCAAAGCTTCCAGTGTCATGTAGCCGTTGGTCACGAAGATGTTCTTGAGGCCCTCGTCGTGAGCGAGCTTCGCCGTGTCGTAGGCGTACTCGAAGAAGATCGTCGGCTCAGTGTACGTATAGGAAATGCTGTCGCAAGAATACCTCAGGGCCGCTGCCACGACCTGCGCCGGCGGAAACTCCTCCCCTCTGAGCTGCGGATCCTCCTTCGGAGCCTGAGAGATATCGGAGTTCTGACAGAATCGACAGCGGAAGTTGCAGCCCACGGTGGCGATGGAGAAGCTTTGTGTGCCTGGCAGGAAGTTGTAGATGGGCTTCTTCTCTATTGGATCCACGTGGGCCGCGATAGCATCCGCATACACCAAGGTGTAGATCACGCCTTCGTCGTTCTCCCGAACACCACATAGTCCCCTCCGGCCCGGCTTGATAGTGCAGCGATGAGCACACAACGCACAACGGACCAGACTCCCTTCCAGCCGCTCATACAGCATAGCCTCTCTGCGCATGGTCACTCCCCTCTCAGGTCTTCCACAAGGTGTCGAAGGTCATAGGCGTTCTCCACGGCGTAGGCCAAGGCATCGTTGTTGAAGTAGACGAACACGTCATATCCAAGGTTCACAAAGTCCTGGAGCCGAACTGCCAGATCACGGAGCTGAGGGCCGGTGTAGCACCCGCCATACTTGACACCTACTCCGTGCATTCTCGCATACACCACGGGCCCTGTGGCCAGTAACGGACAGGCGAGGCCTGGAAGACTGCTATAGCACAAACCAACGTTCTTCTCTCTCAACAGTCCGAAAACCGGATCGCAATACCAACTCTGGTCGCGGAACTCGAACACCTGCATTAGATCCTCTGGCAGAAGGCGCAGGAAGTCGCTAAGCCTGGTCGCGTCGCATTTCCAGTTCGGCGGTAGCTGGTACAGGATCGGGCCCAGCTTGTCCCCCAGTAACCGGGCCCGCTCGAGGAACCTGTCCAGGAGTTCTGCGGAGTCGCGCAGCTTCTTGAAGTGGGTGATCGCGCGAGGAGCCTTCAGCGCGTACGCAAACCCAGGCGGGCTCTGGTCCCTCCACCGACGGAAGGTCTTCGCTGCTGGCAGCCGATAGAAGGTGTAGTTGATCTCAACGGTGGGAAAATGTCTGGAGTAGTGTGTGAACCATTCGCGCTGAGGTAGATCGGCAGGATAGAAAAGCCCACGCCAGTGGTTGTAGCTCCAACCCGAGGTGCCAGCGAAGAACCTACCTCTGTTCACTCCGTGGACCCATGCTCGTACAGCCGACGACCCACAGGTCTATCTCAGGCTCAGCCACGCGGCAGGAAACCGACGGGGTTTCGCTTTACGCCACCCTGCCGGACCTCGAAGTGCAGATGGGGGCCTGTGGACCGGCCGGTGCTGCCCATCAAACCTATCAAGGCGCCCCGCTGGACACCCTGACCGGCAATGACTCGGATCTCACTCAGGTGAGCGTACAGTGTCTCGAAGCCGTTGCCATGGCTGATAATGATGTAGTTACCATAGCCCCCCATCCACCCGGTAGCCGCCACGTAACCAGCATCCGCGGCATAGATGGGCCTTCCGGTGGCCCCCCCGATGTCGATGGCCTGATGGCCCAGCCAGTAGCCCTGGGACACGTATCCGCTGGTGGGCCACATGAAGTTGCCCGAGCCCTGGGGGGCGTTGGCCGGGGGAGGAGCAGTGGCACTCACATACCTGGGGACAACCGGCCGGGTGCCCCCTGGCACGACCAACCGCTGGCCCGCCTGCAACTGGTACGGCTCAGTCAGATCGTTGAGTTCGCACTCGATGATGACGGACGGATCCACACTATAGCGCTTGGCTATGCCATCGAGGGTGTCGCCCGCCTTGACCTCGTGATAGGCGCCATCCAGGGGCAGAATGAAGAGCTCTTGGCCCACCAATATGTAGTCCGGCCACGTCTCCAGCTCGGGGTTGGACCAGAGAACGGTCTCAGGCCGGAGGCCGAAGCTGGCGGCGATTTTCCACACATTGTCGCCAGCCTGCACCACGTAGACGATGATCCCCTGTCGTCCTCTGTCCGGCACTATGGTTATCGGTGCCGCGCCCCTGGTGAGGTAGTCCGGGTTCTCCTGCCTGCCGGTACCCCAAGAAACGAACGCCACCTGCTCGCGTGGCACCACACCCAACTGGAAGGCCTCGCCCTTCCTCAGCCCCTCGATCCCCAGACCACCGCTGGAGAGCACGACCGCGACGGACAGGATGATGGCCAGATGTGACGCGTAACGCGTCGGGGCCAGATCGTCGCTCTTCAGCCAGCGGACGAGAGCGTTGAGGAGGTGCGGGATTCTACGTTGGGACGATGACTCTAGCATTTGGCCACTGTATACGACTCGCTTGTCGTCATAGGAGTTCCTTGTTGAGCTGCTCTAAGAACTCCTTGTTGTTCTTCGTCTTGGCCATGTAGCCCAAGAAGGGCCCTATGGCGTCGGTCCCTCCCCCCATCTGATCTATCATGTTCCGAATGGTCCACACCTTACTAAGGACTTCTGGCTCGAGAAGTAGTTCCTCACGACGCGTACCAGAACGCTCGATGTCGAAAGCTGGGAAGATTCGCCGTTCTGCCAACCGCCGGTTGAGGTGCAATTCCATGTTCCCGGTGCCCTTGAACTCCTCGTAGATCATGTCGTCCATGCGACTGCCGGTATCTATTATACACGTGGCGATGATGGTGAGACTGCCCCCCTCCTCAATGTTACGGGCGGCACCGAAGAAGCCCTTGGGAGGATAGAGGGCTGCTGGATCCAGGCCTCCAGACAGGGTGCGCCCACTGGGAGGCACGGTAAGGTTGTAGGCCCTGGAGAGGCGGGTAATACTGTCCAGAAGAATCGCGACGTCACGACCGCCTTCCACCAAGCGCTTGGCTCGGGCCAGGCACAGCTCCGCCACCTTGGTGTGGTTCTGGACCGGATCGTCGAAGGTAGAACTATAGACCTCGGCCTCCACCGAACGGTCCATGTCCGTCACCTCCTCAGGCCTCTCGCCCACCAAGCAGACCATCATGTGAATATCACGGTGGTTGGCCGTGATGCCGTTGGCGATCTGCTTCAAGACGGTGGTCTTCCCCGCCTTCGGAGGCGAGACAATTAGGCCCCGTTGTCCGCGTCCGATGGGAGCCAGGAGGTTCATCAACCGGGTGGTGAGTAGGCTCGGTGACGTCTCCAGATCGATAAGCTCGGTGGGGAAAATAGGGGTCAGGCTCTCGAAGGTCGGCCGTCGCTTGGCAGCCTCGGGATCGAGCCCATTAATCGCCTCCACTCTGAGAAGCCCGAAATACTTCTCAGAGTTCTTGGGCGGCCTCACCTGGCCTATGACCGTGTCACCAGTCCGCAGCCCGAATCGTCGAATCTGAGACTGGGACACATAGACGTCGTCAGGCCCGGGCAGCAAGTGATCCGATCGCAGAAAGCCTATCCCTTCCTGCACAATCTCCAGGACACCGCCGCCAAAGATGTGGCCTTGCTCCTCGGCTTTCGCCCTCAAGAGCCGGAATATGAGATCCTGCTTCTTGAGGCGACTGATGCCTGAGAGGCCCTGTCCAGTGGCCATGTCCCTCAGCTCATCAAGGGTCATCATCTCCAGCTCGGCGATGTTGAGCTTGCTAGGTTGTCTGGGCTCTGCTTCATCAGTGTTTTGACTGGATTCATCAATGGAATTCATAACGTTCCCTCTTTCGTTGGTTGCAAGCGATTGTCCAGATCCGATTTCAGATCAAGACAAGGAACTAAGAAGAACTACCGGTACATGGTCCCCTAGGCACGGTCAAGGAGTCGCGCTCTCACAGACACCTTTTTGGCAAGGGGTACAGCACAAGAGGGTTCTTTCATGGCGAATACGGGGTGGAAATCGATTCCAATGCGGTGAATCATTCGGTGAATCATTGATAGTATAGCATCTTTTACCACTCTCGTCAAGTCGACCACCTCGGCGCCAGTGACCGCATGAAGTGCGCACGGTTGACCGACGAAACCCTGGCAATTCAGCTCTCAGGGTGACCCCAGCAGCTCCGTCATCGCTGCGACCAACATGCACGGGGGCCGCATTCGTGACAGCGAGCGCTACACAACTGAGGCCGCCGGCCCAGGCGCGCACATCTAGCGCCGATCTCGGTACTGCGTCACCTACAGGCTGCGGGCGAAGAAGACCGCTATGTCCTGACTCGGATAGCACTGGTCGTTGAAGCCACAAAACGCGAAGCCGTGCTTCCGACAGAAGCATATGGCCGGATAGTTCTTGGTCTGGGTCTCGAAAAGCACAGTACGCAGGTTCTGCTCTTTGCCCCAGCGGAAGGCGCTTCTCAGCAAACCGCTGGCGATGCCCTGGCGACGCACCTTCCTCTGCACCCCTATGTCGTTAATCCATCCCACGGAGCGCCAAGGGTGCACAATCATGTTCAAGTAGCCTTGGATCTCCCCATCCTGCTCTGCGACGAGGAAACACTCCCCCCGCTGCCAATCCTCCACCAAACCGTCAGTGTCTCTCGGGGGTTTGGCTCGCACCGAGCGCGGCAGCCTTATGGTGTGAAAGGTAACCAGGATCTCTTCGTGGGGTCTTTCTTCGGTGCGGATCTGCCAGACGTGCTCGGTTGTGTAAGAAGTATCGATGAGAACACAGGCGCTGAGATCCTTGAGGTCTGCCCTGCGGACGATCATCTGTCGATCCCAGTCTTCTGCGAGAACGATTCGCCTAGCGGCAGCCCGTTCTTCACTAGGTAGGTGGGGACTCCGCTCGCCGCGAGACTGGCCACCACTTCCAGCGAACTCGCCGCGTCACCGAAGGTGCTAGCCTCCAGATGCACTGCCACCACGCCTATGCCTTTGCGCTTGAGGTCTCTCACCGCACCCACCCAGGACGTGTCTGTAGACGGAGTGATCACTATGGCACTTGATCCTCCGCCCAATTGGCTAGCCTCCACAGCCATGACCTCAGCAAGGCTGGCTCGTCCCTGAGCCCTAACTACGGAAAGCGACTCCAGGAACCGCACCAATTGGCGCTCGCCCCTGTCCACCTGCACCACTTCGCGCCGTTGCCCGTAGCTGATCATACCCAGTGCTCTCCTCTCAGACAGCAAGTGCTTGGCCAGCGAAGCCGCGATGGTGGCAGCGTACTCCTCGGTGCTCGGATGTGGTTGCACTGGTTGGGAAAGTAGGGGTGGCGCATCAAGAGAATCGAAGAGGAGTTCGTCCGAGTAGGAGCCTACCTGGACCGCCTCCTCCATGTCCACAAAGAGCCAGATGTCCGCCCAGGGATCGAGTTCGAACTCCTTGGAGATCAATCGCCCTCTGCGAGCCGTGGATAGCCAATGGATGCGATTGAAGCTATCCCCCGGCATGTACTCCCTGACGCCCGACACGTTGGTTGTTACGTGCTGGGCCTGGCGCTGAAGGGCATCCCCACCGGAGAGCCGTCCTACCGGGGCCCTGAAGTGGGGCACGTCTACTGTGGCTGGGTAGACCACAAGGGTGGAATAGAGAGGCAGCTCGCGCCTGATCTGGAAGAGCCCTAGAGGATCACTACTGACGAGGGTCACCGGCCCGAAGCTGAACTTGCCCCGCCGCTTGCATCGGGCAAGCACCATCCAACTGCGCTCCGAATGGGCCGGCAGCGCACTCAGCACACGATCCGCCCTGTAACCCCGCAGCTCGGAGTGGTCCTCGAACCCTACCCACAATTTGGGCAGTGGACCCTCATTTCGGATCAGCAACCTCTCCTGGATCAGCCCTCCCACCTGGGCTCTACTAGAGCGAAGGCCCCGAGACGCGCCAAGCCACCGGATGTTGAGCCAGGACCAGAGGAAGGATAGCCCGATGAGCGCCACCACGAGGTAGAGGGTGCGTGAGAAGAGCTCGTGTCCTGTAATCAGGGTCGGGACAAGAAGTAGCCCGAGCAGCACGAAGACTGCACGATTTGCCCTTATCCGCACCGCCAGTGCCTCTCCTGGGAAGCTGATCTCCCTACCCTTGCTTCTGAACCGGGGCCCCGGGTGCTTCAACGGCCTGTAGGAGCTCCTTGATCACCGTTCTGGGATCGACTTCCCTTATCTTGGCCGCTGGGTTGACAATGAGGCGATGTGCCAGCGTGGGCTCGGCCAGAACCTTCACGTCATCCGGGATCACGTAGTCCCGTCCCAGCAGTGCAGACCTGGCCTGGGAGGTTCTGTAGAGGGCCAGGGCTCCGCGCGGACTGCTACCCAAGTAGACATCAGGGTGCCCGCGAGTGGCTCCCACTATTGACACGACATACTCTTTTATGGCATCGTGGACGTACACCGCCTTGATGCTCTCCTGCACCTCCACCAGTTCGCTTGCACCCACCACCTGGTCTACGCTCTCGATGGGGTGAACGTACTGCTGCGCCTCCAGAATCCGTATCTCGTCGGCGGGACTGGGGTAGCCCAGGCTGATGCGCATCAGGAAGCGATCCAGCTGGGCTTCGGGCAGGGGAAACGTGCCTTCATACTCGATGGGGTTCTGCGTCGCCAGCACGAGAAAGGGCCTCTCTAGGGGATGCGTCACACCATCCACCGTCACCTGATGCTCCTCCATCGCCTCCAGCAAGGCGGACTGTGTCTTTGGAGTGGCACGGTTGATCTCATCAGTGAGAACGATATTCGCCATCACCGGCCCGGGGCGAAACTCGAATCGGCCCGTGCTCTGATCGTAGAAAGAGACGCCTGTTACGTCACTCGGCATCATGTCGGGAGTGAACTGGATCCGCTTGAAGGAGCAGCCCAGGGACTTGGCAATGGCTTTGGCCAGCATCGTCTTCCCTACCCCGGGGACATCATCGATCAGCAAGTGCCCCTGACAGAGCAAAGCGATGAGAGCCAACTGGACCTCATCGTGCTTTCCGATGATCACCCTCTCGACGTTGTCTACGATCCTCTGGGCCGTTGCCTGAACTCCATCCATAGATCATTGCTCCCTAGGGTGTAGCCGGCCTGACGCAGTCTCCTCCACCCGCCTTGGCATCGTACAAAGCGTTGTCGGCACTTCTTATCAGCTCGTCTTTCACCTTGGCGTCGGTGGGATAGCTTGCCACTCCTATGCTAATGGTCATGGAGCGATCCTCACCCGCCAGGCCCCCACTGTGTCCGGCTTCTAGCACTCTGACCAGCCGGCTCAACCGGTTGGCAGTAGTCATGGCATCAGTCTTGCCCGTTTCTACCAAGATGATGGCGAATTCGTCGCCTCCGTACCTCGCCACGGCATCGCAGTTGCGAACCGAGGCCTTGAGCGTCCAGGCCACCTCCTTCAACACTTGATCGCCAGCTTGATGCCCGAGCCGGTCATTAATCACCTTCAAGTAATCCAGATCTACCATCAGGAGCGAAAGGGGTCGCCGAAATCGATCGGATCGAGAGATCTCCGCCGCAAGAAGCTCCTCGAACGCGCGCCTATTGTATACCTCAGTCAGCCCGTCGAGCTGTGAGAGGCGCTTGTAGAAGTCCCTCTCTCCCGCTGCCTGAAGAAGCCTCCGCTTCTCCAGTGCCTTGTCCACGACAAGCCTGATTCGATCGACGTTGAAGGGCTTGCTGATGTAGTCATAGGCACCGAGCTTCATCACTTCCACGGCAGACTCTACCGAGGCGTACGCGGTAACGATGATTACTTCGCACAGGGGGTCAAGCTCCTTGGCCTTGCCGAGAACCCCTATGCCATCAACACCCGGCATCTTCAGGTCCGTAATGACGAGGTCGAAGGAGTCCTCCTCCAGTCTGGCTATCGCCTCCGGCCCGCCGTGGCACACCTCCACGTCGCTCCGCTCTCCATCGAGGACCCTCTTCAGAAACCTGCAGACCACCTCCTCGTCATCCACAACGAGAATCCTGGGTGGACTCTCTTTCCTCTCCTCCTCATTCGACTCTTCGGCGTTCAGACCTTGATTGAGATGAGCTGCAGCGTCGTCAGCAGTTCTCGGCGGGGATGTCATCACGTCCTCTCCCAGATCCGGCGAATGGGACGAAGTCTTGGGGGAACGATCCACATTATACCAGACTATGGGCGCTCACGCAAGCCCCTGCACGTCCAGCGCGGCACCGGCATGCCACGACACTTGACTCTGAACCTCCGCATGGGGCGCGAGCGCCTGCGGTCTCGGCCGGACAGTCGGACCGCATTCCCTCGGGTCCCAGCCCGTGCTTGCACGTGCCATGCTCCGAGGACCCGGGGCCAAGCCGCCACTGAACACCTGGAGCAGCCACGCCAGTCAGATCTCTGCTCGCAAGACCCTCAACGATCGGACGCTGTTGCGAGCTCAACCGCCTTTCCATTGTCAGTGCCTATGCCGTGTGGTAAAATAGCCACGAGTAGCCATCCCTAGAGATGAAGTGAAATGCACGGAGCGCGGATTCTCGTAGTTGACAGCGACACCCGCAGCCTGGAGTCCAGCACACGCATCTTGGAGCGAGAGGGTTATCAGGTCACGAAGGTCGATAACGGACCCGGGGCGATCGACCTGGCCCTCCGCAACAGCTTCGACCTGATCCTGAGCGATCTCACAACGAGTACCGAGAGCGGCCTGGACGTGGTGAGAGCTGTCAAGGAGAAGGATCCTCTCACGGCCCAGGTGGCTGTAGTTGGCCCGACCGCCATGGACGCGGTCATCCGCGCGTTGCGGACGGGAACGGATGACGTCGTCATCGGGCCTTTCTCAGACGAGGAACTTCGGGAAGTGGTAGCCTCTGCTCTCGCCAGAGGACGCGCACGGCGCAAGAGTATCCGTTTCAGCGCTCTCATCTCGCTGTATGAGCTGAGCAAGTCATTCATGGGGATGACCAACCTGGAGAAATTGCTCGCCGAGATTGTAGAGGTCAGCTGCCGGCAGACCGGCGCAGACCGGGCCTCTCTGATGCTCGTGAACGAAGACGCCCAGACGATGACTATCCAGGCAGCCGTGGGCCTTCCCCAGGAAGTTATCGAGACAACCAGCATCAGGTTGGGCGAGGGCATCTCGGGCATTGTAGCCCAGCGACGTCAGGCCGTCGTCCTGGACAACACTTCATCACCAGGCGCTGAGTTCAGGGAACTGATGAAGCGGGACCTCATCTCCTCGGCGATCTGCATACCGCTCACCGTGAGAGATGACCTGATCGGGGTACTCAATCTGAGCAAGCTGGGGCACAACACCCCCCCCTTCACCGCAGGTTCTCTCGAACTCGCCTCCGTCCTGGCAGGACAGGCAGCCATCGCCATCAAGAACGCGCGCCTGTTCGAAGAGGCTCAAAGGGCATATACGGAACTCAAGAAGCTGGACGAACTGAAGAGCGAGTTCATAAACGTGGCCTCTCACGAGTTACGGACGCCTCTCGCCGTCCTGCTGGGCTACGCATCTCTGTTGGACGAGCAAGCGAATGAGACCACCAAGAAATACACTCAGGCAGTGATCCATGGCGCCGTTCACCTCAACAAGCTGGTGACCGACATGCTCAACCTCCGATATCTGGATGCCGGAGAGATGAAGCTGGAGCTGCAACCCGTACAGGTCTCAGCTCTGGTGCAGGCGGTGGTTCAAGAGCTGGGCTTCCTGGCCGAAGAGAAGGGGCAGTCGCTCACACTGGACGTGCCGGAGGGCACGTCTTCCATCTGGGCTGACGCCAGCAAGCTACACCTCGTCCTGTCCAATCTTGTGTCCAACGCTATCAAGTTCACCCCCCAGGGTGGCAAGATCGAGATCGCAGCCCGGATGGACGAAGACGAACTCACTATGTCGGTGCGTGACACAGGGATCGGCATCGCCGCCGAGGAGCTCGACAGAGTATTCGACCGCTTCTATCAAGTGGGTGAATCGCTCCGAAGAGAGTATCCGGGTCTCGGTCTCGGCCTATCTATCGTGAAGGAACTAGCGGAACTACATCAAGGAAGGGTCTGGGTGGAAAGCGAGGCGGGAAAGGGGAGCACCTTCTTCTTTACGGTCTCGCGTCGCCTTCACCCATCTTCGAAAACTCATCAGACGGAGCGAAAGGACAACGTGGGATGATATCCGCCACCGAGTTGAGAAAAGGGGTCACATTCGAACTAGATGGAGAGCTTCATCGCGTGCTGGAGTACCAACACTCATACCTAGGACGTGGAAGCGCCAACGTGCGCGTGAAACTGCGGAATCTGCGCACCGGGCGCACCATCGAGCGCAACTTCGGGACTAGCGAGAAGTTCCAGGACGTGCGGTTGGAGCTTCGCCAGGTGCAGTACCTGTACGGTGATGGTGACCTCTACTACTTCATGGACACGGAGACTTACGAACAGCCGGCGCTCTCCGCAGACACCCTCGGACAAGACGTGGGCTTTCTGAAGGAAGGGATGGTTCTCTCTCTTTCCATGTACGAGAGTCAGACGGTAGAGATAGAGCTACCGGTCACCGTAGACCTAGAGGTGACCCAGACCGAGCCCGGCGTCAAGGGAGACACGGCGACGGGGGCCACAAAGCGCGCCATCCTGGAGACGGGTCTGGCGGTTCAAGTGCCGCTCTTTGTCGATGAGGGAGATGTCGTGCGCGTGGACACCCGCACGGGAGAGTACCTGACCAGGGTCTAAGCCCGGCCTTCACCTGTATCGCGCCTCTCTACTGCACCACAGGGGCCCAGCGAGACCTGTGGCCGCGCATTCCCTCCGGCAAGCCGACCGAGTTCCGCCCTGAGGCCATCGAGCAAGGACGTGGACAACTCGCTCTCGAGCCCTGGGAAAGTGAAGTGTATCTCCGTGTCGTTGCGACGGAGTTCATTACCCAGGGGGTACTCCACTTCGACCAGCCCCTTGACCAGGTGCAAGGTTTCGGGATCAGGGCGTTCCAGAACAACCGTCAGAGTACACCAGGAGAGACGATGCCTTTGCGGCCAGACGCCCTCGATGAGAGCGTGCGCCGTGCTGGACTTGTATAGACCGGACAGCGTCCAGCAGTGCTCCCAGAGACTCGTCTGGCTCCCGCCCCTCGGAGTTTCCACCAGTACCTTGCCGCATGCCCACCGAGCGATGGCCCTCACCCCGAGCCATCTCACCGCTGCCCTTTCCTCCCCTTCCAACTCGGCCCCTTGATCGAAACCACGGAGCGGAGCCATCGCCTCTTCGCTCCGGGCGCAGAGCCGGCTCTTCCAGAACCAGGATCCCAAATCCCCTGGGCCGTCTTTCCTTATGTTGTTGATCTCCAACAGTTGGTTGGCCAGCACCTCGCAGCAGAGCTCCCGGACGGCCGCCAGGTGCTCCACGTTGCAGCGAGACCGCGGCGTGCCCCGCACCTCTTCCCGTTCGTGGATCGCGCGGAACAACCTCACCTCTGGTGACAGCAACCCTTCGGGATGCCAGGTTCGTCCCTGCATCTCCACCAGGTCCGCTACGAAGGGGAGTTGATCCAGGCCTTCGTGGAAACCCTCTGTGGAGATGAAAGGAGGCTCCATCCCCTCCAGCCCTCTTTCTCCTTGGATCTGCCACTCCCAATCGGCGAGCACTCCTCTCGCCAGGCATCCCACTCGCTCCTCGGCCTCCAGGCGATCGGGCGCACCCACGGAGCGGAGATCGCCCAGCACCGCTTCCAGTCTGCGGGAGGCGGCATCCACCCATGCACGGTCATCCCCCGTCAGTGTATCTGTCTTCTCTCCCAGGAGAGAAGCAACCGCCCTTTCCTGATCGGTGAGGGAGTAGTTGCGCAGAGCGTAGAGCAGGGCTGACAAAGGACGAATCTCAGACCCGAGGGAAGGGTCCATCCCTCTGGTCAAGCGCCGCAGGATCAAGTGGTGGGGAAAAGCACTGCCGGCCGAGACAAATTCCGTGCTGAGCTTCCCCAGCTCGTGGATGAGAACGCCTATCTCGTTCAGGAGGATCGCGTTGCGGACTTCGGGGCTGCCCAGAACCCTCAGCGCTTCACGGCCGGTCATTGATGCCTGCTCAGAACCGAGTATCGGGCGCTCGCCAGAGTACACCATTTTGCACCGGTTGTGTCGTGGTTTTCAGAATCGGACAGTGCCCTCGACCACCGGAACAACCTGACCACCCACCCTGACCCTGGTGACCTCACCCCCTGAGCGATCCACCAGGAGAAACAGGGTGCTGGGTCTACCCATCTCCGCCCCCTGCTCACTCACGAAGTAGTTGGTGCCCTCTGATGCCGCCACCGCCTCATGATGCACCAGATATGCCCCCAGAGTGCCATTCGCACTCCCCGTCGCTGGATCCTCGGGGACCCCGAGGGCGGGAGCGAACAAGCGTACATGCACCGTGGCTTCGGGCCGCTCGGTCTCGAAGGTGAACACCAGCACCGTATCCGTCTCCAGGGGTTCGCACACACGCCTGAGAGCACCGACGTTGAGCCTGCTGGGATCCATCTCTTGCACTTCGACCAGGGAGCGAATGGGAACCATCAGCGACGGTATGCCCGTGGACACTACCTGCACCGGCAGTCCTGTCTCCGTGATCGCCTCCGCCGGGACCCCCAGAGCGGCGGCCAAATCGTCGATGTCCTCCATTACGTCCAAGAACCTCGGCCGGTCGCTGGTGATCACCACCCGCTGCACCAAACCTTCGGCGACCTCCAGACCGGCGGGCAGCACGCCCACGCCGAGCTCGAAGCGTACCTCCGTTACCGGCTCCGTCAGCTCCACCCGACCCAAATGCGCCAGCACCCAATGAGTACCCACCACCGGGTGCCCGGCGAATGGGAGTTCCGCAGCGGGAGTGAAGATGCGGACCCTGAAGTCGGCGTCTGGGTGAGAGGGCGGCAGCACGAACGTGGTCTCGGACAGATTCATCTCTCGGGCCAGCTTCTGCATTTCCTCAGAGGTCAAACCCTCAGCATCAGGAAAGACTGCCAGTGGGTTGCCTCCAAAGGCCACGTCAGTGAACACGTCCACCTGTACGAACCGATACTCCTTCATCTCTGATTCCTCCTCGCCCACTCTCAAGAGAGCATACCTCTGAGGGACAACCGGTTGTCGCCAACGGCTGCGGCCCATCGACCGGGACACGATCCTCCGAGGGGGATCACCACAGCCCTCCGATGTCTCGCTGTCCCCGTCCAGCGCATTCCACAACAAAAAGAGCGAGGTTACAACACCCCGCTCTTTTTCCCCAACGCAGACCCGCTACTGACGGCCACATCTCCCGCAGATCTCCGGCAGTACCGGCCTCTTCGGGCCTCACAGAGAATCCGCCCCCCTCAGCACTGAAGCTCGCCACGCACGGTCTTGTATAGCTCATCGGCCCCCAGTTCCTCCAAGGTGTAGCACTCCGCCCCCAGGTGGAAGGCCAGTTCCTGGGCCAGCCCACGGTCAAAGGACTTGTGTTCCGTGTTGATGACCACGGAGCGAATGTTGCTGCGATGCATCAACTGCGCCATCTTGCACCCCTCCTCGTGCGGTGTCATGCCCGTCATGGACACGTTTCCTGCGCCGTCGGTGAGGAGAATCATGAGTGGCATCACCTGGGGATTGCGGCGGATCTCGCGCATGAACACCTGATAGCTCAATTGCAGACCGCTGGAAAGAGGGGTCTTGCCGCCCACGGCGATGTCCTGAAGCATCTTCCCTGCCAGCTTCACGCTGGAGGTTGGTGGCAGCAGCAACTCGGCGCCGTTCTGACGGAAGACTACCAGTCCCACCCTATCACGGCGCTGATAGGCATCCTGAAGGAGCGAGAGTATGGCCCCCTTGGTAGCCACCATGCGCTCAGCCGCTGCCATGGACCAACTGGCATCCACCACGAAGAGCACGAGATTCGCAGCCCGAGCCACTCGGACCTTCCGCCGCAAGTCATCTCTAACTATGGCCACGGCCACGTCGGAGGGCTGTCGGTTGACTTGATGCGGTGCTGCCTCGCGTACCGTGGCATCGAAGGCGATGTCCTCCACCCTTCCATCCATGGGTCGGCTGAACACGTATCGCCCTCGCTTGCGGTTGGTGCGCGTCAGGCTACGGCGGCCTGAGGTACGTCTGGACAGACGGTCCAGGGGTGTGCTGAGGCGCGGCACTCTCAGCGGAATGCCCACAGGGACCGGCACGCCACGACCGGTTGAGGAGCCAGTGATATCCTCAGCATCCTGCTGTCTCTGGGGAGCAGACTGCTGCGGGGGGTACTCCTCCGCTCCCTGCTCATCGTTGCTCAGGTCTTTTTTTTTACCCGCAGCGGGGACTTCTTGCACCATCGGCGCCATCTGGTCCGATGCGCCGACCTCCAGCCCGCGGAGTTGCTCCCGCAGCTGTTCCAGGCGGGCCTCGCCGTGCTGGAGGGGATGCTTCTTCAGGCGGTGCGGCAGAGCTAACTCAGCTGCCAGCAAGATGTCTCTCTGAGTGATCCTGTCCCTTCCCTCGAAGGCGGCATGGGCCACGCTGGCCTTCAGGATCACGATGTCCCCTCGATGACCGTCCACGCCCAGCTCCGCGGCTAGCTGCGCGATGGCTGAGAGCTCAGCGTCCGTGTACGAGACTCTGTGCAGGAGATCTCTGGCGCGGGTGATCTGCTGTGCCAGCCGTTGCTCCTCTTGTTGCCACGCGCGATAGAAGCCGACGGGATCCCTTTCGTACTGGATGCGGCGAATGAGTATCTCCTTGCGCGCCCCCGGCTCGGAGATCCCACTGATCACCACGCAGAGTCCAAAGCGATCCAGGAGTTGAGGGCGTAACTCACCTTCTTCGGGGTTCATGGTCCCTACCAGGATGAACTGCGCAGGATGAGAGAAAGAGATACCCTCCCTCTCCACGACATTCACCCCCATGGCTGCCGAGTCCAACAAGACGTCTACCACGTGATCGTCCAGCAAGTTGACCTCGTCCACGTAGAGCATGCCCCGATTGGCTGTCGCCAGGACCCCTGGCTCGAATCTCTTCCGTCCAGTCTTGATGGCGTTCTCAATGTCCAGGGTGCCGACGACCCGGTCCTCGGTGGCGCTCACGGGCAGGTCAATAATCCGGATGGCCCGGCTCGCCACAGGCAGCTTCTCCCCGCCACCGTATCGTTCCGCGCACGAGTCACACATCGCCTCGGGCCGGTGAGGATCACAGCTGAAGGGGCAGTCAGCTACTATTTCGATGTCGGGCAACAGGGTAGCAAGGGCCCGCGCAGCTGTAGACTTGGCGGTACCCCTCTCGCCTCGGATGAGCACACCACCTATCAGCGGGTTGATGGCATTGAGGATCAGGCCACGCTTCATCGGTTCCTGGCCGACGATTGCTGTGAAAGGAAAGATCGGTATCACCTAGGCATGCCCCCTGAGAGCTTAGGTTCTCGTCCCATACAGAGATGCGAGGGGATGACTCCGCAGACATCTGCGGAAGTGACCCCCTCCACCCTTACAAGTATACCAACTCGCGCGGCGCCTGTCAAAGCCTATCCGGCTTGGGAGAGACCGCCTCCCGCCTGACCTTCACGGCTGCCCAGTGATTTCAACCCTCCCGAAGGTTGAGAACCTCGGGAGGGTATACTGCCCCGGCCGAGCTCTGCGACCCCTTTCCCGCAATCCCCCAGTTGGGTCTTGTCCCCCTCCGGACTGTGTGCTATACTGGTGGCCGACCCCCGAGCTCTCTCGAACCAACGATCAAAGATATGGAGGATATGGCTGTGTCGATCCTGTTCGATCCGGGTACCATCGGCAGACTGCAACTCAGAAACCGGCTGGTGCGCTCCGCCACGGCGGAGCACATGACCGATGCGGAGGGAAGGCCGGAGAAACCTCTCGCTGACCTGTACGGCGAGTTGGCCAGGGGCGGTGTGGGCCTCATCATCACCGGTCACTGCTTCGTCCACGAGGGAGGGCGCTGCCAGGTGCAGATGACCGGGGTCCACAGGGACGAACTCATCCCGACCCTGGAGGTGCTCACTACCGCCGTCCACGACGAGGGTGGGTTGGTAGCCATGCAGATCAACCACGGAGGCCGGGAGTGCCGCGGGGATGCTATCCCAGGTCCGGCCGTGGCTCCTTCTCCCGTGCCCACGGCCAAAGGAAAACAGCGTCCGGAACAACTGAGCGAGGAGGGGATCGAGGAGATCGTGGCTGCCTTCGGAGACGCCGCGGGGCGAGCTCAGGCCGCAGGCTTCGACGGAGTCCAGATCCACGCCGCCCACGGCTACCTGATCAACCAGTTCAACTCACCCGCCGCCAACTGGCGTACAGACCGCTGGGGAGGCACTCCTGCGCGCAGGATGCGCTTCCTGGAAGAGGTAGCCGCGGCCGTCCGGGACCGTGTAGGCAACGACTACCCGGTACTGATCAAGCTGGGGATGGAGGATTCCGCACGTGACGGACTCACCCTGAAGGACGGCGCGGAGATCGTCAGGCACCTGGCAGACTGGGGAATCGATGCCCTGGAGGTCAGTGGAGGCATCGGCGGAACCAGCGTGCGCAAGGACATCCTCCGTGTGGAGGACGAGGGCTACTTCCTCGACGCCGCCCGGGCGGCTCGAGAGGCTACCGACCTCCCCATCATCCTGGTGGGAGGCATGCGGTCCAAACAACTAATGGAACAGATCCTGGAAGAAGGAGCGGCCAACTTCATCTCCATGTCCCGGCCCCTCATCCGTGAGCCTGACCTGCCCAAACGGCTCTTCGGCGGTCAGGAACGCTCTACCTGTATCTCCTGCAACCGGTGCTGGCCACCGCCTGGAGAGTACGGCATCGCCTGTAGGGATCCCAACAAAGGGGACTAGGGGGCTACTGGCGGGTCACCCGTCTGAACACGACCCGCCAGGAGCGGTGGGGTGTCTCCGCGGGGCAATCGGCGGCAAAGGAAAGCCCCTGGGTCACCTGGCTCCTGCCCTCCGCCGCCTGAACAGTGTAGCTGCCAGGGGCCGTCACCAGGTAGTCGGCAAAGCCAGGGCCTATCTCCGGCTTCAGGCCAGTGAAGAACCAATCCTCGACGCCCGGCCCCTTGACCACTATCTTGACTCCTGCGACCCCCCGATCGTTTTCGTCCCGGACATGGACGAGGATATAGTCCCCATCGCGATCGCTGCTGCACCCCAGATCGCTCTGTTCCACCAGCTGGTAGTCGAAGTCCGTGGCCACGGTGGGGGTGGGTGTGTCCTCGGGGGGTGTTGTTGGGGTGTAGGTTGGTGTGGGCAGCGGCTGCGTCGCTGTTGAAGTCGGCTCAGGAGGGAGCTGCGTTGGCGTCGGCGAAGGCTCGGCAGGCGTCTCCGTCGCTGTCGGGATCACTTGCTGGGTGGGCGTGGGCTCAGGGGTAGGGATCAATTCAGGGGTGGGCGTCGGCTCCTGTACGTATGGCAGCAGCGCGACGTCTGTGACCCCCAGGTCGTAAGCCAACCGAGCCAGGCTGCGCGTCTCTCCTGTGTAGCCCGCCTCGCCGTACCTCTGAAAGAGGCCCAACACCGACTGCTTGGCGTCCTCCAACCCCAGTTGCCCGAGCCTGAGAGAGGCCAACCCCAGGTCTCTATCCTGGGCGTAGGCCGCTGCGATCATGACCACGTAGTCATCCTTGTGTTCCTGACGCAGATCAACCGGATCGGTGTCGTAGTACTCCACCGGCCAGACCTGCCAGGTGATGAGCAGACCCAGAATCAGGCCCACAACGATGCCCACCGGGACGAAGAGGAGATGCCCGCGCTTGAGACCTGCCAACATGCCAACCGTTCCCTATGGCTGATAAGTACGCTGGAAAGTAAGGAAGAAACAAGTGTGATGTTTACCGTACGGATCCTGTCGAATTCCCAGGCCCATACCATAGATCTTGTCACTCGGCTCGTTATCGCCGATGTAGACGTTGTAGGACCCCAGCAGGTCATTCATCACGAAGTTGTACGCGTACTCTTCCCCGAGCTTGTCGGGCATCGGGTAGCCCTCCTCTACCGGGCGACCTCGCGATAAGTCACGTCGAGGTGAGAGTGATCCGTGAGTGCCACCCATCCAAGTCCTTCAACACAATCGCTGGGGATGCCATCCATAACCCACACGGCATGATAACCTCGCTGCCCCAGCTCCGGCGAGTAGGCACTGCCGGATCCCATGGTGTAACAGGCCTCACCATTCTCGTTGGTGTACACGATATGAGCGCTGGATCGGCACGCCCCAGAAGTGTCAACCAGACCCTCCTCCGGAAAGCCGAAGAAGGCAACCGGCACATTCACTTTGTAGTTGCCATTCCGGTCCAGCACCGTTACCCGTATTGTGTGACTGTAGGACTCCCATAACGTGGTGACCGCATAGACGACGCCCTGCGGACACTGGGGCGTCGGCACTATGCCCACTGCGCCGAAGCTGTCCAGCACCCAAGACCAATCTCTGAGCTGGGCCGCTATGTCTCGAACGGTGATACCCGGCCGGCCGGGGCAGCTTCCCCCGGGCTGTGAGGTTGCAGATGGCGTGCTGCTGGGCCCACCCACGGTGGGCGTTGGCGTGGGTGGCGCCGGAGTGAAGGTCGGTGTCGGCCCCTGGGGCGTGCTCGTGCCCGCTGGAGGTGTGCTGGTAGGCGGCACCTTGGTGAACGTGGGAGTCGCTGGCGCGGAAGTCGAAGTCGGCGTCGGCGGCACCCGAGTTGCGGAAGGCACCACGGTGGGTGTCTCGGTCACTGTCTCTGTCGGCGTGGAGGTGGGCACTTCAGTAGCGGTGGGAGTGAAGGTGGGTACCGGCGTTGGCGTGGCCACGTAGGCCAGCATGACCTCAGTGCTGGAGCCCAGGGCGTCGGCCAACATCACGAGATTTCGCGTCGTGGTGGGGTCCCTGCCCTCCTGAAGGTAACGCTGGGCCACATCGGCCACGACCTGGGCGACGTCATCCTCCTCCAGCTTGGCCAGCCTGTCCTTGGCCTGCTCCAGGTCTCCGTTCAGGGCGTGCGCGGCGCTTACCAGGACGATGTATTCTTCCTTGTGCTCCTGTTTCAGATCGACGGGATCTGTGTCGTAGTACTCTACCGGCCACAGACCCCAGCCGATGAGAAACCCCAGGCCCACACCCACGGCCGCCCCGACCAACAGCAGCGCCAGCACTGCCCTTGAAGCCTTCATACCTTGCTCCACCGCGCCACGCCATCAACAAAAGAGAACCGACGTTCAACCGTCATGCGGTTTGCTGCCTCGTCGGTTCGTCAGACTTGTCTCGCCGTCGCACGACCATTTCATGCGCGACTCACATCTCGGTATCCTAGCTGAGCTACTGGAAAGCTGCTATAATGACCCATGCCGAAGGTGGGACTCGAACCCACATGAGGGTTGCCCCTCAACGGTTTTTGAGACCGTCGCGTCTGCCTGTTCCGCCACTTCGGCGCTCAGTTTGGTGGAGTATAGACCACGGAGCGCGATAAGTCAAGTGGACGAAAAGACTCTGATTGCCGCTGCCAGACAGGGCGACACCCATTCCTTCAACCAACTGGTGTCGCACTACCAGGACATGGTCTACAACGTGGCCTACCGCATCCTCGGGGATACCGAGGCAGCGGCCGACGCCAGTCAGGAGACCTTCCTCTCGGCATACCAGGCTGTGTCCAAGTTCAAGGGCGGTTCTTTCAAAGCCTGGTTGCTGCGCATCGCCACTAACGCCTGCTACGATCAACTCCGGGTTCATCAGCGACGGCCGACCAGCTCACTGGAAGCGACCTACACTGACAGCGATCCTTCTTCCCACTTCGTCAACGGGGGCGAGACCCCCGAGGAGCACACCCTGCGACGAGAGCTTGGCCAGGCCATTCAGCAAGGCATTCAGACTCTCCCTCCTGACCAGCGCGTGACCCTGGTGCTGTCGGACGTGCAGGGCCTGAGCTACAACGAGATTGCCCAGCTCACCCATACCTCCGTAGGCACCGTGAAATCGCGCCTCAACCGCGCGCGGACCAGGCTACGCGACTGTTTGCTCGAACAAGGGGAACTTTTGCCCGCTCGCTACCGTCTTAGGGGTGAGGGCTAGGATGTCTTTCCTACGTAAGAAATCCGACCATCAATGGGTAGGGGAATCCCTCTCTGCATACATTGACGGCGAGCTTGCGGGGCGCGAGCGGGCCCGGGTGGAGCAACACCTGAAGGAGTGCCAGACCTGCGCTGAGAATCTCCGCACGCTTCGACAGACCGTGGCTCTGCTGAAGGAGCTGCCCGTGATACCTGCGCCGCGCTCCTTCGCCGTCCGTCCAACAGTGGTCAGGCCGAGGCCTGCACCAGCACCATCGGCCTGGGGCTACGGGCTGCTCAAAGGAGCCACCGCTATCGCGGCGCTTCTTCTCGTACTGCTCATCGGCGGCGATGTAGCCCTGCACGTCTTTGGAGGACCGCTGGTTTCCTGGGCGCCGGCCGCTCTCGCGCCAGAGGTGGCACTAGCACCCTCCTACGAGCCTGAGATGGCGCCAGCTCCCATGGAAGAGGCGCCGATGCTGGGCCAAGCGAAGGAGACCGAGGAACTACAGGCTACGCCTTCCGAGAACGCGCAGGAGGTTGCACCGACCGCACCCACTGAGCCTGCTGCCGCCTACGAGGTTGCAGAGGAGACAGCCACCCTGCCACTCGGGGCAGGAGGTGACCAACCCGCCGGGACCCCCGCCGCCGAGGGGACCCCAGAGCCGCCATCTGGAGCAGGGGCAGTGGAAGGCTCCGAGACCCCTACCCCTGTTCCTGCGGAACCAGCGCCCATTCCCACTACTGGCGAGGTCATGGTGCCTACGTCATCGGCTCCGCCGCCGGCTGCTACCCCTGCCGAAGAGGGGGAACAGCGTGCCGTTGTCCCTGCACCCGAGGAAACGCCTCAGATGCTGGCCATGGCGGACGAGTCCGAAGGGGAGGTCTCTGGACAGACCCCATCCCGGCCAGCGGGCGAAGCCGCGCCTCTGTCGCCCCTGCGCCTCGCGGAGTTCATGGCTCTTGGCCTGCTCGCCGTGCTTGTGCCCGCCACCGCGGTCTCTGCCTGGTGGAGGCGCAGGACCAGATAGCAGAGGCTCGTCAAAGCTCCACCGCTCGCCGCTCTTGCCCTTATGCCCATCGGGACACCGCACCCGCCGCGCAGCGCGCCCGGCGTCCTAGCGCTTTGTGGTCCCCTTCGCCAGGCTGCGGCATCTCCACAGGTTGCCGAGCGCCGTAGCTGCCCTCTCTGGAGCGGGGTAGTTGGGCACGCCCGCTTCCTCGAGAGATCGAATGCCTTCTTGCCACAGCTCGCCGGGTGCGGAGAGACAGCACGTAATGGGCTTCTGGCTTGCCCAGCTCTTGAGGACCCCCGACAAGCTCTCCACCGCGCCGATGTTGGCCGACGCGTAGGCTATGCACAGCACCACGCCGTCCACGTTCGGGTCGCCCAGAGAGGCGTCGGCCACCTCGGCGATGGCCTGCGGACTGTACCAGGCAGGACCCATGTCCACGGGGTTGCTTCTCAGGGCCAGAGGAGGTAGGGCCGCGTTGATCCTGGCTTGCGTCTCCTCAGAGAACGTCGCCAGGGCCAGGCCCATCTCTTCACAGACGTCGCAAGCCGCCATGCCCGGCCCGGCCTGCCCCGACAGCACCGCCACCCTGTTACCCTCTGGGAGCGGGCAGGTGTCCAGAGCCTTGGCTGCATCCAGCAGTTCCTCCAGGCTGTGCACAGCCAACATGCCGGTCTGCCTGAAGGCCCCCTGGTAGACCTTGTACTGCCCGGCCAGGGAACCCGTATGGAACTGGGAGGCCCTGTCGCTGACCTCAGACCTCCCCACTTTGTAGACCACAACTGGTTTCGTGCCCCTGACGCCCCTGGCCACCTGCATCAGCCGATGTGGGTCGTCGACGCCCTCCATGTACATGGCGATCACACGGGTGGTCTCGTCCTCCGCCAGGTACTCCAGCAGCTCGGCGAACCCCAGATTGCAGCGGTTGCCCACCCCGATGATCTTGGCGAAGCCCACATTCTGCTCCAGGGCCAGGAAGGCCAGCATGTGCGCCATGCCTCCACTCTGGCTGATGAGGCTGACGCCACCCTTCCTCACCCGGGAGAACTCAGGTGTGAAAGAGGCGTTCAGGTCCTGATGGAGATTGACCATGCCGAAGGTGTTGGGGCCAATGATGGGGGTACCGGCCTCGTTGGCCAGCCTGGTTATCTCCTCCTGGAGTTGCGCTCCCTGCTCGTCCTCGATCTCCTTGAAGCCCGCGGTGATGAGCACGATGCCCTTGACCCTCTTGTCTGAGCACTGCCGGACCATGTCGGGCACTGCCTGTGCAGGCAGCACGACTATGGCCAGGTCCACGTCCTCGGGAACGTCCGCGATGGAGGGGTAGGCCTGCATTCCGAACAACTCCGCCTCTCCAGGGTTGACGGGAAAGATGGCACCCTGGAAGCCACCTTCAGTCAGGCTCTTCATCACGTGGTATCCCAGCTTACCCGGGTTCTTCGACGCCCCGATGACCGCAACCCCTAGGGGGTCGAACAGCCGGCGCAGGTTCTCAACTTTGATCGTCATCTACTCCCTCTCCTGGAATACGGGTCGCGACACCTGATCGCGCAGCAATCTCTAGGCAGGCCATTGTAGCGCCTTGAGACTACGGAGTCAAGCCTCTTCACGCTCATGTTGTGAGACACAGTTGCCACAGTGGGAGCCAACTGCCCGGGCAGTGGATTGCCGCACGACAAACACTGTAGTAGCATGTGACTGGAATGGAGGGAGTCCACAGCGCGGGGCCCCTGGCCAGCGACGGCTGGCCACACACCTGGTAGAGAGGTGCGGCCTAGCCAGCGTAGAGTGGTCCCGCCTCTTCCGAGCGCAACAGAGTGAGACGGTGGAAAGGGTCTAGCCGAAGCCGCGATCGGAGTCGAGTGGAGGAGAGATGGAAGACTACATACAGGTACTGGTCAGCATAGACAGTGAGGAGAGGGCGCACGGGCTGCAACGCTTGATCCTCGAGCACCGAGCAGCCGCCTGTGTTCAGGTTCTCGGCCCCATCTTCAGCGCCTACTGGTGGCAAGGCCAGATCGAAGAGGCGCAGGAATGGCTCTGCCTGGCCAAGACTCGCCGCAGCGAATACCCTCGGCTGGAGTCCCTGGTCAAGGAAAACCATCCCTACGAGACTCCCGAAATCGTGGCCATTCCCATCCTGGCGGGGAGCGAGGAGTACCTGGCCTGGATCGAGGCGGAAACGAGACCCTGAGAGCCGTCCCTCGCTCTGCATCACGGGAAGGGTCTCGCCCGCTCTGTGAGCACAAGAGGCTACGACGAACTGGAAAAAGGGCGTGGGAACGGCCACGCAGGCGCGCCCACCATCATTTTTCAACACTCTCGCCACCCGTTTTGACATGTCGGCCGCTGTTTGATATAATGAGAAGTTGAAGCAGGTCCATCCATGGCAGCCGGCGAGCGCGCCATCCTAGAGGGTTTCACCACCCCGCCCACTCACCGCTGGAAGCAGCATGTAGTGGGCAGCGGCGCGCTCGAGGCGACCGGGAGCACCCTGCTTTTCATTAACAACAGCACATCGGCCCGCCGGTACACCAACGCCCAGATAGACGACTACCAAGGGCTGCCCCGTGGACGATTCCCTTGGCGCCCGCCGCTGACGATCACGGTGCGGGCCCGCTTCTCACACGAAGCGGGAGTGCTATCTGGAACAGCTGGCTTCGGCTTCTGGAATGATCCCTTTATGATGACGGGCAGGCGCCTGCCCACGCTGCCGAGGGTGATCTGGTTTTTCTACGCCTCGCCTCCGTCCAACATGAAGCTGGACCTCCATACGCCGGGCCACGGGTGGAAGGCTGCCACACTGGACGCCGCGCTCATGCGATTCTTGTTGCTGATGCCGACGGCGCCGCTGGCGATTCCGCTGATGAACGTCAAGAAATTGTACCGCTTCCTATGGCCCATGGCGCAGAGAGCCCTTGGAGCCAGCGAGGCTGCCCTCGAGATCTCGATGACCGAGTGGCATACCTACGTCATCGAATGGGGTGTGGAGCGGGCGTGCTTCAGCGTAGACGGGCAGCCGGTGCTGGAGTCGGAGTGCTCTCCCCAGGGTCCTCTAGGCTTGGTGATGTGGCTGGACAACCAGTACGCTGTGGTGACGCCCTGGGGACGTTTTGGATATGGACTGCTGGACTCTTCGGAGCGACAGTGGATGGAAGTAGACTCGCTGTCCATCGAGCCCGGCTGGCCGTAGCGAGGACATTGACCATCACCGCGGTCCACGACCGCGCCGGGCAGTACAAAACAATCCGTGGGATTGATGACCCCGCAATTCAGTGAGACACGAGGTAGCACGAAAGGAGCACACATGCCTGAAGGTATCAAGTGGTTCAAGGAATTGTCCAAGGGCGACGTCGGTATCGCTGGTGGTAAGGGAGCGAATCTGGGGGAGATGACCCAGGCCGGGCTGCCTGTGCCCCCCGGCTTCACCGTCACCACCCCGGCCTACCGCCGCTTCACAGAGGCCAGCGGTATCCTCGACCAGATCAAGGAGCTGATTCAGGATCTGGACGTGGACGACAACGCGGCCTTGCTGAAGGCTGCTGAGGATACGAAGCGCATCGTGGTGGCAGCCGAGATGCCCACGGATGTGGCCAAGTTGATCACCGACGCCTACAAGAAGCTGTGCAAGCAAGAGGGGGAAGAGCTATACGTGGCCGTTCGCTCGTCCGCCACGGCCGAGGACACTGCCGAGGCTTCCTTCGCCGGGATGAACGAGACCTTCCTCAACGTGTACGGCGAGAAGGATGTGCTGGAAGCGGTGAAGAAGTGCTGGGCCTCTCTGTACGGAGCAAGGGTCATCTTCTACCGGGTCAAGCGTGGATTCGAGAGTTGGGGCATGGAGATGGGGGTCATCGTCCAGAAGATGGTGGATGCCGACAAGGCAGGAGTCGCCTTCACCCAGAACCCGTCCACCGGCGCGCCCAACGAACTGATCATCGAAGCCGCCTTTGGTCTCGCCGATCCCGTTGTCGCTGGGCAAGTGTCGCCCGACTACTACCTGGTAGACAAGAACACGTTGAGTGTGCTGGACAAGCAGATCAAGCTCAAGAAGTTCAAGCGCGTTCGCCGAGACGGTCAAACGGTCGATATAGACTTGCCCAAGGAGGAGGGTAGCAGTCAGGTCTTGACTGAGGACGAGATTGCCCGGGTGGCCAAGGTTTGCCGCGACATCCACAATCACTACGGCAGCGGGCAGGACATCGAATGGGCCATCGAGAAGGAGAAGGTCTATATCGTGCAGTCTCGGCCCATTACGACTGGCCTTGCTGAGGCCATGGGAGAGGTAACACAAGAACAGGCTGAGGTACTGCTGCGCGGCTTGGGGGCAGCCCCGGGCCGAGGCAGCGGCGAGGTCCGCATTCTCAGGAATGTCGAAGATGGAGTCCGCCTCAAGGAGGGGGACGTCCTGGTCACGGTGATGACCGCGCCCGACTGGGTACCCCTGATGCGCAAGGCCTCGGCCATCGTGACCGATCAGGGAGGGATGACCTGCCACGCGGCCATCGTCAGTCGCGAGTTGGGCATTCCCGCCGTTGTCGGTACGGACACCGGGACGAGCACTCTGAAGGACGGCACGCTGGTCACGGTGGATGGGCGCACCGGTGACATCTTCGCCGGCAGACTGGCGGTAAAGAAGGAGGAGAAGGCTGAAGCGGTGGTCGGCCGCGGCCTGCCGGTGACCGCCACCAAGGTGCTGGTCAATCTGGGCGAGCCCAGCCTGGCCGAGCGAGTAGCCCAGATGCCCGTGGATGGTATCGGTCTACTGAGGGCCGAGTTCATGATCATCGAGGCCTGTGAAGGGGCTCACCCCCGCCGCTTCGTGGAAGATCACGGCAGCGAGGTGTTCGTCGAAAGGATGTACAAGAGCCTGCTGACCTTCGCGCGGGCCTTCAACCCTAGACCCATCACCTACCGCACCATGGACTTCCGCTCCAACGAGTTCCGCGACCTGAAGGGTGGTAGCGCATATGAGCCCACCGAGGCCAACCCCATGATCGGCTACCGTGGCTCCTTCCGCTACGTGACCGAGCCCGATATGTTCAAGCTGGAGCTCGAGGCGGTGAAGCGGGTGCGGGATGACGGCTTCAAGAACCTCCACGTCATGCTGCCCTTTGTGCGCACCATCAGCGAGGTCAAGACCTTGGTGCGCTACATTGACGAGATCGGTTTTTTCGATGACCCGTTCTTCGATCTGTGGGTCATGGCCGAGGTGCCCTCCGTGGTCTACTATATGGACCAGTATCAGAAGCTGGGCGTGGACGGCGTCTCCATCGGCTCCAACGATCTGACCCAGCTAGTGTTAGCCATCGACCGCGACAGCGAGGTGCTGGCGCCGTTGTTCAACGAGATGGATGAGGCGGTCCTGGACTGCATTCGCCAGATCCTGGACAACGCCCGCAGGCTGGGCATGAAGAGCTCTATCTGCGGGCAGGCACCAAGCGTCTTTCCGGAGTACGCCAGCAAGCTAGTACAGTGGGGCATCGACTCCATCTCCGTGAACTGGGATGTGATCGAGCAGACGATCCGCAACGTGGCCTCCGCCGAGCAGAAGCTGTTATTGGAGAAGGCGCGTAAGAGAGACTAGAAAGACCCTGTCAGCGCGGTCACTACCCCCCATTTGCCTGGGTCAGCAAACCCCGCGACGTGCCATCCCGTAGCCGCACGGCATGCCGTGCGGCTACGATTAGGAGTGAACGCGTGGGGCTAACCGGATGGCATAAGTAGGCACGCGCCACCGAGGGTACAGTTCATCGTGTGAAGACCACTCAAGGTCCGAGGGCTTTCGATGAAGCTAAGGGTCTTCCTCGTCGTAGCAGCGATTGTATTGGCCGTGACCACCGGAGCGACGCGCTCCCCCATCCCACCGGCGCTGCAGACGCATAGTATCACCGTCACCAGCGCAGCCGACTCTGGCCCTGGTACTCTGCGAGAGGCTCTCAGCCAGGCCCCCCCTGGCGCCCTGATCACCTTCGACCCCACCGTCTTTCCTCCTGACAACCCGGCAACGATCTTCATTCTCTCTGCCTTGCCCGAACTGGCGCAAGGCCAACTGACCATCGACGGAAGCAACGCCGGCGTCATACTAGACGGCAGCCAGGCGCCGCGCACACCGCCGGTCCCAGGGCTCATGGTCGCCTCTCCAGGGAATGTGCTCCAGGGTTTGCAGATCCTGCGCTTCTCCGGCGGTGGTATCATCCTGGAGCGAGGGGCCCGAGATAACACCATCGGAGGGGACAGGACAAAGGGGACTGGTCCGACGGGTCAGGGAAACCTGATCTCGGGAAACGGTGAGTCTGGCGTAACTATGAAAGGCGTGGGGACCAACAACAATGTCGTCTCTGGGAACTACATCGGAACTGATATCTCGGGCAGCTCCGCCATGCCTAATCTCAGGGGAGTGGGCATGAGCGACGGCGCTGCCGAGAACATCGTGGGAGGCAACGAGGAGGGCGAGGCGAACGTCATCAGCGGCAACGAGATCGACGGAGTCATCATTGCGGGCGCCGCTACCGTTGGGAACAAAGTCATCGGCAACCATATCGGCATCAGTGCCAGCGGCACAGTGCCCATCGGCAACGGGGCCGCTGGCGTCTGGCTTGGGGAAGGCACCCAACACAACTTCATCGGTGGGGGCAACCCAGGAGAGCGCAACGTCATCAGCGGCAACCGGAACAACGGCGCAGTCATAGACGCTAGCGCCCACAACACTGTCAGCGGGAACTATATCGGCACGGACGCCTCTGGCACAGCCCCAATCCCTAACGGGAACTTCGGGGTCAATCTCGGAAAAAGCGCCCAAGGCAATCTGATTGGCGGCTCCACGGCAGCCGAAGGCAATCTCATCAGCGGAAATCGCGGTGGGGGAGTAGTTTGCGCCGGCAGCGGCGTGAGAGACAACACCATCCGTGGCAACCTCATCGGTGTGGACGTCTACGGTAACCAGCCGCTTCCCAACTTCTACGGTGTGCTTATCGACGACGGGGGTAGCCACAACACGGTCGAGGGGAACATCGTCAGCGGCAACAACCAAGGGGTGACCATAGCCGGAAGCGGCGCGATGAGCAACACTGTCCGCGGCAACTTCATCGGGACAAATGCCACCGGCGACGCAGCGATTGGCAACGAAATCGACGGCGTATGGATTGGGGGAGGCACTCAGTACAACGTCGTTGGCGGCAGCACCCCAGAGGAGCGCAACGTCATCAGCGGCAACCGGAACAACGGCGCAGTCATAGACGGCAGCGCCCACAACACCATCAGCGGCAACTACATCGGTACGGATGCTACCGGCACGGTGACCCTGGGTAACGGAAACATCGGACTCGTGCTTGCCTGGGGCGCGCAGTACAACCTCGTTGGCGGCAGCACGCCGGGGGAACGGAACGTCATCAGCGGAAACGGCAACGTGGGTGTAAGCATCGCCAATCCCGGCACGATGAGCAACACTATCAGCGGCAACTTCATCGGCACCGATGTCACTGGCGCCGAGGCCATCGGCAACGCACTGGTGGGCGTCCACATGCACGATGGCGCTCAGTACAACGTCCTTGGTGGTGCCACGCCAGGGGAGGGCAATCTCATCAGCGCAAACGGCATGGCGGGGGTGCAAGTCGAGGGAAGCGACACCAGGGCGAACGTAGTGACAGGCAACTACATCGGCACCGACTTCAGCGGTAAGGCGGACTTGGGCAATGTCGGGGACGGGGTACATCTTGCCAGCGGTGCCCGGCTGAACATCATCGGTTCAGGGAACACTATCGCATACAACAACGAACACGGTGTGAGCGTGCTGGGCGCTGATACCCTGGGCAACACCGTCACCGCCAACGCCATCTATAGCAACGGTGAGCTGGGCATCCACAACTGGGAGGGCGGCAACGCCGACCTACCCCCGCCGCTCATCACCCACGTTGGCACACGGATCATGAGCGGCACCGCACCACCCAACTCCACCATCGAGGTCTTCTCCGATGAGGACGATGAAGCGCGGGTATTTGAGGGCACCGTTAGTGCCGATGGGGAAGGCAACTTCACCTACCGCGTGCCCCAAGGGAGATTCACTGGGCCCAACGTCACCGCCAGTGCCAGGGACGCAGAAGGCAACACGTCAGGCTTATCCACTCCGGAGTCGCCGCCGGCACCGGTGGCTATGAGGGAGTTGCCGAACATAGTGGCCCCCACACAAGTGTCCGTCGAGCCAAAGGTGGTGGGCACCAATCTCTCACTGGCACTATTCTGCGTGCTGTTCTTCGGCCTCACCTCCAGCATCTTCAACTCGATCCTCAAAGACTCCCGCGACGATCTGGTCCGCGCTTTGGGTAGGCTGGTCCCTGAGGCGGCCATAGATGCCATCACTAGGATCGGCTCATCTCTCAGCCGTACTGGCAAGAAGGGCCGAGGCGAGCCGCTACTGATGTGGCTGTTGCTGCTCTTTCTAACCTCACTCATCGAGTCGTTCCTGGATCCGGAAGTCGGAGTGTTCAGCCCTGAAAGACTGGGACTGTTCATGACCTTGTTCGTGTCTGCGGTAGCCGTGAGTGGGCTGGAGTCAGGCTCGGATCTATTTGCCCACCGACGCTGGGCCCCCACAACCAAAGCCGAAGGCAAGGTTCAGTGGATCGGCATAGCCATCGCCCTTGCTTGTGTAATACTATCTCGGGCCTTGGATTTCAAACCTGGTTACCTGTTCGGGATCGTGGGCGCCATATATCTGGTGCCCAAGCTCGCGGCTATTCACAGTTCCGGCAAGAGGGCAGCCCTTGTCCTGATGACCGTCCTAGCCGGGGGGTTCATCCTCTGGATAGCGACGGCGTTTCTGCCCGCCGTTCTTGCCGAGCTGGAACCCCTGTTCCTGACCATCTTCCTGATCAGCCTACAAGGGGTGTTCTTTGCGCTGATCCCGCTGGCCTTCACCGACGGCGGCGATATATGGACCTGGCGGAAGAGCGTGTGGTCCATCTTCTTCGCCGTGGTTCTGTTCTGCTTCTACCACTTCGTCCTCAATCCCAATGCCTCCGACGTGCAAGCCCTTCAGCAGAACGGCGTGCAGACCCTATTGGCGCTGGTTGCCGTCTTCGGGATCGCGACTCTCATCCTCTGGTTACTCTTTCCGTTTCGTCTGGGCCGGGCGAAGGCCGTCGGAAGCTGAAGGCGCTGCTGCGATCTGGCGTCACCCCCTCCGCCAATATGGCCACGCCCGATCTGGTTGCCGACCCTGCCTATCTCCGGCGATTCCCCTCTGCGGGGGTTCCGTCCTCCGAATCTCGGGCTCCTGATCGCTTGACCGCCTCCCTCCGCTCTGTCATAGTTGACACCGGTTTGCGAGTCGCCGCGGCAACTTGTATTCCGGCCGTCCCTGCCATGAGAGGGCACCCAAGATATGGTTTGCCTGAGTCAGCGAACATTGGCAATGGCCGTCATGTAGCCGCACGGCATGTCGTACGGCTACGATTCCCAACAGGTCAGTTCGAGCACCGAAACAGGAAAACCCCACCGTCGGCCCTGGCACTAACCTCTGCGCCCGTCGCCTTGCCTCCAACGGGCGCAGACAGCACCAGGCCTTCGGTGTGTAGGGGAACTCCAGCGGACGGTCGAGCCGCTTTTTTGTGGGGTGAGACAAGCAGAGGGGAACCATCACACTGGTCCCCCTCCCTTTGTTCCGTTCGTGAAACAGCGCCCGGGCTAGTCGACCTTGAAGAAGCGGTTGGCAGGGGTGCCGCAGATGGGGCACGGGTCGGTGGGCTTGCCCTCCACAGTGTTGCCACAGACCGGGCACACGTAGTAGTCTATTGCCGCTACCTTCTGCCCGAGAGTGTCCAGGGCCTTCTGGTACAGCTTCGCGTGGATCTTCTCCACATCGTTGGCATTATCGAAGCTGCGCTCAGCCTTCTTGAAGCCTTCTTTCTTCGCCTCGGCGATCATGCCGGGGTACATGCTCTCGAACTCGTGGGTCTCCCCTCCCACAGCCGCCAGCAGATTGTCCTTGGTGGAGCCAACACCCTCCATGGCCCTCAGATGCGCGTGAGCGTGAATGGTCTCCGCCTCGGCGGCAGCGCGAAACAGCTTCGCCACCTGCGGATATCCATCTGCGTCCGCCTGCTTGGCGAAGGCCAGGTACTTGCGATTGGCCTGCGACTCACCCGCGAAGGCTTCCTTGAGATTCTCCAGTGTCTTCGACCCCTCTAGTTCTGCCATTATGACCTCCTTCTGCCTAGATCTGATTCATACAGGCAAACCGCGCGATGTCGTGCCTTATCAGTAGTATACCAAAGCCACGAGACCGCGTCAACACTACGTCGCAACCGCGACCCCACGGTTCCTCCAAGCTTGCGTCGCGTCCAAGCCGGGGTACAATCAATTGGCGGCCAGCACAGGAAGGGAGATCTCCATGACCAGCAGTAGACCCAACACGAGGAATCTCATTCGCAGAGAGGACAGCATCCTCATAGCCATCGACGTTCAAGAAAGGCTGATGCCCGTCATCGCCGAGAAAGAGAAGGTGATCGGCAACGTGGTACGGCTCCTCAGGTTCGCCGAGATCATCGGTCTCCCGATCATCTTGACTGAACAGGAGAAGCTGGGAAACACCCTACCTGAGATTTTGGAGGCCGCACAGGACCTCAGCCCTATCCGCAAACTGGACTTCAACTGCTTTGGCTGCCAGGAGTTTGTGGAGGAGGTCCGCCGCATCGGGCGAAAGACCCTCATCCTCAGCGGGGTGGAGAGCCACATCTGTGTCGCACAGACCGCCCTCGGGGCCGTGCCCAATTACACCGTCCACGTGGTCAGCGACGCCACGTCATCGCGCACGCAGGAAAACTGGAGGGTCGCCCTGGAGAGGATGCGCCAGGTAGGGGTGGTTATCACTTCCACCGAGATGGTGATCTACGAACTCCTCCGGCGCGCCGGCACCGACGAGTTCCGGGCCGTGCTACCGCTGGTGAAGTGACCGCCGACCTAGTTCATTTGGTACCCATGAGGAATGGAGAAAGACGATGCCGCTCTGGGGAGGGATTGAAGCAGGTGGAACGAAGACCGTGTGTGCCATAGGCACTGGGCCCGATGACCTCCGGGCGGAGGTGCGTTTCCCTACCACGACGCCGGCCGATACCATCCAGCTCGTCATTCAGTTCTTTCGGGAGCAAGCCCGCGACGAACCTCTGGCGGCGGTGGGCATCGCCTCCTTTGGTCCGTTGGATCTGGATCCCCAATCGCCCCGCTTCGGCTACATCACCAGCACGCCCAAGCCGGGTTGGGCATACACCGATTTGGCAGGGAGCGTAGGACAGGGCCTGGGCACGCCGGTGGGCTTTGACACAGACGTGAACGCGGCAGCCCTGGGTGAGCACCAATGGGGTGCCGCCCGAGGATTGGACGATTTCGTCTACTTGACCGTCGGCACAGGCATCGGCGGCGGAGCAATGGTGAACGGCAGGCTGACCCACGGACTGAGCCACCCGGAAATGGGGCACATCAGGATCCCCCACGATCGAGCTCTCGATCCCTTTGACGGCTCTTGTCCGTACCACGGCGACTGTCTGGAGGGATTGGCCTCTGGGCCAGCCTTGGAGGGCCGCTGGGGACAGCCTGGCGCCACGCTAGGCAAGGATCACCCAGCATGGGCCCTCGAGGCCGAGTACCTGGCCTTCGGTTTGGTGAACCTGATCTGTATCCTTCTGCCCCAGCGCATCATCATGGGCGGCGGCATCATGCAACAACCCCAGATCTTTCCCCTCCTGCGACGGAAGGTGCAAGAGCTGCTCAACGGCTACCTGCAAGCGCCGGAAATCCTGGACCAGATCGATGAGTACATCGTGCCGCCTGGGTTGGGCAACCGGGCGGGCGTGCTCGGGGCCATTGCGCTGGCTCAACGAGCAGCACAAGGGGCAACCGGCCCGATCCAGACAGAGAGCAGCGCTGCTACCTGAGGCAGAGGTGGTTGTACGACGATTTGCGATCTGAAGATGGTGCTCTCACACAGCATCCACAACAGACCCACGACCATAACATTCTGTACGGTGATTGATCCAGACCAGGGAGGAAAGCATGAGCTATCTGCCATCTGCCGGGCGCTACGACACCATGCGCTACAGTCGCTGCGGCCGAAGCGGTCTCCTGCTGCCAGCCGTTTCACTCGGGCTGTGGCACAACTTCGGCGGCGTAGATGCCTTCGAGAACGCCCGGGCCATGGTCCGGCGCGCCTTCGACCTGGGCATCACCCACTTTGACCTGGCGAACAATTACGGGCCTCCCCCGGGTTCGGCGGAGGAGACTTTTGGACGCATCCTGCAGCAGGATCTAGCCCAGCACAGGGACGAACTGATCATCTCCACCAAAGCTGGTTGGGACATGTGGCCCGGCCCCTACGGGGACTGGGGCTCGCGCAAGTACCTGGTAGCCAGCCTCGACCAGAGCTTGAGGCGTTTAGGTCTGGACTACGTGGACATCTTCTACCATCACCGCCCCGATCCCGAGACGCCCCTAGAGGAGAGCATGGCGGCCCTCGATCACATCGTCCGCCAGGGCAAGGCGTTGTACGTCGGCATCTCTTCCTACAGCGCCGAGCAGACGCGCCGGGCGGCAGCCATCCTCCGGAAACTCGGCACCCCCTGCCTGATCCATCAGCCATCCTACAGCATGTTGAACCGCTGGATCGAGGACGAGCTTCTTGCTGTGCTCGAGGAGGAAGGCATCGGCTGCATCGCCTTCTCCCCCCTGGCGCAGGGGCTCCTGACGGACAAGTACTTAGCTGGCATTCCCGAAGGCTCTCGGGCGTCCAAGCCCCACGGGTTTCTCAGGCCTGCTGACATCACCCAAGAGCGGCTGATCAGGGTGCGAAAGCTCAACGAGCTCGCTCAGGCGCGCGGGCAGACCCTGGCGCAGATGGCCCTGGCGTGGGCGCTGCGTCACAAGACCATGACATCGGTCCTCGTCGGCGCAAGCCGTACGGACCAGATCGAGGACAACGTTGGAGCCCTGAGCAACCTCCAGTTCACGGAAAAGGAACTGGCAGACATCGAAGTGGTCCTGGCAGCCTGAGGATCTGCCCCGGGGTTAGCGTGCTCACACGAGGTCGAGAAAGGACCCAGGGCCACGGAAGCCAGACGATGCCGGCGGGGGCACAGACGAGACCAGGATCCCCTGGCTCCTGGGGGCCTTGAATCGGGAGACCCTCCATGGACTGATGATACCCTCCCTCCCTATGCCGACCGGGCAAGATCAGGGCACTCCCTCGCTAGTGATCGAGGTCGAGGACGTGGCCTACAATGTCGATGTCGAGCAATACGTCACGGCCAGAGGGCCATGATCTGGGACGGCTGCCACGCAGAGCCAGACTGAGAGGCCGCGACCTGGCTTGCACACTGCCGTATGTGGCCAGCCAGGGCGAGCTCCCTGTTGCGCCAGCTTCCCCTGGCGTATAGTAGCCTTAGGTGCTAGAATACCGCCTCAAAAGTGCCGGTATCTTGATACGACGATGCATGGAGGGGATTAGAGCAATGAAACGTTACCGCAAGGGCCTGATTCTGGTCATGGTGCTGATCTTCGGAGGCATTCTGGCCTGCAGCCCCACGGGGGATGGTGGGGCAAAGCCGGTGGTGGAAATCCTCTCCCCGCCCAGCGGCAGCAGGGTAGCTGCCGGCGAGGAGGTGGAGGTACAGTTCCGGGCCACCGATGAGAAGGCCGTGGTCCGGGTGGAACTGGAGGTCGAGGGGGAGATCGTCGACACCCAGACCAGCCCTTCGGCCGAGGGGCAGCCTTCGTTGACCGGGCTGCTGCGCTGGACGCCCACCACACCCGGTTCGTACAGTTTGATGTTCTACGCCTACAACAGCGACAGGGTCGGTAGCACGGGTGTCGGCATCGAGATCGAGGTCACCGAGGGCGCAGGTCCGGTCGTCGCCACGCCGACGCCTGAGGACGTGAGCACACCGACCCTTCCCCCGACACCAGAGACCACCGTCGGCCCCGGTCCCGGGGGCTTACCGTTCGAGGATGACTTCAGCGACCCCGCTTCCGGATGGGAGGTGGGCCAGTACGACGACGGCAGCGTGGGATACAGAGACGGGTACTATTCCGTATCCGCCACCAGTGCAGAAAAGCCGATGTGGGGCCTGGCCTACCGCTCCTTCGGCGATGTGGTAGTGGAGGTTGACGCCACGCAGTTCTCCGCCCCGGCCAACAACAACAACGCCTTCGGCGTGAGTTGTCGAGTGCAGGCCAATAACGACGCCTACCATCTGCTGATCAGCGGCGATGGGTTCTATAGCATCCAAAAGAGTACGAGCGGCACCTTCGAGAACCTCGTGGAGTGGACGCGCAGCGATGCGATCAACCAGGGCAACGCCACCAATCAACTGCGTGTGGTGTGTGACGGCTCCCGTCTGGCTCTGTACTGCAACGGCCAGCTGCTGGGGGAGACTACGGATTCTGCCTGGGCTGAAGGTGACATCTCGCTGACGGCCGGCTCCCTGGAGCCGGACCCCACAGAGATTCACTTCGACAACCTCAGAGCCTACGCACCAGGTGCCACAGGCCAGCCGACTCCCACACGCACTGTTGCTGCGCAGGGGCGTGTACTGCTGGAGGATGACTTCAGCGATCCCTCCTCAGGATGGGAGGTGGGCGACTATGACGAGGGCAGCGTGGGTTACAGAGACGGATACTACTTCGTGACCAGTGCCCAGGAGAACATGCGGATGTGGGGCGTGGCCAACCGCTCCTTCGGCGACGCGGTGGTGGAGGTTGAGACCACGCAGTTCTCCGGCCCGGCCAACAACGACAACGCCTATGGGGTAAGTTGCCGCTCGCAGTCTGACGATGACGCCTACAATCTAGTGATCAGCGGCGACGGGTTCTACCGCATCCAGAAGATCGTCGACGGCAGCTTCCAGGACCTGGTGGAGTGGACCAGCTCCGACGCCATCCTACAGGGCAACGCCACCAACAACCTCCGCGCGGTGTGCGACGGCCCCCGCCTGGCCCTCTACTGCAACGGCCAACTGCTGGCGGAGACTACCGACTCTACCTATACATCAGGAAACATCGCGTTGATGGTCGTCACCTATGAGCCGGAGGCTACAGAGATTCACTTCGACAACCTAAAGGTCTACGAGCCTGGGCCGTAGAGCCAGGCAGGGGCCGCGCTCTCTGCTCCTGAACACGGGGGCGTCCTGTTCGTGTTTGACAAGCACATCCGAGCTGGAAGATCTTGACATGTGGCGGCTCCCACGCGGGGCCGCCACATGGTGCAGTCAAGGGTCCGGGATATGGCCCGCGGTCGCGTGGACTACGATCAGATCGCTCCCTCGTACGACCAACGCTATGGAGCCCTCAAGTACGAAGGCGTAGCCTCCACTCTCCTCTCTCTGGCTCGGGCCGGTCCCGCCGGGCGAATTCTGGACGTGGGCTGCGGCACCGGCCACTGGCTGGCTCAACTAAGGGCCGTCTCCCCACATGTCTACGGCCTTGATTCTTCCCTCGGCATGTTGGAGCAAGCCGATCAGGAGCTGCACGATCATCTGGTATGTGGGGAAGCCAGCCGCTCGCCCTTTGCCCAGGCTGTCTTTGACCTCATCTTCTGCGTGAACGCCTTTCACCACTTTGCCGACAAACGAGAGTTCATCACCCAGGCCGCACCAGCGCTCCGCCCCGGCGGCACACTGGCCATTATCGGCATGGACCCCCACACCGGCCAGGATGACTGGAGCCTCTATCACTATTTCGAGGGCACCCGCGAGGCAGACCTGGCCCGCTACCCCTCCGCTGAGTCAATCAAGAACTGGATGACGGAAGCAGGCTTTGTGCAAGTTGTCTCGGGGATAGCGGAACACATGGTGCACTCGCTGACCGGGCGGGAAGTGCTCCAGTCTCCGTTCCTGCAGAAGGGCGGCACCTCGCAACTGGCCCTCCTGACAGAGGAAGCGTATGCGGCTGGGCTGGAGCGCATCAAGGGAGACCTGCTCCAAGCGGAGAAGAGCGGAGTACCTCTGGAGTTCGTAGTTGACATATCCCTCGCGCTGGTGACCGGTCGCGCTCCGTAGAGCGAACCCACGTCCCAGCAGGGCTCACCCTGATCTGGGTGGCCCCCGGTTGCCAAGTGGCGAGGATCGCGGGAGAATGTCTTCGGCTCCTGTCGGCGGCGCGAAAGGAACAAAGGAGGTGGCGATGTCGAGAATGTCGAACTGGCTCAAGGCGGGGCTTTTGGGCGCGGCGGTGGTCGTGGCTCTGCAGCTGCTGGGCATCATCCCTTGCGTGGGATGTATCACCTGGCTCCTGACCTACGTCGCCTATGGTTGTATGGGTGCTCTGGCTGCCTACTGGATGCCCCCACGGCGATTGCCGGGTCCAGCAGCCGGGCAGGGCGCTCTGGCTGGCGCCATCGCCGGGGCCATCGGCGGCGCCGTGGGTCTGATTATCGCCCTGGGGCTAGCCACCGTCTTCGTCCCGCTGGGAATCCTCGGTGACGCTCTCGGTGGTGCGGGGTTCGATCCCTCAGCGCTCTGGGAGATGCTCGCCACTGTGGTTGGATCTATCACCTGCGGGACAGGATGCTATGCCGTCGGGGTCGGCATCGCCGCTGGGCTGGGCGCCCTGGGGGCTCTTGTCTTCGCTGCCATCCAACCCGAATAACTGAACCCGGGGGAGAAGAGGGAACCCGGCAACCGGTCTTTCTTTCGATGGCGGGACGCACTCGCCGAGGGAACTCAGCAGCACGCCTGAAAGCCGCGGCTTATCCTCGCTCCACCGGCATGATCAGCCAGTTGGGTCCGCCGCTCCCCTTGGTGAACTCAGACAAGACGAGTTCGTTCCTCTGCACATCGCCCAACGGCCAGCAGCACCCGCGCGGCGGGTGACGAAGACTCCTCCCCGGGCAAGGCTTGCCGGCATGACCAGAGCCTTTGCTGGGGCGAGGCGTTAGCCACTTCAGGTGCCTGCCGCGGTTGAGCCCCACGCTTTCTGCCAAACACGCTTCATCCTCCGCACTCCTTCAGCGCGGCCTCTGCTTCTTCCAGCTCCGTAGGCGTGCGTAGTCGCGTGAAAATCTCCACAGCCCTTCGGGCGTGGGGCAGGCCCTCTTGCGGCCTGCCTTGCCGGGCCAGCGCTTTGGCCAGACGCCAGCTATCCGATCCAATCGACCCCTGCCGTCCCAATCCGTCCGCCATCTCCAGTGCCTCGCGTGCCCGTGCTTCTGCAGCCGCCCAATCCTCGCGCTTGAGCGCCAGTTCGGCAAGATTGCCGATGTAGATGGCAATACCTTCTCGGTCGTTGACCTTCTTCGCAATCCGCAGGGCCTCACGGAAGTCCCGCTCGGCGGCGGCATAGTCCCCCTGCAGGCATTCGACCTCAGCGAGGTCATTCAACGAGCCGGCAACCCCTTCACTCTGCGGCGCGATGGTCCGTTCCAGCTTGAGCGCCTCCTGATACGCCTCAATCGCAGCCGGGTAGTTCTTCTCCATTTGGTGACCCACGCCGCGTAGGCTAGCGGCTGCGGCTTTCTCCGTCGCCCCGGCCGCTGGTGACATTTCCCAGTGGGCAGCGCAGCGCGCGGCGCAGGCCTTGACATCCGGGGTCTGGCGGCGCAAGTAGTATATGAATCCCGTGTCATACGCCCGCCAGCCCGCATTCCATAAGTCCTCGGCGGCCACCGCCTTCTCTTCGGCCTGTTGGCTGAGGACGAGCTGTTCATCCCAGCGGCCAGAGAAATACAAGAAGACCCGCAGTGCCGAGTACGCGCTCTGTACGCGCTTGTTCTCGCCCTGCACCAGCACCGGCAAGGCGGCGGCGATCACGGGCCACTGGGCTTCCAGCACCGGGAAGCGCTCATACTTGTCGAAGCCGTTCTCCAGCGCCAGGGCGTGGGCGCGATCGGTCAGGTGGCCACCGGTGCGGGCGACGGCCTCCGGGCGTTTGCGGCGCAAGAAGGTCGCGGCCAGTTGCGGCAGAATAAAGGTCTGCGCTCCCTCATTGCTCACCAACAGGGCGCGGTCGGTTAGGTCTTCCAGGGCGGTGAGGGCGGCTGGTTCGGCGATCCCGGCCACGTCGGCAACCCACTTCACTTTGGCGGGCTGCGTGAAGTGCGCCAGCGCCGCCAGCACGGCAGTGTCGCTATCAGTAAACGTGTCCAGCAAATCGCCGAAGATGAATTCCAGGGGGTCGTTATCCCCGGAGGAAGGAGCAGACTTCAGAAACGCGCACGCTTCGGCGATGGTGCGGCATTGACTGCCCCTTCGCCCCAGCTGGCCCGCCGCCCATTTGATGAGCAGGGGGTTGCCGTTGCTGATTTCGTACAGGTCGCCGCGTTCTTGCTCGGTCGCCTTCTGCAAATGGCGATTGTTCTTCGCCAGTTCGGCCATCAGGTCAAGTGCATCCTTGCGTTGCAGCCGGTCGAGGCGCACGACACGGGCGTCAATATCGGCGCGCCGGCGGCTGGTGACGATGGCCTTGCACTCAGCGGGCAGGCGGGAGAGGAATTGGTAGAGTCGGACGCGCTCCGGTTCGGCGAACGTCTCGACGTTGTCAATGACGATGAGGGCGCGCACATCGGCTAACGTGCGGCGCACGGCGCTGGCGCGCTCGTTGGGGTCAGTCTGCTCTATGTTCTCCTCGCCGAGCTCACGGGCCAGTTGCGTCAGCAGGGCCATATAGTTGGGGATCATGAAGTCTTCCAACTTCTGCTCGCCCCCCGGAGTCAGTTCGCGCACTTTGGCGGAGAGGAAAATCTTGCACTCGAAGTGCGCGGCGGCCGCGAGGTGCCCGGCGCGGATGGCGAGCGCGGTCTTGCCGATGCCGCCGGGGCCGTCAATCAACGCGCCCCACGTGCGCGCCTCGGGCGAAACGGCTTCGGCGATGATCGCCAGTTCTTTCTCGCGGCCAAAGAAGTAGGGCTGGTGAGGGAGGGAGGAGTAGACAGGTTTGCGCGGCTCGCCCGCCATCGGCCTGACGGGCAATCTTTTCATTCGCGGATAAGGATCGCGGTTGGTCGTGATAGGGGCTTGTTGAAGCGCGTGCAACACGAAGGCGGCGGCGTTGTGGGCGGCCAACTGCTGGCGGGCATCTTTATCTTTCGCCTTCCGCCCATCGGCCCAATCACTGATGGCCTTGACCAGAATCCAGTCCACCTTGCTGTTCTGGCAGGCCACAAATAACCCGCCGCCTTCCATTTCGCCGCCGATGGCCTCCGGCTCAAACTTGAGCAGTTGCCCACGGAAGTCCACGTTGTCGATAAGTTTATCGCCTGAAAGGATGAGGCCGAATCTAACCTTCGCCTTTGACGCATCCCAACTGAGGTTCGCCACTTTCAGTCGGTTGATGAGCTCCGGCGAGGCGTGAGGCCGGTCCCCGCGCGGGATGATTCTAAGGCTGCCTTCTTTGTCTGTCTCGACACGCTGAAGGTCATACAGCATCAGCCGCTCAGAAACCAGAACATCGCCGATGGCCTGCTTCTGTTCATTGATGCCAAACGCGATGCCTACCATGATGACGGCAGAGGGTGAAAGCGCCTCAATGCCTTTGCGCACACCTTCCTGGGATCCATCGACTCCACCCGCGCCCATTCCGGAGAGCGCCATAAACACGTGCCCGCCGTTGACTTCGCCGAGGTCAAGATAGATTCGATCGCCAATAGGTTCGGGCTTCGGGTCTTTTCCCGTCGCTTCCTGGAAGACCTTCATCACCGCCCGGCTTTCCACTTCCGCGACGGTGACGATCAGGACGTCCGTTTTATGGATCATGCGATCCTCGCGTCCTGTGCTGCATGGGTGGGTGCTGTAGCGGCCCGGCCCATATGTCTACAGAACCTCTCTGCATGAGAAGGCCAAATGGGCAATCATGAAGAAAGCGTCTGCAGAAGCACCGATAGTCTGCCTATGCCAGAAACCTTGTGTGTAATATCTCCTGCCAGGTGTCTTTGCAGAACTCATCGGGATTGTATCCTAGTTGCGGTTCTTGGTCAAATCGGGATGTCCGGAGATCCGCACGACACCACAGCCCAAGGAGCTGCCCGACCAAGTACCCGATGGTATTCGGCTCAAGCCCTATGCCTGCAGCGCCGGGAAAAACTACGTCTATCGGGCCAAGCGCTTCGTCCTCTATCACAAGAAACGGCATTCACCGGAGATGGGTGAGAAGGAAATCAGTCAGTTACTCACCTACCTGGCAGCAGAGGAAAACGTGGCTGCTTCGACACAGAACCAGGCCCTCGGCGCGTTGCTGTTCCCATGCCAGGACGTACTGCACACGGGTCTGGATCTGCCCCTTGAATTGGCAAGGGCCAAGAGACCCAACCGCCTGCCTACTGTCCTCACCAAAGAAGAAGTGCGGCAATTGATTGCCCAACTCCCTGGCATCCACCGCCATGACGCACAGGTCCGAGGAGAGAAGGGACCCATAAACAGAGTGCAAGGCTCGGATGGAGAAGATGAGAACGCAGGCGTAGCCTCCACACTCCTCGCTGTGGCTCGCTCGGCCGCTCCGTCCTCCGGCCCTCTGGGACATGTTCGCCACTGTGGTTGGATCTATTGCCTGCGGCACGGGATGCTACGCCCTGGGGGGTCTCGTCTTCGCTGCCATCCAACCCCGATAGCTGAGCAAGAGCGGAGAAGAGGGGGCCGGCAACCAATCTCCTTCTCGACGGAGGGACAGACTCGCCGAGGGCGCTCAGCAGGACATCTCGAAGCCGCGGTCTATCCTCGCTCCACAGGCATAATCAGGCAGTTGGGTCCACCGCTGCCCTTGACGAACTCAGACAAGTCGAGCTCGTGGACGACTATGCCTTCTGCCGTGAGCTCTTCAGTCACCTTCTGATTCGAACGATCCACGATCACTTCGCTCTCGCCCAGGCAGATGATGTTCGCGGTCACGCCTGCGCCACAGACCACCTCGATCGCTTCGAAACCTCTCAGGGTCTCTTTCGGGATCAGCTCACGGCAGTAGACCGCCCGGTCAGGGCCGACAAGCATCAGAACCTTGTCCAGATGCAGAATGGAATCGGGCAGGGGTATCACGCGGACTTCGTAGCCCATGGCGCCCAGGTACGTAGCAAGCTGCTCCACGCCCTTCCTATTCGTCCTGATGGAACGCCCGACGAAGGCCACGGACCCAGCCAGGATCACATCACCGCCCTCGACTGTCCCTGGCGCCTCTATCTCCCCGACAAGTGGCTCGCCCAAGGAAGTGAGGATTCGCCCCATCCATTCCTCTTCGCCCTGTCTGGTTTGCAGCCCCATTCTGAGTCTGATGTAGCCGCGGGGCGTGCAGAGGGCTGTGTCGCGGGTGAAGACTGAGTTGGGATGGTCAGCGAGCTCTGGGACGTTTATCACTTCGGCGCCGAAGTCCCTCAGGCAGCACTTCAACGCGGCATGCTGCTGGATTCCCCGTTCAGGATCTGGAAGCTGGATGATGTTGTGCCTCTTCAGATCGCTGACGTGGCAATACTCGGTGCCCGGCGTGCAAACCACAACACGTGTCAGCCTATCGCCTTCGTTCCTGAGCATCAATCTTTGCCTTCTTCCTTACAGACCACTCCAGGAGCCGTGCGAACGGGGCAGCAACGTCAAGAAGCCCGGGGCTAGCCCTCCCTGCCCTTGCCACCTAGGATGTCACCTCAGTTGGCTCAACTGATCTCACACGCGAGCCCCGGGGTAGCATGGCGTCTCCTATGCGAGGGCACGTAGATCTACGGACCAAGCGGGCCGAAAAGAACGAGTTCAGGGCTCCTCGCCTTGCGAGAAGTACTCCCGCATCCCCTCGAAGTAGTGCTCCTCCCACCCGTCTCGGTACTGCTCCCCCTGGCCCTCGGGAAGCTCGGTGTGATGCAGGGTGAGGCGGGTCCCTGCCTCACCCTCTTCCAGCACGATCTCCAGCCGAGAGTCTGGACTGTCAGGCGGAAACTCTGTTGTCCGCCATGACTGGACGATGCGGTGGTTGGGCTCCAACTGTTCGTTCACTCCCTCGATGTAGCCATCCCACATGGAGAATCTGCCTCCAACCGCCGCATCTATCTCGGCGCTAGAGCCGATGAAGGCGGCGTGCTCGTTGCTGTTTAGCCACGCCTCATAGATTCGCTCGGCGCTCGCGGGCAAGACGGTTGATACCTTGAAGCTTTCCGACACGTCTACCTCCTTCTGGTAAGAGTCCTCCATGAGTACTTCGGATCTCGCTCCCTCCACCTGAAGCAGCGTACAGGGCAATGGTCCCTGCGTGGGCGCCTCACCGCCGAGTGCTTGGAGCTCCAATGATGAGTGACCGAGGAAAGTCAGCCCACCTCTGATCAGGCAGCCTCAGTAGACTGCCAGCCCCAAGGGCCAACTGCCCTATACCGACACAACATTCTCGAAGATGCCTCGCTACATGTCAAGCTGATCCTGTGACGAACACTCCCACCGAAGGTCCGCGAGAGAGACAGAACCTCCCATTCTTGCTCTTCCCACTGCCCTCTGCTACACTCCTTGAGGGCCTACGGAGGGAGGCAGCATGCTGGCCAAGGTCTTCAGTTGCGCGGTCATCGGGCTGGAGGGAGCCGTCGTCCAGGTGGAGGTGGACATCTCCCGCGGCCTGCCCTCTTTCACCATCGTCGGCCTCCCCGACACGGCGGTCCAGGAGTCTCGCGAGCGCGTCCGCGCCGCCATCAAGAACTCCGGCCTGGCCTTCCCCGGCACGCGCCTCACCGTCAATCTGGCCCCCGCCGACCTCCGTAAGGAAGGCCCCGCCTACGACCTGCCCATCGCCCTGGGCATTCTGTTGGCCAACGACCAGCTCTGGGCCGACCTCTCCTCCTGCCTCTTCGTCGGCGAGCTCTCCCTCGATGGCACAGTGCGCCACACCGACGGCATCCTGCCCATGGTTAGCGTGGCCAAGGACCAGGGCTTCCAGCGCGTTTTCGTCCCTAGCGTGGACGCCCCAGAGGCGTCCCTGATCAAAGGGCTGGAGGTGATCCCGGTGGATAGCCTTGGAAAGCTGGCCATGCACCTCCAGGGGCTGGAGGAGATGATCCCCTACCAGCCCGACTTCGACATCGAGGAGGAGCCGGCCCCCGATTACGGAACCGACATGGCCCACGTCAAGGGACAGGAACACGTCAAGAGGGCGTTGGAGGTAGCGGCCAGCGGCGGCCACAACGTGCTTATGACCGGTCCACCAGGCGCTGGGAAGACGCTCATGGCCCGGGCCATGCCTTCCATCCTCCCCAGTATGACCATCGAGGAAGCCCTCGACGTGACCAAGATCTACTCCGTCTCTGGTCTGCTGCCGCCCGAGACGCCCCTCATCCGCCAACGCCCCTTCCGCTCCCCGCACCACACCATCAGCCACGCCGGACTCGTGGGCGGCGGACAATGGCCCCGCCCAGGGGAGATCAGCCTGGCCCACCACGGCGTGCTCTTCCTGGACGAGGTCCCCGAGTTCGGGACCCGCGTCCTGGAGGTGATGCGCCAGCCCATGGAGGACAAAGTGGTGACCATCAGCCGGGCCCAGGGCACCCTCACCTTCCCCGCCAACTTCACCCTGGTGGCGGCCATGAACCCCTGCCCCTGTGGCTACTTTGGCGACCCCACCAGGGAATGCACGTGTCCCCTCTCCATGGTCAGTCGCTACCAAAAGCGCCTCTCGGGACCGTTGCTAGACCGCATCGACATCCACATCGATGTGCCCCGGGTGGATTATGAAAAGCTGACCGACAACCGGCTCGGCGAGCCCTCGGAGAACATCCGCCAGCGCGTGGAGAAGGCCAGGCGTGCACAGCGAGAGCGTTTCGCGGATGGGAAGCTATCCTGCAACGCCGACATGGGACCAGCCGAGGTGCGGCAGTACTGCCAGGTGGACGACGCTGGGCGAAACCTCCTGCGAGCGGCCATGGAACAGCTACAGATGAGCGCCCGGGCTTTCCATCGGGTGCTCAAGCTGGGCCGCACCATCGCCGACCTGGCCGGGTCGGAAACGATACTGACCGCCCACCTGGCCGAGGCGCTTCAATACCGGCCTAGGACGCACATGTAACCCTATAGGGTCGGCACACCACACGGGCGATGCCACCAGGGTCACGGCTGACTTGTGCAGAGAGGAGAGCAGCTATGAACAACAGTCAACCGGGTTTTCTCAGCCTAGCCGCAAAGACAATCATCGTTCACTTCATCACCTACTTCCTGATGGGTATGCTTGCCGTCACCCTGCTGGGTTATGCGGAGGCCTTCGCCAGCCCCTGGATGGCTTGCTGGATGCGACAAACAAATGATCCCGTGGTGATGGTAGGTCCGCTATTCCAGCCTCTCCGGGGGCTGCTCTTCGCCCTTGCCTTCTATCCTCTCAGAGGAGTCTTGTTCGGGAGGAAGAATGGTTGGCTGGTCATGTGGTGGCTACTGGTGGCCTTGGGAATCCTGTCCACGTTTGGGCCGGCGCCGGGATCGGTCGAAGGGATGCTCTACACCGTCATTCCCATATCACAGCAGTTGACGGGCTGGCTTGAAGTCATACCGCAGGCGCTGCTGCTCTCCATGGTCCTCTTCTATTGGATTAATCATCCAGAGAAGAGATGGCTCAACTGGTTGATGGTGGCAATCTTCATCGTTATGCTACTTCTCCAGGCCATGGGGTTATTGGTGACCACGTTGGGCATGGCCTAGGAGTCACGCTGTGAGGCAGCACAGATGCATATCTTTCGCGTTCTTCGCGTAGTAGCAGCTCTGGGCGGTATGATTCTAGTTGTCAGCCTCGCTCGCCCCGCGATCGGCCAGGAGTTACCCTTCACAGAGACCTTTGACGACCCGACTCTGCCCCGCTGGGAGCATTCGCCCAATGCAACAGTCGTGGATGGAGCGCTACACATAGGACCAGACGGCTTTGCCTTCCACCCCGCCAGGTGGAGCGACATGAGCCTCGTCGTGCGGGCGCGATGCCTTGGCGAGGGAGAACTGCTCATCCGCTACTGCTGGAGCGAGGACGCCAACTACTCAGTCCGCCTTCGCCCCGACCGCGTGGCAGTGCAGAGACAGCTTCTCGGGGCGCCCGAGGATCTAGGCGGTGCGCCGGCCTCCATCCCGCCTGGAGAGTGGGTGGAGGTGACCGTGACGGTGACCGGCGGCACGCAACACGTAACCCTAAACGGGTCTCCTGTGCTCACAGCCACCGATCCTGACCCGCTGCCGGAGGGCGGCCTAGGTTTCCTCGTCCAGGGCGAGGCCGCTGGCGAGTTCGATAGCCTGGAAGTGACCGCCGGTGGTCAGGCCCCACCCCCGGCCGAGGCCACCCCAATACCTGAACCGACCTCGGTGACTGCTCCTCCCGCCTCCCCAGCCGGCGCTCGGGCTTACCAGGCCGCATCGTGGGTGCGTCTAGGAGGGCCACCGGGCGGTCTGGGGTACGACATCCGCTACAAGTTCGACGACCCAGACACCTGGTACGTCACCGACGCTTACACGGGCTTCTTTTTCAGCCATAATGGAGGACTCACCTGGGAGCCCAGCAACGAGGGGATCGCCCGGCTCGAAGGAACCACCATCGTCCCGATCTTCAGCGCCACGGTAGATCCCCACAATCCGGACGTCATCTGGATAGGAACTCAGTTTTCCGGACATATCTATAAGTCCACCGACGGCGGCCTTACCTGGACCCAGATGGACAACGGCGTTGAGCCAAATCAGGGGCACAGCTTCCGGGGCTTCACCATCGATCCGCGCTCCTCGGACATCGTCTATGCTGCCGCTGAGGTGGAGGCCCACGTCTTCCGTGATGGGGGGACGCTGCCCGACGCCCGCGACCAGACGCAGGGCGGACGGGTCTACCGCACCACAAACGGCGGAGAGAGCTGGGAGGTGATCTGGGAGGGCGTCGCCCTGGCTCGCTACGTGTGGATCGATCCCACCGACCCCGACGTGCTGTACGTCTCAACCGGCTTCTTTGACCGCCATCCGCTGAACAAACCGGAGAATCCCACCGCGACGGACAGTGGCGGAATCGGCATCCTCAAGAGCTTCGATGGCGGGCAAACCTGGATTGAACTCGGCCACGAAGAGGGCATCGAGAACCTTCAGATCAGCACTCTGTATATGAAGCCTGACGACCCGCAAACATTGCTGGCCGGTGGTGGGACATCCTATGTTCCCCCGGTGCTCGTCGACGGAGTGGAGACCGAGCATGGCGGTGTCTACCTGACGACCGACGCTGGCGAGTCCTGGGAGGCTGTTCTCGAAAACGAGGTCATCACCTCAGTCGAGTATTGTGAGAAGGACCCGCAGATCGCCTATGCAGGCGGTGCCAAGGCCGTGTACCGCAGCGAGGACGGTGGCCACACCTGGCAGCGCTTTGGCGATGATGCCAGGGGGACCTGGGGACCGCCCGGTCTCAACCCCGGGGTGCCGGTCGATATCCAGGTTGACCCTGAGGACTGCAACCGCCTGTTTATCAACAACTACGTCGGAGGCAACTTCCTTTCCACGGATGGTGGGCAGACGTGGACGGTGGCTACCCAGGGCTATTCCGGTGCTGCTCCCACGCGAGTGATTGTCGATCCCAGCGACCCTTGGCACGTCCTCGCGGCCTCGCGCATGGCTCCCTTCGTCAGCCACGACGGCGGCCTGACCTGGGAGGGTCTGCTCTACCCCGAACTCCTTACCGGCATCGGCACCCTGGAACTGGATCCCAGCGACTCCGAGCACATGCTGGCTTCCGCGGATGTGGTCCTGGCCCCGATCCTGGAGACGTATGACGGCGGGGAAAGATGGGAACCACGTCTCGACTGGCTCAATCGACTCCCACGCGGCACGAACGAAGCGGACTGGGCTCGGCTCAGGGTTAAGCGCATCGCCTTCGCCCCCTCCGACCCCAGCATCGTCTATGCGACCACACTACACGCGCCTGCGGATCCGGACCTGCCGCTGCCTGAGGGTTGGCGCCACGATGGGATGGGAGTCTACCGCTCCACCGACGGCGGGCAGACCTGGGAACCGGCCAACGACGAGACGACCGAAAAACTCGGATTGGGCTGCATCGCCGTCGATCCCACCGACCCTCAGACTGTCTACGCCGGCGCCTACTTTGACCGCGGACTGTTCAAGACGACCAACGGCGGGGGCGACTGGACTCCCATCAATGAGGGGTTACCGCACCCCTACGGCTATTTCAACACGATAGCCATCGATCCGGCCAACCCGCGGACTGTCTATGCCGGTGGGCGGATTGGTGTGTTCAAGAGCAGCGATGGCGGGGCATCGTGGGCGCAGTTGACAGCCGGGCTCGACCCACTGGGAGGGGCGACCGCGATCGTCGTCGACCCTACCAACTCCCAAGTCGTGTACGTGGGTACGTCGCGCCTCGGAGTCTTCTACACAGAGGATGGCGGGGCCCGGTTCGGGCGACTCCGTCAGGGCATTGAGGAAGCGGGGAATCTGGCCATCGCCGATCTCTCTCTCAGTGCGGATGGTACGGTGCTCTACGCTGCGGTGACCGGCGCCGGGGTCTACCGGCTGGGAAGGCCTTCCGGACCCTCGCCCGCAGCTTCAGCAACGATCCCGGTGGGCCCTGTCCTGCCGAGCGCCTCCCCGTCGCCAGCCGGGCCGTCCGAGTTGGTTCCCGCTCTGTGCGGAGGAGCCGGCATCTGCCCCGGGGCAGCGGCCCTGCCCCTGGCTCTGCTGGGCCTGGTCTGGGTCTCCCGTCGAAGATGGTGAACAGACAGACAGCAGCCACTTGGAGGTCGGAGTCCAATCCATCGAGCAGACCCGCAACTTTCTCGTTGTGAATAAGCCCGTTGGCACGGACGCTTCGATAGTTGCGCTGTCTGCTAGTGGGCCTGGCCCCACATGGCGTTAATCTAAAGACAGAAGGCTGGGCGATGAACAACAAGAGACATGCGACGCTATGCTTACTCGTGCTGCTCAGCATCTCGGTCCTCTCGGCAGGGACCCTCGGCATGAATACTCCTGCCTCCGCCGAGGGGCCGGAGGTCGTCCTCTACCAGGAGAATCTCGACGACGGCCGGGCCCAGGGCTGGGAACTGGAGCAGGGCTGGGCGGTGGGCGAAGGGGCCCTCTGCGGCCAGGGCCACCAGTGGGCACGGTATACAATCGCCTCCTGGCAGGACTTCCGCGTGCAGTTTCGGGTCAGGCTCGATCAAGGCACTGTCCACCTCAACTACCGAGTCAGCGGAACCCGTCGCTATTTCATAGGCTTCCATCAGGAGGGACTCTACCTCTCCAAGCAGACAGGGCCGGAAACGTTTTCGCACAATCTGGCAGAAGCAGTTGCCACCTACAACTTGGGGCAGTGGTACCAGGTTGAGATCGCTGGGCAGGGCGGCCACCTGCAGATCAAGGTGGACGGGACACTGGCTGCGGACTACACAGATGCCGACCCCCTCACTCAAGGCGGTATCGCCTTTGAAACCCTGGATGGCTCCCAAGCCTGCCTGGATGACATTGTGGTCTACGGGCCGGCGCCCACGCCGACACCCACGTCCGAGCCGGGGTTGACCTGGGTCCGCACCGGCGGTCCCCTAGGCGGTCTGGGGTATGACGTACGTATGCGACCCGACAACCCCGACATCATGTATGTCACCGACGCCTGGGCCGGCGTCTTCATGAGCACGGACGCAGGGCAGACCTGGTTCCCCAGCAACCAGGGCATCACTACCCGCGTAGGCAGATCGGGCGATGGCATCCCCGTCTTCTGCCTCACCATCGATCCCCACGACTACGACACCATTTGGGTCGGCACGCAGAACGTCCGGGGCATCTTCAAATCCACCGACGGAGGCTACACCTGGGCGGAGATGGACAGAGGCGTGGTCGAGAACCAGGGTATCACTTTCCGTGGCTTTACCGTTGACCCCCAGTCCTCCGATATCGTCTACGCCGCGGGGGAGATCTCCAGTTGGGTCTGGGCCGGTGAAGAGCGCTCCGGCCTCGAGTGGGACATGACCCAGGGCGTGGTGTACAAGACCAGCGACGGTGGCCAGAACTGGACCGCTGTCTGGCGCGGGGACAATCTGGCCCGCTACGTGTGGATAGACCCGCGCGATTCTAACACCCTCTACGTCTCCACCGGCATCTTTGACCGCGAGGCGGCCAATTCCGTTCCGGCCTCCAGGATGCCTGGCGGCGTAGGCATCGTCAAGAGCATCGACGGTGGGCAGACCTGGAGCGAGACGATGGACACGATACGGACGAATACATACGTGGGTAGTCTCTTCATGCACCCCGAGAACCCGGACATCCTCCTGGCCGGTACGGGCAACAACCAGTATTTCCTAGAGGATGGCGTGTACCTCTCCATCGACGGTGGGGGCTCCTGGAGGCACACACTGACGGATGACGTCACCACCTCGGTTGAGTTCGCTCTCTCGGACCCACAGATCGCCTACGCGGGCAGCGTCGACTCCGTCCATCGCAGCGAGGACGGTGGCCAGACTTGGCGCCGCGTCGCGGGGGGCGAGGGTGGCTGGGGACCGCCGGGCGTGCGGGCAGGGTTTCCCATTGACTTCCAGGTGGACCCTCGCAATCCCGACCGCATCTTCGCCAACAATTATGGAGGCGGGAATTTCCTGAGTACCGATGGCGGCAGCACCTGGGTGGTGGCCAGCGCAGGCTATACCGGCGCACAGGTGCGTGATATCGCCGTTGACCGCACCGCGCCCGGACGCGTCTTAGCTGCGGCTCGCAGTGGCATCTTCGCTAGCTACCATGGTGGCGACGAGTGGATTGGGCTGAGCTACGCACCAGCGGATTCTCTCGAATGGTACGTTGTGGCCATTGACCCCACGAATCCCCAGCATGTGCTGGCCGCCAACAATTGGACCAACGTCATTCTCCAAAGTCGCGACGCAGGGTGGACCTGGGAGCCTGTGAGCCAGCCTCCCGGCTCCAGTATGAGCTGGCGCGCCATTGCCTTCGCCCCCTCGGACGCCGAGACCGTATACGCTGGCACGTCTGCATACTTCTCGGCCGGGACTTTTGATGATCAGATGTCTGCTAATGGTATCTACGTGTCCAGCAACGGTGGCGAGACCTGGCGCCAGGCCAACGATGCCCTCTCGCAAGATGCCAACGTGACCGACCTGTCGGTTGACCCCCAGGACCCGCAGGTGGTCTACGCAGCCACCGCCAATCACGGATTGTTGAAAAGCATCGACGGCGGGGAGAGTTGGACGGCTATCAACCAGGGGTTACCGGACGCGGTCGCGGCGCTGTCCGTAGAGCTGCACCCCTCGGATGCCCGCGTCGTCTACGCTGGGTTTGAGCGCGCCGGCCTGTACCGCAGCACCACTGCTGGCGCGACCTGGCAGTCTCTGGGGGCCGGCATGAATCCGGAGGCGGCGGTCTCCGACATCGTTTTCGACCCGACCAACACCCAGGTGATGTATGCCACCGACCACATGAGCGGCGTTTATCGCTCTACCGATGGCGGCGCCACCTGGAGAGCTATCAACGCGGGGTTACGCATGAGGGATGTGAACGCCCTGGCCATATCGTCTGACGGCCAGCACCTGTACGCGGCTACCGAGGGGGAAGGGGTCTTCCGTCTGGACAGGGGTGGCACGCCGCCAGAGGCGGCGCCGCAGCCGTCCCCCACGGTGCCTGCCACGGTGGCCACATCGACCTCAGCGCCAGTTGCGGCCCAACCGACCTCGGCCCTCACACCCACTTCGGCATCGATCGGCCCGGAATTGTCCACCCCGTTGCCTGAGGAGGCAACACCGCTATCGCCGGCAGGTGGCGGCATCTGCCCAGGGGCTGCCGCTCTGCCCTTGGCACTCCTGGGCCTGGTCCGGGTCTCCCGTCGAAGGAGGTGACCCCGTGAGAGCAAGATGGTCCTGTGTCCTCGCGGCGGTGTTCTGCACGGGAGTGGTGCTCTGGGCCGCGTGCAGCACGGCCGTGCCCGTCTCTTCACCATCGCCACAGCCTGCACAATATCCTCTGCCTCCCGATACCGTGTCCGGACTGGTGCTGGACGAGGACGGCCCGGTAGCTGGCGCCACCGTCCGCGTGCAAGCCACAAAGAACGCCACCGCTAGCGCCGCCGATGGCACCTTCTCTCTCGCCGGCTTGACCCAAGGCGTGACCATCACCATCAGCGCCTGGAAAGATGCCTACTACTGCGCCAAGGTTGAAGGGGTGGTGCCACCGACCAGCGGCCTCACCCTGAGCCTGCGTCGCTACCAGACCAACGACAACCCCGAGTACGAATGGATATCGCCCGTCGGCGATAATTCCTGCGCCAGCTGCAAGGCGGGCGTGACCCAGATCTGGCTGGAGAACGACGCCCACGCCGCATCTGCCACCAACCCTCGCTTCCTGAGCATGTACAACGGCACCGACCTGGACGGCAACCAGAGTCCCCTCACCCGCCGTGGCTACAGCCGCGACTACGGTTCCTTCCCCCTCCGTCCCGATCCCAGCCGGCCCTACTATGGCCCTGGCTACAAGCTGGACTTTCTCAACACGGCGGGCAACTGCGCTTCCTGCCACACGCCGGGGGCGGCCATCGGCGCCCCCTACGGTACCGACCCCAACAAAGTCACCGGCGCGGATACCTTCGGCGTGCACTGCGATCTGTGCCACAAGACTGCCGACGTCCGGTTGAGCCCGGACACTGGGCTGCCCCTACCGAACATGCCCGGCGTCCTCTCCATGGACATTCGCCGTCCTTTCCCCGATGACCCGGATCGCTACCAACTATTCTTCGGCACTTTCGACGACGACAACGTGCCCCAAGAGGACACGAATCTTCCTCTCATGCAGAAGAGTGAGTTCTGCGCGCCCTGCCACTTTGGGGTGTTCTGGGATACCGTGGTCTACAACTCCTTCGGGGAGTGGCTGGAGAGCCCCTACAGCGATCCCCAGACCGGACGGACCTGCCAGCAATGCCACATGCCCGCGCCTTCTGTGCTCGAAGGAGAGGCCATGACCAACGTGGCGCCGGGTATGGGGGGCGTGGAGCGCGACCCGCTGACCATCTACGCCCACCTTGGGCTGGGCGCAACGCCTGAGGTGTTCCTGCAAAACGCGGTGACCATGAGCACCACGGCCAGCGTCGACGGAAACACCGTCGTCGTGGGAGTAGAGATCAGCAACGACCAGACCGGACACCACGTGCCCTCGGACTTCCCAGGACGCCACCTGATCCTGCTGGTCCAGGCTGCGGATGCTGGCGGCAAGCCCTTGACCCAATTGGACGGGCCGCAGGTGCCAGAGTGGGGCGGCGTCGGCGAGCCCAGTGAGGGATACTATGCCGGCTTGCCCGGCAAGGCCTTCGCCAAGCTGCTGGAAGAGACCTGGACCGAGCTCTCACCCTCGGCGGCCTACTGGAACCCCACCCGCGTCTTGAGCGACAACCGCCTGGCTGCCTTGGCCACGGACAGGAGCACATACGCCTTCGCCGCCCCAGCCGAGGGAGAGGTCAAGGTGGAGGTCACCCTGCTGTACCGCCGGGCATTCATCGAGTTGATGGACCAGAAGGGCTGGGACGTGCCCGACAAGATCATGGAGCAGCAAGTGGTGAGCATCCCTTTGCCGGGTGACTAAGCGCCGGGAACGCCGAGCCCCAGCTCGGACGATCCGGAGAGTAACACAAATGAGTGCCCTTCCTGCCGAATCCCAAACTGAAGAGGCCGCCCTCGCTTCGGTGGAGCGCCTCACCCATATCATCGTGTACGCCCGCGATATCTCCTCGGGCAAGCTATCCGACGACAGACCCGTGGAGGAAACCATCTGATGTCCAACGCCGGGAACGCCGAGCCCCAGCTCGGACGATCTGGAGGGTAACACAAATGAGTACCCTTCCTGCCGAATCCCAAACCGAAGAGGCCGCCTTGGCTTCGGTGGAGCCCCTCACCTATATCCTCGTGTACGCCCACGATATCTCCTCGGGCGAACTATCCGATGGCAGACCCGTGGAGGAAACCATCTGATGACCAGCGCCGGGAACGCCGAGCCCCAGCTCGGCCCTACCCACCGAGGCTGGTACAGCCGCGGCTATGTGCCGCACTGTGACCATCCCGGCCTGCTTCAGAGCATCACCTATCACCTGGCCGACAGCCTGCCGGCAGCCGTCCTAGAGCAGATGGACGCGGAATTGCGCACCTTTCCGCCGGAGCGGCAGGACGCAGAGCGACGTAGACGGGTGGAAGCCTAGCTAGACGCCGGGGACGGCTCGTGCGTGCTGCGTCTCCCCCAGGCCGCGGCGTGCGTGGCAGACACCTGGAGACACTTTGCCGGGGAGCGTTACGACTTGATTGCCTGGGTCGTCATGCCCAACCATGTGCACGTGTTGGTGCGGGTGTACGAGGGGGTGCCACTGGCGAAGATTGTGCAGTCCTGGAAGAGCTATACGGGGCGGCGCATTGGTGCGCTGATGGAGGAGAGCCGAGCTGACGGGCAGCACATCCCGGTGATGATGGAAGAGAGCCGAGCTAGGACTCGGCGATCCCAGCGGCGGTCCCGGGGTCAAAGGGTATGGATGCGGGAGTATTGGGATCGTTACATCCGCGATGAGCGGCACTTTCAGATGGCTATGGACTACATCCATCAGAATCCGGTCAAGGCGCGATTGGTCGGCACGGCCAAGGATTGGCCATGGAGCAGTGCCCGAGAGTTTGCCGAGCTGGGGCTCGGCGATCCCACGCAGGCAATTCAGGAGACGCCGAGCGCCAACTCGGCCGCCTCGGCGAGCAAGGGCAAACCGATCGCCATCGATCCTGTCTGAAGGAGGGGTCTATGATTGCCAGAACCTGGCACGGGGTTACACCAGAGGACAAGGCGGAAGAGTTCCTGGAATACGTGAAGAGGACGGGAGTGCCTGGCCTCGGATCGACACCAGGCAACCTGGGGGTAATGGTCTTTCGTCGAGTCGAGCAAGGGACAGTCCACTTCTTGTTGACATCCTTCTGGGAATCCTACGACGCTATCGCCCAGTTCGCCGGTCCCCACATCGAACGTGCTCGCTACTACCCGGACGATGAGAAGTATCTCATCGAACTGGAGCCCACGGTCACTCACTACGAAGTTGTCGTCGGTCAGGAGATTCTGGAATAGAAGAGCCTGGGCAGCCTGACGCCCATGGCCCATGGCGTTCCCTTGCACCGTCCCCCCCGATCCTCCTGACGGCTGCCAACCTAGCCAGTCGTCCCTCGTTTCCCTGACTGAGGACTATCGGCTCGTCACACATGGTGGCCCCCCGGCTTTGGCTGCCTCGCCAGCAGGCTAGTCTCAATTACCGTGAGCCTAAGGCACCGCAGGAGTAGCGCAGGTCGCGGTGTCACGCTTGATCTCACTGACCCCTTGACAAGTGCGCCAAGCAGTATTATAATTTGTGTGTAGACAATGTATCGCCTGTCGCTTGCAGCCGGTACGGCAGGGCGCCAACCCTCTTGGCGCTCTCTTGGTATCACGGCCGATTGTCTGGCATGGCCGCTGAATCTCAAGGAGGAAGATCATGAAGCACACTGGTGTCTGCTCCGCACTGCTGATCCTCACAGTCCTGATGATGGCCGCCTGCGGGCCAGTGGCCGGGCAGTCGACACAGGGTCCCGACAAGTGGCTCGCCCAGCGAAGTGAGGATTCGCCCCATCCATTCCTCTTCGCCCTGCCTGGTTTCCAGCCCCATTCTGAGTCTAACGTAGCCTTCAGGGGTGCAGAGAGCTGTGTCGCGGGTGAAGACTGAGTTGGGATGGTCAGTAAGCTCTGGGACGTTTATCACCTCGGCGCCGAAGTTCACCAGGCAGCTCTTCAATGCATCATGCTGCTGTATCGCTCGGTCAGGATCAGCGCGCTCGACAATGTTGTGCCTCCTTAGATCGCCTGCGTGAAAGTACTCGTCTCCAGGACTGCACACCACAACCCGCGTCAGTCTTTCGCCTTCATTCCCGAGCATCAAGCGTTCCGTTCCTCCTTGGGGGCCAGTTCCGGTGTCGCCACCAAAGACCCTCGTCGCCGCCAAGAAGCCTGGGGCCGAACTCCTCCGCCCTGGTGGGTAGGATGGAGGCCATTGTTGGCATCGCTAGCGCCCGGCTCGTTCGCTGCCACATAGTAGAGGGCGCCTGGGCCCGCGCTCGCCGGAGGGGAGTCCGCGACGGTTGGAGCATCGGATGGAGCACGCGCTCCTCCCCCATCGGGCATCAACGCGCAGGGAAGGCAGGCCAGGAGGTTCACTGCTGCGCCCGGCCATCCCATCCAGCCAGCCGAGCGGACAGCCACCATAGCGCTTGCCCCTTCAGCCTGCAATTGAAGCCGTGGGAATGCTGGCACTCGTCGTCGGTCGTTGGCAGATTGGCGCAATCCTCTGGGTGCTCATCGCACCAGTCATAGCACCAGGGACAGCTGTCGTCGGTGTTCGGATAGTAGTTCCCTTCAGGGTCGTAGCTCTCGATGTCGGCAAAATCGTACAAGACCTTGCCCTGTTCGCGGACGAACTGGCGTACTAAGTCGTTGTTGCGCGACAGCACGTCGTTATCGCCGTCCGTGTGGCCGGTCATATACACAAAGCGCACGCGTGGATACTCGCTGTCCAGTTGGGTCATCATCTCGAGATACCGCCGCACCGGCGTCTCCTCGTCCGACATCTCGCCGCACCAGGACCACAGGAAGGCGGTCCCTTCGGGAGCTTCGTCCAGCAGGTCACGCGCCATCCCGAGAAAGTCGTCTGGATCCCAAGACCATGAGTCGTCGTAGCCCATCCTCAGGCACGGCGGATCGCTCTGGGCAGGGGCAGCCCGCCACTCCTGGCACAAGCGGTAGGTCGGCGAGTCCACGTACGCGCTCAGGTAGTCGGCGCCGGCCCACAACTGTGTTCCATGCGAAGTGGAGCCATACGCCCAAATGATGGTCTGCTTGGCCTGCTCCAGCCATGGGGGAGGGATGATGTTGAGGTCGGTACAGCTGTGATCCACAATGATGGCGGCGCCCGACGGAGCGACGGGCACGGGGGCAGAACTAGGCGAGGGCAAGGCCGCGGCCGTCGTCGGAGCCGGCGCGGGCGCAGAGGCAGGCGGGGGCGAGGGTGCTCCAGATTCGTAAGCCCCTAGATCAGGCATGGCGTCGCGATTCCGTCCCTCGGCGTCATCGGTCGGGGCAATATCGGCAGCACCCGCGTCGACGGCGGGACTTCCAGCCTGCAGGTGCAGGTCTGCCTCCGGCCAGCCAGCCACAAATAGAGGATCCGAGGTCAGGTCGCCGTTACCCTGGCCGCTGTAGGAGTCCCACGTACCATCGGCTATCTCAGCTCGGGTGAAGTCAACATCGCGTCCGCTCACAAACTCAGCCGTGATCTCGCCATCCTCTCGGCTCCAGTAGAGGTTGTTTTCCTCTCGCTCCAGGATCACCCCCGGCCCCAGGTAGATGCCAGTCGCGCCGCCCTCGATGGCGTCGGCGTTGAAGGCAAACACGTTGTTGACCAGTGTCAGGTTCACGGGCGGCGATTCCATCTCCTCTGGGTAGCCGGCGACAAGGGACCAATTGCGCTCGCTATAGGACGTATCCCACATGTTGTAGGCGATGGTGTTGTTGACCACCTCCACCGTGCTGGGCCAGGTGCCCACCCACACCGCGCTGTTGCCCTGGCCCCAGATGACGTTGTTCTCCATGCGCCCTCCGGCCCAGAGCTTGATGCCGTTCAGGTGGTTGCGGACCACGCGGTTACGCCGCACGACGACACCCGTCGCGTTCCCCTCACGGTCGCGGGAATTGAGGTCAATCCCGTCGCCGCCGTTGTCGTGGACGTAACAGTCTTCCACGAGGACAGGGTAGCCGCGAGCAAATTCGAGGCCATCGGAGCCATAGAAGTCCTCACCGCTCCGCCCCGTGTCGTGGATCTCCACCCTGCGCACCACCATATTGTTGCACGGTCCAGGTGTGCAGTCCACCGCCGAGTATTCGCTGTCGTGGATGACGCTGTCCTCCAGGGTGATGTACTCCACGGGCCCCTCGGCTGGCGGTGACTCCGCACTCTCGCCGTAGGTGAAGCGGATGCTGGCCTCCCCGCCCTCGATGTCCAAGTGATCCAGCTGGATGTGACTGTTTTGGCCCGACAGCTCAATACCCCAGATTCGGAAGTTGCGCAAGGCGAACCCGCTGAGGCGCAGGTAAGAGCTTCCCGCTTCCAGCACGAGCAGCTCCGACGCCTCGCCGCCGCCATCCAGGACGGGCCTCTCGCCTGGAGAAGCGACAAAGCTGATGGGCGCTTGCGCCGTGCCAGAGCAGTTCAGCCGGATCTCGTCGCTGGAGTAGACGCCGTCCCGGAAACAGACGGCGTCCCCGGCCTCGGCAGTATCGGCGGCGTGCTGGAAGGTAGCCCACGGCTCCTCTGCACTGCCAGAGCTCTCATCAGCACCGTCAGGGGCCACATAGTGGGTGCAAGCAACGGGCACGACCGGGGCCATTGAGGGCGGAGTCGTCGCCTGCTCCGCTGGGGCCGCTGAGGGCGGCGTCGTTACCTCCTCCGCACCCCGCGGGCCAATGAGATCGCAACCCAAAAGCAGCCAGACCAGCACGACACAGACCAGTATGCAGAGAGGCTTGCGGCTCATTCTCTTCCTCCCCATCAGTCTACGGTCACGTCTGGCATGCACTGGCCGAACGCGACAAAGAACACCCACTGGTGGCCGGGCACCACTTGGTTCGTGGTCCCAGGAGCATCGCCCGGTGGAGGTGGGATAACTTGTCGCATTGTACATACTCCTAGAGGGGCTGTCAAGCGTCGCTAACCACGCCCCGACACAACCAACAAGAAGCCGGCCCACAGCGATACCGGATGCCGACGCAGCAGACAGCCTGGGGCGGGCAAGGGCAATCGGCAGCGTCAACGGTCCTGGGACTTCATCGGCGCAATGACAACGGCCATCCATTCATCTTCAGCGATCCTTGCCGTCGCTCCGTGGCTGTGCTAGACTAGCCATGCCTGAGGAGGGACGCGCCGCATGCTGGCCAAGGTCTTCAGTTGCGCGGTCATCGGGCTGGAAGGAGCCGTCGTCCAGGTGGAGGTGGACATCGCCCGCGGCTTGCCCTCTTTCACCATCGTCGGCCTCCCGGACACGGCGGTCCAGCAATCTCGCGAGCGAGTCCGCGCCGCCATCAAGAACTCAGGCCTGGCCTTCCCTACCACCCGGCTTACCGTCAACCTGGCCCCCGCCGACCTGCGCAAGGAGGGCCCAGCCTACGACCTGCCCATCGCCCTGGGCATTCTGTTGGCTAACGACCAGCTCTGGGCCGACCTCTCCTCGTCCCTCTTCGTCGGTGAGCTTTCCCTTGACGGCACCGTGCGTCACACCGACGGCATCCTGCCCATGGTCAGCGTGGCCAAGGACGAGGGCTTCCAGCGCGTCTTCGTCCCCAGCGTGGACGCCCCAGAGGCGTCGCTGATCAAAGGGCTGGAGGTGATCCCGGTGGATAGCCTTGGAAAGCTGGCCATGCACCTCCAGGGCCTGGGGGAGATGACACCCTACCAGCCCGACCTCGACATCGAGGAGGAGCCGGCCCCGGAATACGGAACCGACTTGGCCCACGTCAAGGGGCAGGAACATGTCAAGAGGGCACTGGAGGTAGCGCCCGCCGGAGGCCACAACGTGCTGATGAGCTTCCGGACACCCCAGGTATCGTCTCCGGGAAAAGGCCCCCCACCTCGATTGAGACCCCGTGGTCCCCGTCTTCGGCTGCCCGGCCAGCAGGTCTGGCTCAATAGCCGTCAGGGCAAGGCACGCCGGCAGGAGTGCAGGTCGCGGCGTGACGTTTGATCTTACCGGCGCCTTGACAACTGCCGGGAGTGGCCTCATAATGAGCGCGTACAAAGGTGTTGGGAACCAGCAGAACAGGGCACCAACCGCCACGGGCGCGGTCGGTGCCGCAGGGGCCTCTCCGGCATGGCCGTCGAACCGAAAGGAGGAAGATCATGAAGCACTGCATCGTCTGCTCCGCACTGTTGCTCCTCACAACCCTGGTGCTAGCCGCCTGCGGCACCGCGTCGACGCAGGGCCCGATGCCCTGGTTGGACCAGCCGCTCGATGGGGCGAAGCTGCCTTTGGAGCCCCAGGAGCTCACCGCTCATGCCTCCGACCTCGACGGGGTGGCCAGCCTTGAGTTCTACGTGAACGGTACCCTCTTGGTTCGTGCCCCTGCGAGCGGCGGAATCCTGGCGGACGCTACGGTGGCGTGGGACCCGAGCAGGCCCGGCGTTTACACCATCAGCGCCAGGGCGACCGACAGCCAGGGCAATGTCGGCTCCGAGTCCTCAGCTGTCGTCACCGTGGGGGAGCTAGCGGGTTCCCCGGTGCCGACGCCGGCTGAGGCGGCACCGGGGGAGGTGGAGATCAGTTTCACCGCCGATCGCACGGAGTTGAGTCCTGGCGAATGTGCGATACTGATGTGGAGGGTCCAGGGAGGCGAAGTCGCGCTCCTCAATGGAGAATCGGTCCCGTTCTCAGGCGAGAGCCAGACCTGTCCAGAGGAGACCACTTCCTATACGCTGGCAGTGTACGTCGGCGTGGGCCCCCCTAGCCCACCGGTGGCCGAGCGGGAACTGGTGATCGTGGTCAGTGGACCAGTGGAGACCCCGCGGCCTACCCAGGCGGCACCCACCGGAACGCCAAGGCCGCCCACGCCTCGGCCCACGTCAGCTGCACCTACGCGCACGCCACTGGCACCCACGGCCACACAGCCGCCGGCGAGGCGTGCAGAGATCATCTACTTCCAGGCAAACCCCGAGACCATTAACGCTGGCGGGTGCAGCACTCTAAGCTGGGACGTGCAATACGCCACTACGGCCTACCTGGATGGCCAGGGTGTGACCGCCCCCAATACGCAGCAGGTCTGTCCCGCTACCACCACCGCCTACACGCTCTTTGCCACAGGGACGGGTGGCGATGACACGAGAAGCGTGACTGTCACCGTCATCCAGGCACCGACCCCTACACCCATAATCACCGCGATCGTTGTGGATAACATCCCGCCGTACGTCTCCGATCTCGACGCCGATCCGGATACGGTCCAGCAGGCCGGATGCGCCGGGACGAAGACGACTACTGTGAGCGTCTACGCGGAAGACGTCGGCAGTGGTGTGGCGCTGGTGCGGGCCTATTGGAGCATTGGTTCTGAAAGCGGCCAGGTGGATATGACCCCCCAAGGCGGGGGCATCTACAAGGCGGTGTTGGGCCCCTTCGGTCAACTGGGTACCGTGCAGATTTCTTTCGTCGCTTGGGACACGGCCGGCAATTCTACTCCCTATGTAGGTCCAATAACTGTGGGCGTCTTCTGTATCGAATGAGCGAGGAGGACCGCTATGAACAAACGACGCGGCTGTAGCAGACGGATCGCCCTTGTTCTCGGCGTGCTCGCGGTTTTCGCTTGCCTTGCGCTGGGCGTCTCCGCTGTCCTCTACTACCGACACCAGCAGGCGAAGGCGCAGAATGAGCCGCCGACCGTGATGATCACGCAACCCACTGAAGGGGCCTCGGTTTTGGCGGACAGTTACCTGTCCGTCTCGGCCACGGCCTTCGGCGGCATCCCCATCACGCGGCTCGAACTGTGGCTGGATGGAGAGGTGATAGATACACAGGAGAGCAGCGTTGCGGCGGGTATCTCCCCCTTCGATGCCTCTTTTGAGCTGCTGGTGTCCCAAGGTCTGCACACGCTTTTCGTGCGGGCGGTGAACGCCGTGGGACTCATCGGCGACAGTTGGCCGCTGAACGTCGGCGGAGTGGAGAGACCCAGCGCTGAGGAGCCTGCCCGGCTGGTGACGGTGGCCGCGGACCAAACCCTCGAGGACATCGCGGCAGCCTACGACGCCAACCCCGACGCCACAGCGGCCTTGAATCCTGGCTTAGCAGGCCAAACGGTGCCCGCGGGCAGCACAGTGGTCCTGCCGCCGCCCCAATCCAAGACCCAACCAGGGCCCGGGGCACCGCCTTCCGGCCCGACCACCCCCGGGGGACCCTCTGTGGGTCCGACCATCCCTCCTGGTGGGCCGGCAGTGAGCGTCACGGTGACCCCGCCGTCTGGTCCTCCGCTGGGCAACTTGACGCCAGGCTGGCCTAATTGGGTTGCCACCATAATAGGGACGGCCCCGCAGGCACCCACCAATCTGCAGGCGACGGTCAACCACTGCAAGGTGCGACTGAGCTGGAACGACAACGCGAATAACGAGGACCGGTACGAAGTCTGGTACACGTGGAACATCTTCCAGGTCCCGCGGCTGATCGCCAAGCTGAATCCGGCCAAAGGCGGGCAGGTGTGGTATGAGTTTGACATGGGATGGGGGTCCTACATTTTCTGGGTAGAGGCGGTCAACTCCGTGGGAAGGCAGAAGAGCAACCCCGCTGGGGCGGTGGTTTCTTCGACCGATTGTGCTCAAACCCTGGCTACGCAGTTGCAGGTAGAGGCGCTAGACATGACCGTGCCCGCCGGCTACAGCCAGGTCTATTGTTTCGTGCGTTTTGAGGGTGCGCAGCATGTCCGGGTGCCTGCGGCGATAACCGACTTCATACAGGTGACGGGGGGAAAAGGCAACATCAGCTCCTGGGCCAGTGGGAACAAGAAGCTGGTGGTTCCCATCCCCGGCGACGAGTCGCTGGAGGTCACCGGCGAATGCTGGGGCTGGTCGGGCGGAAAGCTCAGCAAGTTTGGGACTTTCAGTGGCAAGTACCCCAGGTCAACCTGGGATGGGAAGAGGCGTGCCTTGCCAGGGACCGGCTTCGAGATCGGCGTGGCCATCAAGCCTTTGGGGGCGGCGCTGGACACCAGTGGCCTGCTGACTACCTACAGCTACGAGGATCCGACGCTGCCTGTCCCTTATGAGGTCGTCGAGCACAAGCTCTTTTCGCCCTGGCCGATTGATCCCCTGTTGCGGTCGCTCAGTTGGAAGTACGACAACCCCAAGAATGCCACCATCACGGGTTTTCAGATCCTCCTGAACGGGGCGCCCTACGCTCCGGCTGGCGGCTGGTCGCTGGTGGCTCCCACGGCGCGCTCGGCCGACGTCAGGCTGCCCAAGGATTGTGGGCAGCACATACGTTGGCAGGTTCGGGCCATCGCCGGGGAAGCGCAGTCCAAACTGAGTGCCCTGAAGAAGCCAGACAACGACTACGACCTGCCCAAGTGCCCGGTGCCGATGTATGCCATGGTCAAGTTCAACACCGTCCGCTTCATGGAGGACTGCGATGACCTGGACCTCTACTGGTATCTCAGGCTCAACGGCGAACAGAAACAGTTCTACTGGAGCTGCGACCCCGGGTGGTTCACGGGTGGTTGCCTGGGCAGTTGGCCTCACATTGGCGACGACTGTGGCCCGCACTCGGTCGCGTGGCTGGGTCGGTTTGAGGATGCCCATCCCGACACGGTCGTGGCCTCCTTGGGCAAGACGGCAGCGGGCGGGGGCGGCGGTCCGATCACGATCGAGGTCTATGACGATTTCGTGAACACCTTGAATTTCTGGGGAGGCGACGACAATGTCAGTCTGCACAGGGTGGTATACAACTTTGCCTCGCTGGCGGAAGCCCAGCAGAAACTGGGCTGCGGAAGGGAGGTCTGCGTCGGACCAGGCACTGGGGACCCGTACGCCAGCGAATACGTTGGCTATCACGCCTCGGTCTGCTACACCCTGTACATCTTCCCACAGGCTGAGGGTTCGAACTGCCAGGTGAAGCAGCCTGCCTACACTCCCTAACAGCCCAGTACGCGCCCTTGCGTTGTCGCGGTTTCTCGGTTTGGGCGACGCCGGCCCGCTGGGCCGGGCGTCGCCGGCCGAGTAGCGCAGGGGCAAGACTTGCTGACCGGCCAGGTCGTGGGGGTCTTAAGGGCGATAACCCCTCCCTCACCTTTGGCACCAGGTTCATGTACTTTAACTCCTGGGGCGAGCCGACCAGTTTGGCCTGGAACCTCAAGACCATATCCATGCGCTTAGAGGAGTGGAAGACCTTCAGTGAGAAGCACTCCTTCTTGACCTTCGGAGGCGAGGTGATGGCCTCCGTGCAGGTCAGCATACGGGGGTACGTGCGCGAGTAACCGCGGGACCTGAAGAAGCCGCCGTGGGGGCGCGAGCGAAAGGAGAGTCCAGATGACGAGGACCTTGGTAGCGACCCTGCTTCTCGCCGTGGCCCTGCTGACGGTCCTCACGGGCTGTGGCTTGCCGGCGCCAGAAGTATCCCCCCCAACGGAGGCGCCTGCCGGGCCGCCAACCGTGCCAGCACAGCCATCACCGACCCCGCAACCTACGGCCACCGAGACTGCTCTGCCTACCCACACTGAGACGGTCACTTCCCCTTCGCCCACTGCGACGCCCACCATGACTGAGCCCCCTACTCACACGCCGGGGCCAAGGATACTTGCCTTCCAGATCACGCCGACCGTCACGGCCAACGTGGGCGACGTACTCGCCATGTCCTGGCAGGCGACGGGCGAGCGGGCCGAGATCTGCCCCGTCGGTGCCTTGGGACCCATCGAGCAGCGCTGCCGTGCCGTGTCCGTGTCAGGGAGCACGAAGTGGACGACCGACGAAGAGGCGATGAGCTACTCCGGCTTTGCCCTGCGAGCCTGGTATGGCACGGTCAATACGCTGAAGGTCGTCGAAGTCAAGCTTCAGTGCCAGAACCTGCGCCAGTGGTTCTTCCCCAACCCCCCGCAGAACTGCCCCGCCGCCCAGGCCGCCACCTCCTACGCTGCCGGTCAATACTTTGAGCACGGCCTCATGATCTGGACCCAGGAGCCAGACACCTTCTACGTCTTCTATCAGAGCCAGGACGCAGCAGGGTTCCAGACCTTCGATTGGGTCATTGACCCCGGCTCGAACCTCAAGCCGGGCGCCTCGCCCGACAACCGGGCTGGGGAGCCGCCGCCGGTTGGCCTGTTCGAGCCGGTGAGCGGCTTTGGCATGGTCTGGCGAGGAGAGATCAACGGCATCCGCCCCGACGTGCGCCAGCGCCTGGGCTGGGCGACTGAGCCCGAGTTCGCCTTCGACAGCGCCCACCAATGCATGACCCTGTCGCTGATGCACTACTGGGTCTGTTTCCAGCGCGGACCGCGCGGTGAGATCCTGCGCCTGTACCCCGATTCGACCGCCCAGGTGCGCTTTGTTTGGGACGAATGGTAGAACGGTCGCCGTGAACCAGGCCAGCGGATGATGTCCACCTGCACCGTCGCCCTCCTTCAAGTGACCTCCGCCGGGCTAGACTGGGCGGCCAACCTGACCAACAATCCAATGTCGAATGACATCAGCCCCGGCTGGTCCGCCGACGGCATGCAGGTCTTCTTCCGATCCGATCGCGATGGGGAGAGGTTTGACTGCGAACCGTACGTGATGAACGCTGACGGCTTCGATGTCACAGGAGTGGGATAGGCATGGTTCAGGAGAATCGAACAGGGCTTGTGGGTGTTATCCTTGGAAGAGGCGAGAATGCGTCAGCTCTTCGGGGAAGGAGTCGCGATGCTCTAGAAGCACAGTAAATGAGGTTTGGGTCCTGTTGTGTTCGTCAGACGTTGTACCGAAGGAGGTGGACAAGTGTTAATGGATCGTATCATCGGAGCGTTTACCTTCCGCAGGGCAGTCTACGCGGAGGTGGAGAAGGATACCGCGTTCTCTACCACAGCGTGGATCCTGGTGGTCGTGGTCGCATTCATCAACCAGCTTGGGGCAGCTGCGTCCAGCAATCTGGTAGGATGGCTATTGGGCGCAGTGGTGGGCACGGTCTTTGCCGTGATCGGCTTCGGGCTGGGTGCCTTCGTGATCAGCCTGGTGGGGCGCGCTGCCTTCAACGCCGATGTGAGCTTCGACGAAATGGTGCGGACCCTGGGGCTGGCCTACGTCTGGCAAGTTGTGGGAGTCATCGGCATCGTGGGTGTGCTCTCACCTGCCCTGGCCTGCCTGACGTCTCCCGCGCTCCTTGTCGCCGCCCTGTTGGGGCTGGTCGCCTGGTTGGTGGCGACGAAGGAAGCGCTGGATCTGGAGTGGCTTCAGACCATCGTCACCGTGATAATAGGGTGGCTGGTGGTCGCGGCCATCATGGTCGCTAGCGGCATAGTGCTCGGGCTCCTGGGCCTGGGCGCGGCTGGGGTGGGAGGACTTCTCGGCTAGCCAATTGAGGGGGGTCCGTCAGCGGGCCTGGGGCTGCCCACCACAGTGGAGCAACCAAGCTGCACGACGGGGATGCCCGGCCTACGGCAGCTCGCTGTGCCAGTACCCGTTGCTGCCGAACAGGATCACCCAGCTCCCATCCGGCGCAAAGGCCACCTGCTTGATCTCCTTGTTGTCGTCATGGAGCTCGGTCAAGGCATCTTCGACCACCTGTGGGAGGCCACTACGTATGAACCCGTTGCTGCCATAGAGGACGATCCAGCCACCATCGGGGATGAAGCCGACGTCCTTGATCTCCTCATGGCGATCGTTCAAGTCGGTCAAAGCATCGTCGGCTGCCTCCGGAAGGCCGCGTCGCCGAATCCTCATGCGTTGAAATGGACTCACCCATCGCTCGAGGGCCCCGGGCTGGTGGCCGCGCGCCCTCATCCCGATTTTCTGCGTCGCCCCAGAACGAACCACACTGCTACGACCACGATGGCGGCTGCCAGGACACCGCAGGGGAGGATCAGGAACGCGATGGGGAATGCTCGAGCGGCGGCAGGCGCGGACCCCACAGCGGTCCAATAGGTCCTCATCTTGATGGGGAAAGTCAGATCACCTCCCAACTCCTCCTTGTCGCCAACGACGAAGACGTAGCGCCCCACCTCCCCGCTCTCGTGCCAGACGGCAACCGCATAGCGCGCATCCGCGGGAATGGTCACCCGACTTTCCTGGCGCTCCCAATAGGATGTACGGCTGAAGGGCTCGAAGAACGTCGTCGCTGGCCCGGGCGGTGGTGACAGCAGCACGGCGCCTTGATCAGCAGGGGTCTCTACCTGGCTGGGGAGCTCAACCGTGGGCAACCCCGGACCCATCAGGGCCATGGTGGGCGCGAACTCCTCCTGGCCCTCGACCTGGGGGATGGTGATCTGTAGCAGTATGGACTGGCCGGCACCGCCCTCAAAGGCGAAGTAGTCCACGTCAGTGGGCGACTCCAGCGTGGCGTAGACCGCAGTGGAGACGGTAGGGTCAGCGATCGCCCATGGGTTGTCCGCCTCGATATCCTCTTCCTCGAAGAAAGGCTGATGAGCCAGAGCCGGCGCGGCCAGGCACAGCGCCATAGTGATCCCTAGAGCAAGTGCCGCGGTTTTTAGAGATCGTCTCATTCTCTCCTCCGTTCGCCGTGCTCCGCGCCTGGTACTCCCGAATGCGGTCCCCGGAAGCATCTCCCCCTCAGGTCAGGTCCATGGTGGGGCCCTTGTCGTCGTACCTGATGCGCAGCCTGCCCTGCTCGGCTTCGCGTATCCTCTTCAGCCACTCCTTGCAGATGGCGAGAGGGTCAGCGGCCTCACCCGCTTCGATGCCCTGCTCGGCGAGGAACTCCTGAGCATCCAGGGAATCCTCATCGAGAACCACCATCTCCAGCTCCAACCGGGCCCTCGGCGTGAGGGCCAACGGCAAGCGCCCAAAGCGGCGACGTCTGTCCTCGTCACTGTTCATGGCCACAGACCTGTACTTTTCGCACCCTCACCCCAGGCCGCAATCGGCCTCCAGCGAAGAAGGCGCTGCAGCAATCGGGATGGTGGGCACCTGGGCTAGCACCTGTGCGTACGCCTCCCGGTGCTGTCCTTGCATCTCCTCAGCCCGCAGCCATCAGGTCGCTCATCGCACGTCCTCCCTCTCGCCTGAGATTAGCCAAGGAGCATGTCCACGTCAAGTGCTCGTGGCCTAGGGCAGCGCTTGCATTCCCAAGCACACGAGCATACATTGAGGCGGCCTTGGAGACGCCATCGACGTACACGATGGGAGAACCGTATGCCAGTTGAGAATAACTCAGGGCGAGGAACACGAAGCGTCGAAGAGGACCCCACCTACTTCGAGCTCCACGCCTACTCCGGAGCCACCAAGCACATGGGGGGCCTCAGCACCACCAAGGAGCTGATCGAGCTGTGCGGCATAGACGAGAGCAAGTACGTCCTGGAGGTGGGCTGCGGAACGGGAGCGACGGCCCGCTACCTGGCCAAGAAGGTGGGCTGTCGCGTGCTGGGCGTGGACATCCGGGCCAGCATGGTCGAGCGCGCCACAGAACGGGCGACGAGGGCACGTGTGGAGGACAGGGTACACTTCAGGGTGGCGGACGCCACCGACCTGCCCTTCGAGGATGGCTCTTTCGATGTTGTTCTCGTGGAGTCGGTGACCACCTTCATTGAGGATAAGTCTGCGGCCATCGGCGAGTATGCGCGAGTGGTCAAACCAGGTGGCTGCGTGGGGCTCAACGAGGAGATCTGGCACCAGACGCCAGTTCCCCCCGAGATCGTGCAGTACGCCAGCGAGACCTGGGACGTCCAGGCAAAGATCCTCACGCTCGAAGGCTGGGTCGAACTCCTCAAGGCCTCCGGGCTGACCGTCAATGTGGCCAGCCGCCGCACCTTCAGCGCCATGACCGACTTCAGTGAGTTAGCCCGATACGGCTGTCGCGACTTCCTGACCATACTCTGGCGCAGCATGAGGCTCTACTTTACCAGCGCCGCCTTCAGGAAGTACATGCGGGAACGCCGGCGGCTGCCCAAGGGTATCTGGGACTACCTGGGGTACGCGTTGCTAGTGGGCCGGAAGTAGAGACGACCCTCTCGGAAGTTTGAAACCACCGGAAGGGTTCCGGTTCTAGGGCCGCCATCCCCTTGCACCACCACCCAACGCGTGCTATACTGAACATCAGTTCTAATCCGCCGCCCAGAGGCCAACGGTGAAGCTGAGCCAGGTTCTCACCCAGATGCAGGCCACCCCGGATCTCCGTGACCACGTCACCGCCTGGAAGGTGACTGAGGCCAACGCAGGGTCCTTCGTGGATTTTCCTCCTAGCGTTGATCCACGTCTCGTGGAAGTACTTCGCCAGCGGGGCATTGAGCGACTGTTCACCCACCAGAGAGAGGCCATCGAGGCGGTCCACAAGGGCGAGAATGTGGTGGTGGTCACCCCCACCGCCTCGGGCAAGACGCTCTGCTACAACGTCCCCATCCTCAACTCCCTGCTGGGGAACCCCGAATCCCGCGCCATCTACCTCTTCCCCACCAAGGCCCTCTCCCAGGACCAATTGGACGAACTCCACGGCCTGATCACCGCCCTGGGGGTGGACATCAAGACCTACACCTACGACGGCGACACGCCCGTGAACGCCAGGAAGGCCATCCGCGCCGCTGGCCACGTAGTTATCACCAACCCCGACATGCTGCATACGGGCATCCTGCCCCACCACACCAAGTGGGTCAAGCTCTTCGAGAACCTCCAGTACGTGGTCATCGACGAGGTCCACCAGTACCGAGGGGTATTCGGCAGCCATCTGGCCAACGTGATCCGCAGGCTGAAACGCATCTGCCAGTGGTACGGCACCAATCCTGTCTTCATCCTCTGCTCGGCCACCATCGCCAACCCCCAGGAACTGGCGCGCAGACTGATAGAGGAAGATGTGCGCCTCATCGACGAAGACGGCTCGCCCAAGGGTGAGAAGCATTTTGTCTTCTACAACCCGCCGGTGGTAAACAAAGAGCTGGGTATCCGCCGCTCCTCGATCCACGAATCCCGGTCCCTGGCCCGGAACTTCCTGCTCAACGACGTGCAGACCATCGTCTTCGCCCGCAGCAGAAAGACGGTGGAGGTGCTTCTGTCCTACCTGAGGGAGGACATCAAGTCCGCCCGCAAGAGCGGCGAATCGGTGAGAGGATACCGGGGAGGATATCTCCCCCAGGAACGGAGGGAGATCGAGAAGGGCCTGCGCGAAGGCAAGGTCCGGGGTGTGGTGGCCACCAACGCCCTGGAGTTGGGCATCGACATCGGGGCCCTGGACGCCTGTGTGATCACCGGGTACCCCGGCACCATCACCAGCACCTGGCAGCAGGCCGGGCGCGCCGGGCGTCGGGCCGACGTCTCCTGCGCCGTCCTGGTGGCCAGCTCAGCGCCGCTGGACCAGTACATCATCACCCACCCGGAATACTTCTTCTCCCAGCCGCCCGAGCACGCCCTCGTCAATCCCGACAACCTGCTCATCCTGCTCAGCCACATCAAGTGCGCTGCCTTCGAGCTGCCTTTTGAAGAAGGGGAGCGATACGGCGACCAGTCTATCGCGGAGATACTCCAGTTCCTGGAGGACCAGGGTATCCTGCACAAGGCGGGCGACACCTATCACTGGAGCGCGGATGCCTATCCTGCCGAAGAGATCAGCCTGCGGACAGCAGCCAGGGACAACTTCGTGATCATCGACACCAGTGGCCGGGAACCCCAGGTCATTGGCGAGGTGGACAGCTTCAGTGCCCCCACCACGGTCCACGAAGACGCCATCTACATCCACCAGGGTGAGCAGTACCAGATCGACAGGCTCGACTGGGAGGGCAAGAAGGCCTACGCCACACATGTGGACGTGGACTACTACACCCAGGCCAGCCTGGCGGTGGAGGTCCGAGTCATAGACGAGTTCGAAGCGCAGCGCTCACCGAAGTGCAACAAGGCCCACGGCGAGGTCCTCGTCTCCGCGCTGGCGACCATCTACAAGAAGATCAAGCTGTGGACCCACGAGAACATCGGCTGGGGAGACGTGCGCCTGCCGGAGCAGGAGATGCAGACCACCTCCTACTGGCTCAGCTTCACAGAGAACGCCACACGGGCTTTCACTGCCAGCGACCTGGAGAGCGGGCTGGTAGGGGTAGCCAACGTGCTGGGCAACGTCGCCCCCCTGTTCCTGATGTGCGATCCCGGCGACTTGGGCGTCAAGCCCGAGGTGCGCTCACCCCATACCAAGGAAGCCACCATCTTCATCTACGACAGGGTGCCAGCGGGCATAGGTTTCGCCGAGAAGCTGTACCGCCTCCACGACCAGCTCCTCCCAGCGGCCCAGCAACTGATCACCGACTGCCCCTGCGCCACGGGTTGCCCATCCTGCGTGGGCCCTGAGGATGAGATAGGTACCCACGGAAAGAGAAGCGCCCTCCGCCTGCTGGAGGAGGCCAGGGAGGGGCAGACGGCGTAGGTCCATCCCCAGGCGGGGACACGCACAGATCAACCATGGTCGAGGATCTTCGACAGCAACTGGAGCGACTGGCATCGGGGCGGTTGGGCACCTCCCACTTGCACCCAGCGGTGAGACAGCGCTCCCGCCCCATCGAGGAGTTGGTCGGCGGAGAGGTCGTCGTCACCGACCACGGTCCCTGCGTCGTAGTCGATCTGGCCTACCCCGCCGGCTATCGCCACGGCAACGTCGAGATCTCTGCTGCGCTGATCCACAACCCACACACGGTGGCCGCCATAGGCCGTGACCAGGGACTATCGAGACTCGACCTGAAGAGAGCCGCCTTCCTGGACGTGGAGACCACCGGCCTGGCAGGCGGCGCGGGCACGTATGCCTTTCTGGTGGGCCTGGGATGGTTCGAGGGTGACGATTTCCGGCTTCGTCAGTTGTTCATGCGGGACTACTCCGAGGAGCGCGCCCTGATCTCCCTCGTCGAAGACACCCTGGCTCCCCTGTCGGGCATCGTGTCCTTCAACGGCAAGGCCTTCGACGTCCCTCTTCTGGAGAGCCGCTTCATCTTGTCCCGGCGGCGTTTCCCCCTCTCCTCGGCCCCCCACCTGGACCTCCTGCACACGGCACGACGTTTCTGGCGCCGTCGACTGGAGAGCTGCGGGCTCTCCAACCTGGAAACCGAGATCCTGGGCCTACAACGCCACGGCGACGTGCCCAGCCATTTGGTGCCCCAGATCTACTTCGACTACCTGAGATACGGTCGGGTGGAGCCACTGCAGGGAGTGTTCTACCACAATGCCCAGGACATCCTCTCCCTGGCCGCGCTCACCGCCCTCTCCTGCTCGCTCTTTGATGATCCGCTGCACGGCGAGACCAATGCCGCCGAGGACCTCTATAGCCTGGGGAGGCTCTACGCCCGGGTGGGGCTGGGCGATCGAGCGGAGGCTGTGCTGAAGGCCGCGCTGGGGGCCGCCATCTCGGAAGACCTGAGGTTACAGACCATCTGCGATCTATCTTTCCATCTCAAGCGCCAAGACAACTGGACAGAGGCCGTCGGGTTGTGGCACCTGGCCATCGAGGAGAATCACGGCCGCCTCTACCCCTTCGTGGAGCTGGCCAAATACTACGAACACAGGGAAAGGGACTACACCACGGCCGAGCAGCTTGTCTTGCGGGCTATCGATCTCGTGGAGACGACGACTCCCAGTCGCGGCAGATGGTGGACCGAGCAACGCCTGGCGGAGTTGGAGCACCGGCTGCGCCGATTGCAGCTGAAGATGGCCCGTGACCGGAATCCTACAGGCTAGTCGCCTTGCGCGCAAAAGGAGTGAACAGGATGGGCCAGGAAACGCTGTCCTTGTCGTTTGAAGAGATCACCGAAGCAGACCTTCCGGAGCTCACGAAGGTGATGACACGAGCGTTCGACGACGATTCGCGGAAGCACCGGGGGCTGGAGCGGGGAGGTCCTGACGGCTACGACGACGGGGAATTCTTCCGCACGTGGCTTTTTCCGTACGAGCAGAGCGTCGGCTATAAGATTCTCTGGGAAGGTGAGCTCATCGGTGGGATCATTGTCTGGATCCTGCCTGAAGGGCACAACATCCTGGGCACGATCTTCGTGGACCCGGTCTACCAGGACCGTGGCGTGGGAACGGAAACGTGGCAGTTCATCGAGGCCACTTATCCCGAGACCAAGAGCTGGCGGCTGGCGACGCCCGACTGGGCTACGAAGAACCACCATTTCTACCAGGCAAAGTGTGGCTTTGTCAGCGTCGAGTCGGACCCCATCATCGGGTCCCCAGAAGACACTACAGTCTACTGGAAGGAAATGCCCGATCAGGTCAGCTGTACGCCCCCGCCGGACGCTCCCAACGGGGCCTGACCCGGCAAACAGCAGACGCTGCGGAGAACGCCAGCGCGTGCTGGCTGACCCGCTGAGGAGCGCGGGGCCCTGGCGATGGGTGCGCCTCCAGACTGGACCTCCAACTCAGAGGGAGGAGTGCTAGTGTCTGAGAAACTGAAAGACCTCTTCTTCACCCCAACGTCCATCGGCAAGTTGGCGGATGCCGTCCAGCAGCTCTATCCCCATTTCGACAGGGAAAGGTTCACCGCTCTGGTTTTTGATGCCACCTGGGAGAGCAGAGAACTGAAACAGAGAATGCGCCACGTCACCCACTGCCTGCACGAGACCCTGCCCCAGGACTATCCAGAGGCGCTAAAGATCCTGAAAAAGGCTGCCCCTTCGGTCAGCGGTTTCGATTCCATGATCTTCCCGGACTACGTGGAGTGCTACGGCCTGCATCATTGGGAGCTGTCCCTTCCTGCCCTGGCCTTCTTCACCAGGTTCGCCAGTTCCGAGTTCGCCATCCGCCCCTTTCTGGCCCAGGATCCTGAGACAGCGATGCGGTATCTCTACACCTGGGCCGAAGACCAGAACCATCACGTGCGGCGCCTGGCCAGCGAGGGCTGCCGGCCAAGACTTCCCTGGGGAATGGCGCTGCCTCAGTTCAAGAAGGATCCAAGCCCAGTACTCCCTATTCTGGAGAAGCTCAAGAACGATGAGTCGGACTACGTCCGCAAGAGCGTGGCCAACAACCTGAACGAGATCTCCAAGGACCATCCGCAGTTGGTGCTCGATATCTGCGAGCGATGGTACGGTCAGACGGCGAACACCGACTGGATAGTCAAGCACGCCTGCCGAACGATGTTGAAGGCGGGCAACCGACGTGCCATGCACCTCTTTGGCTTCGCCGACACAGAGAACGTCACCTTGCAGAACCTGACCCTGGATAGGCACGCGCTCTCTGTTGGAGAAGAACTGCCTTTCACCTTTGAACTCAGAGTGGACAGCGAAGAAGCGTGCCGAGTTCGCCTGGAGTATGCGGTCCAGTATGCGCGCCCTGAGGGCAAGGTGTCGCGCAAGGTCTTCCAGATCAAGGAGGAGACCCTCGACCCGGGTACCCACGTGGTCTCCAAGAAGCTCTCTCTTGCGGACCAGTCCACGCGCAAGCACTACCCAGGAGAACATCGAATCTCCGTCTTCGTCAACGGTGTGGAGATGGCGAAGGCATCCTTTGAGCTGACTGACTCTCCTCCTAGCCAAGGTCGCTGATCCCATGCGGAGGGAGGCGTGTCAGCACACCACGGATTGCGCAGCGAAGACGCCACAGTACGGTGCTCCGAGACACCGTCTGGAAAAGCCGGTCCGAGGTGCCCACGAATGATGTGAGGAACAGACGATGCCTGAACCAAGCAGAGACGCACGCGAGTATCTCGACAAGCTGGATCCACAGCGGCGAGTCGCACTCTGCCAGCTGAGGTCCCTCATACTGAACGCGGCGCCAGATGCCGTGGAGAGCATGAAGTACAAGATGCCGACCTACATGTACAGGGACGCGGTGCTCTGTGCCATCGCTTCACAGAAGCACTACATGAGCCTGTACGTCGAGCCGCGCATCCTGGATAGGCACAGGGAGGGACTCCAGCACCTCAACCTGGGCAAGAGCTGCATCAGATTCAAGAACATCGAGCAACTCCCTCTGGACATCGTACGAAGGATACTCACCGAGACTGTACAAGCCCTAGACGCGGACCGGGATCAGTCTGGCAACGTGTATGCCAAGTGAGGCATAATCCGCCATGCTCCTAGATGGCCGCACGCACGAACAGAAAGATGGCGCAGGCAGGCTACAACCCAAGGGGACGGTCGTTGGATCGGCCTTACTGGCCCTCCATGAGGGCGCTGGGGCACCGCATGCCGTACGACATGACGACCTGCCTGGTGACTGTCCGTGTGCGGCCCGGAGTCGAGTATCTATCAGGAGGTTGTCACCATGAGTGTGGATAGCACATCCGTGTCAGGCAAGGGAGTAGTGATCAAACGCGTTCTAGGCATCAGTCTCATGGCCTTCTCCGCGCTGGGCTTGTTGATCAGTCTGCTGGGACTGTTCCTGGTGTTTAGATTCAGCGGGCAGGTCAGCTCGAGTGCTGGTGCGGCCCTGGACGTGGCGGTCGCCTCCCTCACCTCCACCAAGCAGAACCTGGACCTGGCCAGCAGGGGGCTGGAGCAGGCGCAGGTCGCCCTCGGCGCCACGCAAGGTCTCATGGAGAGTGCCGACAGCGGCCTGGAAAACACCAGTGTCATGCTGGGGTCGGTGAGTGACATCATGGCGGACGATCTGCCGGACGTCATTGAGGAAACACAGCGTTCGCTCAGCGCCGCACAGGAAGGCGCCGCAGTGATCGAACAGGTGCTCTACGGCCTGAACGCCATCTCGGCCCTCACCGGTATTACCTATGACCCAGACGTCTCACTTACGGAGGGCCTCGCCGGCACCAACGAGAGCCTGGATACCTTACCAGCAACTCTGGCCGAGCTTGACGAGAGCCTGAGCGCCGCACAGGAGAATCTCGATGCTTTGCGGACCAGCGTAACCCTATTGCCCGCCCCCCTGGAGGAGACCGAAACAGTCCTGGATGAAGCCCAGACTAGTCTGGAATCCTACAGCAGCTTGATTGAACAGCTCACCCAAACGGTCTCCAATCTCCAACAGAGCCTGCCCAACTGGGCCCGGGCCGTGGTCTTTGCTGCCTACTTCCTCCTCATCTGGCTGGCCATCTCGCAGGTCGGGCTTCTCTGGCAAGGTTGGGAGATGGTGAGCGAGGACCCCGGCCTGATCCAGGACCGCGTTCGTGAACTCGAGCGGAGGGTCGAAGAACTAGTCAGCCGGGGTTAGAGGAAGAAGAGAGGCCGCCCAGCGCCAGCTCAAGAGAGACGACACGCGTCCACTTCGCAGGTTGTATGGCAGCTGCGGGCCACTCTACAGAGGATACAACGCCGGCCAAACGAGCATGTCCAGGACCGCCGTCTGAAAGCTGAAGGTCACACTCCCAGCCACGGCCAGCCAGTAAGCCCATGCCGGTCGCCCCGGCTGGAGGGCCAGCAAGGATCCCAACAGACCCAGGGAGGCCAGACCCACAACGGCCAGCACCAGCCGAATGACCCACCACAGCGGCATGCTGGGCTGGGCCACGAAGGCGAAGGTCAAGGGCATGTACAGCGCCGAGCCGACCAGGATGGCCGCGTAGAGCACGTTGAACACCCGGAAACCGAAGCGCCCGGCGATGCTCGCCTGGTCGGGGTTGAGACGAAACAGCAAGAAGTACGTGTAGAAGAAAAAGCCCGACGCGGCCAACAGCATGCTGGGGGCGTAGAAGCGCCGGATGTCAGGCGTCACGCCGCCCCAGGCAGGTTCCACGTACTGGGGGTGGGCCATGATGGGATAGACGTAGCTGACCATCACCGCGGTGCCCCCTACCAGGATAATGATCAGCATCGCCAGCTTCTGCCTGTGCATCTCCTCAGCCTCCTCTCCGGTGTCACCGATCGACGACCGATGCGTCAACGTACCCATCGAGCGACACTAGTCGCCCCGAAGGGGATAACGTGCACGCCATCGGGATCACAAGCCAGAAGGCAGATAGACCGCAAACTTGCAGACCTCATCACCTTGGAGCACGGTTTCCAATAGCTCCACCTCCACGGGCTGCTGTAGAATCTCTTCCCAGATACCTTTGTAGAAGCCAGCGCCACAGTAGCAGTACGTGGCAGAGATTGCTGCCGAAGACGACAAAGCACCCCTGATCCTGGGGCAGTGGCAGTATAGGGCCCGCTTCCTGGCAAGGTCGGTCTCCCTCATGTACTCCAGCAGGAAGCCGCTCTTAGGTATCTTGGTCGCGATGACGGTGCTGCCCCGCTTGACGCCAGCGGAACCCCACCCCCTCTCCACGATGGCGGCGACGAGGCCATCGTCCAACTGGAGGGCGTCCCTCAAGAAGGACTCGAACTGCCCTTGCAGCATGTCATGCACGAGGGAGATATCTCCGGTCTCCTGGTACGCCTTCCTCATCTCTTGCAGAGCATCCATGGGGTACTGGCAAGCACAGCCCGTCATAATCGCCCTGCGGTCACTCTCCTCCACGAGCCAGTCTAGCCGCTCCATCGCTCCCCTTGTCCAGTGGAGCACCGTTGCCCTTGGAGACTCCGACGTGAGCGCCTCGCTGCCCTGCAGCACCTGCTTCCGGATCTGCTCCCCCGCGATTTCGTCCAGATGGGTACTGAGCTTGCCCAGCCAGGCTCTCTCGAAATCCAGCTCCTCACACATCCCGCCATCCCCCTTCTTCAACCGCCAACCTCGCAGCAGTATCCGGCGACTGTCCTCATTCGATGATCGCACCTCACCTGTCTGGGCGAAGCGGCCTATGCTCCCCTCAGCGCCTCCGCAGAGAAGGACCTCTGGAGTTCCTGGTCCCCAAAGAGTCCATCCTTCCTCACCAACTCACCGTCGAAGTAGATCTCGCCGCCACCGTACTCCTTCCTCTGGATCTGTACCAGGTCCCAGTGGATGGCGGAATGGTTCCCGTTGGAGGCCTCCTCGTAGCAGTTGCCAGGGGTCAGGTGAAACGACCCCGCTATCTTCTCTGTGAAAAGCACATCTCGACTGGGGTGGAGGATGAAGGGATTTAGACCGAGGGCGAACTCGCCGAAATAGCGCGCACCTTCATCCATGTCCAGTATCTCGTTCAGCCTCTTGCTGTCACCTTGACACGAGGCCCCAATGATCTTGCCCTCGCACACCTCTAGCTTGATGTTATGGAACACTGACCCCTGGAAAAGGCCCGGGGCATTGTATGTAATTATGCCGTTGACAGAATCCCTCAAGGGGGCGGTCATCACCTCTCCGTCTGGGATGTTGCTCTTGCCATCCCATTTCATGGCAGGGATGCCTTTGATGGAGAAGGTCACATCGGTACCCGGCCCCACGATGCGCACGGTGTCCGTCCTCTCGATGAGTTCCATGAGCGGATCCATGGCCTTCGACATCCTGGCATAGTCCAGACAGCACACGTCGTAGTACAGGTCTTCGTACGCCTCCCTGCTCATCTCCGAGAGCTGGGCCATGGAGTTGGATGGATACCGCAGGACACACCACTTCATCTCGCCCGCTCGCCGTCGCTCCACCACAGGCCCGACATACAGTGTCTGATACATCGTCAACTGCTCTGGCGTCAAGTCGGCCAGATCGTAGGGATTGTCGTCAGCGCGAACCGTGAGCCAGGCGTCGCACTGTCGCAGGAGTTCCAGATGTACACCGGTGAAGGCCTCGTACTGCACGGCGCTGGCGTTTCGAATCCACTGACGCTGAAGCGAAGCGTCGTTGAAATGCCAGAAGGGGATGGCACCGCTCTCTGTTGCCTGCCGGATGGTCACCTTGGCCAGCTCAAGCGCCTCACTGCCGCACACCTCAACCATGAGTAACTCGCCCGGCTGTAGGTCGAGGGAATAGTGAAGAAGTTGACCAACCAGCACCTCGTCTCGCTCATCTTTCATAGTCGTCCGCTCCCTCTTCTGCCTCGAAGGCTCGACTTGTCGTCACGGAGACATTCGCTTCTGCGCCAAGATCTGGGCTTCCCGGTCACAACCCACACAGCTGCTTTGGAGAAGTCCGGTGCATCGCCGGCCCATGGCCAAGATGTTCCCGGCGCAACGCTAAGCGTCCAGCAACTCCTTCGCCAGCTTGACGGCTGCCCAGGCATCTGGCGCATACGCATCCGCGCCAATCTCGTGGCAATACGCCTGCGTCAGCGGCGCACCGCCCACCATCACTTTCACCCGGCCGCGCAGGTTGGCATCCATCAGTGCGTCGATGGTGTCTCTCATAGCCGTCATGGTGGTGGTCATCAGAGCAGACATGCCCAGGATATGGGGCGTCTTCTGGCGCACCGCCTCGACGAACTTCTCCGGAAGCACATCACAGCCCAGGTCTTCCATCTCAAAACCCGCACCGCGGCTTGGTGATGTAACGAACCCACCAGACCGCCGAAGTCGATAGCCACCCAGGCTCCTTGTGATCAAGAGCAAGCAGGACCCTCTCGCCGCTATTCATCCAGACCTCCCCTCCAGAGCCTTCGAGCGCACCTGGCCGGACAAGGCAGAGTCCGAGAATCCATGCTCCATCCAGGACCTCCCACAGCCAACGGCGGCACACCCCGTTCGACGTGCGCAAGATTCTATCACCACAGGAGGATGACGGCAAGACATATTACTTCTGGAGCTGTTCGTTTCCTGCAAGAGGACAGGTTGAGGCGAGGTGTCACCCCGTGGGAAGAACAGAGCCACGCCAGTGTAAGAGACCCAGTCCGTGGGCCCATCGAGCAAGATAGGAGATGATGCTCAACGGCGATCAGAGGAACCCTGCGCACGGGCTCGAAGGCGCTGGTGCCCTGGGCCAAGCTACTCTCGACTCAGCACGCGCTCCAGTATCCGCCCTCGCCAGATGACACGTAGGAGAAGAGCCCAGAGGATCACCACGAAGCCAATCAACGCATAGTCAGTCACCCCCAACGACACCAATTCGAAGAACTCGCGCAGCGGCTGGATTGCCATCACGCAGGCGTAAACGCCAAGCATTCCCATGGCCAGAGCGGTGGGGCGCCAGTCGCCACTGAGCTCATCTCCAGCAACCCAGGTCTGTGTCGGCGGTTCCACGAAGGGGACGAGCAGGAGCCCACAGAACACCGTCGCGGTGGTGAGTGCGGTGCGGGCGATGTCCACGTCTCCCGTCGTTCCCAGGTAGTATAGATAGATGGCCACGGCAACCACAGAGATCGTGGAGGCTGCCGGCCAAACAAAGCGACCCGCCGAACGGATGACGCTCGCCGGTGCGGGGCCGGGCCGAGCCCAGGCAGCGATGGCGAAGATGGGTACGCCCACCGTTAGCGCGGCCAGGATCGAATTGTGCTTCGGTGTCACGGGGAAGGCCACGCCCACGATCTGGGTGGCGACGACGAGCAACATCACGTACAGTGTGCGCGTCAGGAGCAGCCTAACGACATCTTCCATGCCCCTGACGATGCGCTGCCCCTCGCGAAGTGCGATGGGCAGGGCGGCGAAGGAATCACCTAGCAGCACAATGTCGGCCACGCTGCGGGTGGCCTGGGCGCCGCTCTCCATCGCCACCCCGAGATGAGCTTGCTTCAGGGAGAGTACGTCATTCACCCCATCTCCGATCATAGCCACATAGTGACCGGTTCTGCGAAACAGCCGCACCAACCTCTCTTTTTGCGGCGGCGTGATCCGGCCAAAGACGGTGGTCTTTTCTGCCACCCCTTCCAGCTCCCCCTCGCTCATGGCGTCCAAGGCCAACCCGGACACCACTCCTCCACCCACAGGCAAGCCCACTTGCTCGGTCAAAGCAGCAACCGTCTGTGGGTTGTCGCCGGAGATGATCTTCAGCTCGATCCCGAGTTCACAGAAGTGCCTCAGCGTCGCCCCTGCCTCCGGGCGTAGTTCTTCGGTAAAGCTCACGAGACAGAGGGGCGTCAGCCCAGAAGGTAATCTTGGCTCGCCTCTCGCATCGCGCAGCGGGGCGACCTCTCCACTGTGAGCAAACAGCAGCACCCGAAGGGCCTGGAGGGCCAACTCCTCCGTTAGGGAGTCCACGTTCGCAGCAGCGGCAAGATGGGGTTGCATCACCTCCGGCGCTCCCAGGAAGTACATTCCGGGCAGCGCGGGGTCATCAAAGGCCAATGCGCTCCACTTGTGCTCCGAGGAGAAAGACACCTCCTCTTTGATGGCGCGCGCCTGACCACCAAGGGCATCTCTGATGGCGGCTGTTGTCCGATTGCCAACCTGGACGCTCACCGCATAGTCACCCAAAATGGCCTTCAACCCGTTCCGGTCGCCACTCCACGACTCCGCCAGTGGTAGCACCTTCTCGAGCGTAATAGCGTTGGTGGTCAAGGTACCAGTCTTGTCGAGACACAGCAGGTTGACGTGACTGGTAGACTCGACAGCGTTGGCTTCCTGAATCAAGGCTCCCTTGCCCACGACCCGCACTACGGCCATGCCGTAGGCCACAGTGGTCATGAAGAAAAGCCCCTGCGGCACCAGAGCCACGATCACCGCCGCGGCTCTGACACCCTCAACCACGGGTACTTCATGGAGGGCGAAGGATATGCCCAGCAGAACCCCCAGCAGCGCCACCACCAGGACGAGGATGCGAATGAGGTAATCGATCTCTTTCTGTAACGGGGTCTTGACCTGACGGAAGGCCTTGGCACCGGCCGTCAGTTGACTCACCGTGCAATCGGCACCGACCTTCTGTGCCTCGTAGAGTGCACTGCCTCTCACGCAGAAGGTGCCAGAATAGACGGGATCGCCCGGCCCTTTCCGGATGCGCTCTGACTCCCCGGTCAGCAGCGATTCGTCAACCTCTGCACGCCCATCACCCACGATCTCTCCGTCGACCACAATCTGATCGCCAGGACGGATGATGAGGACATCGCCCAGTACGATCTCGCTGGGATCAACGGGTCTCTCCTGTCCCCCCCGGATCACTGTGGCCTTAGGACGTGTCAGCAACGCGAGGCGATCCAGCTTCCACTTGGCCCTGCCCTCTTGCACCACCCCCGCGACTACGTTGAGCATTACCAGGCCAGCCGTGACCACGGCGTCACCGAAATGGCCCATCAGGGTTAGGACAAGGGCGATGGCGAAGAGGATGGTGTTGATGAAGGTGGAGGCGTTCTTGCGAAGGATCTGGAGGTAGGAGCGGCCCGTCTGGAACTGGACTACGTTCACCTGCCCGCGCTCGCGCCGGCTGGCGACCTCGCTGTCGGAGAGACCTTCTGTCCTGCGCCTGTTTCCTGGGTTAGTGCTCACTCAGTCTGGATCTCGAAGGGCCTCAGCCCTTCCGCCTGTCGTGCTGCCCTCTGCCGAGTGCCGCAGTGGACTGGCCTGACAACCTGTGTCACGCTCCAGGTCACAGCTCCACCGCTGGCAGGTCAACGCCTGGATCGCTCGATTTCAGGGTCGAAGCGGGGAGGGATCCGACATCATACATACCTGTGCTGCGCAGACTCAGGTCGACTTGGGCCCAGTTATCACTGGTGCCCATCAGTGCAGCATAATCTCCTTGTAACAGCGTCGCCGTCACCTCAGAGGACACGCCGGTCTCCGCACAGTGCGCCTGCCTTCCCACCTGGCCGCCCCGATTCCCCGCCAGCCTTCACCAGTAATTCCTGGGCCGCCGGTTGGCGACTGCTTCCAGGAGGATCCTAACATAGTTGGGATCCCCTCGCACAGACCCTGAGAACCCGCTGTCCGGCAATTCGTCCGTCCCTCGCGTGCGCACCAGCTCTCTGGCCCTTTCCACCATGGGCTCAACCATGGTCGCCAGGGACTCTGCACTCTCGGCAGAAGGCTGAAGCTGCCTCAGCCTGTCGTAGAAGTCGCCGATCAACTCCGAGTACTCCGAACCCTCCTGAAACTGCTCTGGAGGGAGGTTGTACCCGGCTGCAACCAGCTTCTCCCACACCCTGAAGACATCTCCCGTCTTTTCGGAATCGCGAAACCACCCTGCCCCGTACAACTGGGTCAGTGTGGCGTTGACCTCCTCTATGCGCCTATCCACGGCGGATACCTCGCCAGCGGAAGGTTTCTCTGCAGACTCTTGGGGGATGAGCGTGGTCACATACTCCTGGATCTTGTCGGTCAGGCCAACGCCTGTGTGTGCCCTCACACCGTCCTCTATGTCCAGGAGCAGGGTGGCCAGGTCTCTCAGGCTTCCCCGCGGCACTCCCGCCACCTCGCTGAGGTCGCGAGCCTGCTTGGCTAGAGATAGCATCTTTCTGGAGAAGTTCAGCACATCTCCGAAGCTGAGGCTCTCCTGTTCCCAGCTGCGCTTTCTGGCAGCCATGTCTCTCACCCTCCTTCGTTTATCAAGCGTGCTTCGGATCCGCTGTCCCACACTGACCCAGTGCAGGAGGCGGCAGCCCCAGACCCATCTACGCCTCAAGACAGTCGGGATGAAAGGCGAACGGGGATAGGTCTCCCAGTGCGCTCTAGATCATCTCCTCCTCGGGACCAAGAGGTGCAGGCTTCGCCCCTCTCGACAGGGCGGGCAGTTTCCCCACAATGATGAAGGCCACCGTGCCCACCACGGCCAGACCCAGGGTCAGGTACCAGACCGCCACAGGCATGACGCTATCGTACACATATCCACTGGCGATGGGCCCAATCCCCCAGGCTATGCCTCCTACCATTCCATAGACACCCATGTACCTGCCTCGCATGTCAATGGGCGCTATCCTGGCCACAAAGGAGATGGAGGTGGGCGCCCAGATCAGCTCGCCGATGGTTACTATGATCATGGCGAAGAGAAACAGCCACAAATTGTTGGAGAGCGCCGCGGCCAGTGCACCCAGTCCAGTCCAGAAGGCACCGGCAGCCATGATGTAGGCGTCGCGGTATTTTTCTGTGACCCGAGTCACAGCAAACTGGAAGAATACCACCATGAGCGCGTTGACGGTCATGATCAGGCCGAATCCGCTCTCGGGTATGCCAAAACCCTCTTTCATGTACACGGGCAGGAGTTGCATGAAAGGCTGATAGGCCATCCACAGCAAGATAGAAACCAGACAGAAGGCGATGAAGCCGATGTCACGGAAGATGTACCCGTACCCTCCCCCGGCTCGTTCTGTCTCCTCTCCTGCGGACAACTCTGGCTTGGTCTCCTTGACTAGCAACACTACCAGTAGCAGGGCCACGGTGGCGCCGACGGCCGCACTACCGAAGGTGAGCATGTAGGAGGTAGCGGCCAGGAAACCACCTATGGCCGGTCCTATGGCCACCCCTGCGTTCGACACCATCCTCAGCAGCGCGTATGCACTGGGTCGCTTCTCTTCCTCGATCAGGTCGGCGATCATAGCGTCGGATCCGATGCGGGAGGCTGGTTCGATGAGTCCGCTCATGGCGATGAGTACAGCGTAAGCCCCCAGCGAGCCAAGCAAGGCGAAGCCCACCATCACCACAACCTCGTTCGCCAGGCCGGCAACCATGGCCACCTTGCGACCGTACCTGTCCACCACCGGCCCCCAGATAGCCTGGGAGAAAAGGCCCACGGTGGCACTGATGGCGAAGAGGAATCCGACCGTGGTGAGAGGGATCTGCAGGCGCTGTCGCAGGTAGACCGTGAAGAAGGGCCAAACCAGACTGCCGCCAACGGAACCGATGAACCGCTGGCAGAACAGGATCCAGAACTGCAAAGGGTATTCGGCTATGGTGTTTCTGATCCTGAGGACCATGGTGATTCCCCGCACGTCCGGTGGTTCTGCACCGGGACGCACTTCGCCCTGGGACATGAGGGCCTTGGGCAACGCCCGCTATTATACCATGAAGAGGCGCTAAGGCCAGCAGCCCGAACGAGGGTCTTGGAGAAGCGAAGAGCCGTAGCCGTCGGAACCGCACTTGGCCTGCCGAGCCTGGTGCACGGACTGCGGAGAGCCCGCGAAGTTGCACGTGCCATGGATTGCCGCCCCATATGCACCAGGATGGCAGCGGCACACCCGTCAACAGACCGAGTGGGTGCTGTGGTCGGGCCGTGACTAGTAGGGGAACACGAGGCCCAGGGCTGCTAGTTCAGCTCTGACTCGTCTGTAGAGTTCCAGATACTCCTCGTGCGGGAGAGACGTCCTTACGTCATAGCAGTCCTGGAACTCACTTCCCAAGGGCGCGTCGGCGATGTGATCTTCGTACCTCGCGAGCATCATGAGGGCCAGTTCATTGGCCGCCTTCCGTGTCAGCCCCATGTAAGAGCAGGCGTGTCCAACCTCGGCCGCCAAGCGGGCCTCCAGGGGAGTGGCCCGATTCTTGTGCTTGTTGCGGGCTGGTGCCGCCTCCCAGAGATTGGCCCCGGACACGGTGCTGGTCAGCGCATGAGCCGCCGCCTCGTAGAGCACCATTTCCGTGGCCGGGCCTGCGTTCAGGAAACCATTGGATACGGAGATGATCTTGCTGTTTCTCGCCACGGCCTGATGGCTCGCACTGGCGACCCACAGGAGCTCTCGGGTGGTGCCTGACGTGTAGTGGATGTGGAAGGGGAAGTTCATCTGATAGTGCGCCTGGTGCACCAGCAGACCCATGAGATGGTAGGCTACCTGCAACACAGCGGTTCCCTCAGCCCGGCCCGCGTAGCCACCAAAGATCGGCCCCGTGAGGCTCCCCGTGAAGCAGCCGAACTGCTGGTAGTGCGCCACCTTGTTCAGCAAGGCGTTATCGATTTTCAGCTCCGTTAGTCCGCCGACCAGGCGGCTGTCAGTGGTCCTGACCCCCCAGTCAGAATGGCTGACCGAGATCTGAGCGACGTCAGACTCTGCCGTTCCCGCCGCCACCAAGAAGATCCCCGGGCGGCCCACTAGCCTGGCTGCCTCGCGGAGGCTCATGGCATGCTCCAAACTCCCCGCCAACTCCGTGGGCGTCTTGGCCTTGATCTTGAGGCCCATGCTCTCCTCGAGGATCGGCGCACAAAAACCGTCGGCCAGGGGCTCTTTCAGATAGGCCACGCACATGGGCAGGAAGAGCTCTTCGTCGCAGGAGATGTCCGGGCTGAAGATCACGAAGGGAGGGTCCTGGTCCTCGACATGCCGGTTTCGCAGCCGACGGCTGTCCTTTCCCGAGCCAACCAGGTATTCGCCAGGAATCAGGTACAGTGCCTCCCGGACCTCACTCTCGTCGAAGGTGATGATGCGATGGGTGTCCACACATAGAACACCCACCTCCAGAAAGAACTCCAGTCCCGCCTGCCACACCGCGTCCGCCAACCCATCGTCGCTGGGGATAGGGGTCCCAGGATCGTATTCTATGCCGTGTCTCTTGGTCACCTCCCGCATCTTGGGCAGGAAGCGGTCCATGGTGAAGGCCTCGTCCTCACAAAAAGGCCCGGTGCGTGCACGCTCCAGGATCTCCCACATCTTATAGGGTGGCGCTGGCATGACCCCTCCTCGCCTTCATCGCCCTGTCCAAGGCCGTCACAGCCTGCATGGCGTTTTCCGCCCACGAATCGGCGCCGATCTCCTCTGCCCATTCCGCCGTTACGGGCGTGCCTCCCACCATGACCAGGAACCGGTCACGCAGTTTCATGTCCTTCAGTAGCTCCACTATCTCCTGCTGACCAGGCATCGTCGTGGTCATCAGTGCCGAGGCGCCGATGACATCGGCCTCCAACTCCTGCGCCTTCTTGATGAACTGCAGGGCATTGACGTCGGGTCCCAGATCATGAACTGCGTACCCGTTCACCTCCAGGAGCAAGGCTACGATGGTCTTGCCGATCTCGTGGATGTCTCCTTCCACCGTGCCGATGACCACAGTGCCCTTCTGCCGCCGTTTCTCCCGTAGCTGTTCAAGATGGGGCGCTAGCGGCTCCAGCGCCTTCTGCATCGCCTTGGACGCGAGCATCATCTCAGGAAGGAAGACCTCCATACGCTCGAAACGATTGCCCACCTCCCTGATGGCATCCGTCAAGGCATCCACCACCGTCAGAGGATCCATCTCCGCCGCCATGGCCTGCTGGGCCAGGGCCAGAGCATCCTCGTCCTCACCATCTTGCACCGCCTGCACCAACCTCTGGACAATCTCCATAGCACGTTCCCTCCTCAATAGCATGGGCCTGAACCGGGCTCTCTCTCGGCGGGCCGTTCTCTTCCGCCGCGGCTAGTCGCCCAGTCCGGCACGCGCACATTATATTCTATGTGCAGTCGGGCGGCAACGGACACCCTCCAGGCGGATCACAAAGGCCCCCGACCATGGCACACGCATCCTGAACATACTCAGCGCCATGATCGCCGAATCGCGTGGGCTTGCCCGCACGACCGCCCCTTGTAGCGGGCCCCTGGCTATGGTACAATGGCTCGGGGAGAGCGAGAGGGAGGGAGGCAGCCACGGAAGAGAGCACCGAACCTCTCTTGAAAGCCCTGGACCGGCTGGATGCCTCAACCGGCGGCGGTGCCGCCCTTTTCCATCGGCAAGCAGCGATTGGGACCGGAGGCCTTTCACCGCCAGATAGCCCCAAGCAGAGACTCTGTCACAGAAGTTGTCTGCGGCGCGCGCGACGACTCGCCAACCTTTGCAGCTGAGAGGTACGCCCACAGGCTCCACAAGGCCAGCGATGAGCAGAAGAGGGCACCCCGCCTAGCGATCCAGCAAGCGGTCGTTCAGGCGGCCCGCGTTCCCTTAGCCAATCTGCCGGCTGCCTTTGGACCTTCACGCAGGCCCGGCACAGACTTGAGCAGACAGGGGGGAGGATGAAGAAAGTCCTGCTATGCGAGCCCAACATCAGCGAGGGAAGAAACGCGGAAGTCGTGGAGCAGGTCCTTGATCAGGTCCGCCGGGTGGAGCAGGTGAAGATCATCGACTACTCCTCCGACGCCGATCACAACCGTTCGGTGCTGACCTATCTTGGCGAACCAGAGCCAGTGCTGGAGGCGACCAAAGCCATGGCAGCGAAGGCGCTGGAGTTGATAGACATGACGAGACAGCGAGGCTCGCATCCACGGCTGGGTGCGGTGGACGTGGTGCCCTTCGTGCCGGTGCGCAACGTTGAGACCAGCGAGGCCGTAGATGTTGCCCGGCGCTTCGGCAAGTTCGTGGGTGGCCTGGGGGTGCCCGTCTACTACTACGAAGCAGCGGCAACCAGGCCCGAGAGAGAGCAGCTGCCCCATATCCGCAAGGGCCAGTACGAGGGGCTGGCGGAGAAGCTGAAGGACCCAAGGTGGGTGCCCGATGACGGTCCGGCAACCTTCAACGCCAGGTCCGGCGCGCTTGTGACGGGTGCGCGCTTCCCCCTGATCGCCTTCAATGTGAACCTGCGCACCTCCAACCTCTCCATCGCCGAGCGGATCGCCAGAGCTGTACGGCGCATTGACGGCGGCTTTCGCCATGTGAGGGCCATGGGGTTGTCCCTGGAAGAAGAGGGCATGGTCCAGGTCTCGATGAACCTGGTCAACTATGCCAAGACTCCCATCCCCCGCGTGTGGGAGACCATCCGCTGCGAATGCGCGCGCTACGGCGTCAGCATTGCGGGGACTGAGCTTGTGGGCCCGGTGCCGCTGGGCGCCGTGGAAGACGTGTTCAAGTACTATCTACAGGCCCACGACTTCTCATCGGAGCAGGTCATCGAAACCGCTTTGATTGACTAGCCTGGCCGCGTGGCTCCTGGTCCACGGCGTTCTGGGCCTACTATGTGGTTGAAGTCGATCCTTCAAGAGCGTACTGGACACTTCCTGTTGACTACTCCACTTGAAAGGGAGAAGGGAGAAGGGTGATGCCAGCACAGATCCTCTATTCGGTGAAGGCCCAGCGCGGGCCAACACTGCGCTGCAAGGGATGGAAGCAGGAGTCGCTGCTGCGTATGCTGGAAAACAACATGGAGAACGCAGAGGCCCCGGAGAAGTTGGTGATTTACGGCGGCATCGGCAAGTGCGCGCGTAACTGGGAAAGCTTCCATGCCATCGTGGAAGAGTTGAAGAACCTGGAGAACGACGAAACCCTGGTCATGCAGTCTGGCATGCCGGTGGCGGTCTTCAAGACTCATCGCCTGGCACCGCGCGTGCTGATGGCCAACACCAATATCATCAAGCCGACCTGGGAGATCTTCTACGATCTTCAGGACAGGAATCTGACCATGTTCTCTCAGTACACGGCCGGGCCCTGGGAGTACATCGGCACCCAGGGCGTGATCCAGGGCACCTTTGAGACCTTGGGGGCCATCGGCAACCAACACTTCGCTGGCTCGCTTGTCGGTCGCAGCTATTTCACCGCCGGGCTGGGCGGCATGGGCAGGAACCAGCCGCGCGCCATGACCATACACGGCGGAGTCTGCGTGGTGGTGGATGCCAATCCAGCCATGATCGAACGCGCTCTCGCACGGCATTTCCTGGATGCTCAAGCTGGCTCGCTGGAGGAAGCGATCGACATGGCGGAAGAGGCCAAGGCCGAGAGGCGTCCCCTGGGTGTCGGCGTCCATGGCAATGCGGCTGAGATGTTCCCCAAGGCGCTGGAGACAAACTGGAAGCCCGACATCGTCTCCGAGATGTGTCCTTGCCACGATCCGTTTTCCTACATCCCGGCCGGATACACACCGCAGCAAGCGGCAGAGTTGCGCGCAACCAACCGCCCACTCTACCTAAAGAAGGCTCGCGAGTCCATGAAGCGACAGTTACGGGCGATGATCGAGTTTCACCACCAAGGCGTGCAGGCTTTTGAGTATGGCACAAGCATCCGCAAGGAGTGTCGCGATGCTGGCATGCCCCGAGAAGAGGCGATGACCATACCGGGCTTCGTGGCCGCCTACATCCGGCCGCTCTTCTTACTCGGGCGCGGTCCCTTCCGCTGGACCTGTCTCTCTGGCGAAGCCGGCGACCTATATACGCTGGACGATCTCGTCCTGGAGATGTTCCCCTACGACAAAACCACGGCGAGATGGATCCAACTGGCTCGGGAGCATCTTCCCATCGAGGCCCTGCCAGCGCGAGTCTGCTACCTGGGCTTCGGCGAACGCAAGGCCTTCGGCCTCAGGGTGAACGGCATGATCCGCGAGGGCCGGTTGGCCGGGCCCGTAGCCTTCTCGCGCGACAACCTGGACTCAGGGTCCATCGTCAACCCTACCTTCGAATCGGAGAATATGAACGACGGCAGCGATCTGATCTCCGACTGGCCTTACCTCAACGCTCTGTTGAACACAGCGGCCATGGCTGACCTGGTCGCCATCCAGGCCAACTACTCCATGGGCGAGGCGGTCCACACCGGGGTGACGATGATCGCCGATGGCAGCGAGGAGGCCGACCTGCGGCTAGAAGCCTGCATGACTACCGATTCCGGCATTGGCGTGGTGCGCCATGCGCAAGCTGGCTACGACCTAGCCCGCCAAGTCGCCGAGGGCCAGGGTCCCCTGACCAGGGAGAGGATCAAGGTTCCTCTGTGGTGGAGCCCGGAGGCGACCTTTGGCCCAGAGGAAAGCGCCGAGGTTCGCGCAGGCCCGCACACACGCCCGGAGGAGTGAGATGTGCAGCACCATTCCGACCAGACCCCGCGCTGACCTGGTAATCGCCGGCGCGGCAGAGGTCTTGACCTGTGTGCATGAGGGTGATGATCTCATCGGACGCCGCCGCGGGGCGCAGATAGCTATCGCTGGCGAGAGGATAATCGCCCTTGGTTCCCCCGCCGAAGTGGCCCGGCAGGTGGACACAACCGCAGCCGAAGTCCTTGATGTCTCGGGCAAGATCGTGGCCCCTGGCTTTGTGGACTGCCACACCCACCTGGTCTTCGGAGGCTCGCGGGTCCAGGAGTACGCCGCTCGCATGACCCTGGAGGCCAGCCAGGTGCAGGGGCTGGGCATCCCCAGCGGAATCCAGGCCACAGTGGCCATGACCCGGGCCGAGAGCGTGGATTCGTTGACGGCCAGCGCTGCACAGCGGGTGCAACGTATGTTCCGGCATGGCACGACAACGCTGGAGAGCAAGAGCGGATATGGGCTGAGCCTGGCAGAGGAAATCAAGCAGCTCGAGGTCAACCAAAGGCTGCAGGCTGGCCAGCCGGTGGATGTGGTGAGCACTTTCCTCGGCGCTCACGATTTCCCGCCCGAACTGCCCCGCCATAAGTATATCGAACTCCTCATCAAGGAGATGATCCCCGAGGTGGCCGAGCTGGGTCTGGCCGAGTTCTGCGACGTGTACTGCGATCAGGGGTACTACACCGCCCAGGAATCCCGATCCATCCTGGAGGCTGGCCTGCAAGCTGGGCTTAAGCCCAAGATCCACGTGGATGCGTATGCCGACATCGGCGGCGCAGCGGTGGCGGCCGAATTGGCGGTGGTCTCGGCCGACCACCTGAACTACACTGACCGCGCCGCCCTGCGCAAGTTGGCAGAGGCAGGCACGACCGGCGTGGCCATGCCGGGGCTCGATTTCGCCGTCCGGCATCCCCGCCCCGTTGACGCGCGGGCCATACTCGCTGAAGGCGTGACTCTGGCCCTGGCCACAGACCTCTGTCCCGCCTGTTGGCTAGAGTCCATGCAGGTGGTGATGCAACTGGCTTGCCGCCAACACCGGCTGGCGCCTGCGGAGGCCCTCTATGCCGCAACCAGCGGCGCCGCCCGCGCGCTGGGCCTCCAAGACGACCGCGGCTCTCTGGAACTTGGCAAGCTAGCGGACATACAAGTATGGGACTTGCCGACCTTTGAGGACGTGATCTATCGCCTTGGCCATAACGCCGTGACCACGGTGGTCAAACGGGGAAAGGTCTATCACTTTGTGGGGGTTGCCTGATGATAAAGCTAACCGGTCAAGCGCTGACGATTGAGGAAGTGATAGCCGTGGGCCGGTACGGGGCACCCGTGGCGTCCCTGAGCGAGGAGGTCCAGCAGCGCATGCAACGGACCCACGACTGGGTTGCGGCCTCGATTCGCGACAGCGGCGAAGTGATCTATGGCGTCAACACCGGCTTCGGGTCGTTGGCCACCCAGCAGATCGCCGCCGGGGAGGCTCGCAAGCTCTCGCGTAATGTGATCTTGTCCTGCATCGTCGGCGTGGGACCCCCACTGCCCTTGGAGATCGTGCGAGCGATGATGCTTATCCGAGCCAACGTCTTTGCCAAAGGCCATTCCGGCGTCCGCCCCGTCGTCGCCCAAACCCTGGTGGACATGCTCAACGCTGGCGTGACGCCCCTGGTGCCGTGCAAAGGGTCGCTGGGTGCCAGCGGAGACCTGGCGCCCTCGGCCCACATCGCCGTCGTTCTGACGCGAGATGTGGAGGAAGGGGATGGCGGCTATAGCGGGCAGGCGTGGCTGGGCGATGAACTGCTGCCCGGCGCCGAGGCCATGGCTCGCGCCGGGATCGAACGCCTGGTCCCCGAGGCCAAAGAGGGCTTGTCGCTGACCAATAGCACCGGTTTTATGGTGGCAGCCGGAGCCCTGGCCACGCACGATGCACAACACCTGCTGCTCCACGCCGAGATCGCGGCCGCCCTCAGCCTGGAGGCGCTGCTTGGTGTTTCGGACGCCTTTCATCCAGCTCCGCATGCAGCCACTGGCCATGCCGGGCAGGCAAAGACGGCCAGCCATATGCGGGCCCTGATCGAGGGCAGCACACTTGTCGATTCTCTTCCTGCGCGCGTCCAGGATGCCTACAGTCTGCGCTGCATCCCGCAGGCCCTCGGCCACATCGGCGACTTGTTGACCTTCTTGCGCGAACGGTTCAACATCGCGTTGAACGCTGCCGCCGACAATCCGCTCATCTTCGCTGACTCGTCGAGCAAGACGTCCTACAGAGCGCTCTCGGGCGGGAACTTCCATGGCCAGGGGCCAGCCATGTGGCTCGACATGCTGGGTATCGCCCTGGCCGCGGTGGGCAACATCGCTGAACGCCGCATCTTCCGCCTGTTGACCCCCGAACTGAGCTCCGGCCTGCCCTCCATGCTCGTCCCGACCAGCGGCCTGGATAGCGGGCTGATGATGGGCCAATACACCGCCGCAGCGCTGGTCTCCGACAATAAGACACTGGCTCACCCGGACAGCGTCGACTCGATCCCTTCCTGTGCCAATCAGGAAGATTACGTCAGCATGGGGGCCAACGCCGCGCGCCGCGCTCTGGAGATCGTGGACAACATCCGCCACATCGTGGCCATCGAGTTGCTGACGGCAGCCCAGGCAGTCGACCTGCGTCCGGACGGGCCTGCTCGTCTGGGACGAGGAACCGCCGTCGCCTACGCCAAGATCCGAGAGCATGTGGCTTTCCTGGAGCATGACCGCGCCCTCACACCCGACATCGAAGCGCTGGCGGACCTCATCCGGCGCGATGAACTGCTGCAGGCCGTGCGTGGAGCCGTAGGCACCGCCTTGGAGTGAGCTCAGTCTCCCGGGGGTATGGAGCTTCTGCGACGGCGTGAGCCCCTCAGAAAACGTTGGCAAGCGCTTCTCGAAGCTGCCACAGCACAAGGGGATAGGACTGGCTCAACGCGCTCTGACCTCTTGTGGGGGAATTATGGGTTTGATACAATCGAGGCCGAAAGACAGAGCGTAGGGGGCAGAGAATGGGATTCCTGGACAGGTTGGCTACTGGCGAGACGATCATGGCCGACGGCGCCATGGGGACCATGCTTCAGGCCGCGGGTCTGGAGAAGGGGCATGCCCCCGAGGAAATGAACCTCACGTATCCCGACAAAATACTCGCCGTCCACCGGGGATACGTTGACGCCGGTTCTGAACTGCTTCTCACCAACACCTTTGGCGGCAACCGCTTTCGCCTGGACAAGTATGGACTGGCCGACAGAGTCTATGAGATCAATCGCATGGCAGCGGAGATCGCCAGAGAGTCGGGCGCCGTTTTCGTAGCTGGCTCCATGGGTCCGACGGGTGAGTTCTTCGCCCCGGTGGGGAACCTGAACGCCGAAGAGGCGAGGGAGACTTTTACCGAGCAAGCCAGAGGGCTGGCCGACGGCGGGGTCGACGTCCTGGTCATCGAGACCATGTCCGATCTCAAGGAGGTGGAGACGGCCATACAGGGGGCACGTGAGAGCGCTGATCTGCCCATCCTCTGCACGATGACCTTCCAGCACAAGCTTCACACCGTGATGGGGGTCTCTGCCAGGCAGGCCGCAGAGACGCTCGGTGGCTGGGGCGTGGCGGCCATGGGTGCCAACTGCGGCACAGGCCCCGAAGAGGTGGAGAGGGTGTTGGAGCAAATGAGGCACATTTCTCCCCAGGCCATCCTGATAGCCAAGCCCAACGCCGGGGTCCCCCGCCTGGTTCAGGGGCGCACCGAATATGATGCTTCCCCTGAGTTGATGGCCCAGTACGCCCAGCGCTTCGCGGACCTGGGAGTAAGGATCATCGGTGCCTGTTGTGGCTCCACACCTCAACACCTCGCTGCCATGGCCCGTGCCCTGGGCAAGCCCTCGGGCTTGTGATCGACGCTCGGGCATCCTGCGCCGTTCTCACTGTCGGCGCAGATTCTGTGTACTGTCACGGCGACGGCCTTGCCATGCCCGGCAGGATGTGCTATACTCTATGGTGAAGCAGGCCCCCACCGTGGGCGGACCTGCTGTGAGGAACTGCTCCTCAGTTCGGGATCACCTTGCCCGATATCTGCGAGGCGAAGAAGGGCATCCAGGTGCTCTCCGATCTGAGCCACGGGTCCGAAGGGCGGCGCGCACGCGACGGACCGCGTTGATCGACGAAGAGACGACGATGAAGGCGCTAACGCTGGCCCCGTATCACCTCTTTCAGTTTCGAGGGGACTGCTACGCCCTCGACATCGAGTCCAGCGCCGTGCTCAAGCTCGATGCCCCTGCCTACGACGCCCTCTCCTTGCGCCTCAGCGACGCCTCCCCTGACGCCACCGCCAGCCACTTGACTGCGACCTACGGTGAAGACACCTCTCAGACCGTGCTGCGCGAGTTGGGGTGGCTGGACAAAAGGGGTGTCTTCCGTGCCCCCCTTGGCACCTACGACGACGCGGAGAACGAGGCCTACATCCAGCGCCTCACCCGCATGTCCACCAATAAGATCGAGCTGTGCCTGGCGGAGGCGTGTAACCTGCGGTGCGGGTACTGCTACGTGGGGGAGAACGAGGCCCTCAACAACGGCCTCATGCCCTGGGAGATCGCCAAACAGGCTGTGGACCTGCTCTTCCAGCGGGCGGGCCGGGCAAAGGAACTCTACATCACCCTCTTCGGCGGCGAGCCCTTGCTCAACAAGCCCGTGCTGCGGGAGGTGATTCGGTACAGCGAGCAGCTTGGCATGGAACAGGGTAAGAAGGTGCAGTACTCGATGACCACCAACGCCACGCTGCTGGACGACGAGATCATCGACTACATCAAGAAGTACAACTTCGGCTTGATGGTCAGCATGGACGGTCCGAAGGACGTCCACGACGGCGTGAGGGCCTTCGCAGACGGGAGGGGTTCTTTCGAGAAGGCGAGTCGCAACATTAAGCGGTTGATGAAAAGGCGCAGGATGGTCACGGTGCGGGCCACGATCAGCAACCAGTGCCTGGACCGGCCGAGGATCGTGCAATTCCTGGAGGATTTCGGATTCACCCGGGTGGCCATGAGCCGTTGCGTGGGCAAGTCCCACCGCCTGGGCCCCTACGACGTCGGCCCGGAGGACAACGCGGTGCTCCAGGGACAGGACGACTACTTCACCGATCGGCTGCTGGGGCAACTGCAACGTGGAGAGCGCGTGCGCTTCAACCCCTGGGCCACAGCGCTGAGCAACATCCACGACCAGCAGAACCGGCGCGTGCGCTGCGGTGTGGGGCGGGGCTGCACCACGGTGGGGATCGACGGCAAGCTCTACCCCTGCCACAGATACGTGGGGCTGGAGAAGTACGTACTGGGCCACGTCTCCACTGGGATTGACCGAGAGAGGTTCGCCGAGTATCTCCGCGGCTACTTCGAAACCAAGAAGAAGTGTGAGGAGTGCTGGGCCATCAACATCTGCGGCGGCTACTGCCCCTGGTACGTATCCCATGAGCACGGAACCTTCCCCCCGCCCCGGGAGTGGTGGTGTGAGGAGGTGCGCGACTGGTACGAGCGGGCCATCTGGCTGTACGACACGCTGCGCAGCGACTACCCAGACTACTTCCGCCGGGTGGTGGGAGAGGACGGCGCCGGGGGGCCGGTCTTGCGATGAATTGGCGTGACTGACTCAAGGGAGAGATACTAGGGAAGTCAGAAAGGAGGGCCTATCGAAGGAGTGACAAGACACGACACTTTCGAAATGCCTGAGGCGACGTTGGCGCCGCTCTACGCATGCAGAGAGGAGGAATGAGTATGGCGAAGAAGGAGATCGGACGACGAGAGTTCCTAAAGATTGTGCTCGGTTCGGCGGCGGCCGCGGGGTTGAGCCACTTCCGCATCCTCAACGTCGGAGGCGCACCATCTTCAGGGGACCAGTGCGGGCTGCTGCAATCGGCGGACGGCTGGTGCGGTGAGCCGGGCGATCTCTGTGCTCCCACTGACCCTGATGGTCGTGACACCTGCTGGCCACAGCAGGGGGATCCTGACGTCTGCAACACGGAGGAGCTGGACGTCTGCATGCCCCCCAGGGACACTGACGAATGCACGGTGGCTGGGGACCCCGACTACGAGTGTGCCACGCCAGGTGCAGACACCTGTGGGACCCAGAATCCGGACCTGTGCTGGCCGGAGCACGATCCCGATCAGTGCCTGCCGCCCGAGGACGAAGACAATTGCTCCGAAGCAAGCCCGGACGAGTGCGGTGCGCCGGGCGACCCGGACTACGACTGCGGCGAAGGTGACTCTTGCCAGGTACAGGACCCGGACCTGTGCGCACCGATGCGCGACCCAGACGACTGCGGCGTTGTGGTCGGCGACCCGGACTACAAGTGCGGCTACACAGTCGCGGACGCCTGCTCGCCCGAGAGTGACCCCGACCTCTGCAGTCCCATGGAAGACCCAGACGAGCTGAGAGTTCAGCAACGCCGGGAAGAGTTCGTGCCCGAACCGGGTTCGATGGGCCTCCTGGCCAGCGGCCTGATGGGCCTAGCGGGCTACGCCGCCCTACGGTGGATGAGCAAGGACAAGGCCGAGGAGTAGAGTCTGATTGCGGGAAGGGCGATCCCTTCGCGGGGTCGCCCTTCCCCCTCTTTCACCTTCCGGGTGTCACGGCCCCGCCGGTGAGCCCCGTTTGGGCCTGCAGGGGGCACTGCGGCGCATGTTGGCCAACTCGCAGGGCGTGCCCCAACCCGGGCGCGAAGGTCGTCCCCTGCTGCTGCGGCTCCACACCTCAACACATCGAGGCCATGGCCCGTGCCCTGGGCAAGCCCTCAGCCCTTTGACGCGGCTCCGTGGAGTCCGTACGACCGCATCCGGCAAGCGCACTGCGCGTTGCGCAGCATGCGTCCAGAGTCCATGGTTATTGCACTTGCGGCCTGACTGCGACTGTGCTATATTGGGAGAGGACTCACGCAGGGCATCGGCCCTGCGGATTCGCATAGATTGGGACGTTGTTGCTCAGGCGCCGTCGAGGCACCAGGGACGCCGGGAGCCGGGCCAACGGCGACGCCACCCATCCACGGGACACAGCTAGAGGATGATCCGTCCCGTGCAATGACAAACGCTGTGCGAACCAGGCTCACAGAGAGAAAGGAGTGCGAGAACGATGGATGCGTACTGTGTCAAGTGCAAGACGAAGCGAGAGTTGAGAAATGCCAAGGAAGTGGTGCTCAAGAACGGACGGCCCGCTCTCAAGGGGACTTGCCCCGTCTGTGGCACCAGCCTGATGCGGTTCGTCAAGAAAGGTTCCTGAACCGCACACAGGCACACTGTTTCCGTCAGGTGCTGTGCCTTTCGAAGGCGATGCCCTGTCCTGGGGCTCGATCGAGCAAGCACAGCGTCTGACGGAAACCTCTCGGAGCAGACGCAGCACTCAGTACCGACAGAGGCTCGTTTCCTGTCAGGGCGGTCTCGGCCACAGCTGCGGCGCCCGAACACCTCTGGTTGCTCCCCTGCGTCAGATCCCCAGACGGTCTCACTGGACGCCGGGACAGCTGTGCTCTGGCCCAGTTACTTGCTACAGTGACCCAGTGACGATCGGCCAGCTGTCATGCATCATTCAGCCGCCAGGATTCATCTCGGCGTTCAAGGCTTCAGCCCCCAGGACTGGATAGGCACATTCTATCCGCCCCACTTCACGGCCAAGGAGTTCCTCCCCTTCTACGCCCGCGTGTTCGATACCGTGGAAATCAACAGCACCTTCTATGCCATACCATCCACATCCACGGTAAGATCATGGGCAAGCCGCACTCCTCCTCCTTTCATCTTCGCCTGCAAGATGCCGCAAGAGATAACCCACGATCAGCAGCTGAAGGGAGTCGAGGAAAGACTCACTATCTTCCTCGACAAGATGAGGAACCTGGGAGAGAAGCTGGGCCCGGTGGTGATCCAGTTCCCACGCTCCTTCACCCGGCGCTTTGAAGACAACCTGCGGTTTTTCCTTCCGCTGCTCCCACAGGACATCAGGTTCGTCGCCGAGTTCCGCAGCGATTCCTGGAACGACGAGGAGGTGTTTGGGCTCTTGAGGGAGTTCAACCTTGCGTGGTGCATCAACGACTGGCAGGACTTGCCACCCGTGGTGGAGACCACCACGGACTTTGCGTACCTGCGTCTCGTCGGCTACCACCGGGAGTTCAAGTACCTGGGGGAGGTGCAGAGGGACCGCTCAGAGGACCTGGCCACCTGGGCGCGCACGGTCAAGGAGCTCGCCACCAGAGTCCCACGGATCTACATTTATGTCAACAATCACTATGCCGGCCATGCCCCAGCCACGGTGAATCAACTAGCTGAATTGCTGGACCTCCCCACCTTCGATCCCCGCAGCCTGTGGCCCGAGCAGGGCAACCTGTTCCCCGACGAAAGAGAGTAGGGCGGTTGTTTGCTGGGCGCTTCCGGCTTGCGCACTACGGAGCGCAAGTGGTGAGTCCCACTCGGTACCTCAGTCCTCCGGCAGACTGAACTGAGATTGTGGCCACTCTCCCATCAGACGAGTTGGGCCAAACTCCAGAACGTCGGTGACCTCGAAGAAGGCAGCGTACTTCTCAGGGTGGGCCGTGATGTCCTCGTCCAGCCGATCGTAGGTGCCGTACTCCTCGATCTCTCTCCAGATCTCAAGCTGATACTGCCCACCGAAGCCGAACTGCACGGCGTAGGCCCTCACCGACTTGGTGCCAGGCCCTACTTCGAAGGCAGCCTTTCCTTTCTGACGCCACCACTCTGCAGCGTCTCCACCTTTGTTGGGCTTGACCTTGATGCTGGTAACCTCGTAGATACGATACTTCTCCACGGCTGGAACCTCCTCCCACAGACTGTTAACGCGGTGCACGCTCTATCGGCGAGGACGGGAGTCGGTCGGACACCATCCGCCTCGCCGAACGGCCCCGTCCTCGGTCACATACTAGGACACAGTCCGTAGTGGCAGGAGGTTCACTTTTCGGCCAAAGAGGCGCCACAGTATTCGCAGAAGGCGTTGTCCACCGGGTTGTCCGCACCGCAGGAAGTACACGACTTCACAACCGGTTCCGAGACCGCGGTAGCTCGCGTCTTCACAGCCGGTTCCGATGCCAACGAAGGCTCTGGCCTGGCGACAGGCTCCCTCGGCGCTGCGGGTGCTGGCGCCTGAGGGGCCTCCTCTCTGCTCTCCGCCTTGGGCTTTCTGCGCCCCAAGACCACCCGCAACGCGACCACCACACCCACAGCGATGACGATGGGCACAAGACAAACGCACGATATGATCAAGCACTCCGGGATACCCAACGACCCAAGTTCTTCCATCCTCAGTCATCTCCTTTTCTGCCCGGCGCGCCTTTGAGGGACAGACGCGCCTTAGCGATCCTTCAACGCTTTTCCACCATACGGACACGCGACCCAGTCGGGTTCGGTGGCCCTGCCGCATCCCGTACACACGGTGCCTAACCGGGGACCGAAATCGGTCACCCTCCCGTAGCTCAGAGGGATCTGCCCCGCCTCCACACGATGATGCCAAGACCCGCCAGCGGGAGAGCCAGGCCAGAGCAAGGACAGATACTGCCACGGCCCTCCTCTTGAGGCTCCCCGCCCTCTACGGCCGGAGTAACTGGCGCAACCTGACCTTCCACCAGGAGAGCCAGGTCGTCCACGCACAGCCTACCCTCAGCATGAGACACCTCCGCAGCAGAGAAGTCGAAGCTAATGCCAATCACATGGGCCGCGTCGAGCTCCGCCACGCCACCTTCGCCCTGCCAATCTGGCTTCGTGAACTCACCCCACGGCATCTGCAGCAGCGTCCAATATCCATCACTACCGGATGGAATCGTCAACTCCTTCTGGAAGGGGGTCGGCTCTTGGGGATCGCCAACGTGCATGGTCACCGCCACCACCATCCCCGGATTTTCGCTGCGCATCCACATGGAGATGCCGTCAGCAGCAGCCCAGTTCTGGGGGGTCTCGAAGGTCCGACCGCACCCAGCCCAACCTCCGGCGGCGATGCTGTGTTGCACCAAAAGTGACGCGCCACCACTATGAGCTGTCCCGGGGTCCACCGTGCATTCGATGGTGGTCGCCCCGCCATCAGTCCAGACCTCCCAACCACCGCCCGGTCCGTACCCCTCGAAGTCGTCAATGAGCGAGGTGCCTACCTGCTCGATGGGACCAGGGACCTCCTGCCCCGGAGATGCCACCTCTACCGCCTCCAGGGTCGGCGAGGCCCGTGCGGGAGGACGCGGGGCCCCACCGCTGTAGCTCCTGATGGCCCGATCCAGGAATTCCACGAAGAGAGGTCCTATGGTGCGGTTGGCCAACTCGTTGGGGTGAGCGTCAGACTGATCCGTCCTGTACTCAGCCTTCAGGAAGTTGTCACCGCCCGCCAACAGGCCGAAGAAGTCGAACACGAAGACGTTGGGATGGCCGGACAGGTACTCGTCCGATTGCACCCAGTTGGCGAACGACCGCGCCCGCGCTGCCGCATCTGGGCTGCTATTGGCCGGTACCTCTGGCGGTTGGGTGACGATGACGAAGATCTTGTCGGGATACTGGTCCATCCGATCGCGGATGGAGAGGTAGTAAGACCGGTACTCCTCCAGCTGCCCAGCGCTCTCGATATTGCTCACCGGGAAGCACGACTTGATAGCGACCACGTCATACTGCATCAAGTGACTGAAAGTGTTGTCCGGCGGGTCGTGCAGCGGCTGAGCGAAGATCGCGGCGTAACCGTCGGGATCGGTGTTGTCTCCCGGCACGTCGAAGTTGGTGCCCGTCCAGGTGCCGTCGGCCAGAACTAGCCCGTCTTCGTTGTAGCCGTGATCGTAGAACTCGTATCCAAGGGCAGTCACGCCCTCGCGCACCCCCCCTTGGGCGATGAGATTCGCACCGCAGGAATGGTGCAGGAAGATGATTCTCGCTCCCTGCGCGACAACCAGCTGTGCCCCTCCGACTGCCAGGACGAGAAGACCAAGCACGCTGAGAATCTGTACACACCCGCGACCCGACTTAACGATACTCTTCATCTCTCCCTCTACAGGGGCAACACCTGTGGACCAGCCGCCGTGTCCCGTATCTGCCAACCGAGGTCCGCGATCCTGTCTCGCAGTTCGTCGGAGGTGGCCCAATCGCGCATGGCCCGGGCCGCCTCCCGCTCCGCCACCAGAGAGAGCACTTCCTCAGGAGCATCACCGGCTGGCTGCTCTTGAAGCTCCCTCTGAGCAGCAAGCGCCTGCTCCCATATGTCCGCTGGTATCCCTGCCTCCTTGGCTGGGAGCTCGAAGGGCCCCAGCTCGGCAACAGAAAAGCCCTCGCCAGTATGGTACTGAATCTCTCGGCCCGATCGTTTCACGGTAACGGTGCCCCGGCCCATGACCCGACATTCGTCAGCATCCAGATCCATGACCAGCGCCGTGTGCTCGTCGATACCAACTACCGTCGCTTCACCAGGCAGCATAGCCGCCAGTTGTTCGAAGCGGGCTCTCCCCATGAGGCCACAACGAGTATCCAGCTCTGCGCCCCCCTCTGTGTTGTCCCAGTGCGAGACGATGGCCAGAGTCAGACCGTAGGCCCCAAAGAAGTCCAGACCGTGGACCCAATGCAGGTCATCCCCTACCTTGTAGATTTCGTAGACGGGCAGGGTGAACGATCCACTGGCGATGGCGGTGGCGCTGGCCATGACCATGGCTGCTCCCAGGCGGTGCCGGGCAACCATCAAATGCCAGGCCAGGCTGCCCTCCAATTGTCTCACCGCATAGGTGGGGCTGCCCGGTCCCCAGAAGATGTAGTTGGCCTGGAGGAGAGGCGCCACAATCTCCGAAGCGTCGGGGCTGAAGGGTGTGCCGCGCTTGCGCGCCGGTATCACCGTCACCTGGGGGTCGTAGTTCTGGAGGCGACGGCTCAGGAAGTCGGCCATCTTGCCGGCTACCAGTTCGGAGTTGGGTTGGAAACCAGCTGGGGTCTCCAGAATGGTCACCCTGATGGGAGGGGGAAGCTGGCGCATGACCCAGTCGTGGACCTTGCGTCCGCTGGGTGCGATCTCGCCCGATCCAAACAAGACAACCAGTCCGTGTTGATGGGGCATCCTCGTGCGCGTTTCCATGCTCGCGGTATTGGCTCCACACGTTGATTTAGCAAGCGACTCTGACCTTCACCAGGTCAGGATCTGTCTCAAGGCAATGCGGAAAAGAACTCCGTGGCCGCCACCAGGAACTCAGCCGGACATTCCTCGTGGGGGACGTGCCCGCAGTCGGGTATCACCACCAGTTCAGCCGCTGCCAGCTCCGCGGCCAGACGCTCGCTATTCCGCGTGGGCACGATACGGTCGCGTTCGCCCGTGATCACCAGGGCCGGCACCGACACTTCATCCAACCGCTCTTCCAGACCCAAAGGATGGCTGGCCAGCACCACCTCCCACAGGGCGCGATCCCAGTTCTCCACCTGGAGCGGCTTCTTGTAGCCAGAGATCAGCTCCACGGTGATCTTGTTGGGATCATCCCACGCCGTCCGAATGGCGGCCTCGCCCCACAGCGTAAGGGAGCGCACCAGCAGCGGCCCCAAGCGTCCCATGGGAGGAGTACGCAGGAGAGGCCCCATCCGCTCCGGTGTACCGGCGTTTTCATAGACCGCGGCATCCTCCAACACGAGGGCCTCCACCCGTTCGGGATACCGTAAGGCCGTCAGCAGAGCGATGGTGCCCCCTGCGGAGTGGCCTACCAGCACTGCCTTCTTCACGCCCAGTTCGTCCAAGAGAGCCACGGTCAGTTCGGCCTGGGCCTCAGGACTGTACGGACTCTCGCCATCCCACTCCCCAGGCATAGGACGCTCAGTGAGGCCGAAGGCAGGCCGGTCGAAGGCCACTACCATCCCCGCCTCTGAGAGCGGCTCCATCACCTTGCGCCAGGAAAAGACGCTGGCCGCGAAGCCATGAAGCAGGACAATGGTCCGGCCATCCTGGCCCACGATCTTATAGTGAACCTGCAAGCCGCCCACGTCCACGAACAGGCTGTCAGGCTCTGCCAGTTCTTCCATCGGAACAGGCCTACCAACCCTCACGACAGGGGCCACGAGTATGCCCGCGACCAAGCAGCAGGCAAGAACCACCAACGCCAGGAAAACCAAACGAATCGACTGAGTCATCGTCTACATCCCAACTCGGCGGAAGCTCCGTCTGGGTGACCGGACCTGCTGGCCTGGCAGAGATCCACCCCGGGGGAAGCGGTTGACACCTGCACGAAAGACATCACCGTCAACCCCTATTGCTTGTGAACGTTACGTTCGACTGCGGCCGGTCGTTCACCTCCAGGCGAAACACGTCTGGACGCGAGTAGTGCCCGTCGGTGTCCAGCAGCATGTGCCCCTCGGTGATGCGGTCCAGGTCGAGCTCGGCGTAGACGATTCCCGGTTCCTCCCACAGAGGCTCTGCCACGTACCTGTAGTCCGGGCCGATGACCGCGCTGCCGCCCTTCATCAGCAGGTCCTCGTCGTCTCCAGGCAAGGCTTCTAGAAGCTCCAGGGCCTGGCTGTCCTTCACGCCCAGTGAATGGAACCCGGCGATGACTTCCCCCTTGGTCAGCACGCAGCCTGCCGCGATGACGAAGCACTGGCCCTCGAAGGCATAGTGCCGGCTGGCTAGCTGGTGCAGCCCCGGCACCCAGGGCCATTGGGCCACGTGGATGGTCTCCTTCTTGGCGTGCATGGCGGCCCTGGCTAGAGGCATCCAGTGCTCCCAGCAGATCAGGCCTCCGACCTTGCCCCATTCGGTGTCCAGAACACTGAGGGTGCTGCCATCCCCTCGCCCCCAGACCAAACGCTCGGTGTAGGTGGGGACCAGCTTACGGTGGACCTGATACTGCTCACCGTCTTTGCCGATGAAGATCATGGTGTTGTACAGCGTGCCACCCAGGCGCTCGTGGGCGCCCATCACCACGCAGGTGCCGGTCTTGCGCGCGACCTCCAGGAGCCTGTCCAGATGCTTGCCGGGTACGGTGATGGAGTTTTCGGACAGCAAACGGTAGAGGGCTTTGGCCGGGGGATGATCCCACAGCGCAGCGCTCGGAGAGGCATCCAGCCACACGGGATAGCCAGGGAGCCAGGTTTCCGGGAAGACGACCAGAGCGGCGTCGTGACCCGCGGCCTCAGCCTCGAGGAGCGAGCAGGCTTTCTCGACACTGGCGTCGAGATTGAGAAAGACAGGCGGTTCCTGCACCACCGCCACCTTGACCGACTTCACCGAGGTACCCTCGTCCATATACGCCTCCGGCTCTCCGCCAAGTCGTCGCCGACAGTCCTCTCACCTCACCAGTCCCATCGGCAGCATCACGGACCCCGTAGGACGAGCTTAGGCTCGTCCTACGGGTGGCCGCCCTATATGTTCCGCAACCGATACGGCACTCCGAAGAACGTGTCTCCGCCGATGATCATCTCTATGGCCAGCCTGTCTTGTTGCGTCGCGTAGGAGATCACGATGTCCGCCCGCCCCGAGCAGGGCCAATCGTCCATCTCCACGAACACGAACCCTGGGTGGACCTCTTTGCTGGCCTCAACAGTGTCCTGGTGTTCCTCCAGGCTCCGGCTGACCTCCGCAGAGGTGGGGAGTCTCTCACAGGGCAGGAAGTGGTCCCGATTGTCCAGCACCAGGTCGTTGTAGAGTGTCCCGAGCACCTGGCCCTTGACCAGGAAGACAGCCACGCCACAGCAGGCAGCGCTCATAGCCACCGCCAGTGCCGCCGCGACGAACGTTCCTCTCGGCCTACTCACTGCCGGCCTCCTCGTGTGGGCAACTCACGCAGCCCGGTGTGCCGTCGGCCTCACTACTCCACCATCACACCCTGCTGGACCAGCGAGGCCTGAAGCTCCTTTCGGTCGATCTCCCTGGGCCTCACTCCCTGCGCCACCGCCCTCCTGCCACCAGCACCTCAGTCTGGTCCAGCACCCGGGTCTCCCGCTCAGGTTCCAGAACGGTGTCTGCGTCCTTCTCAGGTCTCATCCCCGCCTGCCTCTCCACGCCAGAGTGCCTTCCGTCAGCCCCCGCCTTGACTCCCACGGCCCCTTAGGTTGGATCACTCCATTCTACCGCCAGCCGCGGCGTGATGCAAGACCTGTCGCACAGACGGACTAGGCCGTGGACAATGCAGTCCGGCCTGTATATAATGAAGGCCGACGTGTCCGGCATGGCTGCAGCACGGATTCTGGCTGCAGGGTACTGTGAGCTGTGAGCATGAAGCCAAGAACGGTTCTGTCATATCTGTGGAAGGTGCCCGTGTGTGGCCTGGCCTTCATGGCTGGCACCATGCTGGGCAGCATTCTCGCCGGATGGATGGGCATGCAGATGCCATCCATACCCCAGGGCACGGATCCCCAGACCCTCATACTGTTCCAGCTCCTGGCCAGCCCTCTTCTCACCTTGGCGTTGGCTTTCCTATCCCGAGGCCTTCAGGGGCGTTTTGTCGAGCGCTGGTTGATCCTCTCCTTTCTCAGCTGGATAGCCTATGGCGTCAACACGCTTCTCGAGGCGGCCATTTTCACTACTATGGGTAGCGCTACTCCCTTCACTGCCGTGACCATGCTGGGCGGCAGCCTGGCCTGCGCAGCCCTGGTCGCCGCTTTGTTCCGCCCCGAAGACGGAGGGCAGGGATTGTCAGCCAACGCCAGGGCCTTCTTCGCTCGTCGCCCAGCAGCGCAGTGGGCCTGGCGTCTCCTTCTGGCTGCCGTGGCCTTCGTGCCCATCTACCTTTTCTTCGGCAGACTGGTTGTGCCCTTTACGTACGAGTATTACCGTCAGGAGTTGGTGGGCCTCACAGCGCCGGGCTGGGATCAGATCCTCCCTGTGCTGTTCGTGCGCAGTGCGTTGTTTCTGGCAGCCTGCCTGCCGGTGCTCTTGGCCTGGAGCAAGTCCAGGCGCAGCCTGGCCCTCTCCCTGGGCTTCGCCCTGTTTGTGCTCGTGGGCGGCATGGGGCTGATCGGGGGCTACTGGATGCCTGTGAGCATACGCCTGTTCCACGGCCTGGAGATCCTGGCGGATTCCATGGTCCACGCCTGGGTCCTGGTTTTACTGCTGGTGAAGGCGCCCCAATGAGTTGTTGGTCCGTACCCCGGAACTAGAAACGGAGGTCGAGTATGCCCCGTACCATGCTCGAGACGAACAACCTGGTGAAGCGCTACGACGGCTTCACAGCGGTGGATAACCTCTCCTTCGAAGTATACGAAGGCGATATCTTCGGCCTGCTGGGACCTAACGGTGCCGGCAAGACCACCGCCATCCGCACCATCATGGACATCTTCAAGCCCGACGAGGGTACGGTCACCGTCCTTGGACATCCGCCAGGAGTAGTCCGCAGTCGAATCGGCTATCTCCCCGAGGAGCGGGGCCTGTACCAGGACCAGAAGGTCCTCGACGTCCTCATCTATCTGGCGGAGTTGAAGGGAACCTCTCGCCCCACGGCCCGCGAGCAGTCACTGCTCTGGCTGGAGAGAGTGGAGCTGAGCGACTGGGCGAAGAAGAAGGTGCAGGATCTCAGCCGCGGCATGCAGCAGAAACTCCAGTTTGTGGCCAGTGTGGTTCACGACCCGCAGCTGTTGATCCTCGACGAGCCGTTCCAGGGACTGGACCCCATCAATGTCGACCTGCTCAAGCGACTGATACGGGAACTACAGCAGAACGGCAAGACGGTGATGCTCAGCGCCCACCAGATGAACCTGGTGGAGGCCCTTTGTGACCGTATCCTACTTATAGACGACGGCAAGGCGGTCCTCTACGGGGACTTGGCGGAGATCAAGCAGCGCCATTCGCCAGGGACGGTGCGCCTGAGAACCCCCGACCCCATCGGAGAGCTACCGGGAGTAGCACGGGTGGAGCAACGGGACGATACCCTGACTCTCACGTTGAAGGGGATCACACCGCAGGACCTGCTGAGGACCCTGGTGGAGAGGAACATCGCCCTGGAATCCTTCGAGGTGACCACCACGCCCCTGGAAGACATCTTCATCGCCGTGGTCAAGGAGAGAGACCATGCGTAAAGTGTTCATTGTCGCGCGCCACGAGTACCTGGTCAACGTGCGTCGGGTGGGATTCATTGTGATGACCCTATTGGTGCCCCTCATGGGGGCAGTGGGCCTCTTCGTGGCCGCCTTCTTCGGCGGTGAGGCGGCCTCCTTCCTGGCCAGCACCTTTGTTCCCGAAGAGGGGAATATCGGCATCGTGGACGAACTGGGGGCTTTCACCCCCCTCCTGCCTCAGTACGAAGAGCAATTCACCCTCTATGGAGACCAGGATCAAGGGCGCGCTGCGGTCCGAGATAAGGTGATCGCCAGCTTGCTGGTCATCGCCGAGGACTACATCGACACCGGCAAGGTGACGATCATCACCAGGGAGGGAGGCTTCAGCGCCGCCGTCCTGGAGGACTCGGACACCATGCAGGCTTTCTTCGTAGACCACCTGCTCCAGGACGAGGTGGACCCCAAGGTGCGGGCGAGGGTGGCGCACCCCATCGAACCCGTGCTGGTGAGCCTGGAGGCCGACCTGCGCCTGGATCGTGGGCCGCTCGCAATCGTCCTCGACCTTATAGTGCCCTATTTCCTGGGCATCCTCCTGATCATGACCATCTTCGTCACCTCGGGTTATCTATTGCAGGGCGTGGCCAAGGAGAAGACCAGCCGGGTGATGGAGATCATTCTCTCCTCCGTCACGGCCCAGGAGCTTCTGGCAGGCAAGGTCTTGGGCTTGGGAGCTCTGGGCCTCACGCAGATCGTCATCTGGCTGGGTTCCAGTGTGGCCCTGAGCGGTGGCACAGTTGGCCTGCTGGGCATCGCCCTCCCCCTCCTGGTGCGACCACAGGTTCTTGTCCTGGGCGTGGTCTACTACATCCTCGGGTTTCTGGTCTACGCGGTGTTGATGGGCGGCGTGGGGGCACTGGGCACCACGCAGCAGGAGTCGCAGCAGCTGGCGGGCATCTTCTCCTTTTTGGCTGCCATCCCCCTCATGGTCGGTGGTTTCATGTTCACCAACCCCAACATGGCCATCGTGCGGGTGCTCTCCTGGTTCCCCCTCACCGCGCCGACGATGATGCTCCTGCGGATGCCCATGACTGAGGTACCCCTGGTGGACGTCGTGGGCAGCCTGGTAATGCTCATCCTCGCCATCCCTGTCATACTGTGGGTGGGCAGCAAGATCTTCCGCATGGGCCTGCTGATGTATGGGAAGCGCCCCAGTCTCAGGCAGATCGTCAGGGCGCTGCGCCAGGCCTAGCGCTCAAGCACCAACTGCACCTTCCGACACCGTTCGGTGTTCTAATAACAGAAACCACGGCCACTGACGAGAAAGAAGGGAGCCAGACTATGACAGCGCCTCTCATCGAGGAGATCCCTCTGGGCGACAAGCGCCTCCGGGAGTTCGTGGAGGTGCCCTGGCACCTTTACAGGGGCGATCCACACTGGACACCCCCCCTGAGATCGGAGTACCTGGGCAGCAGACTCCTGGGCACGGTCGGGCTACTCACGCCCCGACACCCCTACCAGCAGCACGCCGAGGTCACCCACTTCATCGCCAGAAGGGGTCCAGACCTGGTGGGCCGTGTCTCGGCGGCCATCAATCGCCGCTTCAATGAATACCACGGCACGGAGATAGGGTTCTTCGGCTTCTTCGAGACGGTCAATGACTTCGATGTGGCCCGTGGCTTGCTGGACGCGGCCCGAGACTGGGTCGCCAGGCGGGGCATGAAGGTGCTGCGAGGCCCGGGCGAGTACTCCAACGCCACGCATGAACGGCAGGGGGTACTGATCTACGGCTTCGACACGCCGCCCACGGTGGAGTTGACCCACAACCCGCCGTACTATGGCGAGCTCCTGGAGCGCTACGGGTTCCGCAAGGCCATGGACTACCATGCGCACGTCGGGGACGAGCTGAGGTCAGACGTCGCCTCGCGCCTTGATCGCCTGGCGCCCCGCGCCCGCCGCCGACACGAAATCTCCACCCGTCCGGCCGAAATGAAGCGCCTGGACGAAGAGGTCCGGCTCCTGGCGAAGATCTACAACGAGGCCTGGGCCGACAATTGGGGGTTCTTGCCGCTGACCGACGAGGAGACGCAGGCGCTAGCCAACAGCCTGCGACCGGTGGTGATACCGGAGCTGGTTCGATTTGCCTACGTCAAGGGTGAGCCGGCCGCGGTGGTGGGGGCCCTTCCAGACCTCTATGTACCCTTGCGACCTCGCTGGCGCTGGCCACTCGACACCGACCTGGTGCGTATGGCGCGCGTGTTGTTGTTGCGCCGTCGCATCCGACGACTGCGAGGCATGTTCCTCGGCGTCCGCCCCGCGTTCAGGCAGATGGGCATAGACGCGGTGCTCTTCCACGAGATCCTCACCGCGGCGGTGCCCCTGGGGTTCAATTGGGTAGAGACCTCCATGATGCTGGAGAACAACGACTCCGTCCTCAGGTTGGTCGAGGCCGTGGGACTCCGTCTCTACAAGACCTGGCGCATCTACGACCTGGATCTGTGATAGGGGGCACCGACGCTCCCACGCGCCGAAAAAACGACCGTCCATCGCAGATGTCCCGCGCTACCCCTCCAGCGCGTCAAGAGACCGGCCCCGCCCTAGCAGGTATGCCGCGTAGGCTATGGGCGGCGCCAGAACCAGCAGCACCGCCACCAGGTTCGCCACCAACCAGTGGCCAGTGGTCATCAGGGGGTAGTACCACGCCAGCAGGAAGATGAAGACCAGGTAGTTCCAGGTCGCTGTGTACGAGAAGAGTATGGTCAACCTCCCTATGGCGAGAGAAGGGACCAGTGCTCCCAGCGCCACCAGCCACACTACGTACCACGGCTGAAACCACAAGACGGCGATGACCAGCAAGGCGAAGACCGTCCAGTAGAGGTCCACGACGAAGTGGCGCGTGTCGCCCCTCACTCTGACCAGCTGCCAAACGTAGAACAGGCCAAAGAGTCCCAACGCCGCATAGCGCACCAGGCCCCGGACCAACTCCACATCATCCACGAACTGTCGCAGCGCTAGTACCGCCAGTGCGGCGAACGACGAGGTGAACAAGTCCTCCCTCGCCAGCCAACCCAGCGAGCGCCACCCTTCCCACAATGGGGCGTGAAGCAAGACCACCAAAGCCACGGTTACGGCCACGCTGAACGCCATCAGGCGTACTCTATTCCTGTGCCCAGATAGGGCACGCCACCCACCGACCGCGAAGAGGGGGACAAACACAGCCATGGGCATTTTCACCACACAGGAGAGTGCTGCCACGGGTACGGCCAGGGCGAACCGGCCCCGTACAAAGAGGTAGACGGCCAACAGGATGAAGAACACCACCAGCCCGTCATGGTGGCCGCCCGCCACACTCTCGAACAAGACCAGGGGATTCCAGGCGTAGAGAAGTGTGCCTGCCAGCGCATACGAGGGACGCCATCGAGCCAGGGAGGCATAGATGAGCCCAGAGTTCATCAGATGCACGGCCAACGCCAGGCCCTTGAACAGCAACAGGTAGGTGAGAAGGCTCGATCCGCTCAGCAGGCCGATGACGCCGGACAGGTAGGTCCACAGAGCCCCATAAGGGGACGTGATGTGAGGCCACGCTGAATACCACATCAGGCGGTCCTCAGGGAAGTCGGCCGGCCTGAACAAATGAGGATTGGCCCCGTGATGGATCAAGATCCTCGCATAGGCGATATACTCGAAGACGTCGGCGGCCGTGATGGGGTACACCAGGAACAAAGTCAGGCCGCACAGGAACGCGAACAACAACAGCACCACCAGCAGCGCAAAGGAGGAAGACCGCCCGCGGCATAACAAATATGCGGCATAGCACAGGGCGAAGAGCAACAGAAAGGCGACGGCGAAATCGCGGCCCGCCGCATGACTGTAGTCCGTCGCCTTCCCCAGATCAAGGAGCGGCACATCGTAGAGGGCCAGGAGAGGGTAGGGTTTGAGGAAGAACTCCAAGTACAGGAACTGGGACGCCAACCCCAGGGGGATGAGAGACAACCAGTGCCAGTTGTTGAGGCACGCGGCCCAGCCCTGCGTGAGCCACTCCCTCAATTGACTGCCGTATCCTGCTCCAGACTCCTGCACGAGCTGGACCGCCTGCTCCTCTGACAACTCCTGTAGTACGGCCTCGCCTATCTGTGAAGAAGAGGAGAGGCGAGGCCACCTTCGCGAGACTGCGCAGCGCCTTAGGAACAAGGCTGTTACTCGCGCAACTTGGCTCCCAGTTCCCTGCCCAACTGACTGGCTATTCTGGAGTGCACCTTGGCTACCTCTTTGTCGGTCAGGGTGCGCTGCTCGTGTCTATAAGTAAGGGTGTAGGCCAGACTCTTCTTTCCCGCCGGGATCGGATCGGCCCGGTATACGTCGAACAGGCTGAAGCCCACCAGAAGTCCACCGCCGGCGCGCTGGATAAGCCCTTCCACCTGCTGGGCCGAGACCTCTTCATCCACGATGAGAGACATGTCTTGGCTGACGGATGGGAAGCGCGGCAGGGGCTGGAGGTGGCGTATCGGCTCCACCCGTGCCAGCAATTCCTCCAGATCCATCTCCAGCAGACACACAGGCTGCGCAGGGAGATCGAATCTGCCCCGCACGACGGCATCCACCTCTCCCAGGACAGCTATCACCTTATCACCCAGGCGAAGCGCCGCCGCTCCCCCTGCGCGGAAGGTCGGATGCTGCACCGGCACGAAGGTCCGTTCCAGCAGGAGCAGGCGATCCATCAACGTCTCCACTATCCCCTTCAGGACGTAGAAGTCCACCTGCTCCCGGTCGCGGACCATCCAGGAGCGTCCCTCCCGTGGCCCGGTCATGGCCAGGCACAGCCGCCGCGGCTCCTCGGGCAACTCCTGGCCAGGCTGGGGTAGGTAGACCCGTCCGATCTCGAACAGGGCCACCCGGTCGGCGTATCGAAGATTGTCCCGTACCGCCTCCAGTAGACTCGCCATGAGAGTCCGACGCATGAACTCCCGCTCGGTAGTCTGCGGATTGGCGATGCGCACGTAGTCCGCTGGGTCCGGCGCCGGTCCGTTGGGGTTCAGCTTGGCGAAGCTCTCCAGACTGCTGAGGGAGTAGGTGATGGCCTCGGTGAGCCCGCACCCCACCAGGATATCGCGCACCCTTTCTTCCCCCTCCAGCGAGTAGTCGCGCTGCTGAGGCGGCAACTCATCCGCCATCAGGGTTGTCGGCAGCCTATCGTAGCCCCACACGCGGGCCACCTCCTCGATCAGGTCTGCGGCCACGGTCACGTCCAGGCGATAGTAGGGGACCCTGGCGCGAATGACTTCGTCCACCACGTGGCAGTCGAACTCCAGTGACTCCAGGATGTTCACGATCTGCCCGATGTCCAGAGCCACACCCAGGATGCGCTCCACCTCCGCTCTGGTCAGCTCGACCACCTTGGTCTCCGGCTTCACCGGATAAGCATCGCCGTACTCTGCCTCCAATGTGCCACCGGCGAGCTCCTGCATCATCTTGGCGGCGCGCTCCGCGGCGATCATCGTCAGTTCGGGTGGCACCCCGCGGCCGAAGCGCGCAGAGGCCTCGCTGGGCAGCTTCAAGGCCTGGCAGGTCCTGCGGATGCTGTAGTTGTTGAAGTTCGCCGACTCGATAAGGATGTTGGTGGTTTTGTCGGTGATCTCGCTGTCCAGACCGCCCATCACACCAGCCACCGCCACCGGGCCACCTCCGTCCGTGATCAGCAGCATGTCCTCGGTGAGGGCGTGGTGCACTCCATCCAACGTGGTCATTCTCTCGCCTGGGCGTGCCCTGCGGATGACGATCAGCGGTACGCTGGATGGGGGTGTGTTTCCGTCGCGGCCTCGCAAGATGTCATAATCGAAGGCGTGCAACGGCTGGCCCCACTCCAGCATCACGTAGTTGGTCACGTCCACGATGTTGCTGATAGGCCTCATCCCGGCCAGAGTCAGCCGCCGTTGCAGCCATGACGGCGATGGTCCTATCCTCACGCCTTTCACCAGTGCTGTTGTATACCGGGGACAGAGATCAGGATCAGCGATCTCTATCTCCACCCAGGGCAAAGATGCGGACCCCACCTTCTCCGCCAGCTCCGGCCAATCCCCCAGCCTGCACTCCTGGCCCGTCAAGGCGGCCACCTCTCGTGCCACGCCAACCACGGAGAAGCAGCGGGCCAGGTTGGGCGTGAGGTCCAGATCAAGGACCGCATCCCCCATGTAGTCGCGTAGCGGCACACCGGTGGGCGCGTTGTCGTCCAGGATCATGATGCCTTCGTGCTCTCCGGAGATGCCCAGCTCCTTCTCCGAGCAGACCATGCCCTCAGAAGACACCCCTCGGATCTTGGTGGGCTTGAGAGTGATGTACCTGAGTTCCTCGGAGTGGCCGTCGATGAGACGCGCCCCCGTCGTGGCGAAGGGCACCTTCACACCCTTTTGCCCGACGCGGATATTCGGAGCGCCGGTGACCACGGCCATGGGCTCGCTGCCCCCGTACTCCACCACCGCGATGGTCAACCGGTCGGCGTTGGGGTGAGGTCTCACCTCCAGAATCTCGCCCACGAACATCTTGTCTTTGTCCCACTCGGCACCCACGTACTCGATAGCTCCCACCTCCAGCCCGGCCATGGTCAAACGCTCAGAGAGATCCTGGAGCGGGATGGTGATGTCCACGTAGTCCTTCAGCCAGCTTATAGGTATCCTCATGATGGTTCCCTCCCCTTGACGGCCACTCTGCCCGTCGGCCTACACACTCCCTCGTGGTGACTACCCGAACTGCTCTGTGAACCGCAGGTCGTTGCTGTAGAAGAGCCGGATGTCATCGATGCTGTACTTGATCATGGCGATCCGCTCCGGACCCATGCCGAAGGCGTAGCCGCTGTACACCTCCGGATCATAACCACCGTTCCTCAGAACCTGCGGATGCACCATCCCCGCACCGGAGATCTCCACCCAGCCGGTGTGTTTACACACCCGGCACCCTTCCCCGCCACAGATGATGCAATCCATGTCCACCTCCACGCTGGGCTCGGTGAAGGGGAAGTGGCTGCACCGGAATCGCACCTTGCGATCTGCTCCGAACATCTGGCGGGCGAAATCGACCATCGTCCCTTTCAGATCGGCCAGGGTGATGCGCCGCCCTACCGCCAGACCCTCCACCTGGTAGAACATGAACTCCGAGCGAGCGGTGACCGCCTCGTACCTGTAGCACTTCCCGGGAAGGATGACCCGTATGGGGTCCGGGCAGTGCTTCTTCATACTCCTAATCTGGCCCGGAGAGGTATGGGTGCGCAGCACCACCCGGGGGTTCACGTAGAATGTGTCCCACATGTCCCTGGCAGGATGGTGAGGTGGCATGTTGAGCAGTTCGAAGTTGAGCATGTCGGTCTCAACCTCGGGCCACTCCTCCACCTGGAAACCCATGCGCGCAAAGATGGCATATATCTCTCGCAGGGTTTGAGTGGTGACGTGCAGCCGACCGAGGTCCACCGGCCTGCCCGGCAGCGTCACGTCCAGGGCCTGCGCCGCTCCGCCGGCCGGTCCGCTCAGTTCCTTCCGACGCGCCTCGTATGACTCGGCCAGGAGTTCCTTCAATTGGTTGGCAGCCTGCCCAAAGGCGGGCCGCTCTTGGACGGGAAGCTCGCCAACACCTCGAAGCAACTGGGTGATCTCGCCTTTTCGCCCCAGGTACTTGACTCGCCAGTCGGCCAGTTCGCCCAGAGTAGACGTTGATTGCAGGGCCTCGTGGGCCTCTTCCTTCAGTCTTTCCACCTTCTCCAGCATGGCGCTCACTCCTTGTGCAAGAAAGAAGCCCCCTTCAGGTTTCCTTGAAGAGGGCTAAGTGCATCAGTATACAGCGGGCCGCATCATCCAGGCGGCATGGGTAGACAGGCGCCCTCTATGGCACTACGAAAGGTGAACATCCGTGGTTCCCCACGAGCTGCCATGGTTCACTCGACCTCAATAGCTGCCTGTGAAAAGATTATAGCACAAACCTGAGGACCTGGCAAGGGTAGGTCAGAGAGCGTTGAAAAATGATGTTGGAGGCGCCTACGCGGCCCTTACCATTGGCTTCGCCGCTGGACTGCCCCCCTCGACCCGGCTCAGGGCAGGCTTCGATACGACCTTAGGTCTATTCAGGGTGCGTCCAGCAGCGCTTCCCGCGCCCTCTTTCCACATCCACCGTCATTCAATCGCCGAAGGGCCCCGACGCCATCGTCAACCGCATTGATCTTGAAGCCTCGAGGCCAGCGGGAGCGTGCACGGTCCCACCACCAGCTTCCCTGCCTGCTGCCCAGTATCATTTGCGCATAGTCCATTGCCATCGTCCTCCCAGTGGAGTATAATGCACGTGACTCTACGGGACGAGATACAGGCCATGGCAGTCGAGTTCGGTCGCCGCCCGTGGGGGAGGCGGCCGTCCCGATTGGACGGATGACTTGCCTGAGCAACGCTCGCACTCAAAGGCAGCACTCCGTCGCACCCTGTGGACACCCTCACTCCCTTGGGGCAGACAATGCTTGGGTGATCTTCCTCCTCAGGAGGACAAGACCGTGCAGGACCGCCTCTGGCAGGTTTGTTGTGGAGTCGGTGGTACCTCCGCTACTTCGTTTCCACTCCGGAGGGCTGTATCCTGCTGCAGTGGTATGTCCGCTTCCCCATACGTTACTCCCTCGAGTTTCTTCCCCGCCAGCGCAACACCATCGGAGGCTCCCGCGACAAACGATCCGGACACCGGGCAGAGAATCTGGGGCTGTACCCGGAGATGCTCTCCCGCCTTACGAAGAGACTAGATACGGAGGTTAAGCACTATATGAAAGTAGACTATCGCTTGGCCGAAGAAGACGACCTGTATCCCATCCACACAGCTCTTGTTGAATCTCTCAACCAGTTCGCGGCAGAGAGGGCGCTGCCGACGGTGGAAATGGACTTCGACGAGGACCTCCCCTTGTGGCGTCACCTGCTGGGCGCTGGGGGAAAGGGCTTCCTCGTGGCCGAGGTCAAGAAGCGCATCGCCGGGTTCTGCTCCTACATCTTGCGGGACCATCTCTGGTTCCTGTCCTACCTCGTCGTTTCGCCAGAGTTCCAGGGAACGGGCATCGGCCGGGAACTCTTTGAGCTGGCTCTGACTGAGGCTCGAGGCAATGAGACGGCCAAGGTGGTGGCGGCCTACACCAATGCCGCCAACTGGCCCTCCATTTCTCTCTATACCCGTAATGGACTATACCCCCGCATGCCCGTCCTCAAGATGGAGGGCAGTATCACCAATCTCTGTGAACCATCAGAGCCCGTGGACCCCCTGCCAGGTCAAGTGGTCTCCCTCAGCGAGGAGACCGTCAGCTTGATCGACGACATTGACCTCCAGATCAGGGGTTTCAGGCGAGACATCGACCACCGCTTCTGGCTCGGCAACCGCGAAATGCGATGTTACGTCTTCAGGGGGAAAGACGGAGTCTCTGGGTATGCGTACGTGTCCGACGACGGCAACATAGGACCTCTCGCTGCGCTCAACGCAGATGAGATCGCCAACATGCTTTGCTTCTGTCTGGATCGCCTCTCTTCCGAGGGTGCAGATCAGTTCTTTGTCCACGTCCCGGGCGAGAACACAGGTGCCCTGGCACTGCTCTACGACAGAGGGTTCAAGATACAGGACCTGGGCCTGGTGATGTCCTCGGTCCCGTTCGGCAAGTGGGAGAACTACATCATATCTCGGCCCTCTCTGCTCTAGAAAGCTCACAGGGTTCGACCAGCGGAGACACGCCATATGTTTCGCCCAGGCAAACTGCTCGTGGTGGATGATGAGCCCGGGGTGCGGAGGTCGCTGCAAGAGATCCTCGGACAGGAAGGCCATCAGGTGACTACTGTAGCCAGCGGCCAAGAGGCACTGGCTGCTCTGGACCAAGACACCTTCGACCTCATTCTGGTCGATCTGAAGATGGAGGGCATGGATGGCCTGGAGCTGATGAAACAGGCCAAGAGCATGGTGCCCGACACGGTGGTCATCATGCTCACCGCCTACGGTACCCTCGATTCGGCCATAGGGGCTTTGCGCCAGGGTGCTCACGACTACCTCCTCAAGCCCTGTCGTGTCGAAGAGATAGTCGCCAGTGTGGAGACAGGCCTGGAGGAGCGCCATAACGCCCTGCGCCGTCGCGAGTTGGTGACCAACATAGAGGAAAGCGTGCGCAAGTTGAGAGCCTCAACCCTTCCGGAGGTGCCTCAGACGGAAGGCCCCGCGCTCGCTCGTTTCATCAGAAGTCGAGACCTCGTTCTGGATCGAGAGAAACAGGTTGTGGTTGCCAAGGGCCGCCACTTGGACCTGACCCCCACCGAGTTCAGGCTGCTGGCCTGCCTCATGGACAGCGCGAGCCACACGCTGAGCTTCCCGGACATGGCCGGCCACGCCCTCGGATACGAGTGCTCGGACCAGGAAGCACGCCGCGCGCTGAAGACCCACCTGTGGAGGCTCCGAAAAAAGCTACGTTCCACAATGGGAGACGACTCCTGCATCGTCAACGTGCGTGGCAAAGGATACATGTTCAGGCCCTAGGAGAGGTCACTGAATCGGAACCCTATCGAGACCAATCCGGGACCGTCGTACGCCTCCCCGTGTGGTATACTTGATCTAGGACTGTCCCCCAGAAGCGAGGTAAACTGGATAGATGGCAGTGGACAAGCGTGTTCTCATCGTTGATGACGAAGAGAAGGTTGTCTTCTTCCTGCGGGAAAGCCTGGAAGAGCTGGGCCACGATTTCACCATAGGGACAGCCAAGTCGGCCGAAGAGGCGCTGGAGAAGATCGCGACTCAGCCGTATGACCTGGTGATCAGTGACCTCCGCATGCCTGGCATCGATGGCTTGCAGTTGATCGAGAGGGTGAAAGAGAAGTACCCCAGGACACGTTTTGTCCTGATGACGGCCTACGGCTCGGATGAAGTGGAGGCGCGAGCCCGCAGCCTGGATGTGTACGAGTACATCACCAAACCATTCCACGTCTCGGATCTCCTAGATGTCACCCGACAGGCACTGGCGCCTCCTGTTGAGACCGCGAGAGAAGGGGTTCTGCGAGACGACCGCGCGGAAGCCAGCAATAGAGCATTGAGCAGCCTCCGTTTCGAGGTGGGCGCCCAGTGCGTCGTCCTGGCGAACATGAAAGGCGAGATCCTATCTGAAGTGGGAATAACCCAGGGCTTGGAGACAGGCACCTTCATGCCCCTCGTGGCAGATAGTCTGGCCACCGTCTCTGGGATGGCCCAGTACCTGCAAGACGAAGAGACGTTCAACCTCAATTTCCACGAGGGTAAGAAGTACGACATCTACTACACCAGCGTGGGCGATGACCTTCTGCTGGCCCTCTTCTTCGATCGGAGAAAACAGCCCAGCCGCATAGGCATGGTCTGGCTGTACGTCAAGCGCGCTATTCAGGACCTCTTGACAGCTATTTATGGCGTAGAGGACGACAGATCGTGTCAGCCAGAAGCCTTGGAGGAGGGGCCGCCTTCAGAGCCGGAGTTTGAGCTGGCAGAGACCGCCGCAGAAGGAGAACCGAGCGAAGCGTCCGAGCCCAAGTTGCCTGGGACAGACCGCGAGAGTGATACTCTGCCCGAGCGGGGAGGCGTCTACTCCACGTTTGGGATAGAAGAAGCTCTGAAGAAGGGGCTCATCGACGAAGACTTCGCCCGACTGCTGCAGGCAGAGGACTGAAGGAAACCGGAGAGCCTGTTTCTTGATGAAGGGCCACCGCCTCAGACGGGTGGCCCTTCGCCATTCCTTGAGCTTTGTCTCATCCCTATGCTGAGCACATGCCCATCGTCTCGCCCTCGGTGGGGTCTGCCATACGCGTCGGAGCAGGCGGAGAACCTTGGAGAACGAAGCAATACTTTCCACTCCTTGTGGACTCGCCTTTCCGGCACCAAGGCCAATAGGGCCTGGCCCGGCACGCCGCCTGCAAAGCTCCGCTCTTCTGCAGCCAGGCCTCCGATTCTCGGTCCGCCGCCCTGCCTGAACCACTGCAACTATGCTATACTATGGGCGAGCGCCGGAGGACGCACAGCGCACCAGGAAGGGGGAGGAGGATGGAATGAGGGAGATCCGCATATCGACCACCAGCCGCACGGAGTTGCTTGATATCACCGGTCAGGTGCAGAAAACGGTCGCGGAGAGCGGGGTGCGCGACGGCGTCTGCCACGTATACGTGCCGCACACCACGGCCGGCATCACCATCAACGAGAACGCGGACCCCAGCGTCCGCCAGGATATCCTTATGGAGCTGGACAAGATTGTCCCGTTCCAGGATAACTACCGGCACCTCGAGGGAAACGCCGCAGCCCACATCAAGGCCAGCATCGTGGGCAGCAGCGAGACGATCTTGGTACAGGCAGGCAAGCTGCTGTTGGGAACATGGCAGGGCATCTTCTTCTGCGAGTTCGACGGCCCCCGCAGCCGTCGCGTGATCACCAGGGTCTCCTGACCGTTGCCAGTTGCCCTTGGCCCTGGTATAATCGACCTGACGGGTGACCGTCCTCATGAGACGAGGGGATAGGACTGTGCAAGTCGCGCTGGAGGGGAAAGGGGGGACAAGGTGGAATTGTCGGACTTCGAACGACCGCCAGGCCTGAGAGGAATTCACGGTTCGCCCGGTACTCACGCCAATTTCGACCACGATCACTGGATCGGCCAGATTCAGGAGATGGGTATCTGCCTGTACAAGCTCATGGACGACGGCAGTGCCTCGGTCCTTCAATTCGCGCGGAAGCTTCGTGCCCAGAACATCATGCCTATCGTGAGGATGTGGGGGAATAGGCCCAACCCTGGTACCCTTTCCTCCAAGGCCCTCTCCACCGTCAAGAGCTACATCGCCGAAGGCATCACCCGATGGTTTGAGGTCAACAACGAACCCAACCTCCCTTACGAATGGAGATCTGGAGAGTGGCGGTCTGGCGGCCGCCCAGAACTCGTGACACAGAACTGGCTGAGAGATGCCGAGTCCATCATCGAACTGGGAGGCTATCCAGCCTTCCCTGCCCTGGCCCAGTGTTCCCACAACTCGGAATCGAGCAGCATCCGGTGGTACATCGATGCCTTCGAGTGGATGGCGCGGAGCGCTGCCAGCACCGCACGTGAGGTTTTCTCTCGCGGCGCCTGGATCGCCAGCCATGATGGCGTGCTCAATCACTGCTACCGCGATGGGGACGGAGACTGGCACTTCGAGTACCCGTATGACCCCATTTCCCAGGCGGACAAGCCTGGCACGACCATCATGGACGACGACAACTCCCTCATCGGCCACCGTGTTACTGTGCAGCTCTTGAAGGAGCATTTCGACCTGGTGGTTCCCGTGATGAGCACGGAGGGAGGGGTGTTCGTGCCTTACGACGCTGTCGTCCAGTGGGACCCCCGGTACCCCGGCTACGATGTCAATGGCCACGCGGAGCGCACGGTGGCGATGTATCGGTGGCTGGAGGACAACGCGCCCGACTACCACTTCGGCATGTGTCCGTGGCTCATCGCCAGCGAACTTATGGGGCATCCACCTGGCCCCTGGAGCAAGGATTGCTGGTTCTGGGTGGGCCAAGAACTGCCGGTGGTTGCCGCTGTCAAACAAATGGGGCCCCCTAAGATTGGGCCCAGGCCCGAGCCGAAGGAAAGGGCTCGTCTCGTCAGCAAGTGGATGACCGACGAGGAAGTGGAGGAGTGGCTGCAGACCTTCTCCCAGCACGAGCAATTCCGGACCCTCTTTCGCAGGGAGAAGAAGGGCGACGGCTGAGACTTCGCATCCCTATAGAGCGCCATCATTGGACCCAGTGAGAAACGCACCCCATCCCGTGAAGTCGCCGCCACACCGGCGCGCACTGTCTCTCGGCTCTCCCCTCATCATCGTCGCCATCCTGCTGATCTCCTTTCTGGCCCTGGATCGCCCTCTGATCCGGAGTGATGGCCTCGCCTACTTCATGTGGCTTCAGTCAGTGGCTCGCGACCACGACCTCGACCTGGAGAATCAGGTCGCCCAGTTCGGCGAGTTGAACTCCTACCAGGTGTTCCTTAATGAGGAGACCGGTGAGTACGCCTCAGTCTTCCCCTATGGGTCGGCGTTTCTGTACCTGCCCACGTACTGGCTGGCGTCAGCAGCCAACCGGCTACCCCTCTTTCACGTCAACGACGCCTATTTCCTGCAACATCAAGGCGCCACTTTTCCCTACAGCTTCTTCCTCATGCTGGGGACCAACCTCTTCACGCTACTCGCGGCCGTCCTGGCCTACTTCTCCGCCGTCAAGCTCAGTTCGCCGGCGGCATCTCTGCTCAGTTCTGTAGCTCTCTTCCTGAGCACGCCCCTGATCTACTATGCCACCATCGAACCATACATGTCCCACGCTTGCGGCACGCTGCTCATAGCCCTGGTGGTCTACCTTCTGGTGAGATACCGCCAACGTAGCCCGGCGTGGTTCTTCATGGGCTTGATCCTGGGGATGGCCTTCTTGGTCAGATGGCAGCTGGCCCTGTGCGCCATTCCCATCGGGTTGCTTGCCCTCTCCAGAGGGCAGTGGCGAAAGCTGGTGCTACTGGTCATCGGCTTTCTCGTCCTGGGCTGGCACCTGCCATTCACCTGGTGGAGGATGTATGGTAGTCCTTGGGTGGTACCTGCGGCCATCCAGGGACAGCAGGAGTTCCTCTCCGGGCCGGTCTACATCAGGGAAGTGCTGCTGGCACCAGAGAGGGGCCTGTTCCTCTGGTCACCGCTGGTCATCCTGGCCCTGATCGGCCTGGTCCTGCTTTTCAGGAAGCACCAGGACCTTTCCATCACCCTGGGCCTGATGATCGTCCTCCAGGTTCTGATGAACGCTTCTCTCTATGATTGGGGTGGAGGTTGGGCCTACGGGATGAGAAGAATGACCGAACTCTATCCTGTATGGGTCATCGGCCTAGCGACCCTCCTCCACACTGCACACTCACCGAGCAGGGCCACGGCGTGGGGCAGGGGGGCCCGCTGGACAACGGTCTCCCTGCTCCTGCTGGGAATCCTCTTCGGCTTGCTGCTGCTGATGTCCCACGTCAACTACGTCAACACTAACGTGGCCCACCCAGAGGGCGGCCCGATCTGGGAAGAGATCAGCTACCAGTTCAGCGAATCCGACTTCCGCATCACAGCTCAGGTGATCAAGGAACACTATGGCGTGTGGGCCTGGCAGAAGCCTGGGCCCTAAGGTCGCAGGAGCAAGACACCCTTACCCCCCGCAACCAGCCAACGCCGGCGTATGTCTCATCGGCTCCTGGACTCCAGGCGCAGCCCATGCCCAGACCAGGGTGTCGGTGATGGCGGTTCGGCACTCTTCCACAGGCGTTCGCCACAGCGGTTGGGACCGGCTGACGAGTCCACAGCGCCATCCCCCTGGAGAAGAGTGTTACCCATTGCCCAGGCTATCTGGTATGATTAGGTTATGAGCGTGCCCTCCCTAGGTTTGTACGAAGCTATCCTCGCGCGTCGGTCGGTGCGCCGCTTTGACAAGGAGCCTCTTGACGAACCCACCCTCTCTCAGGTCCGACAGATAATCTCGGGCGTGGAGCCGCTGGTCCCCGAGAACCAGTTCCAGGTCATTCTGCGAGACGCACCGCCGGGCACTGACCTGGTGAGCGACTTGGGCGGGTACGGCCGGATGGTCAATCCCCCTCACTACCTCGTGCCCTACGTGCTGGGCCAGGAACACGCGCTGGAGGATGCAGGTTACCGGGTCGAGCAGATGTCGGTACGCCTGGCCGCCATGGGCCTCGGCTCCTGTTTCATCGGCGCGGTGAGACGCGAGGACGAGGTTCGCGCCCGCTACACGTTGCCTGAAGCCGCCCGCATCGGCGCCTTTCTGGTGTTTGGACACCCCTCGACCAGTCTGGGCGGGCGCGCCACTAACCGATTGCTCCGTTCGGCAGCAGGCGCGAGTCGCAAGCTCAGGACAACTGAGATGTTCTTCGAGGGCAACTTCGAGAACCGTGCCACGCCTTCGGGCCGGATGGCGCCCCTCATCGAGGCCGCGCGCCACACTCCGTCGGCCGTGAATGCGCAACCCTGGCGCTTTCTGTGGGCAGAGGGGAGTCTCTACCTCTTTGTTACGACAGACAACAGACGATACGGGCGCGGCCCTCAACAGGAATACCGGCTTCACGACGGAGGCGCCGCCATGGCCAACATTACTCTGGCCATGGAAGCACTAGAGTTAAGGGGCCGGTGGGAGTTGGTGGAAGAGGCAGAGCCTCACCTACCTGAGCACCCCAGCAACCTGCAACCGCTCGCCAGACTTTCCCTGGAAGGCATGGGTTGACAGGAGAACCGCTCTCTTCGCCACGCACTCTGATAGGTTGCCGGGCAGCCGCGCTGCTCCTGGCTCGCATACCCTGATGGGACCACCCAGCGCCGTGAGTACATCGTCCGAGACCCCGACGGGTTTCCAGACCACCACGGCTTGAAGGAGAAAGCCACATGGATCGCGACACCATCATCGTCGTGTCAGGACTACCCAGGTCTGGCACCTCGCTCATGATGAGCATGCTGGAGGCCGGCGGACTAGGAGTTCTAACCGACGGCATAAGAGCGCCCGATGAGGACAATCCCAAGGGCTACTACGAGTTTGAGCGGGTCAAGCAGATCGAACGCGACCAGGCCTGGCTGGACGATGCCAGGGGCAAAGCGGTCAAAATGATCGCTGAACTGCTCAAGCACCTTCCCCCAGAATACAGCTACAAGGTCATCTTCATGCGACGTAACCTGGCGGAGATCCTGGCATCCCAGCGCCAGATGCTCATCAGGAGAGGAGTACCCGCGGACAAGGTCAGCGACGAGGACATGGCCAGGATGTTCAGGAACCACCTGGAACGGGTCGAGGCCTGGATTGCAGAGCGGCCCAATGTGGATGTGGCCTACGTGAGCTACAATGATCTGTTGGCTGACCCCACTGCACAGGCGCGGCGAGTAAACCAGTTCCTGGGAGGCCCTCTGGAAGTCGAGAAGATGGTCGAAGCCATAGACGCCTCGCTCTACCGGCAGCGGCGATAGTGTTTCTCTTACCTACCTTGAACACGCCGGCTTGGACGTCACCAGGCGATCAACGCAAAGCGGTCGCTGCACCCTCTTGGCGCGGAAGGTTTCCCTCCCCAGCCCACAACCTTGCCATGAGGCATGGTTTGGACTACATTTCAGTCCTTGAATGAAGTCACCGCTGCGCTGACTGGCAGCGGGCGAACTGTAGCAAAGGAGATGACGTCTCGATGACTGGTAACAGTTTCATGAGTTCCCCCAAGTTGTTCTTCACCTCCGAGTCCGTCACGGAGGGGCACCCGGATAAGATCTGCGATCAGGTGAGCGACGCCGTCCTCGACGCCATCATTGCCGAGGACCCCGATGCCAGAGTGGCTTGTGAATGTGCGACGACCACGGGCCTGATGATCGTCATGGGTGAGATCACCACTTCCACCTATGTCGAGATCGCAGACATCGCCCGAGAGACAATCCGCGGGATTGGCTACACCCGCGCCAAGTATGGCTTCGATTGCGACACTTGCGGAGTGATCCTATCCATCAAAGAGCAGAGCTCCGACATCGCCCTGGGTGTGGACAGGGCGTTCGAGGCCAAAGCCGGCGAGATGAACGACGCGGAGATCGAGGCCATCGGGGCAGGCGATCAAGGCATGATGATCGGATTCGCCTGTAAGGAGACGCCAGAGCTGATGCCCATGCCCATCATGTTGGCCCACAAGTTGTGCAAGCGGCTGGCTGAGGTGCGCAAGGACAAGACCCTCTCCTACCTCCGGCCGGACGGCAAGAGCCAGGTGACGGTGGAGTATCAGTACGGCTTGCCCAAGAGGGTGGACACCATCGTCCTCGCGGCGCAGCACTCGCCCGACGTCAAGCAGTCGCAGATAAGGGCTGACCTGATCGACAAGGTCATCAACCACGTCGTGCCCGCAGATATGCTCGATGCCCAGACCAAGATCTACGTGAACGCCACCGGCAGGTTTGTCACGGGCGGCCCGCTGGGCGACGCTGGCCTGACAGGGCGCAAGATCATCGTGGACACCTACGGCGGCATTGCGCGTCACGGGGGCGGTTCCTTCTCTGGCAAGGACCCCACCAAGGTGGACCGTTCAGCGTCGTACATGGCGCGCTACATCGCCAAGAACCTTGTGGCGGCAGGCGTCGCCGATCGACTGGAGTTGCAGGTGAGCTACGCCATAGGTGTTGCCCGTCCCCTGGCGCTGATGGTGGAGGCCTTCGGAACCGGGCAGATTCCGTACGAACGTATCGTCGACCTGATCAACACCCATTTCGACCTTCGTCCTGCGGCCATCATCCGCGATCTGGACCTGCGCAGACCGATCTACAAGGCCACGGCAGCCTACGGCCACTTCGGGCGTGACGACATCGACGCTCCCTGGGAGAAGACAGACAAGGCCGACCTTCTGCGCCGCGACGCCGGCCTGGCCTAGGAGCCCGTTCAGGCGCCTTCGCAGAAGCGCCTCGGGACAGGCCATCAACATTCTATTGACTTGCCGCGCGGCTTAGGGTTGCGAGCCGTCCGCAGGCGGACCTCGACGGCCTGATTGCGCTGCCGACGTGCGCGGACGCCTTGTCGCCACGCGCCTCGTGAGTCACATCTCCGAACCTCCCTCCCCCCGTACAAGTAGCGTTCCTGCTCGGACGGTTGACCAGCGTCGGTAAATCAGGTATAATATGGATGCCGGAGGTGATACACATGGCCGACGTGGTTCTTGTTATAGACATGCAACGGGGTTTCCTGGAGGAGGGATACCCCCTTTTCTGCGGGGAGGGAGCGCGCGGGATCATCCCCAACGTGCGCATGTTGTTGGATCGCGAAGTGGCTCGCGGCTCCACCATCGTCTTCACTGCCGATGCCCACGCGCCTGACGACAAGGAATTCGAGATGTGGCCAGCCCACTGTGTCCAGGGTTCGGAGGAAGCCGAGATCATCCCCGAACTGGCCGCTTACCCGGGGCACAGGGTCGACTCAGCGCGGTACAGCGCCTTCCACGGCACCGACCTGGCCCACCGTCTCGAGCACCTCCGCCCGGAAAAGATCCACGTGTGCGGAGTGTGTACCGACATCTGTGTTCTCCACACCGTGGCGGACGCGCGCTACCGTGACTACGAGGTCATTGTCTATACCGACTGCGTGGCTACTTTCGACGAGCACATGCACCAGTTCGGCTTGAAGCACATGGGCAAGATACTGGGCGCCAAGCTCAGTCCCGTTGGCCGGAACTCCTCCTCCTAGAAACGCTGGAGGTCGTCAAATGACCGCTGTTTTCGATCCGGAGGCAGATGTCCTCTCGGGTGACACCGCCGACGTCTACTTCATCCGCGCCCAGGAGATCCTGCAACGCGAGGGCGTGAACCCCGTGGTCACCATGGAGGTCTTCACCAGCCGCGAAGGCATCCTTTGCGGCATGAGGGAGGCACTGGCCTTGCTCAGGCGAGTGCTCCCTCCTCAGGCTGAGGTGTGTGCCCTGGAGGAAGGGGACACCATGAGCGCCAAAGAGGTGGTGCTCCGTGTCACGGCTCCTTACGGCTCCTTCGCCCTGTATGAGACAGCCTACCTGGGCATGCTTGCCCAGCAAAGTGGGTGGGCCACCGCTGCGCGTGACTGCGTAGAAGCGGCTGGGGGCATCCCCATCGTCAGTTTCGGCGCTCGTCACGTGCACCCTCGAGTGGCCTCAAGACTGGAATACGCAGCCCTGGTGGGCGGCTTCGTCGGCTGCGCGACGCCTGCCGGCTCTCGTCTGGGGGACGTATCTCCCACGGGCACCATTCCACACGCCCTGATCCTCATCTTCGGCGATACGGTCGAGGCCACCAAGGCCTTCGACCGGCACATCTCCCCCGAGGTCAAGCGAGTAGCCCTGGTCGACACCTTCAAGGACGAAGCGGAGGAGAGCCTGCGGGTGGCCACGGCTCTGGGTGACAAGTTGTGGGGTGTGAGGCTGGACACCCCGGGCGAGCGGGGGCGGGTCACGCCTGACCTGGCCATAGAGGTTCGGGCTCGCCTGGATCAGGCTGGCTTCGAGCAGGTGAAGATCGTGGTCAGCGGCGGCATAGACGCGGAACGCATCCGTCTCTTCGTAGAGAAAGGCGCTCCCGTCGATGTCTTTGGTGTGGGCAGCGCCGTCAGTTCGGCTCCGCCCATAGACTTTACAGCTGATATCAAGGCCATCGAGGGCAGGCCAGTGGCAAAGCGGGGACGCATCCCGGGGATCACAGACAACCCCCGCCTGCGTAAGGTAATCCTGAGGTCAGGATAGCACACCGAACAGAGGGGCTTCAGTTACCCTCAGTAGAGTTCAGCGACCACCTCATTCAGCCCGAGTTGGACCAGTTTCTGCTTGCTGGGCTTGCCGCTTGCCCGGTCCCACTGGCGGGCCTCGTAGTAGTCTGAGAGCAACCTCTCGACATCGGGTACGTAGCCGTTGGTGCCCCCCTCGTCCAGAGGCTGCCTGAAGAGGCCTGGCAGTCGCTCATCTGAAGGGTTCAAACCCCAGCGCAGGTTCAACGCCCTCTTGAGGTTCAAGATGCGCTCTCCGGCCAGGAAGAGGTCTTCCCTGGTCAGCTCCCAACCCGTAGCCGCAGCGAGCAGGGAGACAAGCCCGTCACTGGGGACATTGACCAGCTGGCAGCAGATCAGGGCGTCGCCGGCGCTGCGCCAGTCTTGATGCCTGACCATTACGGCCGCCCTCCCCTCCTCCTGGAAGCGGTCCATGAGACCTATGCCCAGGTCCTCCATCACGCGTCCCACATCCAGCCAGTAGGCGTCGCTCTTGTTGTGGCAGGCCCCCCGTGGCGACGTGAGATAGGAGAGCGCCACACCGGCGCTGGCTCGGGGATCGTGCATTCCCACTTCCAGACCATTGACCTGCGCGGCCAGATCTTCCACGTGGAAGTGCCGAGCCAGACTGAGACTTCCTTCGGCCAGCAGACTGCCGAAGCCCTCCCTTCTCGCCGTTTTTTCGATGAGCCCGATCACGGGCTCAGGATCACCCCACCCGAGGACGAGGCCATCCGTATCTTGCTCGCCTATGACGCCTTCCGCATACAGAAAATGCGCCAAACCAAGAGTGACTCCCGTGCTGATGGTGTCCAACCCATACGAGTTGCACAGGTGATTCATGTAGCTGACCGCCGCCAAGTCGTCGATGAGCAGCATTGAGCCCAGAGCGGCCACCGTCTCGTACTCCGGGCCCTCCGTCTCCTCCATTTGATATGGTCCCTGTGGGATCGCCACCTGTCGGCCGCACTGCACCACACAGCCAAAACATCCGCTGGTGCCCACGAGAATGGTCTCCGCCATGGTACTGCCGCTGATGTTGTCAACCTCGTCGAAAGTGCCCTGTTGGAAGTATCTGTTGGGCATGTTGCCGAACATGGATAGCACGTTGGCGGTGCCCGCGGTGCCGGTCTGATGTAACACTTGAGTGCTGACGTCGTCCCTGACTTCGGCCAGCATCTGCGCCGCTATTCTATCGAAAGCTGCCTGGTCAGAAAGAGGAACTGAGCCGGACCCTCGGCAGACTATGGCCTTCAATCGCTTGGAGCCCATCACGGCTCCCATGCCGGAGCGACCAGCCGCCCTTCCCCCATCGGCCATGACTGCCGCATACTTGACCAGATTCTCACCTGCGGGACCGATACAGGCCATCCGCAACGACTGGTCTCCCAGTTCCTCTTTGATCGCCCCCCGTGTGCGGTAGGTATCCAAGCCCCACAAATGGGAGGCGTCCCGCAGTTCAACGTGCCCGTCCAACACCACAAGGTATGATGGCTGCGCAGCCTGTCCTTCGATGATCGCGCCATCGTAACCCGCGAAGCGCAGGTGAGGCCCCACGAAGCCTCCCACGTTGCTCTCCCCCCACAGGCCCGTTTGTGGAGAGCGAGCGCAGATCACGAATCTCCCGCACGAAGGAGCCCGCGTGCCAACCAGCGGACCCGCCATGATGATGAGAGGGTTCACTGGCCCCAGCGGGTCAGTGTCCGCGCCTGTCAGGTCATAGATGTAGCGGGCCGCCAGCCCGCTACCTCCGATGAATCTCCTCGCGTACTCCTCGTCAAGCCCCTCTTCGTCCACACTGCCGGCGCTCAGATCGACCCGCAGGAGCCTTCCCATGTAGCCGTTCACTATCTGCTCGCCTGCCCTCCTGTCTCTAGAAATCCACCCTTCGCCCTTCCCAGGCATACAGGAAAAGGCGTTCCAGCTCTCCCATGGACGCGATGCGCGGGTGTACCACCGTGGTGGCCTCGTTCCCCGCGTTCTCCACCAGCTTCTCCAAACGCTCCGAGATCGCGCCTCGCTCGATGCCGACCTCGTTCAGGCTCACGGGTTGTCCGACACGCCTGAGGAGATCTAGCACAACATCCACCAGACCATCGGCGCCGGCTGACTCTGACTCAACAGGGAATCCGAGATAGCGGGATATCTCCGAGTAACGTCCCGGGCTCTCGCGAGCAGCGTACTCGATAGTGTAGGGCAGGAAAAGCCCCACTGCCCTCCCATGGGGCGTGTGAAAGACCCCGCCTAGAGCATGCGCCAGACTATGAGCCAGGCCAGCCATGGAGTTGCCGAATCCCAGCCCGGCCAGGGTTGCGGCGTTGGCCATTCGCTCTCGCGCCTCGCTGCTGGTGCCATCGTCGTACGCCAGCGGTAGATACCGCAGGATCAAGTCTGTGGCCTTCAGACACAACCCATCGCTGAAGTCATTGCCCCAGGAAGAAGCGTACCCCTCTATGGCGTGGGTCAGGGCATCCAAACCGGTGTCCGCGGTGAGCCGTGGTGGCATCCCGCTCGACAGGCTGGGATCCACAATCGCCACGTCGGCAAGATTCTCACGTGAGCCCAGGCCCAGCTTGCGTTCGTCTGCTGTATCGGTGAGGACGATCATCCAGGTGACCTCGGCTCCCGTTCCCGCCGTGGTGGGGATGGTGATTAGCCGCGCCTTCTGACGTAGACCCAGCGTCTCCACTGGATTGATGGCCTCTGGCTTGAGATCAGGGCGTTCGTACAGCACCCACATCGCCTTGGCTGCGTCCAGACATGAGCCGCCCCCTAACCCAACTACCCAGTCAGGTCTGAAGTCGGACATGGCCACCGCGCCCCGCATCACCGTGTGAAGAGATGGGTCGGGCTCAACCTCCAGGAAGACCTCGCTCTCCATGCCAGCCTTGGAGAGCTGAGCCTGGACCATCTCCACGAAGCCCAACTGGCTCAGATTCTCGTCACTCACAATGAAGGCCCTGCGCCCCTCTATCTCGCGTAGATGGGCCAGGGCCCCTTCCCCAAAGACTATCTTGGGACTATCGAAATACCACATGCTCTGCCCCCCGCACTCAAGGAGAGAAACCGGCCTGTTGAGCGTTCTCGTTTGAGGCTACTCTTTGTACCAGGCGGGATCCACGTGGGCCACCTCATAGATGGCCTCCACGGGTGTACTGGGTGTCACCGGTTCCAGAGCCGCCAGCAGGGTGTCGGTGTCAGGGGCCTCCCACTCACAGAACATTTTGGCCTTCTGCAAGGCCAGCCAGCTGTTCAGCCACTTGGTCTCTGGTGGCAGCAAGCGAACGAGCTTCCTGGCAGCTTCGACGGCTTCCTCCTGATCGGTAACACCGGTGGTCGAATGTACTACCAAGTAGCGTGGCATCCGTCTCCCTCCTCGTCGCTATGTGGCTCTCACAGACGAGCTATTCTGGGAACTCCGTTGGCACCAGGGTCGTACAGTTCACCAGTTCCTGGGCGGCCTTCACGGCGCGCATGATCTTGACCATGTCTCCCTGAAGCTTGAACTGGCGCGTCAACAGGCCCTGCAAAGGGTCCAGCTTCTTCTCGATCACCCGTCGCCAGTTTTCCAGCGGACCGCTCATCTGAAATGCGGGATTCTTGGCCTCGGGATCGGTGGTGGCAAAGGCGTCGCGACACTTGCCGTGCCACAGGTCCACGTAGATGTGCAGAGGCTCGGGATAATGCTCCTCGGACTCGACGATGAAGTAGAAGTCTCCCTCCCAGGTCTTGGCCGCCTCAGCGTAAGCCTCGCTCTGGTTGATCTGCTCCATGAAGGCCATAGCCCATTCGTCGGTGCCGAAATTGACCATTGCTCCCCCTTTCGCGATCGTGAGATCGCACAGCCGAGGCAGTGGCGAGAGACATGAGAGTGGGGAATACGCCGGAGAGGATTCGAACCTCCAACCTACTGATTCGTAGTCAGTTGCTCTATCCTATTGAGCTACCGGCGCTCGTGGCGGAGAGGGTGGGATTTGAACCCACGAAGGAGGTAAACCCCCCTTAGACGCTTAGCAGGCGCCCGCACTAGACCAGGCTATGCGACCTCTCCACAAGCACTCTGAACTGAAGGCGGAGGGAGAGGGATTCGAACCCCCGGTGAGGTTGCCCCCACTACGGTTTTCAAGACCGTCGCAATCGTCCGCTCTGCCATCCCTCCGCGCGAGATGGACTTCCCTCACCCTCTGCGCTAAGTATATCAAACAGGGCATGCCGTGTCAACCACTTCCTCCCGCATTGGATAGGCGACACACCTATGTAGCCGCACGGCATGCCGTGCGGCTACGAGGTCATTCCGGCTCTGAGGATGCCCGTCCACGCCCTTTCCATTCAACCGTAGGACAAGCTGTAAGCTTGCCCTACGACCAGCACACAAAGGTTGCGTCGGCCGGCGCGCCCCTGCTATAATGCCGCGTGGACTCTCATGCACGAACTCCCCGTGACGCAAGGAATGCTCTCCATCGCCCTGGAACACGCAACGAGGGCCGGCGCCAAGAAGATCACCGCCATCAACCTTACCCTAGGCGAGATGTCGGGCCTCGTGGACGACTCGGTGCAGTTTTACTTCGACATTGTCAGCCAAGATACCCCCGCCCAGGGCGCTTTGTTGAACTTCGAGAGGGTCCCGGCCCGCTTCCACTGCAAATCCTGCGGCGAGAGCTTCTCCCTGGACAGTGGCCAATGGGCCTGTCCCCACTGCGGGGAGTGGAGCGTGGAGATCGTCGCCGGGCGGGAGTTCTACGTGGATAGCATCGAGGTGGAATAGCCGCCTGGTGCCTGCAGAGGAAAGACGTTGGTGAGAATCCCCATCGTAGAGAACATTCTGAGCGCCAACGAGCGCCTGGCAGCGGAGAACGCCCGGGTTCTGTCCGCCACGGGCGTTCTGGGGGTCAACGTCATGGCCTCTCCGGGCGCGGGCAAGACCAGCCTCATCGTACAGACTATCAACACACTGGGCGACCGGACACGCATCGGAGTGATCGAGGGGGACATCGCCTCCAGGGTCGATGCCGACACCATCGAAGCGCTGGGCATACCCGTGGTCCAGATCAACACCGGCGGCACCTGCCACCTGGACGCCAACATGGTCCAAGGCGCCCTGCACCGACTCCCACTGGACGACCTGGACCTGCTCTTCATCGAGAACGTGGGCAACCTTATCTGCCCCACCGATTTCGCCCTGGGCGAAACCCTGAAAGTGATGGTGGCCAGCATCCCCGAGGGGGATGACAAGCCGTACAAGTATCCCGCCATGTTCGCTGCTGTGGATGCCATCGTCATCAACAAGATAGACCTGCTCCCCTACGTGGACTTCGACCTGGGGGGCTTTCGCAAGCTGGTAGTGGGCCTGAACACCGACGTACAGGTGTTCGAGGTCTCCTGCAAGACGGGCGAAGGCGTGAAGAAGTGGGCCAACTGGTTGCTGGGCAAGACCGCCGCCGCGAGCGCACGGCAGGGGGCTTAGCAGCACATCCGGTCCCGACATGCCACGCCGTCGACCTCAGCTGGAACGGCCCGATCGAGGAGGAAAGGCATGACTCGCAAGAAACGTGAAGTACTTCGCACCACTACCTGGTCGGCCGGACCAGGATGCCACGGCGGGTGCGGAGTACTGGCCCACATCGAGGACGGCAAGCTGGTCAAGATCGAGGGCGACCCGGACCATCCCTGGAACCAGGGGCGCCTCTGCGCCCGGTGCCTGGCCATGACCCAGTACACCTACCACCCCGACCGACTCACCAAGCCTCTGAAACGGGTGGGAGAGCGCGGCGAGGGTAAGTGGAAGGAGATCTCCTGGGAGGAAGCCTTCGACCTCGTTGAAGAGAAGATGGGGAGGATCCGCGAACAGTACGGTCCCGAAAGCGTGATCTTCGCCATGGGCACGGGCCGGGACATCCCTCCCTGGATCTGTCTGCTGGCCTACGCCTACGGCAGCCCCAACGTGATGTTCGCCCTCAGCGGCATCGCCTGCTACAGCCCTCGTATCGCCGCCGTGGAGACGGTCCAGGGCGACTACTGCATCCTCGATGCGTCCCAGTGGTTCGAGAAGAGGTACGAAGATCCCAGATACGAAGTCCCAGAGTGTATCATCGTCTGGGGGTACAACATCCCTGCCACCTGCCCCGACAACGTCTTCGGGCACTGGATCATCGACCTCATGAAGCGGGGCACCAAGATCATCAGCGTTGACCCCAGGCTGTCCTGGTTCGCCTCCCGGGCCAAGAAGTGGCTCCAGCTCAGGCCGGGCACCGACGGCGCCCTGGCCATGGGCTTCATGAAGGTCATCCTGGACGAGGGGCTCTACGACCACGAGTTTGTGGGGAAGTGGACCAACGCCCCCTTCCTCGTCCGGAAGGACACAGGCAAGCTGCTCCGCGCCAGCGAAGTGGTCAAAGGCGAGTCGAAGGGCAACTTCGTGGTCTGGGACTCGGCAAAACAGGAGCCCGTCATCTGGGATTCCGCCAACGTGGAGTACAGGCTGCGGGAGGTCTTGCCAGCCCTGCGCGGCACGTACGACGTCCCCTTGGCCGATGGCAGCGTCGTCCCCTGTTGGACGGTATGGGACGTCTTCCACGAGGAGGTGGACCAGTACCCGCTGGACCGCGTGTCCGAGATCACCTGGGTGCCTCAAGAGGACATCGTGGAGGCGGCTCGGATGTACGCCAGGAGCAAGCCCGCCGCCATCCACTGGGGTGTGCCCATCGACATGACACCGGCCATCACTCCCACCACCCAGGCCCTGGCCAACCTGTGGTGCCTCACCGGGAATCTGGACGTGCCCGGCGGCAACGTCATCTCCCGCCACGCCTTCGACGTGGTAGCCTACGCGCTGCCGGGAGGCAAGGCCATCATCAAGCTGGACGACGCCGAAGCTGCCAGCAGGAGGATCGGGGCAGAGCGGTATGGCCCTCTGGCCAACTTCATCTGGCGGGCCCAGCCAGACATGGTCCTGGACCAGATCTTCACGGAAGACCCCTATCCCATCAAGGGGATGTGGATCCAGGCCTGCAACCCCCTGGCCGGCATAGGCCTGGACCCCAGAAGATGGCTGGAGGCGCTGGAGAAGCTGGATTTCATCGCTGCCGTGGACCTATTTATGAACCCCACCACCCAGATCGCCGACGTGGTGCTTCCGGCGGCAACCTTCCTGGAGAAGGACAGCGTCAGGAGTTGGTGGGTGCCCCTGCAAACCGTGAACAAGCTGCTCCAGGTGGGTGAGTGCCGGCCCGACATTGAGATCAACTTCGAGCTGGCCAAGAGGTTCGACCCGGACTTCCGCTGGGAGACGGTGCACGACCTCTTCGATGAGATCCTCAGCCCCTCGGGTATGACCTTCCAGGAGTTGCAGAAGAAAGGCTGGGTCTTCCCGCCGGACGGCAGCTCCAGCGCTCCCTATCGCCGGTACGAGAGAGGGTTACTCCGCCAGGACGGCAAGCCAGGCTTCAACACCCCCTCGGGCAAGATGGAGCTCTACTCCACCCTGCGCGAGGACTGGGGCCTGGAGCCGGTGGCCCACTACGAAGAGCCACCCTTCACGCCGGTCACGCAGCCTGACAAGCTAGAGGAGTACCCGCTCATTCTCTCCACCGGCAGGAGGTCGGCCGTGTACTTCCACTCGGAGCACCGCAACATCCCCTGGCTGCGGGCGCTGGACCCTGACCCCGTGGTGGAGATCCACCCCGACACCGCCAAGGAGCGGGGCATAGGGGATGGGGAGTGGGTGTGGATCGAGAACTGGCTGGGCAAGTGCCAGTACAAGGCCAAGGTTACCAGGGTGGTGCCGCGCTGGATGGTCATGGCCACCCACGGTTGGTGGTTCCCCGAGGAGAAGGGGGAGAAGCCCCACCTTTTCGGCGTGTGGAAGTCCAACGTCAACCAGCTATTCCCCATGGGTTACCAGGGCAAGGACGGGCTGGGCGCTCCCTTGAAGCACATGCTGTGCCAGGTCTACAAGGCCGGTGGAGGGGAGGACGAGGATGAGTGACAGGAAGCCGGAGCACGGCCTACTCATAGATTATGAATACTGCACCGGCTGCCACGCCTGCGAGGTGGCCTGCTCCCAGGAGTACGGCTGGGAAGCCGGGATGGCGGGGATCAAGGTTATCGAGGTCGTCGAGCCCCTCCCCAAGGACAAGGCCTACCTGGCCTACATCCCCTTTCCCACCGAGCTCTGTATGCTCTGCGCCCGTCGCACCAAGGAGGGGCTGGACCCCACCTGCGTCAAGCACTGTATGGCCGCGGTGATCAAGTACGGCCGCATCGAGGATCTGGCCAAGGAGATAGACAAGCCCAGGATGGTGCTCTGGGCGCCGAGGCCGTAGGGGCGAGGTACTGACCAGAACGGGGCGGCTCAAGGCAGCCCTGCTGCTGCTCGGGACTCGTCGCCAAGCGCCTCCAGCGCCGCACGATGCTGCTGAATGAACTGCGCAACTTGAGCCGCGAACTCCGCGTCCACCACCGGAAGGGCAATGCTCGCCGGGGCGATGACGATGGCGCCCCGTTCCTCGTCTAGCCCGTCCAAGCTGTCTAGGACGCCCACGGACTTTGCTGACTTGACCTCCACAGCGGGATCGAGTATCATATTATCCGAAAGTATGATCACGTGGAGGCATTCCATGGCCAAAGAAGTGAAACTGGGAAGGGTTCAACAGCGAGGGCAGATCACCATTCCGATCGAGCTGCGCCGGAAGCTGGGCATCGAGGAGGGGGGCATGGTCGCCTTCATCGAGACGGAGAATGGCATTCTTATCTCTCCGCAAGAAGTCCTGGCCATGGATGCCCTGGACCGCGTAGGGAAAGTCCTCAGGGAGCGGGGCATCTCCCTTGAGGAACTGATCGAATCCGGCAGGGAAATCAGGGGGGAGATGGTAAAGGAAGAGTACGGCCTCGACGCCGACGATGACGACTAGGGTCTTCCTGGACGCCAGCGTTCTCTTCTCTGCCGCCTACTCCCGATCAGGGGCTTCCAGGGAGATACTCCGGAGCGCGCTCAGGCGTGAAATCATCGTGGTGGTTAGCCGGCAGGTGGTCGAGGAAGCCCGCAGAAACCTGAAGCGGAAAGCCCCGACAGCGGCCGAGGCACTGGAGCAACTGATGGAGCTCTTGTCGCCCGAGATCGCAGCCGACTCCTCTTTCTCACAACTCCGAGCCGCAGCCTCGCATATCAACCTCAAAGACGCTCCTGTCCTCGCCGCCGCGCTCGGAGCGAAGGTGGACTATCTATTGACTCTCGATCGAAGGCACTTCATTGACGATCCGAAGGTCGCCCGAGAGTCGGGACTGAGCATCCTCACTCCAGATAGCCTGCTAGCCATCCTGACCAGGGGGGAATGAGCGACAGTCCACAATCTCATGCAGCCAACACGCGCCGCTGCGCGAACCATCCGCAGCGTCTCGTTCGGCCGAGTGGTGTGCTTGCCAGAGGAAACGGTCTGGTTGTGCGCTAGTACTGAATGTCGACGGGGGTCCCCACTTCCGCCCAGTTGTAGAGGGTCTGGGCGTTCTCGGTGCTGAGGATGACGCACCCATAGGACACCGGTTGCCCCAGGTACCCGTCCCAGAGGATACGCCCGTCGGCCATGATGGGCAGGGCGTGGATACCGTTCTGGAGGCTCCCCGCCCAGTAGATCCCCAACCAGTACGGCATCTGGAGGCCCCAGGTGTAGGCGTAGGCGTTGGGCAGCTTGGTCAGCACCTGGAAGTTGCCGGGTATGGTCGCCGCTCCAGGCATCCCGGTGGACGTGACCCAGGAGTAGAGTAGCCCTCCATCCTGATAGACGTACATGTGCTGCTCCGACAAGTCGATCACGATCCGCTTGTTGCTTCCACTGGGCTGGGGTGCGGGCGCCGGGGCGGGACTACTGCCGCCGGATATGACCAGCCTTTGCCCAACGTAGATGAAGTTGGGGTTGGCCAGGTGGTTGCTCTGGACGATAGCCCAGCCCGTCACCCCGTGGCGCACGGCGATGGAGCTCACTGTGTCGCCCGCCTGTACAGTGTAGTAGCCGGTGGTACTGGGGGAAGACGGTAGTGCTGGCGTGCTGCCCCCGCCAGGGATCAACAGGCGCTGTCCCACGTAGATCAAGTTGGCGCTAGCCAGGCCGTTGGCATCCACCAGGCCCTGGGTGGTGGTACCATACCGTGCGGCGATGGCGCTCAGCGTATCGCCCGGATCCACGACGTAGTAAGTGTTACTCTGCGCCGCTGGCGAAGTGCTGCCAGGGATGGTCAATCGCTGGCCCACATAGAGCAGGTTCATATTCACCAGGTTGTTGGCACTGCCGATGGCCTGAGGTGTGGTCCCGTACCGATTGGCGATGGCGGTCAGGTGTTCGCTCGGTTGTACTACGTGAATAGTGCCCTGCCGCTCCGGCGAGGCGGCAAGGGGCAGTGCTGCTACCAGGAGCAGCACGCCGACCACCACCGGGATGAATGATCTTGCGATCGCCCGGAATCACGGCTTCCGCGCCAGCCATTTCAAGCTCATCAGTTTGAGGGTTCCTCAGGCGGCACGGCCACCCGATTTGACACAAGTGCCATTTCCGGGTATAATGTTTGAAGTTGGTCAAGTTAATCGGTTTGGCGTCTTATACCGCTCCGATTCACCCAATCGGAGCGGTGTTTCTTATGCCAGTCTGGACCAATCCACAGGTACTATGCCTGAATCTATCGCAGAGTCAAGAGTGCGACTTGGCTCAATGCAGTCAAGGAGCACTAAACTTGAATTTCGAACAATTCTCTCTTGATCCGCGCATCAGTGCCGGCATCAAGGCACTTGGGTACACCACGCCCACCCCAATTCAGCAGCAGGCGATCGGCGTCGTGCTTGAAGGGCGCGACGTGCTGGGGACAGCCCAAACCGGCACGGGGAAAACCGCGGCCTTTGCCCTGCCCATTCTCCAGCGCTTGACCACAGGCCCATTGGGCCACGTGCGTGCCCTCATCGTGGCGCCCACGCGCGAACTTGCCGAACAGATCCGGCAGGCGAGTGTGGATCTGGGCCAGGGAACGCGAGTGCGCAGCGTCGCCGTCTATGGCGGCGTCAGCAAGCAGCGTCAGGTTGAGGCCTTGAGGCGCGGCGCAGAGATCGTCGTTGCCTGCCCGGGCCGCTTGCTTGACCTGGCTAGCGACGGTAGCATTGACCTGTCGCACGTCGAGGTGTTGGTCTTGGACGAAGCCGATCGCATGTGCGACATGGGCTTTCTGCCCGACATTCGTCGCATTCTGAAGCTCGTGCCGGCGCGACGCCAGACGCTCTTCTTTTCGGCCACAATGCCCGAGGATATCCGTGAACTGGCCGACAGCATTCTCAAGGACCCCGTCACCGTGC